>Ga0268247_10000006_pt1 | contig 259325 bp, 269 predicted proteins | sample AgamicOrMae_FD_200245 | JGI IMG/M metagenome (GOLD analysis project Ga0268247, IMG submission 200245) | Agave microbial communities from Guanajuato, Mexico - Or.Ma.e (v2) (version 2) | ecosystem: Host-associated > Plants > Phyllosphere > Phylloplane/Leaf | place: Guanajuato, Mexico...
GACCAGCTACATCCAGCGCCGCCTCCAGATCGGCTACAACCGCGCCGCCTCCATCATGGAACGCATGGAGACCGAGGGCATCGTCGGACCCGCCAACCACGCCGGAAAACGCGAGATCCTGGTGGAGGGCGTCCACCACGCCGCCGTCTACGACGACGATTGATCGCCTCGCGTGCCGGCGCCGATGTCATCGGCGCCGATGCGCGGTCGACGGCACGGGGAAATCCGGCCCGCTGCGTCGCAACTTCGCCATAGGGGGGTGTTCCAAGCGCCTCCTGCCGTCCCCCCGAGTCCCGAGGAGTGAGCCCACGATGAACGGCCGCCGCACCCGAGCCGCCGGCACGCTCCTCGCGCTCGCCCTCGTCTGCCAGGGCGGGCCTGCGCAGGCGCAGCTCTCCTCGTTCATCGACGGGCTGTTCGGCCGCAAGGAGGAGCCGGCCCCGGAGGCCGCGCCCGCTCCCCAGCCGGCGCCCGCCGCGCAGCCGAAGAAGGTCTCCAAGCCCAAGGACGGCAAGGACGCTGCGAAGGACACGGGCAAGGAGCCCGCCAAGGCCGCCGAGAAGCCGGGCCCGGAGAAGACCGGCGCCGCGAAGGCCGCCGCACCGAAGGCCGCGCCTGCCGGTGCGCAGGTCGCCGCAGTCGGCGCCGCCCCGCCCTCGGCGCTCACCGGCGAGGCGCCGGACCCGGCGAGCGTGCTCGCCCAGGCCAACGCCTACTTCAACGGGCTCTCGACCTTCACGGCGAGCTTCGTCCAGATCGGCGCCGACGGGCGGCGCATCGGCGGCAAGCTGACGCTCGCCAAGCCCGGCCGCCTGCGCTTCGACTACGACGAGCCCTCCCCGCTCCTCGTCGTCGCCGACGGCACCTCGGTCGCCGTGCGCGACCGCCGGCTCGCGACCCAGGACCTCTACTTCATCTCCCAGACGCCCCTGAAATTCCTGCTTCGGGAGAAGATCGACCTCGCCCGCGACCTCTCGGTGACGGATGTCAGCAACGACACCGGCGGCGTGCGCATCGCGCTCGAGGACCGCTCGACGCTCGGCGGCACCTCGAAGATCCAGCTCTTCTTCGACCCCGAGGTGAAGACGCTCTCGCAGTGGCGCATCACCGATCCGCAAGGGTACCAGACGACCGTGCAGCTCTCGAACATGCAGAAGGGCCGCGCCGTCGACGGGACGCTGTTCGTGATCAACTACGGCCGCCCCGAGGACAAGGCGCTCCAGGAGCAGATGCAGCGGGCCGGCATCCGCCAGTAGAGTCTCTCGCCGTGCAGCTCTCCGTCACCAGCTGGAACATCAACTCGGTGCGCCTGCGCATCGACCTCGTGCTGCGCTTCCTCGCCGAGGCGAAGCCCGACGTGCTCTGCCTCCAGGAGACGAAGTGCCCCGACGACGCCTTCCCGTTGAAGGCGCTCAGGGGCTCGGGCTACGAGCACGTCGTGTTCGCCGGCCAGAAGGGCTACAACGGCGTCGCCATCCTCTCGCGCTTCCCCCTGCACACCCGCGACGTGATGGGCTTCTGCGAGCGCCAGGACGCCCGCCACATCTCGGCGGTGCTCGGTCCCGAGGCCGGGAAGGCCGCGGGCATCGTGCTCCACGACTTCTACGTGCCGGCCGGCGGCGACGTGCCGGATGTGAATCTCAACCCGAAATTCGCGCACAAGCTCGGCTTCCTCGACGAGCTGCGCGCCTGGGGCGGGCGGCGGGTCTCGGGTCCGGCGATCCTCGTCGGCGACCTCAACGTGGCGCCCCTCGAGCACGACGTCTGGTCCCACAAGCAGCTCCTCGACGTGGTGAGCCACACCCCCGTCGAGACCGAGCGCCTGGAGACGCTCAGGGGCGAGGCCGGCTGGATCGACGCCGCGCGCCACCTCACCCCGGAGCCCGAGAAGATCTACACCTGGTGGAGCTACCGGGCCGCCGACTGGTCCGCGACGAACAAGGGCCGGCGCCTCGACCATGCCTGGGTCTCGCCGGACCTCAAGGACACCGTGCGCCGGGTCGAGGTCGCCCGCCACGCGCGGGGCTGGGAGCGCCCCTCCGACCACGCGCCGGTCACGTTGACGCTGGACCTGTGATCCGGAACGCCGACAGGGGCCGGCGCATTCCTCCCGCATGACCGCTCACGCAACCGTGAGCGCCCTCCCCGATAGAGGCTCCATGCGCAAGCTCCTAATCGCGTTCCTCCTGCCCAAGGTCATCTCGTACCTGCGCCGCCGCTACGGCCGCGGCGCCGCGCCCCGCCGGCCGTAGAGTCCGTAGACGGCGAGGCCGGCCAGCAGCCAGCCGCCCAGCCGCACCCAGGAATCGGGGGGCAGCCCCGCCATCAGCGCGAGGCAGGCGAGGATGCCGCCGCCCGCCACGAGCGGCAGCGCCCGGACCCGGAAGGGCCGGGGCCGCTCCGGCTCCCGAACCCGCAGCAGCAGGGCGAGCCCGCAGACCAGCGAGAACGCCAGCAGCGTGCCGATGCTGACGAGCTCGCCCAGCACGTCGAGGGGCACGAGGCCCGCGAGCGCGGCGGTGGCGAGCCCGATCATCGCCTGCGACGCGGCCGGCGCCCGCGTTCCCGGATCGACCCGGGCGAAGAGCGGCGGCAGCAGGCCGTCCCGGGCCATGGCGTAGAAGATGCGGCCCTGCCCATAGAGGGCAGTGAGAGCCGAGGTGGTGAGCCCGAGCACCGCGCCGACCTTCACCAGCGTCCCGAAGCCGGAGAGCCCGATGGCGTCGACCGCCCGCGCGATCGGGTCGGCGACGTCGAGGTCCCGGTAGGGCACGAGCCCGGTCAGCACGACGGCGACCGCCACGTAGAGGAGCGTGGTCAGGACGAGCGAGCTGAGGAGCCCGGTCGGCGCGTCCCGCTGCGGATCGCGGGTCTCTCCGGCGGCGGTAGCCACCGTCTCGAACCCGATGAAGGCGAAGAACACGACGCCCGCGCCTCGCAGCACGCCGCTCCAGCCATAGGCGCCGAACGCGCCCTCGTTCTCCGGCACGAAGGGCCGCCACAGCTCCGGCCGCAGATGCGCAAGGCCGACCGCGAGGAAGGCCAGGATGATCGCGACCTTCACTGCGACCAGCCAGGCGTTCGCCGCCGAGACTTCGCGGGCGCCGCGGGTCAGGAGCAGCGTGAGAACCAGCACGATGCCGGCGGCCGGCAGGTCGACGAAGCCGCCCGCCCCGGGCGGCGCGGCAAGCGCGGCGGGCAGATGGAAGCCGAACTCGGCCATCAGGCTGCGGGCATAGCCCGACCAGCCGGCGGCCACCGTCGCCGCCGCCACGGCGAACTCGAGGATCAGGTCCCAGCCGACGAGGAAGCCGGCCGTCCGCCCGAGGCTGGCGCTCGCGTAGCTGTAGGTCGAGCCCGAGGCCGGCATCATCGCCGCGAGCTCCGCGTAGCAGAGGCCGACCAGCGCCGAGGCGAGCCCGCCCAGCACGAAGGACAGGCTCAGCGCCGGCCCCGCGTAGCGCGCCGCCGCCGTGCCGGTGAGCACGAAGATGCCGGCGCCGATCGTCGCCCCGAGGCCGATGCAGACGAGACCGAACGCCGAGAGGTCGCGGGCGAGGCCGGGGGCCGGCACGGCCGTCCTGAGAGCCCTCGCCTCGTGCGCCATGAAGTCCCCCTCCCGGTGGCGTCCCGCGGCAAGTTTCGCGCCGGAAGACGCTCGAGCCGCGAAGACGCCCGATCCTCAGCCGGTGCGGTGCTCGAACTCGCCCTCGACCTGCCGGTGCAGCCGCTCGTCGATCGCCTCTGCCCGGACGACGGCGGAGCGGGTCCGGAAGCGCTCGACGTAGCGGAGCAGCTCCAGGTTCGGCGGCACGAGCTTGAACTGCGTCGTCCAGGCGAGCGCTGTCGCCCAGAGAATGTCGGCGGCGGTGAAGCGCTTGCCGAACAGGTAGGGCCCTTTTCGAAGCTGCGCCGTCAGCAGGTCCATCACGGCGTCGTAGCTGCCGTAGGGCGACATCGCCTGCGGCCCCGGATCGCGCTCCATGGCCCGGTCGACGATCGCCGGCTCGAAGGAGGAGCCGTAGAGGACGAGCCAGCGCAGGTAGGGGCCGCGCAACGGGTCGTCGAGGGCGGGGGAGAGCTTCGCCTCCGGGTAGAGATCGGCAAGGTAGATGTAGATCGCCGCCTGCTCGGTCACGACAGCGTCGCCGTGCACGATCGCCGGCACCTTGCCCAGCGGGTTGACCGACAGGAAGTCGCGGGCACGATGTGTGCCGGCCTTCATGTCGAGGGTGCGCAGCTCGTAATCCGCCCCGAGCTCCTCCAGCAGGGTCAGGACGCCCGAGGCGCGGGTGCGCGGCGCATGGTAGAAGGTGACGCGGCGGGGGTTGGTCACGGACGGCTCCGTCGATCGATGCTCCGGGCGCGGGCGCGGGCGCGGGCCCGGCGCGCGGCTTGCCGACCCCTACCGTAATCCCCGGGCCGGTCCAAACCGCCCCGGCACGGATCGCGGCGCCGGGGACTGGCGCGCCCCGCGGTTTCGTGTATGGTCCGCGCCGCCCCGGCCCGCTTGGTCCGGGGCTCGACCCGTTTCCGGGCGCCGACGACCGTGCTGGACGACATCCCGGCACCGGCCTGAGCCCGGAAGCTCCGCGCCGCGCTCCTTCGAGGGCGGCCGATCCCGACACATCCCAAGAGAGGACCTGCGATGTCGATCACGGCAGAGCGCAAGACCGCGCTCATCAAGGAATACCGCGCGGACGCCAAGGACACCGGCTCCCCCGAGGTCCAGGTGGCGATCCTCACCGAGCGGATCACGAACCTGACCCAGCACTTCAAGACCCACGGCAAGGACAACCACTCCCGCCGCGGCCTCCTGAAGCTGGTCTCGCAGCGCCGCTCGCTGCTCGACTACGTGAAGCGCAAGGACGAGGCCCGCTACCGCTCGCTGATCGAGCGCCTGGGCATCCGCCGCTGAGCTGAACACCGCGCGGTCCCGGCCTACCGGGGCCGCGCTTTCCATATCGGCGTCCGGGCATGGGGCCCGGCCGTCGACCCCCGGGCCGCTTCGAGGTGCGACGGCCGGGCGCAGGATCGCAAGCCACTCGGACCCCTCCCCCGCCGGAGGCTCCCGAGCGGCTTGCCGTCTTGCCCCCGGCGGCGCCGGGCTCGCCCGCCGCAGGAAGGCAAGAGAAGACATGTTCGACGTTCAACGCGAAGAGCTGATGTGGGGCGACCGCAAGCTCGTCCTCGAGACGGGCAAGGTCGCCCGCCAGGCGGACGGCGCCGTCGTCGCCACCTACGGCGAGACCTCGGTGCTCGCCACCGTCGTGGCGATGAAGGAGCCGAAGGCCGGCATCGACTTCATGCCGCTCACCGTGAACTACCAGGAGCGCGCCTACGCCGCCGGCCGCATCCCCGGCGGCTACTTCAAGCGCGAGGGCCGCCCCTCCGAGAAGGAGACGCTGGTCTCCCGCCTCATCGACCGGCCGATCCGCCCCCTCTTCATCGAGGGCTGGCGCAACGACACCCAGGTCGTCGTGACCGTGCTCACCCACGACCTCGAGAACGATCCCGACATCGTGGCGATGGTCGCCGCCTCCGCCGCGCTCACCCTCTCGGGCATCCCCTTCATGGGCCCGATCGGTGCGGCTCGCGTCGGCTACGTCAACGGCGGCTACAAGCTCAACCCGCCCGTTACCGAGACCAAGGAGGAGTCCTCCCTCGACCTCGTCGTCGCCGGCACGCAGGACGCGGTGCTGATGGTCGAGTCGGAGGCGAAGGAGCTCTCCGAGGACGTGATGCTCGGGGCCGTGATGTTCGGCCACAAGCACTTCCAGCCGGTCATCGAGGCGATCATCCGGCTCGCCGAGAAGGCCGCCAAGGAGCCGCGCGACTTCTCCGCCCCGGAGAACGCCGACGTCGAGAAGGCCGTGCTCGAGGTCTGCGAGGCTGAGCTGCGCGCCGCCTACACCAAGACCGTCAAGCAGGAGCGGTACAGTGCCGTCGACGCCGTGAAGGCGAAGGTGGTCGCCGCCCTCTGCCCGGCCGAGGGCGAGCAGAAGTTCTCGCCCGAGAAGGTCAAGGCGGCCTTCAAGGAGGCGCAGTCGAAGGTGGTCCGCTGGAACATCCTCGACACCGGCTCGCGCATCGACGGCCGCGACGTCAAGACGGTCCGCTCGATCGTCTCCGAGGTCGGCGTGCTGCCCCGCGCCCACGGCTCGGCGCTGTTCACCCGCGGCGAGACGCAGGCGCTGGTCGTCGCGACGCTCGGCACCGGCGAGGACGAGCAGTTCATCGACGCGCTGGAGGGCACCTACAAGGAGCGCTTCCTCCTGCACTACAACTTCCCCCCCTACTCGGTGGGTGAGACCGGCCGCATGGGCTCGCCCGGCCGCCGGGAGATCGGCCACGGCAAGCTCGCCTGGCGGGCGATCCGCCCGGTGCTGCCGCCGGCCCACGAGTTCCCCTATACGATCCGCGTCGTCTCGGAGATCACCGAGTCGAACGGCTCCTCCTCGATGGCCTCCGTCTGCGGCGGTTCGCTGTCGCTGATGGATGCCGGCGTGCCCCTGCGCCGTCCGGTGGCCGGCATCGCCATGGGCCTGATCCTCGAGGGCGAGCGCTTCGCGGTGCTCTCCGACATCCTCGGCGACGAGGATCACCTCGGCGACATGGACTTCAAGGTGGCCGGTACAGAGGAGGGCATCACCTCCCTCCAGATGGACATCAAGATCGCCGGCATCACCGAGGAGATCATGCGCGTCGCCCTCTCGCAGGCGAAGGACGGCCGCGCCCACATCCTCGGCGAGATGTCGAAGGCGCTCACCGACGCGCGGCCCGAGCTCGGCGAGTACGCGCCGCGCATCGAGACCATGCAGATCCCCACCGACAAGATCCGGGAAGTGATCGGCACGGGCGGCAAGGTCATCCGCGAGATCGTCGAGAAGACCGGCGCCAAGGTGAACATCGAGGACACCGGCATCGTGAAGATTGCCTCGTCCGACGGCAAGGCGATCAAGGCGGCCTACAACTGGATCCGCTCCATCGTCGCCGAGCCCGAGGCCGGCACGATCTACGACGGCACCGTCGTGAAGTGCATGGAGTTCGGCGCCTTCGTGAACTTCTTTGGCGCCAAGGACGGCCTCGTCCACATCTCCGAGCTGGCGCCTCAGCGCGTCGCCAAGGTCACGGACGTGGTCAAGGAAGGCGACAAGGTGAAGGTGAAGTTCCTCGGTCAGGACGATCGGGGCAAGATCCGCCTCTCCATGAAGGTCGTCGACCAGACCACCGGCGAGGACCTCACCGAGAAGCTCAAGGCCGAGCGCGCCGCCCGCGGCGAGCCCGAGGAGGAGCCCCGCGAGCGCAGCGACCGGGGTGATCGCGGCGACCGCGGCCCCCGCCGTGAGCGCGGCCCCCGCCGCGAGGCCGGGGAGTAAGGCTTAACCGCTTCGAGACAGGGGCGCGGTCCAGACCGGGACCGCGCCCTTTTGTTTTTCAGGATGCATCGGCGGCGTTAGGCTGGCGCGATGCCGAACCCGTCCGCCACGATCCGGCGCCTCGCCCCCGCCGACCTGCCGCTCATGCGGGCGCTGAATGCGCTATTCGGAGAAGTCTTCGAGGATCGTGAGACCTACGCGGGGGCGCCGCCCTCGGACGCCTATCTGACCGATCTCCTCGCCCGTGAGCACGTCGTCGTTCTGGCGGCGCTTCGCGAGAGCGCGGTGGTCGGTGGGCTCGTCGCCTATGAGTTCGACAAGTTCGAGTGCGCCCGCCGGGAGGTCTACATCTACGACCTCGCCGTGGCCGAAGCCGATCGCCGGAAGGGAATCGCCACGGCGCTGATCGCGGATCTGCGCGGCATCGCCGCGGCGCGCGGGGTCTGGATGGTGTTCGTCCAGGCCGATCACGGCGACGGGCCGGCCATCGCCCTCTATGAGAGCCTCGGCACCCTTGAGGAGGTGCTGCATTTCGACATCCCGCCGGGTGCGTAGACGGCGGCCTTCGAGGCCTATGCGGCGCGCCTCGCCGTCCGCCCGGCGGCCGTGCGGGCGCGGGAGATCGACGACGCGATCCTCGCGCGGCAATCCTCCGCCTAATCGGCGCGGAACGCTCGCGGGGTCCCGGCGTTCGCCCCGCATCGCAGCCAACCGAAGGACGGGAGCGCACATGGCCAACGGGATGATCGAGGATATCTTCAGCGGCGAGCCGAACCTGAGCACCACTGAGCGGGCGGTGTCGGTCGCCCTCGGCCTCGGGATCGCGGCCGCCGCCGCCCAGCCCCGGCCGAACAAGCTCCTGAGCCTCGCCGCCCTCGTCGTCGGCGTGGCGCTCGCCGTGCGGGGCGCCAGCGGGCACTGCGCCGTCAAGGCCATCACCGACGGCGGCTCGGACCGCATCTGAGTTCCCGGCGTCGGACGGAGCACGAAAAAGGGCGCCTCGCGGCGCCCTTCATCGTTTCGGCAATGGTGGACCGCTCAGAGCGTCGTCGTACGGCGACGGGCGACGAAGCCGTAGATCGCGAGGACCACGATCGCGCCGACCACCGCGCCGATCAGGCCTGCGCCCTGGTTGGGGCCGTACCAGCCAAGCGCTTGGCCGAGGAAGGTGGCGACGAAGGCGCCGACGATGCCGAGGATGGTGGTCATGATGAAGCCCGAGGGCTCGTTGTCGCCGGGCATGATGAACTTCGCGATCACGCCCGCGATGAAGCCGATGATGATGGTCCAGAGGATGCCCATGTGATGTCCTTCCGCAGCGGCCGCCGTTCCGGCCTTTCGGCGTCGTAACGTGCGAGACATGGTGCAGGTTGCCGCAGGCGGCGAGCGTCCCGCGAAGAAACTTGGCCGCAGGCCCCGCGCGATCGGGGCGCTGCCCTTTACGCGGCAGGCCCCGCCGCCCCACAAGGGCGCTTCGATCACGCAAGGGAGCGCGGACGGGATGAGTGGACAGGGGATCAGGCGGCTTCAGCCGGGGGCGCGGATGAGCCAGGGGGCGGTCCATGGCGGGCTCGTGTTCCTGGCGGGCCAAGTCGCGGAGAGCGCGGCCGGGGCCGGCGTGACGGCGCAGACCCAGGGCATCCTCGGGCAGGTCGACCGCCTGCTCGCCGAGGCCGGGACCGACAAGACCCGCATCCTCTCGGCGACGATCTACCTCGCCGACATCGCGACCTTCTCCGAGATGAACGCCGCCTGGGACGCCTGGGTCTCGAAGGAGAACCCGCCGGCCCGCGCCACCGTCGAGGCGCGGCTCGCCGCGCCCGAGTACCTCGTCGAGATCGTCGTGGTCGCCGCCGGGGCCGCCGGCTGATGCGTCCCCGCCTGCTCCGCCTCCTCCGGGCCGCGCTGGCGGCGGCGGCGCTCGCCCTGTCGGGCGTCGCCGCGGCGGCGCAGGCGGAGCGGGTCGTCAACATCTACAACTGGTCGGACTACATCGACCCCAAGGTGCTGGAGGCCTTCACCAGGGAGACCGGCATCAAGGTCGTCTACGACACCTACGACAACAACGAGATCCTCGAGACGAAGCTGCTCGCAGGCCGCTCCGGCTACGACGTGGTGGCACCCTCGGGGCCCTTCCTGCAGCGGCTGATCAAGGCCGGCGCCTTCCAGCCCCTCGACAAGGGCAGGCTCAAGAACCTCGGCAACGTCTGGCCCGAGATCGCGAACCGGCTTGCCGTCTACGATCCGGGCAACCTCTACGCCGTCGACTACATGTGGGGCACGACCGGCATCGGCGTGAACCTCGACGCCGTGCGCGAGCGCCTCGGCCCCTTGCAGGCGCTGAACACCTGGAACCTCGTCCTCAGCCCCGCCCTCCTGAACAAGCTCAAGGATTGCGGGGTGATGATGCTCGACAGCCCCGAGGACCTGATCCCGAGCCTTCTGCCGGCCTACGGGCTGAAATCGGACTCGAAGCGCTGGGACGACATCACCCAGGTCACCGACGCCCTGTTCAAGCTGCGCGGGGCCGTGCGCAAGTTCCACTCCTCCGAGTATATCCAGGCGCTGGCCAACGGCGATATCTGCCTCGCGGTCGGCTATTCCGGCGACGTGATCCAGGCGCGGCGCCGCGCCGTGGAGGCCAAGAACGACGTCAGGATCGGCTACCTGATCCCGAAGGAAGGGACGCTGATGTGGTTCGACGCCTTCGCGATCCCGAAGGACGCGCCGCATAAGGACGAGGCCCACGTCTTCATCGACTACATGCTGCGGCCGGAGGTGGCCGCCGCCAATACGAACTTCGTCTCCTACGCCAGCGGCAACCTGCCGGCGAAGAAGCTCGTGAAGCCGGAGATCCTCTCCGATCCCGGCATCTACCCGGACGAGGTGACGATGCAGCGCCTCTCCACCAACACCGCCTGGGACGACCGCACGCAGCGCTTCGTCACCCGCGCCTGGACCCGGGTGCGCACCGGGCGCTGACGTGCCCTGAGTCTGATGCGCCCATGAAAAAGCCCCGGCGTCGCTGGCGACGCCGGGGCTCTTCTCCGCGGCAGGGCGGAATCAGTCCTTGAGGTCGGCCGGCACCTTGCCGCCGTTCTCCTCGAGCTTCTTGATGACCTGCTTGTGCAGCCAGATGTTCATCGAGGCGGAGTCGTTCTTGTCGCCGGTGTAGTGCAGCTCGTCGGCGAGGCCCTGGCGCGCGTGGAGGCTCGAGTCGAGGTCGAGGAGCTTCAGGAGATCGACGATCGAGGTGCGCCAGTTGAGCTGCTGCGGGTTCTTCGCGGCGAGATCGTTGAGCACCTGCTCCACGTCGACGGTGCCGCTGGACGTGCCGCCGCCCGAGGTCGAGGCCGTTGACGTGGGGCTGCTGGCGCCGCCCGACGCGCCGCTGGAGGCGCTGCCCGAGGGAGCCGGCGCAGCCTGGGCCTCGCCGCTGCCGAACGGGTGGAGGATCTTGCTGACGATGGTGCCGAGAAAGCTCATGGCGCTGTCCTTCGCTTGAGCGGACCGCCCGGAGGCGTCCACCTGGAGGCGTGCCCTCGGAACCGGGCACGCAGGGGCATTGGGGGCGTGGTGATCCCGCCCGTGCACCCTAACGGGGGCCTGACGTAGCAGTTCCCCGGGACGGGCCGCGCCGCCGCCGGCCATTCCACAGGCCAAGATCGTATTTTGCGGCGCAACACAAATGTGCCATGGGGAATCGTTCGCGTCCCCTTCCCGGATCATCCTGTGCGCTTCCCTGCTTCCGTCCTCCGGTCGGCCCTGTCGGCCGCCGCCCTGCTGCTGGTCGCCTTCACCCAGGCTCCCACCTTCGCGGCCGAGCCGGTGCCGGTGCGCATCGGCGTGATCCCGGTGATCGGTGCGGCGCCGATCTTCGTGGCCAACGGCGAGGGCTACCTGAAGGAGGCGGGCCTGAACCCGACCTTCACCACCTTCGAGTCCGGCCCGAACATGATCCAGGCGCTGGCCTCGGGCACCATCGACGTCTACGTGGCCGGCGTCGCGCCGCTCGCGGTGGCGCGGACCAAGAACATCGACGTGCGCGTCGTCGCCTCCACGGCCATCGAGGAGATGGTGTTCGTGGCCGGCCCCAAGCTCGCCCCCTACTTCGAGGGTGGCGCCAGCAAGGCCGAGGCGTTCGCCAGGTTCCGCGCCAAGGAGGGCAAGCCCGCGCGCCTGGCCACGCAGCCGCCGGGCTCGGTGCCCAACACCACCCTCCAGCACTGGCTCTGGGAGGTGACGAAGACGGGGCGCGGCGACGCAGAGATCGTCAGCATGGGCATCGACGCCACGCAGCAGGCGCTGCTTGCCGGCGCCGTCGACGGCGCCTCGATCCGCGAGCCGGCGCTGACCATCGTCCAGGGGCGTAACCCGGCGATCAAGCTGATCGCGCTGGGCGGCGAGATGTTCCCCAACCAGCCCGGCACCGTGGTCGGCGTGTTCGGCGCCTTCGCCGACAAGAACCCCGCCGCCGTCGAGGGGCTGGTGAAGGGCATCGTGCGCGCCGTCGACCTCCTGAAGAGCGATCCGGCCCGCGCGGCCAAGCCCGTCGAGGCGGCGCTCGGCAAGGGCATCACCGATCTCGCCACCATCCAGAAGGCGCTGACCTCGCCGGCCGCGAAGTTCACCGCCGACCCCCGCGCCATCGTCGAGGCGACGAAGGCGATGCAGGCCTATCAGGTCAGCATCGGGACCCTCGACCGCGACCTGCCCGTCGATGCCCTGTTCGTGCCCTCGTACTACGAGAAGGCGGCCGGCCGCTGATCCCGGTGGGATCGCGTTCGGACGGACGCAAGCGATGAGGCTCATCGGCTCGACGCTGCTCGCGGCGGCGGGACTCGCCGCGTTCCTGGGATTCTGGGAGGCGCTGCCGCGGCTCGGCCTCATCAACCCGGCTTTCCTGCCGCCGCCGAGTACGATCCCGGCCGCCTTCCTCAAGGAGCTGTCGCTCGGGGTGTGGCCGGAGGCGGTGGCCTCGAGCCTCAGCCACTACGTGGTGGGCTTGAGCGCGGGTGCCGGCATGGGCATCGGGCTCGGGCTCCTCAGCGGTATGTTCCGGCCCTTCGAGGCGGCGACCGCCTGGATCGTGCGGCTGCTGCGGCCGATCCCCGGCCTCGCCTGGGTGCCCTTCGCGATCATCTGGTTCGGGGTGCAGCCCTCGGCCGCCGTGTTCATCATCGCGATCGGCGTGTTCTGGATCGTGTTCTTCGCGACCCAAGGTGCGGTGCGGGGCGTCGACCGCGACCTCGTCGAGGTCGCCCAGGCCTTCGGCTTCCGCTCGCCTTGGGCGCGGCTCACGAAGATCCTGCTGCCGGCGGCGACGCCGGGCATCCTCGTCGGCGTGCGGACCGCCTTGGGTCAGGCCTGGATGGCGGTGGTGGCCGCGGAGATCTTCGGCGTGCCCGGCGTCGGCGCGCGCATGATGCAGGCCTCGAGCCTCCTCTCCACGGACATCGTCGTGGTCTACATGCTCACCATGGCCGCCCTCTACGGCCTGTTCGACAGCGCCTTCGTCGCCCTCCAGGGCTGGCTCCTGCGCTGGAGGGCCTGAGAATGGCCGAGATCGTGGACACCGCCCCCGTCATCGACATCGAGGGTCTGAGCCTCGCCTACGAGCGGGGCGGCACCCGCAACGTCATCCTGTCGAACCTCGACCTCGCCGTGCCACGGGGCGAGTTCCTGGTCATCGTCGGCGAGTCCGGCGTCGGCAAGTCGACGCTGCTGCGGGTGCTGATCGGGCTCGCGGAGCCGAGCGGCGGGAGCGTGCGCCTTTCGACCCGCCCCGGCTGCCGCACGCCGATGGGGCTCGTCTTCCAGGATTCGCGCCTGCTCGGCTGGCGCAAGGTCGTCGACAACGTCGCCTTCGGGCTCGAAGGCAGCGGGCTGTCCAAGGCCGAGCGCCGGGCGAAGGCGGCCGAGATGCTCGCCTTCGTCGGGCTCGCCGATCTCGGCGGGCGCTGGCCGCATCAGCTGTCCGGCGGGCAGCGCCAGCGGGTGTCGCTGGCCCGCGCGCTCGCCGTCGACCCGGACGTGCTGCTCATGGACGAGCCGTTCTCGGCGCTCGACACCTTCACCCGCGAGGGGCTGCAGGACGAGCTGCAGCGGGTCCAGGCGGAGACGGGCAAGACGGTGATCTTCGTCACCCACGACATCGACGAGGCGGTGACGCTGGCCGACCGGGTGATCGTGCTCGCCGGCAAGCCCGGCCGGATCGCGGCCGAGCTCAAGATCGACGCGCCCCGCCCCCGCCGGCGCCGGGACCCGGCGCTGACGGAGGCCGCCCGCTACCTGCGCTCGGAGCTGTCGAGGCGCTCGGCGGAGCTCTGAGGCGCCATCGCCTCGGCCGGGTGTGCGAGAAGCTCGGCGAGGTAGCCCTTCCAGAGCCCGGCGTAGCGCAGGGACTGGTGGCCGTGGGTGTCCGGCGAGACCGGCACCAGCACGAAGCGGCCGTCCTTCAGCTTGGCCATGGCCGGGTTCATCACGTCGAGCTGCGGCGGGTTCAGCTCGTCGTCGGCGAAGTTCACCGCCAGCACCTTTGCCTCGATCTTTCCGAGATCGGCGAAGGGGTCGTAGTCGTAGGAGCTATCGAACCAGTACATCCAGTCGTTGGCGTCGGCCTTGCCCTCGTAGCTCGTGACGAGCCCGTCGAAGAGCGCGTCCGCCTTGGCCCGCGTCGGCGCCTTGCCCTGGAGGCCGAGCACGCTCTCGGTCATGATGTTGAAGATCGGCAGGATGTGGCTGAGGCCCTTGGGCTGCTCGGTGTAGTCGCCGCCCTTCCAGTCCGGGTCGCTGCGGATGCCCTCGATGAGCAGGCGCCGCCACAGCGCGTTGCGGCCGCTCACCGGGATCGGCTGGCTGGCCACGGCCATGATCAGGTCCATGCTCTTCGGGTAGCGCTCGCCCCACATCCAGGCCTGCATCCCGCCCATGGAGGTGCCGAGGATGAGCCGCAGGTGCTTCACGCCCAGCGCGTCGACCACCGCCTTCTGCCCGGTGACGACGTCCCCGTAGCCGTAGCGGGGGAACTTCGCGCGCAGGCCGTCGGAGGGTTTCGTGGAGCCGCCCCGGCCGAGCCCGTCCGGCAGGATCACGTAGTACCTGCGCGCGTCGAGCGGCGCGCCTTCGCCGAACAGCTCCGGCCCGAGCGTCGGCACGAAGAAGGCCTTGCCGGTGCCCGTGGTGCCGTGGAGCGCGAGCACGGCGTTGTCGATCTCGCCCTTCTCGTTGCGGTGGGGCGTGCCGATGGTGGTGTAGTGCAGCTTCACCTCGGGCAGGCTCTGCCCGTCCGCGAAGCGGAACTCCTTGACCGTGACGTCGCCCTCCTTCTGCTCCGGATAGGCGGCGGGCGCGGCAAGCGCGGGCTGGAGATAGCCCAGCAGTGCCGCGGCGAACATCGCCCCGCGTAGGGTGGCTCTCATCCTTCTTCCTCCCGTTTCCAGCCGAGGGAGCGTTCCACCGCCCGGCCCCAGGCCGAGAACAGCGCCTCCCGCCGTGCTTTCTCCATGCGCGGATGCCAGCGCCGGTCGACGCCCGCCTGCTCGGCGAGCGCCTCGACGCCGGGCCAGAACCCGACGCCGAGCCCTGCGGCGTAGGCCGCGCCCAGCGCGGTCGTCTCCGACACCTTCGGCCGCAGCACCGGCCGGCCGAGGATGTCCGCCTGGAACTGCATGAGCAGGTCGTTGACGACCATGCCGCCGTCGCAGCGCAGGGCCTCGACGGCGATGCCGGAGTCCGCCTCCATCGCCTCCAGCACCTCGCGGGTCTGGTAGGCGGTGGCCTCCAGCGCCGCGCGGGCGATGTGGCCCTTGTTCGAGAAGCGGGTGAGGCCGGCCAGGATGCCCCGCGCGTCCGCCCGCCAGTGCGGGGCGTAGAGGCCGGAGAAGGCCGGCACCAGGTAGACGTCGCCGTTGTCCTCGACGGAGCGCGCCAGCGTCTCCACCTCGGCGCTCGCGCCGATCAGCCCGAGATTGTCGCGCAGCCACTGCACGAGCGCCCCGGCGATGGCGATGGAGCCTTCGAGCGCGTAGACCGGCGGTGCGTCACCCAGCCGGTAGCCGACGGTGGTGACGAGCCCGCAGGTCGAGGCCACGGGCTCGGTGCCGGTGTTCATGAGCGCGAAGCAGCCAGTGCCGTAGGTGTTCTTGGCCTCGCCCGGCCGGAAGCAGAGCTGCCCGAACAGCGCCGCCTGCTGGTCGCCGAGGATGCCGGCGATGGGCACGCCGGGGAACGGCGCCCGCGTCTCCCCGAACACCTCGCTCGACGAGCGGATCGCCGGCAGCACGCTTCGCGGCACCCTGAAGGCGTCGAGGAGCGCATCGTCCCATGCGAGCCGGTCGAGGGCCATGAGCTGGGTGCGGCTGGCATTCGTCGGGTCGGTGACGTGGAGCCCGCCCTCCGGGCCGCCGGTCATGTTCCAGACGAGCCAGGTGTCGATCGTGCCGGCCAGGACCTCACCGGCCTCCGCGCGGACACGGGCCTCGGGCACCGCGTCGAGGAGCCAGGCGAGCTTCAGGGCCGAGAAGTAGCTCGCCAGCGGCAGCCCGGTCCTGCCCCGGAAGCGGTCGATGCCGCCCTCCCGCGCCAACGCGGCCACGGCAGGGTCGACGCGGGTGTCCTGCCAGACGAGCGCGTTGTGGAGCGGGCGGCCTGTGCGCCGGTCCCAGATCAGCGCGGTTTCGCGCTGGTTGGTGATGCCGATGGCGGCGAGCGCCGAAGGGTCGAGCCGGGCGGTGGCCAGCGCCTCGCGCATCACGCTCTGGCTGTTGCGCCAGATCTCGGCGGGGTCGTGCTCCACCCAACCGGGGCGCGGGAAGATCTGCTCGTGCTCGCGCTGCGCGTGCGCCACCGGCCGGCCCTGCCGGTCGAACAGGATGAATCGGGTGCTCGTCGTGCCCTGATCGAGGGCCCCGACATGCGAGCCGCCCGCCATCGGCGCCCTCCTCTCCCGTATCCGTTATTCTACGCCGCTCAGCCTATCGAGCCGATGCGCCGCACGGAAGGGCGATCCCTGACAGGACCTTCAGCCCTGTCCGCCGAGATGGGCGGCGAGGCGCGCCTGCGTCTCCGGCGGCACGTGCAGGCCGAGCTTCGAGCGGCGCCAGAGGATGTCCTCGGGGGTGCGCGCCCATTCCGCCGCGATGAGATAGTCGACCTCGGCCCGGGCCAGGCCCCCGCCGAAATCCTCGCCGAGGTCGGAGAGCGCCGCGGCGCCGTCGAGGAACCGCGCGGCGCGGGTGCCGTAGGCGCGGGCGAGGCGCAGCGCCGTGGCCTCGGGCAGGAACGGGTAGCGGGATCGGAATCCGGCGAGAAAGTCGGAAAAGCCCTTCGGCATGTCGCCGCCGGGCAGCGGCGCGGTGCCGGTCCAGGCCGGGCCGTGCTCGGGAAGATGGGGCCCGAGCCGTTCGAGGACGTGCTCGGCGAGGCGCCGGTAGGTGGTGAGCTTGCCGCCGAACACCGAGAGCACCGGCGCCTCCCCCTCGGGCGCGTCGATGTCGAGCACGTAGTCGCGGGTCACCGCCGAGGCGTTCGCCGCCGCGTCGTCGTAGAGGGGGCGCAGGCCCGCGTAGCTCCAGACCATGTCCCCCGGCTCGACGCGCTTGGCGAAGGCGCGGTTCACGCAGGTGAGCAGGTAGCGCGTCTCCTCCTCCGAGATCTCGACGGGCCCCGGCGCGCCGGCATGGGCGACGTCCGTGGTGCCGATCAGGGTGAAGTCGCGCTCGTAGGGGATCGCGAAGACGATGCGCCGGTCGGGCTGCTGCAGGATGTAGGCGTGATCGCCCGCGTAGAGCCTTCGGGTGACGATGTGGCTGCCCTTCACCAGCCGCACCGCGGCGCGGCTGTTGAGCGAGAGCGTGCCTGACAGGGTCTCGCTCACCCAGGGGCCGGAGGCGTTGACGAGGATGCGGGCGCGGGCCTCCGTCCCGTCCGAGAGGGAGGCGCGCCAGAGCCCGTCCTCCCGCCGGGCGGAGACCGCCCGCGTGCGGGTGCGGATGTCGGCGCCGCGCTCGCCGGCGTCCATCGCGTTGAGCACGACGAGGCGGCTGTCCTCGACCCAGCAATCCGAGTAGGCGAAGCCCTCGGTGAGCCGCGCCTGGAGCGGTGCGCCGAGGCTGGTGCCGGAAAGGCGCACCGCGTGCGAGCCCGGCAGGGTGCGCAGCGCCGAGAGGTTGTCGTAGAGGAACAGCCCGACCCGCAGCATCCAGGCCGGGCGCAGGCCCGTGTCGCGGGGCAGCACGAAGCGCAGCGGCCAGACGATGTGGGGCGCGATGGCGAGCAGGCGCTCGCGCTCGGCCAGCGCCTCGCGCACCAGCCGGAACGCGTACTGCTCCAAGTAGCGCAGCCCGCCGTGGATCAGCTTCGTCGAGGCCGAGGAGGTGGCCGAGCCGAGGTCGCCCTGCTCGCAGAGCAGCACCGAGAGGCCGCGGCCGGCGGCGTCCCGGGCGATGCCCGCGCCGTTGATGCCGCCGCCGATGACGAGGAGGTCGAAGGGCTCGCTCACCGCGCCCTTATGCGAGCCCGGCGAGGCGCCGGGCAAGCGCGATCGCGATCCCCGCGAGGACGAGCCCGCCGAGGAGGCGCCGCCAGGGGTTCGCGCCGGAGACGATCTCGGCGAGCGCCCACCAGCTCAGGCAGCCGGTCGCGGCGAGCGCGAGCGGCTGCGCCAGCGATCCGTCCGAGGGCAACGCGAGACGGGCCGCCGTCAGGCCGAGGAACAGCCAGAGGGCGAGGTTCGGCCACTGCGCGACCGTGATCGCGCCCGTCTCCCGGTTGCGGAACAGCCAGAGGGCGGCGCGGCGGACCGGCCCTTCCGCGCCGCCCGCCACGGGAGGACGGATCAGGCGCCGTCCGCCTTGCGGATCGGCTCGCAGATCTTCGCGGACAGCTTGTCGAGATGGACGCAGGCGTTGTCGCGATACCAGGCGCGCAGCTCCGGCTGGTTCGGCGCCACGTAGATGCCGACGAGGAGGAAGGCGGCGGCCAGCACGACGAGTAGGCCGATGAGGTTGCGCATGGTGGTCTCCTTGTGCCTCGGGCCGCCCCGAGGGCTCGCGGGCCGGCCTGACCGTTTCCCCGCCGGATGTCGAGCCTGCAACGGCCCGCGCGGCGAACCGATCCCTGCCGGCGGCATCGGAACGGGCCCGGACTGGAACGTGCGATCGGGCACCGCGTTAGGGGATCGTTAAGATTAACTCTTCGTTTCAGGCCTCAAAGCTTAACAGCTCGTGAAAAGCGGCTGCGCAAGCTCTGAAGATCGATTAATGTTCGTTCATCCCCGGCGGTCGACGGGGAGTGTAGCGATGCGTAGGAGCTCACCGTGAGCAGGTTCGAAGATCTCAAGTTCATCCTGACCTTGGCCTTCGTCGTCTTCTGCGGCAGCGGCCTCGAAGCGATCCTTCGCTAGGAGCGCGCCTCGCTCGACTCCGCCGCGTCCGACGCGGCGCCGACCTTCGCGGATCGACGCGCAGCGCCCTCCCCGATCCTTTTCGGGCGCCGCGCCGGTTCGACGGCCGGGTCTCCCCGATCCGGCCCTGTGTTCGATGTCCCAGCATAGACTCCGGCCCGAGGCCGGGTGGAGCGGCCGCAGCCCGGCCCTTCCGCCCCGCGTCGGGCCTTTTTCTTGGATCGCCCGAACCGATCCTCAGAGCCCCGGCCCGCGGGCGAAGGCGAGGATGCGGCCGGGGCGGCCGCCGGGCATCGCCTGCACCAGCACGGCGTAGGCGTCGGCGAATCCGGCCCGAGCGGCGGTGCGGGGCACCTCGAAGCGCACGGGCGTGCCCTTCCAGCTTCCCAGGCGGTGCAGCCCGCGGGCGACGTTGACGTAATGCGCCGACTGGCCGGCGGTCTCGCCATGCTCGATGGCGATCCGGCGGCTGCGCAGGACCGGCACCAGGAAGACCTCGCCCCGCGCCGAGGGGTCGGCCGAGGCGCCGACCTCGACGACGAGCCGGTCGCCCTTCTCGGAGACGCTCACGGGCGCGATGGGCGCGTCCGCCGTCCGCAGGCCCGTCTCGATGGCGCTCCGGTCGGAGCCGTTGGCGGAGGTCAGGCCGTCGACCATGGCCTGCGGGGTGAAGACCGGCCGCTCGCCATGGGCGGCGGCGTAGCCCCGCTGCCGCTCGGCGAAGGCGGGCAGCGCCAGGGTGTCCTTCCAGCCGAGATAGTCCCAGTAGGGAACGGGCAGGGTCAGGACCAGCACGCTCGGCCGCCGGGCGAGCTCGCCGGCGACGGCTTCCGCCGAGCGGCAGGCGGCGCAGCCCTGGCTCGTGAAGAGCTCGACCACGACGGCCGCCGTCTCCGCCCCGCCGGCGGGCAGGACGAGGCTGAGGCTTCCCACGAGGGCGGCGGTCACGGCCATGATGCCGAGGAACGGGCCGCGCCGGGCGGCGGAGCGGCGGTCAGCGGGCATCGGCATGGGCGACGCTTCTCGTGAGCGCCTGTTTCCGGATCATGTCCGGGCGCCAGCGCCGATGCATCCAGAGCCACTGGCCGGGGTTCTCCCGCACCCAGGCCTCGACGACGCGCGTCATCGCCTGCATGGCGCCCTGCACGTCGATGAGCCCGTCCGCGTCGCGGGGCAGGTCGAGGGCCTCGGTCAGCTCCAGGCCGAAACGCTGGCCGGGGCGGCGGATGACGCGCACCCCGTGGACCGGGCAGTCGTAGTGGCGGGCGAGCTTTCCGAGCAGCGGGTTGGCGAGGCAGGGCCGGCCGAAGAACTCCACCACGACGCCGCGGGTGAAATGCTGGTCGACGAGCTGGCCGAGATGGCCGCCCCGCTCGATCACCCCCTGCATGGCGAAGACGGCGCCCGGCCCGGCGGCGGCGAGCCCGCCCATGGTCTCGCGGCGGACCTCCTGCACGAGCCGGGCCGCGGCCGGGTTGTTGGGCGGGCGGAACACCGCCGTCGCCTCGAGCCCGTACTTCGCCGCGCAGATCGCGGGCAGCTCCCAGTTGGCGAGATGGGCCGAGAAGATCAGCCCCGGCCGGCCGTCGTCGCGCAGGGATTCGAACTGCGCGAGGCCCTTCACGTCCATGCGCTGGCTCTCGGGCACGGCCGGGTCGAAGTCGAAGAGGGTGTGGAGATGGGCGTACTCCGCCCCGGTGCGGCCGAGATTGTCCCAGGCCTCGCGGGCGATCGCCTGGAGCGCCGCCTCGTCCCGCTCGGGGAAGGCGGCGCGCAGGTTCGCCATGGCCGTGGCGTGAGCGGGCAGGCGCGGCCCGACGCGCCTGAAGAGCGCGCCGCCGGCATCGCTGGCGCGGGCCGGCCCGAGGAGGCGGGCGAGCAGGAACAGGCCACGGATCAGCGGCAGCGTCGCGAGCCCCGCGATGCGGGGCCAGTGGCGCTTGAGAATCAGGGCGAGGCGCAGCAACGGTCCACTCCGGCCGGGGCGTCCCGCGTCCCCCAACGCCGTCCGAAGGCCACGCTTAGCCTATTTCCGCCCCTCTGCCACCGTCCCGATGATCGCCTCACAGCGAGACGAGGATCTTTCCGAACACCTTGCGGGATTCGAGCCGGGCGAGCCCGTCGGCGAAGTCGGCGAGCGGATAGACGGTGTCGACGACCGGGGTGATCCCCGCGGCCATCTTGTCGAGGCTCTGGCGGATGTTGGCGAGCGTGCAGCCGAAGGAGCCGGTGATCCGATACTGCTGCTGGAAGAGCTGCATCAGGTTCATCGTCGTCGAGACCCCGGAGGTCGAGCCGCAGGTGACGAGCCGGCCGCCCCGCTTCAGGCAGAGCAGCGAGCCGTTCCAAGTGTCGGGGCCGACATGCTCGAAGACCACGTCGACGCCCTTGCGCTTCGTCAGCCGGCGGACCTCGCCCTCGAAGCGCTCCTCCCGGTAGTTGACGACGTGGTCGGCGCCGAGCGCCTTCGCCTTCTCGCCCTTCTCGTCGTCGCCGACCGTCGTGTAGACGGTGCAGCCGATGGCCTTGGCCATCTTGATCGCCGCCGTGCCGATCCCCGAGCCGCCGGCATGCACCAGGATGCTCTCGCCGGGCTCCAGCCGCGCGTTGTCGAACAGCATGTGCTGGACGGTGCCGAAGGCGATGCCGGCGCAGGCCGCGTCCGTCATCGAGACGCCCTCGGGCACCGGCACCACGAGCCGAGCCGGCATCGTCACGACCTCGCGGGCGAAGCCGTCGATGTGGAAGCCCATGACGCCGGAGACGTCCTCGCAGAGGTTGTCCCGCCCCTCCCGGCAGGCCCGGCAGACCCCGCAGGTGCGTGCCCCGTAGAGGGCGACGGGCTGGCCGGCGGAAACGCCCTCGACGCCCTCGCCCACCGCCTCGATGGTGCCGGCGGCCTCCGCGCCCACGGTGAGCGGGAGCTTGCGCTTGGCGAAGGCCATGCCGCGAAAGCCCCAGACGTCGATGAAGTTGAGGCCGACCGCGCGCACCCGCACGTTGACCTCGCCGGGACCGGGCGGGGGCGGCGGCGCGACCTCCTCCAGGCGCAGGTCGCGGTCGCCGAAGAGCTGAAGGGCTTTCATGGCGGGGTCTCTCATACCAGCGCGCTTGTCGCCCCGACATCGTCGGGCCGGAGGCGTTCCGCGCACGGGCGCGGGCGCCCGTTCGGGCTTGCCTTGCGTCGTCGAACGATCTCGTTCGACGACGCGGCGGTCCTTACACCGCTACTCCGGCGTCAGGTAGCGCCGTCGCGCCCAGCCGAGCGTTCCGTCGAAGCGGACCCGGCACCAGGTCGTGGCGCTCGGCGTGTCGTTGGTGCAGCCGAAGCCCGTCACCCGCCGGCCGACCGGGATCTGCCCGAGGACGGGACCGGCGGCATCGGGCGTCTCGCGGATGCTCAAGGTCTCGCCCCGGGGCAGGCCGTCGACGCGGTAGATTTCGGCGGCCTGCGCCGGCAGGGCCACCAGCGCGAGGACGAGCATCAGCAGGGCGAGGCGCAGCATGCCTGAGGCCTTCAGGAGCGGTGGACGCCCATCATCGCGGTGAGCCCGCCGTCGACGGGGAGCACGGCGCCGGTGAGGTAGCCGGCCCCCTCCCCGATCAGGAAGGCGGCGAGCGCCGCGACCTCCTCCGGCCGCGCGAAGCGGCCGGCGGGGATCTGGCGCTCCATGCCTTCCCGATGGGAGGCGTAGGGGGCCATCATCTCGGTGTCGACGAAGCCCGGCGCGATCACGTTCACGGTGACGCCGCGCCTGGCCGACTCGACGGCGAGCGTGCGGCAATAGGCGATGAGCGCGCCCTTGCTCGCCGCGTAGGCCGCGTTGCCGGCGTTGCCCCGCAGCGCCGCCACGGAGCCGATCGCGACGATGCGGCCGGTGCGGGCGCGGGTCATCGGCCGCACCAGGCTCTTGGCGAGCCGCGTGAAGGACCAGAAGTTGACCTCCATCGCCGCCTCGGCGCGCTCCCGGTCGAGGAGCGCCGCGAGCCCGTCGCTCGACTGCCCGGCATTGTGGACGAGGCCGTAATAGCCCCGCTCCTCGGCCGACCCGCAGAAGGCTTCCAGCGCCTCCCGGTCGGCGAGGTCGAGGGGTTCGGCGTCGAAATCCGCGCCCGGATGGGCGGCGCGCAATTCGTCTAGCAGCGCCTCGGCGGGCGCGACGGAGGAGCGGTAGGTGAAGTCGACCCCGTGTCCCGCCGCGGCGAGCGCCCGCACGATCGCGGCCCCGAGGCCTGAGGCGCCGCCGGTGACGAGCACCCGGCGGGAGGCGTTCGCCGCGCCGCTCATGCGGGCTCGGCCCCGAGCACGAGGCAGGTGTTCTGCCCGCCGAAGCCGAAGGAGTTCGAGAGCACCGTCCTCACCGGCACGTCGCGGGCCTGCGCCACCACGTCGAGGGCGATCGCGGGGTCGGGCTGCGCATAGTTGATCGTCGGCGGGATGCGGCCGTGGAGGATCGTCAGCAGCGAGACGGCGGCCTCGATGGCCCCGGCCGCGGTGAGCGTGTGGCCGATCATCGACTTGTTCGAGGTGACCGGCAGGCCGGCCGTCCGCTCGCCGAACACGGCGGTGAGCCCGAGCGCCTCCATCTTGTCGTTCTCCGGCGTCGAGGTGCCGTGGGCGTTGACGGTGTCGATGCCCTCGGGGCCGAGCCCGGCGTCTTCCAGGCTCGCCCGGATCGCGGCGACGACCGGCGCGCCGTCCGGCGAGGAGCGGGTGCGATGGAAGCCGTCGCCCTTCTCGCCGCAGCCGAGCACGTAGCCGAGGATCCTTGCTCCGCGCGCCGTCGCGGCTTCGGCGTCCTCCAGCACGAGGGCGGCGGCGCCCTCGCCCATCACGAAGCCGTCTCGGTTCTTCGAGAAGGGCTTCGAGGCGCCCTCGGGCGGATCGTTCTGGGTGGAGAGCGCCGAGAGCAGCGAGAACCGGATCAGCGATTCCGGGTTCACGGAGCCGTCGGTGCCGATGCACAGCGCGGCCCGCGTCTCTCCGCGCCGGATCGCCTCGACGCCGAGCTGGATCGCGGTGGCGCCGGACGAGCAGGCGGTGGAGAGCGAGATCGGCGAGCCCCGCGTGCCGAAGCGCTCGGCGATGCGGTCGGCGACGGTGCCGAAGATGAAGAGGTCGTGCCAGTCGTCGAAGCGCCGGGAGGCCGCCGCCCGCTGCAGGCTCGCGTAGGTGACGTCGCCATTCTCGGCCGCGGCCTCCGCCAGCGCCCGCCGCTGCGGCCACTCCATCTCGACGGGGGGCACCGCCACGAACAGCGCGCCGGGGAAGTCCCCCTTCCCACCGATCCCGGACTGGCCGACCGCCTCCTCGGCGGCGGTCTCGGCGAAGCGCAGGGACAGGGCCGGCGCCACCAGCGGGTCGGTGTCGAGGAAGTCGACGGTGCCGGCGATGCGGGTGCGCAGGCCCTCCGTCGGGAAGCGGCGGATGGCGCGGACGCCCGAGCGCCCCTCGACCAGGGCGCTCCAGGTGTCGGCCTGCCCCTGGCCGAGCGAGGTGACGAGGCCGATGCCGGTGACGGCGACCCGGCGGCGCCCGCGCGCGTCGCGATGCTTCGTTGCGCTCATGGTTGCGCCCATCGGACCCTTTCCAGGGTCGCTCCATAGCAGCCGCAAGCCGGATCGGCACGCAGGGCCTGCATCCGGTGAAGACTCATGCCCCGCGCAGAGCCTGAACCCGCAGCACGCCCTCGCCGCGCCGATGGCCGACGATCGTGACCGCGACCTCCCGGTGCGTGCCCCGCGCCACGAGGCCGGCGGCGAGCGCCGCCCCGAACGGGCCCGCGACCTCGATGCCGTGGCCGATCAGGTCGCCGAGGGCGTGCACCTTCGCGTCGGGCGCCAGCCGGGCAAGCGCGGCGCGCTCCTCCCCGGTCGCGGCCGTGACGCCGGTGGCGGCGGAGATCACCGCGTCGGGCCAAGTCGCGCCGGCCTCGGTCCAGCGGGCGGCGAGCGCCTCGCCGACGTTGCCGGGCTCCCGGCGGCTGCGGCCGCTCGCGACCGCATCGAGCCGGGCGAGCGGCGTCGCGCCGCGGGCCGCGGCATGCTCGGCGGATTCGAGGAGGAGGAATGCGGCGCTGCTGCCGAGCACGAAGCCGCCCTCCCCGTCCCGCTCGAAGACGGGCCGGAGCGGGCCGGTGGCGAGATAGCCGCCCATCTCGTGGATGACGAGCACGTCCGGGCGCTCGGCGTTGTAGGAGCCGCCGACCAGCATCGCCTCGTTCTGGCCGGAGGCGATGCGCGCCTGCGCGATCCGCAGGGCGTCGGTGCCGGCCGATTCCTCGCCCATGAAGGTCCGCGAGGCGCCGGTGACGCCGTGGACGATGGCGATGTTGCCCGCGAGCAGGTTCGAGAGCTGAGCCAGGAACAGGGTCGGGCGCAGGTCGTTCAGGAGGCGCTCGTTGAGGTAGGCGCCCGGATCCTCGGCCGCGCGCAGGCCGGTCAGGATCGCGCCGTCGACGGCGGTGTCGCGCTCGCCGCCGCCGCAGGCGACGACGAGGTGCAGCCCGGCCTTGAACGCGGCGTCGTCCTTGACGCCGGCCGCGTCCAGCGCGAGCCCCGCCGCGTAGACGCCGAGGCGCTGCCAGGCCTCCATCTGCCGCTGGTCGGACTTCTTCGGGATCTGCGCGTCCCAGGAGAGGGAGGCCGCCGGGTGAATGGCGTAGGGGGCGTAGGTCTCGGCATCGACCGGCGCCGGCGTGCCGGCGGCGAGCGCGTCGAGATGCGCGTCGAGCCCCTCGCCCCGGCAGGAGACGAGGCCGGTTCCGGTGACGACGACGTCGCGGTGCGCCTCGCCGCTCATGCGCCCGCCCCGATGTCGAGGCCGATCCGGGCGGCACGCTCGCGCATCGGCGCGTCGAGACCCTCCGGGAAAGGCATGGTGCGGAAGCGCAGCTCCGCGTCGGCAATGAGCTTGCCCTCGTGGCGGACGGCGGCCTTCGTCACCGCGTAGCCCGAGCCGTCATGCTCCAGAGTCGCGGAGACCTCGAGCGTCGCGCCGGGGCCGACGAAGGAGCGGAAGCGCGCCTTGTCCACCGCCATCAGGAACGGCATCTGCGCGAAGCCGAGATGGGCGAGCACGAGGTAGCCGGACGCCTGGGCCATGGTCTCGGTGAGCAGCACGCCCGGCACCAGCGGGTGGCCGGGGAAGTGCCCTTCGAAGACGGGGCTCTCCATCGGCACGCGGGCGATCGCCTCGATGCGGCCGGCCTCGCGGTCGAGCCGCGAGATCGCGTCGATCATCTCGAAGTATTCGAGGCGCATCGGACCGTACCCGTGCCCTGACCCGTCCGGCTCAGGCCTTGGCGGCCTTCTCGGCGACGAGGCCGTCGATGCGCGCGCAGAGGTTCTTGAGCACGAAATACTCCTCGGCCGGGACCTTGCCCTCGTTGACCTCCTGCGTCCAACGCTCCAGCGGCAGCTTGATGCCGAAGGCCTTGTCGACCGCGAAGGCGATGTCGAGGAAGGCCAGCGAATCGATGCCGAGGTCGTCGATGGCGTGGCTCTCGGGGGTGATGGTGTCGCGCGGGATGTCGGCCGTCTCGGCGATGATGTCGGCCACGCGCTCGAAAGTGGCGCTGGTGCCTGCGGTCGGAAGCTCTGACATGGGTTCTCGCCGTTCCCGTGGGGGCCTGCCGGGGGCGCCGCCCACGCCGGTCCGGGGCCGCCTCACGGCGCCCTTGAAGATGGCCGCGACCTCTACACGAGGGGGTCCGGCCCGGCAACCTTGCCGGCTCCGGGGCCGCCTCCCCGCATCGTGACCGCTGCGGCGACGCTCTCCGGCCCGTGACCGCGCGCGGCGCCTTACCTATCTCGCTACCCGCCTCCGGAGTGCGCGTCGCCATGGACACGATCCCCCGCCCCGTCATCACCCCTGCCGATCCGCCGCGAGCCCGCGGCCAGGGCGTGGCGCGGGTGCTGCTCGTCGTGGCGCTCGCGGCGCTCGGCCTCTGGATCCTGCGCGCCTTCCTGCCGGCGCTGGCCTGGGCGCTGATCCTCGCGATCGCCCTCGGACCGCTCTACGCGCGGGCGGAGCGGCGCTGGCCGCCGGGCCGGCACAACGTTCTGCTGCCGGCCCTGTTCACGCTGGCGGTCGCCCTCGTCTTCCTGGCGCCGCTCGCCCTCCTCGCGGTGCAGGCGGCGCGGGAGGCCCACGACGTGCTGGAGCTCGCCCGCGGCCTGGAGCGCGACGGGCTGCCGGTGCCGGATGTCCTCACGCGGCTTCCCTTCCTCAGCGCGCAGGCGGTGGCCTGGTGGCAGGCGAACCTCGCACACCCGGCGGCGGGCTCGGAGCTGCTGCACCGCTTCGACAACGGCTCGGTGATCGACCTCTCGCGCAACCTCGGCAAGCAGATCGTCCACCGCAGCGTATTGTTCGGGTTCTGCCTCGTGGCGCTGTTCTTCCTGTTCCGCGAGCGGGAGGCCCTGGCGGCGCAGGCGCTCGTCGCGGCCGACCGGCTGTTCGGGCCGCGCGGGGAACGGGTCGGCCGGCAGATGGTGGCCTCGGTCCACGGCACCGTCGACGGGCTCGTCCTCGTCGGGCTCGGCGAGGGCGCGATCCTCGGGGTGGTCTACTTCTTCGCAGGCGTGCCTCACCCCGTCCTGCTCGGGGCGCTGACCGCGGTCGCGGCGACGATCCCCTTCGGGGCGCCGCTCGTGTTCGGGCTCGCGGCGGTGCTGCTGCTCGCCGCCGGAAGCACGGGAGCGGCGATCGTCGTCGTCGCGGCCGGCATCGTCGTGACCTTCGTCGCCGACCATTTCGTGCGCCCCGCCCTGATCGGCGGGACGACGAAGCTGCCCTTCCTCTGGGTGCTGCTCGGCATCCTCGGCGGGGTCGAGAGCTTCGGCCTGCTCGGCCTGTTCCTCGGCCCCGCCGTGATGGCCGCGCTTGTGCTGCTCTGGCGGGACTTCACCGGAGCGACGCGCGAACCGGCCTGAGCCGGCCCGGCGAAGGCTCACATCGGAGGCGTCAGGCCGTCCTTGCCGACCGCCACGAACTTGGCGCCGAGCTTGCCGCCCTCGGGGGCGGCGACGACGAAGACCTTCGCTCCGGGCTGGAGGACCGCCTTGTCGCTGGGCTCGAAGGCGACGACCGGAGCCTGGGGCGGCACCACGATCTGCTTCGATCCCTCCTTGTAGCTCACGGTCAGGGTGCGGGAGCCGCCGGCGGCCGCGCTCGACGCGACGGTGCCGTTCGTCATCGCGCTCTTCACCTTCGGGGCGGCGGAGCCCGTGCTCTGCACGGTGCCGTTGGTCATGGCGCTCTTCACCTTGGCGCCGCTCGCCGCGGCCGTATGGTCGGTGATCGCGTCCCAGGCGTAGTGCCCCTCGCCCTGCCCGCGCAGGGCCTCAGGGAAGATCACGACCTCGAGGGCCGTCATCGGGTTCTCGCCCTTGGTGGCGGTGCCGATGAAGACGCCGTCCTTGATGGTGTCGAGACTCGACTTCACCACCCAGGCGTATCGGGCGCCGGCGAGCGAGACGGTCTTCGGTCCGCCCTCGCCCGCGACGGTGAGCGTGTCGCCGTCGACCTTCTCGATTGTGCCGCGCACCCGCTCCAGATCGGCGGCGAAGGCGGTGCTCGACAGCAGCGACAGGCCGGCGACGGCCAGTTTGGTCAGGGTTCTCATAGGGCTTCCTCTCGGTTGAAGCCCAGGGATTATGGGGCGCTCCCCATCGTACGAACAGACTTGCGCGCAACCGATCTGCGCGCGAGCGTCTTATTTCTCGCTCATGCGGTCCGTCACCGCTGAAACGCGAAAGGCCGCGCCGCTCGTGGCGGCGCGGCCTTCCTTGGGGATCGTCCCGGGCTCAGGCAGCCAGAGAGCGCAGCACGTAGGGCAGGATGCCGCCGTTGCGGAAGTATTCCAGCTCGTCGAGCGTATCGATGCGGCAGGTGAGCGGCACCTCCTGCACGCGGCCGTCGGCGGAGGTGATCTCGGCGATCAGCGTCTGGCGCGGCTTGAGGTCGCCGGTGAGCCCGCGGATCGTGACGGTCTCGTCGCCCTTCAGCCCCAGGGACTGCCAGGAGGTCTCGCCCTGGAAGACCAGCGGCACGAGGCCCATGCCGACGAGGTTCGAGCGGTGGATGCGCTCGAAGCTCTCGGCGATGACCGCGCGCACGCCCAAGAGCTTCGTGCCCTTGGCCGCCCAGTCGCGGGACGAGCCGGTGCCGTACTCCTTGCCCGCGAAGACCACGAGCGGCGTGCCGGCCGCGGCGTAGGCCTGGGCGGCGTCGTAGATGAACTGCCGCTCGCCGGAGGGCTGGAGCAGGGTGTAGCCGCCCTCGACCACGTTGCCGGCCTCGTCCTTCACCATCTGGTTCTTGATGCGGATATTGGCGAAGGTGCCGCGCATCATCACCTCGTGGTTGCCGCGCCGCGTGCCGTACTGGTTGAAGTCCTGCACCCGGACCTGATGATCCATCAGGTATTGTCCGGCGGGCGAGGCCGCGCGGATGTTGCCGGCGGGCGAGATGTGGTCGGTGGTGATCGAGTCGAGGAAGAGCCCGAGGATGCGCGCGCCGACGATGTCCTCGACGGGCTTCGGGGTCTTCTCCATGCCCCCGAAATAGGGCGGGTTCTGCACGTAGGTGGAGCCCGGGTCCCAGGCGAAGGTCTGGGCCTCCGTCACCTGCACCGCCTTCCAGTAGGCATCGCCCCCGAACACGTCGGCGTAGCGCGACTTGAACAGCGTCGAGGTGATGGTCTGCTCGATGAAGGCCTGGACCTCGGCGGTCGAGGGCCAGATGTCGGCTAGGTAGACGGGCTTTCCGTCCGAGCCCTGGCCCAGCGGGTCCTTGGTCAGGTCGACCTGAAGGGAGCCGGCGAGCGCGTAGGCGACGACGAGCGGCGGCGAGGCGAGGTAGTTCGCCCGCACGTCCGGGTTCACGCGGCCCTCGAAGTTGCGGTTGCCGGAGAGGACGGCGGCGGCGACCACGTCGTTGTCGTTGATCGCCTTCGAGATCGCCGCCGGCAGCGGGCCGGAGTTGCCGATGCAGGTGGTGCAGCCGAAGCCGACGAGGTTGAAGCCGAGCGCGTCGAGCGGGGCCTGGAGCCCGGCCTTCTCGAGATACTCGGCCACCACCTGCGAGCCCGGCGCCAGCGAGGTCTTCACCCAGGGCTTCGAGGTGAGGCCCTTGGCGACCGCGTTGCGGGCGAGAAGCCCGGCGCCGATCATCACGCTCGGGTTCGAGGTGTTGGTGCAGCTCGTGATCGCGGCGATCACCACGTCGCCGTGGCCGATGTCGAAGTTCGTGTCCTCGACCTTGTAGCGGCTGGCGATGTCGGCGGCGCGCCGGAACTCCCGCTCCATCGCGTCGGCGAAGCCGGTCTTGGCGTCGGAGAGGAGCACCCGGTCCTGCGGGCGCTTCGGGCCGGCGAGCGAGGGCTTCACGTCGCCCATGTCGAGCTCGAGCGTGTCGGTGAAGACGGGGTCCGGCGTGTCGGCGTCCCGCCACATGCCCTGCGCCTTGGCATAGGCCTCGACGAGCGCGATGCGCTCGTCCTGGCGGCCCGTGACCTTCAGGAAGTCGATGGTGCGGCGGTCGACGGGGAAGAAGCCGCAGGTGGCGCCGTACTCCGGCGCCATGTTCGAGATCGTGGCGCGGTCGGCCACCGCCATGTCGTCGAGGCCGGGGCCGTAGAACTCTACGAACTTGCCGACGACGCCCTTCTTGCGCAGCATCTGCGTGACGGTGAGCACGAGGTCGGTCGCCGTGGTGCCCTCCGGCAGCTTGCCCGAGAGGCGGAAGCCGACGACCTCGGGGATCAGCATCGAGAGCGGCTGGCCGAGCATCGCCGCCTCGGCCTCGATGCCGCCGACGCCCCAGCCCAGCACCGCGAGCCCGTTGACCATGGTGGTGTGGGAATCGGTGCCGACGAGGGAGTCCGGGTAGGCGACGGGGAAGGGGTCGCCGTCGCCGCCGGCGCGCGTCCACACCGTCTGCGAGAGGTATTCGAGGTTGACCTGGTGGCAGATGCCAGTGCCCGGCGGCACCACGGAGAAGTTGCGGAAGGCCGACTGGCCCCATTTCAGGAAGGTGTAGCGCTCGCCGTTGCGCTCGTATTCCAGCGCGACGTTGTCGGCGAGCGCCTTCGGGGTGCCGAACTCGTCGACGATCACCGAGTGGTCGATCACGAGGTCGACCGGCACCAGCGGGTTGATCTTCTCCGGGTCGCCGCCGAGCGCCACCATGGCGTCGCGCATCGCCGCGAGGTCGACCACCGCCGGCACGCCGGTGAAGTCCTGCATCAGGACGCGGGCGGGGCGGAAGGCGATCTCGGTCTCGGTCTTGCCGCGGTCGCCGAGCCAGGCGACGGCCGCCTCGATGTCGCCCTTGCGCACGGAGCGGTCGTCCTCGTAGCGCAGCAGGTTCTCGAGCAGCACCTTCATGGAGAAGGGCAGGCGCGCGGCGTCGGCGAGGCCGTTCTTCACGGCCTCGGGAATCGAGAAGTAGGTGTAGCGCTGCTCGCCCACGGCGAGGGTCTGGCGGGACTTGAAGCTGTCGAGGGATGCCACGGCCGGTCTGCCCCTTGATTGGCGGTTGTCGAACACGCGCAGGCAGGACCTGCGCCACGAACGCGGTGTTCGGCTAGGATGCGCCCCGGAGGGCGCGCGCCGCCCCGGGGGTGCCCGGGCAGGATGGTGCGCGAGGAGCGAATTGGACGCCCGAGTGTCGCGCGGCGCAGCCTGGCTCCTCCATAGAACATCTCGAAACTGGCCGCTACGGGGGTGCGTGACAGGGCCGGTGCGCTGTCGGTGCAGGGTGCCGGGGCCGTGTCCCACCGTGGACGGGGGCCATGGCGCATCCTATGAACGCCCGCCGCCGATCGGGCGGTCCGCCCCCAGGACGCGCGTGCGGCTGATCGTCGACAATCTGGCCGTGCGCCGCTCCGGGCGCCGGGTCTTCGCGGGCCTCTCCTTCGCGCTCGGCGCGGGCGAGGCGCTGGCGGTGACGGGCCGCAACGGGGCCGGCAAGTCGAGCCTGCTCGCGGTGCTCGCCGGGCGCCTGCGCCCCGCCGCCGGCCGGGTCGCGGCCGAGGGCGTCGGCGAAGCCTCGATCCCCGAGTGCCTGCACGTCGTCGGCCACCGGGACGGGCTGAAGGGCGCGCTCACGGCCGAGGAGAACCTCGCCTTCGCGCAGGCGCTTCTCGGGGCGCCGCGGCTCGCGCCGAAGGCGGCGCTGGAGCGCCTCGGCCTCGCCCATGCGCGGGCGCTGCCGGTGGCCTATCTCTCCGCCGGGCAGCGGCGGCGGGTGGCGCTGGCCCGCCTCCTGGTCAGCGCCCGGCCCCTCTGGCTCCTCGACGAGCCGACCGCCGCCCTCGACGCCGCCTCGCAAGACCTGCTCGCCGGGCTGATGGACGAGCACCGGGCCGGCGGCGGCCTCGTCGTCGCCGCGACCCACCAGAGCCTCGGCCTCGCCGACGCGCGGGAACTGCGCATCGGCGCCGCGCCTCAGCCGGAGGCGGCGCCGTGATCCGGGTCTTCGCGGCCCTCGTCGCCCGCGACCTGCGGCTCGCCGGGCGGGTCGGCGGCTCGGGCGCACTGTCGCTCGTGTTCTTCCTGATGATCGTGGCGCTGGTGCCCTTCGCGCTCGGGCCCGACCTCAACCTGCTGTCGCGGATCGGCCCGGCGATCCTCTGGCTCGCGGCGGTGCTCGCGACGCTCATCGGCCTCGACCGCCTGTTCCAGGCCGACGACGAGGACGGCTCGCTGGAGCTGATGACGGCCTCCCCGGCGCCCCTGGAGATCGTGGTCCTCGCCAAGGTCTGTGCCCATTGGCTCACTACCGGCCTGCCGCTGGCGCTGGCCTCCCCGCTCTTCGGCCTCCTCGTCGCCCTCGACGGGCCCGCGACCGCGGCCACCGCCCTGACGCTCCTCGTCGGCACGCCGGCGCTCACCTTCGTCGGCGCGGTGGGGGCAGCCCTCACCGCCTCGATCCGCCGGGGCGGGCTGATCCTGGCGGTGCTGGTGCTGCCCCTGATGATCCCGACCCTGATCTTCGGGGTCTCGGCGGCCCAGGCGGCGCTCGGCGGCACCATCCCCTTCGCGACGCCGCTGACGATCCTCTCCGGTCTCAGCCTGATCGCGGCCGTCGTCGGCACGCTGGCGGCGGCGGCGGCGCTGCGCTGGGGAGAGTGAGCGCGGCGCGGCCCTCTCCCGCATTGCCGCCGCCCAGCCGCCTGCGCTAGGGCTTACGGGTCATGTGGACACGCCTTGCCAATCCCGGCCACTTCCTGCGCTGGTCCGTCGCGCTGACGCCCTGGCTCGCGGGCGCCGCGGCCCTGACGGGCGCGCTCGGGCTCTACCTCGCCTGGTTCGTGGCCCCGCCCGACTACCAGCAGGGCGAGACCGTGCGGATCATGTTCATCCACGTGCCGGCGGCCTGGCTCGGGGTGTTCTTCTACGGCTCGATGGTGCTCTCGGCGATCGGCACCCTGGTCTGGCGCCATCCGCTCGCCGACGTCGCGCAGCGCGCCGCCGCGCCGATCGGGGCAGCCTTCACCCTGATCTGCCTGGTCACCGGCGCCCTCTGGGGCAAGCCGATGTGGGGCACCTACTGGGTCTGGGACGCGCGCCTGACCTCGATGCTGGTCCTGTTCCTGATCTACTGCGGCATCATCGCCTTGTGGCGGACCGTCGAGGAGCCGAACCGGGCGGCCCGCACCGTCGCGATCCTCACCCTCGTCGGCGCGGTGAACCTGCCGATCATCAAGTTCTCGGTGAACTGGTGGTCGACGCTCCACCAGCCCGCCTCGATCCTGCGGATGGGCGGCCCGACCATCGACCCGACGATGCTCTATCCGCTCATCGTGATGATCGTCGCCGGCACCCTCACCGGCATCGCGCTTCACCTCTACGCCATGCGCACGGAGATTCTGCGCCGCCGGGTGCGGACGCTGACGATCCGCGAGGCGGAGCGCCTCGATCCGGGCGCCTCCGTCATGGTCGCTTACCCGGCCGGCCCCTCCGCCTGAGCGGGAGCAGTCTCATGGATCTCGGCACGCATGGCGGCTTCATCCTCGGGGCCTACGGCTTCACCGTCCTGACCCTGGCGCTCCTGATCGGCAACGCCGTCCGGGACCGCCGCGCCCAGGAGCGGGCGCTCGCCGCCTTCAGGGACGGGGAGCATCGGTGACGGCGCCCGTCGAGGAGACGGCGCGGGAGGCCGCTCCCGGACGCCGCCCGCTCCTGCTCGTCCTGCCGGCCCTCGTCTTCGCCGTCCTGGCGGCGCTGTTCCTGGTGCGCCTGCGCTCGGGCGCCGACCCGGCGGCGATCCCCTCGGTGATGATCGGCCGCGCGGCGCCTGCCTTCGCGCTGCCGCCGGTGCCGGGGCTCGAGGCCGACGGAAAGGCCGTTCCAGGCCTCGCGAGCACCGACCTCAAGGGCGGCGTCACCTTCGTGAACTTCTGGGCTTCCTGGTGCGCCCCCTGCCAGGTCGAGCACCCGATGCTGATGCGGCTCGCCCGCGAGCCCGGCCTCCGCGTGGTGAGCGTCAACTACAAGGACGCGCCGGAGAACGCCCGCCGCTTCCTGTCGCGCAACGGCCTGCCCTTCGCGGCGGTCGGCCGCGACGAGACAGGCCGCACGGCCATCGATTTCGGCGTCTACGGGGTCCCGGAGAGCTTCATCATCGGCCCGGACGGCGTGATCCGCGACAAGCTCGTCGGGATCGTCACGCCCGAGAACTTTTCGGACGTGCTCGCCAAGCTCCGCAAGGCCGGCGAGCCGGCGGCCAAGCGTTAGGAACCTCTCCGAACGCCGCGAGGTCGGATGGCCTCCTTCGAGGCAAGCCCGCCCCTATCGGCGGAGAACCCATGCCTCATGAGGGCAAGGGAAAAGCACTTCAGATCAGCCCGCGCTCGTCAGCCACGGCGGCCTCCTTGCGCTCGTAGCGGGCCAGCAGCGGCGTCTGCGAGAGGGCGAAGAGGATGGTCAGAGGCATGATGCCGAAGACCTTGAAGTTCACCCAGAAATCCTCGCTCTGCGTGCGCCAGACGACCTCGTTGAGGGCGGCGAGCGCGAAGAAGAACAGCGCCCAGCGGAAGGTCAGCTTCCGCCAGCCCTCGTCGGTCAGCCGGAACATGCTGTCGAGCACCACCGAGAGCAGCGGCTTGCCGAAGGCGAGGCCGCCGAGCAGCACGGTCCCGAACAGCGTGTTCACGATGGTCGGCTTCATCATGATGAAGGTCTTGTCCTGGAGCGCCAGGGTCAGGCCCCCGAACACCAGCACCACGAAGCCGGAGACGAGCGCCATGATCGGCAGGCGCCGCACCAGGGCGTAGTGCACGGCGAGCGACGCGACGGTCGCCGTGATGAACACGCCGGTGGCGACGAACAGCTTGCTCTCCGCCGTCACGCCGAAGCGCTCGGCATAGGCGTTCGTGAGGAAGAACAGGACCAGCGGCCCCATCTCCAGGGCGAGCTTCGGCAGCGGCGCCAGATGACGGCCGGATGCCTGTCGGGGCGGGACGGTCTCGATGATGCCGGTCATGCCCGGTTGTGGTCGCGCCGGGGCGCCGCGGTCAACCGGCATCGCGCTCTCCGAGCCCGGCGATGGCGCGGGCGAAGTCCCTGGCCGCGAAGGGCTCCAGATCCTCGACCCCCTCGCCCACCCCGATGAAGTGCACCGGCAGCGCGTGCTTGGCGGCGAGCGCCACGAGGATGCCGCCCCGCGCGGTGCCGTCGAGCTTCGTCATCACCAGCCCCGAGACGGGGGCGGCCTGCGAGAACAGCTCCACCTGGCTGAGCGCGTTCTGGCCGACGGTGGCGTCGAGGACGAGCAGCGTCGCGTGAGGGGCGCCGGCGTCGACCTTGCGGATCACGCGCACGATCTTCTCGAGCTCCGCCATCAGCCCGGCCTTGTTCTGGAGCCGGCCGGCGGTGTCGATGAGGAGAATGTCGGTGCCCGCCGCCCGCGCCTCGGTGAGCGCATCGAAGGCGAGGCCCGCCGCGTCGCTGCCGGCGGGCCGCGTCACCACCGGCGTGCCGGTGCGGTCGCCCCAGACCTTGAGCTGCTCGACCGCCGCCGCCCGGAAGGTGTCGCCCGCCGCCAGCATCACGCTGCGGCCTTCGGCCTTGAGCTTCAGCGCGAGCTTGCCGATGGTCGTGGTCTTGCCGGCGCCGTTGACGCCGACCGTGAGGATCACGAAGGGCTTGGCCGAAGAATCGATGGTCAGCGGCACCGCGACGGGATCGAGCGCCCGCTCGACCTCCGCGGCCAGGATCGCGCGGACCTCGTCGGCGGAGATCCCCTTCTCGTAGCGGCCCTTGCCCACGGCTTCCGAGACGCGCATCGCGGTCTCGATGCCGAAATCGGCCTGGATCAGCGCGTCCTCCAGCTCTTCCAGCGTCGTGGCGTCGAGCTTGCGCTTGGTGAAGAGCCCCGTGACCCGGTCCGAGAGCTGCGTCGAGGTCCGCCGCATCCCCTGCGTGAGGCGGCTCCACCAGCCACGAGGCTCCGTCTGTACGGTGTCCTCGGCGGCGTCGCTCGCCAGCGCCGCGGCGGAATCGATGGGCTGGATGTCGGGCTCGGCCGGCCCTGCGGCCGGTTCGATCTCGGCGGCGGGTTCGGGAGCGTGCGGCTCGGCGCCGGAGAAGCGGCTCCACCAGCTGCGCCCCTCCGGCGTGGCGGCCGCCGCGTCCGCGTCCGTCAGCGGCTCTCGCTCCAGAGGCGACGGGGTGGCGGGCTCGGCGCCCCGCTCCGGGTCGTCGCCGGCGGTGCCGGGGGGCGGCTGCTCGGGCTCGCCCTCGACGGGCAGCATGTCGGCGCCCTCGACCGCGTCGGGCACGGCGTTGCCGGCCTCTCCGGGGCCGGGCTCGCTCGGCGGCAGCGGCGCGGTGGTGACGTCGTCGGCGCCGGTGGCAAAGTCCGGCCGACCCTCGGATTCCGAGGCCGGCGAGTCGACGGGAAGCGTCTCGGCCGAAGGCGCCTCGGCCTCCGCGCCCTTTCGCCCGAACAGGCGGCCGAGCCAGCCCGGCTTCTCGTCTCGACTCATCCGTGACCTTGCTCCGGCGCGGCGGCTCCGATAGCCGACGCGCATGTCCCCGCACCCGGCGAACCCGCATCGCACGGACCCGCAACACATAGGTGTCCGGCTCCTCTACCGCGATGCCCTGCTGCTCGTCATCGACAAGCCGGCGGGGATGCCGGTGCATCCGGGGCCGAAGGGCGGCGAGACCCTCACCGACCATCTCGACGCCCTGCGCTTCGGCCTGCCCCGGCGGCCGGAGGCGGTGCATCGTCTCGATCGCGACACCTCGGGCTGCCTGGCGCTCGGCCGCCACGCCAAGGCGCTCGCCCGGCTGAACCGCCTCTTCGCCGGCCGCGAGACCGAGAAGGTCTACTGGGCGCTGGTCGAGGGAACGCCTCCCACCGAGGAGGGCCGCATCGACCTGCCCCTGATGCGCCGCTCCGACGACCCGCGAAGCTGGTGGATGAAGGCCGACCCGGCGGGCGATCCTGCCCTCACGCATTGGCGCATCCTCGGTTGCACGGGCGACGGCAGCTCGACTTGGCTGGAGCTTCGCCCGGTCACCGGCCGCACGCATCAGCTGCGCGTCCACTGCGCCGCCCTGGGCTTCCCGATCCGGGGCGACGCGATCTACGGCTCCGGGCCCCGCACGAGCGGGCCGGGCCTCCAGCTCCACGCAAGGCGGCTCGTGCTGCCTCTCTACCCGAAGCGCCAGCCGATCGCCGTCGAGGCGCCGGTGCCCGCGCACATGCGGGCGGGACTAGAGGCCTGCGGGATGGCGGCCGGGGACGCGGAGATGTCTTAAGCGGCGCGCAGTGAGCGCCCGTCGTGGCCTGTGATCCTCACGTCGAGGATGGTGCCCGGCTCGGCGGAAAGCCGCACCGGCGTGAACGCCTCCGTCCGGCCGGTGCCGCCGCGCTCGGCGAGGATCCGCCGGACCTGTCCGATCTCGCCGTCGAGATGGGCGATCCGGGCCCGGTCGCCCGCCTCGCGCAGGCGGGCGGCGCGCTCGCGCACGGCCTCGGGCGCCACCGGCGGCATCCGCGCGGCCGGCGTGCCGGGTCGGGGCGAGTAGGGGAAGACGTGGAGATGCGTCAGCCCGCATTCGGCCACGAGGTCGAGGGTGCGGGCGAACTGCGCCTCGGTCTCGGTGGGGAAGCCGGCGATGAGGTCGGCGCCGAGCACCAGCCCCGGCCGCAGCCGGCGCGCCTCGGCGCAGAAGCGGACCGCGTCGGCGCGGGAATGGCGGCGCTTCATCCGCTTCAGGACGAGGTCGTCGCCGGCCTGGAGGGAGAGGTGGAGATGGGGCATCAGCCGGGGCTCCCCGGCGAGCGCCTCCGTCAGCTCCGGGTCGGCCTCGACGGAATCGATCGAGGAGAGGCGCAGCCGCGCGAGGCCCGGCACGCCCCGCAGGATCGCCCGCACCAGCCGCCCGAGGGTGGGCGCGTCGGGCAGGTCCGCGCCGTAGCTCGTCAGGTCGACGCCGGTGAGCACCGCCTCGCGGCCGCCGCCCTCGACGATCCGCGCCACCTGCTCGACCACGGCCGGGAGCGGCACCGAGCGGGAGTTGCCCCGGCCGAAGGGGATGACGCAGAAGGTGCAGCGGTGGTCGCAGCCGTTCTGCACGGGCACGAAGGCGCGGGTATGCCCTTCCATCCCGGCGATCCGGGAGGGGGGCGCCTCGCGCACCGCCATGATCCGCCCCGGCCCCTGCTCGGGGGCCGCCCGGCTCCAGGTCTCCGGCAGGAGCTTCGCGCCGTTGCCGACGAGACGGGCGACCTCCGGCATCGCGGAATAGTCCGACGTCTCGACCTCGGCGCCGCAGCCGGTCACGACGATCTCCGCCCTCGGCCGGGTGCGGGCGAGCCGCCGGATCGCCTTGCGGGCCTCGCGGCCGGCGGCTGCCGTGACGGCGCAGGTGTTGACGATGACGAGGTCGCCCTGCGCCGTCGCGCCGGCATGCGCCCGCATCGTCTCCGCCTCGACGGTGTTGAGGCGGCAGCCGAAGCTCAGCGTCTCGACGGCCATCAGGCGCCCGGCCTGAACAGGTCCGGCGCGAGCGTGCCCTCGGCTTCCAGGAAGACCGGGCCGGTCATCATCACGTGATCGTCGGCGCGCCACTCCACCGCGAGGTCGCCGCCGGGGAGCGAGACGGTGGCGTGCCGGTCGATCATGCGCAGGCGCGACGCGGCGACGACCGTCGCGCAGGCGGCCGTGCCGCAGGCGAGGGTGAGCCCGGCGCCCCGCTCCCAGACCCTGAGCTTGATTCGGTCGCGCCCGGTCACCTGCGCCACCGAGATGTTGGCGCGCTCGGGGAAGATCGGGTGGTTCTCGAGAAGCGGCCCGATCCGCGCGAGGTCGTAGGTGTCGGGATCGCGCTCGGTGAAGAAGACCGCATGGGGGTTGCCCATGCCGACCGCGCCGGGCGAATGCAGGATCGGATCGTCGATCGGCCCGATCTGGAGCTCGATCCGCCGGGTGTCGGGGAAGGGGTCGCGGAGCGGGATCTCGTTCCAGGCGAGGCGCGGCCGGCCCATGTCGACGGTGAAGGAGCGCTCGGCCACCCGCTTCACCTCGACGAGGCCGGCGCTGGTCTCGAGCGTCAGGCGCCCGCTCTCGGCGGGGCGCGCCATGGCGGGGTCGTCGAGCATGGCGAAGGCGACGCAGCGGGTGCCGTTGCCGCAGGCGCCCGATTCCGAGCCGTCGGTGTTGTAGATGCGCATGAACGCGTCGGTGCCTGGGCTCCGCGGATCGTGCACGACCATGAGCTGGTCGAAGGCCGAGCCGGGGTCGGCGGCGATGGCGCGCGCCTCCTCCGGCTCGACCGTGATCGCGGTGCCGCGCAGGTCGAGCACGACGATGGCGTTGCCGGCGCCGTGCATCTTCAGGAAGCGTCTGTGGGCGAGTGCGCTCATGCGGGCCTTGATCGGGCTTGAGGTCTCTCGGCGGGAGGCGGATGGGGCGCCCGTATAGGGCAAGGCGGCCGGCCATGCACGCGGTCGCCGATCACGAGACCCGGCGGGCCCCTCGCGGCAGGCGGCCTTCGCCACTACCTTCCGGGAGACCATCCGCCGCACCGCGATTCGCGGCTGCCGCGAGCCCTGGAGAGCGTCGCCCGTGAAGCGTCCCGGTCCTGCCCTGTTCGGCCCGATCCTCGCCGCGCTCTGCGCCGGCCTCGCCCTGCCTGCGAGCGCGCAGAACGCGCCGCCTCCACCCTCCAACACGCCGCCGCCGGCCGTGACCAACCCGCTCTCCACGACGACCCAGCCCGACCCGCCGAAGGACCCGGACAAGTCGGCGGCGCCCGCGGCCGACAAGGCGCTCGCGCCCTCCGCTCCCCTGCCCGCGCCGGGCGGGACGTCGCCCGCCGCGAGCGCGCCCACGGCGACCCGCTCGACCCTCGTGGCGACGCCCGGCGACGCCAACGACGTGGACGAGGTCTCGCTGCCGGCCAAGCCCGCCGCGATCCTGGCCGGGCGCACCAAGTGGGAGGAGGCGGTGCCGAGCCTCAAGGGCGCCTTCGCCCGCATCGAGGCGGACCTCGCCAAGGCTGGCATCGCGCCGACCGGCCGGCCGATCGCGGTCTTCACCCGCACCGAGGATGACGGCTTCCAGTACGAGGCGATGGTGCCGATCGAGCGGGCGCCGGATGCGAAGCCGCCGGAGGGCGACGGCGTCCGCTTCGGCACCACCCCGAGCGGCAAGGCCCTGCGCTTCCCGCACAAGGGCTCGTACGATGCCATCGACGGCACCTACGAGACCCTGACCGCCTATCTCGACGCCAAGGACGTGGTGGTGCAGGACCGCTTCATCGAGGAGTACGTCACCGACCTCTCGGATAAGGCCGACGACAAGCTCGACGTGAACATCTACGCCCTGGTGAAGTAGTCCGCGACGAGCGGATCTGGGAACAACCGCGACTCCCGGCGGATTCCGCCGGGATGCCGATCCCATCGCCCCAAAAGTCCTTCCTCGACGCTCCGCCCCCGCGCCGCTCCCGCGCGGCGGCGCCCTCTCCCTCGCCCGACCTGCGCGAGAAGGCGCTCCTCGTCCACCGGAGGCTCTGCGCGGTCTACGACTGCCCGATCCCGTACTTCCACAGCCTCGACCCGTTGAGCGAGCTGATCTCCTCGCTCCTCTCCCACCGCACCCGCAACGCCGATTCCGGTCGCGCCTTCAAGGCTTTGCGAGCGCGCTTTCCCGATTGGGCCGAGGTTCTGGAGGCGCCCGTCTCCGAGATCGAGGCGCTGATCGCCGGCGTCACCTGGCCGGAATTGAAGGCCCCGCGCATCCGCGCCGTGCTCCTGGCGGTCCGCGAGCGGGTGGGCGCCCTATCCCTCGATTTCTTGGCGGAGTGGCCCGTGGAGGAGGCCCGCACCTGGCTCCAGGCGATCCCCGGCATCGGCCCGAAGACGAGCGCGGCGGTGCTCTCCTTCTCGACCCTGCGGATGCCGGCGCTGCCCGTCGACAGCCACCACCACCGGGTGGCGCAGCGCCTCGGGCTCATCCCGAGGAGCGTCGACGTGGGACCCTCGCACCCGATCCTGCGGGCGCAGCTTCCCGCCGACTGGAGCGCGCAACAGCTCTACGACAATCACGAGGTCCTGATGCTGCACGGGCAGGACACCTGCCGGCACGCGCGGCCCGCCTGCGGCCGCTGCCCGCTCGCCGACATCTGCCCCTCCGCCTCCGCGACGCGCCCGGCCTCGCCCGCGCCTTGACCGGCCGGGATCGCGCGGTAGAGAACCCCGCCGCCGCAAGGTCGCGCCCACCCTGCGGGCGCGGTGCCGCGGCCCAGGGACAGCGCCCGATGGCCGCCTTCAACGAACTCGTCTTCTCCGGCGTGCAGCCGACCGGGAACCTGCACCTCGGCAACTATCTCGGCGCCATCAAGCGCTTCGTGGAGATGCAGGAGCGGGACGCGCAGTGCCTCTACTGCGTGGTCGACCTCCATGCGATCACCCTGTGGCAGGACCCGGAGGCGCTGAAGGGTCAGATCCGCGAGGTCACCGCCGCCTTCCTCGCCGCCGGCATCGACCCCAACCGCTCCATCGTCTTCAACCAGAGTCAGGTCTCGGCCCATGCCGAGCTCGCCTGGGTGCTCAACTGCGTCGCCCGCCTCGGCTGGCTGAACCGCATGACCCAGTTCAAGGACAAGGCCGGCAAGGACCGGGAGAACGCGAGCGTGGGGCTCTACGACTACCCCGTGCTGATGGCGGCCGACATCCTCGCCTACCGCGCCACCCACGTGCCCGTGGGCGAGGACCAGAAGCAGCATCTCGAGCTGACCCGCGACATCGCGCAGAAGTTCAACACGGATTTCGCCGGCTCGATCGCCGCGCATGGCCACGGCGAGGCGTTCTTCCCGCTCACCGAGCCGCTGATCGGCGGGCCGGCGGCGCGGGTGATGAGCCTGCGGGACGGGTCGAAGAAGATGTCGAAGTCCGACCCATCGGACTACTCGCGCATCAACCTCGCGGACGATTCCGACGCCATCGCCCAGAAGGTGCGCAAGGCCAAGACCGACCCGGAGGCCCTGCCCTCCGAGGTCGAGGGGCTGAAGGGCCGGCCCGAGGCGGACAATCTGGTGGGCATCTTCGCGGCGCTCTCCGGCACCACCCGGGAAGCGGTTCTCGCCGAGTATGGCGGCGCCCAGTTCTCGAGCTTCAAGCCGGCGCTGGTCGACCTCGCCGTCGACAGGCTCGGGCCGATCGGCGCCGAGATGAAGCGGCTCTGCGCCGATCCCGGCCATATCGACGCGGTGCTCGCCGACGGCGCGGAGCGGGCCGAGGCCATCGCCGCGCCCACCCTCGACGCGGTCAAGGACATCGTCGGCTTCGTGCGCCGGGGCCCGCGGCTTCAGGCGGTCTGAGAGGTGCGGCGCCCCGCGCTCAGTTCTGCGAGATAGTCCCGCAGCAGCGCCGCACGCCGCGGCCGGAAGCTCGCCGGCGTCGCCTCGACCGAGGCGATGCGGTCCGCGATGAACATGCGGAAGGCCTCGCGCAGGCAGCACCAGGCGAGCACCGCCATCCGGTCCTCCAGGTAGACGATGGCGAGCGGCAGGATCGTGCGCGCGGTCGCCGTTCCGTCCCGGTCGCGGTAGCGGATCGCCACCGCCCGCTCCGCCCAGCAGCCCTCCCGGATCGTGCCCATGTCGACGGCCGGCGCGTAGCGCTCCCGGAAGCGGTACACGTGCGAGACCGCGTGCATGAGGTGCTGCTCGCTGCGGTCGGGCAGGGTCGCGGCGACCTTGGCCAGCACGGAAGCGGCGGCGGTGGCAAGCGCCGGGTCGCCCATCCGCCCCACTTCCGCCAGGCCGAGCACCAGCGCCTCGATCTCCAGGCGGTCGAAGGTCTGGGGCGGGAGCGCCGGGTCCTCGACCAGGCGGTAGCCGTAGCCGCGCTCGCCGTCGATGCGGGCGCCGGCCGCCCGCAGGCCGTCGATGTCCCGGTAGATCGAGCGGAGCGACACGCCGGTCTCCTCCGCGAGCCGGGCCGCGGTGACGGGCGCCGGCAGCACGCGCATGGCGTGGAGGAGGCGGAAGAGCCGGTCGGTCCTGGCCATCGCGCAACTGACGGAAACTGACAGGAGTGGCCCGGTATAGCGCCCCTCGTCAGCCAACGACAGGGGCCAGCCGATGCTCACGCTCTTCCACTCTCCCAACAGCCGCTCGACCCGGATCGTCGCCCTCCTCAAGGAGCTCGACGCCCTCGACCGGGTGCGGATCGAGATCGTCACCATCCCGCGCAGGGACGGCTCGGGCGGGCGCGACCCGCGCAACCCCCACCCGGACGGCAAGGTGCCGCTCCTCGTCGAGGACGGCGTGCAGATCTGGGAGTCGAGCGCGATCGTGCAGCACCTCGCCGACCTGTTCCCGGAGGCCGGGCTCGCCATTCCCGTCGGACACAAGCTGCGGGGCGCGTATCTCAGCTGGCTCGCCTGGTACGCGGGCGTGGTCGAGCCGGTCTTCGTGCTGGAGACCACGGGCCTCAAGCATCCCGTCCTCGACGCCACCTTCCGGGGCCGGGCCGAGATGGAGGCCCGTCTGACGCAGGCGCTCTCCGAGAGCCCCTACCTGCTGGGCGAGCGCTTCACGGCGGCGGACCTGCTCCTGCACTCGCCCTACGCCTGGTTCGGCAAGCCCGGCGTGCCGGTCATCGAAGCCTGGGTCGACCGCTGCGCGGACCGCCCCGGCGCGGCCTATGCGGCGCGGTTCGACGCGGAGGCGGTGAAGGCGTAGCGCCCGGAGGCCGTATCCGGCTCAGTCGACGCGGCCGGGGCCGGCATCCGCCCGGTCGCGCTTGTCCCGGTCCGCGCGGGCGAGCCACGCCATATAAACGAGGAAGCCCGCGAGCCCGAAGTCGATGACGAGGCCGATCGGAGTGATGCGGCCGAGGGCGTAGAGCGTGGCCGCGGCGACGGGGAGCGTGAGGCCGGAGGCCGCCAGGACGCGGATCGGCCCCGGGGCGTCGAGGGCGAGGCTCGTCCTTCCCTCCCACTCGACCCCCTCGGACAGTCCCGCCCCGGCCGCTCGGGCGTCCGGATCGATCCAGACACCGGACTCCTCGAAGGCCCGGCGCCGGAGCGTGCCGCGCGGGGCTTCCGCCCGAACCGCGAGGACGATCGCCGCGATCATCGTGGCCGTCAGCCATGCTCCTCCGCCCATGATGGCGACGGCGTCGTTCTGGCCTTCGCCGAGAACGAGCACGCCCCCGGCGATCGACCCGAAGATCAGCGCGATCGTGCCGAACACCGCGAGAACGAGGAGGACGGTGCGCCGCCCCTCGGCCTCGGTTGCGGGAGGCTCTCCGGCGCTGGGGTCGCTCACGCCTCCCCGCGGGCGACGAGGGCCTGATACTCGGAGACCTCCAGGCGGCCCTCCTTGGCGACGCGGGCCTTGTCCTCGTCGCTGATCACGTCGCCGGCAAGCTCCAGGCGCTTCCAGGCGGCGAGCGGCGTCTCCTTGCCGGGGGTCGGCACGTACTTGTTCAGCCCGATGCGCTGGTGCTTGTGGATGTAGCGCGGGCAGTTGACCCAGATCTTCGTGACCTCGACCTTCACGAGGTACTTGGCCTCCTTGTAGCCGGCCATCAGGGGATCGTCCCGCAGCATCCTCGCATGGCCCTGGACGCGCACCCGGTGGGGCGTCTCGAAGTCGATGAACAAGAGCCCGACCTTGGCCTGACCCTCGATGTTGCCCATCGAGTAGAACATGCCGTTGCCGTCGTAGCCGGGGAAGGCGAGCGTCGCGGCGTCGACGACGGTCACGAAGCCCGGCCCGCCGCCCTTATAGGAGACGGTCGGCATCCCGTCCGGGTCGACGGTCGAGAGGAAGAAGAAGTCGCGGCTGCCGATGAAGGCCGCCTCGTCCTCCCTGACGGTCTCGTGAACCCAGTCGGTGTCGAGCCGGTCGGCGAGCTTCGTCGTACCGAACTCGGCCTGCAACGCGCGGTGCGCGTCGGTGTAGAGCGATGCCATGGATGTCCTCCCGGACCGCGGGTTGCTCCCGCATGTCCGGGGCCATCGTGGCGGCAAAGCCGGCACCGGGCAACCGATGCCGGGGCGGTCGGGCTCACGCCGCGAGCTGGCCGACGGCGTCGCGGGCGGAGGCGAGGGCGCGGCTCTTGTTGTGCTCGCCGGAGGCGATGCCCTCCGCCAGGACGAACTCGGGATCGCGCACGCCGACGAAGCCGAGGACCGTACGCAGGTAGCTCTCGACGTGCTCGGCCGAGACCTGCGCCGTGCCGGGCCCGTAGAATCCGCCGCGGGCGAGCGCCACGATCACCCGCTTCTCCCCTGCGAGCCCTTCCGGTCCGTTCGCGCCGTAGCGGAAGGTCCTGCCAGGGACGAGGAGCCGGTCGATCCAGGCCTTGAGCTGCGTGGGCAGGCCGAAATTGTACATCGGCGCGCCGATCACCACCGTGTCCGCAGCGAGGAACTCCTCCAGCAGCCGGTCGCTCGTCTCGCGCACGGCGCGTGCCGCGTCGTCCTGCGGCTCGGCCGTGGCGGAGAGAGGGTGCGCGCCGGGCAGGCTCGCCGCGCTCATATGGGGCAGCGCTTCGGCCGCAAGGTCGCGGTAGATCACCTCGGCCCCGCCACCCGCGGTCAGTCGCGCCATGATGAGCGCCGTCAGCTCCCGCGAGACCGAGCCCGGCCCGAGGATGCTGCTGTCGACGTGGAGAAGTTTCATTGCGGTACCCGGTTCCTTTCCGATACCGCGGGATGATATGGACGCCCGTGCCCGCCGCAAGGCGGCACAGAAATGTGACCAAGGTTACATCGATGTGACCGAGACGCCCCAACATCAGACCAGCGACTGTCTCAAGGTGTCGCGCGTGCTGTCACGCATCGGCGACAAGTGGAGCGTGCTCGTCATCATGCTTCTGCGCGCGCAGCCGCGGCGGTTCAGCGAGCTGAAGCGCGGGATCGACGGCATCTCGCAGCGGATGCTCTCCCTGACCCTGCGCAACCTCGAGCGCGACGGGCTCGTGAGCCGCAAGGTGACGCCGTCGATCCCGCCGCGGGTCGACTACGCGCTGACCGGGCTCGGGCGCTCCCTGGCCGAGCCCGTGGAGGCGCTCGGCGCCTGGGCCTTCGCGCACATGGCGCAGATCGATGCCGCCCAGGCCCGCTACGACGCCGGTCGGCCCGAGGACGTGGCCCCCGCCCTGGCGGAGGGCTGAACGAGAGAAGCCGGCCCCTCTCGGGACCGGCTTCGCGTCGTACGGGACTGTTGCGGCTCAGTTGCGCGACTTGTCGACCAGCGCCTTCTCGGAGATCCACGGCATCATGCCGCGGAGCTTGGCGCCGACCTCCTCGATCGGGTGGGCGGCGAGCTTGGCGCGGGTGGCCTTGAACGAGGTCTGGCCGACCTTGTTCTCCAGCATCCAGTTGCGGGTGAAGATGCCCGACTGGATGTCGTTGAGGACGCGCTTCATCTCGGCCTTGGTCTCCGGCGTCACGATGCGCGGGCCGGTGACGTACTCGCCGTACTCGGCGGTGTTCGAGATCGAGTAGTTCATGTTGGCGATGCCGCCCTCGTAGATGAGGTCGACGATGAGCTTCACCTCGTGGAGGCACTCGAAGTAGGCCATCTCGGGGGCGTAGCCCGCCTCGACGAGCGTCTCGAAGCCGGCCTTGATCAGCTCGACGAGGCCGCCGCAGAGCACGGCCTGCTCGCCGAAGAGATCCGTCTCGCACTCCTCCTTGAAGGTCGTCTCGATGATGCCGGCGCGGCCGCCGCCATTGGCCGAGGCGTAGGAGAGGCCGAGGTCGTGGGCGTTGCCCGAGGCGTCCTGCGCGATCGCGATCAGGGTCGGCACGCCGCCGCCCTTGAGGTACTCGCCGCGCACCGTGTGGCCGGGGCCTTTCGGGGCGACCATGAGCACGTCGAGGTCCTTGCGGGGCTCGATGAGGTTGAAGTGCACGTTGAGGCCGTGGGCGAAGAGGAGCGCGGCGCCCTCCTTCATGTTGGCCTCCAGCGACTCCTTGTAGATGTCGCCCTGGAGCTCGTCGGGGGTGAGCATCATCACCACGTCGCCCCATTTGGCGGCGTCCGCGACGTTCATGACCTTGAAGCCCTCGTGCTCCGCCTTCTTGGCGGTGGCCGAGCCCTCGCGGAGCGCGATGGCGATGTCCTTCACGCCGGAGTCGCGGAGGTTCAGCGCGTGGGCGTGGCCCTGGCTGCCGTAGCCGACGATGACGACCTTCTTGCCCTTGATGAGGTTCAGGTCGGCGTCGCGATCGTAATAGACACGCATGGTTGGTCTCCTTGGTTGGCGTTTCAGGGGTTGGAGGGTGCCCGGCCGTGGAGGGCCAGGAACTGGGCGACGGCGCGCTCGGCCTCCCCGGCGATCGCCGCCTCGTCGAGGCCGAGCGCGTCGCCGAGGAGCAGCCGGATCTGGATGTCGCGGCCGACGAGGCCGAAGAAGGTCCGGAAGGCCTCCTCGCTATCCTCGAAGGCGAGGAGGCCGGCGGCGCGGCCCGCCTCCAGAACCGGCTTCAGGCGCTCGCCGATGGCGAAGCGGCCGTTAGACAGCACGATGCCGCCGAGGTTGCTCTTGCGGGCGGCGGCGTGGCCGATGGCGATTCGGTTCAGCGCCACCGAGGTCTCGCTGGCGATGACGCTGAGCCAGGTCGCGGCGAAGGCCTCGAGGCTCTCGCGCAGGCTCGCCACGTCGAGGGCCTGGCCGTCGTAGCGGTCGGCCCGCACCTGGGCGGCCTGCCACTGCACCGTCGCGGTGAGCAGGCCGTCGCGGTCGCCGAACCACTTGTAGAGCGTCTCCTTGGAGCAGCTCGCCCGGCGGGCGACCGCATCCATGGTGAGCTGGTCGCCCTCCTCGACCATCAGCGCGAGGACGGCGCCGAGCACCGCCTGCCGACGGGGCGAGGGCGTCTGCGGCTCCGATGGAGAGGGTGAAAGCATCCGGCGAGGTCCGTACCGTACCGTACGGTTCGGCTTCTACCGCCGTCGGGATCCCGCCGCAAGACGCCCCGCGACCGATCGCATCCGAATCGGACGCGCGGTCAGGCCGGCAGCGCCAGCCCCTCGCGGGCGAATACCGCCCGCACCGCCGGGCGCTCGGCGAGGCGGCGTGCATGCGCCGTCCAGGCGGGGAAGCGGTTCGCCATGTCGAAGCCGCAGGCCGGGCCGCGGCCCCAGTTCCAAAACACCATCAGGTAGGGATCGACGACGCTGTAGCGCTCGGCCAGCGCCCAGCCGCCGTTCGAGAGCCTCACCTCCGTCATGGTGCAGAGGTCGGCATAGGTTTCGAGGCCCTTGGCCACGATCGCCGGATGCATCGTCTCGTCGTCGCAGTAGCGGCCCGCGCGGCGGATATGGGCGTAGGCGGTATGGTGGCTGGTCGAGAGCCAGCCGAGCCACTCGTCGGCGACCGCCTGCCCCCGCTCGTCCTCCGGCCAGAGCCCGGCCTGCGGGTGCGCGCGGGCGATGTGGCGCAGGATGGCGGTATTCTCCGTGAGCACCCAATCGCCCTCGACGAGAGCCGGCACCCGGCCGCGCTCGTTGACGGAAAGATACTGCGCCGAGCGCTGCTCCCCCTTGGCGAGGTCGAGGCGCACGGCCTCGAAGGGCGCGCCCGCCTCCTCCAGCGCGATGTGGGAGGCCAGCGAGCAGGCGCCGGGCGCGTAGTAGAGGGTGGCGGTCATGGCGTCGGCTATCGATCCAGAGGCAGGCCGATGATCATCGCGATCTTGTGGCGAACGGCATCGAGGATTTCGTCCGGGACGCGGCCGATGAGCCGGAATCCCCGTGCCGCACGGTCGACGCTTCTTACCTGATCGGCGAGGATCGCGCCTTCGACCGCGAGCCCCGGCGGCAGGACGACTTTCGTCGGCCAGAGAGCGAGGTTTCGCGTGATCGGGCAGATGATCGCGGTCGCGTTGCGCAGATGAAAGGCGCGGCTCGTTAGTACGACGACCGGTCGGACTCCCGCCTGCTCCCTCCCAAGTGTGGGCCGGAGATCGACCCATGCGAGGGCGCCAGCCTCCGGGAGCTCAGCCGGATCGAGGTCAGTCATCACGGACGATTTCAGCTCCGACGTCCGGGCCCCAATCCACGGTCTCGGGACGATGGGACGGGCCGAGCCGATCCATCTCGGCGATCATGTCCGCGAGGGTTTCCCGTCGCGCCAATCGCGGGGTGATCTCCACCGTCTGTCCCTCGCTCAGCCCGAGCGCCCGGACCTCCTCGGCGGAGAGCCGCACGGCGAGGCCGTCGCCCCAGCGCACCACCTTGGCTTCCATCGTGTGCTCCTCCGGCCGCTCCGCGCCGCCATGGTAGCATGCGCCGCCGGCAAGGACCTCAGAGCGGCTCCGCGCCGCGGTTCATGGCGGCGATGCCGGTGCGGCAGATCTCCACGAGGCCGATCACCGACATCAGGCGGATGAAGCGGTCGACCTCCTCGGTCGAGCCGGTCAGCTCGAAGACGAAGGAGTTGAGCGTCGCGTCGATGGTCTTGGCGTTGAAGGCTGCGGCGAGCCGGAGCGCCTCGCTGCGGTGCTCGCCCTGGCCGACCACCTTCACGAGGCAGATCTCGCGCTCCAGCGCGTTGCCCTGGAGGGTGAGGTCCACGACGCGGTGGACGGGCACCAGCCGGTCGAGCTGCGCCTTGATCTGGTCGATCACCGCGTCGGTGCCGGCGGTGACGATGGTGATGCGCGAGATGTGGCGCGCCTCCTCCGTCTCCGACACCGTGAGGCTCTCGATGTTGTAGCCGCGCCCCGAGAACATCCCCGAGATGCGGGCGAGCACGCCGGGCTCGTTGTCGACGATCACGGCGAGCGTGTGCCGCTTCACCGGCTCGACGCGGACCGGCTCGGGGTAGTGGGTGTTCATGGCGTTCATCGCTCAGCCGTCCTCGTCGTCCAAATGTCTCGCATCCACCCCCCGCGTCCGTGGCGCGAGGCTCGCGACTGCGCGTCGCCGCGCGCGGGGGCAGCACGCGGCCCGACCTGAGGCCGGGCCGCACGGAAACCCTCACACCAGCATCTTGCCTTCCGCGGAGATCACGTCGCCGAGCTCGACGCCGGTCTCGCCGAGGTAGTCGGAGAGCAGCATCTCGTTATGCGCCTTGCCCGAGGGGATCATCGGGAAGCAGTTCTCGGTCTTGTCGACCACGCAGTCGAAGATCACCGGCCCGTCGTAGTCGAGCATCTCCTTGATCGCGGCGTCGAGCGCGCCGGGCTTCTCGCAGCGGATGCCCTTGGCCCCGTAGGCCTCGGCGAGCTTCACGAAGTCCGGCAGGCTCTCCGAGTAGCTCTGCGAGTAGCGCGAGCCGTGCAGCAGCTCCTGCCACTGGCGGACCATGCCCATGTACTCGTTGTTGAGGATGAAGATCTTGACCGGCAGGCGGTACTGCACGGCCGTCGACATCTCCTGCATGTTCATCAGGATCGAGGCCTCGCCGGCGATGTCGATGACGAGCCCCTGCGGATGGGCGAGCTGCGCGCCGATGGCGGCGGGCAGGCCGTAGCCCATGGTGCCGAGGCCGCCCGACGTCATCCAGCGGTTCGGCTCCTCGAACTTGAAGTACTGGGCGGCCCACATCTGGTGCTGGCCGACCTCCGTGGTGACGTAGGTCTCCCGGTCCTTGCAGGCCTCGTAGAGACGTTGCACGGCGTATTGCGGCTTGATGAGCGTGCCCGACGGCCAGTAGGCGAGGCACTCGCGGGCCTTCCAGGTGGCGATCTTGGCAAACCACGGCTCGAGGACGGCCTTGTCAGGCTCGGTCGGCAGGGCGCGCCAGGCCTCCAGCATGTCGGCGAGCACGCTGGCGCAGTCGCCGACGATGCCGACATCGACCTTCACGACCTTGTTGATCGAGGAGGCGTCGACGTCGATGTGGATCTTCTTCGAGTAGGGCGCGAAGGCGTCGAGGCGGCCCGTGATGCGGTCGTCGAAGCGGGCGCCGACGCAGATCATCACGTCGCACTCGTGCATGGCGAGGTTCGCCTCGTAGGTCCCGTGCATGCCGAGCATGCCCAGGAACTTCTCGCTCGAGGCCGGATAGGCGCCCAGACCCATCAGCGTGGAGGTGACCGGGAACCCGGTCTCCTCGACCAGCTCGCGCAGCAGGCGCGAGGCCTCGGGGCCGGAGTTGATGACGCCGCCGCCGGTGTAGAAGATCGGCCGGCGGGCCGTTGCCATCAGCTCGACCGCCGCGCGGATGCGCTCCGCGTCGCCCTTCACGGCGGGACGGTAGGTCTTGTGACCGTCGAAAGTCGGGCGCTCGTAGAGGCCGCTGGCGAACTGCACGTCCTTCGGCAGGTCGACGACGACGGGGCCGGGCCGCCCGTGGCTCGCGACGTAGAACGCCTCGTGCAGGATGCGCGGCAGGTCCTCGATCGATTTCACGAGGTAGTTGTGCTTCGTGCAGTGGCGGGTGATGCCGACCGTGTCGCATTCCTGGAAGGCGTCGGTGCCGATGAGATGCGTCGGAACCTGCCCCGTGATGCAGACGAGCGGGATCGAGTCCATCATCGCGTCGGTCAGGCCGGTGATGATGTTCGTGGCGCCCGGCCCCGAGGTGACGAGCACGCAGCCGACCTTGCCGGAGGAGCGGGCATAGCCCTCCGCGGCATGGACGGCGCCCTGCTCGTGGCGCACGAGCACGTGCTTGAGGGCGTCCTGGTGGAAGAGGGCGTCGTAGATCGGCAGCACCGCGCCGCCCGGATACCCGAACAGCGTGTCCACACCCTGATCCCGGAACGCCCGGATGACCATCTCGGCCCCGGTCATGACCTCGCCGCCCATCGTCTCCTCCTTCACAACCTCTCGCATCCGCCTCGCGCCGCTTGCGCCGTCGCCCCCGGCGTCCGGGGTCTCGGGCAACAAAAAAGGGCCCCGATCGGGACCCTGCATGCGCCACCTCCCGGATCGCGGCCCTGCGTTCAGGGCCGCCCCGTCAGTGGCGCTTCGACTACGATAAGGACCTTGCGCATCTGTCTTTCCCGCTCGCGCGGGGTGCTGCCCCCGGCGTATCGCGTGTCGGGCTGCATAGCGGAGGCGGCGGGCAGGGTCAACGGCCGTCGTGCCCGCGCATTGCCGGGGCGGGGCCCCCGCCCTATCAAAGGGCGTTCCCATCGCGACGAACCGGAGCCGGACGCGGGTGCCAGGAAGAACCGTTCCCGCCCTGGGCTTCCTGCTGCTCGACGTCGCCGGCACGACCTGCGCCCTGCCCCGCGAGGCGGCGAGCGAGATCCTGCCCCTGCCCCGCCTGTCGCCGGCGCCCGTCGCGGGTCCGGTGCTCGCCGGCTTCCTCGACCTCGGCGGCGTCCCGGTCCCCGTGCTCGACCTCGCCGGGCTGCTCGGGCTGCGCGAGGGGGCGGCGCGGCCGGGGCTCTACGCCCATCTCGTCCTCGCCGCCGACCGTGGGAGCGCGCTCCTCGTCGATCGGGTCGGCGACCTCGTCGGCGCCGATCCGGAGGCGCTCGGCGCCGTCCCGGAGGAACGCACGCTCAACGGCTGCGTCGTCGCCGGGCTGCCCCATGAAGGCCGGCTGGTGCCGGTCCTCGATCCGGCGCGCATCCTCAGTGCGGAGGAGCGGGCGCGTGTCTCGGCGCTGACCCGCGCCGCCGCCGCCCGTCTCGAATCGCTTCCCGTCGCCTGAGGCCCGGCGGATGAGCCGGGCCCGGATCCGAGACCCCTTTGCCGATCCGGGCTACGCGCCCCTGAAGGCGCGGATCATCGCGCGCACGGGCCACCACTACTACGCCGACAAGGACGACCTCCTCCTCGACCGGCTGGTGCGCCGCTACCGCGCCTGCAGCGTTCCGGATGCGGCCGCCTATCTCGTGCGCCTCGACGATCCGTCGCTGGGAGCGGCGGAATGGAAGGCGCTCGAGGCCGAGATCACCATCGGCGAGACGTTCTTCTTCCGCTACGCGGAGCAGTTCGTGGCGCTGCGCAACACCATCCTGCCGGGGATCGTCGCGGGACGGTCCACGGAGCGCAGCCTGAAGGTCTGGAGCGCGGGCTGCTCGACGGGCGCCGAGCCCTACTCCGTGGCGATCCTGCTGCGCGAGATTCTCGGGCCGGCCCTTCCCGGCTGGCACGTCGGCATCCTCGGCACCGACATCAGCGCGGAGGCGCTGGCGACGGCGCGGGGGGCGGTCTTCGGGCGCTGGGCGCTGCGCACCATGCCGACCGAGGAGCGCCTGCGCTACTTCCGCGCCGTCCCCGGCCGCGACGGGGCGACCCGCGAGGGCGGCTACCGGCTCCGCTCCGACTATGCGCGGATGGTCCGGTTCGAGCGCCAGAACCTGCTCTCCCTGCTCGAGGGCGGCGGCCCGGCGCTCGGGGAGTTCGACCTCATCCTCTGCCGGAACGTGCTGATCTACTTCGACGCCGCCACCGTCACGGGGATCGTGCGGGCGCTCGGCGAGCGGCTGCGTCCCGGAGGCTGGCTGCTGATCGGCCATGCCGAGCCCAATCCGAGCTTCGCGAGCTTCCTCGCGGCGGTCAGCCTGCCGGGCACCGTCGCCTATCGGCGGCCGGAGGACGGCGCCGCGCTTCCCCCGGTACCGGCCTGGCCCCCCGCATCGCCGGCCTGGGCGCCCGAGGTTCCGCTCCCGTCCTGGACGCTTCCGCTCCCGATGCCCGAGCCGCCTGCCGTTCCGGAGGCGGAGAGCGCAGCGGTCCCGGCTGCCCTGCCCCCGCCCGAGCCCGTCGCGGAGCACAGGGAGCCGCCCTCCCTCGACCGCATCCGGGCGCTGGCCGATTCCGGGGCGGCCGGGGAGGCGTGGCGCGCGCTGCGGCTGGCGCTCTCGGCGACGCCCTTCGATCCGGCCCTGCGCTTCTACGAGGGGCTTCTCGCCCGCAGCCTCGGCCGCGACGCCGAAGCCGAGCGGGCCCTGCGCGGCGCGCTCTACCTCGACCGGGACTTCGTGATGGCCCATTACCATCTCGGCCTGCTGCTTTCGGCACTCTCCCGCCCCGAGGAAGCGCGCCGGGCCCTCGACAACGCCGCCGCCTTGGCCGAAACGCTGCCTCCGGGCGCCCTTCTCCCCGAAGGCGACGGCGCCGCCGCGGCCGATGTCGCGCGGCTCGCCCGCGCCGGCCTGGGAGGACGTGTGGCAGGAGCCGAACCGTGAGCCCGCAGGCGACGCCGAAGCTCGATCCGGACAGCCTGCTCGCCGCCCGCGCCGCGCGGCTCGCCGCCCGCGGCGGCGCGGCGGCGCGCGCGGAGGCCGGCGAGGAGGTCCTCGTCTGCGACTGCGCCGGCGAGCGCTACGGCCTGCCCGTCGCCGGCGTCGCCGAGGTGCTTCCCGCCCGGCCCTGCACCCCGATCCCCGGTGCGCCCGCCGCCCTCGTCGGCATCGCCGCCCTTTCCGGCGGCGTGGTCAGCGTCCTCGATCTCGCCGCCGCCCTCGGCCGCCCTTCCCCCGGAGAGCGGCCCGGCACTGGCCATTTCGTGGCGCTGCGCGGCGGCGCCGCGCCGGTCGTCCTGCGGGTCGACCGGGTGCTCGGGCTCGCCCGCGCGACGGGCGCGGATGCCGCCTCCGGCTACGTCCCCGCGGACGGCCGGGAGGATTTCGTGCTGGTCGACCTCGCCCGGCTGCTCCGGCGCTTCCGGCCGTGAGGGCTGGCGCCGCCACCCATTCCCCGAACCCGGCGGGCATCGTCCGCCCCACCGGACCTGGAGCCTGACACGTGTCGATCTCGATCGGAAAACGGATCCTGCTGGGCTTCGCCGCCGTCACCCTGGTGATCCTGGCGCTCGGCATCTACGCGCTCGGCCAGATCGGCAGCGTGCGCGACACCACCGACGCCATCGTCGCCCGCGACCTCACCGTGATGCGCCAGCTCGACGAGCTCGGGAACCGGGCGCGCAACATGGGCATCCTGCGGCGCAACGCCGTCATCGCCACGCTGATGAAGGCGCAGGGCCACGCCGTGAAGGAGGAGGACACCTTCGCGATCTGGCGCCGGACGGCCGCCGCCACCGAGACCCTCTACAAGGAGCTGCTGCGCGAGGCGGCCGAGTATCGCGGCCGCGCGGTCTCCCAGGAGCGGGCGGCCTCCTGGGACCGGATGCATTCGGTGCTGACCACGGCCTTCGAGGTCTATCACCGCTACCGGGACGGCAGCGAGGCGCAGCTCAACGCCAACGCCGCCGGGGACGTGATGGGCGTCGAGAACCGCAACGCGGACGTCTCGCGTCTCTACGAGGAGACGGTCGCCGGCATCGAGCGGGCCCGGGAATCCCTCGACGAGAACGTCGCCGCCGGGCAGCGCGGCGTCGCCGACCTCTACGAGCGCAGCCGCGTCTCGATCGGGCTGACCCTGGCGGCGGCCGTGGCGCTGAGCCTGCTCATCACCGTCATCATCAGCCGCGCCGTGGTGCGCCCCCTCGAATCGGTGATGGGGTTCGCCGAGCGCGTCGGCGCCGGCGACCTGTCTCAGACCCTCGACGCGCGGGGCGGCGACGAGATCGCCCGGCTCGGCCGCGCCCTCAACGGCATGGTCACCGGCCTCGCCGACCTCGCCCGCACCAACCGGGCGGCGACCGCCGACCTCAACGCGGCGGCCGCCGAGATCCGGGCCTCGGCCCAGGAGCAGGCGGCGAGCGTCGAGGAGCAGTTCGCCGCCGTCCAGGAGACCGCCGCGACGGTCGACGAGATCACCCATTCCGGCGCGCAGATCGCCAAGCGCGCCAGCGAGGTCATCGGCGCCGCCCAGGCCACCGCCCAGACCTCCCGCCAGGGTCTGCGGGCGGTCGCCGACACCGCCCGCGCCATGGAGGCGATCCGCGAGCAGGCCGAGGCGGTCGCCGGCAACATCGTCGCGCTCTCGGAGAAGACCCAGGCGATCGGCGACATCATCACCACCGTCAACGACATCTCGGAGCGCACGCACCTACTGGCGCTCAACGCCGCCATCGAGGCCGCCGCCGCCGGCGAGGGCGGGCGCAGCTTCGCCGTCGTCGCGTCCGAGATGAAGCTGCTTGCCGACCAGGCTAAGGCCGCCACCGGCCAGGTCCGGGGGATCCTCTCGGAGATCCAGCGGGGCATCAACACGTCGGTGATGCTCACCGAGGAGGCCGTGAAGCGGGCCGCGGCCGGCAAGTCGCGCTCCGACACTACCCAGCGCACCATCGAGGAGATCACCGCCCGCGTCGAGGAGAGCACCCAGACCTTCCAGCAGATCGTCGCCTCGACGAACCAGCAGCAGCTCGGCATCGAGCAGGTGATGGGCGCCCTTCAGAACATCCGCCAGGCGAGCCAGCAGACCGCGGCGGGCACGCGGGAGGTCGAGACCGCCTCGGCTAACCTCACCGAGCTCGCCCAGGCGCTTCTCACCCTCGCCGACCGCTACCGCCACTGAGGCGGGACGGGACGCGCCATGGACATCCGCCAGCAGCTTCTCGCCGCCTTCGAGGTCGAGCACCGCGAGCATCTCGACGCGATCCGCGCCCAGATCGCCGAGGGCCGCGAGGGCCGCGCGCCGGACTGGAACGACGTGTTCCGCCGCGCGCACAGCCTCAAGGGCGCGGCGCGGGCCGTCGATCTGCCCCCCGTCGAGGCGGTGGCGCATCGGCTGGAGAGCCTGTTCGAGCGGGTCGCGGGCGGCAGCGCGCTGGAGCCGGAGGCCGAGAGCGCCGCCCAGCTCGCCCTCGACCGCATCGAGGCCTTCGTCGCCGCCCTCAAGACCGAGGCGGCGCCGACGATGCCCGGCGACGCTCTCGGCGCCCTCGACCGCTGCCTCTCACCGGGGGAGCGGGCCCCCGCGCCGCCCGCCCCGCCGGCCGCCGCGGTCTCCCCTGCCCCTGCCCCCGCGCAGGCCGAGGAACCGTCGCGGGCGGCGCCCGAATCCGCCTCCCTGCTGCGGGTGCCCGCCGACGCCGTCGAGGGATTGCGCCGGGCGACACACGATCTCTTCACGGCGCTTTCCGGCGAGGCGGCGGTGGCCGAGGGGATCGCCGGCATCGGACGCACCGCCGCCGATCTCCGCCGCCGGGCCGACGGCCTTCGTGGACAGGGCGCGCTGGCGAGCCTCGCCCGCGGTCTCGACGACGAGACGGACCGCGCGGCGGTCGAATCCGTGCGGGCGGACCTGCGGGCGCTGTCGGCCGCCCTCGACGGGCTCGCCCGCGAGGCCGCCGACCTCGCCCGCCGCCAAGCCCGTCTCTCCGGCGCCGTCGAGGGCGCGACCTCCCGCGTCCGGGAGGGGGCGGAGCGGCTCGCCCTCGTGCCCGCCGAGACGGTGTTCGGCGGCTTCGCCCGCTCGCTCCGCGAGACCGCCCGCGAGCAGGGCCGCGAGGTCGCGGTGACGGAGCGGGGCCTCGACCTGCCCGTCGACCGCGCCCTGCTCCAGGCCCTCAAGGACCCGGTGCTGCATGCCCTGCGCAACGCGCTCAGCCATGGCGCCGAGCCGCCCGAGGCGCGCCGCGCCGCCGGCAAGCCGGAGGCGCTGGCGATCCTGTTCGAGCTGTCGCTGCGCGGCGGCCGCCTGAGCGTCGCCGTCCACGACGACGGCCGCGGCCCCGATCTCGCCGGGATCGAGGAGACCGCCCGCCGCCGGGGCCTTCTCGCCGCGGACGAGGCGGCCGATCCCGAGACGCTTCTCGGCCTCGTGTTCGAGCCGGGCTTCAGCACGGCCCGCGCCGTCGACGCGCTCTCCGGGCGTGGCTTCGGCCTCTCCGTCGTCGCCGATGCCGTACGCGCCCTGCGGGGCGGCGTCCGCCTCCAGGCGCGCGAGCCCCACGGCACCTCCCTGGTGATGAGCCTGCCGCTCTCGGCCGCACGGCGGCCGGTGCTCCTGGCGGAGGATGGCGGCGCCCTCTACGCCCTGCCCGGCGACGCCGTCGCCCGGCTGGTGCGGGTGGCCCCGGACGATCTCGGCCGGGCGCTCGGCCGCCCCGTGCTGCGGCTGCCGGCCCCGGCGGGCGTGCCGGAGACGGCGCTCCCCGTCTTCGCCCTCTCCGAGCTCGTCGGGACGGGCGCGGCGGCCGAGGACGGACCCGTCAGGACCGTCGTCGTCCTGCGGGCAGGTGCGACGCTCTGCGCCGTCTCCGTCGCCCGGCTGGAGGACGTGCGCAGCCTGCTCATCCTGCCGCCGCCGCCGATCGGCGCCGAGCGCGCGCCGGTCTCGGGAACGGTGGTGCTCCCCGGCGACCGGCCCGTCCTCGTCCTCGATCCCGAGGCGCTGGCCGCCCGCGCCGCGGAGACCGCCGGCGCCGCCCCCGCATCGGGAGCCGAGGAAGGGGCCGGCCGGGCTGGAACGATGCCCGGCGCGCCACGTTCGACCATTCTCGTCGTGGACGATTCCATCACCACCCGCACGTTGGAGAAAGGCATCTTGGAAGCGGCCGGCTACCGGGTGGTGGTCTGCGTGGACGGGCAGGACGCCCTCGACCGTCTGCGCGCCGAGATCGAACCCGTGAATCTCGTCCTCGCCGACGTTGAGATGCCCCGTCTCGACGGGTTCGGGCTGCTCGCGGCGCTGCGCGCCGACCAGCGCTTCGCCCGCATGCCCGTGATCCTGATGACCTCGCGGGGCGATGCCGAGGACGTCGCCCGGGGCCTGGAACTCGGCGCGGACGCCTACCTCACCAAGCAGAAGTTCGACCAGCGCGGGCTTCTGGACACCATCGGCCAGCTTCTGTGAGCGCGGGAATGGGGACGGACGCCGCCGTGAGCGGACGGGTGCGGGTGATGCTCGTCGAGGACAGCCTCGTGGTGCGCGAGCTCCTCGCCTACATCGTCTCCCGCGACCCGCGCCTGCAGCTCGTCGCGGCCGTGCCGTCCGGAGAGGCGGCGCTCGAGAGCCTGGAAACGGTGCGGCCGGACGTGATCTCCATGGACATCCGGCTTCCCGGCATCGACGGCCTGGAGACCACCCGGCGGATCATGGCCGAGCGGCCGACCCCGATCGTCGTCGTCGCCGACGCGGTCGAGGATTCCTCCCTCAAGATCTCCATGAGCGCGCTGCGCGCCGGGGCCCTCTCCGTGGTCGAGAAGCCCGTCGCGACGACGCATGCCGGCTACGAGGCGGTGGCGGACCAGATCTGCACGCAGCTGCGCATCATGGCGCAGGTGCCGGTCATCCGCCGCCGGCCGATCGGTACGGAATGGTCGGGCCGCACCGTCCCGCCCGTCCCCCCGAAGGTCGAGGCGTTCGCCGGGCATCCGACGGTGGTCGCGATCGCCGCCTCCACCGGAGGTCCCCCGGCGCTCGCCCGCGTGCTCGGCAGCCTCAGCCGGGAGTTTCCGCTGCCGATCCTGCTCGTGCAGCACATGGGCGCGGCCTTCATGGAAGGTTTCGCCGGCTGGCTCGACGGCGTCGTCCCGCTTCCCGTCTCGATCGCCCGCGACGGCGAGGCGATGGAGCGGGGCCGGGTCTACGTCGCGCCGGGCGACCGGCACCTGGAGCTCGGCGCGCAGCGCATCCTGCGCGTCCTCGACGCGGCGCCCGTCGGCGGGCAGCGCCCCGCCGCCACGGTGCTGTTCCGCTCCGTCGCCCGGCAAGCGGGGGCCTCGGGCATCGGCGTGCTCCTCACCGGCATGGGCGAGGACGGCGCGACGGGGCTCCTCGACATGCGCCGGGCCGGGGCCGCGACGGTGGCCGAGCACGAGAGCACGGCGGTCGTCTACGGCATGCCGGCGGCGGCGGTCCGCCTGTCGGCGGCCGCGGCCGTGCTGCCCCTCGACAGGGTCGCCGGCCACCTCCTGCGCCTTGCCGCCCCGGAGACCGCACCATGAGCGCGGCGGCGAATCCCGACGCCCCGATCCGCATCCTCCTCGTCGAGGATTCGGAGACCCAGGCCCTGGAGCTGCGCCTGTTCCTGGAGAGCCAGGGCTTCGCGGTGGAGCGCTGCGCCACGGCGGAAGCCGCCCTCGACCGTCTCAACACCGCCCTGCCCGATCTCGTCGTGGCCGATTTCCACCTGCCGGGCATGAAGGGCGACGAGTTCACCCGGCAGCTCCGCCTCTCCCTGCGCACCCGCGCCCTGCCGGTGCTGATGCTCACCGGCGCCCGCGACGGCGAGCGCCAGGGCCTCGAGAGCGGCGCCGACGCCTATGTCGAGAAATCCGCCGACCGGGACCTGCTGGCCCTGCGCATCCGCGCCCTGCTCCGCGAGCGCCGCGGCGGAGGCGACGGGCCGGGCGTCGCGGGCTTCCGCCGCGGCCGCGTGCTGGTCGTCGACGGCAGCGCCACCTACCGCACCTTCCTCGCCGGGCTGCTCGCCCAGGAGGGCCACGCGGTGACGACCGCCGCCGGCCCCGACGACGCGCTCGCCGCCCTCGCCGGCCCCGACGCGCCCTTCGACTGCGTGACGATCGACCTGCTCGGGCCCTCCTTCGACGGGGTGGCCCTCTGCCGCAAGGTCGACGCCCATCGGCGCGCGGCGGAGGCCGGGCCGGCGTTCCACCTCGTCGGCGTCGCCGGCAGCGCGCCCGACAAGGACTTCCTCGTCGGAGCCTTCGATGCCGGCGCCGACGACGTGGTGCCGAAGACCGGCGGCGAGATGCTGGCGCTGCGCATCCGCGGCCTCGTCCGCCGCAGGCTGCTCGAAGAGGACGACCGCCGCATCGCCGGGGAGTTCGGGGATCGGGAGCGCGCCCTGGTGCGGGCCCGCGCCGAGGCCGAGGCCGCCGAGGCCCGCGCGGCGCTGGCCGGGGCGCTGGCGCGCGCCAACAGCGATCTCGAGGAGGCCAACCGGCGCCTCACCGAGGCCCAGGCCAAGCTCGTCCAGGCGGCGAAGATGGCCTCCCTGGGCGAGTTGGTGGCCGGCATCGCCCACGAGATCAACAACCCGCTGGCCTTCATCCTCGCCCATCAGGAGACCGTGGAGCGGCTGCTCGGGAGTGTCGACGGGCAGGACGACGAAGGTGCGGGCCGGGCGCTGGCCAAGGCCCGCGACCGGGTCGGCTCGATGCGCATGGGCCTCACCCGCATCCAGGATCTGGTGCTCAACCTGCGCAAGTTCTCCCGGCTCGACGAGGGCGAGCGCTCCCTCGTCAACGTGCCCGAGGCCATCGAGACCGTGCTCTCGCTGATCCAGCACAAGCTCGGCACCCGCATCGGGGTCGAGACGGCCTTCGAGGGCCGGCCCGAGATCTCCTGCACGCCGGCGCTCCTCAACCAGGTGGTGATGAACATCCTCGGAAACGCGGCGGACGCCATGCCCGAGGGCGGCGCGATCCGCGTCGCGACGCGCAGCACCCCGGACAGCGACGTGATCCGCATCAGCGACACCGGTCCCGGCATTCCCGAAGACCTGCGCGAGAAGATCTTCGAGCCGTTCTTCACCACGAAGCCGGTGGGATCGGGCACCGGACTCGGCTTAGCGATTGCCTACAGCGTCGTGCAGGCGCATAGCGGCTCCCTTTCGGTGGAGGCGGCGCCGCAGGGGGGGGCCTGCTTCGTGATCAGCATTCCGAGGCAGGACGCCGGGGCGAGATCAGAGGCATGACCAGGGGCACCATCCTCGCCGTCGACGACGAGCCCGACATCCTCATCGCCCTCGAAGACCTGTTCGAGGACGATTACCGGGTGCTGACCACGCCGAAGCCGGCGGAGGCCCTGCGCATCCTCCGCTCCGAGCCCGACATCGCCGTCATCCTCTCCGACCAGCGGATGCCGGGCATGACCGGCGACGCGCTCCTCGCCGAGGCCCGCGCCTTCCACGAGGCGCAGGCGATCCTGCTCACGGGCTACGCCGACATCAGCGCCGTCATCGCGGCGCTCAACCGCGGCGGCATCATCGGCTACGTCGCCAAGCCCTGGGACGCGGCGCTGCTGCGGGCGACCGTGCGCAACGCCTTCGACCGGCACGCGCTGGGCCGGGACCTCGCCACGGAGCGCGCCCTGCTGCTCGGGCTCCTGGAGCATTCCGGCGACGCCATCTCCTTCAAGGACCCGCAAGGGCGGTTCGTGCGCCTCAACGCCCGCAAGGCCGAGCGCCTCGGGCACGACCTGCCCGCCTGCCTCGGCCGCACCGAAGCCGACCTCCTCGGCGAGGACGTCTCCGAGGCGGCCGAGGCCGACGCGGCGGCCCTGGCCTCCGGCGAGCCTTCCGAGATCCTGGTGGCGGACGGGCCGGCGCGCGCCGAGCGCTGGAGCCAGGTGGTCCGGGTCCCGATCCGCGACGCGGCCGGCGGCCTCAGCCATCTCGCCACGATCGAGCGGGACGTGACCGAGCAGCGCATGCTCGAGACGCGACTGCGCCAGTCCGACAAGATGCAGGCGCTGGGCACGCTTGCCGGCGGCATCGCCCACGACTTCAACAACCTGCTCACCGCGATCCTCGGGAGCCTCGAGCTCGCCGCCCCGAAGGTGCAGGACCAGCCGCGGGTGAAGCGCCTCATCGAGAACGCCGCCGGCGCGGCCCATCGCGGGGCGAACCTCACGAAGCGCCTCCTCAGCTTCAGCCGCGCCGACGACCTTTCGGCGCGGATCACCGACGTGAACGCGCTGGTCGAGGGTATGGACGCGCTGTTCGGACGCAGCCTCGGCGGCCTCGTCTCGGTCACGACCCGCCTGTCGCCGGAGGCGCCGGCCGTCCTCGTCGATCCCGACCAGCTTGAGCTGGCCATCCTCAACCTCTGCATCAACGCCCGCGACGCCATGCCGGAGGGGGGCCGCATCGAGATCGCGACGGCCTCCGTCCGGGTCGAGGCGGATCCGGAGATCGCGGCGGGCGAGTTCCTCCGCCTCAGCGTCACCGATGGCGGTTCGGGCATCCCGCCGGAGATCCTGGCGCGGGTCTGCGAGCCGTTCTTCACGACGAAGGGCGTCGGCCAGGGCACCGGGCTCGGCCTCGCGATGGTCTTCGGTCTCGCCCAGACCGCCGGCGGCCGGCTCACCATCGACAGCGAGGTCGGCCGCGGCACCCGCGTCGAGCTTCTCCTGCCCGCCGCCGGAGAGGCGCCGGCGGCGAGCGAGGACGGCGAGGCTGCCGCACCGGAGGCCCCGCGCCCGGCCCGCATCCTGGTGGTCGACGACGACGCGGAGGTCCGGCACGTCACCGCCTCCTTCCTCGTCGATTTCGGCTACGCCGCCAGCGAGGCCGCCGATGCCAGCACCGCCGTCGCGATGCTGGAGGCCGGCGGCTTCGAGCTGGTGGTTGCCGACCTCGCCATGCCGGGGATGACCGGCGCCGACCTCGCCGAGACCGTGCGCCGGCGCTGGCCGGCGCTGCCGGTGCTGATCCTCACGGGCCACGCCGAGGCGATGCAGATCCCGCCCGACGTGCCCGTGCTCGACAAGCCTTTCCGCTCGGCGGAGCTGGCCGCCCGCGTCTCCGCTCTCCTCGGCCCGGCCGCCTGAACCGGATCCCCGAATGCGAGAAGGGCGGCCCGTTGCCGGACCGCCCTTCAGAGGTTCGTTCGTGCGAAGGCGCTCAGGCCTCGGCGGCGGCCGCCTGGCTCGGGCCGGAATCCTTGCCACGGGCCTCGACGTCGCGATCCACGAACTCGATCACCGCCATGGCGGCGTTGTCGCCGTAGCGGAAGCCCGCCTTCATGATGCGGCAGTAGCCGCCCGGGCGGCCCTTGTAGCGGGGCCCGAGCACCGTGAAGAGCTTGCGGACCATGTCCGCGTCGCGGATCTGCGACATGGCGAGACGCCGGGCGTGGAGCGAATCGGTGCGGCCGAGGGTGACGAGCTTCTCGATCACCGGGCGAAGGTCCTTGGCCTTCGGCAGCGTGGTGACGATCTGCTCGTGCTTGATCAGCGCGGCCGACATGTTGGCGAACATCGCCTTGCGGTGCTCGGGGGTGCGGTTGAAGCGGCGATGGGCGAAGCCGTGACGCATGATGGCTGTTCCTTAATCTGCGATGGCCGCCGTGCCACGGTACGGCCATGGGCCCTCAAGGGGCTGTTCTGACGATCCGCTTCACCCCGCGGCGGGTTCTTTGTGAGGGGCGCCCCGGCTTGGCTGGGGCGCCGCGTCGCGCCGTATCGTCCGAGGATCGGACGACGGCTCGCCTCAGTAGTGCTCCTCGAAGCGCTTGGCGAGGTCCTCGATGTTCTCCGGCGGCCAGCCGGGGATGTCCATGCCGAGATGCAGGCCCATGCCGGCGAGCACTTCCTTGATCTCGTTGAGCGACTTGCGGCCGAAGTTCGGGGTGCGCAGCATCTCGCCCTCCGACTTCTGGATGAGGTCGCCGATATAGACGATGTTGTCGTTCTTCAGGCAGTTCGCCGAGCGGACGGACAGCTCCAGCTCGTCGACCTTCTTGAGCAGCGCCGGGTTGAAGGGGAGCTGCGGCGCGAGCGGCGCGGCCTCCTCCTTGCGGGGCTCCTCGAAGTTCACGAACACCTGGAGCTGGTCCTGGATGATGCGCGCGGCGTAGGCCAGCGCATCCTCCGGCGAGACCGCGCCGTTGGTCTCGACCGTCATGGTCAGCTTGTCCTTGTCGAGGTCCTGGCCCTCGCGGGTCGTCTCGACGCGGTAGCTGACCTTGGTGACCGGCGAGAACAGGGCGTCGACCGGGATCAGGCCGATCGGCGCGTCCTCGGGACGGTTGCGCTCGGCCGGGACGTAGCCCTTGCCCGTGGCGACCGTGAACTCCATGCGGATCTCCGCCCCGTCGTCGAGGGTGCAGATCACGAGGTCGGGATTCAGGATCTGGATGTCGCCGACCGCGCCGATGTCACCGGCGGTGACGAGGCCCGGGCCCGTCTTGCGCAGGGTCATGCGCTTGGGGGCGTCCGTCTGCGAACGGATGGCGATGGTCTTGATGTTGAGGACGATGTCGGTGACGTCCTCGCGCACGCCCGGGATCGAGGAGAACTCGTGGAGCACGCCGTCGATCTGCACCGAGGTCACGGCCGCGCCCTGGAGCGAGGACAGCAGTACCCGGCGCAGCGAGTTGCCGAGCGTCGTGCCGAAGCCGCGCTCGAGGGGCTCGGCCACCACGGTGGCGACGCGCTTGGGGTCGTCGCCCGCCGAGACCTGGAGCTTGTTCGGCTTGATGAGCTCTTGCCAGTTCTTCTGAATGACCACGATCCTACCTCTCGCAATACGGGCGCGGGCCGCTCGTCGTGGTCCGCGCCGGGTTCCGGTCCGCCTGCCCCCGCAGACCGGCTCCCGAATGAAATCTCACGGTGTCGGCGTCACTGGGCGGCGACCCAGAGCTCCGGCACGAAGGCGTAGGCGGCCCCGTCGCGCACGACGTAGCCGAGGGCCGGGAACTCGAGGTGAGACCCGGCGATGAAGCTGCGCTCGCTGGCGACCTCGTCCAGCACGCGGCGGCGCACCGCGCGGGCCTGGTCGCCGTCCACGTCGAAGCTGACGCCGGCCTCCGGCTGCTTGAACTGGATGGCCGGCAGGTGGACGATGTCGGTCCACATCATCAGCGAGGTCGAGCCCGAGACGATGCGAAAGCCGGTATGGCCCGGCGTATGGCCCGGCAGCGGCACCGCGGTGATGCCCGGCAGCAGCTCGCCGCCCCGGTGGCGCCGGGTGCGCGCGGCGTAGGGCGCGGTCGCGTCGCGGGCGATCTCGAAATAGGGCTTCGCGTCGTCCGGCGCCCGCTCCAGCGCGCCCTCCCCGAGCCAGAACGCGGTCTCGTCCTCGTGCAGGACGATCTCGGCGTTCGGGTAGGCCGGCTTGCCGTCGGCGAGGAGGCCGCCCGCGTGATCGGGGTGGAGATGCGTGAGCAGCACCGTCCCGATCTCGTCCGGACGGACGCCGGTGGCGGCCAGCGCCGCCGGAACGCGCCCGAGCGTATCCCCGCCGAAACCGCCGAAGCCGGTGTCGATCAACACCGGCTCGCGCCCCGGACCGGTGATCAGGAAGGCGTTCAGCGTGATGCGCGGCGCCTCCGTCGAGCGGAAGCCGGCGGCCTGGAGCCGGCCGGCCTCGTCCTTCGGGATGCCGGTGACGAGGTCGAGCGATCCGGGCAGGTAGCCGTCATTGAGCACGGTGACCGTGAGGTCGCCGATGCTCCAGCGCAGCACACCCGGAAGCGGCTTCGATCCGTCCGCCACTGATTCCTCTCCGCTCTCGCCGAGCCCGGCTCAGACGCGCCGGCGCTTGCGCGGGCGGCAGCCGTTGTGCGGGATCGAGGTCACGTCGCGGATCGAGGTCACGGTGAAGCCCGCGGCCTGGAGGGCGCGCAGGGCCGACTCGCGGCCGGAGCCGGGACCGGAGACCTCGACCTCGAGGGTGCGCATGCCGTGCTCGGACGCCTTGCGGGCGGCATCCTCGGCAGCAACCTGCGCGGCGTAGGGCGTCGACTTGCGCGAGCCCTTGAAGCCCATCGCGCCGGCAGAGGACCACGAGATCGTGTTGCCCTGGGCGTCGGTGATGGTGATCATCGTGTTGTTGAACGACGCGTTCACGTGCGCGACGCCCGAGACGATGTTCTTGCGCTCGCGGCGGCGAATGCGGGTCGGTTCCTTGGCCATGCTACCTGTTCTCTTCCTTCAGGCACGCCCGTAACACCAGGCGCTCGGGATTCTTTTTGGGACTTGGCGGTGCGGCCTCGGACAGCCGATCCGCCACACCGGCTCCCGTAGCGGGACGCCCGGCGCGACGGGGAGGCCGAGCGAAACGCGGCCTCCCAATCGGAAAAAATTACTTCTTCTTGCCGGCGATCGGCTTCGCCTTGCCCTTGCGGGTGCGGGCGTTGGTGTGGGTGCGCTGGCCGCGCACGGGCAGCTGCTTGCGGTGACGCAGGCCGCGGTAGCAGCCGAGATCCATCAGCCGCTTGATGTTCATCGAGACTTCGCGGCGCAGATCGCCCTCGACGAGGTAGTCGCGGTCGATGGTCTCGCGGATCTGGAGAACCTCGGCGTCGGTGAGCTGATTGACCCGGCGCTCGGCGGGGATGCCGACCTTCTCGGTGATCTCCTCGGCCTTCTTCGAGCCGATGCCGTGGATGTACTGGAGCGCGATGACGACGCGCTTGTTGGTCGGGATGTTGACGCCTGCGATACGGGCCAAGGTCTCACTCCATATGCGCCCGGCGCGGCGCCGGGCTTTCGGGTTTCGAGCGCGCGTCCGGTGGAGGCCGGCCCCTGCGCGCTCTCCGTCAACGACAAATCAGCCCGCGGCCGTCCCTTGAAGGACGCCCCGGACCGAATTCGCCTGGACGAAGTGCGGCCTGCTAGCGCGGGCCGCCTGCCGTGTCAATGCCTCGGGGCCTCTCTGCCGATGCGGATGCCCGTCCGGTGGCGGCGGGCGCATCGGCGGGTCAGAACGCGGCCGGCTCCACGAGCGGCTCGAGCTCGGCCATCAGGTCGCGGGTGACGGTGTCGATGGGCTGCATGCCGTCGAGCGTCCGCAGCAGGCCGGTCTTGGCGTAGTAGCTGGAGAGGGGCGCCGTCTGGCGGCGATAGGCGTCGAGGCGCGTGCGGAACACCTCGGGCGTATCGTCCTTGCGCACCGGCAGGCCTTTGGCGGCGGTCTCCTCGGCGCGCTTGGCGATGCGGCCGACCAGCGCGTTCTCGTCCACCTTCAGCTCGACCACGGCGCCGAGTGACAGGCCCTTCTGCGCGAGCATCGCGTCGAGGGCCTGCGCCTGCTCCACCGTGCGGGGGAAGCCGTCGAGGATGAAGCCGCGCTTGGCGTCCGCCTCCTCGATGCGGTCCGCGACGATGCCGACCACCACTGCGTCCGGCACGAGCCCGCCCGCTTCCATCACTGCCTTGGCCTCGAGCCCGACCGGCGTGCCGGCGGCCACCGCCGCGCGGAGCATGTCGCCCGTGGAGAGCTGCGGGATGCCGAACCGCTCGACGATCCGCTCGGACTGGGTCCCCTTCCCCGCCCCCGGCGGCCCGAGCAGAATGATGCGCATGGCGTCTGTCCTCGTCCAATGCCCCCTTTCGGGGCTTCGCGGGCGGGTGATGCTCTCCGGCCCGCCCTTACGCCCTTCTAGCCGTTTCTCCGGGCCGCGCGAGGCGGAGATTGGTCGGAGAGCTTGGCGTTATGGGCGATCTGTCGTCGGCGGGCGTCGGCCTCGGACTCAGCGGCGGCGCGTCGCCGTCGAGGCGCCGCGCAGCTTCGCCTTCTTCACCAGCCCCTCGTACTGGTGCGCCATGAGGTGCCCGTGGATCTGCGCGACCGTGTCCATGGTCACCGAGACCACGATCAGCAGCGAGGTGCCGCCGAAGCCGAGGCTCGCCGAGGCGTAGGAGGCGAGGATCTCCGGCACCAGGCAGACGAAGGTCAGGTAGAGCGCGCCGATCGCGGTGATGCGGGTCAGCACCTTGTCGATGAAGGCCGCCGTGCGCTCGCCCGGGCGGATGCCGGGAATGAAGCCGCCGTGCTTCTTGAGGTTGTCGGCGGTCTCCTGCGGGTTGAACACCACCGCGGTGTAGAAGAACGCGAAGAAGATGATCAGCGCCGCGTAGAGCACCATGTAGAGCGGCCGCCCGTGGCCGAGATAGGTCGTGAGCGTGCCGAGCACGCCGGTGCCCTGGTTCGCCGAGAAGCTCGCCACGGTGGCCGGCAGCAGCAGCAGCGAGGACGCGAAGATCGGCGGGATCACGCCGGAGGTGTTGAGCTTGAGAGGCAGGAACGAGGTCTGCCCCTCGTACATGCGGTTGCCGACCTGGCGCTTCGGGTAGTTGATCAGCAGCCGGCGCTGGGCGCGCTCCATGAACACGATGAAGTAGACGAGCGCGACCGCCGCGAAGCCGACGCCGAGGATCACGGCCGTCGAGAGCGCGCCGGTGCGGCCGAGCTCCAGGGCGCCGAGGATCGCGGTCGGCAGATGGGCGACGATGCCCGCGAAGATGATCAGCGAGGAGCCGTTGCCGATGCCCCGCGAGGTGATCTGCTCGCCGATCCACATCAGGAACAGCGTGCCGCCGGTGAGCGTGATCACCGTCGAGAGCAGGAAGAACGGACCGGGATCGATCGCCGCGCTCGACGATTGCAGACCCACCGCGATGCCCCAGGACTGCACGACCGCGAGCAGCACGGTGAGGTAGCGTGTGTACTGGTTGATGACCTTGCGGCCGGACTCGCCCTCCTTCTTCAGCGCCTCGAGCGTCGGGATCACCGAGGTCAGGAGCTGGATGATGATCGAGGCCGAGATATAGGGCATGATGTTGAGCGCGAAGATCGCCATGCGCTCGACGGCCCCGCCGGAGAACATGTTGAACAGGCCGAGCACGCCGCCCGCCTGCTGCTGGAAGTTCCGCGCGAACTGCTCGGGATCGATGCCGGGAATCGGGATGTAGGTGCCGAGCCGGAACACCACGAGCGCGCCGAGCGTGAACCAGATGCGCTTCTTGAGCTCGTCGGCCTTGGCGATGGCGCCGAAGTTGAGGTTGGCGGCAAGCTGCTCGGCGGCTGAGGCCATGGCCCTGTTGTCCCCGTGTCGCCCGGCGCGCCGCGCCGGCCTGAAGCGTCGTGGCCGCGACCCTCGTCCGGTCGGCGGCGGAAGAAGAACATGCGATCCGGGCGACCCCGCGCGAGGCCGGCTCTTGAACCGTCAAGAAGCGCGTCGATCCGGCACCGCGCGGGGTGCCGTCCGAACGGGCGGACTTAACCTCTGGGGCGAGCCCACGCAACCGCTCGGGAGCGCGGCCGTCAGCCTCGGGCCGCGCGCTCCAGGGCGGCGACGTCGATCTTCACCATGCCCTGCATGGCGGTGAAGACGCGAGCGGCAACGGCGGGATCGGGATCGGCGAGGAGACGCAGCAGCACCTCCGGGAAGACCTGCCAGGGCACGCCCCAGCGGTCGCGCAACCATCCGCAGACGATCTCGGTGCCGCCGTCGGCGGTGAGCGCCTCCCAGAGCCGGTCGACCTCGGCCTGATCGGCGCAGGCGACCGAGATCGAGGCGGCGGTGCCGTACTCGGCCTTCGAGCCACCGTTCAGTGCCTGGAAGTTCTGGCCGCCGAGGGTGAAGGCGACGAGGATGACGTCGCCGGTCTCGCCGGCCGGCCAGGGGCCGGGCGCGCGCTGGACGAGGTCGATGCGGGAGTCGGGGACGAGCGCGACGTAGCGGCGGACCGCCTCCTCGGCGTCCCTTTCGAACCAGAGACAGGTGCTCAGCTTCGGCATGGCCATCGCCCCGCGTCGTCGTCGAGCGAAGACGCCGCCGGCGGGGGCCGGCGGCGTCGGGTTCGTCAGGCGGTGGCTTCCGTGCCGCCGCGGGTCGAGACGCCGGCCGCGTAGACGACGCTGACCGAGCCGCCGGCCTTCTCGACGGCCTCGACCGCCGACTTGGAGGCGCGGGTCACCTCGAAGGCGAGCTTCGCGGTGAGCTCGCCGACGCCGAGCAGCTTCACGCCGTCGCGGGGACGGGCGATGATGCCGGCGGCGACGAGGGCCTCGACCGTCACGGTCGCGGCCTTGTCGAGCTTGCCCGCGTCGATGGCCTCCTGCACCCGGCCGACATTGACCTCGTTGAGGTCGGCGGCGTGGATGTTGTTGAAGCCGCGCTTCGGCAGGCGACGATGCAGCGGCATCTGGCCGCCCTCGAAGCCCTTGATGGAGACGCCGGTGCGGGCCTTCTGACCCTTCACGCCGCGTCCCGCGGTCTTGCCCTTGCCGGAGCCGATGCCCCGGCCGACGCGCATCCGGTTCTTGGTGGCGCCGTCGTTGTCGCTGATCTCGTTGAGCTTCATCACGCCCTCCTCAAGCCGCGCCGTCGAGGACGCGCACGAGGTGCTGCACCTTGCGGATCATGCCGCGGACGGAGGGGGTATCCTCCAGCTCGGCGACCCGGTGCAGCTTGTTGAGCTTGAGGCCGATCAGCGTCGCGCGCTGGGAGGCCTCGCGGCGGATCGGCGAGCCGATCTGCTCGACGCGGAGAGTCTTGTTGGCCATTCCACCCTCCCCTTACGCCACGGCGGCTTCGGACGTGTCGGACGGATCGGCGTCGCGGCGGCGGCTCTGGAGAGCCGAGACCTTGATGCCGCGGCGGGCGGCGACGGCGCGCGGGCTGTCCTCGTTCTTGAGCGCCTCGAAGGTGGCGCGCACGAGGTTGTAGGGGTTCGAGGAGCCGAGGCTCTTCGCGACCACGTCCTGCATGCCCAGCGTCTCGAAGACGGCGCGCATCGGGCCGCCGGCGATGATGCCGGTGCCCTGCGGGGCGGCGCGGAGGATCACCTTGCCGGCGCCGTGGCGTCCGTGCACGTCGTGGTGGAGCGTGCGGCCCTCGCGCAGCGACACGCGGATCAGGCCGCGCTTGGCCGCCTCGGTCGCCTTGCGGATGGCCTCGGGCACCTCGCGGGCCTTGCCGTGGCCGAAGCCGACGCGGCCCTTCTGGTCGCCGACGACGACGAGTGCGGCGAAGCCGAAGCGGCGTCCGCCCTTCACGACCTTGGCGACGCGGTTGATGTGGACGAGCTTGTCCACGAACTCGCTGTCGCGCTCCTCACGGTCCTCGCGGCGGCCGCGGCCCCCGCCTTCACGTTCACGTGCCATGTCTGTTCCTGCTCATCTCACTGACGCGGGCGACGGACCCGCTCGCTCGATTCTTTTGTGATTGTCCGGGCGTGCTTCGCTCGCCCGGGCCGTCGTGTCCTAGAAGTCCAGACCGCCCTCGCGGGCGGCGTCGGCGAGCGCCTTGACGCGGCCGTGGAAGATGTAGCCCGAGCGGTCGAAGATGACCTTCGACACGCCGGCCGCCTTGGCGCGCTCGGCGACGAGCTTGCCGACGGCGGTCGCCGCGGCGACGTCCGCGCCGGTCTTCAGGCTCTCGCGCAGGCTCTTGTCGAGGGAGGAGGCCGAGGCGAGGGTCTTGCCCTGCACGTCGTCGATCACCTGGACGTAGATCTGCTTCGAGGAGCGGAACACCGACAGCCGGGGACGGCCGTTGGCGGCCGCGCGGAGGGCCCGCCGGACGCGCGCCTTGCGGCGGACGAGGGCCTCGAGTTTGCGTGACATGTCTCAGGCCCTCCTTACTTCTTCTTGCCTTCCTTGCGGAAGATGAACTCGCCAGCGTACTTGACGCCCTTGCCCTTGTAGGGCTCGGGGCCGCGATACTCGCGGATCTCCGCCGCGACCTGACCGACGCGCTGCCGGTCGATGCCCGAGATCACGATCTCCGTGGGCTTCGGGGTCACGATGGTGATCCCGGCGGGGATCTCGTACTCGATGTCGTGGCTGTAGCCGAGCGACAGCTTGAGGGCCTTGCCGGCCATGGCGGCGCGGTAGCCGACGCCGGTGATCTCGAGCTTCTTCTCGAAGCCGTTCGAGACGCCGGTCACGAGGTTGGCGACCTGCGCGCGGGAGGTGCCCCACAGCGAGCGGGCCTCCTTCGACTGGTTCTTGGGCTGCACCGAGACGGCGCCGTCCTTGAGCTCGACCTCGACGAGGTTCGGCACCACGAACTGCAGCTCGCCCTTCGAGCCCTTCATCTTCACCGTCTGGCCGGTCACCGTCGCGGTCACGCCGGACGGAACGGGGACGGGCTTCTTGCCTACGCGAGACATCTGCTCTCCTCCCGGCTCAGAACACCTTGCAGAGCACTTCGCCGCCGACGTTGCGCTCGCGCGCCTCGTGGTCGGCCATGACGCCCTGCGGGGTGGACACGATGGTGACGCCGAGGCCGTCGGCGACGCGCGGCAGCTCGCCCACCGACGAGTAGACGCGGCGACCGGGCTTCGACACGCGGCTGATCGAACGGATCACCGGCTTGCCGTCGTAGTACTTGAGCTCGATGGCGAACTCGGTGCGGCCGTTGCCGAGGTCCGTCGTCGCGTAGTCGCGGATGTAGCCCTCGGACTTCAGCACGTCGAGGACGCTGGCGCGCAGGCGCGAGCCGGGCGTCTGAACGACGTTGCGACGGCGCAGCTGGCCGTTGCGGATACGGGTGAGCATGTCACCCACGGGATCGTTGACCATGGGATGCCCTCCTTACCAGCTCGACTTAACCAGGCCGGGGATGAGGCCCCGGTTGCCGAGCTCACGCAGGGCGACGCGCGAGATGCCCATCTTCCGGTAGAAGGCGCGCGGCCGGCCGGTGATCTCGCAGCGGTTGCGGATGCGCGTCGCGGAGGAGTTGCGCGGCAGCTCGGCGAGCTTGAGGCGCGCCTCGAAGCGCTCGCCCATCTCCAGCGACTGGTCGTTGGCGGTGGTGAGCAGCGCCTTGCGCTTCTCCGCGTACTGCTTGACCAGCGCCTTGCGCCGGTTGTTGTTCTCGACTTTGCTCTTCTTTGCCATGTCTCTCGTCTCTCCGGTGTCCGCGTCTAGGAGCCTCTCGGCCCCTACTGCCGGAACGGGAACTTGAAGGCGGCGAGAAGGGCCTTGGCCTCCTCGTCGGTCTTGGCGGTCGTCGCGACGACGATGTCCATGCCCCAGGTCTGCTCGACCTTGTCGTAGGAGATCTCCGGGAACACGAGATGCTCCTTGAGGCCGAGCGCGTAGTTGCCGCGGCCGTCGAAGGACTTCGGGTTCAGGCCGCGGAAGTCGCGCACGCGCGGCAGCGCGATGGTAATCAGCCGGTCCATGAACTCGTACATCTGGACCTTGCGGAGCGTCACCTTGCAGCCGATCGGCATGCCTTCGCGGACCTTGAAGGTCGCGATCGCCTTGCGGGCCTTGGTGATGACCGGCTTCTGGCCGGCGATCAGCGCGAGGTCGGCGGCGGCCACCGAGGCCTTCTTGGAGTCGGCGGTCGACTCGCCGACGCCCATGTTGATGACGATCTTCTCGATCTGCGGCACCTGCATGGGGTTCTTGTAGCCGAACTGCTCGATGAGCTGCTGGCGAACCACCTCGTCGTAGTGCTTGCGCAGACGCGGAAGGTAAGCGTCCTTGTTGGCCTCAGCCATCGATCAGATCCCCCGTGCTCTTGGCGAACCGGACCTTGCGGCCGTCCTCGAGAATGCGAAAACCCACGCGGGTCGGCTTGCCGTTGGCATCCGCCACCGCGATGTTGGACAGGTGGATGGCGGCCTCCTTGGAGATGATGCCGCCCTCCTGGCTCTGCGTCTGGCGCTGGTGGCGCTTGACCAGGTTGATGCCGCGAACGAGGGCCTTGTCCTCCTTCGGCATCACCTGGACGACCTCGCCGGAGCGACCCGCGTCGCGGCCGGTGAGAACGACGACGGTGTCGCCCTTCTTGATCTTGGCCGCCATCACAGCACCTCCGGAGCCAGCGAGATGATCTTCATGTGATTGCGCGCGCGCAGCTCGCGGGGCACCGGCCCGAAGATGCGGGTGCCGATCGGCTCCTTCTGATTGTTGATCAGAACGGCGGCGTTCTTGTCGAAGCGGATCACCGAGCCGTCCGGGCGCTTCACGTCCTTGGCCGTGCGCACGACGATCGCCTTCATGACGTCGCCCTTCTTCACGCGGCCGCGGGGAATCGCCTCCTTGACGGAGACCACAATGACGTCGCCGACGCCGGCATACTTGCGCTTCGACCCGCCGAGCACCTTGATGCACATCACGCGGCGCGCACCGGAATTGTCGGCGACGTCCAGATTCGTCTGCATCTGGATCACGGAAGTGACCTTTCCTTGTTTCAGGCGGGTTTCCGCACGCGGGCGGTATTGCCCGGCGGACGACGCCTGATGGGGATCTGATGTCCCCGGCCCATATGACAGACCGCGCCGAGGGCGCTTTCCAGCGCCGGCGCGGTCACCGCAGTCGAAGGAGGGCGAACGCCCTCACAGATCTATCGCGAAGGCCGGGCGGATACACCGATCCGGCGCGACGCGCAACCCTCGCCGGGCGTGGAGGCCCGGCGCGGGCCTCAGGCGCTCGCCGTCTCGGCGGTCTCGCCCGCGGCGCTCTCGACCAGCTTCCAGGTCTTGAGCTTCGAGAACGGACGCGACTCCTCGATGAACACCGTCTGCCCGACCTTGGCGACGTTGCCCTCGTCGTGGGCGTGGTAGTTCTTCGAGCGGCGGACGGTCTTCTTCATCACCGGGTGGGTGAAGCGGCGCTCCACCTTCACGACGACGGTCTTGTCCTGCTTGTCGCTGACGACGACGCCCTGCAGTACGCGCTTCGGCATAACGGTCTCCTCAGGCCTTCGCGTCGGAGAGCGTCTTCTGACGCTGCAGCGTGCGGACGCGGGCGATGTCGCGGCGGACTTCGCGCACGCGGGCGACGTTCTCGAGCTGGCCGGTGGCACCCTGGAAGCGCAGGTTGAACTGCTCCTTCTTCAGGTTGACGAGCTCGTCGGACAGCTGATCGGCGGACAGAGCGCGCAGATCAGAGAGTCTCTGCTGGGACTTCACGATCCCCTCTCCTCTTAGTCGGCGATGCGGGCGACGACGCGGGTGCGCACGGGGAGCTTCGCCGCGCCGAGGCGCAGGGCCTCGCGGGCGATGTCCTCGGCGACGCCGTCGACCTCGAACATGATGCGGCCGGGGTGCACCCGGGCGGCCCAGTAGTCCGGAGCGCCCTTGCCGGAGCCCATGCGGACCTCGGTGGGCTTGGAGGACACCGGAACGTCGGGGAACACGCGGATCCAGACGCGGCCCTGGCGCTTCATTTCGCGGGTGATCGCGCGGCGTGCCGCCTCGATCTGCCGGGCGGTGACGCGCTCGGGCTCAACGGCCTTCAGGCCGAACTGGCCGAAGTTCAGGTCGAAGCCGCCCTTGGCCGCACCGTGGATGCGGCCCTTGAACTGCTTGCGGAACTTCGTCTTCTTGGGTTGAAGCATGGCAGCCTCTCTATCTGCTTAGGCGGCTCACGCGTGGGCCGGCTCGCGACGGCCGCGGTCACCGCGGCCACCCTCGCCATCCCGCTCGCGACGGCCGCCCGAACGGCCACCCTCTTCCTGAGCCTTCTTGTCCTGGGCCATCGGGTCGTGCTCAAGGATCTCGCCCTTGAACACCCAGACCTTGATGCCGCAGGTCCCGTAGGTGGTGAACGCGGTCGCCGTGCCGTAGTCGACGTCGGCGCGCAGCGTGTGCAGCGGGACGCGGCCCTCGCGGTACCACTCCGTCCGCGCGATCTCGGCGCCGCCGAGACGGCCCGAGCAGGTGATGCGGATGCCCTCGGCGCCGAGACGCATCGCCGACTGCACGGCGCGCTTCATGGCGCGACGGAAGGCGACGCGGCGCTCGAGCTGCTGGGCGATGGAATCGGCCACCAGGGTCGCATCGATCTCGGGCTTGCGCACCTCGACGATGTTGATGGTGACGTCCGCCTTCGTCATCGTGTTGACGAGCTTGCGCAGCTTCTCGATGTCGGCGCCCTTCTTGCCGATCACCACGCCCGGACGGCCCGAGTGGATGGTGACGCGGCACTTCCGGTGCGGACGCTCGATGACGATCTTCGAGACCGCCGCCTGCTTGAGCTGCTTCATGAGGGCGGCGCGGATCGCCACGTCCTCGTGCATCAGCTTGGCGTACTCGCCCTTGCCGGCGAACCAGCGGGAGTCCCAGGTCCGGTTGATGCCGAGCCGCAGACCGATCGGATTGACTTTCTGGCCCATCAGATCCTCCTCACGCCGCTTCGGCGGACGGGACTTCGCGCACCACGATGGTGAGGTTCGCGAAGGGCTTCAGGATGCGGGCGCCACGGCCGCGGGCGCGGGCGTGGAAGCGCTTGAGGACGAGCGCCTTGCCGACGAACGCCTGGCTCACGACGAGATCGTCCACGTCGAGGTCGTGGTTGTTCTCGGCGTTGGCAATGGCGCTCTCGAGGCACTTCTTCACGTCGCGGGCGATGCGCTTGCGCGAGAACTCGAGATCGGCCAGCGCCGTCTCGACCTTCTTGCCGCGGATCAGCGCCGCCACGAGGTTGAGCTTCTGGGGCGACACGCGGAGCATCCGCGCGACGGCCTTGGCCTCGTTCTCGGGGAGCGCGCGGGGGGTGGCAGCCTTGCCCATCTTAGCGCCTCTTCGCCTTCTTGTCGGCCGCGTGACCGTGGAAGGTGCGGGTCGGCGAGAACTCGCCGAACTTGTGGCCGACCATCTCCTCGGACACGTAGACCGGGATGTGCTTCTGCCCGTTGTGCACACCGAAGGTGAGCCCGACGAACTGCGGGAGGATCGTGGAGCGGCGGCTCCAGATCTTGATGACCTCGGAACGCGAGGAGCCCCGCGCCGCCTCGGCCTTCTTGAAGAGGTAGCCGTCGACGAACGGCCCCTTCCAGAGTGAGCGTGCCATGAGAGTTACTTCTTGCGGTTGTGGCGGCTGGACAGGATGAAGACGTCGGTCCGCTTGTTGGACCGGGTCTTCTTCCCCTTCGTGGGCACGCCCCAGGGCGTGACCGGGTTACGGCCGCCCGAGGTGCGACCCTCGCCGCCGCCGTGCGGATGGTCGACCGGGTTCATGGCGACGCCGCGGTTGTGCGGGCGCTTGCCGAGCCACCGGTTGCGCCCGGCCTTGCCGAGCGAGATGTTCATGTGGTCCGGGTTCGAGACCGCGCCGACGCTGGCGAAGCACTGGCCGTGGACCAGGCGCTGCTCGCCGGAGTTCAGGCGGAGCGTCACGTAGCCCTGGTCGCGGCCGACGATCTGGGCGTAGTTGCCCGCGGACCGCGCCAGCGCGCCGCCCTTGCCGATCTTCAGCTCGACGTTGTGCACGATGGTGCCCACCGGCATGTTGCCGATCGGACCGGCGTTGCCGGGCTTGATGTCGACGGTCTCGCCGGCCACCACCTTGTCGCCCGCCGAGAGGCGCTGCGGAGCCAGGATGTAGCTCTGCTTGCCGTCGGGGAAGGTGATGAGCGCGATGAAGGCGGTGCGGTTCGGATCGTACTCGATCCGCTCCACGCTCGCCGTGACGCCAAGCTGCTCGCGCCGCTTGAAGTCGACGTTGCGCAGGGCCCGCTTGTGGCCGCCGCCGCGGAAGCGGACGGTGACGCGGCCGAGATTGTTGCGGCCGCCCGAGGACGACTTGCCCTCGGTGAGCGCCTTGACCGGCTTGCCCTTGTAGAGCTCACGGCGGTCGACCAGCACGAGCTGGCGCAGGCTCGGCGTGACCGGTTTGAATGTCTTCAGAGCCATCGGCTGAATTCCTTGGTGCCCGGTCCGATCACAGCCCGGTCGTGACGTCGATCGTATCGCCCTCGGCGAGGGTGACGATCGCCTTCTTCACGTCCGAACGCTGCCCGCGCATGCCGCGGAAGATCTTCTTCTTGCCCTTGGTCACGAGGGTGTTCACCCCGGTGACCTTCACGTCGAACAGCTTCTCGACCGCTTCCTTGATCTGCGGCTTCGTCGCCTTCGGGGCGACCCGGAAGACGACCTTGTTCTGCTCGGTGAGGTTCGTCGCCTTCTCGGTGATGACCGGGGAGACGATCACGTCGTAGTGGCGCGGATCGGCACTCATTTGAAACGCGCCTCCAGGGCTTCGATGGCCGCGCGGGTGAGGACCAGCTTCTCGCGGCGCAGGATGTCGTAGACGTTGATGCCCTGGACGGGCAGCACGTCGATCTGCGGCAGGTTGCGGGCGGCGCGGCCGAAGTTCACGTCGACCTCGGCGCCGCCGACGATCAGCGCGCTCGACAGGCCGAGCTTGCCGAAGCGCTCGGCGAGCGCCTTCGTCTTGGCGTCCGTAATCGTGATGTCGTCGACGACGATCAGGGTCGCGTCCTTGGCCTTGGCCGAGAGGGCGTGCTTGAGCGCCAGAGCCCGGACCTTCTTGGGAAGGTCGTGGCCGTGGTCGCGCACCACCGGACCGAAGGCCCGGCCGCCGCCGCGGAACTGCGGGGCGCTCGCAGCGCCGTGACGGGCGTTGCCGGTGCCCTTCTGCTTGTAGAGCTTCTTGCGGGTGCGGTTCACGTCCGAGCGGTTCTGCACGGCGTGGGTGCCGGCCCGGCGCTTGGCGAGCTGGTAGCGGACCATGCGCTGCAGGATGTCGGCGCGGGGCTCGAGGCCGAAGATGGCCTCGTCGAGCTCCACCGAGCCGGCGCCCTGGCCGTCGAGCGTGGTGATATCGAGCTTCATCACGCGTTCTCCTCGGTCGCGGAAGCCTCGGGGGCCACGGCGGTACCGTTCTCACGGAACTTGCCGGGCAGCGGAAGGTCCGCCGGGGGCTTGCGCTTGACGGCGTCGCGGACCTGGATCCAGCCGCCGGCGACGCCGGGGACGGCGCCCTCGACGAGGATGAGGCCGCGCTCGGGATCGGTGCGCACGACGCGCAGGTTCTGCGTCGTCACGCGCTCGACGCCGAGATGGCCGGGCATCTTCTTGTTCTTGAAGGTCTTGCCGGGATCCTGACGGCCGCCGGTCGAACCGATCGAGCGGTGCGAGATCGACACGCCGTGGGTGGCGCGAAGACCGCCAAAGTTCCAGCGCTTGATGCCGCCGGCGAAGCCCTTACCCGTGGTCGTGCCCGTCACGTCGACGAACTGGCCCGGGATGAAGTGGTCGGCCGTGATCTCGGCGCCCACCGGGATCACCGCATCCTCGCTGACGCGGAACTCGGCAAGCTTCTTCTTGGGCTCGACCTTGGCGACCGCGAAGCGACCGCGCTCGGCCGCCGACACGTTCTTCACCTTGGCCTTGCCGACGCCCACCTGGAGGGCGACGTAGCCGTCCTTCTCGGTGGTGCGGTGTGCCACGACCTGGCACTGATCGATCTGGAGCACGGTAACGGGCACGTGCTCGCCTGCGTCCGTGAAGACGCGGGTCATGCCGACCTTCCGTGCGATGACGCCTGAGCGCATAGGTCTCTCCCTCGCGCGATGATTAAGTGAAGCTCTAGGTCCCGGCGGGACTTAGAGCTTGATCTCCACGTCCACGCCAGCGGCGAGGTCGAGCTTCATCAGCGCGTCCACGGTCTGGGGGGTCGGATCGACGATATCGAGCACCCGCTTGTGCGTGCGCATCTCGAACTGCTCGCGCGACTTCTTGTCGATGTGGGGCGAGCGGTTCACCGTGAACTTCTCGATATGGGTCGGCAGCGGGATCGGGCCACGGATCTGGGCGCCGGTGCGCTTGGCCGTGGAGACGATCTCGCGGGTCGACGCATCGAGGATGCGATGGTCGAACGCCTTGAGGCGGATGCGGATGTTCTGACCGTTCATGACCTGAAAACCTCGGGGAAAGCGTGAGGGGCTGGCGCGAGGGCCAGCCCCTCAACCGATCCCACTGCGAAGGAGCGTGACCCTTACTCGTTGATGGCTGCGACGACGCCGGCGCCGACGGTTCGGCCGCCCTCGCGGATGGCGAAGCGGAGCTTCTCTTCCATGGCGACGGGGACGATGAGGGCCACGTCCATGGTGACGTTGTCGCCGGGCATGACCATCTCGGTGCCCTCGGGCAGCGTGCAGATGCCGGTCACGTCCGTGGTGCGGAAGTAGAACTGCGGGCGGTAGTTGGTGAAGAACGGCGTGTGGCGGCCGCCCTCCTCCTTGGTGAGGATGTAGGCCTCGGCCTTGAACTTGGTGTGGGGCTTGACCGAGCCGGGCTTGCACACGACCTGGCCGCGCTCGACGTCCTCGCGCTTGGTGCCGCGCAGGAGCACGCCGACGTTGTCGCCCGCCTGGCCCTGGTCGAGCAGCTTGCGGAACATCTCGACGCCGGTGACCGTGGTCTTGGTCGTCGGGCGGATGCCGACGATCTCGACCTCCTCGCCGACCTTGACGATGCCGCGCTCGACGCGCCCCGTCACCACCGTGCCGCGACCCGAGATCGAGAACACGTCCTCGATCGGCATCAGGAAGGGCATGTCGATCGGCCGCTCGGGCTGCGGGATGTAGGCATCGACGGTCGCCATCAGGGCGAGCACCGCCTCCTTGCCGATCTTGGGCTCCTTGTCCTCGAGCGCCATCAGGGCCGAGCCCTTGGTGATCGGGATGTCGTCGCCGGGGAAGTCGTACTTCGAGAGCAGCTCGCGGACCTCGAGCTCGACGAGCTCGAGAAGCTCCTCGTCGTCGACCATGTCGACCTTGTTGAGGAACACCACCAGCGCCGGCACGCCGACCTGGCGGGCGAGCAGGATGTGCTCGCGGGTCTGCGGCATCGGGCCGTCGGCCGCCGACACCACCAGGATCGCGCCGTCCATCTGCGCGGCGCCGGTGATCATGTTCTTCACATAATCCGCGTGGCCGGGGCAGTCGACGTGGGCGTAGTGGCGGTTCGTGGTCTCGTACTCGACATGCGCCGTCGAGATCGTGATCCCGCGCGCCTTCTCCTCCGGAGCCTTGTCGATCTGGTCGTAGGCCGTGAACGTCGCCCCGCCCGACTCCGCAAGAACCTTCGTGATCGCCGCCGTCAGAGACGTCTTGCCGTGATCAACGTGACCAATCGTGCCAATGTTGCAGTGCGGCTTCGTGCGCGAAAACTTCTCTTTGGCCATGGTAGCCTCCGTAGGGTCCGAGAATTCGCGGAAGGGCCCGTCACCGGGCCGCCTTCCGCGGCTGATGTCTGCCGAAAGGGGTTACGCGTACTTGGCGATGACCTTGTCCGCCTCGCCGCGCGGCACCTCTTCGTAGTGGTCGAACTGCATGGTGAAGTTCGCCCGGCCCTGGCTCATGGAGCGCAGGTTGTTCACGTAGCCGAACATGTTGGCGAGCGGCACCATCGCGTTGATGACGTTGGCGTTGCCGCGCATGTCCTGGCCCTGGATCTGGCCGCGCCGGGAATTCAGGTCGCCGATCACCGAGCCGGTGTAGTCCTCAGGCGACACGACCTCGACCTTCATCACCGGCTCGAGCAGCACCGAGCCGCCCTTCTGGAGCGCCTCGCGGAGCGCGGCGCGAGAGGCGATCTCGAAGGCCAGCGCCGAAGAGTCCACGTCGTGGAAGGCGCCGTCGACGAGCTCGACCTTGATGTCGACCACCGGGAAGCCGGCGAGGATGCCGGCGCCGAGCACCGAGTTCAGCCCCTTCTCGACGCCGGGGATGTACTCCTTCGGCACCGCGCCGCCGACGATCTTCGACTCGAACGAGAAGCCCGCGCCCGGCTCGTTCGGCTCGACCACCAGCTTGACGCGGGCGAACTGGCCGGTGCCGCCGGTCTGCTTCTTGTGAGTGTAGTCGATCTCCTGACGGCGGGTCAGCTTCTCGCGGTACGCCACCTGCGGCTGGCCGATATTGGCGTCGACCTTGTAGGTGCGGCGCAGAATGTCGACCTTGATGTCCAGGTGGAGCTCGCCCATCCCGCGAAGGATGGTCTGGCCCGACTCCTGGTCCGTGGAGACGCGGAAGGACGGGTCCTCGGCGGCGAGCTTCGAGAGCGCGATGCCGAGCTTCTCCTGGTCGGCCTTCGACTTCGGCTCGACGGCGATCTCAATGACGGGCTCCGGGAACTCCATCCGTTCCAGGATCACTGCCTTCTGCGGATCGCAGAGCGTGTCGCCAGTGCGGGTGTCCTTAAGGCCGGCCAGCGCCACGATGTCGCCGGCGAAGGCCTCCTTGATGTCCTCGCGGTTGTTGGCGTGCATCAGCAGCATCCGCCCCACCCGCTCCTTCTTGTCGCGGGTCGAGTTGATGACGTTGGCGCCCGACTCGACCTTGCCCGAGTAGACGCGGCAGAAGGTGATCGTGCCGACATGGGGGTCGTCCATGATCTTGAAGGCGAGCATGGAGAACGGGTCGGAATCGGAGGGCCTCCGGACGGTCTCTTCCTCGGTCTTGAAGTCGATACCCTTGATCTCGCCGCGGTCGGCGGGGGACGGCAGGTAGTCGACGACGGCGTCGAGGAGGGGCTGGACGCCCTTGTTCTTGAAGGCCGAGCCGCACAGCACCGGATGGAAGGCGCGCAGCTGCACCGCCTTGCGCACCAGGGTGCGCAGGGTCGCCTCGTCCGGCTCGTTGCCGTCGAGATAGGCGGACATGGCGTCGTCGTCGAGCTCGACGCAGGCCTCGATCAGCTTGGTGCGGTACTCGACGGCCTGATCCTTCAGGTCGGCCGGGATCTCCTCCTCGGAGAAGTTGGCGCCGAGCGCCTCGCCGGACCAGACGATGGCCTTCATCTTGATGAGGTCGACGACGCCCTGGAAGTTCGACTCGGAGCCGATCGGCAGCTGCAGGCAGACGGGCTTGCCGGCGACGCGGTCGATGATGTCGGCCACGCACTTGAAGAAGTCGGCGCCGATCTTGTCCATCTTGTTGACGAACACGATGCGCGGCACGTCGTACTTGTCGGCCTGGCGCCACACCGTCTCGGTCTGGGGCTCCACGCCCTGGTTGCCGTCGAGCACGCAGACGGCGCCGTCGAGCACGCGGAGCGAGCGCTCCACCTCGATGGTGAAGTCGACGTGGCCGGGGGTGTCGATGATGTTCAGGCGCTTCTCGCGCCAGAAGCACGTCGTCGCGGCGGACGTGATGGTGATGCCGCGCTCCTGCTCCTGCTCCATCCAGTCCATGGTGGCGGCGCCCTCATGGACCTCGCCGATCTTGTGGGACTTTCCGGTGTAGTACAGGACCCGCTCGGTGGTCGTGGTCTTGCCGGCATCGATGTGGGCCATGATGCCGAAGTTGCGGTAGTCCTCGATCGCATGCGTGCGGGGCATCGGGGTCTCTCCGGATAGGGCGGACAGGGCGCGGCCCGGTGGCTGCGCCTGCGGGAATTACCAGCGGTAGTGCGAGAAGGCGCGGTTGGCCTCGGCCATCCGGTGGGTGTCCTCGCGCTTCTTCACCGCGTTGCCGCGGTTGTTGGCGGCGTCGAGCAGCTCGGCGGAGAGGCGCTCGACCATGGTGCGGTCGTTGCGGCCGCGGGCCGCCTGGATCAGCCAGCGGATGGCGAGCGCCTGGCGGCGCTCGGTGCGGACCTCGACCGGGACCTGGTAAGTAGCGCCGCCGACGCGGCGGGAGCGCACCTCGATCGCCGGGGCGACGTTGTCGAGGGCGGCGCGGAACACCTCGATCGGGTTGGCGCGGGCACGGTTCTCGACGATGTCGAAGGCACCGTAGACGATGCGCTCGGCGACCGACTTCTTGCCCTCGTACATGATCGAGTTCATGAATTTGGTCAGCACCACGTCGCCGTACTTGGCGTCGGGGATGATCTCGCGCTTCTCGGCTGAGTGACGACGGGACATTGTTTCGACCTTCGAAAACTATGGTCTGAAGCACCTCGCGCAGGCCGCCTTTCTCCGGAGAGCAGCGGCATCCTTACGAGGCCGTGGAAATTCGTATCGGCCTGTCCGAAGAAATTACTTCGGACGCTTGGCGCCGTACTTGGAGCGGCGCTGCTTGCGGTTCTTGACGCCCTGCGTGTCGAGCACGCCGCGCAGGATGTGGTAGCGCACACCCGGAAGGTCCTTCACGCGGCCGCCGCGGATCATCACCACGGAGTGCTCCTGAAGGTTGTGGCCCTCGCCGGGGATGTAGCCGATCACCTCGAAGCCGTTGGTGAGGCGGACCTTGGCGACCTTGCGGAGCGCCGAGTTCGGCTTCTTCGGCGTCGTCGTGTAGACGCGGGTGCAGACGCCGCGCTTCTGGGGGCAGGCGTCGAGCGCCGGCACCTTGTTGCGGGCCTTCTGAGCCTTCCGCGGCTGGGCGATCAGCTGGTTGATCGTCGGCATCCTGGTTCCTCTTCCGAACGGCCCGAAGGCGGCCGATCGCAAAAACGAATAACGCCATGGGCCGCTGGCGGCCTCTGGCGTGGTGAGGACAGAGGAGCACGCTCGCACGCGCTCGTGTCATCGGTTCTGACAGTCACGTCAGGTTTGTGGGCTCCGGCGTCGGCCTGCGACGGATATCGAAACCCTGGGGTTTCGCGTCGTCGGAGACTCACGAGCGATCGGAGTGGCGCGCTTCTACGCGGCACCGGTGTCATCGTCAATGCCGCGACGGGATTTTCCGTGCCCCGATAAGCGCATCGAAGGATTTCAGTCGCCGACGGGGACGCCGGTGCGCGTCTCGAAGCGGGTTGCGCGCCCAAAAAGAAAGGGCGGCCTCGCGGGCCGCCCTTTCGATTCTCGCGATCTCCGCCGTCCGCGACTCACTCGGCGGCGGGCGGCAGCTCCTCGAAGGTGTTCGCCGCGCTCTCCGCCTGCCGCTGCTGGAGAATCAGCCCGTCGCGCCGGCGCGCCACGGCCCGGATGTCGGCGGCCAGCGAGCCGGTGCCGGCCGGGATGAGCGAGCCGACGATGACGTTCTCCTTGAGGCCCTCGAGGTGGTCGACCTTGCCGTTGACGGCCGCCTCGGTGAGGACGCGGGTCGTCTCCTGGAACGAGGCCGCCGAGATGAACGACTTGGTCTGCAGCGAGGCCTTGGTGATGCCGAGCAGGACGGGCACGCCCTCGATCGGCTTCTTGCCCTCGGCGATCAGCCGCTCGTTGATCTCGGTCAGCTCCGTGCGGTCGATCTGGTCGCCCGACAGGATGTCGGAATCGCCGCCGTCCGTGACCTCGACCTTCTGCAGCATCTGCCGGACGATCACCTCGATGTGCTTGTCGTTGATCGAAACGCCCTGGAGCCGGTAGACCTCCTGGATCTCGTTCACGAGGTAGGCGGCGAGCTCCTCGACGCCCTTGATGGCCAGGATGTCGTGCGGCGCCGGGTTGCCGTCAACGATGTAGTCGCCGAGCTCGACCACGTCCCCGTCCTGAAGGTGGATGTGCTTGCCCTTCGGGATCAGGTACTCGACCGCCTCCGAACCGTCATGCGGCGTCAGCGTGAGACGACGCTTGTTCTTGTAGTCGCGGCCGAAGGCGATGGTGCCCGACTTCTCGGCGATGATCGCCGCGTCCTTGGGGCGGCGCGCCTCGAACAGCTCCGCCACCCGCGGCAGACCGCCGGTGATGTCGCGGGTCTTGGCGGAGTCCGTCGAGACGCGGGCGAGGATGTCGCCGGCCTTCACCTTGCCGCCGGGATCGTAGCCGATGATGGCGTCGACCGGCAGGAAGTAGCGGGCCTCCGAGCCGCGGGGCAGCTTGATCGGCTTGCCCGAGGCGTCGTGGATGACCATCGCCGGCTTGAGGTCCGACGTGCGCGGCGAGCCGCGCCAGTCGATGACCACGCGCTTGGCGATGCCCGTGGACTCGTCGGTCGTCTCGGTGATGGACTGGCCGTCGTAGAGGTCCTCGTAGGCGACCACGCCGTCGGCTTCCGTGATGATCGGGCGGGTGTAGGGGTCCCACTCAGCGATGCGCTGGCCGCGCTTCACCTTGTCGCCCTCGTCGACCCGCACACGCGCTCCGTACTGGAGACGGTGCACGGCGCGCTCCGCCCCGTCGGAGCCCACGATCACCACGGCCACGTTGCGGCCGGTGGCGATGAGGTCGCCGTCCGAGTTCCGGGCGAGCGCCCGGTTGCGGATCTTGATGGTGCCCTCGAAGCTCGACTCGATGAAGGACGAGTCGGCGATCTGCGCGGCGCCGCCGATGTGGAAGGTGCGCATGGTGAGCTGGGTGCCCGGCTCGCCGATGGACTGCGCCGCGATGACGCCGACCGCCTCGCCCATGTTGACGGGCGTGCCGCGGGCGAGGTCGCGCCCGTAGCAGGTGGCGCAGACGCCGCTCTTCGTCGCGCAGACGAGGACCGAGCGGATCTTCACCTCCTGGATGCCGGCGGCGGTGATCGCCGGGAGATGCTTCTCCTCGATGGTCTCGCCGGTCGCCACGATCACGGTGCCGTCCTGCGCGACCAGGTCCTCCGCCGCGGCGCGGCCGAGGATGCGGGTGGCGAGGGTCGCCACCACCTGGCCGGCGTCGACGATGGCCCGCATGCGGATGCCGTTCGTCGTGCCGCAATCCTTCTCGCGGATGACGGCGTCCTGGGCCACGTCGACGAGGCGGCGGGTCAGGTAGCCGGAGTTCGCGGTCTTGAGCGCGGTGTCGGCGAGGCCCTTGCGGGCGCCGTGGGTCGAGTTGAAGTACTCGAGAACGTCGAGGCCTTCCTTGAAGTTCGAGATGATCGGCGTCTCGATGATCTCGCCGGAGGGCTTGGCCATCAGGCCGCGCATCGCCGCGAGCTGCTTCATCTGCGCCGGCGAGCCGCGCGCACCGGAGTGGCTCATCATGTAGATCGAGTTGACCTGCTTGTCGGCGCCGTGCTCGTCCTTCTGCACGGAGGAGATGCGGCCCATCATCTCGGCGGCGAGCTTGTCGGAGCACTTCGCCCAGGCGTCGACGACCTTGTTGTACTTCTCGCCCTGGGTGATCAGACCGTCGTTGTACTGCTGCTCGTAGTCCTTCACGAGCGTGCGGGTGTCGTCGACGATGGACCATTTGTTGTCCGGCACGACCATGTCGTCCTTGCCGAACGAGATGCCGGCCTTGAACGCGTGGGTGAAGCCGAGACCCATGATGCGGTCGCAGAAGATCACCGACTCCTTCTGACCGCAGTGGCGGTAGACGGTGTCGATCATCGCCGAGATCTCCTTCTTCGTCATGAGCTTGTTCACGACGTCGAAGGGCACCTTGGCGTGCAGCGGCAGGGCGCCGGACAGGATCACGCGGCCGGGGGTGGTGTCGTAGGTCTTGGTCAGCGGCTCGCCGTCGGGGCCAATGCCCTTCCAGCGCCACTTGATCTTCGAGTGCAGCGAGACGGCCTTGGCGGCGAGCGCGTGCTCGAGTTCGCCGAGGTTACCGTAGACGCCCTGCATCGGGTTCTTCGTGTTGCCCGGCTTGAACTCGCCCGGTGCGCCCTCGGCCACGATCGACAGGTAGTAGAGGCCGAGCACGATGTCCTGCGAGGGCACGATGATCGGCTGACCGTTGGCCGGGTGCAGGATGTTGTTGGTCGACATCATCAGGACGCGCGCTTCCAGCTGCGCCTCGAGCGACAGCGGGACGTGCACGGCCATCTGGTCGCCGTCGAAGTCGGCGTTGAACGCGGCGCAGACCAGCGGGTGGAGCTGGATCGCCTTGCCCTCGATCAGCTTCGGCTCGAAGGCCTGGATGCCGAGGCGGTGGAGCGTCGGCGCCCGGTTGAGCATCACGGGATGCTCGCGGATCACCTCGTCCAGGATGTCCCAGACCTCGGGCTTCTCCTTCTCGACGAGCTTCTTGGCCTGCTTGACGGTGGCCGAGAAGCCCTTGGCGTCGAGGCGCGCGTAGATGAACGGCTTGAACAGCTCCAGCGCCATCTTCTTCGGCAGGCCGCACTGGTGCAGCTTCAGCTCCGGGCCGACCACGATGACCGAGCGGCCGGAGTAGTCGACGCGCTTGCCGAGCAGGTTCTGGCGGAAGCGGCCCTGCTTGCCCTTGAGCATGTCGGCGAGCGACTTCAGCGGGCGCTTGTTGGCGCCGGTGATGACGCGGCCGCGGCGGCCGTTGTCGAACAGGGCGTCGACCGCCTCCTGCAGCATCCGCTTCTCGTTGCGGATGATGATGTCGGGCGCCCGCAGCTCGATCAGCCGCTTGAGGCGGTTGTTGCGGTTGATGACGCGGCGGTAGAGGTCGTTGAGGTCGGACGTGGCGAAGCGGCCGCCGTCGAGGGGAACGAGCGGGCGCAGGTCCGGCGGGATCACCGGCACCACGGTGAGGATCATCCACTCCGGCCGGTTGCCGGACTGCTGGAAGGCCTCGATGATCTTCAGGCGCTTGAGGAGCTTCTTCGGCTTCAGCTCGGAGGTCGTGGTGGCGATCTCCTCCCGCAGGCTGTTGGCGATGCCGTCGAGGTCGAGCTCCTGCAGGATGCGCCGGATCGCCTCGGCGCCGATCATCGCCGTGAACGAGTCCTCGCCGTACTCCTCCTGGGCGCGCAGGTACTCCTCCTCCGAGAGGAGCTGACGCTCCTTCAGGGGGGTGAGGCCCGGCTCGATGACGCAGTAGGACTCGAAGTAGAGGATCCGCTCGAGGTCCTTGAGCGCCATGTCGAGCAGCAGGCCAATGCGGCTCGGCAGCGATTTCAGGAACCAGATATGGGCGACGGGGGCGGCCAGCTCGATATGGCCCATGCGGTCGCGCCGGACGCGCGCGAGGGTGACCTCGACGCCGCACTTCTCGCAGATGACGCCCTTGTACTTCATGCGCTTGTACTTACCGCACAAGCACTCGTAGTCCTTGATGGGCCCGAAGATGCGCGCGCAGAACAGGCCGTCGCGCTCCGGCTTGAAGGTCCGGTAGTTGATGGTCTCAGGCTTCTTGATCTCGCCGTAGGACCAAGAGAGAATCTTCTCAGGCGACGAGATCGAGATCTTGATCTGGTCGAAGCTCTGCGGCTGGGCCTGCTGGTTGAAAAGGTTCATGACCTCTTGGTTCATGATCCGCTCCTTCTCTGACGGGACGGCCCCGCGCCTGGGCCCCCGTGCCGATTCCGTTCGGCGCCGCGCCCGGCCGGGGCGCTGCTGGCCGTCTTCCAACTCGTCGGAGGCCCCGCCCCTCCCCGCTCGAACCGTGCCGGCGGGTCACGCCGGCACGGGAGGTTGGCTCGAAGCCTACTCGGCGGCGTCCGCCGGCGGCTCGATCTGGTCGTTGGCGGCCTTCTTCGAGGAGGTGAGCTCGACGTTGAGGCCGAGCGAGCGCATCTCCTTGACGAGAACGTTGAAGCTCTCCGGGATGCCCGCCTCGAAGGTGTCGTCGCCCCGCACGATCGCCTCGTAGACCTTGGTGCGGCCGGCGACGTCGTCGGACTTCACCGTCAGCATCTCCTGCAGGGTGTAGGCCGCGCCGTAGGCCTCCAGCGCCCAGACCTCCATCTCGCCGAAGCGCTGGCCGCCGAACTGCGCCTTGCCGCCCAGCGGCTGCTGGGTGACGAGCGAGTAGGGGCCGATGGAGCGGGCGTGGATCTTGTCGTCCACGAGGTGGTGGAGCTTCAGCATGTAGATGTAGCCCATGGTGACCTTGCGGTCGAAGGGCTCGCCGGTGCGACCGTCGTAGAGGGTCGACTGCGCCGAGCGGTCGAGCCCGGCCATCTCCAGCATTTGCTCGATGTCGGCTTCCTTGGCGCCGTTGAACACCGGGGTGGCCATCGGCACGCCGCGGCGGACGTTGTTGCCGACCTCCGCCAACTCCTCGTCCGAGAGGCCCTCCAGTTCCGCCGGGGAGTAGATGGCCTGCATCTCCTCCTTCAGCGGGCCGATGTCCTGGGTCTTCAGGTAGGCGTCGACCGCCTTGGACACCTTGCGGCCGAGGCCGGCCGCCGCCCACCCGAGATGCGTCTCGAGGATCTGGCCGACGTTCATGCGCGAGGGCACGCCGAGGGGGTTCAGCACGATGTCGGCATGCGTGCCGTCCTCGAGGAACGGCATGTCCTCGATCGGCACGATGCGCGACACCACGCCCTTGTTGCCGTGGCGGCCGGCCATCTTGTCGCCGGGCTGGATCTTGCGCTTCACCGCCACGAAGACCTTGACCATCTTCATGACGCCGGGGGGAAGCTCGTCGCCGCGCTGAAGCTTCTCGACCTTGTCGAGGAAGCGCTGCTCGAGGCGCTTCTTCGACTCGTCGTACTGCTTCTGCATCGCCTCCATCTCGGTCATGAGACGGTCGTCGACGACGGCGAACTGCCACCACTGCGAGCGCGGGTAGTCGTTGAGCACCTCGCGGGTGAGCGTGGTGTCCTTCTTGAAGCCCTTCGGGCCGGCGATCGGGGCCTGCCCGATCAGCGACTCGGCGAGGCGCGCGTAGGTGTTGCGGTCGAGGATCGCCTGCTCGTCGTCGCGATCCTTGGCGAGCCGCTCGATCTCCTCGCGCTCGATCGCCTGGGCGCGCTCGTCCTTGTCGACGCCGTGGCGGTTGAACACCCGCACCTCGACGATCGTGCCGGTGACGCCCGGTGGCACCCGCAAGCTGGTGTCGCGCACGTCCGACGCCTTCTCGCCGAAGATGGCGCGCAGGAGCTTCTCCTCCGGCGTCATCGGGCTCTCGCCCTTCGGCGTGATCTTGCCGACGAGGATGTCGCCGGCATGGACCTCGGCGCCGATGTAGACGATGCCGGCTTCGTCGAGGTTCTTGAGCGCCTCCTCGGAGACGTTCGGGATGTCGCGGGTGATCTCCTCCGGCCCGAGCTTGGTGTCGCGGGCCATCACCTCGAACTCCTCGATGTGGATCGAGGTGAACACGTCATCCTTCACGATCCGCTCGGAGAGCAGGATCGAGTCCTCGAAGTTGTAGCCGTTCCACGGCATGAACGCGACGAGCACGTTCCGGCCGAGCGCCAGCTCGCCGAATTCGGTCGAGGGACCGTCGGCGATGATCTCGCCCTTCTTCACCGGCTCGCCGACGCGCACCAGCGGCTTCTGCGTGATGCAGGTCGACTGGTTGGAGCGCTGGAACTTCTGCAGGCGGTAGATGTCGACGCCCGGCTTGTTGGCGTCGGCCTCTTCCGTCGCGCGGATGACGATACGGGTCGCGTCGACCTGATCGACGATGCCCGAACGCCGCGCGGCGATGGCGGCGCCGGAGTCGCGGGCGACCACGGCCTCCATGCCGGTGCCGACGAAGGGAGCGTCGGCGCGAACGAGCGGCACCGCCTGGCGCTGCATGTTCGAGCCCATCAGCGCGCGGTTGGCGTCGTCGTTCTCAAGGAACGGGATCAGCGCCGCGGCGACCGAGACGAGCTGCTTCGGGGACACGTCCATGAGGTCGACCCGCTCGGGGCCGACCACGATGACTTCGCCGGCGCGACGGCAGACCACCAGCTCCTCTGTGAGGCGGCGGTTCTCGTCGGTGACGGCGTTGGCCTGGGCGACGTGGTACTTCGCCTCCTCCATCGCGGAGAGGTAGGCGACCTCGTCGGTGACGACGCCGTCGCGCACGCGGCGGAAGGGCGTCTCGATGAAGCCGTACTTGTTCACGCGGGCGAAGGTCGCCAGCGAGTTGATCAGGCCGATGTTCGGGCCTTCCGGCGTCTCGATCGGGCAGATGCGGCCGTAGTGGGTCGGGTGCACGTCGCGCACCTCGAAGCCGGCGCGCTCGCGGGTCAGACCGCCCGGGCCCAGCGCCGAGAGGCGGCGCTTGTGCGTCACCTCGGAGAGCGGGTTCGTCTGGTCCATGAACTGCGAGAGCTGCGACGAGCCGAAGAACTCGCGCACGGCGGCGGCCGCGGGCTTCGCGTTGATGAGGTCCTGCGGCATCACGGTGTCGATGTCGACCGACGACATGCGCTCCTTGATGGCGCGCTCCATGCGGAGCAGGCCCAGACGGTACTGGTTCTCCATGAGCTCGCCGACCGAGCGCACCCGGCGGTTGCCGAGGTGGTCGATGTCGTCGATCTCGCCCTTGCCGTCGCGCAGGTCCACGAGCGCCTTGACGACGGCGAGCATGTCCTCCTTGCGGAGCGTGCGCACGGTGTCTGCGGCGTCGAGGTCGAGGCGCATGTTCATCTTCACGCGGCCGACCGCCGAGAGGTCATAGCGCTCGGCGTCGAAGAACAGCGAGTGGAACATCGCCTCGGCCGTGTCGAGCGTCGGCGGCTCGCCGGGGCGCATGACGCGGTAGATGTCGAACAGCGCGCCCTCGCGGCCGGAGTTCTTGTCCACGGCCAGCGTGTTGCGGATGTAAGGACCGACGTTGACGTGGTCGATGTCGAGGAGCGGCAGCTCGCTGACGCCGACATCCTCGAGGCTCTTGAGGAGCTTCTCGGAGATCTCGTCGCCGGCCTCGGCCCAGATCTCGCCGGTCTTCATGTTGACGAGGTCCTCGGCGATGTACTGCCCGACGAGGTCCTCGTCGGTCGCCTTGAGGAACTTGGTGCCCTTCTCGCTGATCTGGCGGGCGTTGCGGGCGTTGAGCTTCTTGCCCGCCTCCAGCACCACCTCGCCGGAATCGGCGTCGATCAGGTCGATCGAGGCCTTGAGGCCCTTCAGGCGCTCGGCATCGAACGGCACGCGCCAGTCGGCGCCGTCGCGGGTGTAGGTGACCTGCTTGTAGAAGGTCGAGAGGATCTCCTCCCCGTCGAGGCCGAGCGCGTAGAGCAGCGAGGTCGCCGGCAGCTTGCGCTTCCGGTCGATGCGCACGTGCACGATGTCCTTGGCGTCGAACTCCACGTCGAGCCAGGAGCCCCGGTAGGGGATGATGCGGGCGGCGAAGAGCAGCTTGCCCGAGGAGTGCGTCTTGCCCTTGTCGTGGTCGAAGAACACGCCCGGCGAGCGGTGCATCTGCGAGACGATGACGCGCTCGGTGCCGTTGACGATGAAGGTGCCGTTGTCCGTCATGAGCGGCATGTCGCCCATATAGACGTCCTGCTCCTTGATGTCCTTGACGGACTTGGCGCCGGTGTCCGGGTCCACGTCGAACACGATGAGCCGCAGGGTCACCTTCAGCGGGGCCGCGAAGGTGATGCCGCGCTGGCGGCACTCGTCGACGTCGTATTTCGGCTGCTCGAACGTGTAGCGGACGAACTCGAGCAGCGCCGTCGAGGAGAAGTCCGAGATCGGGAACACGGACTTGAAGACGCTCTGCAGGCCCTCGTCGCCGCGCCCGCCCTCGGGCTCGTCCACCATCAGGAACTGGTCGTAGGACGCCTTCTGAACCTCGATGAGGTTCGGCATCTCGGCGACTTCCCGGATCTTGCCGAAGAACTTGCGAATGCGCTTGCGACCGACCAGCGTGTTGGCCATGAGTTGACCTCGCTCCACCATCTTCGCGTCCTGGTCGCCCGGGGAAGTCGCCTCCCGCACCGGGCCGTGACGCGCGCCCCGCCGGACCGCGCCACCCGAAACTGGTTCGTGCCCCTTGCCGCCGGCAACCTGCCTGCGGTTCGGATGCTGCCGCCTGAAGCGGCCTTAGCCCGCGGGTGCGAACACCCGCGGGCTGCGGTCACGCGGTGCCGGGAAGGCCCGCGCGGAAGCTGATGGGCCGGGGACGGCCCATCGGGACTTACTTGAGCTCGACCTTGGCGCCGGCCTTCTCGAGCTGGCCCTTGATCTTCTCGGCCTCGTCCTTGGCCACAGCCTCCTTGACGGGCTTCGGGGCGCCCTCGACGAGGTCCTTGGCCTCCTTGAGGCCGAGGCCGGTGATCGCGCGGACCTCCTTGATGACCTCGATCTTCTTGTCGCCGGCAGCGGCGAGCACGACCGTGAACTCGGTCTGCTCCTCGGCGGCGGCAGCGGCGCCACCACCGGCGGCCGGGCCGGCGGCCACGGCGACGGCGGCAGCGGCCGAGACGCCCCACTTCTCCTCGAGCATCTTGGCGAGATCGGCGGCCTCGAGAACGGTCAGCGACGAGAGGTCGTCGACGAGCTTGGCAAGATCAGCCATGGTTCAGTTCCTCTTTATATCGGTTCGAAGGGATCGGTTCGGTAGGGGTGCGAAACAGCCTCAGGCCGCTTCGTCCTTCTTGGCATAGGCCCCGAACACGCGGGCGAGCTTGGCCGCCGGCGCGTTGACGACCTGGGCGATCTTGGTCGCGGGAGCCTGCACGAGGCCCACGATCTTGGCGCGCAGTTCGTCGAGGGACGGGAGCGAGGCCAGAGCCTTCACGCCGTCCGGGTTCAGGGCGGTCGTTCCCATGGCGCCGCCAAGAATCACGAGCTTGTCGTTGGTCTTGGCGAAGTCCACCGCAACCTTGGCGGCCGCGACCGGATCGCTCGAATAGGCGAGCAGGGTCGGGCCCTTCAGGAGGGGCTTGATGGAGGCGACGTCCGTGCCATCGAGAGCGATGTTGGCGAGGCGGTTCTTCGTGACCTTCACGGTGGCGCCGGCCTGCTTCATCTGCGAACGCAGCTTCTGCATGTCGGCGACCGTGAGGCCCTTGTAGTGGGCCACGACGACGACGGCGGTCGATGAGAACACGCCGTTGAGCGTCGAGACGAGATCAGCTTTTGCTGTCCTGTCCACTGGGGCTCTCTCCGGTTGGCGGAACCCGTGCAGGGTGCCGCCGGTTGCACATGCCGCCCGGGACGGAACTCGGCGCTCGAAAGACAGCCGGAACGTCCTGGACGACGCTTCACGGCCCTGTCCCCTGGAACCTGCGCGGATGCGCGGACGCCATGGGCGAGATGGTTCGAACCGATGCCTTCGACGGGCCCGACAGGGACCGGCGCGAGACAGATGAATTCGGTCTTCCCCGTCTGTGCAGGCTTTGCGGATTAAGCCGGTCGCCCGGCGCCTGCAGTCTCGGACAGGACACGGCCGGAGCGGCCCCACGCACCTTCCGGCATGCGGGTCCTTCCGGCCATCGCCGCCCGGTCGCCCGGACGGCATCTCGTTTGGATGACGGCCAGACAGCCGTCCTCCTTTGTTCTCATGTGAATTCGTGGAGCGCGGTGTATAGAACCTGTCACCCGCCCTGCCAAGTCCCCAAGAACGACTTTCCGCGCGACTTTTCGGTCGCAGGCAAGCCGGTTCCTCGGCGGGCCTTCCTCAGGCCGCCTCGCGCTCCGGCGCGATCCGGCGGCGGGCGTTCTCCCACCAGCTCCGGCGGCCCGCCTCCTCCCGCTCGGCGGCCTTGGCCGCATAGAAGGAGGCGTTGTGCTCGCCCCGGAGCGCCTCGCGGGTGAAGCGGATCAGGTGGTGGGCGACGAAGCCCATGTTGAACACCGCCTCGATCTGACCCTTCCGGAGGGCGTGGCCTGCGGCGTTCCAGAACGGCTTGCGATAGTCCGAGAACAGCCCGACGCGGGTGATGATGTTGAAGCCGAGGATCAGCCCTCGGCGCAGGTTGGTGGCCGTGAGCTTGCCGGCCGTCGGCGTCTTGATGCGGTTGCCGTAGGTGACGTCGCACTGGTGCTTGAAGCGCTCGAAGATCTTCTCCGGCGCGTAGGCATGGGCGATGGCGCGCCGCCAGCTCGAGACCACGCTGTCATGCGGACGCTTGAACAGCACGTTCGATTCGAGGCTCGCGTCGTGGAGCAGGCGCCCCTCCCGCTCCAGCCGGTCCCAGAGCGGGGTCTTGGGCAGGGCCTGGAGCAGGTTGATGGTCAGCACCGGGATCGCCGACTTGTCGATGAAGTCGATCAGGTTCTGCTCAGAGCGGTCGGTGTCGGTGTCGAGGCCGAGGATGATGCCGGAGGTCACCTCCAGGCCGTAGGCGTTCAGCGTCTCGATCGCCTCGTACATCGGCACGGCGGCGTTGTGAGTCTTGTCGATGCCCTTCAGCGCCTCCGCCTCCGGCGTCTCGATGCCGACGAAGACGGTCATGAAGTTCGCCTGCCGCATCAGCTCGAGGATCTCGGGCTGCTTGGCCATGTTGAGCGTCGCCTCGCAGGCGAACTGGAGCGGGTAGTCGTTCCGCTTCTGCCACGCCACGAGGTGGGGCAGCATGTCCCGCGTCGCCTTGCGGTTGCCGATGAAGTTGTCGTCGACGAAGTAGACCACCGCCGGGTGGCCGGGCTGAGCGATGATGGCGTCGAGCTCGGCGCACATCTGCTCGGGGCTCTTGAGCCGTGGCTGGCGGCCGTAGAGCTGCGGGATGTCGCAGAACTCGCAGCGGTAGGGGCAGCCCGAGGAGAACTGCAGCGAGCCGATCAGGTAGCGCTTCAGCGGCACCGCCTCGTAGGCGGGTGCGGGGAAGTCGGAGAGGCCGAGCCGGTCCTTCGTCTCCAGCCGCACCTGGGCGTCCGGCCGGGCGAGGCTCTCGTCCAGGATCGCGACGAGCCGGTCCGTGGCGTCGCCGATCTCGCCCATGTGGAGGTAGTCGAAATCCGGGTACTTCTCCGGCGCGCCCGACACCGAGGGGCCGCCGAGCACCGCCGGCTTGCCGGCAGCGTGGGCCCGCGCGCAGATGTCGTGGATCTGCGGCTCCTGGATGTGCATGCCTGAGACGAACACCGCGTCCGCCCAGGCGAACTCCTCGGGCCTCGTGCGGGCGATGTTCTCGTCGACGAACCGGCACTCCCAGCTCTCGGGCATGTAGGCCGCGATCAGCAGGAGTCCCTGGGGCGGCATGAACGCCTTGACGCCGCCCATCAGCGGATAGGCGTGCGAGAAGGTGCCGAAGGACGGCGTGTAGGCGGGGAAGACGCACAGGATGCGTCGGCGGGACGAGACCGGCAGGGAGCATCGCATGGCCCGGTATGTAGCACGGCCGTTGCCGATGGCGCCCCCTCCGATCCGCTTTTTGCGCGGGTCGCGATGCCGCGTGGCGGGGCCTTCGCGGCGGCGCCGGGCCCGGTTCGAGATTTCCGATCCGACGGCTCTGGATGAGCGTTCTTCGAACAAGGCCCTGATCAACAAATCTGTTCTTCCAAAGGATTGTATTAAGAAAAACAGTTTCGTTGACGCACGACATTGTGATCATCAATACTTTTCGGGCTGGTCGGCAATATTCGCTACGCGCTTTTGCCGGCCGGCTCGACGAAGCCTTCCGCGGCCTGCGCCGCGATCCCGGAGTGCCCGCCCCGTGCTGTCCAGAACCGTTCTCGCCCTGCTCCTCGCGACGGCGGCGCCCGTGCTGCCGGCCCTGGCGAACGCGCCCCCCGCGGCGCAGGCCCCGCATGACGGCGCCCTCGTCTCCACGGAGTGGCTGGAGAAGAACCTCGCCTCGCCGAAGGTCCGCATCGTCGAGGTCAGCGTCGATCCCGGCGTCTATGAGCGCGGACACATTCCCGGCGCCTCGAACGTCTCCTGGCACACCGACCTCGTGGAGACGGTGACCCGCGACATCGTCAGCCCCGAGAAGTTCGCCGCGCTCGCCCAGCGCCTTGGCATCGACCGCGACACCACGGTGGTGCTCTACGGCGACAACAACAACTGGTTCGCCGCTTGGGGTGCCTGGGTGCTCGCCCAGTACGGGCTTGTCGACAACGTCAAGCTCCTCGACGGCGGCCGCAAGAAGTGGGAGGCCGAGAAGCGCCCCCTCGACACCCGTGCCCCCGAGGTCGCCGCCTCGAAGTTCCCGGTGACGCAGGCCGCCTCGAACCTGCGCGCCCGCTTCGGCGACGTGCTGGCGGTGGCGAAGAAGGAGCGCGACGAGCAGATCCTCGACATCCGCTCGCCCGATGAGTTCAACGGCAAGATCATCGCGCCGGCCGGCATCCAGGAGCTGGCGATCCGCGCCGGCCACATCCCCGGCTCGGTCAACGTGCCCTGGGGCAAGGCCGTGAATGCCGACGGCACCCTGAAGTCGCCGGCCGAGCTGAAGAAGCTCTACGCGGAGGCCGGCATCGACGGCTCGAAGCCGATCATCACCTCCTGCCGCATCGGCGAGCGCTCCAGCCACTCCTGGTTCATCCTGACGCGGGTGCTCGGCTACAACGCCCGCAACTACGACGGCTCCTGGACCGAGTATGGCAACGCCGTCGGCGTGCCGATCACCAACGTCGCCGGCACGGTCTGGGGCGGCAAGTGATCCGCCGGCCGCGGGCCTCCGAACGGGCTCGACCGTGAGCCTGGCGAGCGATGTCGGGGCGGGCGCCACGCTCGCCCCGGCGGCCGAGCGGTACCGCGCGCCGATCCTGGCGCGCGGGGTCGCGCTGGTGATCGCGGCCGGGCTCGTCGTCGCCGCGCAGCGCCTCGCCGCCGAGCCCGGCGGGACGCGGCTCGCCCTGTCGCTGACCTTCGGGGCGCTGTTCGGGTTCGTGCTCCAACGCTCCCGCTTCTGCTTCTTCTGCCTGTGGCGCGACCTTCTCGACCGCCGCGACCCGCGCGGGGCGCTGGGCGTGCTCACGGCGCTGGCGGCGGGGGCCGCCGGTTACGCGGTGGTGTTCGGGGGCTGGCTCCCCGACCCTTCCGGCGCACGGCTGCCGCCGGACGCGCATATCGGCCCGGTGAGCCCTATCTTGGCGCTGGCGGGCGCCGCCTTCGGCGCGGGCATGACGGTCTCGGGCTCCTGCATCAGCGCCCATCTCTACCGTCTCGGCGAGGGCTCGCCGACGGCGCCCTTCGCGCTCCTCGGCACGGCGCTCGGCTTCGTGCTCGGCTTCGCGACCTGGAACGACCTCTACCTCGCCGCGATCTCCGAGGCGCCGGTGGCGTGGCTGCCGCGCCATCTCGGCTACGGAGGCACCCTCGCCCTGACGCTCCTCGTCATCGGCGCCCTCGCGGTGCCGCTGCTGCGTCTCCTGCCCGAGCGGGAGACGCGCCCCGCCCGCGTCGAGCCGTTGCGCGCGGTCTTCGTCGAGCGCTGGCCGGCCTGGCTCGGCGGGCTCGCGGTCGGGGCGATCGGGACGCTCGCCTACCTGCGGGTCGGTCCCCTCGGCGTCACCGCCGAGATCGGCGGCCGCAGCCGGGCGGCCGCCGCCTCCCTCGGCCTGCTGCCGGATCGGCTCGAAGGGCTCGATGCCTTCCGGGGGTGCGCCACCGCCGTGCGCGACGCCCTGCTGACCCCGAACGGGCTCTTCGTCGGCGGCCTCGTGCTCGCCGCCTTCGCCGCCGCGCTCGTCGCCGGGCAGTTCAGGCCGGCCCTGCCGGGGGGCGGGCACGTCCTGCGCGGGCTTCTCGGTGGGCTGCTCCTCGGCTGGGGGGCGATGACCGGGCTCGGATGCAGCGTCGGCACGCTGCTCTCCGGGATCATGGCCGGCGCCGTATCCGGCTGGGTCTTCGCCGCGGCGATGCTCTTCGGCGCCACCGCGACCCTGCTCGCCGGTCGCCGCCTGCGGCTGCTGCCCTGACGGGCGCGCGGTCTCAGGAAGCCCGTTCTCGAAACGCGAAGCGCCCGGTCCCTCGCGGGGCCGGGCGCTTCGTCGTCGCGTGGGATCAGGCCGATCAGGCCGTGAGCACGGAGCCCGGCTCGACCTTCACGCCCGGGCCCATCGTCGAGGTGACGGCGACGCGCTGGATGTAGGTGCCCTTGGCGCCGGCGGGCTTCGCCTTCGAGACGGCATCCGCGAACGCCTTGATGTTCTCGACGAGCTTGTCGGCGTCGAAGGAGACCTTGCCGACGCCGGCATGCACGATGCCGGCCTTCTCGACGCGGAACTCCACCGAGCCGCCCTTGGCGCCGGCCACCGCACCCTTCACGTCCATGGTGACGGTGCCGACCTTCGGGTTCGGCATCAGGCCGCGCGGGCCCAGCACCTTGCCGAGACGGCCGACCAGCGGCATCAGGTCCGGGGTCGCGATGCAGCGGTCGAACTCGATCTTGCCGCCCTGCACGATCTCGAGCAGGTCCTCCGCGCCGACGATGTCGGCCCCGGCGGCCTTGGCCTCCTCGGCCTTGGCGCCGCGGGCGAACACCGCCACCCGCAGGGTCCGGCCGGAGCCGTTCGGCAGGTTGCAGACGCCGCGGACCATCTGGTCGGCGTGGCGGGGGTCGACGCCGAGGTTCATCGAGATCTCGACGGTCTCGTCGAACTTGGCGTTCGCCTTCTGCTTCACGAGCGAGATCGCCTCGGCGATCGGGTAGAGCTTCTCGCGGTCGATGCCCTCGCGGGCCGAGCGGATGCGCTTGCCTTCGTGTGCCATGCTGCCCTCCCCTTACGCGACGACGTCGAGGCCCATGGCCCGCGCGGAGCCACGGATCATCGCGACGGCCGACTCGACCGAATCGCAGTTGAGGTCGGGCATCTTCTTCTCGGCGATCTCGCGAAGCTGCGCTTCCGTGACCTTGCCGACCGTCGGGCCCTTGCCGGGGGTCTTGGAGCCGGAGGCCGGCTTCTTGCCGATCTTCAGCCCGGCCGCCTTCTTGAGGAAGAACGTCACCGGCGGCTGCTTCATCTCGAAGGTGAAGCTGCGGTCCTGATACGCGGTGATGACCACCGGGATCGGGGTGCCCTTCTCGATCTGCGCGGTCTTCGCGTTGAAGGCCTTGCAGAATTCCATGATGTTGAGGCCGCGCTGACCGAGCGCGGGACCGATGGGCGGCGACGGGTTGGCGGCGCCGGCCGGGACCTGAAGCTTCACGTAGCCCGTGATCTTCTTCGCCATGGGACTGCTCCCAAATCTTGCCCTCCCCCGTGCGGCCTAGGCGCGGCGGGCGGGCGGTTGCAGGTCGCGGTGCGATCCGAGGCTCCCGGCGGCGAACCGGGCGGATCTCCCGCGGATGACGGCGGAGCCTCGGGGAGGCCCGCCGGTTTCACCGGAGCGGACGGGCCCCACCGGCGAACGCGCTGACGCAAGTCAGTAGTGACTTACGTCGAAACTCAAAAAATCAGGCCTTCTCGACCTGGCCGTACTCCAGCTCCACCGGGGTGGCGCGGCCGAAGATCGACACCGCCACCTTGAGGCGGGAGCGGCTCTCGTCGATCTCCTCGACGGTGCCGTTGAAGCTCGCGAAGGGCCCGTCGGCGACGCGGACCGTCTCGCCGATCTCGAAGGAGACGGAGGGCTTCGGCCGGTCGACGCCCTCGGCGACCTGGCCCTTGATGCGCTCGGCCTCGGCGTCGGGGATCGGCACCGGCTTCGACTTGTCGGCGCCGAGGAAGCCCGTGACCTTGGGGGTATTCTTGATGAGGTGGTAGACCTCGTCGGTGAGGTCGCACTTCACCAGCACGTAGCCGGGGAAGAACTTGCGCTCGGCGTCGACCTTGCGGCCGCGGCGGACCTCGACGACCTTTTCGGTCGGCACCATCACCTCGTCGAACAGCTCGGTCAGTCCGCGCTGGGCCGCCTGGTCCTTGATGGACTGCGCGACCTTGTTCTCGAAGTTCGAGTAGGCGTGGACGATGTACCAGCGCTTCGACACGGCTCTCTTCGGCTCCTGGCATCCCGGACCCGCGATGCGGCCCCGGAAGGACGTTCGGTTCTTGGGCGGGCCTCAGACCCCGAGGATCAGGCCGACGGCATAGCGAAGGGCCTGATCGACCACGGTGAAGAACAGGCTCGCCGCCACCACCATGATGAACACCATGATCGTGGTGATGGTGGTCTCCCGGCGGGTCGGCCAGGTGACCTTGCGGCCCTCGTCGCGGACCTGGGCGATGAACTCGGCCGGGCCGACGCGCTTCTGCGGCGGCCTGGGCGGGGGCACCGGCGAGGACGGCCCGCGGGAACTGCTGCCGCGCGCCACGTCCATCTTTCTCGTCGCTTCGTTCGATGCCATCTTGACCAACTACCGCGGCGCGAAAACCGGGACATGCCTGTTCCGGGAACGGGAGGCCGGCGGGGCTGGTGCCGGAACTCGGCCAAGCCCGCATCGACGGCCATCATCGATCTCGGAGTGGGGTCGCTCTAGCGCAACTCCGCCGGCTTGTCGACAGGGATGGCTTCGCGCGGGGCGGCACCGCTCGAAGAGGCGATGCCGATGGATGGCAGGAGTGGAGGGACTCGAACCCGCAACCTCCGGTTTTGGAGACCGGCGCTCTGACCAGTTGAGCTACACTCCTAGGCGCGGCCGATGCTCTATACAGGATCGGCGCCGCTTACAAGCGCGCTCCTCGGCGTTCTCCGAGGATCACGCGGGCTCGACGCGGACCGCCGTGCCGTAGGCCAGGACCTCGGTGATGCCGTCCATGATCTCGGTGGCGTCGTAGCGCATGCCGACGATGGCGTTGGCGCCCTCGGCGGCGGCGTGGTCCGTCATGTGGACGAAGGCCTCCCGCCGCGCCGCCTCGGCGAGCTCGACGTAGACGCCGATCTTGCCGCCGAAGATCGACTGGATGCCGCCGACGAAGTTGCCGACGACGCTGCGCGAGCGGACCGTGATCCCGCGCACGATGCCGATATGGGCGACGATGCGGTGGCCGGGGATGTCGTTGGTGGTCGAGACGAGCATCGCGGATCCTCCTGTGGTCTGGGAGCGGACACGAAAGCGCCCGCGGATCGGTGTGTCGATCCGCGGGCGCTGCCGTTCGTTTCGTGCGTCGGGAACTCCCGGCGGCTTACTCGTTGATGGCGGCGACGACGCCGGCGCCGACGGTTCGGCCGCCCTCGCGGATGGCGAAGCGGAGCTTCTCCTCCATGGCGACGGGGACGATGAGGGCCACGTCCATGGTGACGTTATCGCCGGGCATGACCATCTCGGTGCCCTCGGGCAGCGTGCAGATGCCGGTCACGTCCGTGGTGCGGAAGTAGAACTGCGGGCGGTAGTTGGTGAAGAACGGCGTGTGGCGGCCGCCCTCCTCCTTGGTGAGGATGTAGGCCTCGGCCTTGAACTTGGTGTGGGGCTTGACCGAGCCGGGCTTGCACACGACCTGGCCGCGCTCGACGTCCTCGCGCTTGGTGCCGCGCAGGAGCACGCCGACGTTGTCGCCCGCCTGGCCCTGGTCGAGCAGCTTGCGGAACATCTCGACGCCGGTGACCGTGGTCTTGGTCGTCGGGCGGATGCCGACGATCTCGACCTCCTCGCCGACCTTGACGATGCCGCGCTCGACGCGCCCCGTCACCACCGTGCCGCGACCCGAGATCGAGAACACGTCCTCGATCGGCATCAGGAAGGGCATGTCGATCGGCCGCTCGGGCTGCGGGATGTAGGCATCGACGGTCGCCATCAGGGCGAGCACCGCCTCCTTGCCGATCTTGGGCTCCTTGTCCTCGAGCGCCATCAGGGCCGAGCCCTTGGTGATCGGGATGTCGTCGCCGGGGAAGTCGTACTTCGAGAGCAGCTCGCGGACCTCGAGCTCGACGAGCTCGAGAAGCTCCTCGTCGTCGACCATGTCGACCTTGTTGAGGAACACCACCAGCGCCGGCACGCCGACCTGGCGGGCGAGCAGGATGTGCTCGCGGGTCTGCGGCATCGGGCCGTCGGCCGCCGACACCACCAGGATCGCGCCGTCCATCTGCGCGGCGCCGGTGATCATGTTCTTCACATAATCCGCGTGGCCGGGGCAGTCGACGTGGGCGTAGTGGCGGTTCGTGGTCTCGTACTCGACATGCGCCGTCGAGATCGTGATCCCGCGCGCCTTCTCCTCCGGAGCCTTGTCGATCTGGTCGTAGGCCGTGAACGTCGCCCCGCCCGACTCCGCAAGAACCTTCGTGATCGCCGCCGTCAGAGACGTCTTGCCGTGATCAACGTGACCAATCGTGCCAATGTTGCAGTGCGGCTTCGTGCGCGAAAACTTCTCTTTGGCCATCGTCTCTTTCCTGCCGGAGGGCGGCGCCGATGCGCGCCCGTGACCATGCCCTCTTGTCCGGGAGCCGGGCGAAAGGCGCGGACCGCTTAAGGGTTCGCCGTCCTTTGATCAAGTGTCGCCGCGTCCCAGGCCGGAACGAGCCGGTCGGCCGCCTCCGGACCGAGGCGCGTGAGGCCGAGCAGCGCCATCGTACGGTCGATCTCCTCGCCGAGGAGCCCGATCGCGTGGTCGACCATCTCGCCTCCCCCGATCGCCGCGGCGTAGAGGAAGGGACGGCCGAGAAACACGAGGTCGGCGCCGAGCATCAGGGCCTTGGCGACATCGGTGCCGCGGCGGATGCCGCCGTCGAGCATCACCGCCATCGGCCCTGCCTCCGCGACGATCGCCGGGAGCGCCCTGAGCGGCGCCAGAGCCCCGTCGAGCTGCCGGCCGCCATGGTTCGACACGACGATGCCGTCGACGCCCCGCGCGCGGGCGATGCGCGCGTCCTCGGGCGACAGGATGCCCTTGAGCACGAACCGTCCCTGCCAGCGATCGCGCATCAGCGCCACGTGATCCCAGGTCAGGCGGTCGCGCTGGCCCACCGCCCGCACGAGGCTGCGCGAGACGATGGGCGGACCGCGCTCGGCGTCCATGTTCTCGAAATGCGGCATGCCATGCCGCGCCAGCGTGCGCAGCGCCGTGCCGAGAAGCCAGCGCGGGTGGGCGAGCCCGTCGAGGAGGAGACGCGGCGTCGGCCGCAGCGGCATGCTCCAGCCGTTGCGTTCGTTGTTCTCGCGGTTGCCCGGCACCGGCAGGTCGACGGTGAGCATCAGGGTGCCGAACCCTGCCCGCCCGACCCGCTCCAGCAGCGAGAGGATGCGCGCGGGCTCGCCCGGCAGGTAGGCCTGGAACCAGGCGGCCGGGTTGATCCGCGCCACCTCCTCCATCGGGATCAGGGAGGCGGCGCTGAGCACGAAGGGGATCGAGGCGCGCTCTGCCGCCGCGGCGAGCACGGCGTCGCCCCGGTAGGCCGCGACCGCGCTGCCGCCCATCGGCGCGATGCCGAAGGGGGCCGCCCATTCCTGGCCGAGGAGCGTCCGTCTCTGGCTGCGGCCAGCGGTATCGATCAGCACCCGCGGCAGCAGGGCGTGGTCGGCGAAGGCGGCGCGGTTGGCGCGCAGCGACGCCTCGGTCTCGGCGCCCCCCGCCACGAAGCCGTGGACGCAGCGCGGCAGGTGGCGCCGGGCGAGGCGTTCGAGATCGTCGAGGGCGAGGACGGCGCGGGTGCGCGCCGAACCCCTCTGCGCGGGACGCGGAGCGCTACGGGCGACGAGGCGCTGCGCGTCCTCCTCGGGGATGCTGCTCGACATCGGATCGCCGCAGCCCGGCCCGAGGGGTTCGGACCGGTCCGAACCCCTCGGGCCGGGCTTCAGTCCTCGTCGTCGTCCTCGACGTCGATGAGGTCGGAGGCGTCGTCCTCGTCGTCGTCCACCACGAGGGTGTCGTCGTCGTCGCTGCTATCCTCGTCGTCACCGACATCGGCCACGTCGTCGCCGTCGCTGTCGCTGTCCGTGTCCTTCTCGGCCTCCTCGGCCTCGACCTCGTCGAGGGAGACGAGCTCGGCGCCCTCGTTCTCGTTCTCGTCGTCGTCCGAGGCGGCCGGGCTGCTGTTGCTGCTGCTGCGGCTCACGATCGGCGCGGACGCCTTCGAGAAGGGCGTGAGCACGTTCGTGGGCACGACCTCGCCGGAATAGGGCGAGACGACCGGATCGCGGTTGAGGTCGTAGAACTTCCGGCCCGTGGTCGGGCAGATCCGTTTCACACCAAGTTCGGGACGGGACACTGGTCAGCTCCTGGCAGATCGTCTTGCCGGCACGGATGCCGAGAGCGCCCGTGCCTTGTCAATGCATGTCGTCGAGACGGCGGCCCCTCCCCGCCGTGCGGCCTTCGCGGGCGCGGTACTCCACCGGGCGAAGGGCGGCGTCAACTGGGCCCCGTCCGCCTCGGACGCCCCGGCCCGTCGGAGACGGCATCGGAGCGAATGGAGCGGGTACCGGGAATCGAACCCGGGTATTCAGCTTGGAAGGCTTGTTGACCACCTAACGCCCCCGCCGGGCGCCGGCCATCGGTCGTTAACCACCCATTGAATCCATTGAGGTTTTCCCGCCTTTCGGCCTACGCCGGGCTTGCGGGGTCTCTCGGGACCCGCGTTGTATCGGTGTTGTATCGCGGGGGACGGGAATGGCGGCGGGGGCGACGACGAAGGCGAAGCGGGGCTACACCCGCGAGACGGTGAAGCTTACGAAGGCCCACGTGACCCGGGCCGAGAGGCTGCTGCTCGACGGCAAGGTCCCTGGCCGGGGCATGGAATGGGGCGACACGGAGGAGCGCGGGCTGACGCTGCGCCTCACGCCCCAGGCCCTGACCTGGTACCTGCGCACCCGGACCGACACGGTGAAGTTGGGCGCCTACCACCTTCTCGACGTCACCCAGGCCCGGTTCGCCGCCGAGAAGGCCAAGGTCGGCCTGCGGCAGGGCGACAACATGAAGTTCGAGATGTCGGTCTTCCATAACATCATGGCGCGGACCGGCGGCGACCTCGAAGTCGTCGGGGACGTCGCCTTCCCGGACCGCTCGGAGCCGCCGCCGGTGCCGAGCATGATCCGGCGCCGGAACGGGCCGTGGTTCTGGGAGGACATGATCGAGGAGTTCCTCGACTACAAGGCGACCAAGGTCGAGGCGAGCTATCTTCCCAAGTACGCCAAGTACCTGCGGCACCCCGGCTACGCATGCTTGGAGGGAATGCTGGTCTGTACCATCACCGTCGAGAGGTTGCAGGAGATCAGGGACGAGATCATCGCCAACTATTCCCTTTCGACCGCCGCTCGGTGCGTGAACCAGGCCAAGGACGCCTTCGATTGGGCCTGGCGGACGCACAGCGGCCGGAGCGGCCTGGCCAGGGCCGATGAGAAGTGGCCGATGTGGCGCGAGCAATGGCACGTCGAGTACAAGTCCGGGAAGCGCAAGCACACGCCGACGCTCACCGAGCTCGCCCGCACGCTCGCCCTGGCCGAGCGCCACCGCTCCCTCGGGCAGACGGAGCACGGGACGTCGGCCGGCACGCTGGGCCTGCTTTGGTTCACGGTGCTGACGGGCCAGCGGACGGGCCAGGTCGCCAAGACGGAACTCGATCAGGTCGGCCACATCTCGCAGGACGCCGGCGTCCCGGGCGCCGATTGGGTCGCGGTGACGTGGCAGGGGCCGCAGATGAAGTCGAGGCGTCAGCACGTCCTGCCGCTGCCCCCTGCCGCCTGGCGGGAGCTCGAAGGCCTGCTCGCGCCCGCCCGCGCCAAGTCGAACCGTTGGCTGTTCCCGCCGAAGCGGGGGGCGGGGCACGCGAGCGCCGGGTCTATGAACCAGGTCCTGTTCCGCCTCGCCGGCAAGCGCCACAAGAAGGCCGATCCCCAGCGCGTCTCCCCGGAGGTGCCCCTCCCGGACCTGCTGACCGAGCACGGCATCCGCAAATGGACGTTGCATGACGTGCGGCGGTCGATCACCGAGTTCCTCGTGGACCGGAGGCTGGGCGGCGCCGCCTCGGCCATCCTCGACCACGAGATCGCGGGGGCGAAGGACCTGCGGGAGCAGACGGCCACGGTGACGCGGCTGCACTACGACACCGCGCAGCGGATCGCGCTCAAGGCCGAGGGCATGGCGCTCTGGTGCGACGCCCTGCTGGCCGAGGTCGAGCGGGAGCGGGCGCTGCTGGCCCTGCAGCCGTTGCCGGCGCCGCGGCCGCGCCCGAAGCGTAAGCCTGCCAAGCGCAACCCGGGCCGTCCCAGGAAGATCGCGGCCTAACCGGCCAGCCGCCGCAGCCGGCGTCCGCGCCGGTCCCGGCCGAGCGCCCTCGCCAGGTCGGCCGGGCGCTCGGCCCGCACGAATCCCGGCCCGCCCCGGCGTGCGGCCGCCGTCTCCAGGTCCTCCGCCATCGCCCTCCGCAACGCGTCCCGCTCGTCCCCGGCGGCCGCGCCCGCGATGTCGTCCCAGCTTGGCATTGACCCTCTCCGCCTTGAGAACAGATAGGGAACGGACGGATCGGGTCAACGGAGGGGGGGACGGGATGGAGGTGCCGCGGACGCTGGGGGCGTTCCCCAACCGGCGGGTCGTCATCGTCTGCCCCTGGTGCCCTCGGCGCCATGGCTCCTACGACACCGACAGGCTGATCGCGCGCCTCGGTCCCCGGGCGTCGCTGGAGGATGTCCTGGCCGCCCTCGTCGTCGGATGCCGGTGGCCGAAGGCGTGGCACGTCCGCGGGCCGTCGCAGTACGTCCCCTGGTGCCGGGCGAGGTTCGCCGACCTCGGGAGCCGGCGCCCTCCGGACCGCGACGTGCCCGCTCCGTAACAATGTCATCCATCCCCGGCGCTGGATGACATTTTTACGGACGCCGCCTCCGCCCAGGCTTTCCGTTAACCCTGCCGCACGACCCCGCTTGACGGGTCGAATCTGGAGCTGCGATCCCTGGTCCCACACCGCGACCGAGAGGCGACCGTGAAACGCCGAATAGCCCCCAAACCGACGAGACCGACCATCCCGGGGGCGTGACGCCGCGCGCGCAGCCCCCCTTCGAGGAGGCTGCCTTCATGACCAAGACCACGACTTCGACCGCCCGCGTGCTCCTGACCGCGGACCACCATTTCGGCCACGAGGCCGTGCTCAGGATGAGCGGCCGCCCGTTCGCCTCCATCGGCGAGCACGACGAGTACCTCGTCGAGGCCTGGAACGCCTCCGTCGGCCCGAAGGACGAGGTCTGGCACCTCGGCGACTTCGCCTACAAGTGCACCCAGGAGCACGCCGCGCGCGTGTTTTCCCGCCTCAACGGGGTCAAGCGGTTGGTGCACGGCAATCACGAAAAGCGCGGCAAGACGCTGCCCTGGGCGTCGCAGCACGAGGGCTTCGTCGACACCGTCATTGAGGGGCGCCGCGCGTTCCTCTGCCATTACGCCTTCCGGGCCTGGCCAGGGGCCTTCCGCGGCACGCTCCACTTCTACGGCCACACGCACGGCCTCTTGCCGGACACCCGGCAGTCCTGCGACGTCGGCGTGGACCGATGGCAGTACCGGCCGGCGTCGTTCCCCGAGATCCTGGCGCGGCTGGAGGCGACCGAGGCGCTGCCCGAGGAGGTCGCCCTCGGGCAGGCCCAGGATGCCGCCCGCGAGGCCGACGAGGCCTGAAACGAGAAGGGCCCCCGGCGGCGAACCGGGGGCCCTTCTCGTTGTGGCTATCGGCGCGGGCCCGGCGGTCCCCTGAGTTCCTGCTCGATCTCGTACGCCGCCACCATCGCGTCGTCGGCGGCGTCATGCAGGCGGCCGGCCTCGGTCTCAAGGGCGTCCGCGTGATCCCGCAGGATCAGCGGCAGCGCCGCGATGGCCCAGGGCAGGATCTCCATCGCGCCGGTCCTCCACCGTGACACCGACCTCGGGTCGATGGTCTCGCGAGGCCCGTCCGGGTGATAGGCCCCCAGGGCCCGGGCGACAGCCTTCGCCCAGTTGTCGTCGCCCGTCAGGGCCTCGCCGGCACGGGCCAACATCTCGCGCGGGGTCATCAGAGCTTCTCCCTCCAGATCACGGTGCCGCGGTCGGCGTCGAGCCAGAAGAACAGCTCCCAAGGCTCGCCCTCGAAAACCTGGCCCCATGCCAGGACGGCGCCGCTGACGAGAGTGGCCGCGAACTCGTCGCTGGGGCGGTCCTCGCGGTACCACGCCGGGCGGCGCTTGCCGGTCGAGGCGTGGACGTGGGCGACGCGGCGGCGGGCCTCCTGGACGTCGATGACGTCGGAGAGGGCGTTGAGGACGGTCTCGGAGACCGAGTTGCGGTAGCGGGCGGGGATGGCGGAGACGATCATGGGGGCGGCTCCTTAAATGCCCAGGCTGCGGGCGCGGACGACCTCGGGCTCAAGCTCGGCGAGGAACGCGAGGCCGAGCAGGTTGACGTAGTAGCCGGACCGGCGCGGCGGCTCCGGTTTGCGCCGGCCGGCCGAGGCGGTCGTCATCGGGGCGGTTTCGACAGTGAGGTAGACATCGCCGTCGGGGATGGCGTCGAAATGGTCGTCCAGGCAGGCCTGCTGCCAGACGATGCGGGCCTCGTCGTGCGACCGGGCCCAGACCTCCATGGCCAGGCTTTCGTGGACCGGCTCCTGCGTCCGAGGGTCGACGGGGCGACAGATGTGCGCCTCCGGCTCGCCAAGCACCAGGGCGAGGATCTGGGCGACGTTCTCGGACCGGGTCCGGGCGGGACCCGCTTCGTCCTCGCGGAGGGGGCGCCGCGGAGGCGCGGGACGGAGGAATGGGCGCATTGAGGATGCTCCTGTCGGTGGCGGGCGGCTCATGCCGGCCCGAGGGGGGAAGGAATCCGGCCCCCGGCTGGCCGCCCCCTGAGGCGGCCGGCGAGAGGCCGGGGCGGGTGCCCCGGCGGTTGGCTGGTTCAGACGGCGTTCGGGTCGAAGGCGAGGATCGCGTCGCAGGACATGTCGCCCAGCCCTGCGTCGAGCATCCGCCACATGTCCGTGGCGGCGCCGTCGACAGCGGCCGCGTGATCGCGCATCGCCTCGGCCCAAACGCCGGTCGTGACGTGGACGGCGACGACGGCGGCGTGCGCCTCGGCCACCAGGGCGTCGAGTTCCGCGCGGCGCGCCTTGACGGCGGCGGCGAGGTTCTGCGCACGGACGATGGCGGCGTCGCGGGCGTCGTAGGCCCGGGTCAGGGCCTGGCAGGTGACGACCGGAATGGCGGCGGCGACGGTGACGAGGGCGTTCATCGAGGATGCTCCTGTGGTGGCGGGCGGCTCTGCCGGCCCTGGGGGAAGGACTGTCCGGCCCCCGGCGGGGCGCCCCGTGAGGCGACCCGCGAGAGGCCGGGGCTGGTGCCCCGGCGGCGGCGTCAGATCTCGGCGAGGGCCGCCATGTCGACGCGGTACTCCTCGACGCGTTGGAGGAAGGCGAGCCGCTGGGCCTCGTCATCGGCGCGCTCCTGCTCGATGCGCTGGCGCTCCGCCTCGGCCTCGATGTGGGCGTAGGCGCCGCCGGCGGCCGCAGCCTCTTCGCGGGTGACGATGGCAACGGTCCGGCGGCGGGCGAGACGCTCCTCGACGGCGAGGTCGGGATGGGCTTCGAGGCGGGCGAGGAGTTCCTCGCGCGAGGTCCGGTACTTGCTGCCGTAGCGGGCGGCGCGGCCGGTCAGCGTCGAGCCGGACCAGGCCTCGGAGCCGTTGAGAACGGCGCGCTGGTAGGAGCCGCGGGCGCACCCGTAGGCGGCGAGGACGGCGGCGGGGCTGATGTCGGTGTAAGCGCTCATTAGGATGCCCCTTCTGATGGGAGGCTGTACCTGCCCATGACCGGAATATGCCATCGGTCATGGCGCAGCACAAGCATTATCAAGAAGAAATCGCGCATTCATCGAGTGTAACGCGCGATCAATACAGTGTAACGGATTGTCAGAGGTCCGTTGGGGTTTCAGGCGGCCTCGCCGCGGCGGGTCAAGGCCACACCGCCAAGCTCATGTCTCGCTTCAACTCCGTCAGAGCGTCCCGCTCCAGATCTTCAAGCGGGCGGTTCGGGCAGGTGTCCTGCACCCCGACAATGCGGGCGTGCTTCTCGGCGAACCGGACGGGGCCGCACATGTAGGCGTCCTCAACCATGTCCTTGGCCTCCTTCAGCCCGACGCCGAGGGCGCGCCGGAGCCACTTGATGGCCTCGATCTTCGGGTGGGCGGTCTGCTCGGACGAGCGGATGGCGAGGCGGACGATGGACTGCAGGTCAATCACGGGACGCCTCCTTGGCGGCGGTTGCGGAAGGGGTGGTGTCGTCGGCGACGCCGGCGGCGTTCCCGACGATGGCGAGGACGGCCCAGACGAAGACGAAGCCGGAGGCGAACAGGCTGGCGTGCCACGCCGCGCGGGCGAGGTCCCAGCCGGCGCCGGCCAGGACGAAGACGATGGCCACGATGGCGGCCGCGCTGATGGAGACCCGCCCGGGGCCTCCGGCGATGAGGGCGAGGAAGGGGCGCATCAGGCGGTCGCCTTCCCAAGGTTGAAGGTCCCCAGCGTGCCGACCCGCACAACCCGGTTCCCGTCGCGGCGAAGCTGGGCAATCTCGACGGCGGCGGATATCTCGCGGACGTCGAGGTGCTGCTCCATCGCGGGGCGGAACAGCGGGTCCTCGGCGAGCTCGGGGTGCTCCTCCAGCAGGTTCACGATGAACGCCTTACCTGCGAGCTCGTGGACTACGTCTAGGCTCGTGCTCGGCTTCGACACGCACCCGTTCGTCAGGTCCCAGAAGAGCGTCTCGATGGTCTGCTTGAAGGCCGCGTGCTCGTCGACCAGCCAGCCCAGCGTGACCGCATCTTCGAGCGGGTAGCTGTCGAGACCGAGGGCCTCGGCGGCGGCGGAGTTGCCCTCGTAGTCCTCGCAGTTGAACAGGACGAGGTCCCTGGTGACCACCGGCGCCTCGACGGTCGTGATCCCCTTGCCGCGCGGGACGTCCACAGACCGCCCGGGCTCCAACGCCCCAGGCATGAAGCCCGACCCCGACGCGGACAATACCAGCGACTGCACCCAATCGAGGTAGTCCCGGTGACTGACGCCGTCCCAGCAACCGGTTCGGCGGGCGAACTCCACGCGATCCGCCGTGGTCGAGCCGGGCTGCGGCTTCCGCACGACGGAGAACCCGGCCGCGTCGAGGGCCTGCATGACGTCGTGGGCTAACACGTCAGCCGAAGCGGGATGGTCGAGATCCACTCCGCGCATGCTGAGATGAATGGCGGCTACGGCTACCGTCTCCGCGCCGTCGACGGTGAACTCGGTCTTGAACTCGTTGGTCTGGCGCTTCACGAAGCGCTCCTGAGAAACCGGGGTGGGGGGGAGGAATCGGTGGTGCGCCACTGCCGCCTGGCGCGCGACGGAGAGCGATGCCTCAGGCGGTCGGCTCCACGACAGGGCCGAGCAGTGCGATCTCGTCAGCCGGGCGCGGCCCGTACCGGCGCAGGTTGTCGTTGCGGAACCAGCCGCCGCCGATCTTCCCGGTCTCGCCGGAGTGGTAGAGGAGCTTGGTCGTCCCGTCGGACGGGTCGATCTCCTGCACCAGGCCGATCTTGACCCCCTCAGCCTCCATGGGCGGGTGCTGGCTGTCGCCGACGCTCAGGATCTCGACGAGCTCGCCCTTCTTCCACTCGGGCTTGCGTTCCCGGCCGGCGTGCCGGTCCCGGAGCTCCGCCACCATTTCCTGCAGGGTGAGCGCCTTCGCCGGCTCGGGCTTGGCCGCTTCCTTGGCCAGCTTCTCCCGCCAAGCCGTCTCGTGCTCGGGCGTCCAAGCCTCGAAGTTGAAGCTCTCCCCCATGCACGCCTGCAGAACGCCGTTGCGGTGGACGCCGTAACGGATGTCGAGGACGCGGCCGAAAGCGCTTGACCCGGCATCTTCGGGGTTGGTCGCCGTCTGGATGCGGATCGGCTCGTAGAGAACCTCAAGGACCACGCAAGGCTCGCCGGGCCCCTTCAAGGGCGCGTCGGGCCGCTGCACGACGATGTCGCCGACTGCGAAGGGGCAGTAGCCGTACTCCTCCGCCGCCTTGGCGAAGCGTGCGAGGATGCCGTCGGCGTCGAGCTTGATCGGCTCCGGCTTGTCGGCGGCACGCGCCTCCATGAGGGCCGGAGGGAGGGAGGAACCGAGGGACGAGAGAAGGCTGCTCAGCATGGCTGTGACCTGTCTGGATGGGTGGCGGGATTGCCCCCTTTGGCGGGGCGGGCCGGGAAGCTCGCGGGTGCGCCACCGTCGCCTGGCGCGTCGACGGAGGCCCTCAAGCCGCGGCGGCGAGGGGGCGCTCGTCGCGCTTCAGCATCTCGGCGAGCTCGGGGGCCTCGGCGTAGACCTCGAACCACGCGGAGACGCGGCCATGGCGGGTCGCGTAAAACTCGCCGTCGATCAGCTCGCGCAGGAGCAGGTGCGGCTCGCCGGCCGGGATGACGAGGCCGGTCCCGTGGCAGACGTGGTCCTTGCGGCCACGGACGACCTTGCGGGCGAGCTCGCGCACGTCGCCTTCCTTGCCGCCGTCGAACGGCAACATGTGAAGGAAGTCGTCGTCGGTGACCTGCTCGGCGGCGCGGAGCTTGATCCAACCGAGGTCGGCGTCGTTCCAGTGCCCGCTCTCGATGCGGTCGATGATGCGGCCCTGGAGGTCGCGGAAGAGCTCGGGCATGTCCGGCTCCTCGACGCACTCGCGGATGATGTCGCCGACGTCACGCTCCGCGAGGGAGCCGAAGATCGCGACGATGGCCTCCCGGCGGGAATAGAAGTCGAGCTTCTCGATGCCGGCGGCGAGCGTCTCGAACAGGTCGGACGGCGCCAGGATCTCGGGCAGGCTGGCGCCCGTGTCGGGGTGGGGCACGAACACGTTGGCGCCGGCTTCGATGGCGAGGGCGTGCGGCTCGCGGTCTCCGCGTTCGAGCCGGTCGCGCCAGACGCCGAAGTTGGCGAACGCCGTGTCGGGGAGCTCGTCGATGTAGCGATGGGGGACGTAGGGGGTGGTGCTGGTCTGGCGCCGCATCGGGCGCTCCTATGAAACCGGGGTTGCGGGAAGGGGTGGATCAGTCGTCGGCGAGCGAGGGCTGGCGACGGCGCTCGGCGCGCAGGGCCTGGTAGTGCTGGCCCTGGAGCTCGGCGCGGAACTCGGCGTCGATGCCTGGGTCGGTGAGAAGCGCCGCGAGGTCGGCCTTCCCCTTCGCCGCGAGCGCGTCGGCCTCTGCGACCTCGCGCTCGTCGGGGGCGTCCCAGTAGATGCCGTCGTGCGCGAACTCGATGTCGAGGTCGGCCTCCATCGCCCAAAGGGCGCCGAGGTCGATGAGGCTGCGGGCGAGATCCCCGTCCCCTGCCACACGGGCCGCGGCGAGGCGGGCGAGCAGGTCGGCTACGGTCGTGATGACAGTCATGCGTCTCTCCCGAGGGTGGCGGCAACGAGGGCGACCGCCGCGGCCACGCCGGCCTCGCCGGAGGCCTGGACGGCGAGGAACTTGAAGGTGGCGGGCGGGGCGGCGTCGTCATGGATGACGAGCGTGCGGGGGTCGCGGCGCAGGCCGAGGTAGGCCAACACCGCGGGGTGGATCGCCCGGGTGCCGTGAAGGGCCCGGCTGACGGCGGTCTGAGCCGCCCGGTCCGTCAGGGGGAGATGGCGGGCGACGGCGATCTGGGAGCCAGCAGCCTCGACGGCCCTGGCGAGACGGGCGCGGGCCTGCCGTTCGGTGAGCGTCACGCTGGCCTCCCGGGCGTACGGGGCGGGAGCCGCATCCCGCGCACCGGCATCTGCGGCCGGGGCGGCACCGCCCGGGCGGTTGTCGGTTCTGCCTCCGCGGCGGCCTTGGCCTCGGCACGGGCACGGGCGGCGGCGTAGGCGTCGTAGGGCGGGACGACCTTCGGCGCCGGGGCGGGATCGGCGGCCTTGGGCGGCTCCGCGACCGGGGGACCGGAGCGGTACTCGGCCAACATGCCGCTGAGGCGCGTGATCTCCTCCTTCGCCACCCGCTCCAGCTTGAGCTTCGTGATTGTCACGTGGTCCCGCAGGCCCTCGCCCTGCGGGATCTCCAAGCCGGCCGCGACGTAGTGGCACTCGAAAATCAGGTCGGCGAGGCGCTTGCGCGTCTGGATCGCGTCGAGCGCCTTGAGGTCGTGCGTCCACTTGTCAGCCATGGGACGCCTCCCCGCGGGCGGTGGCGACGGAGACACGGCGCATCGCCTCGAATCGCTCGACGTCGCGAGCGACCTGGCGCGACGGGGCGCCGGAGACCTTGTTGATCTTGGCGAGGGCCCGAGCGGCGGCCTTGCGGGCGGCGCGGTAGGACGCGGCCGGGCGGGACGGCTTAGCCATTGGCCGCCTCCCGGTACTCAACCGACGTCGTCTTCGTCAGACCCAGGGCCCGCAGGATCGCCGGGCCCGGGGCGCGACGGCCCGCCAGGGCGTCGTGGACGTAGACAGGCGACACTCTGTTCTCGCGCGCGAAGGCGGTGTGGCCCCCCGCTTTATCTATGCGCGCCCTCAGGCGCTCCCGCACTTCCTCGACCGTCACGACTCACTCCTGGCTATTGACGCGTAGAAGCGTAGTATGCGTCGAACGCGCTTACAAGGGCTGGCCTAGATTGCACCCAGTAGCGACTTTTGGGTGCAATCTGGGCCACGAGGTGAAAGCTTCGACTTTCGAAGGATTACACGATGAATGCTTGGTGGCGATCGAAGGACGGAACGCCCGATCCTTCAAGGACTGGCGACGCAATCCTTGTCCTGCCGGCCTGGGAGCGGGCGTACGAGGCCACACTCAGCGAGGATTGCCTCGCCCTGGGTGCGCGGATTTGTCCTGTGGATCGGACCGAGGAGCGGGTCCGGCGGGGCCGGTACGTCGACGCCTATCCCCGCGCCCACTACGCGGTGGCGCCCGGGGCTGTGGTCGTCGTCGCTCCCGGGTCCGGGCGGGTCCCGCACCGCGCCTATGTCGGCCGGGACGACGGCGTGACCGAGGTCTCGTTCATTGAGGCGGGGGACCGGATCGACCCGGCCGGCGCGAATCGGCGCGCATGGCATCGGCGCGTGCGGGCGAGCGGTCTGAAGGCAACGCCGACGCGGCACCACATGACCGCCGGGCACGGCTACGAGGCCGACGTGGTCTACGACTGGCACGGGCAGGCGTACGTCGCCCTCGTGACCCGAGCCGGGCCCTCATACGTATGGGCCCGCGCCGTTACGTACGCCGAGGCCATGGCGCTCGGGATCGCGTGACGTACCGAGGGCGCGGGCGTGTCGTATGCATGCCCGCGCGGCACTATCGGGAGGTCAACACGGAGGGGACGATGAAGGGGTTTCTCGCAGCGCTCGGCAGGATGCTCGCCGCCATGGGGCGCATCACGCTGGTGCCGGTCATCGAGGGCGGCCGCCTCGTCTGGCGCACCGTCCGCGCGGTCCTCGCGCCGCACGACCCCATTGCCGAGGCCGAGGCCGCGTTCGAGGCGGAGGCCGCCGAGCCCACCCCGGCGGCGCCGCCGACGTTCGACGCGCTGTCGGTCTCGGAGCAGTGGGGGCTGGCCGCGGCGGAGCATCTCTACCCCAGCGTCGACAGCGAGATCCCGCCGGGCATCCTCGACCGGGCCGCCGCCGCCTATCTCGACGGCCTGTCGCCGCAGGATCGCAACAAGCTGCTGATGAACGGCCCCCGCTACATCGGCGAGCATCTCCTCGGCGAGCGCGTCCTGCAGGGCCTGCCCAAGCCCCTGTCTCCGTCTGAGTTCGCCGCCCTGGAGGGCCAGAGGGCCGCTGCCGCCGCCCAGGCGGCCAGGGCCGAGATGGAGAAGGGCGCATTGATCAGGGCGATCTTCGACGACATCCTCGACGAAGGGCCGCCCGCCTTCCCGGCCTGATCGCCCCCACCCGAACGACGAAACCCGCCTCGGTCACCCCGGGGCGGGTTTTTTCTTGTCCAAAACGACGATTGTTGTCGTCTTTCTTGCTTGTAGGGGGTTGACTCGTGCGCGCCGCGCACCTTTGCACACTTTTTCGCACATCACGGCATGTGACGGCATCAGCCTGCGAGGGCGGCCCGGCGAGCCTCGATGAAGGCCTGCTGCCGCTGCCGGGCGAACCGGGCGGCGCGGGCGTCGACGATGGCCTTGGCCTCCTGCTCGGCGCGGTGCTCGGCCATCACGCGGCGGTACGCCATCGCCGCGGTCGCCTGGCGGATGGCGGCGGCTTCCCGGCGCTCACCGGCGCGACGAGCGGCTCCCAAGGCCAGCCCCATGGCCAGGCCCTGCAGGGGGGCCTCGAAAGACCGGACGACGGTATCGGCGTTGCTGTGATACGACATCGGGGCGGCCTCCTCAGGTGGTGTGCGCCCAGGAGATCGGGATCCCCGAATCGATGTCCAGACCCCTTCGCCGGTCGTGGTTACTGAAGTCCCTGGCCCCTGTGGATGGCGTCAGCCCCGGACGCGTACGAATTCTTCCGGCGACAGCACATCCCGGGAGTAGCGTTCGTATGCCCTGTGTAGGGCCCCGTTACCTGACCACCCGGTAACGCCACATCAGCACTAAGTAACGGATTATCAGAACAACAATGCCGCCGGAATTTTTCGAAAACCCGGCGGCGGCCGCCCTCACTGCAGGGCGATGTAGCCCACCAGGTCCGCTAGGGCGGCGTCCTGCGTCGCCGGGGCCGTCAGGGTGAGGATGTCGCCGAGGTTCACGAGGACCGGGTTGCCGCCGGTAGTCGTGGAGATCGCCACGGTCTTGCTGACCGCGAAGGTATCGGTCTCGGTGGTCGGCCCGTTCAGGGCCAGAGTCAGCATCCTTCCCGACGCCGTAGCTCAGCGCTGCACCTCGCCGGTTACGTGCACTCCACGGACCCGCACCATCGACGATCTTAAGCCTCGGCGTCGTCGCCGGGTCGCGTCAGTCAGGCCGGCGCAACCTCGTCCACCCACGCGAAGCGCGCCTTCAAGTCGTTGAGTTGATTGAAGGGTACGGCGTGGCGATGCTGCAGCATGCCGACCACGATGCCCGGGTGCAAGCCGACCTCCTCGGCGAAGGCGGTGACCTCCTGCCTGGTGGAGGGGCTTGTCGTGGCGAAGGACTCGATCCGCTCCCGACCAACCAGCACCTCCTCGGCCCAGGCATCGGCCTCGGCCTCCACCCCGTCGCCCTCGCCGTTCTGGTCGTCGACGAAATTCTTCCCGCGATGCAGGACGATGTGCGCTGCCTCGTGGAAGAAGGTCCACCAGAAATGGTCGTTGCTCTTCATGCGCAGCGACATTTGGATCAGCGGCCGCTCGTCGTTCATCCACCGCGCCGAGCCGAAGACGCAGGTCTTGCTCAAGGGCTTCTGGAAGACCAGGGCGACGCCTGCCGAATGGCAAAGCTCCAGCATGCGCGGCTCAAAGACGTCCGGACCATGCACCGTCAGCGACCTGATCTCGGCGCAACTCCGAAGGAACCGTTCGCCGTCGTAAGCCGGAAGCTCGCGCTTCCGGGCCTGCTCCTCCCCGAGCATCAGCCAGCAGTACATGTGGTGCGGGGAAGCCGTCGCGGAACGCGCCCGGCGATGATGCACCGCCAGCGACCCGATCCTGGCGTCGTAGGCCTGCGCGGTGCCGATGCCGAGCATCGTCAGCATCTCGCCGAACAGGCTGCCGATGTCGCGCGTGTCGGGCAGCCGGCCGCATGCCTTGAGCTCCTTCACCGGGAACTGCTTCAGCCAATCGGCCTGCCGCTCGGCGCTCTCCCGCTCCCGCTCCCGGGCCTGGAACAGGTCCCACTCGGCCTGCAGCCCCGTCCAGATATAGGCCTTTAACCCGAGGACGTGCTCAAGCCGAAGAGCCGTCTCCGGCGTGACCGGGTTCGTGCCGTTGATGATCGTGCTGACGAGCTTCGGCGTCAGGCCGGCCAGGCGCGCGAACTCGGCCTGCGACCAGCCGCGCCCATCGATGTACTCCGCAAGGTGTTCGCCGGGGTGCGTCGCCCATTGCGGGACGAAGGCTTCCTTCCTCGTCATGTCCACGCCTCCAACGCTCACTTCCCGTGGTAGTCCACGACCTCGACGATCTCGACCGCCGTGACGCTCGCGACGTCGACGCCGCCGTCCGGGAGAGACGGGACCGGGTCGTGGTCGGGCACGAAGACGATGCGCCAGTTGTCCTTGATGGTGACGGAGAACTGGCCCTTCCGGTCATTCGTCAGCATATGCCGGTAGTCCGGCGAGCCGGTCGGGACGTCCGACAGGCTTTTCGCTTGCCTCAGCACACCCAGCCGAAGCCGGATGTGCCGCGCGCGGTCGCCGAAGGCCTTGGCCATCTCCTTCGGGTCGGTAAGCTGCTTGCACAGCCGCTTACCCCTGACTGTGAGATCCATAGGCCGAAACCGTTACCTGCAAGGTAATGTTCTCCGAGTCATTACCCAATGGGTAACATGGTCGCAACGCCGGCGCCATCGCCTCCGTTCCGTACCCGCTACCGATGAACAGCCGTGTTCGAACCCGCTCCGGCTTGAGGCGGGACGGAGGCGAGAGGTCACGATGTCGTATCGGCCCCCTGAGTTTGCCGGCACGAGGACGAGGGGGTCCCTTGCCGCGCCTGCATCGGACGTATTCCGAGGCAAGGGGTGGGGGACGACCGGCGTGTCGCCGCATCTGAAGGTTTTTCCGGCCTCCTTTGCGCGGATCGCCCGAGGCATCGTCACGGTGTCGAAAGGAGGTCGTCATGAGGCCGAAGCAGTTGATCGAGCGCTTGGCGGCAATGGAACCTCCGCCGCAGGGGGTACCCGTGGTGCCGCCCATCGAACTGGTGGCGATGATGACGCGGACCGTTCGCGGGCTGCGGCAATGGAAGAAGGAAACGCTGGCCGACTTCGCCAGCGTCTCGCTGTCCATCGTCGAGCGGGTCGAGAGGGCGGAGCCCGTCGGTAACGAGAGCCTTGAGCGGATCGCGGTGGCGCTCGGCTACGAGCGAGGCGCATTCACGCAACCCCGCGTCCCGATCCCACGCGAGGAGGCCGCCGCGCGGCTTGCCGACGACGTCGGTCACCTCGATGCCGTCGAGGTGCGATGCTTCCGGACGCACCGGCAGGTGCGCATGGTTGCCGGCACGCAGGCGTACCTCATCCACGACACCGAATTGGGTCCGGCTTCCTGGAGATCCGCGCCGCCGCGATGTCCGACAAAGTCGTGCTGCAGATGGAGCCCTTCGACGAGGCGATGGAGCACGAGATCTCGCGCCGCGTTGCGCGGGCCTCGACGCCGCAGGCCGACCACTGGACCCGCCGGACCATACCGGCCGGTCAGCGGCACCTGGTCCTGCGCGAGCACCTAATGGGCCGTGAGAACGAAACACGGCATTCGCTGCTCTCGGCCTATCTCCACGTAGTCGCCGGGGACGGCGGTAGTACCGAGTTCCTGGCCGAGTACGACGAGCACATCGCCCTGGCGAGTTGGGTCTCGTTAACCGTAAAACAGCACACCCTATTGCGCCACCAAGTATGCGTGGTCTAACACAGAAGGATGAGATAGGTGCGTCAACCGCATTAAGGTTGACGACTGAATCAACTCGACGGGCGAAAGCCTCTGGCCTTTCTTCGCATGCGTGGCCACCCCGGCCACGCATGGAGAGAGCCCATGAGGCATACGGACCCCGAGTACCGCCGCGAAGAAGACGACATGTGCGTCGTCTGTGGCATCACATGCGAGGAGGCCGACGACGAAGACGGGTGCGGTTGGGCAGGACCGTCGTTGTGCGGCAAGTGCTGTCGCGCGCTCTACTTTGACGAGGGCGTCTACGACAGCCTCAGCCCGGTCGCGACAGAGTGCCTGTACGACTGGCTGGGTGACCTCGTCGCCGGTGGGCCGGCCATGCAGGAAGCATTCGAACGCGACCTTCCGTTCGCCATCATGCTGTATGAGCGCGGGGCGCACTTCGACGAAGCGGACGCGCGCCAGGCGTTCAACGGAATCGCGAAGCGGTATCTCGAACTCCGCGCGATCCCGCCTAGCAAGCGGGACTGGTATGACGACCCGACGCAGATCCTCGGCGACATTTTCTCAGACGAATGGCGTGCGGTGCGTAAGTTGATCCTTGCAGCGCACCGCATCAGGAAGATGCACAACATCAATCTGCTGTAACCGATGAAGCGCCCAAATACTGGACGCTCCAGGGGCACAAGGCCCCGCTATTCCTCCCCTCCAGCCTCCATCGCGCGCCCGAGCCGGATCTCCTCCGGCACGGCGGGTGTCGCCGCCATCCTCTCGCGGATCTCCTCCAGCGAGGCCGGCCGGTAGCCACATCGGTCCACGCCCACGTCGCAGCTTTGAGAGGTGTCCGGCACGATTGCGCGCATCCGGCGCGAGTTCTTCACCCGCGGTCGCTCGATCAAGGACATCGTCCGCGATCTGCACGTCTCGCGCAACACGGTCCGGAAGGTCATTCGGTCGGGGGCCACCGCCTTCGCCTACGAGCGTGAGGTGCAGCCTCTGCCCAAGCTCGGGCCGTGGCGCGACGTTCTCGATCGGATGTTGACCACCAACGCCGGCAGGTCAGCCCGCGAGCAACTAACGCCGATCCGGATCTACGAGGTGCTGCGCGGACTCGGCTAGAGCCGCCACTGTATTAAGCCATCGCGACGTCTCCCTCATCGTCCGCCTGCCGACCTACAGGCCCATAAGAGCAGGGGCCTGCCCGTCGTGCACGACCGAACAGCCGACATGCTAACTCCTGACCCATAGCAGGCTTTCAATTGTGCCGACCCAGATGTCCGCTCGTTACGAAGAAGCGGACCTGTCTGCGGCGGCCATGACATCAGCAGGTTGGGGCAAATTGACGAACGTCTCCGAGCCTGCGACGAGAGCCGCGTCCGCCGTGGGATAAAGGCTTGGCGCCATCGGGACTCGCGCAACTCACGGCTAGTGATAGGCAGTCGATCTGAGCGGGTCGCATGCCCTGAACGGCCTCGTTTCCTTGGTTCCACGTGCGTAGGAACCTGACGGCCCAGGTGTATTGACCACCTACATCTGGTGCGAGGCGCCGCCGGAGCGCCGCGAGACGTATGTGCTGGTGCCGAAGGCCTTCGTCCGCTCTAGTTCACTCGTGGGGCACAAGCCCCACGGGGCGCCGAATCGATGCCAGACCACAATCCGCTGCTGAGGAAGCTCGCCGCCCTGTCGCCGTTATCGGACGAGGACCGACGCCACTTGGCGCAGGTCGCCGCCCACCCCGTCGCGGTCCCCGCCAGGACGGACTTGATCCGCGAGGGTGACACGCCGCGGGGCGTGTTCCTCGTCCTCGAAGGCATGGCTTGCCGCTACAAGATCCTGCCGGACGGAACCCGGCAGGTGCTCGCCTTCCTCATCCCTGGCGACTTGTGCGACTTAGACGTCTCCTTGCTCAACGCGATGGACCACGCCATCGGCACGCTGTCCCCCTGTTGCGTGGCGCACATCCCGACCCGGACGGTGGGGGACCTGCTCGACGGCCATCCCGGCATCGCCCGGGCCATGCGCCTCGCTGCCCTGGTCGAGGCCGCGACGGCGCGGCAGTGGCTCGTGAACGTCGGCCGGCGCTCCTGCGAGCGGCGCCTCGCCCACATCCTGTGCGAGATGCTGGTGCGGCTCCGGTCCGTGGGGCTGGCCTCCGACGTGGGGTACGACCTCCTACTCACGCAGGTCGACCTCGCCGACGCGACCGGGATGACGTCCGTCCACGTCAACCGGTCCCTGCAGTCGCTGCGGAAACGGGGGCTGATCGAGATCCGGGGCCGCCGCGTCGTCATCCCGGACTTGGCAGCCCTGGAGGCGGCGGCTGATTTCGACTCGGGATACCTGCACCGCGCTACGCCCGACCCCCGACCGGACCCCGGGCTGCGCGGAACTGCCCTCCCGGACGCCGCCGCCCTCCGGGATGCAGTCCCGCCCGAGGCAAGGGCCTAGCCGTCCGGCGTCAGCGCTCCCCACCCCCGAGCACCAGCCGCAGCGAGCGAGCGAGCTCGTCGCGGCGGTAGGGCTTGTTGAGCACCGGGAGCTCGCCGCGCCCGATGACCTGCCCCTCGTCGAGGTTGGCCACGTAGCCCGAGGTGAGCAGCACCTTGACGCCGGGCCGGAGCCGCTGCGCCTCGACCGCGAGCTGCGACCCGTTCATGCCGCCGGGCATCACCACGTCCGAGAACAGGATGTCGATACGCTTCACACCCGTGAGGTGCCCCAGCGCCTCGGCGGCGTTGCGGGCGACGACGACCCGGTAGCGCAGTTCCTCCAGGCTCTCGGTCGCCATGGCGAGCACCTGCTCGTCGTCCTCGACCAGCAGCACCGTCTCGCCCTCGCCGGCGCGGCGCAACGGGATGGCCGCGGCCGGGCCCGTGCCGACCTCCTCGCCCGCAGGGTCGGCCGAGCGCGGGAAGTACAGGCTCACCGTCGTGCCTGCACCGACCACGGAATCGATGTGAGCGAACCCTCCGGCGCTGCGCGTGAAGCCGTAGACCTGGCTCAATCCGAGCCCGGTGCCCTTGCCCACTTCCTTGGTGGTGAAGAACGGCTCGAACACGCGCTGGAGCTTGTCGGGCGGGATGCCGCTCCCGGTGTCGGTCACCGAGACCACGATGTAGGGCCCGGGCGGCACGCCCCTGTCGGCGACGGCCGCCGTGTCGAGGCGGGCGTTGCGGCTCGTCATTGCGATGCGGGCGTGCCCGTCCCGCCCCTCCATCGCGTCGCGCGCGTTCACGATCAGGTTCAGCACCGCCGCCTCGAACTGCGCCGGGTCGATGCGGATCGGATCGAGGGCCGGGTCGAGGTCGAAGGCGAGCTCGACGGCCCCGCCCGCCGCGCGCTCGGCCAGCGGCTTGAAGTCGAGCAGCAGCCGGTTCGGGTTGAGGGTCTGGGGCCGCAGCATCTGCCGGCGCGAGAAGGCCAGGAGCTGCTGGGTCAGCTGCTCGCCGCGACGGGCCGCCCCCATGGCCGCCTCGGCCAGGCGCTTGACGCGGTCGACCTGCTCGGGCCGGCGCAGCATCATGTCGAGGCCGCCGACGATGACGGTGAGCAGGTTGTTGAAGTCGTGCGCCACGCCGCCGGTCAACTGACCGATGGCCTCCATCTTCTGGGCCTGGCGCAGCGCCTCCTCGGTGAGCCGCTGGTCGCTCCGATCCATCAGGATGCCGGCGATGCGCAAGGGCGCGCCGGAGGCGTCGCGCTTGATCCGGCCCTGCAGGGCGATCCACCGGATGGCCCCGTCGACGCGCCGGACGCGGCATTCGAGGTCGAGCGCGTTGGTCTCCAAGGTCGCCGCGAAAGCGCGCTCGGCGATGCCGCGGTCCTCCTCGACGATGTGGTCGAGGAGGACCTGCCGGTCCCAGGCGGGCCCTTCACCCGCGTAGCCGAAGACGGCGTCGTAGCGCGGCGAGCGACGCGAAACTCCGGTGACGTAGTCGAGGTCCCACGAGGCCATGCCGGCGGCGTCGAGCGCGAAGGCCAGGGTCTCGTGAGCGGCCTCGACCTCGCGCGTCCGCTCGGCCACGCGCCGCTCCAGGTCCTCGTTGGAGCGTCGGAGCTGCTCCTGGGCGCGCTCGCGTTCCAGGAGGTACTCGCGGGCCTGGTACTGGCGGCGGCGCGCCCGCAGGGCCGAGGCCGCGGCGCTCGCCAGCGTCTCGGCGTTCACCGGGCGCTCCAGCAGGACGACGTTGCCGAGCCGTGCGAGCAGGCGCGCGGCGCGCTCCGGGCGGCGCCCGGCCTGGCGCGTCGCCAGCACGATGAAGGGGAAGTCCGACCACGCCGGCTGAGCGTCCAGCCAAGCGAACAGGGCATCCAGGTCGCCGTCCAGCGCCTCCTCGGTGACGAGCGCCGCGCCGGCGCCGGCAGCCAACCCGTCCAGCAACGCCGCCATGTCCGGGCACGGCTCGGTCCCCGTGCCCGCCTGGGCGAGCACCTGCCCCGTGACGGCAGCGTCGCGTCCGCGCGGCGCGAGGATGAGGACGCGCTCCTCGTCCGCGATGGAAACGCTCACGCCTCGTCGCCCGGAACCGCCTGGCCCGTCAGCATCGCGACCTCGCCCCGGTAGGCCGGCAGGCCGGTGAGCACGCCTTCGAAGTCGGAGAGCGCCTTGCCGACCTGCATGCCGCCCCCGGAGAAGCGCAACTCGCGGATGGTGCGCTCGTGCGCGTTGACCCGGCTTTTCACCACCGAGAGCGCCGTGCGGATCTGACCCTTGGCCTCGAAGAAGCGGAACAGCAGGATGCAGTCGCTCAGGTAGCTCAGGTCGACGTCCGTGCGGACCTCGCCAATGACCCCGTGCTGGCCGAGCACCAGCAGCGTGGTGACACCCTGCTGGTTCAGGTAGCTCAGGAGTTCGTGCATCTGCAGGATGAGGTACTCCTCGCCCGGCATCGCGTGCAGGTAGGCGTTCAAGCTGTCGATGACCACGAAGGCCGACCCGCGCTCCTCGACCGCATGCCTGGCCATCGTCGCGAACTCGCCCGGCGAGACCTCGGCCGGGTCGATCTGCGTGATGGTCAGCCGGCCGGCCTCGACGTGCGGCCGCAGGTCCATGCCCAGCGTGGCGCAGCGGGCCATCAGCGTCGCCAGCCCCTCGTCGAACAGGTAGTAGGTCGCGCTCTCGCCGCGCTCCAGCGCCGCCACCATGAAGCGGACCGCGGTGGTTGTCTTGCCGACGCCCGAGGGCCCGAGCAGCAGGGTGTTGGTCCCGGGCACGAGGCCGCCGCCGAGCAGCAGGTCGAGCTCGGCCGATCCGGTGGACTTGCCCGCCGGGTCGAAGTCGGCGTGGTGCTCGGCCGCCACCAGGCGCGGGAATACCTGGATGCCGCCGGTCTCCAGCACCAAGTCGTGGTAGCCGCCGCGGAACTTGATGCCGCGCATCTTCACGATGCGCAGGCGGCGGCGTTCGGAGCCGTACTCGCGCGGCATCTGGTCCAGCGACACCACCCCGTGGGCGATGCTGTGGAGCTGGACGTCGCCGGTCTCCGAGGTCTTGTCGTCCAGCATCAGCACCGTGCAGGCGCGCTTGGCGAAGAAGCGCTTGAGGGCCAGGATCTGGCGCCGGTAGCGCAGGGGGTTCTGTGCCAGAAGCCGCAGCTCGGACAGGCTGTCGAACACCACCCGGTCGGGTTTGGTCTTGTCGACCCGGGCGATGACCTCGCGCACCGTCTCGCCGAGCTCGATCTCGGACGGGTGCAGGATCGACTGCTCGCCGTCCGGGTCCAGGCCGTCCTCGTCGACGAGTTCGTGGACGTTGATGCCGTCGAGGGCCCAGCCGTGGGTCGCCGCGGCGGCGCGAAGCTCCTCCGTGGTCTCGGACAGGGTGACGTAAAGGGCGCGCTCGCCGCGGGCCATGCCCTCCCGCAGGTACTGCAGCGCCAGCGTCGTCTTGCCGGTCCCAGGCGTGCCCTCCAGCAGGTAGAGCCGGCTTGGCGTCAGGCCCCCGCAGAGCACGTCGTCCAGGCCGGGCACCCCGGTCGAGATCCTCGCCCCCTCCGCGGGGGGCGTGCTGGGCGTCGCGTCGGTCATCGGCTCGGTCGGTCTCTGCGGCGGGGGGGCAGCCCGGCCGGTACGGTAGCGGTCGGCCAAGCCCTTGTCAGCGCCCGCGCCGCCGCATGGTGGGGATCCCGGGAAGCGTAACGCGTCACGGGTGGCGTCCCCCGTTACGCGGCTCCCGCGGAGTCGACCTTCAGACGGAACGAGGGGTCCTCGGCGGCATTGCCTCCTGAACCAGGGAGACGCGCGATGACAGGCAAGAGCCTCAAGGCAGGCGACAAAGTGAAGTGGGACAGCGCCGGCGGTACGACCCAGGGCACGGTCGTCAAGAAGGAGACCGGCACGACCAAGGTGAAGGGCCACACCGCCAAGGCGTCCAAGGCCGAGCCCCAGTACCGCGTGAAAAGTGCTAAGTCCGGCAAGGAGGCCGTGCACAAGGCCGACGAACTCAAGAAGGCGTGACGCGCGTCCGCACCGCCTGGGCGCGACGGCCTCACGTCATCCTGGAGAGCGCGTCCTCACCATTGAACCTGCGATGCAGGAAGGCCATGGCGACGTGGCCGACCAGCACCGCTAGGAGCGTGAAGGCCAGCCAGTGATGGAGCAGGTCGCCTGGAGCGACCATCCAGGCGACCTTGTCGTCGCGTCCGGGCATCAACAGGATGCCGTAGGGCGTGAACGGCTTGCCCGACCCGTACTGCCGCAGCAGCGCGATGCCCGGCACGATGACCATCAGCGCGTAGATGAGAAGGTGGCCGGCCACGGCGGCACGGCCCAGGCGCCCCGGATGCGGCGGGCGCCGGGTTAGGTTCGCCAGTCCCCAGGCCCCGCGCAGCAGCACGAGCGCGAACAGGGTGAAGCCCAGGGTGAAGTGGCTGCCGCCGACCAAACGCGTCACCGCGTTGTCGCCGGTAGCGACGTAGAGCAGGGCGCCGGCGAACTGCCAGGCGAAGAGCGCCGCCATCAGCCAGTGGAAGCCGCGGCTGACGCGGCCGTAGCGCCGCGGCGTGTCGAACCACCCGTCCCCGGCGGGGACCGCGTCGCCGCCACCGGGCATGCTCATGCCGCCGCCCCGTCCCACAGGTCCCCAGCCCTGCCGCCGGCGCGAAGGATCTCCTCGGCGGCCGCGGTGAGGGCCCGGTCCGGTCCGGGCTGGCGCAGGTAGGTGGCGAGGTCGCGCGACAGCCGCTCCAGAGCGTGGGGCCGTAGGAATCCCTGTAGGCCGACCGAGCGCTGGGCCAGCTGCAGCACGTCGAGCCCGGCCCGCTCCACGGCGAGCCGCGCCAGGTTGACGAGGGCGACGACGCGCTCAGGCGGCAGGGCGGGATCGGAGACCGCCTGAGCGGCGCGTTCCACCCAGAGCCGGGCTCCCTCAACCGCGATGGCACCCTCGCCGAGGCGGGCGAGCTGGTGCGGGTCGCCGCCGCGGCCGGTCGCCGCGAGATGCCCCCGCCAAACGTCGAACACGGCCTCGATGCCGCCGAGCTGGACCGCCGCGAAGCGCCACGCGCCTCCCGAGAAATCCGGCTGGCGGAAGTAGTCGTCCGGGCCGCCCAGGATGTCCTCCGCCGCCACCGCGATGCCGGCGAAGTCGAGGGTGCCGGTGGCCGACGCGCGCATGCCGTGGGACCGCCACGCCGACAGGTCGGCCCTGGTCCCAGTCTTCAGCGGCACGACCAGCATCAGGGTCCCGCTCCCACCCGGGCCCCGGCTCGTCACCAAGGCACGGGTGACGTAGCCCGCGCCCGAGGCGAAGGTCTTCACGCCGGCCAGCCGTAGGCCGCCGGCGCCGTCCTCCAGGGTAAGGCCGCCTTCGGGAGGCTCGGTGTTCCAGACGCCGAACAGGTGGCCGTCGCGGGCGTCGGCGAACAGCCGTTCCCGCTGCTCGGGCCCGCCGTAGAGGGCGACGAGTTGCAGCGCGTTGACGTGCCCCTCGTAGAGGCGCCCGAGCGCCAGGCTGCCGTAGCCCACCAGCCGCAGCACCGCGGCAAGCCTGCGGGCGCCCGGCTCCTCACCCAGGCCGGCGCCCCCAGCCATGGACGGGACCGGCGCCGCGAGCAGCCCCAGGCGGGCGAGGTCGGCGACGTCCTCGGCCGGGAAGCCCTGGTCGCGGTCCTGGTCGGCGGCCCGCATGGCCGCCGTCGCCGCCACCTGCCGGGCGGCCGCGACCGCATCGTAGGCAAGGGCCAGCGGGGTTACCTGGTCCATGTTAGTTTGCTCCCCCTGAAGTTACGGCGGAGCTAAGCCCGTCCGGGTGCGTCGATCCTGACATGAGGCACACCTCGGCCGTAGGGCGACATATGGTCGTCGGACCGAAAGCTCGTGCATCGGGGTGGCTGGGCCCGTGTCAAACAGTCTGCCTGAGGAACAGGCTTGGCGCGGCGCTTCCGCCGCAGGGGTGCCCAGGAACGGCGCCATCCTGCCCACGTTGGCCGGCGAACCCACACCGACGAGGAGCCACGAAGGCATGGCCAGCACGGACATCGGCACGATCTACGCGGGCGCGCTGCGCAACACGCGCGCCCTGGAGCGGCAGGGCCTGGAGCAGATGGAGCGCCAACTCTCAGGCCTTGAGCGCTACCCGGACTACGCCGCGGTCCTGCGTCGTCACGTCGAGACCACGAAGGGGCAGATCGCCCGCCTCGACCAGGCGCTGGAGGCCGTCGGGGAGAGCGCCTCGACCCTGAAGGAGACCGCGACCAGCGTCGCCGGCACCATCGGCGCGGCCGTGCACGCCGTGGCGCAGGACGAGACCCTGAAGAACCTCTACGCGGGCTACGCCTACCAGTACGACCAGGTCGCCGCCTACCGCTCGCTCGCTGTCATCGCGGAACGAGCGGGCGAGTCCGACAAGGTCGCTGGCTTCCGCGCGGCAGTCGACGAGGAGACGAAGGCCGCCGAGGAGATCTCAGGGTTGATCGAGCCGGTCACCAAGACCTACCTCGACCTGACGCTCAGCGGTGCGAAGGCGGATAGCTGAGGGGCGGGCGCCATGGACGACCCCATGCCGGTCGCCGTCACCGTAGAGGCGTGCGGGGACAGCCACGAGCGCTTCCGCTGGCACCTGACCGACGCGGATGGCGTGTCCATCTGCGTCTCGCCCGAACCCTTCGCTACGGCGGAGGACGCCGGAGCGGCCGGGCAGGAGGCGCTCGCTGCGTTCGGGGCGGTCGCCGGGGCCTGAGCGCGGGCGAGCCCCGCGGCGGCACGCCGCATCTGCTCACCAGCGTTTCGCCTGTGGATTCGCGCGTCCGTCGCGCTCCATTAAATCGGTCTCAACGGCCTTCGCCCAAGGTGGGGATTCGAACCTACCCGGGGCCGTCCCATGCTCACCGTCGTCGGTTGTCTGGTCCAATCCCACGACCTCCGCCTCGTCGCCCTCGCGGCCGCCACCTGCGCGCTCGCCGCGCTCACCACGGTCTGCATCGTCAGCCACGCCCGCAGGGCGGAGGGCTGGGCGCAAGGCGGCTGGCTCGCCGTCGCGGCGGCGGCGGGCGGCTCGGGCATCTGGGCGACCCACTTTATCGCCATGCTCGCCTTCGCGCCCGGCGTGCCGAGCGGCTACGATGTCGTTCTCACCGGCTTCTCGCTGGTCATCGCCGTCGCGCTCGCCGGCTCCGGCCTCTCGCTCGCCGTCCTCGTCGGCGGGCGCGCCGCGGCCTGGGCCGGCGGCGCGGTCCTCGGCCTCGGCATCGCGGCGATGCACTACACCGGAATGGCCGCCTACGATGTCGCCGGCCAGAAGGCGTGGGACCCGACCACGGTCGGCGTCTCGCTCGCCCTGGGAGGCATCCTCGGCGGCGCGGCGCTCGCGGCCCAGGTCGGCGCCCGCGGGCTCGCCCGCCAGTTGCCCGCCGCCCTCCTGCTGCTGCTGGCCATCTGCAGCCACCACTTCACTGCGATGGGCGCCGTCACCGTCACGCCCGACCCGACGCTCGCGGTGTCGGCATCCGCCGTCCCGAATGCTTGGCTTGCGGTGGCCGTGGCGCTCGCGAGCTTCGCCATCCTGCTGCTGGCCGGCGCCGCGCACGCCCTCGACGTGCGTGACCGTCGTCACGCCAAGCTGGAGGCGGAGCGCCTGCACAGCCTCGCCAACGCCGCCGTCGAGGGGCTCGTCGTCTGCACCGGCGACACCGTGGTGAGCGCCAACCGGAGCTTCGCCAAGCTCGTCGGCCTGCCGCAGGGCGCGCTCGTGGGGACGGCCCTGTCGGCGTACCTGCCGGGCGACGCGGCCCGGCTCGCCCTGGCCGGCCAGCCCGACCGCCCGGTCGAGGCCGAGCTCCGCCAGGCCGACGGCACGCTCGTGCCGGTCGAGGTCATCATGCAGCCGGTGGAGCACGCCGGCCGTCCGCACTACGCGGTGGCCGTGCGCGACCTCCGCGCCCGGCGCCAGGCAGAGAGCCAGATCCAGTTCCTCGCCCACCATGATGCCCTCACGGGACTGGCCAACCGCGCGAGCTTCGGCAAGCGCCTCGACCAGGAGATGCGCGCCGCCGACGCGGGCGGGCGCAAGCTCGCGGTGCTGTGCCTCGACCTCGACCGTTTCAAGGAGGTCAACGACCTGTTCGGCCACGCCGCCGGCGACGCCATGCTGGAGAGCGTCGCCCGCATCGTCTCGGCCGAACTCGACGACGCGCAGATGGTGGCCCGCCTGGGCGGCGACGAGTTCGCGGTGCTGGCGCCCTGCGACGGGCCCTCCGAGGCCGGCCGCCTCGCCGAGCGCATCTTGGAGGCGCTGCGCGCAGGGAAGGCGGGGGGCAACGGCCCGCAGGTCGCCACCAGCATCGGCATCGCCCTGTACCCGGACGACGCGCAGGAGCGGGCCGCCCTCCTCAGCTACGCCGACACCGCCCTCTACCGCGCCAAGTCGGAAGAGCGCGGCACCTACCGCTTCTTCGAGGCGAAGATGGGCGTTGAGGTGCGCGAGCGCCGACTGCTGGAGCACGACCTGCGCCATGCCGTGGCCCGCGGCGAGATGCACCTCGTCTACCAGCCCCAGACCGACGTCGGCACGGGCGCCGTCATCGGCTTCGAGGCGCTGCTGCGCTGGAAGCACCCGGAGCGGGGCTACGTCTCGCCCGCCCTGTTCATCCCCATCGCCGAGGAGAGCGACGCCATCCTGCAGATCGGCGAGTGGGTGCTGCGCGAGGCCTGCCGGGAGGCCGCGAGCTGGACGCAGCCCCTGTCCATCGCGGTCAACGTCTCGGCGGTGCAGATCCACAGCCCCCACTTCGTCGGCCTCGTGCACGAGGTGCTGCTCAGGACCGGGCTGGCCCCGCACCGGCTTGAGGTCGAGGTCACCGAGACGGCGCTGATCAGCGACCCGAACCGGGCGCTCCTGACCCTCCGGCAGTTGAAATCGCTCGGCCTGCGCGTCGCCATGGACGACTTCGGCACCGGCTACTCGTCCCTGTCGAACCTGCGCTCGTTCCCGTTCGACAAGATCAAGGTCGACGGCTCGTTCGTGCGCTCCGTCGACAGCAACGAGCAGACGGCGGCCATCGTGCGCTCGGTCCTGGGCCTCGGCCGCGGCCTCGGGCTGCCGGTCCTGGCCGAGGGCGTCGAGACGGAGGCCGAGCTCGGCTTCCTCGCCGCCGAGCAGTGCCACGCCGCGCAGGGCTACCTGATGGGCCGCCCGTCACCCATCGCGCAGTTCGCCAGGCATACGCATGGCACGATTCCCGTCACCTCCGATGACCGCAAACGCGCCTGAGACAGTCGGGGAAGGGGCAAGCGTCAACCTCGCCCGTGAACGGATGTCGGATCGGCAGGGATGGAGGCGGAGGATGAGGGGGCGAACGGCAGTTACTCCATCACCGGCCCTCTCGTCGCTCCGGGCCGCCGCCGTGACCTGCGCCCTGATCGTCGGCTGCGGCCTCGCCCCGGTCGCCCTCACGCTCGCGCCACGCCCCGGCGAGCCCGTGGCCGTCATCACCCTCTTCCCGGACGCACCGGTCCCTAAGGCCGTCACAGCCTCGGGCGCACCCATCCTGTGGCTCTCCGCCGGCGGGCACGTCGCGGTGCTCTACGCCCCCGGGCGCGACGTCGCCGCACACCTGCGCCGGGCCGGTGCCCTCCTCGTCCTCGCCGCCGGGCCCCTGGGCACCTGCCTTCCGGGCTACCGGCCCTCCGCCAACCTCACCGGACCGTCCACGCCATGACCGAAAGCAGCCTCGACCGCCTCCGCCTCGCCTTCCTGCCGGTCATGCTGGGCGCTCTCGGCGTCCTCGCCGCCATCGTCACGACGCTCGCCTGGTGGCGGGACGTCATGCCCGTGCCCGTGACGGTCCTCGCGGTCCTCCTACCCGGCGCGGCCCTCGCCGCCGCCCGCCAGCACGGGGCGACGGCCATCACGCGCCACCTCTCCTCGGCTTCCCTGATGATGCTGGTCGGCCTGCTGGTCCTAGCCTCCTCGGGCACGCACCTCCAGATCGACGTGCATATGGTCTTCTTCGCCGCCCTCGCGGTTGCGGCGGGCTGGTGCTGCTGGTCCTCCATCCTCGTGGCGGCCGGCGTCGTCGCCGTCCACCACCTCGCGCTGAACGTGCTCTACCCGGCCGCCGTATTCCCGAACGGGGCCGAGTACCTGCGTGTCGTGCTGCATGCCGTCGTCCTCGTCACCGAGGCCGCCGCCCTGGTGCTGGCTGCCCGCCAGCTCGCCAAGGCGCTGGCCTCCGCGGAGGCGGCCACCCGGCAGGCCGCCGACAGCGTGCTGGCGCAGCGCCGCGCCGAGGCGGCGGCCGGCCAGGACCGTAACCTGGAGGCCCACCGCCAGCGCCGGCTCGGCGAGGTCGTCGCCGAGTTCCGCGACGCCCTGGTCGAGATCGAGCATAAGGTCGAGCGCGAGACCGGCGGCATGCGCGAGACCGCGCTCGCCCTCAGCGGCGTCGCCGAGCGGTCCAGCCGTCAGGCCGCCGCGTCGGAGGCCACGGCGTCGGCGACGGCTCAGAACGTGCTCTCCGTGTCCGCGGGCGCCGAGGAACTCAGCGCCTCCATCTCGGACATCGCCGGCCAGACCGAGCGGGCGCGCGAGTTCATCGCGCACATGACCGAGATCGCGCGGACTACGAACGACGAGGTCGAGCAGCTCGCGGTCGTGGCCGACCGCATCGGCACCGTCATGGGCCTGATCAAGTCGGTGGCCGACCAGACCAACCTCCTGGCGCTCAACGCCACCATCGAGGCTGCGCGCGCCGGCGCCGCCGGCCGCGGCTTCGCGGTGGTCGCCTCGGAGGTGAAGGCGCTGTCGGGCCAGACCATGAGGGCGGCCGACGAGATCGTGTCCCAGGTCGAGGCCATCCAGGCCTCGACGCGGCGGACCGTCGGCTCCGTCCACGCGATGGCCTCCGCCACCCAGGAGGTGAACGCGCTGACGACGTCCATCGCCGTGTCGGTGGACCAGCAGCGGGCGGCCACGCAGGAGATTTCCCGCACGGTGGCGCAGGTCGCCGAAGGCAGTTCGGAGGCGCACGCCGGCGCGGTGTCGGTCTCGCGGGCCACACAGGAGACGCGGCGCCATGCCGACGGCGCCCTGTCCGCGTCCGAATCCCTCAAGGTGGTCGCGGCGGACCTCGCGGCGTCCGTGGGCCTGTTCGTACAACGGGTCACGACGGACCTGGAGGAGCGCCGCGGCAACGTGCGCGTCGCGGTCGACGAGGCGGGCTTCCTGCACGTGGGCGGCCGACGGCACCCGGTGCGCCTCGTCGAGGTGTCCTCCCACGGCGCCCGCATCGCCGGCGGCCCGCTCCTCGCGCCCGGCGACAAGGTCGAGTTCGAGACCGCCGGCGGGGCCCGCATGCCGGCGACAATTGCCTGGGGCGAAGGAGGGGCGGCGGGCCTCGACGTGCGCGTCGGCCTCCGCCACCCGGCCCTCGGCGGGGCAACCGGCTTGGCGGCCTGAGCCGAGGCGCGCGTCCCTCGGCGAGCTCGGCGGACCCGTCAGGACCGTCGGCCGGTGACCCGCTGCAGCGCCCGCGCGACCTGTTCGGCCGAGTAGGGCTTGCGCACGAGTTCGAACCCATGGGCGTCGTCGCGGGCCAGCACGTCGCTATAGCCGGTCGTCAGGACGACCGGCAGCCTCGGGTGGTCCTTCCGGAGCCGGCGAGCGAGTTCGACGCCGCCGATGCCGGGCATCACCACGTCCGAGAACACCGCGTCGAAGCGGAACGGCACACGCTCCATCTCCGCGAGCGCGGCCTCCGCGTTGTGCGCCCAGACCGTGGCGTGGTCGAGATCCTCCAGGAGCTGCGTGCAGAAGCGCCCGACGTCGAGGTTGTCCTCCACGACCAGCACGCACAGAGGCCGCCCCACCTCCTGCTCGTCGGCTTCCTCCTCGCCGGCCTCAGATCCTTCCTGCGGCGGGTCGACATGAGGCAGGTACAGCGAGAACGTCGCGCCGCGCCCCACCTCGCTCGCCACGTCCACGTCGCCGCCCGACTGCTTGGCGAAGCCGATGACCTGGCTCAGGCCGAGCCCCGTGCCCTTGCCGACCTCCTTGGTCGTGAAGAACGGCTCGAAGATGCGCGCCAGGAGCTCTGGCACGATGCCGACACCCTCGTCCGAGACCGACACCACCGCGAAGGGCCCAGGTGCGCCGGCGTGCCCACGGATCGAGGGCAACGCCTCGCCACAGGTGAGCCGGAGCGTCAGCGTGCCCTCACCGTCCATGGTGTCCCGGGCGTTCACTGCGAGATTCACCAGCGCCGTCTCGAACTGGCTCGTGTCAGCCCGCACGTGGCATGGCCCTTCCGTCACCTCGGTCACGATGCGGATGCGCGCGCCGGTAACGGAGTTCAGCATCTCCGAGATGCCCCGCACGCGCTCCCGCAGGTCGAACACCTCGGGTTTCAGCGCCTGCCGCCGTGCGAAGGACAGTCGCTGGCTCGTCAGCTTGGCGGCGCGGTCGACCGTGTCCGCCACCGCCTCTAGGTAGCGGGTTCGGCGCTCCTCGGCGAGGTTCGGACGGCGCAGGAACTCGACCGACGAGCGGATGATGGTGAGCAGGTTGTTGAAGTCGTGCGCGACGCCTCCGGTCAACTGCCCGACGGCCTTCATCTTCTGCGCGTGGCGCAGCGCCTCCTCGGCACGGGCGAGCTGCTCCTGGCCGCGCAGCCGCTCGGTGGCGTCGGTGCCGTATTGGAAGGCACCGACCCTCATGCCAGCGCCGTCCCGCAGCGTGGTGAACCTCAGCTCGTAGCAGCGCCGCCTCCGGGCCGGGTCGCCGAACTCGCCGGCGAGCGTGAACTCCTCCCCCGACAGCGCGCGTGCCCATACCTCGCGGGACGCGGCCTGATGCTCGGGCTTGTGCGCAAGCAGATCAATCAGGTTGTCGCCCGCCCGCGGCCGGACCCCGTAGATCGCCTCGAACTCGTCCGCGCAGGCGCCGTTGATGGCCAGCACCCGGAAATCCATGTCGAGGGCGTTCACCAAGGCGTCGGTCGTCTCGAACACGTCGGCCCAGAGCTTGCGCTGGGCGAGCGCCTCGACGACGCGCTGCTCCAGCGTCTCGTTCATCTCGCGCAAGCGCTCCTCGGCGAGCTTGCGGTCGTGGATGTCCTCGACGACGCCGTACCAGCGGACGATGCCGCCGCCCTCGTTCCGGCGCGGCCGGGCCTGGGCCCGCATCCAGCGGTACTCGCCTGTAGTCGCCACGCGGATGCGATAGTCGATGTCCACCGGTTCGCCGGATGTCAGAGCCGCCGAGAAGGCCGTCATGGTCCACGGCACGTCGTCGGGGTGGAGTGATCTCGCCCAGCCGGAGCCGTCCGGCTCACCCGCGGCTTGGCCCGTCAGTTCGAGCCAGCGATTCGAGTATGAGGTGATGTTGCCGTCCGGGTCGCAGGTCCAGGGTACCTGCGGGTTGAGCTCGACCGTATGCCGATAATGGTCCTCGCTCTCGCGTAAGCGCGCCTCGCCCAGCACCCGGTTCGTGGTCTCGGCGGTGACGCAGAACAGGCCGTTGACGGCTCCGGACTCGTCGAGGACGGGCGAGTATGTGAAGGACCACCAGCTCCGCTCGGGCTCGCCCTGGCGCGAGAGGTCGAGCATGACGTCGGTCAGGATCTGGCTCTCGCCCGCCAGGGTGGCGTCGACCAGCGGCCCGATCTCGTCCCAAATGCTGGCCCAGACCTCGCGGAAGGGGCACCCCAGCGCCGTGTCCAGCCGGTAGCCGAGGATCGGCCGGTAGGCGTCGTTGTAGAAGCAGAGCAGGTCCGGCCCCCAGGCGAGGAACATCGCCGTGGGGGAGGGACAGCATCAGCGAGACCGTATTGCGGAGTGCTGGGGGCCAGCCCTCCGGCGGGCCGAGCGAGGTTTCGGACCAATCGCGGGAGCGGATCTCGGCGTCGGTCAGTCCACCGGTGGGCAGGAACGAGAAGGCGTCAGCCATGCCGCGCACGGCCCCGCATCCCGGCGCCTCCGCAACGCGACGGAGAGGCGCTCGTGGTACTGGGACGGACCAGGGCGGCCGAGGGCATCGCGCAACGGGGAAGCCAGCGTGGCATCGTGGTGGCATTACCTCTCGGTCGGGCGCCGGCTGGCGTCCTGGCCTGCCACGCTTGTTCGGTCCGCCCCGCTAGATAGTGCGGACGCAGGCAAACGACCGCTCCCTCGCAAGGCTGCATCGCCTTGGCTCTCGAAACGCGGCGTCCTCCAGGGCACCAAAGCGTGTCCGTTGCCGTTGTGACGATGCCTCAGGGCCGGCCGTGAGCCCTGCGCCACGGTGAGCCATGTCGGAACAAACTCCCCCTCCGCTTCCTTCCGCCCGGACCGAGCAGTCCTCCTCGATCCTCTGGACCATGTTCCTGGGCGTTGCCCTTGTCGGCTTGGTGGCGCTGCCGAGGCGGCGGGCGGAACCGCTGACGCTTGCGACAGGCACTCAGGATAGCGGCCAAAAGCTCGGGACCGAGGACGGGCCCGTCTCGCACGAGGGCGCCGCGGCCGAGCGCGTTGCGGAGGCCGAACCGGGGCGCGGGCGGCAGGCGGACACACCCTCCGAAATCCCGGCCAAGGGGTGGAAGGACATCGCGCTCCGCCTCTACCAGGAGTTCGGCAACGACCGCATACTCCTGGTCGCGGCCGGCGTGACCTTCTACGCCATCCTGGCGCTGTTCCCGGCCGTCGCGGCGCTCGTCTCCATCTACGGCGCGGTCGCGGACCCGAGTACGATCAGCACCCATCTGAATGAGTTGCGCGGCATCCTGCCGGACGGCGCCATCGACATCGTCGGCGGGCAGGTGAAGCGTCTGGTCGACAAAGGCGACGCGGCGCTCGGGCTCACCGCCCTCGTCAGCATCCTGCTCTCGCTTTGGAGCGCCAACGGGGGGATGAAGGCGATCTTCGACGCGCTCAATATCGCCTACGAGGAGGAGGAGAAGCGCTCGTTCCTCATGCTGAACCTGCAGTCGCTCGCGTTCACGGCCGGCGCGCTGCTGTTCGTCGTGCTGGCGCTGACCGGCATCGTGGTGGTGCCGGCCGCGCTCCAGGTGCTCGGGCTGGACCAGAAGGCCTGGTACATCGCCCTGCTGCGCTTCCCCGCCCTGCTCGCCCTTGTCATCGGCACCCTGGCGGTGCTGTACCGGTACGGTCCGAGCCGCCGGAAGCCGAAATGGCGCTGGGTGACCTGGGGCAGCGCGGTGGCCGGCACCCTGTGGCTCGTCGCGTCGGGACTGTTCTCCTGGTACGTGGCCAACTTCGGCAGCTACAACGAGACCTACGGCTCCCTGGGGGCCGCCATCGGCTTCATGACCTGGATCTGGATATCTACGACGGTCGTTCTGCTTGGGGCCGAGCTCAACGCGGAGATGGAGCACCAGACCGCGCGCGACACGACGGTCGGGGACGGCAAGCCGCTTGGCGCACGCCAGGCGCGCATGGCGGATACGGTGGCGGCGTCGGCCTGACGGGTGGCACGCGCGGGCGATTGCGTAGCCACATGCCTCGGCCTACGCCTGGCCTGCCTCAGCGGGCATGGGCACCTATGCTCGCGCGTGTCCGCCTGTGAGCCCCGATTCGCCCATCCCCCGCGCCGAAGCATCCCCATCGACCAATGCCCATGATCCAATTGGCCGCCTCCCGAACCTCCCGTATGCGAGTGTCTCCGATGTCGAACCGCGACGGCTGGGCGGCGTGGTGAGCGGCACGGAGGGCGAGTGCCCGCAAGACCGCTCGTCGCCATCGCAGCCGGTGTCCTACCAGGCGATCTTTGAGAGCGCCGTCGACTTCGCCATCGTCACCACCGACCACGAGGGACGCGTCACTGCCTGGAACCCGGGCGCGGAGCGCATCCTGGGCTGGTCGGCCGAGGAGATGGTCGGGCATTCGGCGGAGACCTTCTTCACGCCCGAGGACCGCGCGGCCGGGCGTCCCGCGGAGGAGGTGCGCCAGACTGCCGAGACCGGGCGGGCAGCCGACGAGCGCTGGCACCTGCGCAAGGACGGCACACGCTTCTGGGCCAGCGGGGAGATGATGCCCCTTCGCTCGCCCGAGGGCGCCGACCTGGGCTTCCTCAAGATCCTGCGCGACCGCACGACGGCCACGGCGAGCGAGGGTGAGACCCGCCGCGTCCGCGACGAGTTGCAGGTCGTCACCGACGCGCTGCCGGTCCTCATCAGCTTCATCGACCACGACCACGTCTACCGCTTCGCGAACAAGCACTACGAGGCCTGGTTCGACCGTCCGGCGAGCGAAATCCTGAACCGGCCGGTGCGCGAGGTCGTCGGCGAGGAGGTCTACCAGGCCAGGTTGCCCTTCATGGCACGGGCGCTCGCCGGCGAGGATATCACCTTCGACGCGCTGATGCCGTACCGTGGCGGCGTGACCCGCCAGTCGGAGATCCGCTACATCCCGCGTCGGACGGAGGGCGGTGTCGTCGACGGCATCTTCGTCATGGTGACCGACATCGCCGAGCGCCAGGCGGCCCAGGCCGACCTACGCGAGGCCGAGGACCGGCTCAGGCTGGCCCTGGAGGGGGCCGGCACCGGCATCTACGACTACGACCTCGTCACCGGCGCGCTCACCTGGGACGCGCGTACCCGCGCCCTGTTCGGGCTGTCGGCCGACGACCCGGTCTCCTACGAGGGCACCTTCCTGCCGGGCGTTCACCCGGACGACCGGGAGCGGGCCGACCGCGCCGTCCAGGCGGCCATCGGCGCACGCGAGGGCTTCGAGCTGGAATACCGCGTGATCGGCAGGCGCGACGGCGTGGAGCGCCTGTTGGCGGCACGCGGTAACACGGTCTTCCGTGACGGACGGCCCGACCGCTTCGTCGGAACGGTTCGCGACATCACCGATGCACGTGCCGCAGAGGCGACCGCGCGCCGCTTGGCGGCCCTCGTCGAGCAGTCGAGCGACTTTATCGGGGTCGCCGACCTCGAAGGCAACGCCGAGTTCGTCAACGAGGGCGGTCGCAAGTTGGTCGGGCTCGCGAGCCTGGAGGAAGCTCGCCGTTACAACCTGATGGACTATTTCGAGCCGGCGGACCGTCCGACGGTGCTGGGGAAGGTCCTTCCGGCCGTTCGCGAGAGCGGCTTCTGGGAGGGCGACCTCGCCTTCCGCAACTTCTCAACCGGCGCCGCAGTACCGGTTCACTACGCCATCTTCCCGGTCCGCGACGCGCACGGTTCCGTCACAGGCTACGGCACCGTCACCCGCGACCTCACGGAGCGCCGCAGGCAGGAATCCTTCCGGGATGCCCTGATCACGTTCGGCGACAGGCTGCAGGCGTGCCGCGACACCGCCGAGATGGCGGCGGTCGGGGCTGAGATCATGGCTCGCACGCTTGGCCTGGATCGGGCCGGGTACGGCACCGTCGACGAGGCGATGGAGCATGTCGAGATCGAGCGGGATTGGACGGCGCCGGGGGTGGCCAGCGTCGCCGGCCGCCACCGCTTCGACGAGTTCGGCGAGGTCCGCGCGGGCCTGGCGCAAGGGCGCGAGGTCGTCATCCACGACGTGACGACCGACCCGCGGACCGCGCGCAACCCGGGCCCGCTCCTGGCCATCGGCGTACGCGCCTTGATCAACGTGCCGGTGTTGGAGCAGGGCCGGATCGTGGCTCTGTTCTTCTTGCACGACCGGCAGGTGCGCGACTGGCGCACCGACAAGCTCGCCTTCATCCGCGACATCGCCGAGCGTACCCGGGCCGCCATCGAGCGCTTCCGCGCCGAGGCGAGCCGGCGCGAGAGCGAGGAGCAGTTCCGGGTCTTCGCCCAGGCCATGCCGAACCACGTCTGGGCGGCGGACGCGAACGGCGCCCTCTACTGGTTCAACGAGCAGGTGCATGCCTACGCCGGCACCTCGGCGGGCGAACTCGACGGAACGGCCTGGGCGTCCATCGTGCATCCGGACGATGTTGGGGCGGCGGGACGCGCCTGGGGGGCCGCGCTGGCCGACGGGACGCATTACGAGACCGAGTTCCGCATTCGGCGCGCGGACGGGGCCTTCCGCTGGTTCCTCGTCCGGGCCGAGCCGATCCACGGTCCCAACGGCGCGGTCGTCCGCTGGATCGGCACGAACACCGACATAGAGGACCGCAAGCAGGCCGCAGCCCAGTTGGAGCGCCTCAACGAGAACCTGGAGCAGCAGGTCGAGGAGCGCACCCGCGACCGCGACCGGATGTGGCGGCTCTCAACCGACGTCATGCTGGTGGCACGCTTCGACGCGACCATCGTGGCGGTGAACCCGGCCTGGACCACGCTATTCGGCTGGAGCGAGGCCGACTTGGTCGGGCGCTCCTTCATGGACCTTGTCCACCCGGACGACGCAGCCTCCACAGCGGCGGCGGCCGGCGACCTCTCGGACGGTTCGGTCATCCCCCGCTTCGAGAACCGCTACCGCCACAAGGACGGCAGCTACCGATGGCTGTCCTGGACCGCCGTGCCGGACGAGAGCTTCATCCACGCGGTCGGACGCGACGTGCAGGCCGAGAGGGAAGCGGCCGCGGCGCTCGCCCTGACCGAGGAGGCGCTGCGCCAAGCTCAGAAGATGGAGGCCGTTGGGCAGCTCACCGGTGGCCTCGCCCACGACTTCAACAACCTACTTACCGGCATTTCGGGCTCGCTCGAACTCCTGCAGACCCGGATGAGCCAGGGCCGGCTGACCGACCTCGACCGCTACATCAACGCCGCGCAGGGCGCCTCGAAGCGGGCGGCGGCCCTGACCCACCGCCTGCTCGCTTTCTCGCGCCGGCAGACGCTCGACCCCAAGCCCACCGACGTGAACGCCCTCGTGCACGGCATGGAGGACCTGATCCGGCGGACCGTGGGCCCGGCGGTCCACATCGAGGTGGTCGGGGCGGCCGGGCTCTGGCCGGCGCTGGTCGATCCGCCCCAACTTGAGAACGCGCTGCTCAACCTCTGCATCAATGCCCGCGATGCGATGCCTGAAGGCGGTCGGATCACCATAGAGACGGCCAACAAGTGGCTCGATGACCGAACGGCGAGGGAGCGTGAACTACCGCCGGGGCAGTACCTGTCGCTCTGCGTCACAGACACCGGCACCGGCATGACGCCCGACGTCATCGCCCGCGCCTTCGACCCCTTCTTCACGACGAAGCCGACGGGTCAGGGCACGGGGCTCGGCCTCTCCATGATCTACGGCTTCGCCCGGCAGTCGGGCGGGCAGGTGCGCATCTACTCGGAGGTGGGCCAAGGCACGACGATGTGCATCTACCTGCCGCGGCACTACGGAGAGGCGGAGGGCGATGACGGCATGCCCGACCTCTCGACCGCGCCCCGGGCCGAGCAGGGAGAGACGGTCCTCATCGTCGACGACGAGCCGAGCATCCGCATGCTTGTCACCGAGGTCCTGGAGGACCTCGGCTACACCGCCATTGAGGCGTCGGATGCTGTCGCCGGCCTGAAGGTGCTTCAGTCGGACGTGCGCATCGACCTGCTGGTCACCGACGTCGGGCTGCCCGGCGGCATGAACGGCCGCCAGATGGCCGACGCCGCGCGGGTGAGCAGGCCGAATCTGAAGGTGCTATTCATCACCGGCTACGCGGAGAACGCTGCGGTCGGCAACGGCCACCTGGAGCCCGGCATGGCAGTGCTGACCAAGCCCTTCGTGATGGAGGCGTTAGCCAGCCGCATCAAGGACCTGATCTCCAACCCGTGACATCGACCATGGCGTTGAGGTCGGTGTGGTCGGTCTGACCAAAGCCTGGCGGTTCAGGCGAGCTGCCCGCCCCCGTCCTCCGCCTCCGCCACCCTGCGGAAAGGCAGAACGCGGCCCGGCCGCTTGGACAGAAGGCGTTCGACCGCTGCCCGGAGTTCGTCGAGCGCGAAGGCCTTGCGCAGCACGGGTACGCCCTCCGAGGGTAGCGCTGCCGCATCAGCGTAGCCCGTCATCATGAGCACGCCAGGCGCGGGGTCGAGCGCCAGCGCCCGCCCAGCAAGCTCGGTTCCCGTCATCCCGGGCATGGCGTAGTCGGTCAGCAGCAGGTCGATGCGGTTTCCCCCGTGCAGCAGCCGCAGGGCCTCCGCGCCGCCGCTTGCCTCGACGACCCCGTAGCCGAGTTCCTCCAGCAAGGTGACGGCGACGGCACGAACCTGGGGATCGTCATCGACGACGAGGATGCGCGTCGCGTCCGTCGCAACTCCACGGCCTTGCGTCCGGTCGGCGTCCGCGCCGGCGACAACCTCGCCCCGGAGGAGATAGATCGATGCCGTGGTGCCCTCACCATGTCGGCTGCGCAACGTAATGGCGCCGCCGAGCTGACGCGCCGTGCCGTAGACCTGCGCAAGCCCAAGACCCGTACCCTTGCCCTGGGGCTTGGTCGTGAAGAAGGGTTCGAACGCGCGGGCGAGGACATCCGGCGACATGCCATCGCCCGTATCGGCGACCGTGAGCACTACGAGATCCCCCGCCGGCACGGTCCCGGGTCGTGGCGCGCCGGCGGGCAGATTCTCGGTCTCGATCCGTATCTCCCCGGCACCCTGCAGGGCGTCGCGCGCGTTCGTCACGAGGTTGAGGACAGCCAGTTCGATCCGGTGCGGGTCGGCCACCGCGGGCCACAGGTCCGCGGCCAGGCGCGTCACGACGGCGGTGCCGCCGCCTAAGGTCCGGTGTAGCTGCTCGGCCATGGCGGAGAGCACGCCGTTGAGGTCGACGGGGTGTGCTTCCAGGCGCTGCTTGAGAGAGAAGGCGAGCAGTTGCTCAGTGAGCCTGGCACCGCGCTGCGCGGCCTGCATGGCATTGTGCAGGAGACGCAACGCGCGCTCGTCCGTGACCTTGCGCTCGGCAAGCTCCAAGGAGCCCATCACCGCGGCGAGCAGGTTGTTGAAGTCGTGCGCGACGCCTCCCGTCAGTTGCTCGATGGCGTCCATCTTGCGCGTTTGCACAGCCTGTTCCTGTGCCTCGGCACGGAGGCGCGACAGCTCCAGGTTGGCCCGGACGCGCGCCTGGAGCTCCCGCGCCGAGAACGGCTTCACGAGGTAGTCGTCCGCGCCGGCCTCCAATCCCTCGACGCCGGCCTCGGCGCCCGCGCGGGCGGAGAGCATGATCACCGGCACCGTGCGTAGGGCGGGATCGGCCCGGACTGCCCGGGTCAGCGCGATGCCGTCGAGCACCGGCATCATCACATCGGTGAGCAGCAGGTCCGCCGGCGCCTTGCGCAACGCTTCCAGGGCGGCGGCGCCGTCACCGACCGCGACCACTTGGTGGTCCCGCCCGAGCAGGCGCTCGGCGTAGGCACGCATGTCGGCGTTGTCATCGGCCAGGACGATGCGGGGCCGACCATCCCCGGAGGGTGCCTCTTCGAGCGAGCCCCGAAGGGATACGACGTTGGACGGCACTTGGGGCAGCCATCGCAAGGCTTCCTCGACGTAACCGCGGGCCTGGCCTTCGTCGGGTGCCGCCCCTGCCTCGACGACCCTGTCAGCGGGCAGGTGGGAGCGCCCGAAGGGAAGGGTCACCGTGAAGGTCGTGCCCTGACCAAGCGTGCTGCGAACCTCGACGTCCCCGCCGTGGAGGGAGACGAGGTCGCGCACGAGCGCGAGGCCGATCCCCGAGCCCTTGTGCGAGCGGCTGCGGGTGCCCTCGATGCGGTGGAAGCGGTCAAAGACGTGCGGCAACGCCTCGGCGGGAATTCCGACACCGGTGTCGGCCACCGTCAGGCATACGTCTGCCGGACCCGGCCCGAGCCGGACGTCGATGCTGCCGTGGAAGGTGAATTTGAAGGCGTTGGACAACAGGTTGAGGACGACCTTCTCCCACATGTCCCGGTCGACGAAGACGGTCTCTGGAAGCGGAAGGCAGTCGACGCGTAGGGCAAGGCCGCCCCGTTCGACCGCCGAGCGGAAGGTGCTCGCCAAGTCCGCCGTCAGGGCCGCGAGGTCGGCCGGCGCGAAGGTCGCCTCGACGCGTCCGGCCTCGACGCGCGAGAAGTCGAGCAAGGTGTTGACGAGCCTGAGTAGCCGGAGGGCGTTCCGGTGGGCCACCTCAAGCTCCTTGCGGCTCCCGGGCGCGATGCCGGGGTCCCGCAAGGCCTCCTCAAGGGGGCCGAGCATCAAGGTCAACGGGGTGCGGAACTCGTGGCTGACGTTGGAGAAGAACCGCGTCTTGGCGCGGTCAAGTTCGGCCAGGGCCTCGGCGCGTCGCCGCTCCTCCTCGTAGGCGCGCGCATTGCGGAGCGCCGTCGAGACCTGCCCCGCCACGAGATCGAGGAAGCCCCTGTAGCCTTCGTCGAGCGCGCGGCTCGGGCTCACGCCGAGGATCAGCACGCCCAGCGGCTCCGAGCCGGCCTCGCCCGCGAGCGGCACGACCAGCGCGTCCTCCACGGGGTCGCCCCACAACCCTCCCGCCATGCCGAGGGTCGTGCCGAGGCCGCCCACCCCTACGGTCTCGCCCGCGAGCGCCCGCTCAAAGGGCCAGGTCGCCCCTGCCTCCGCCGAGGCCAGGGGATGGGCGGCATCGATTCCGACAGCCGCGCCCTGACGCAGGCTGCCGTCGGGCTCGCGCAGGAAGACGAGCGCGAAGGGCACGTCGAGCCTCTCGCCGGACAGCGCGCGGGCTACGTCCGCGCAGGTCGCGTCGACGTTACGGGTCTCGCCCGCGTTGGCCGCCAGGTCGCGCAGCAGGCCGAGCCGACGCTCGCCCACGACCTGGGCGGTGACCTCGCTGCACACCGCCAGCATGCCGACGATGCGGCCGTCGTCGTCCTCGGCCGGCGCATGAGAGACGCTGAAGTAGGCTTCCTCCCGGTAGCCGGCCCGCTCCATCAAGAGCGGCAGGGCCGCCGTCCAGTTGGCCTCGCCGGTCTGCATCACGCGGGCGATCATCGGGCCAAGCGTGTCCCAGGACGCCGCCAGCGTGACACGGATGTCGCCGCCGAGCGCGTTGGGGTGCCCGGCGCCGATGAGCTTGGCGTAGGCGTCGTTGTAGACCTGGGTGAACTCGGGGCCCCACGTCAGGATCATCGGGTACTGCGAGGACAGGAGCGTGCGAACGGTCGAGCGCAGGCTCTGCGGCCAGGCGGCCACGGGACCAAGAGGCGTCGCCGACCAGTCGAGGCCGCGCGCGAGCGCCCGGACCTCCCCAGTACCCCGGAACAGCGTGGCCGCGGCTTCAGCAAGGGTCATTGTCCGCTACCCTTCTCCGCGTCGCACCTATCCCTCCATGCCTCGGCCATGGCCGCCACGCGTCCCCGCTCCCTCAAACCTCGTCGCAGCCGACAGATATGGGTCACGCCTCGATCATGTCCCGGATACGCGACGCCAAGGCCTCCATCACGAACGGCTTCGTGAGCACCTGCATGCCGGGCTCCAAGTAGCCGTTACCCACCGCCGCGTTCTCGGCGTAGCCGGTGATGAAGAGCACCTTCAGGCCGGGCCGTGTCACCCGGGCCGCGTCCGCCACCTGCCGACCGTTCATGCCGCCGGGCAGGCCCACGTCGGTGATCAGCAGGTCGACGCGCGCGTCCGACTGCAGCACCCGCAAGCCGGACGGGCCGCCCGCCGCCTCGATGGCCGCGTAGCCCAGGTCCTCCAGCACCTCGGCCACCAGCATGCGCACGGACGGCTCGTCGTCGACGACGAGCACCGTCTCCCCTGGCTCGGCCCTGGGCGCGTCGGCGAGGTCCGGAAGGTCCCCGGCGGCGGAGACGTCGCCGTGGTGGCGCGGCAGGTACAGGCACACGGTCGTGCCCTGCCCGATTTCCGAGTAGATGCGCACCTGCCCGCCGGACTGCTTGGCGAAGCCGTAGATCATGCTGAGACCAAGTCCGGTACCCTGGCCGATGGGCTTGGTGGTGAAGAACGGGTCGAACGCCTTGGCGACCACATCCGCGCTCATCCCCGTGCCGGTGTCGGTGACGCAGAGCGATAGGTATTGTCACGGTGGCAGGTCGCGTTCGCGGGCGGCATGGTGGTCGAGCCACCGGTTTGCAGTCTCGACCGTGATGCGTCCGCCCTCGGGCATGGCATCGCGGGCGTTGATGCACAGGTTCAGCAGCGCGTTCTCAAGCTGGCCCGGGTCCACCAGCGCCGGCCAGAGGCCGCCTGCGCCGACCACCTCGATGTGGACGGCCGGGCCCACGGTCCGGCGGATGAGTTCCTCCATGCCATGGATGAGGCCATTCACGTCGGTCGGTCTCGGTTCGAGGGTCTGCCGCCGCGAGAAGGCGAGCAGGCGATGCGTCAGCGCGGCGGCCCGCTTGGCCGCCCCTTGCGCGGCCGTCATGTACCGGTCGATCTCGGTCAGGCGGCCCTGGCTCATGCGCGTCTGCAGCAGTTCCAGGCTGCCGGATATGCCGGTGAGCAGGTTGTTGAAGTCGTGGGCGATGCCGCCGGTGAGCTGGCCCACCGCCTCCATCTTCTGCGATTGCCGCAGCGCCTCCTCGGTCTCGGCGAGCGCCTGCGCCGCCTCCTTCTCGGCCGTGACGTCCCGCCCGACCGCGTGGATGCGGTCCTCGGCTGGTACGGCTGTCCACGAGAGCCAGCGGTAGCTGCCGTCCTTGTGCCGGTAGCGGTTCTCGAAGCGCAGGGTGGTCCGGCCCTCGGACAACTCGCCGACCTCGGCTAGCGTGGGCGCGACGTCGTCCGGGTGAACGAGATCCATGAACGCGCCGCCGACGAGGTCGCGCTCGTCCCAGCCGAGCAGCGTCGTCCAGGCCGGATTCACCGCCTCGATGGTGGCGTCGTAGCGCGCGACGAGCATGATGTCGGTGGAGAGCCGCCACATGCGGTCGCGGTCGGCGGTGCGCTCGGTGACGAGGCCTTCGAGCTCCTCACGCGAGCGTGCGAGCACGTCCCGCGCCTCGACGATGTCCTGGATGTCGGTGCAGGTCCCGAACCAGCGGGTGACCTGCCCTGTGGCGTCGCGCATCGGCAGGGCGCGGCCGAGCGTCCATCGATGCTGCCCGGTATGGTGGCGTAGGCGGTACTCGATCCGGTAGGGCTCGCCGCTCGCGAGGGACGCGCTCCACACCTCCCAGGTCCGTTCCCGGTCGTCGGGATGGACGATGCCCTCCCACGCCGCGCCGTCCGTGGTGCCAGCCGGCACGCCGGTGAAGTCGTACCAACGCTGGTTGTAGTAGTCGTGGTAGCCGTCCGCCCTCGTCGACCAAACCATCTGGTCGATGGAGTTGGCGATGGTCTGGAACCGCGCCTCGGCCTCGCGCAGCGCGTCCTCGCGCTCCCGGCGCTCGGTCACGTCGCGGTAGAACAGCGCTAGCCCCTCCGGGTGCGGGTAGGCGCGCACCTCCAGCCAGACGGCGTGCCCATCCGGCCAGACATAGCGGTGCTCCAGCGTCCGTGAGACGCGCTCCCGCATCACGCGCAGGTACATCTGCCCGATGGGCATGGCCTCGGAGCCCGGGTAGACCTCCCAGTGCGAGCGGCCGACGACCTGATCCGGCGGCCTCTCCTCCAGCCGGAGGCCCTCGGCGTTCATCTGGAGGATGCGGAAGTCTTGGTCGAGGAGCATGAAGCCCTCGCCCATGCCCTCCAGCAAGCCCGAGGCCCGTGCCTCGCTGGCGCGCAGGGCCTCCTCGGCCCTGACCCTGGCTGTGGTCTCGGTGCAGGAGCAGAACATGCCGCCCACCGTGCCGTCCTCGTTCCGGATCGGCGAATAGGAGAAGGTGAAGGTGGTCTGCTCGTCGTAGCCGTGGCGGTTCATCGTGAACGGCAGGTTCTCGGCCCAGGTCGCCTCGCCGGCCATCGCGCTGTCGACGAAGGGCGTGATGGCCTCCCAGATCTCGGGCCAGATCTCGCGGAAGCGGCGACCGAGGGCAGCCGGGTGCTTGTCGCCCAGGATCTCCGCGTAGGCGTCGTTGTAGACGAAGGCGAGGTCCGGCCCCCAGGCGGCGAACATCGGGAACCTGGAGCCGAGCATCAGGCTCGCGACCGAGCGCAGCGCCTGCGGCCAGGTTTCCGGCCAACCGAGCGGCGAGGACGACCAGTCGTTGGCCCGCATGCGCTCCCCCATCTGCCCGCCTCCCGACAGAAAGGCGGCGGTCGTGGATGGGGAGGTCTCGGACATGCTCTGCGGTGGGGCCTGGATCGGGAAAGCGGCGGGCAGGGTTGTCTTCCCCCCGGCCAAGGATTCGGTGGGGGCCATGATACGTGGTGGTGGCGAGTTTGCGGCGCTCCGTGTGGCAGGGTCGTTGAGCTCGGGTCCTGCCGTCACGGGCCGCCGCGCCCCCCGGTCACGCGCTGCAGGATGTGCGAGAGCTGCCTGGCCGAGTAGGGCTTGTGCAGGAGCTCGAAGCCGTGGCCGCCCTCCTGCGCCAGCACGTGGCTGTAGCCGGACGCCAGGACCACCGGAAGGCTCGGGAAGCGGCGCCGGATCTCGCGCGCAAGCTCAACCCCGTTCATGCCCGGCATCACCACGTCCGAGAACACCGCGTCGAACCCCGCGCCGTCCGGGCCGAGATGCGCCAGGGCCTCTCCGGCGTTCGCCGCCCAGGTCGTCTCGTAGCCGAGGTCCTCCAGGATCTGGGTTGCGAAACGCCCCACCTCCACGTTGTCCTCGACGACAAGCACGCGCTGGCCCGTGCCGCCGTCCGCGGCGTCGGGCTCCACGGTCCGCAGCTCCTCGCCCCGGGCGGCGTCGACCTGCGGCAGGTACAGGGTAAAGGTCGAGCCGCGTCCGGGTGCGCTCGCGACGTCGACGTCACCGCCGGACTGCTTGGCGAAGCCGAACACCTGGCTCAAGCCCAACCCGGTCCCCTTGCCGACCTCCTTCGTGGTGAAGAACGGCTCGAAGATGCGCCCGACCACGTCGGCCGGGATGCCGGAGCCGGTGTCCGTCATGGACACGGCGGCGAAGGGCTCGGGCGCTGGGGCATGTCCGCGGATGGCGGGCTTGCCGACCCCGCAGGCCAGGCGCAGCGTCAAAGTGCCCTCTCCGTCCATCGCGTCGCGGGCGTTGACGGACATGTTCACCAGCGCGGTCTCGAACTGGCTGCGGTCGGCGCGCACGAAGCAGGGCGCATCCGGCAATTCGGTGACGACCCGGATGCGCGCGCCCGTGACCGTGTCGAGCATCTCGGCCACGCCGCGCAGAACGGCAACGAGGTCGAACGCCTCCGCCTTCAACGCCTGCCGTCGCGCGAAGGAGAGCAGCTGCCCGGTCAGCTTGGCGGCCCGGTCGACGGTGTCCGAGACCGCGTCGAGGTAGCGGGCCTTGCGGGCCTCGGCCAAGTCGGGCCGGCGCAGGAAGTCGACCGACGAGCGGATGATGGTCAGCAGGTTGTTGAAGTCGTGCGCCACGCCACCGGTCAATTGCCCGATGGCCTCCAGCTTCTGCGACTGGCGCAGCGCCTCCTCCGCCTCGTGCAGGGCGACCGCGCGCTCCTTCTCGGCGGTGACAGCGCGTCCGTAGGCGTAGACGATGTCGCCCTCGGTGGCGGTGTGCCACGAGATCCAGCGCGGCGTCCCGTCCTCGTGCCGGTAGCGGTTCTCGAAGGCGGTGAGGTCGTCGTCCGTGGCGGCGTAGGACAGCGCCGTGCGCGTCACGACGTCGTCTTCGGGCCAGACGAATTCTTGGAAGCTGCGGCCCACCACCTCCGCTGGGTCGTGGCCCAGGATCGTCCTCCAGGCCGGGTTGACCGCGCGGAAGACGCCGTCGACGCCGACCACGACGAGCAGGTCGCGCGAGTTGCGCCAGACCCGGTCGCGCTCGGCCGTGCGCTCGGCGATGCGCCGCTCCAGCGCCTCCTCGCGGGCGTGCTCCTCGGTGACGTCCTGCGCGATGCCGCCCAGATGCCGGAGGCAGCCCTCCGCGTCGCGGATCGGGAAGCCGGTGTCGCGGATGTGGCGCACGGCCCCGTCCTCGGGCCGCACGATGCGGTACTCGACCGTGTGTGTCTCGCCGGAAAGCAGGCGCGGCATGGCCGCGAAGGCGCGCGCACGGTCGTCAGGGTGCACCAGCGAGGCCCAGCGTCCGAGGTCGCCCATCACCAGCTCGCGCCGGTCGCCCCAGACCCGCTCGTAGGCCGGGCTCAGCCACTCCAGCCGGCCGCCCGCGGGGTCGGCGATCCAGAGCACCGTCGGCCGAGTTCTCCGCGAAGGAGCGGAAGCACTCCTCGCTCTCGATCAACCCGGCCGCGGCGCGCACCCGCGCGGTCGTCTCCTGCGCCACGTTGAGGATGCCCGCGGCGCGCCCGTCCGCACCCAGGACCGGGTTGAGGCTGTATGTGAAGAAGACCTCGTCGGGCGTGCCGTCCCGGTCGAGCACCAGCCGCTGGTCCTGCACCTCCACGGCGCCCTCGCCGGCGAGCACCCGGGCGAACATGGGTTCGAGCTCCTGCCATGCCTCCGGGAACACCTCCCGCGCCGGGCGGCCCAGCGCGCCGGGATGCTTGCCTCCGACGAGCGCGCCCCAGGCGTCGTTGTAGAGGATGGCGAGGTCGGGCCCCCAGTAGAGCGCCATCGGGGCCGCGGCCTGGAGCGCGACGCCCACCAGGGTGGCGAGCGCCGCCGGCCACGCCTCGGCGGGCCCGAGGACGGTGGCGGACCAGTCGTGCGCCCGCATCCGGGCGGCCATCCCGCCGCCGCCCGGAAACAGGTTCGTTGTTTTCGCCGGCTCGCCGTCCATCCCGGGGTTGTCGTCCCATGCAGTCAGGCCCCTCTTGTGGGAGAGATGCCGCACACGGCACAAGCCCGTTCTCGAATCGTACGCGTCCCTTGCGCGCCCGGCACCAACGGATCCCCAGCTACCCGCATCGGTCTGCCGCCGGACGGGCTTATCGGATGGGTCCCGGCGATGTGCGGGGCTCCAGGCTCCAAGGGGACCGAACCTCGTACACGATGCCGTCGTCGTCCCCGTACGGCGTGCCGGACGCCGCGGTCGACGCGATGGCCCGGAGCAAGGCGTCCGCGGGGACCCGGTCGGCCAGCACGAGCACGGGGCCGACCCCGACCTCGCCGCCGTCGGCGAACGCAAGGCGTCCGGCCACCAGGGCACCGGCCATGTCCGCGAGAAGCTGGCGGTCGGCGGGCCTGAAGGCCGCCAGCGCCAGGGCATCCTGGTCGTACGCCGTGACGAGGGCGTCGTCCGCCTGGATCGCGCCGTGGAAGGCCTCGCCGTCCCGAAGGTCGCGCAACCGGATGCCCCTCCGCTTCGCCCGCCAATCGGTGGCGAAGGGGTCGTTGAGGATCAGCAGGGTCGCGAGCTTGGGGTCGTCGTGCTGGACGAGGACCCATCGGGGCTTGGCCCTTTCGGGCGGCAGAGGCCGTCCTCGACCGTCGCCGCGTCGTCGGGCACCCCAAGCCAGTCGCGCAGCCCAACGCAATCGCCGACATGCTCGGCCGCAGCGTCATGCCCGAGCGCCACGCCCCAGGGCGCCTGGTCGAGGCCCAGAAGTACCACGCGGTTGTCGTTCCCGGCCTTCATCGATGCGGCTCCGGGCATGCCGCCCCAGCGGGGCCCTGCCGAACAGTGATCGCCCAAGTAGCCTCAAAGGCAAGGCTCGCGGGCGACGGAGCGCGCCGGCTCCGCCGTCCAAGTCATCGCCCGCGCGCAGACCGGCCACGTGATCCGCAGCGGCTCGGCCAGCGCTGCCGCAGGCATCTGCGTATACCTGTGTCGCCGGCTCGTCCGCCGTGCGTGCACGTTCATGCCGTGGCGGCAAGGCCCTCAGGAGGTGCAAACGCTAGCAAGCGCGGTTGAACGCATTCGGAGCGCTCCTCGTCTCGGACCGCGGCAAAGGCACGGGCCACGCGCGAGAACTCCGGCGTGCGGAGGTAACCGTAGGACTTGTGGTGGTTCGCCTCGCCGTTGGGCCGCAGGTAGCCGTTCACGACCCGCCGGTCGACGATGCTCACGCCGGTGTCGCTCGACCCGTAATCCGCGTCGAGCGCCCCCATGATGGCGACCACGTCCTCGCCGTCGGCAAGGTTGGTCCAGGCCGAGACGTTGTTCGGCACCCTGATCGCCCCATGCTCGGCCTCGAACTTGAGCTTCACCTTGGCGAGGCCCAATGGAGAGCCGGCCGTGACGAGGTGCTCGACCTTCAGGGAGGGATCCTCGCGCTCCAGCAGCCGCAGCGCATCGTAGGCGATCACCGATCCCATCGAGTGCGCCACGAGCAGGATGCGACGGTCGCGGTACGCCCGCAGCCTCTCGATGAGCCGGGCCCGCACGTCGCGGGCGAAACCCGCTTCCGAGTGGTAGTGCCAGAGGTCGTCGAAGCGGTGTTCCAGGATGACGTCGTCCACGAGCGTGACGCCGGTCGCCTCCTCGATGAGGTCGATGCCGGCGTAGACGGGTGCCAGTACATCCTTCGCCGTGACCGACGGTGCGTCCTCGCCTCCGGGAAGCGGACCGGCTCCGGCGTAGGGACGATACGGCTCGCGATTGTCGTCCTCCGGAAGCGGCGCGTCGTAGCGCAAGTCGGCCCAGTAGACGAACTCGAAGAGGAAGTCGGGATCGACCAGCCCTTCGTTGCGGGCCAAGCCTTCCGCGATGGCTGCCTTCCACCACCGCGTCTTCTCGTCGGCCGGCGGTTTGTTCGCGAGGCCGTGGATGCCGATGACGACGCGACCCGGCTCCATGACGGCTGGTGCCTCCTCGTTGTGTCGACGCGGCCCGGAGTGTTGCGACGCGTCCCGGAGCCGTGCAGTAACGCGGATGCCCAGGAATCCGATGCACGAGGCTCGTTTCCTGGATGATCGGGTCAGGAACGCTCCTCGGCGGCGAGGCGCTCGACCTCGCGCACGTAGCCGTCTGCGTCGAACTTCTTGAGCGTCGCCGCTCCCAGCGAGCGCACGTTCCCGTACACTGGCCGCGGGCCCCAGGGGCGGTCGTGCAGGCCGAAGAGCCAGGTCACGTTCGTGAACGAGTTCGCGTCGCGACCGTCGATGAAATACTTGTTGTTCAGCCGCAGCGCCGTCTCGAACGCCTCCTCGGGCGACGCCGACCACTCCAGGATCTTCTTGCCCCAATACATGCGCATGTGGTTGTGCATGTAGCCGGTCTCGCGCATCTCCATCATGGCCGCGTTCCAGTAGCGGTCGTGCGTCTCCCCGCGCTCGAACTGCTCGGGCGTGTAGAGGTAAGGCCGCGGATCGCCGCGATGCGCATCCAGCGTCTTGCGCGCCCAGGCCGGCGCGGCCTCGTAGGAATCGTAGTTCGGCTCGTAGTAGATGTGGTTCATCGCGAGCTCGCGCCGGACGATGAGCTCCTCCAGGTACGCCGCCTTGTCGTCCTCGCCGCCCGTCGCGGCAGCCTGGACCTTGAGCGCGATAGCGACCGGCGAGATCTGGCCGTAGTGCAGGTACGGGCTCATGTGCGAGGCCGCGCCTGCCTCCGGCCGCCCCCTGATCTGGGCATAGTGGTTGAAGCGGGCGTCCAGGTAGTGGCTCAGCGTCGCCTCGGCCTGCGTGGTGCCGCCCTTGAAGCGTCGCACCGGCCGCACGCTCTGGTCGGCCTTCAGGCTGGCAACGAGCCTCGGCACGTCCGAGAGGTCGAGCGTGCTCTCGAAGCTGAGATGGTCGGCCCGATGGGCGACCGACCGTTCCTCCAGCGGCACGAGGTATTCGGGCAGGAGCCGGCGAATCTTGGGCCGCAGGGTGCGGGCAGCGACCTCGTGCTTGGGCGAGGCGGTCTCGACGGGCACCACAACCTCGCCCTCGACCTGCACCACGCGGCAGGGCGCCCGGGCGGCGAAGTCGGCGTAGAAGCGACGCACCGGCTTCAGGTAGTTGCGGTCGCAGATCACGAGCGCCGCGTCCGCCGCGTAAAGGAGCGCGGTCTCGACCGGCGGCTGCCGGCGCGCGACGTAGGCGATGCCGCGCTTGGCGAGCTCAGGCCCGACCTCGGCCATGCCCTCCAGCAGGAAGGCCCAGTGGCGGGCGTTCGCCTCGGGAATGCCCTCGGCGAGCCCGTAGCAGACCAGCACCGGCAGCCCGCGCCCGTTGGCCTCCTCGACGGCGTATTCCAGGGCCGGGTTGAAGCGGGCGCGCTGGGACAGCCCCATCCAGTACAGGACGTAGGAAGCGCCATCCCGCGCGGGCAGGTCGTTGAGCGGCTTGATGCGGGTTGGCTGGATCATGCGCGACGGATTCCGTGTCGGCGTGGGCGAATGGCCGGCGGCCTCCTCCCACATAGGGCGGCTCGACCGAGAACGCGCCGCACGCGCGGCACGCCTCGGTAATCCACAGCGAAGACGAAACAGCGCATGTTGCCCACATGTTCTCGTGCGTTGATGGGCACGGCCAGGGGTGGTCCTTGTGTGCGTAGGTGGTGGGATGCCTGAGACCGGAAGCTACGGACCTGAGGAACGCGCCGCCGTGCTGGAGCGGCAGCGTACGCTGAAGATGGCGAAGTCGGCCCACGCCTACGTCCGCGGCAACACCCTGCAGTTCTACGACTGGCTCGATGGGCTCCCGCGCGGCACCCTGCCGGAGGGCCTCCGGTCTGGATCTGCGGCGACTGCCATCTCGGCAACCTGGGCCCGCTGGCCGACGCGGAGGGGCGTGTAGACATCCAGATCCGCGACATCGACCAGACCGTCGTCGGCAACCCGACCCACGACCTCGTTCGCCTCGGCTTGTCGCTGGCGAGCGCCGCGCGCGGCTCCGACCTGCCCGGCGTGGTCACCGCCCGGATGCTGGAGGAGATGGTCCGCGGCTACGCGCAGGGCCTCGCTGGCTTCAAGGCGGACGGGGCGCCGCCCGAGCCGGACGTGGTGCGCACCGTGCGCCGGCGCGCCCTCGGACGCGAGTGGAAGCACCTCGCCCGCGAGCGTCTGAAGGACGTCGAGCCCTCCATCCCGCTCGGTCGCAAGTTCTGAGCGCTCGACGATGTAGAGCGGGGCGCCTTGCAAGGCCTGTTCGAGGAGGAGCGGGTGCGCAGCCTCGTACCTGGCGCTGAACCGACGCGGCGGCCAGTCGATGGTCCGCCTGATCGACGCGGCGTACTGGATGAAGGGCTGCTCCTCACTCGGGTTCCTGCGCTACGCCGCGCTCGTGCGCATCGAGGACCAGGGCAAGCGGAGGCTCGCGCTCGTCGACCTCAAGGAGGCCGTCGAGCCCGCCGCACCGGCAACCCCGGGCGCGGAGATGCCCGCCGACCCGGCCGAGCGCGTCGTGGCCGGGGCGCGGGCGCTCTCGCCGAACCTGGGCGAGCGCATGCTGCCGGTGAGCCTCCTCGGCAAGCCGGTGGTGATGCGCGAGCTCGCGCCCCAGGACCTCAAACTCGACATCGACCAGTTCAGCCGCGAGGAGGCCGTGCGGGCGGCGCACTACCTCGCCCACGTCGTCGGCAATGCGCACGGCTGGCAGATGGACGAGGCCACCCGTTCGGGCTGGCGTGACGAGGTCCTGCGAGGCACGGACGGCGGGTCGCAGGCGCCGAGTTGGCTCTGGTCGAGCGTAGTCGAGCTCGCGGGCCGGCACGAGGTCGGCTACCTCCAGCACTGTCTCCGCTACGCGACCGCGGAGGCCGCTTGAGGCGTAGTGGCCTTCGGCGCTACGAGGCCGTCCGGGAGGGTCAGGTAGCCGAACCGGCCGCCCGCGCGCTTCCCGGGCCCCAGCAGCCCCAGGCCGTGCTCCGCGTCGCGGCGGCCTGCGGCCCAGCGGTCGCGGATGGAAGACGGCGAGAAGTCGAAGCTCTTGGCCGCGAGCTCGTCCGCGCCGGTCTGGTAGACGAGGTGAAGCAGCGTCACCGCCGGTCCCGCGGGATCGAGCCGCTCCCGCAGCGCGTACTCTCGCCTCAGCCCCGCAATCGCCCGACGCGGGGGGCTGGCGAAGATGAGGTCGTTGGCGCGCTCCAGAACCGCGTCGAGGGAGGCGGGTCGCGGCGCTCGCAGGGAGAACAGGTCGGAGGCGATGCAGAGAAGGTCCCGCTCCGGCTCGTTCTCGAAGAGCGGGTCGAGGGGCAGGTTGTTGGTGTAGCCCGCGTCGCATAGGACCCGGCCATCCACCTCGACGGGCGGAAAGGCGGGCAGGATGGCCGTGCTGGCGAGGATGTGCTCGGGCCGGACCTCCTGGCGTGCGGTATCGAAGTAGACCTCCTCGCCGGTCTCGATATCGACGCAGCCCACCGTTAGGCGCGTGCCGCCTCGGTTCAGCCGCTCGAAGTCGATGAGGCGCTCCAGGGTCCGCAGCAGGGGCTTGTTGTCGAACAGGGCCACGTCATTCGGCACCCATGGGAGGGCCGACCATAGGCCGGGTAACCGGTGGCCGAATATGCTCGGTCGCCCCCAGGCGAGCGCCAGGAGGGCGTGCAGGCCGTTGTAGACCTGGCGCGGCTTGAGCAGCCCGGTCGGGCTCGGGCCCGTGGCCAGGGTCGCCTCGTCCCAGAACGCCCGGAGCTTGGCGACCCTGTCCTCGGGGGCGTTGCCCGCGACGATGGCGGCAGTCACCGCGCCGATGGAGGCGCCCACGACCCAATCGGGCCGGAGCCCGTGGCCGTGCAGCGCCTCGTAGGTCCCGGCATGGTAGGCGCCGACGGCGTTGCCGCCGGCGAAGACCAGGGCCAGGTCGCGTGTGTCGTCCAACATCCGTGCCTTCGTGCGTTGAGGCCGTCGCCGGCCATGACCCGGGTGGCGTCAGCCGTGCGGCTTGAACACGACCTTGGTGCAGTTGTCCTTCTTGTCCCGGAACAGGTCGTACAGCGCCGGGCCCTCCTCAAGGTTCGTCGAGCGGTGGCTGATGATGAAGGAGGGGTCGATGTCGCCGTTCTGTATGCGCTCCAGCAGCGGCTTCATGTACCTCACCATGTGGGTCTGGCCGGTCTTCAGGGTCAGGCCCTTGTTCATCAGGATGCCGAGGGCGACGGGACCGACGGGACCCGCGAACACGCCCGGCATCGAGACGTTTCCGCCGGGCCTGCAGGCGAGGATGGCCTGGTTGAGCGCATAAGGCCGCTCAAGGCTGACCGTGTGCTCCATGATGGCCGAGGTGACCTTCTGCAGCGTGGTGTCCGCCCCGTGGGATTCCATGCCGACCGCCTCGATGACCGAGTCCGGGCCGAGGCCCTTGGTCATCTCCATCAGCGTGTCCTGCACGTTCTCCTTGGACAGGTCGATGGTCTCCGCGCCGGCCTCGCGGGCGAGCGCCAGGCGCTCGGGCACGCTGTCGATGGCGATGACGCGCTTGGCACCGAGCAGGTAGCAGCACTTCACCGCCAGCACGCCAACCGGGCCGCAGCCCCAGATGGCGACGGTGTCCTCAGGACCGATGTCGCAGTGCTCGGCGGCCTGGTAGGCGGTTGGGAAGATGTCGGACAGGAACAGCACCTGCTCGTCGGTGAGGCCCTCGGGCACCACGATGGGCCCGACGTCGGCGTAGGGCACCCGCAGGTACTCGGCCTGGCCGCCCGCGTAGCCGCCGGTGATGTGGGAGAACCCGAACAGGCCGGCGAGCGGGTAGCCGTAGGTCTCGGCCTGGAGCTTGCCGTTCGGGTTGGTGCGCTCGCAGCAGCTCCAGTTGCCCCACTTGCACTGCCGGCACTCGCCGCAGCAGATGGTGAAGGGCACCACGATGCGGTCGCCGACCTTGAGCTTCGCGTTGTCCTTTCCGACCTCGATGACCTCGCCCATGGTTTCGTGGCCGAGGACGTCGCCGCATTCCATGGTGGGCATGAACCCGCCCATGAGGTGCAGGTCCGAACCGCAGATTGCGCAGGCGGTCACCTTGATGATGACGTCGCGCCCGTGCTCGATCTTGGGGTCGGGCACGGTCTCGCAGGTGATCTTGCCCCGGCTCTGCCACGTGAGTGCTTTCATGGTCGGTCGCTTCCGTTCGTTGGGGGTTCGGTTTCGGTCAGTAATCCGGGCGCGTACCCGGTCAGCGACGGCGCTGCCTGGGTCGCGTGCCGAAGATCACGGCGGCCGTCGCGGCCAGGCCGGCGGCGACCACGCTGGCGGTCGCCAGCGGGTGCAAGGTCGCCCGAGTGTAGGCGCTGGTGCGCACGACGTAGACGGGCGGGTCGCCGCGAACCTCGCCGGCATGCCGCGGCGCATGGAGGGCGCCCTGCGGGTCCCGCGGCTCCTCGGCACGCTTTTGCAAGGCGATGATGGCCGGCGCCAGCTCGTCGTAGGCGCCCGGCGCGAACTCCTTGCCCATCACGAACATCTTGCCGCCGCCGCCCACGAAGATGTCCCGCTGCGGGTGCACGGCGGCGTGCAGGATGGCGTTGGCCACCTCCTCGGGCGGGTAGATCGGCGGCGGCAGCGTCGGCTCGCGGTCCATGTAGTTGCGGGCACGCTGCGGCAGCGGCGTGTCGATGGACGCCGGCTTCACGAGGGTGACCGAGACCGGCGCCCGGTCCGCGATGAGCTCCATGCGCAAGGTGTCGGTGAAACCCTTCACCGCGTGCTTCGAGGTCGCGTAAAGGCCCTGAAACGGGAAGGCGAGGTCGGATGCGATACTGCCGACATTGATCAGCGCGCCACCGCGTTTCCGCAGGTGCTCGACGGCCATCAGAGAGCCATTCACCGTACCCCAGAGGTTGGTCTGGATCAGGCGCTCGTGATCCTTGTAGGCGATCTCGCGCAACGGCCCGTAGACGGTCAGGCCGGCGACGTTGACCCAGGTGTCGAAGCCGCCGAACGTCGCGATTGCTTTGTCGGCGATGGCCTGGACGTCCTCGCGCCGGCCTACGTCGGCGACGACATAGGTTGCGTTCGGGCCGAGCTCGTCGGCGACCCGGGCGAGCACGTCCTGGCTGCGCGCGGCGAGCACCACCCGGGCGCCGCGCTTGGCGGCCATGTGGGCGGTGGCCAAGCCGATGCCGCTCGACGCGCCTGTGACGACGATGACCTGCTCGCGCAGCGCCTTATGCGCCATGTCCGGTTCGCTCCTTGTCGACCCTGAACGGTGCCCGGCATGTCTACGCGCCAGACGCCGAAGCGTTGCAGCCCCAGCGCGTTCCGTGCCTTCGGGTCTAGGCCGTGCCGGCCATGACCGGCTCGCGGACGTCGCCATGACGCGCCCCGTCTGAGGGAGCTGGCAGGAGCAGACGGTCGCCGTCCGCCGTCCGGGCCATCTCGTGGTCCGGCGAGGGGAAGTCGAGGCTCCCGTCCGACCGGATGACGAGCAGGCACCGCGCGTCGCGGACCTCTGAGCCGGCTAGCTCGATCACGAACCGCCAGCCGGCGGCGTGTCTCCCTGCCAGGGCCTCGAAGTCGAACCCGTTCGCCAGCACCTTCCCGCGCGAGTCCCGGCTCACGCCGGTCTCCGCGTGCAGGAGGTGGTCCGCGGACGGCGCGAGTTGGTAGACCCGCTCGCGGCCGAGTTCCGGCGCGAGGCGCGTGCAGACGAGCGCGTTGTAGAGCTCGTCCCGGGTCGCCGCGAGCAGCCGGTCCGGCGGTTGGTCGGCAAGCCCTTCCTCGGCCTCGCGCGACAGGAGCTCAGCCTGCAGCGTCGGCACCCCGCCAGCCCGGGCCGCGCGTAAGGCCCCGGGATAGGTGTCGACCAGCAGCACCGGCACGCCGGCGCGGTGCAGCGCCAGGGCGAGGTCGCTTGACCAGGGCGAGGCGCCGACGACGGCAAGCCGCTCCGCATCCGCGGCGACCGAGAGCCCGAACCGGCGTGCCAGCGGCGCGAGCGAGAACCCATGGGCGAGCACGGTCGCGACGATGACGGCGAACACCGTCGGCTGGATCAGGTGCCTCCCGCATAGCCCGCCTCGCTGAGCCTGGGGCCGGCGAGGCCGGCGACCGCGGCCGCCACGATGCCGCGCGGGCCGATCCACCCGACGAACAGGCGCTCGCGCCAGGTCAGGTCGCTGCGCCACGTGGCCAGCCAAAGCGCCGCCGGCCGCACCACGAACAGCGTCGTGGCCGTCAACGCGATGACCGGCAGGGAGAGCTTGCCCAGCACCGTGAGGTCGAGGTCGGCGGTGAGGACGACGAAGAGGCAGGAGACCAGGAGGACGACCAGCGCCTCCTTGAAGCGGCGCAATTCTGCGATGCCCGGGACGTGCAGGTTTGCGAGCGCGATGCCGAACACGGTCGCGCCGATCAGCCCGGCCTCGTGCATCAGGAGGTTCGGCACCGCGTAGGCGACGAGCGCCAGCGCCAGCAGGAGCGGCGTCTTCAGGGTCTCCGGGACAAGGTCGCGCCGGAACGCCCAGGCCACGAGGAAGGCCGAGCCGACCCCGAGGACCGCGGCGGCCCCGGCGCCTTCCGCGAGGTGCAGCGCGAGGTCCGTCACGGCCTCCTCGCCCGACCGATGCGGTAGGCCGACCAGGATCTCGATGACGATGGCGGTCAGGATGGCGCCGACCGGGTCGTTGACGATGGCTTCCCACCTCAGGAATGCGGCGGAGCGCCGCTCCAGGCGGGCGTGGCGCAGCAGCGGCAGGATGACGGTCGGGCCGGTCACCACAAGGATGGCCCCGAACACAGCCGACGGCCCCCAGAGCATGCCGCCGACGAGGTGGGCGGCGACCGTGCCCAACACGAAGTTGATGGGCAGGGCGATGGCGGTGAGCCGGAGCACGCCCTCGCCGGCGGCACGCAACTCGCGGAAGTCGAGCGCGAGGCCGCCCTCGAACACCACGATGGCCACGGCCAGGCCGATCAGGGGACGGAGGTTTGGCCCGAACGCCTGGGACGGATGGAGGAGGCCGAGCACCGGCCCGATGAGGAAGCCGAGCCCGAGGAGGAGGACGATGGCCGGAATGCGGAAACGGGAAGCGATGACCTGGGCTGCGATGCCGCCCGCGACGATGCAAAGCACCGCCGTCGCCACACCCTGTTCCATTCGCGAAGCTCCCTTGAGCGCGCCCCTGCCGGCTCGGGAAACGTCTCCCGGCGCCGGAGGTCCCTGCCAACGTCGCCTCAGGCCGTACCGGAGGCGGTGGTGTCCGTCGCACGCGGGCGGAACGGGCATCGCCACTCCTCGTCCACGACCCGGCCGCTGTACTGGCGCGCCTCGGACACCTCGCCGTGCCGGGCCAACATCGGGTTCACCGATCCGGCCAGCGCCTCGTCCCGCTGCAGGATGGAGGAGCGCAGCTTCTCGTAGCGCCCGGCCTCGCGCAGCTGCTCGAACTGGGCGTGCAGGTTAAAAACCAGGGCCGGCGACGAGAACCGCCGGGCGGGCCGGCTGGCGTTCGGGTGCAGGCCGACCACGAAGAACGCCTCGCCGGCGAAGCTCAGGGAGAAGTGTGGGCTGTCCGGCTCGGGGGCGACGCGCCCGTCCCAGGGGTGGCCGAGCCAGGCGTCCTTGTCGGCGAGGGACTGCACACGGTTCCAAAGGTGCCGCTCGAATCCTTCCTCGTCCAGGTCGCTCGGCCCCTCGAAGACGACGGCGAAGCTCTGGAACAGGTCCGGTTGTCGGCGGTAGCGCGCCGCGAAGGCCATCAAGGCCGGGTAGATGCGCATGTCGTCCCAGGCCGAGGTGATGTCGCGGGCGACCAGCACCCGCATCTGGCCCTTGGTCAGGGCCGACTTGGCGCCGACGCAGGGGAAGCCGGCGTCGCGGATGAAGGCCCGGAAGGCTTCCGCCTGCGGATGGTTGGTATCGTCTCGGGGCAGTTGCATCGGAACTCGGCACGCAGGTCGCAAAGATGCCCGCGGAACCGGCACGAGGCGCCGCGGCAACAGGCAACGGTCCCCCGCAGGCCGCGTTCCGCGCGGGCTGGGAGGTGTCCTGCCTATCCACAGATGTCAGCCCTCACCGCCCGGGCCGGACGAGCGCCCCGATGAAGTTGCGCATCTCGGCCAGCCTGAGCCGCTCGTCGGTGACCTGCTCGTCCAGGCCGAGGCGCCAGGCGAGGTCGCGCCGGTTTGGCTCGCGGTGCAAGGCATCGACCTGCAGCGCGTAGGCTTCCACGTCGTCCTCGCCCCGTGCGAGCCCGGCCTCGACCAAGCTATCCGCCTGTCGGCGCAGGGCACCGGCCACTTCGTCCAGGCCGGTCTCGGGATGGTACTGCACACCCCAGAACACGCCGCCGTCGAAGCGGATCTCGGCGGCCTGCACGGCAGTGAGGCGATTGCCGGCGAGCAGAGTGGCCCCCGGTGGCAACGCGTCGACCTCGTCGGTGTGGATAGCCGGCGCGTCGAAGGCCGCCGGCCGACCCGCCAGCAGTGGATGTGACCGCTCATCCGCCGTCGGCGTGATCCGCCGTCGGCGTGATCCGCCGCGCGAACCCTGCCTCCAACCTTCTCGCGTTCGGGCGCACGCTGTCGCCGGCGGCGACCTTCGCGACCTGCAGCCCGGCGCAGGAGCCGAAGGCCGGCGTGCCCGAAGCGAACACGCTCCGCATGAAGGCGACCGTTCGCCGGGTCTCCGGCGTCTCCTCGTAGAGATGCAGTGGCGAGCCCGTGAGGAACACCGCGTCGTATTCGGCCAAGCTGTCCCCGGGTGGGAGAGCCGCATCGGCGTCGGCCGGCTGGATGCGGTCGCAGGTGGCCCCGGGAGCGAGCCTGCGCAGGATGTCGAGGTAGGTCTCGCCAGAGGAGCGGCCGACGCTCTCGCGACGCTTCTTACGCGCCTCGGGCGTCTCGCTCTCGGCCACCAGGAAGCGCGACGACGATTGGGTTGAATTCACGGCAGCCCAGTTCTCAGTGGCCGCGTGGCAAGCCGAGCCACGGCCGCAGGTCTAGGCGTGCGGCCGCGATGGCGCTCAGGACCTCCCTGGGGGCGCCGGCCGCCTTGGCTTCCACCTCGAAAGCCTGCAACCGCTGGAACAGCGCGACCTCCAGGTTGGGAATGACGGGGATCGGACGGAAGGAGGTCATCACCTTCAGCTCCCGCAGGTAACGGCAACCCTCCTCGTGACCGACCGTCATGGCACCTCCTTGGAACCAAGTCCGCCCTCGTCGCGCGAGGTCATGTCGGACAACACCCGTGGCGGCGAAGGGTTTGCGGAGGCGCGTGCGTCACGCTGTATCTCCTAGGGGCCCAGGCCGGCTTGCCCTCCGCCGCCGAAGGGACATCGAGCCACCCATCCATGCCGGCGTCTCGCCCTTACGCGGGGGGAAGCCCATGCGGCGAGCTGGGGTGGTCGGCGTCGGTGCCATCTGCCGGGCCTGCGGCGGTCCGGCTAGCGCGGCCAGGCGTGCGGTGCACCGGCGACGCAGGTTGGCAACCTGAGGCGATGAATACGGTTCTACCGACAGCCTCTTGGGACGGGGCCGTTCGGGAGGGGGCGTTGGAGGTTCGGGACATCGCGACGGCGGGCAAGCCGGACCCAAGGCTCCTGCAGGCCGCCGTCGAAGCCTCCGGCGAGGCCATCGTGATCACCTCGGCCGACCTCGACGAACCGGGACCGCGCATCGAGTACGTGAACCCCGCCTTCACGCGCATGACCGGTTACGGGGCCGAGGAGGTCGTGGGTCTCACGCCGCGTCTTCTGCAGGGGCCCGGAACGGATCGGGCCGTCCTCGACCGCATGCGCGCCGCCCTTGCCGCTGGCGAGCCGTTCCAGGGCGAAGCGGTGAACTACCGCAAGGACGGCTCGACCTACGTCGTCGAGTGGCTGATCACGCCCGTGCGCGAGGGCGACGGGGGCATCTCGCACTGGGTCTCGGCCCAACGCGACATAACCGAGCGGCGCGGCGGCGAGGACCGTCAGGCGCTGATGGTGCGCGAGCTGCACCACCGAGTGAAGAACACCCTCGCCACGGTCCAGGCGGTGGTGGACGCGACCGCCCGCTCCTCGCTCTCCGTCGCCGAGTTCACCCGCGCGTTCTCGGGGCGGATCGGCTCGTTGGCCCGGACCCACGCGCTGATCACCGAGGACCTTGCCCAGGCCGCCTCGTTCGAGGGACTGCTGAGGGCGGAGCTCGACCCCTACGACGAAAGGCGGCGCCTCACCCTGGAGGGCCCCAAGGTCGTGCTGCCGTCCGAGCTCGCCGTGCCGGTCGGCATGGCGTTGCATGAGCTGACCACGAACGCGCTGCGGCACGGCTCGCTGGCCGACCCGAACGGCCGCCTCCAAGTGAACTGGTGGGTCGAGGATGGGCATGCCGGGCGTGCCCTGCGCTGGGACTGGAGCGAGCACGACGGCCCGCCCGACCCGCACCCCACGCGCGAAGGCTTCGGCCACCGGCTCCTCAACAAGGTCCTGGCCACCCAGACGGGTGCCGAGGTGGATGTGGACTTCGCTCCGGATGGCCTGCGGGTGTCCGTGCGCATGCCCCTGCCGCCGTCACACCCTTAGGGAGCGTCGGCCTAAACCGGGAGGCTCAACCCTTCCTGCCATCCTTCCCGCTCCGGTCGATCTCCGTGCGGCAGGCCGGCGAGAGGTTCGCCATGTTCTTCCGGAAGCAGGCTTGGACCTCGTCGCCGTCCGGCGGGAGGTCGCCGCAGTACGTGGCGTAGTCGCCGCTGCAGCGCGCCTTCAAGGCCTCCCGGTCCATGGTGAATGCGGACTGCGCCACGACGAGGCTGGAGGTCGCGAGCACGAGGGTTACGAAGGTCCTGTAGGGCATGGGCTCGCGGTCCTGCTGATGCGTGTCATGCTGGGCTCCCCCGACAGCTCAGGTGCCTGGGTGCCCGGCCGCCTCGTCAGGCTGTCCGGGCAACATACGGTTTTTGGGGGCGCCGAAAGGGGTATCCGGCGCCCCCCTGCCGTCAGGCGTGCCTGAGGTCGTCGGGAACCTTGCCGCCGTTCTCGGCGAGCTTCTGGATCACCTGCTTGTGCAGCCAGACGTTCATGGAGGCCGAATCCTCCTTGTCGCCCGTGTAGTGCAGCTCGTCCGCAAGCTGCTTGCGGGCCTGCAGGCTGCTGTCGAGGTCGAGCAGCTTCATGAGGTCGACGATGGAGCGCTTGTAATCGAGCTCCTGGCCCTTCTTCGAGGCAAGGCCGGCGAGCACCTGCCCGACATCGACGTTCGCCTGCCCGGCTCCCGATGGAGCGTCGGCGACCGGGGACGGCGCCCCGCTCATCGAGGGCGCGGCCGCGCTGCTGGCCGAGCCGGTCGGACCGCCCGAACCCTGCGCCGCGGCCGACACGCTCGGCGCCTCCGAGGCGTGCGGGGCCGCCGCCTGGGCGCTCGCGCTGCCGCCGAAGATCTTCGACATGATCGACCCAAAGATGCTCATCCAGTCCTCCAAGATCCTGGCCCCGACTAGGGCCGAGCGGACGACAACGGAACGCCAGTGACCGACGTTCCGCAACTCGTCGCCCGCATCGGAGCATGGTCGACGGGCGGTGGCATATACGCTCATGGTGCCGTCCGCCTCGCCTCGGTCGTGACGGCTCAGGCCGCGACCTGCTCCAGGCTCTCGGCGAGCTGGCTTGCGATCTCGTCGCCCTCGTAGATCTCCGCGACCGCCTGCTTCAGCTTCTGCTCGTCCTCGGAGCGGCCGAGGGCCTTGGCGTAGGCCGCCGCCGAGCCGAAGCCCGCCAAGCCGTAGTGCGACATGCGCTGGTACTGGGCGATGATCTCCACGTCGCGCAGCTTGCCGTCGGTCGGCGCCTCCTGGATGCCGTGCTTCTTCGCCTCGGTCACGAGACCCTCCATACCCTTGCAGTGCTCCGGCTCGGCCTCGCCGCCGTTCTGCCGGATCAGGTCCTTGAGGATGTCGGTGTGCTTCTGGATGCCGCCAACCGAGTGCTCAAGCATCTGCTTGAGCTTGGGGTCGGAGACGTGGCCACCCAACTCCTTGACTGTCCTGATCATCTGGTCGTTGGCGGACCAAAGGTCCTTCATCTCGTCGAGATAGACTTCCTTGAGGCTGCTCGGTGCTGACATCGGTGGCTCCCGTTGGCTGCTTCCCTTGCAACACGACCTTGCTCGCGATGTTCCTGGTCGGTTTGCCGCGTCGGGCCGTGCAGATGTGCCTTTCCGGCCGACTTCCGTCGGATGCGCTTGGCCGCGCTTTCCGACCCGGATGCGTGTAGGCTGGCTGGAGACAGAGGAAACCGAACTCGAAATGGCCTGACGGTTCAGGGACGCCATGCTGTCGGCAATAGAGGAGGTGCGTCGACGATGCCCGAACAAGATGCACGGCCTACCCGGCCAAGGATGTCCGGGGATCGCGCCGCAACGTCCGATGAAGCGGACGCGTCAGTCCCGCCGGAGGAAGCCCGAAAGCGGTCGTTGCCCGAGCCCGTTAGCCAGGAGGCGGCAGACCTTCTCGACCAGGTCATGGCCAACGCTCGCGCGACGTACCCAGCGCCATTCGGCATCTAATCCGCGACACCTTCGAGGTTCTTCAGCAGCAGCACGAGGCACATCTCACCAAGGCCGAGGGGAAGGCGGGTCAGCCGGGCTAGGTGGTTGCGGCCCGGGCGCCAACGCCCCTCGTCGACACCGCCGTTAGGCGTCGCGCCTCGGCCTGAGCTCCACAACCTTGCCGGGCCCCCTCGTCTCGGCGGGAGCGCCGAGCACCTCGGCGACCTTGCGGGCGAGCTGCTCGCGCTTGAAGGGCTTGCCGATGAGCTGCACCCCGTCGTCGAGCCGGCCGTGGTGCACGATGGAGTTCTCGGTGTACCCGGACATGAAGAGCACCCGTACCTCCGGCCGGACCGCCCTCACGCGCTCCGAGAGCTCTCGGCCACGCACCTTGCCCGGCAGCACCACGTCGGTGAGCAGCAGGTCGATGGCGGTCGTGTTCTGGCCGAACACCTGCAGCGCCTCCTCGCCGTCGGCCGCCTCCAGTACCCGGTAGCCGAGGTCGGCGAGGATGGCACAGGCGATCTCGCGCACCGTCGCCTCGTCCTCCACCACCAGCACCGTACCCGTGCCGCGCGGCAGGTCGATGGGCGCGCCCGTCCGTTGCGACGGTGTGGCCGCCCCGACCGCGCGCGGCAGGTAGAGCTTCACCGTGGTGCCCTCGCCGGGCTCCGAGTAGATCTTCACGTGGCCGCCCGACTGCTTGACGAAGCCGAACACCATCGCGAGGCCGAGCCCCGTGCCCTTGCCGTCGGGCTTGGTCGTGAAGAACGGCTCGAACACGCGCGCGACCACATCCGTCGTCATGCCGTGGCCGGTGTCGGACACCGCCACCATGGCGTAGTCGCCGGGCACAACCTCCGCATGGTGCCGCGCGTACTCCTCGTCGAGCACCTTGTTACCGAGCTCGATGGTGAGACGGCCGCCGCCCGGCATCGCGTCGCGCGCGTTGAGCGCCAGGTTCAGGACGGCGCTCTCCAGCTGCGCGGGGTCGGCCATGGCCGGCCATAGGCCGGCGGTCTCGACGTAGCGCACCTCGATGTGCTCGCCCAGGGTGCGGCGCAGGAGCGGCACCAGGTCCGGCATGGTCGCGGCCAGGTCGATGGCGGCGGGTGCCAGCGGTTGCTTGCGGGCGAAGGCAAGAAGCTGCGCGGTCAGCGTCGCCCCGCGCTGGGCCGCCCAGGCCGCTCGCTCGATCCGCTGCTGCAGCTTGGCGTCGCCTTCGAGCTTGGCTCGTACGAACTCCAGGTTCCCGAGGATGACCTGCAGCAGGTTGTTGAAGTCGTGCGCGATGCCTCCGGTGAGCTGCCCGATGGCCTGCATCTTTTGGGCCTCGCGCAGCACGCCCTCGGCCTGGGCGCGCTTGGTCATGTCTGAGATGGTCAGCACGAATCCGCCGTCCGGCATCGGCGTACGGCGGATCTCAAGGTGGTGGCCGTCCGCGCGTTCGCGCTCGTAGGTGACGGCCTCACGCGGGTTCCGGATGCCGTGCCGGATCTGGTCCTCGGTCTCAAGCGCTGGGCGGCCCGGCTCAGCCGAGTGCTCGACGAAGGCGGCGTAGGTCGTGCTTGGCCGGAGCATCGCCTTCGGCAGGTCGAGCAGCACCTGGAAGCACGCGTTCCAGCTCGCGAGCTTGCGGTCCGGGCCGAACACGGCGACGCCCTGGCTGAGGCTGTCCAGCGTGGTGCGCAGGCGGAGCGCCAGGTCGCGTTGCTCGGCCTCGGTCCTGAAGGAGCGCGACCATGCCTGGTTCAGGAGCCGCGCAGCCCAGAGCAGGGTCAGGACCGCGAGCGCCGAACCGCCGATGACGAGCCAGCGCACCCACCGGGCGCGGGCGTCGTTCTGGGCGAGGCGCACGTCGAGCAGCCGCTGCTCGTCGCCGAGCATGGCGGCGAGCACGTTCTCCGCCTCGCGCATGTCGTTGCGGCCGGTGTCGGTGTTGACGATGCGCAGGGCCGTCTCCAGCCCGGAATCCCGACGGGCCTGCACGGTCTGGGCGAGCTCCTCCAACTTGTGCTGCAGGAGCGGCGCCAGCGCACGCAGGCGCTCCTGCTGGGCGCCGTTGTCGGCGGTCAGCTTCTGGAGCTCGCCCTGGAGCAGGCTGATGCGGTCGCGCGCGGCGTTGTAGGGTCCGAGGTACTCGTCCCGGCCGGTGAGAAGGTAGCCGCGCTGGCCGCGCTCGGCGTCGCGCAGGGCGATGGCGAGGTCCTTGGTGGTTCCGAGCACGCGGTAACTGTGCTGGGACCACTCGCGGGCGACGCGCGACTCGTTCAGGCGCTCCCAGGTCAGCACGCCGACCAGGGCGAGGATGACAACGAGCACACCGAAGACCAGCAGGTTGGCGCGCGCGACGAGGTAGCGTGTCATCGTATCCAGCGCAGCAAGTGAAGGTGTCTCGTGGCTCGGTCGCCGGGAACGAAGGTCCCTTGCGCGCTCGCGTCCCGCCGGACGCGGCATGGCATGCGATTGCGGGATCGTTGAGGCTGCCCCCAGCTCCGGACCATCATGCCACGGCCTCGTCCCGCCGCTCCTGCATGGAGGCGAGCGGCGCCTCAAGGCGGCAGACGATACCGGTCGGCGCGTAGGTCAAACGGACCTCGCCGCCGACCTCGGCCGCAAAGCTGCGCTCGATCAGGCGCGAACCGAAGCCGCGGCGAACCGGCGGGCTCAGGATGGGTGGGCCGCCCTGCTCGGACCACGTCAGGCAGAAGCGGGGCCCGTCGCCCGCGTGCACCACGAGCCAGCGCAGGTCGACCATGCCGCCCTCGTTCGAGAGGGCTCCGTACTTGGCGGCGTTGGTCGCGAGCTCGTGCAGCGCCAGCGCCAGCGAGAGCGCGGTCTTGGCGGAGAGGAGCACGTTGGGCCCGCTGATGCGGATGCGCGAGGCTTCGGCCTGGCGGTGCACCGAGAGCGCGCCCTCGGCCACCTCGCCGATGGGCGCCTCGGTCCAGTTCGCCTGTGTCAGGATGTCGTGAGCGCGCCCGAGGGATATCAGGCGCGCGGCGAACGCTTCCCGCATCTCGTTGACGTCGTTGGCTCCTCGCAGGGTCTGGCTTGCGATGGCCTGCACCAGAGCGAGCGTGTTCTTGACCCGGTGCTGCAGCTCGCCGGCGAGAAGGCGCTGGCGCTCCTCGGCCCGCTTCCGCTCGGTGATGTCGAACATGGCGCCGATCATGCGCACCGCCCGACCGCCTTCGCCCCGGATGACGTAGCCGCGGTCCAGGATGTCGGCGTAGGAGCCGTCGGCACGCAGGAAGCGGTACTCGTCGGTCCAGACCGTGCCGGTGCCGTCGATGACGGCATGGATGGTGGCGTGGATGCGGGCGCGGTCCTCGGGATGGATATGGCCGATCCACCAGTCGCCGGTGGGTTCCACGTCCTCGGGCCGGTGGCCGTGGGCGGTCTGGAGCGCCTCGTTCCAGAGCAAGTGGTTGGCGGCGAGGTTCCAGTCCCAGATCGCATCGTTGGTCGCGCGCGAGACAAGCCGGTAGCGCTCCTCGGTCTCGCGCAGGACCTGCTCGGCCCGCCGGCCCTCGGTAACGTCGCGCGCGAAGCCGATGAGGCGCACCGGCCGACCGTCGTCGAACAGGGTCTGGCCCTTCGCGGACACCCAGCGCTCGGTCCCGTCCTCCGGGGCTACCGTGCGGTACGTGACGTCGTAGACGCCGTCGCCGTCCGGGTCGACTGCGGCGCGCACCGCCTCGTCCGCCCTTGCCAAGTCGTCCGGGTGCACGCGGGCCAAGTGCACGTTCAGGTCGACCGGGGCGTCCGGCGGCAAGCCATAGAAGGAGAGGATGCGGGCGTCCCACTTCAACTCGTCCGCGACCAAGTCGTAGTCGAACACGCCGGTGCCGGTCGCATCGACGGCGAGCCGCAGCTGCTCGCGTGCCTGCCGCAGGTCGTCCTCGGCCTGCCGGCGGTCATGGATGTCGATGGCGATGCCGATCCAGCTCTCGACCCGACCGCCCTCGCCGCGAACGGGTTTGCCGCGCGCGAGGAACCAGCGGTACGCACCGTCGGAGGCTCGGCGAAACGGGATCTCGACCTCGTAGGGTCCCTGCGTGGCGACCGCCTGCTTCCACACGCCGAGCACCTGCTCACGGTGCTCCGGATGGATCACGCCAGCCCAGCCGTCGCCGCCGGTGTCGCCCGGGGTGAGGCCGGTGTACGCGTACCAGGTCGGGTTGCAGTAGGTGATGTCGCCGGCGGCGTTGCCGAACCAGACCACCTGTGGGCTGACCTCGACGAGCGAGCGGAAGCGCAGCTCGCTCGCGCTGCGCTCCGCCGCTTCCGCGCGCTGCCTTGTGCGGTCACGCAGGATCTTGACGAAACCTTGGACCGTGCCGTCCGCGCCCTTCAGCGGCATGAGCTCTCCGTTGGCCCAGAACCGCTCGCCGCCCTTGCGCAGGTGCCAACGCTCGTCGGGCGCGAAGCCCTCCTTCAGCGCCAGCTCCATCTCGATCTCGGGTTGACCCGCCTCGCGGTCCTCGGGGGTGAAGAACACGTGAGCCGGGTCGCCCAGCATCTCCTCCTCGCGCCAGCCGAGGACGCGCTCGGCGCCGGCGCTCCAGCGGGTGACCCGCCCGCTCCGGTTCATGGCGATGATGGCGTAGTCCGTCGCGCTGTCGAGGATACGCTCCTGCAGCTCCTTCTGGATCTGCTGGGCGCGGGCGTTCCGGCGCGCCTCCAACAGTGCCATGGTCTGGCGGGCAAGGCGCCGCAGGCCGGCCTGCTGCCGCTCCGTAAGTTCGCGCGGCCGGGTGTCGAGCACGCAGACCGTACCGACCGGATGCCCGTCTTCAGTCTTGAGCAGGGCGCCGGCGTAGAAGCGCAGGCCGGGCTCGCCTGTCACCAGGGGGTTGCAGGCGAAGCGCGGGTCCCGGGCCGCGTCCGGCACGTAGAGGAAATCGCTCTGCAGGATGGCTTGCCGGCAGAACGAGGTCTCAAGCGGTGTCTCGCGCACCCCGAGTCCCACCTCGGCCTTGAAGAACTGCCGCCCGTCGCCGATGAAGTTCACCACCGCGATGGCCGTGCCGCAGATCTCGGCCGCCAGGTCGGCGACGTCGTCGAACTCCCGTTCGCGAGGCGTGTCGAGGATGTCGTAGCCGGCGAGCGCCTGCAGGCGCGCGAACTCGTTCGTCGTTTGGCTGGGCTGCCCCATGGCGTGGTCACGTCCGGGGACCGTATTCTGTTCCATCCGCGCGGCGCCCTCTCAGACGGCCTGGCACATCGGCTTCTCACCCACTGGCGCGGGTCTCAGGGACACCAGCGTACCGGAGGCGTTGTAGACGGCACCCAGCACGGTCTCGAAGTGGCGCTTGACCGCGCCGTGGCACTCGCAGGCGGTCTCCTCGACCGCTGGGCGGCTCAGGATGATGATGCGCCCGCGCCGGGCCTGGATCAGCCCTTGCTGCTGCAGGGTCCGCAGCGTCCGCGTCAGGTAGGAGCGTTGCACGCCCAGGAGTTCGGCCAGCACCTCGTGGGTGACCGGCAGGACGTCGCTGCCGAGACGGTCCTGCAAACCCAGCAACCACCGGGCGCAGCGCGCCTCGATGGTGTGGCTGGCGTTGCAGGCCACCGACTGGAGCACCTGGGCAAGCAGGCAGTCGGAGTAGCGGGTGATCAGGTTACGCAGGCCCGGGGACGTCTGCTTGATCTGCTGCAGCACCGGCGCCTCGATGCGCAGCACCGAGCCGGGAATCTGGACGACGGCCCGGCTAAAGGCCGGCAGGGAGCCCTGGCTGACGACGCCGCCGACCGCCCCCTCGCGCCCGACCGTGGCCGTCTCGACGGCGCGTCCGTCGCTGAGCCCGATGAGGAGGGCGGCCACGCACTGACCGAGCGGGAAGGTGATGTGGCCGACGTCATCGCCTGCGTCGAACAGCGCCTCGCCGCGTCGGTACTCCCTCAGTTCCAGGTGCGGCCGAAGCAGCGCCTGGTCGGGCAAGCGCAAGGCGCCGAGGAGGAGGTTGCCGCTGAGCAGGTCGTCGACGTCTGAGGGCATGGATCAGCGGCGGAGCGTCGTACCGGGTTGGCCTGGACCTATTCTTACAGCGACGCTCGATTCGCTGTCAGTTCACAAGTGCACAAAAGGGCGGAAGACCGGCATTTCTCATCGGCTTGGCGCGGGCCGTCGGATGCGCGCGTTAACACATGCAACCATCGGCGGCTGAAGGGTTTCTAGGTTCGTATTGACCGGTCTCTCAAGCCCCGCGACGCGATGCCCCGCTACTTCCTCGATTTCCAGGACGGTGAACTGTGGCTGCGGGACGATGAAGGCCAGGACTACGAGAGCCTGCAGGCCGCGCGCGACGCAGCGATTGCGGCGTTGCCGGACATCGGCCGGGAGGCGCCGCCCCCGGACGGCAAGCGCGCGTTCGTGGCCTACGTCCGTGACGAGGCGGGCGCGCAGCTCTGCACCATTCGGCTAAACCTTGCCGCCGAGTGCGATCCCAAGGGCCAGACCCGGGACCGATAAGGCGGGAGCCACGCACGGCCGGTCCCGCTTCGCGGACACGCCGTAGGTCACCCCTAAGGCCGAGCGACGGGTACGCAGACCACAAGACCTAGGGCAGTAAGCCCATCACGCTGGCCGCCCTTTGCCTGCGGGACCATCTGGACCGTTCGGGACCTCCACTCGGGGAACTGCCACGCGCTTTCGAGGACATCGTCGGCGTTTGCCTCAGGCCTGCCCGCGATGGGCCCCGACGAGACGAAGCACTGGAGCCCTCAGGTTGCCTTTCTCGCTGCCGGGGGCACAGCGGGTTTGGTTGCGGCCCGCCGCCTTCGCCTCGTACAACGCCGCGTCGGCCGCCCGGTACAGCGCCTCCGCCCGCTCGCTCGCTGAGCCATGGCCTGTCGTGAGGCCGATGCTCACCGTCACAGCGCCCGCCGCGATGCCTGCCGAGGGCACCGAGACCGTCGCGACCGCCTCGTGCACCTTGCTGGCGATGCGCATGGCGCCGTCCTGGTCGGTGTCGGGCAACAGGATCGCGAACTCCTCCCCGCCGACGCGCGCAACGAGGTCGTCCGGCCGGTGCACGCCGGCGGAAAGGCATTGGGCGAGCCCCTTCAGTACCTCGTCGCCCACCGCGTGGCCGTAGCGGTCGTTGTAGCGCTTGAAGTGGTCCGCATCGACGACGAGCAGCGAGAGCGGCTTGCCGGTGCGTCGCGCGCGGTCCCAGGCCGCCTCGAACGCCTCCTCGAAGCGGCGCCGGTTCGGCAGTCCCGTCAGCGCGTCGGTGAGCGACAACCGGGCAAGTTCGGCCTGCATGGCGGCACGGTGGCGGAGCTCGCGTCCGAACAGGAGGGACAGCACGACGGTGAGGCCGCACAGCAGGAGCACAACGGTCCCGATCGAGACGGCCTTCGCCCGCCACCCGGCCTCGACCTCGTCGACGGCGAGCGCCACGTTCAGGATCAGGGGGAGGTCGCCAACCTGGCTGAACGTGTAGAGGCGCCGGACGCCGTCGCGGACGGAGGTCTCGACGAACTTCCCGGCGCCCTCCCGTGCGAATCGGTCGAAGGTCCGGGACCCGGCGATGTTCACGCCGACGTCGGCCTCAAGGTAGGGGTGGCGGGTGATGCGCGTGCCGTCGCGCAGGTAGAGGTTGATCGCGCCCTCTTGCCCAAGGCCGATCTGGTCGAAGAGGCGGGCGAAGTAGGTGAGTTTTAGGCTGCCCAGGACCAACCCGCCGAATGAGCCGTCGGGCTTGTCGATGCGCCGGCTGAAGTTGACCATGCGCTCGCCGGTCAGGCGCGAGACGATGGGGCGGCCGACGTACAGGCCGAGATGCCCGTTGGCCTTGTGCGCCTGGAAGTAGTCGCGGTCGGCGTAGTTGCCCTTGCGCGGTGGCGAGGCCGCCGCGTCCTCGACGACGTCGCCGTTCTCGTCAAGGACGAACATGACCCCCAGGTCGCGCGCGCCCGTGGCCCGGTCGAACAGCACGAGCTGGCGCATGTCCGGGTCGAGCTTGGCGAGACCCGGCATCCGCATGTTGTCCTGCATGGCCCGGAGAGTGAGGTCGATGACCTCGACGTTCCGGGCGATGTCGCGCTCGATGACCTGGAGCAAGTTCCTCGATGTCTGCTCGGCCTTGTCCCAGGCGTCCTGGCGCAGGTCGAGCAGCATCAGTCCCGACACCATTAGCATGCCGAGCGGCGCGAGCACGCCCAACCCGATCCAGGTATGGGTGGAGCGGAGCAGGCGCGCGAGGCGTGAAGGCAGGACCATCAGCGGCTCTCCCGAGCTTCGTCGTCGTTGCTTGGTTGATAAGACGCGAGACGCTGACGGGTGCTTTCCGTCGAATCCGTTCCTGGCCCTTTAACTCCGTCGTGGCTAACGAAGGGTACCTGCGATGCGGAGGATCCTTCCGAGCGGACCGCGGCATTCCCGAGGGCCCTGCGTAGCCGTCCGACGGCACCGCACCCGCGCTTGGTGCGTTACAGGATCCGCCGACCATACCGGAGCCCTTATGTTGAACCCCTTCTGTGCCGCGTTCCTGCTCGCCGTCGAGGCGCAGCGGGTCATCGAGCTGCGGCTGGTCCGGATCGCCTGGGGCGGGGCGGAGGCCCAGGCCGAGATGGTCTCGATGGTCGGCGAGAAGGTCGTGGCCGCGATGGAGGCCGCCAACACGTTGCTGGCGGGCGGATCGCACGACGAGGTCGTCGCCCGTTACCGGGAGTTGGTCGCCGCCAACACCCGCCGCCTGACGACCTGAGCCGAGGAGCCGCGCGTCATGGCCAAGCCGGTCGAATGCCGCATCGTCGGCATGCCTGACGGCCGGTTCGCGGTCATCGCGGTGCTCGCCTCCGGCAAGGTCTTCCGCCACGCGGGCTTGACGTCGTTGGCCGAGGCCGAGGAGAGCGTCGGCATGCTGCGCGACCTCATGGCCGCCTGCGGCGCGCCCGTCGTCGTGGAGGTCTCCAACCGGCTCGGCACACAAGTCGGGGTGAGGGTGGACCAAGCCGTCGGGAGTGGTGGGACCTAAGGGCTGGGTCCGCCTTGGCTCTCGTGGAACGGGACCCCGAACAGGATCCGTCCCGCCTCGTTGGCCACGACGAAAGCGCACCCGCGCGGCTCGTCCCCGGCGCGCAGGAGCTCGGCCGTCAGCCCCGGGATGGCGGCGCACGCCTCAAGGTAGGCAGCCTCGGCGTTCGCGAGTTCGAGCCCGGCCTCGTCGGCTTCCAGGCGCCCGCGGGCGCACACGTCGAAGAAGAAGACCGGCATGGGGCACTCGCCTTTGCGGCTCCCCGGAAGGCAAACCCCATCCGCGAGCGTCGGGTCCCACCGCAGCGGGACCAGACGCTCGCGGATGGGGAGGCCACCTGGGCGCCGGCAGGCCTTGCCTGCCGGCGCGGGGTCCCCGAACCGTACCTCGACGCGTCCGGGGGCGCCTTGTTCGTCCCGGCTGGCGCGAACGTTCCCCACGTCTCGCCCGTTCTAGGCCCTGAGGCCTAGGGGCCTCAATTCGCGGGCGGAGGAAGCCGTAGATGCCAGCACCTGCCACGGCCGGGTTCCCGACGGAGCGGACGCCCCTGCCGGCCGATGCGGGCCATGGCGCGAAGACCGGCTTTTGGGCGCTGACCCTCGGCTCCGTGGGTATGGTCTACGGCGACATCGGGACCAGCCCGCTCTACGCGCTAAAGGAATCCCTGCACGCCGCCGCGGGCGGAGGGCACGCCCCGACGCGCGACATGATCTTCGGCGTCGTCTCGCTGATCCTATGGGCGCTCATCCTCATCGTGACGCTGAAGTACGTTCTCCTGGTCATGCGGGCAGACAACAAGGGCGAGGGCGGCACCCCGTCCCTGGTGGCGCTCGCCCAGCGGGCGCTGGGCCATGCCGGCGGGCCAGTCATCGTGCTCGGCATGGTCGGCGTCGCCCTGTTCTACGGTGATGCCATCATCACCCCGGCCATCTCGGTGCTGTCCGCCGTCGAGGGTCTCAAGCTCGTCACCCCGGCCTTCGAGCCGTACGTGCTGCCGCTCAGCCTTGCCATCCTCATCGGCCTGTTCGCGGTCCAGAGCCATGGCACGGCGCGGGTGGCGACGTTCTTCGGGCCGATCACGGCGTTCTGGTTCGTCGTCATGGCACTCGGCGGCCTGGGCCATCTCGCCGACGACCTAAGTATCCTGGCGGCCTTCAACCCGGCATACGGAATGAGCTTCCTGCTCAACCATGGCACGGCCGGCCTGCTGGCGCTCGGCGCCGTGTTCCTCGCCGTGACCGGGGCCGAGGCGCTCTACGCCGACATGGGCCATTTCGGCCGCTCGCCGATCCGGGTGGCCTGGTTCGGCCTCATCCTGCCGGCGCTCGCCCTGAACTATCTCGGCCAGGGCGCTATGCTGCTCGCCCACCCCGAGCGCATCGAGAACCCTTTCTTCCTACTCTACCCGTCCTGGGCCCTGCTACCGATGGTGCTGCTAGCCACCGTGGCGACCGTCATCGCGAGCCAGGCCGTCATCACCGGCACCTTCTCGATCACGCAGCAGGCCATGCAGCTCGGCCTGCTGCCGCGCATGCGGGTCCAGCGCACCTCCGAGACGGAGAAGGGACAGATCTACATCCCGCGAGTGAACTGGTGGTTGCTCGTGGCGGTCGTGTTTCTGGTGGTGCTGTTCAAGTCGTCAAGCGCACTGGCGGCGGCCTACGGAATCGCCGTGACCGGCGACATGGTCATCACGGCGGTTCTGCTCTTCGTCGTGGCCTGGAAGGCTTGGCGCTGGTCGCCCGTGCTGGCGGTCGCGGTCATCGCTCCGTTCCTGCTGATCGAGCTGGTGTTCCTGTCCGCCAACGCGCTGAAGCTGCTCCACGGCGGCTGGGTGCCCCTGACCATCGGGGCGGCCCTTGTCACGGCGATGTGGACGTGGCGGCGCGGCTCGGCCCTCGTCGCCGCGGAGATCCACCGGCGGCGAGTGCCCTTGTCCGACTTCGAGCGGATGGCCGAGGCCGGTTCGCTGCTGCGGGCGCCGGGCACGGCCCTGTTCCTGACCGGCTCGCCGGGGGACACGCCCGGGGCCCTGATGCACAACGTGAAGCACAACCACGTGCTGCATGCCCGCAACGTCATCCTGCACGTGGTCACCGACGACATGCCACGGGTGCCTGAGGGTGAGCGCGTCGCGGTGAAGCCGCTCTCGGATGTCTTCACCTGCGTGACCGTGCGCTTCGGCTTCATGGAACTGCCCGACCTGCCCCGCGCCCTGGCCGGCGCCGGCTTCGACGCAGGCAACCTCTCCTACTTCCTGACGCGGCGGGTCCTGGTGCCCTCGCCGGAGACGGGCATGCCGGTCTGGCAGGACCGCCTCTACATCGCCATGGCGCGCGCGGCGACCGATGCCTCACGCTACTTCCGCATCCCGGTGGACCGGGCCGTCGAGATCGGAGCGCGGATCGACATCTGACGGCGTGCGCGGCTCTTCGCGGCTTGGTCGCACGGCTCGTGCACGACCGCTGGGCCTCACGTTGAGCCGCATGCCCGAGCGGCTTTGCGGCAGGTCACTTGTGAGCGGTTCAGCGCGCCCACGGGCCGTGTTAGAGCCAGCCATTCCTGCGGAAGCGCCAGTACAGGATGTCACCCTCTTCCAGGGTTACATCGACGATGCGCCCGTCGGCCCCTTTGATGTGGCGCCCGTCCCCTCACCCTGTACTTCCTCGACTCAGCGGACTGCGAGGACACCGTCCGCCCCATCCGCCGGCGCTTGAAGCCGGGCGAACGGTTCGTGGCGGCTCATGCGAGCTTCCCGCAGGAGGGCAGCCGTTCGCCGTGGCTCGCGCGGTACGAGGCATTCGCGGTCGCCTCTGGCGCCGACCGCGACCAGGCGGCGAAGGCGCGGGTCGCCGTGGAGACTCACCTGCACCTACTCGCTCCCGAGGCGGACGCCGTCGTGCTGCAGGCGTCTTCCGGGACGTCGAACTCTTCTTCGCCGCCCTCACGTGGCGCGGCTGGATCGGGCGTGCCTGACCGACAGGCGCTCGGCTAGGCCGGCATCCGGCCGTCCGGCGTGTAGCGGTCGACGGCCTGGGGAAGCTCCCGGGACAGCCGTGACAGGAGCTCCTCGCGGGACAGGCCGGTGCGCTGGGTCAGGGTCGCGAGGACGTCCGGCCCGATGGCCTGCTCAAGGTGCTGCGGCGGAAGCTCCTGGTTCGGCCCCTGGGCGACCCAGGATTGCGCGGTCGGCCCGTGGCCAGCCTGGTGGAAGCGCTCAAGCATCTCGCCGAGGCCGCTGTGCAGGAAGCCGCCGGGGGCTTGGCCCCGCTGGTTGCCGAGCAGACCGCCGAGGATGCCGCCAAGCCCCGCGCCCGGGCCGCCAGGTGCCACGCCGGTGCCAGCCGGTGCCGGCGTAGCCTGGCCGGCTCCGCCCAGCATTTCCGCGAGCTTGTCCCGGTTCTGATAGCCGGCGACAGCAAGCAGGCCCAGGAGGGCCGTCATCGAGGGGTAGCCATCGCTCATGTTTCGTCTCCGGCTAACGGCGGCCTGATCGGGGCCGGTCGCCGTGGGATAGGCACCTGCAACGCGCAAGGCCACCAAGCCGATGCAGTCCGCCATCTGTTTGCTGGACGGATGCCGCACCGAAACCGGGAGCGTTCGCGCGGACCGAACCGTCCGTTCTCCCAAATGAGGACGTTGTGGTCGCCGCGACCTGCTATTCCATGCCAATGGCAGGTTTCGAAGGCTAAGCAGCCATTCCAGCGACTCTGTTGGAAGGGCCGCTTATGGCGGATTTCGTTGAAAAACCCGCGGCCGATGTGGATCGAGTGCCGAGCGGATGAGCGCTTCTGTCCGGCGTGACGGCGATCCCGGCCGATCAGGCCAGGCTCAGCTGCTGCAGCGGGATCAGCTTGGCGAGCTTCCTGAGGTTCTGGGCCGCCGCGGCGAGGTGGAACTCGTCCCGGGCCCCGTTCGGTCCCCGTAGCCGGAGCCGATCCAGCTTCAGGATGCGCTTGAGGTGGGCAAACAGCATCTCGACCTTCTTGCGCTCGCGCCGCGAGGTGCGGCCCTCCTCCGAGGCACAGATATCGCGCGCCATTTGCCGGGCCCCTTCGTGGACCGAGCGCGGGATCTTGCGAGCGGGGGTGTTGGGGCAGCATTGCAGCTTCAGCGGACAGGGACCGCAGTCGCGCTTGCTGGCGCGGTAGCGCATCATGCCATCGTCATCGACGAGCGGGAGCGGCGTCCGGTAAACTCTCTGGCGTGGCCGAAGCGGTTTGCCGGCCGGGCAGGTGTAGGCATCGGCTTCCGGGTCGTAGGTGAAGGCTGAGCGGCTGAAGGTGCCGTCGCTGCGCTCCGACTTGTCGAAGACGGGGATGTGCGGTTCGATCCCACGCTCGTGCACAAGCCAAGCAAGGTGCTCGGCCGATCCGTAGGCACTGTCAGCGGCAAGCCGAGCTGGCCACAGCCCGAACCGGTCCTGCGTACGCGCGATCATGGTGCGGGATGCGCCGACCTCGGCCTGTCTGATGGCGCGGCTGGCCTCGACATCGACGATCACGGCGTGATCAAGGTCGATCAGGTAGTTGGTGGCGTAGGCGAAGAAGGCATGGCCCTTCATCGCGCCTGTCCACTGCGCCGCCGGATCGGAGCGCGAGACGAACTTCGGCGTGGTCTCGCTCGCGGCGCCCCAGGCGGCTTCATCGAGGGTTTCGAGGTATTCGCGCACCGACCGACGGGTCCGGGCGAGGTCGTCCCACTCGACGGCCTCTGAGGCGTCCGCGGCGCGCTGCTTGTTGGCATCAGCCCGGATCAGGCTGGCGTCGACCGCAAAACCCTCACCGCCGACGAGACCCTCGTCGATGCAGCGCTGCACGGTGGCCTCGAACACCTCGCGCAACAGGTCGCTGTCACGGAAGCGGCCGTGCCGGTTCTTCGAGAAGGTGGAGTGGTCCGGCACCCGGCCATCGAGCCCGAGCCGGCAGAACCAGCGGTAGGCGAGGTTGAGATGGACCTCCTGGCACAGGCGCCGCTCGGAGCGAATGCCGAGGCAGTAGCCGATGAGCAGCATGCGGATCATCAGCTCGGGATCGACGGAGGGGCGGCCTGTGGAGGCGTAGAACGGTGCCAACGCGCGGCGCAGGTCGCTGAGATCGACGAAGCGGTCGATGGAGCGCAAGAGATGGTCGGCGGGAACGTGGGTGTCGAGCGAGAACTCGTAGAACAGAGCGCCCTGCTCGACTTGCCGAGGTCCCATCATCTGCGTCGATCCCCGCCTCACAACGGCAGTGAATCACCTCAGATATGCCGCTGCAACAGCCGAGTTTTTCAACAAAATCGGCGCATAGCCGACCAGGCGGCATGCGAACATCCGCCCCGAATGCCGCACTGTCCGCTTCCCGGCATCCCGACGAACGACGCGGCCGGCCGATGATGGCCGACCTCGGCAGGACGACGGCGCCGAAAAACGGCGGCGGCTCCTTCAGGAACCCGAGCATCATGCGCCACCCTCCATTGGCGATGTCTTTACGCCTCGCCTGGGGGCGGGAGGAACTGCTGGAGGCGCTCTAGGACGCGGCGCCGGGCTGCGTCGTAGGCTACCTGCCCCGCGGACCGGCCGCCGCAGCGGATGTATGCGGCGACGGCGATGATGTCGGCGGTGGCGACCTGAGCATGGGCGATAGAGAGCGGGCCGGCAGCGGACCGGCGCAGCCCAGCCATCTTGACGACGGCCCGCGCCAGGTCCTCGTCAATTCCTGAGACGCCACTAGCGTGCCCGAGGGCCGCCAGCAGCCGGTCGCGCTCGGCCCGTAGGGAGGCGACCTCGGCCTTCAGGGTGTTGAGCTCTGCGACACGGGCAGCCTCGGTCTCACGCTGGCGCTCGCGCCATTCACGTGAACGGTCGGCGGCGGCGACGCGACGGCGGGCGGCGGACGTCTCACGGGAACGGACGATGTCGGTCATGGCGGAAGCGTGCCAGTCCGGCCAGCAAGCCGCCAGGGGTGGTTCGAGGATCGGACGGCCTTTCCCGCGCGCAACCGGTCCACACGGTTCGCAGAGGGAAACGCGCCCATTTCACACAATTCGTAACGGACAACGCCCCCCCCGGCCCCGCAGGGGCCATAGAGGGAGGTCGCAATCGATCAGCCCCGGGTTGGTGGCAAAACCCGATATGGGCCTGAAAGGCACAGCGAAGCCCGCCTGGCCAGGGTGTTCGCTTATCCCCTGTGGGACACGGGCGCTAATCGAGGCAACGCGTAGACCCCGTTTCCGCGCCACCTACGGGCAAGTATTAAATTCCGGTCCTGGCGTTAATCATGGACGTTCGAGGGCCGTTGACCTTCTCGTAGTCGAGGTCAATCCTTGTCGTGCCCGTAGTCGGGCTGTCGCTCCTGAACATCCCCTAAACCCGGTCCTTGTCGGTGCAGAGGTGCCCCCGACGAGGTCCCCCAACCGGAGACCACCGTGACCACTCTTAACGAGATCCGGGGCCATGCCGTGCCCCCGGAGGCATGGCCCGCCCGCGCCATGCCATCCGAGACCCGCGACTTCACTGCCCTCGACTACCTCCGCTTCATCCATTCCGTCGGTAGCCACGGCGTCATCCGCATCGCTGCCCGGGTGAACATCGGCATCGGCCGGAAGGCGAAGTACGTGTTCCGCGAGCGCCGGTTCAGCGTGAAGCGCATCCGCGACGGGCACGCCTCGGTCGTGAGCGCCCTCAAGGCGCTCAGCTTCCATACCTTCTGCACGTTCCCCTACCCGAAGCCGGGCGGGGCCGTCCCAGAAGCGTCGGACGCCAACGTCACCTCGATCTGCGCCAACTGGATCGACCTCGACTACTACGGCGTCCAGGGCCTCGCGGGGCTGTCCAAGGACGACGTGCTCGACATCGTCCTACGCCGCTGCGAGGAGAAGGGCTGGCCGGCTCCGAGCTACGTCATGTCGTCCGGAAGGGGCATGCTCATCGTGTGGCTCTACGAGGTGGCGCCCCGCGAGGTCCTGCCCCGGTGGCGCGCCGTCCAGCGCACCCTGAACCGCGCGTTCGCGGACCTCGGTCACGACGCCACCGGGATGTCGCCGACGCACCTCTATCGGTACTCGGGCAGCTACAATCCCAATGCCAAGGCCCCGGCCTTTATGATGTGGCCGTACTACACCGCCGACGTCCGCCGGGGGACGTTCGACGAGCTCGCCGCCGCCGTCATGCCGATCTCGCGCCGCAAGGCGAAGTTGTTCGTCGTCGAGAAGCTCGACGGCATCGCCAAGCGGGCCGCTAAGCAGGCCGGGCGTGACCGGGCCCGGCGGGAGGAGGAGGTGGCCCCGACGACCGCCCCTGCCGCGCCGGCACGCAAGAAGCGAGAGCGGGTGGGCGGCCACCTGACCGGCCGCTCGTACTGGGGGGCCATTGCCGCCGACGTCGAGCGCCTGCGTGTCCACCGGTTCGACGGGAAGCGGATGGTCGAGGACACGGGCCGGTCCACGATGGCCTATGCGGCGACGATGGTGCAGGCCTGGGTCATGCCGGCGTGCGACCTCGACGGTTGGGTCCGCGACCAGGCGCATGCCTGGGGGCTCGACGAGGAGCAGGCCCTGGCCTGCACCAGCGGCGTCCGCAAGGCCGCCCGGGACGCTGCAAACGGCGAGCGCAAGTTCTGGCTGGGGAAGGAGATCGACCCCCGCTACCGGCCGGGGCCGAAGCGTCTGATCGAGCTCCTCAAGATCCAGCCGGCCGAGATGGGCGCCGCCGACCTGCGCATTCTGGTCACCGCCGAGCGGAAGCGGGACGTCGTCGCTGACCGCCAAGCCACCCTGCGCCGATCCCGGGGGGCCAGGTCCCGCACGGACCAGCAGGGCGCCCGGCTCGCCGTCGGGGCCGAGGCCCTACGCCTTCGCCGCGACGAGGGGCTTGACCGCCCCGCCATCGCCGCCCGGCTCGGCGTCACCACTCGCTACCTCGACACCGCCCTGCGTGACGCCAAGGCCGTCGAGGCCATCGGCACGGTCACGGCCCCAGACAAGCCGGTCAAGCCGCGCCGTTCACATGGTTCGTCACGGGGTACTTCACGCGTGAGGGGCGGAAATACCTCCGGCGAGGCGACCGTCGCGCTTGTGGCGCCCGAGGCGGAGGTCTATACTGGTGGCGTCACGGTGAAGGGCACCTACCTCCCCGACAACGCCCGCTGCGCGCCTTATGGCCCGGCGGGCGTTTCTGTTCCCGAGAAGGTGTCGGCATGACCCGCGCCCTCGTCATCAACTACGTCAGCGACGACCTCCTTCGCCATCGCGCCCTCCAGGCTGCACGCAAGCGAGCCCTTGAGGCCTGGTACGGCGGCGCCCGTCCCGTGAACCCGCACGGTCGCCGTCCGTACCGCTACGGGCGCGTGGTCTACCTGACGGAGAACCACGCGCCGCTCCCGGCCCCGCCGGCTGCGGCCGCCGGCCAGGCTGCCCTTCGCGCGATCTTGAAAGGGTGGCGCGGCGACGGCGAGTACGCCGCCCTGGGGGCCTGGGACGACGAACGGGGTGGCGCCTCGCGTCGCGCCCTCGTCTCGGCCGGGCAACTGCTCGCTGGCGAGCCGGACGACGACGCCCGGGAGCGGGCGGACAGCCTCGTGATCCTTGCGCTCGGGCCGCCCGGCAAGGACCTTGACGGGGCGCGCGAGCGGCTGCTGGCCCTGCCGGCGCCCGCGCCATGGTCGTGGGAGGCCGCGGCCCGCTACTGGGGCTGACGCGCCCCGGGGACGGGCTACCAAGGTTAGGCGGTCCCGTCCTCTCGACGTCTGCATGGTTTCGACCGCGCAAAGCGACGCGGACGTGCACGATCCTGTTGCGCTCCCCTATGCGACTCCGGATCGCGCGCGCAGCGTTACTGCATGGAACAAACCGCCGCCCTGGGCGTTAGTTTGGACCTCAGTCTGGACGACCCGCGCAAGCGCCGCTCGCCGTCGAGCCTGAGCGCGTGAGCCGCGATGGCGAATGTCATCGCCATCGTCTAGCGCATGACCACCGAGCAGATCCGCGTGACCCTCGGCGGCAGCATGGGCAATGTCGGCCACAGCTCCGCCGGGACCTCAGCGACATCAAGAGCCGCTGCCCGGACCGCCTGCGCCGGTTGGGCTTCGAGTGCCTGTTCTGGTTCTGCGACTGCCTCGGGCAGGACCCGAGCCTCGCCATGCAGGGCCTCATCCTCCCCAAGGCTGGACGGCCGGAGTCGCGCCGCCCGAACCTAGTCCGGGGCGGGGGACGCATCCCCTCCAGCCCGGAGTGGCCGCGCCGGGTGCCTGTAGGCTGCCGAGTTCGGCGGTTCCTAAACCTCAGCGGGGGCCTCGCCCCCGCTGCTGGCGGCTGGGGCTGGGGCTGGGCTTAGTGCCGGCAACGCCACCGCCGTCGGACCCGCTGGCTTGGCCGCCGCGGCGGGCGCGGCCCCACCGCCCGTCAGGACGAAATCGATCTCGAACGCGTTGCGCCCGACGGATGCCAGGTAGTTCGAGAGGATGTCGGCCGCGAAGGGCTCGCGGATGCGGCCACAGCGGATCAGGCGCCACGTGACCCGCGCGGGAACGTGCGGCGGCCGTCCCTTCGCGGCCTTGGCAGGCTCGAAGCCGCCGACGGCGACGTTCTTGAAATCGTCCGGGGACGCGACGGCAAGTAGCAGGCGCCGCGCGACGGCGCCGTGCGTGGATGCCTGGTCCTTATAGGCATCGCGAAGCCGTTCGATGGCGGCTTCCATTTCGGCGCGCAGGTCCGCCGGCGGCTCGGCGGGGGACGCCTCGACCGAAGCGGGCCCGTCAAGGGCGGACGCCGCGTCCGGCGTCGCGGGCGGCGGTTCCACCGGCGGGGCGGCGGGAGCGCCCGGAACGGCATCCCCGGCGTTCGCGGCGAGAACCGCGAAGGCGGCCTCGGGCACGGGCGCGGCGACTGGCCTGGGGCGTGCCGCAGCCTTCGCCGCGGCGACCGCGGCCGCCGCCCGGGCCGCCTTGTCCTCGCAGGCCGCGACGTAGTCCGACAGCCAGCCGGTCCGCTCCCCGTAGATGCGGACCTGCCCCGGAAGGAGCCCGGCCGGGCAGGCCTGCCCCTTGTCGAAGCGAACCGCGCCGTCGCTGCGGAAGGAGGCGAGATCCATGATCGAGAGGTCCACGGTCGCCGGGTTACGCAGGTCGACGACCGGAGTGACCCCGTCCAGGGTGCACTGCAGGACGTATTGCTTGGCGCCGGTCTTCTCCTCGCCCGGCTTGGGCGGTGCCTTCAGCGGCAGCAGGATGCCGGTGCGCGCTCCGCGCTTCCCGTTCGGACGCAGCCCGATCTCGCAGGCCTGCCCGATCAGCACGAAGCGCTTCCTGGCCATTTGCTTGTTGGAGAACTCGGAGAGATCGAGCTCGAAGACGTCGCCCGACGCGATGGGCGCGAAGGAGGCATTGATGAGATCGGCCTCCTCCCACGTCTCGGCGTTGCGGAATGCGACCAGGTCTTCGTCGGGGGGAGCCTCTACGGGAGCGAGCTTGATGCCGCGCAGCGCGCGCAGGCGTTCGCTGCTCGCGCGGACAGTCTCGTCGGTCGCGAACATGCTGCGCATCTTCTGGGCCATGTGGGCCGTGAGGGTTCTCTCAAGCACGTGAAGCTCGGAGACGCCTTCCTCGTATCCCCGCTCGACGACGTGAGCGTCGAGCCTTTCCGGAGGGATGCGGAGCAACCTGCCGCGGGCGTCCTCGAACCATCTCGGCACCTGCGGTGCGGCCTTCGTCAGGACCTCGTGGACGCCGCGACGCAGGCCCGCCCGCTTGATGGCGACCCGGAACGCCTCCTCCATGACCTCCGTGTCTGGATCCCTGCCCGCGAGCCGCTGCTTGGAGATCACGCACAGGGGGATGTCCTCGTCGGGCTCCAGCCCCATCCTCAGCTCGACCTCGGTCTTGCCCTCGTTGGCGATGACGGTCTCGTGCGTGAGGATGAACGCCGTGCCCCGGGAGCCCTCGGTGGCCAGGACCTTGAGGATGTCCATGCCGCGCGTGACGAGCGAGCGCGTGCCCCGGCTTTCCTTGAGGTCGACGATATAGCTGACGTTCCCGTCGCCTTCTCTGACGATGTCCCGGATCTTTTGCTCGACGCCGTCGAAGGTCCACCGGTCCTTGTCGGCGATGGCTAGGAGGGAGCAGGCGCGTTCCACGGCTGCGGTCGAGAGCTCGTCGACCGGGAATCCCTCGACCGCCTTCTCGACGTCGAAGAAGATGGCCTTCACCTCGTCCCGGCGGTCTTCGCGCATGTCCGTCAGCGCCTGCACCAAGCGCCCCTCGGTCGCCTCGGGCTCAAACTCGTCCCGTTCGAGCAGGTCAGCGAATTCCGGGACGCCGGAGACCTTAACCTTCTCAAGGTTGGCGATGAACATCGTCGCGAGCTGCGCCGGCGTGTCGTTGAAATGGTCATCGATCCAGATGACGCGGGTGCCGCCGAGGCAATGGAGTGCTGCTTCAAGCTTCATCGGTCGCTACGCGGGCTCATTGCGGCTGGGCGAGTACGGCGGTCAGGTCCACCTCGAACCGGTACCGGCGTCCGAGGTGGTTGAGGTCGTCCAGCAGGTCGACGGTGCACCCGTCGAGGGCGAGGAGCTGGCGGACGATGAAAAGCCCGATGCCCTGGCCGCCGGGCGATTGCCCCTCCGGCGCGGCGGGTCGCCCGGATACGAAGATCTCGAACAGACGCTCCTCGACGGCGGGATCGACCCCCGGTCCCGTATCTGACACGATGAACCCCCCGTCGGTGACGTCGATGCGGACCTCCTTGGCGGGCAGACCCTCGCCCGTGATGCCCCCGCGCCTCAACCAGTAAACGCTGTTGCGCACGAGATTATCGAGCACCTGCAGGAGGCGGGACCGGTTGGCGCGCACAATTGCGGCCCCGGGCATCTCGTCCACGACGGCGACGATCCCGGCGTGCTCGAAGGATATCGCCCGGTTCTCCACGTACTCCCGAACGAAATCCGCGACGGCGAAGGTTTCCCGAAGCGTCCGGGAGCGGGGCAGCATGGGGTCGATCAGGGAGGCCGCATTGGCGATGGCCCCGCACGAGCCGCGGATGGACCGCAGGTGCGGGAGCATGGCGGCCTCGTTGCCGGATTTCCGGGCGGCGTCCTGGATGGCCTTGGACCGTTGCTGGATCTCCGCCAAGTGCGTCCGGAGCTCATGCGCGAGACCGCGCGCGCTCAACCCGACGGCGGCGCTCTCGTATAGAGCCGTGACCTGGGCGTCCTTGTCGGAGATCTCGCGGCGCAGGAAGTCCACGGCGTCGGCGGGTTCGACCTGCGGGTCGAGCTTGCTCCGGACCGCGTCAACCGCGTCGCGTGCGGTCTTGGCCAGTTCGACGGCCCGCCAGGCGGTCCGGCCGGCGTCACCGCTGTCGATGACCTCCCGTTCGAGCGCCTCGATGTCGCTCCGCAGGTCCGTGACCGTCTTGTCGGCCAGGGACCTAGCGTCGCGTGCGGTCTGCATGCTGCGCTCGACGATGCGCATCGGGTTGCCGGGCCGTGCGAGTTCCTCGCGCCCGGTTTCCTGGAGCTTGCGGGCGTATTCGTCGAGCGAGCGCCGCACGTTGTCCATCGCGTCGCTGGAGAACTTGCGGCATTGGCGGGCGATCTGGAGGAACCCGCGGTAGGGCGCGTCCTCGACGAAGCCCTCGCGGTCGGACTTCTCGGTCAACCCCGCGTTGAACTCGCCGCTCAGCGCGAAATAGCCGATGGTGTTGTCCGTTCTGAGCCCGTAGGTGCTGCCGGAGGTCATTTCCGCAGACAGGCCGAGCCAATCGCCCGGCGAGCGGACGCGGAACCCGTCGCGAAGCACGGCGATGCCGGTCAATCCCTTGATCAGGTCGGAGGAGATGCCGATGCCGGCCGCGGCCGACTTGTCCGCCTCGTCCTGACGCTGGAGATGGAAGTAGTAGAACGAGCCGGTGAATGGGCCAGGGTCCTCGATCTTGCCCTCGTTGTCCATCAGCATGGCGGACCAGGGGAAGCGCCGTTCGAGCTCCACATACCAGGGGCCGGTGTCCGAGACGTCCTTGCGCGTATAGCCCTTGAGCTTCTTCGGCGAGAGCAGGAGGTCGCGGAATCCTTTGCCGCCGTCGCGGCCGAAGACTAGCGCAGTCTTCTCCCGTTGCTGTTTCGAGCGCTCGCCGGCGATCAGGCGCTTGCGCATGTAGGCGGTGGCAACGAGCTCCATGTCGCCCTGCCCGTCCGCCTCCCACCGGAAGTCGAACTTCGCGATGGCCCTGTCGAGGATCTCGTTCGTCACCGAGACCAGGGAGCGGTCGCGGCCGTCGAGCTGGATCGACACCGGGAACGTCGACGTGACCTCGAACGGCGAGACGAGCTTCGCAAGGCTCGCCGTGATCTCGTCGATCCGCCGCGGACGGCGCCATTCGGGCAGGTCCTTCAGCCCGAGGACGGTGACCTTCGTCCCCTTGAAACCCTCGGCGTTCGGCCTGCTGCCGAACTGGACGGGGATCTGGTCGACCGTGACGGACCGCTCGCAATCGGCCCAGCGGAACCGGGCGACGGCGATGTCGTCGCCCGTAGACTTGGCGGTCTCCACGAGAAGGATGTCGCCGATCTTCATGGTGCCGAGGCGCCCGAGCCCCTTGTCACCGAGCGGCGTACGGTTCTGGAGGGTCGTCTTCCGCTTGGGCTGGCCCGGCAGGCCTCGCTTGACCGACCCGCTGACGACCAGCCAGGAAGACCGGAGCTGGTCCTGCGTCATGCCCTCGCCGCGGTCGGTGATGGTCATGCGCCCAGTGTAGGACAGGCGGCGCTCGCACATCGGCTCGGGCGTCTCGTCCTCGGGCTCCTCGTCCCCGTCGCGTTCGTCGGCTGGCGGCAAGGGTACGATCTCGACCTGGACGCTTTCCGCCGCCGCATCGAAGCGAGCCAGCCTGGAAACGGGCCCGACCTCGACCAGCGTACCAGTTTCCTGCGTCGCCACCTCGATGCCGCAGCCCTTCGCGTCGGCGTCGTACGCGTTCTTGACGCATTCCAGGATCGCCTGCTCGACGTCCGTTACCAGCTCGCTGCCCAATTGGATCAGCACGTGCGCGCCGACTCGGAGCTGGGCCCCGCCTACGGGGTGCGCGACCTCGCCGGAACTGCCCGGTACCATCTGGTCGCTCACGCGAACTCCACGACCAGCGTCGTCTCCGTGTTAATCAGGCTTCCCATACTGTTGCGGGTCGGCATCCGTTTCCCGGGCAGGCGACGCCGCAGGCCGGCGACGGGCTTGCCCCCGAGATAGCACATGATGTCCCGGCAGATCTCGTCCAGCGCGACGGGCATTCCGTGGGCGGTGCGGTTCCCGGTGGTGATCACCCAATGGGCGGCGCCGGGAGTGGTCGCACGAACCTGCGCGAAGGCGTCGAAGAGGTCGGCGACAAAATTCGAGACCTTGCGCAGGCCGCGGCCCTTCCCAGCGGAATGGGCGCTGGCGACGAGGCGGTCGAGGGTGGGCGAGATGCCGACGATGCGCTCGCCGTTGGCCTTGGCGGTCTTGAGGGATCCGCCGAGGCTCGCGGTGTCGAGCGCGAATGTGTTGCTCCGAAGGGTGTCGCTTCCCTTGAGGTCCTCGGCCGGTATCCAACGGACCGCGAGGTAGGAGAACTGCCCGTAGGGAATCGTCGTCTGGTTGTCGCCGTAGGGCGGCGAGGTGACAAGGATACGGTGACGGTCGTCCTTCGTGCCGATGTCGGCCCGGCGTACGTCGTCGCACAGGATACGGATATCCGGGTCGCTCTCGGGGCGGCCGGCGATGAGGGCCTGATAGTCGCGCACTCGTTGCAAGGTTTGCCGGAGCGCGCCCTCGAAGTTCGCGACGATGCGCTCCGGGTCGACCCGGTCGCCCTCGGGCCGCATGTGCAGCTTGTAGGTGCTCGTCCGGCTATTCGAGGAGACCCTGATGGTCTCCGCGAAGACCGTCCACATTACCTTGCGCGCCGGCTGGTCGGGAACCGCGAGGATCGAGCGGCGCAGGCGCGAGAGGCACCGGGCCGCCGGCTCGTCGAACCACTTCGAGAGCCATGGGAAGTCGACGTCGACGGTCTCGACGATGTCGCTGCGCAGCGCCTGGATCGTAGTGACGGCCGCGCGCTCGACGTTGGCGCCGGCGTCGATGGCGGCCTTAGCCTCGCAGGTGAGGACGGCGAGAGGGTTGATGTCGACGCCGGTGAAGTCGAGCCCGCGCAGGAGGGCCTCGGTCATGATGGTCCCGGAGCCCACGAAGGGGTCCACGACCCGGGAGCCGCCGGTGCCGACCTCGTCGAGGATGGCGTCGATGATGTCACCTTGCATGCACGGGACCATCATCGCGGGATAGCGCAACATGCCGTGAAGGTTGGGACGGGCACTGCCGCCGACCGCGGCCCACGCCGCCGGCTGATTGTCCTCCATGGTCCGGAGGCGATCCCCCAACGTTGCCGCCACGATTCGGTGTCTTTCCACGCTGCCCCAGGGCGGGAATGCCAAGCATCCGCCCTGGAGCGCATTGTACGGTCAAGGTGGAAAAACACCAGGTGGTTTCGCAGCCTTTCCCTGCTGTTCACCCACGGCGGGAACTTTTCTACGTTCACCTCGTTGGCCGCTCCCCGATGAGGGCCGCGCGTGTGGCCTTTGTCCTTCATGTGTAAGAAATTTGATGACACCGGAGATGGTCGGCATCCTTGCGGCCCGCTTGAACGGCGGCCGAGAGCGGGGCGCACCCGCCGCGCTGGCGCGTGCGATGGGAGTGCCGGTCAAGACGGCGCGGGCCTAGATGGCCGGGGTCGATGACGAGGGGAACCATCGCCGGCTGTCGAGCACGGCCCGTCGGCTGTTGACCCTGCTCACCCTTCTGGAGGCGGGGGGCATGCTGACGGAGGACTTCCCGAAGTCGGTTGAGACCTTCAAAGAAATTCTCGAAGGACCGCCCGGGCGCCTGCGGGCTTTGCTGGACCAACTCGAAACCGTGGGTGACGAAGAGGAGGAGTGACGGGCGGGCGTCGAGCCGCCTTCGACGTGGAACGACCGATTTTCCGGCAGCAGCGAAGCCTTAAATGGAGGGCACATGGCCAAGGCAGTCAAGAAAGCGAAGCCCAAGGAAGAATTCCGGGATTACGGCGCTGAGTTCAACAGGGCCGTCGGCGACAATATCCGGGGCGTCATGCGCAAGTTGGAGAAAGCCGGCCTCTCCGTCCGCAAGCCGCCTCACCTGACCACCCTGTTCATCCGGCGTCCGCTATCCATCACCTGGGACGAGTTCAAGGACATCATCCGCTCCGTTCTCCAGCCCCGGATCAGTGGTGTCTTCCTGACCAGTTCCACCGGCCGCATGTTCGTCTGCAGCAACAAGGGCAACAGGCCCGGCCGCTTCGAGCGCTGGGCGTAGGCAATGCTCGCGTGGGTCGGTCCCGTCTATCCAAATGGGCCGAGGCCGGCCGCGCGCCGAAGCTGCCGAACCCATGGCGGAAGCCGGCTTGGTGGAGTCCCTAATCTTTTGTCCAGCACGAGACCTCGCGGTCGACGCATTTGCAGACATAAACGTCCACCGACCATTGCTTCCCGTCATTGGACGCCAAGGCTCAATCCGGGGCAGCGGCCAAGGTGTGAAAGCAATCAAGGAGGTTTGCGACCTCCTCTCTTGAAAGCTGACGCCAACCCTGCTGCCTGAACTCCTCGGGAGTTTTGGGCGTCACACTGTCGTCCATGATGTGGGATTGGGATTGCCCCGGTTCGGTGGACACTGAGAACGCTTTCGCGTGAGGTGTTTTCCCGATGCCCAAGACCCGTCCCGCATACCCCGCCGAGTTCCGCCGGCAGATGGTCGATCTGGTCCGTGCCGGCCGCGATCCCACCGACCTCGCTCGCGAGTTCGAGCCCGCACGCCAGACCATTCAGAACTGGGTCGCTGAAGCTGATCGCAGTGAAGGTCGACGGGAGGCCAAGCCGCCACCCGCCGATCCTGGCCTGACAGCGACCGAGCGTGACGAGCTCGCCCGGCTCCGGCGGGAGGTCCGGCAGTTGAAGCTTGAGCGCGATATCCTCTCTCGCGCGACGGCCTGGTTTGCGCGGGAGACCGGGGTTCTGCCATCGGGGTCTTCCGGTTCATGAGCGCCAACCGGGCCGACTTCCCCATCGCCGTCATGGCCCGCACGCTCGGCGTATCGAAGGCCGGATACTATGCTTGGATCGGTCGGCCCACCTCGATGCGGAAGGTGGCCGATGCCGCGCTGCTGAAGCGGATCCGCACCGTGCACCTCGGCTCGCATGAGACCTATGGCGCGCCGCGCGTCCAAGCCGATCTTCGGATGCAAGGTGAGCGGCACTCCCGCAAACGGATCGCTCGGTTGATGCGGGAAGCCGGCCTCGTCGGGGCATGCCACCGGCGCGGCGGCCCCGTCACGACGCGGCGGGATCGGGAGGTGAGGCCCGCCCCCGATCTCGTCGACCGCATGTTCTCGGCCGAGGCGCCGAACCGGCTCTGGGTAGCTGATATCACCTATGTGCCGACGGCTTCTGGTTTCCTCTACCTCGCCGTGGTGCTCGACGCCTTCAGCCGCCGGATCGTCGGGTGGGCCATGGCCCATCACCTCCGCTCGGAGCTGGTACTGGATGCCTTGGAGATGGCCGTCACGCAGCGACGACCGCACGAGGTGATCCACCACTCGGACCAGGGGTCGCAATACACCTCGCTGGCCTTCGGCAACCGCTGCCGGGAGGCGGGGGTGCGCCCCTCGATGGGCTCGGTCGGCGACGCCTATGACAACGCCATGGCCGAGAGCTTCTTCTCGACCCTCGAATGCGAGTTGCTCGCTCGCCGCCGCTTCCGCTCTCAGGCCGAGGCCCGGATGGCGGTGTTCAGCTACATCGAAGGCTTCTACAATCCGCTGCGCCACCACTCGGCGCTCGGCTATTGCTCACCCATTGCGTTCGAGCAGGAAACCAAAAAAGCCACGTCCAGCCCGACCTTGATCAAGCAAGCCCCCTAACCGTCCACCGAACCGGGGCAATCCCAGTGCGCGGGGCGTCGGCGTGCCTAAGCCGGCATGCGCAGGATGCCTTGGCTGCCGGCGTGGATCTCGGCGCCGGCACGTCCCAAGCCGCGACCTCGACCCTTTCGGACGGCTGCCTCGAAGGTGCGGTTGTTGGCCCGTCGGGGGCGGAGCTTGGCGGCGTGGGTTTCCCCGGTCTGGTGGGCGTGGCTCATCCCGGCGAGGGAGCCGGTCGCGTGAGCCAGTCCCGCCGCATGTCGCTGGCCGAGACCGTCGCGAACACGGGCAGCGGGATGCTGATCTCGTGGCTGATCGGCCTCGTCGTCTACCCCGCCTTCGGCTTCCCCGTCGGCGCCGGCCAGGCCCTCGCCCTGACCGCGATCTTCACCGTCGTCAGCGTGGCCCGGGGCTACGCCTGGCGCCGCGCCTTCGAGCGCTTCCGGAGGTCCTGATGTTCCTGCCCCGCCTGATCGGCGTCGTCGGCCTGGCCGGCGCCGGGAAGAGCACCCTCGCCGGCATCCTGCAGCGCGAGCACGGCTACGAGCGCCAACGCCTCGCCGCGCCCCTCAAGGGCATGACGGCGGCGTTCCTGCGCTCGGCCGGCCTGCCCGAGGCGGAGGTCCTCGACCGCGTCGACGGCGGCCGGAAGGAGGAGGAGATCCCCGGCTTCGGCTGCACCACCCGGCACGTCATGCAGACCATCGGGACCGAGTGGGGCCGCAAGTGCGTCGGCGGCGACGTCTGGCTCCGGCTCGCCCGGGCCCAGGTCGAGCGGGCCTGGGGCGAGGGCAAGCGCGTGGTCGTCGACGACGTCCGGTTCCTGAACGAGGCCGACGCCATCGAGGCGATGGGCGGGTTCCTCATCCGCGTCGACCGCCCCGGGCTCGTCGCCGGGTCGCACCCGTCCGAGCAGGAACAGGCCCGGATCGTGGCCCATTGGACCGTCCGAAACGAGGGCGACCTGATCGACCTGGAGACGGCGTTGACCTCGGCCTTCGTCTTCGCCCGGCACACGGCCGGCATCGCCGCTTGGCGAACCCCCAACGGCGGACGCCATTTCAACAACGCCTTCGCCCACGCCCTGTTGGTGAAATCGTTGGGGGCTACGGCGAAGTTGTCGCAGGCCGGCCGACGACGAATGTCACTGTCGGTGCGATTTCGCTGTTGTGGGTTTCCCCCCGCACACGCGGGATGCCGCCGTGATGCTCAGCGGTGCTCACCAGGGGCCGCGGCGTGCCCACGGCGGCCCATCCCGCGACCGCCAGGCCGATGGCGCACAGGGCCCATGTCGTCGCGCACGTCCGGTCCATGGCGAGGTCCTCCGCCGGGGATGATCGCGGAACTCGGCCGGGGCGCTAGTCCAGCGGGGACGGTAGGCGGGCATCCTCGTCGGCCTGCGGAACGGTCTCGGTCGGGTTTCGGGCGAGGCGTGACATGACCGACACGACATTGAGGCCGACCGCTTCCGCCACCAGGATGGCCACGCCGACGTCGACCGGCCGCCCCGCCTCCAGGTCATCGATGACGCGCTCGGGGATGCCGGTGACGACGGCTAGGCGCCTGAGGGGCATGCGCCGCGCGAGCCGGACGCCGCGCACCGCCTCGCCGACGTCGCGCCGGCGCCGGGCGGCCTCGGCGACAGCGTGTTCCTCGGCCGACGGCTCGGGGCCGTCCGTAGTCGGGTCTTCCCAGTGCGCGCGCATCGTCGGTCTCCTTCGGTTGAGGCTACGCCCCGCGCTGGCTAGTCACCAGAACTCAGCTCGCCGACGCCCGACGGGCACGGCGGCGCCATGTGGACGTCGGGCGTCAGGCCGTTCTCGCGCAGGAGACCGCCACCGCCCGTGACGCCCCCGCCGACGGGCGTCCAGGTCCAAGCCAGGTTGCCCCAGCGGTCCCGGCCGCCCTCGCCGATGGCCTGGAGCTCGATGCGCTCCTTGCCGGTCTTCGTGTCGACGGTCCCGCACGTGATTTGGACGGCCCAGGCGTCGCCCACCGGGTCGGCGTAGACCCGGGCGAATCCCGCGCGACCGCCGGCGGCCGGCCCGCGCACGGATAGGTAGAAGCGGTCGCCCGGCTGCGGGAAGGGCGGCGGCTCCGGCACGGGCTGGGCCTGGCGGGCCGCCTCGACCGGGACGGTGGCTGCGAGCAGGACGGCGGCGAGGGCGAGGAAGCGGGCGACGGTCATTGGCAGGTCTCCAGGGAGGGGGTGGGGTTGGCCGCCCAGGCGGTGCCGTCCGGCTCGAACCAGACGCGGCTGGCGGCGGTGACGACCTCGTTCGTGTCGCGGCGGCGGAAGCCGGGCTCGGTCGGTCGGTACCCGATGCGGATGGCGTCGTCGGGCCGGGCGCCGTCGGCGATGATGCCCTCGATGGTCGCCACGACCTCGCGGCGCGCCGCGGCCTGGCACCGGAGCCTGCCTGCCTCGCTGGCGCGCATGACGCACTCGGCGAGGACTAGGGAGGGCGCGTGTCCGATGACGCGGCGCTTGCGGAGGATGCTCCACGACAATGAATGCAAGTTCCAGTGGATGCGTACGGGGGCTTGATCTGGGGTCATGGGGGGCGCTCCGCACGAAGGGGGACGGCGGCGCGGGGGGACGCGCCGGGGACGGGCATGCCGGTCTGGCCGGCTCGGGCGCCGATGGGCGCCCGCGGGGTGGGCCGCGGTATTCGCGCGGCCGGGGTGGCTATGGCGTCAGGCGGCATCGGAGCCTCCGGGCGCGTCCACGGGCTCGGACCGAGGCTTCCGGACGACGTCGAACCAGCGCACGACAGGATCGATGCTGCGGTCCTCGGCCTGCAGCGGGGCCGTGGCGAACGCCTCGAACTCGGCCCGCGCGATGACTAGCGAGGCTTCCTCTGGCGACATCTGCCCGCGGATGGCCCGCTGGGCCGCGCGATCCGCACGTTGGCAGTAGGCGTCTGCCAGGAGCTCGCAGATCTCGCCGGCCTCCGCGGCGGCCTCGATGCGGAGCACGACGCCGGAGTGGGCGGCGAAGACCGCCCGCAGGACCTCGCGGGCATCGGCCCGGTTAGACGGGTGGACGTCGGTGCTGGCTGGTTCTGACATCGTGGTCTCTCCTTCGGGTGGGACGGGGGGTCAGTGGCAGGCCGGGTCGCGGCGCGATCCGGTCCGCAGCAGGGAGCGGGCGAGGCGGCCCGCGTCGGCGGCGGCCGCCTTTGCGTCGAGCTCGCCGGAGGCCACGCGGGCCATCATGTCGGCGACGACGCGGACGCCGTCGGCGAGGAGGGCGTCTTCGCCGGCGCGGGAGAGCGCCGAGACGAGTAGCAGGCTGCTGACGCGGAGCTGGCCCGCGTCGCTGGGAGGCTGGAGGAGCGTCACGACGATGGCCCCCCTAGCGGACCAGGGCCGCGGCGGGCTCGGCGACGAGCCGGGCCACCTCGTCGCCGTCGAGCCTGCGCCGCTCGACCAGGGCGTCGGCGACGCGGCGGACCGCGCCGGCGTGCCGGCGGACCGTGGCCAGGGTCTCGCCGTAGAGCCGGTCGAGGAGCTCCTGCACGTCCCGCCGCAGGAGGGGGTCCGTCGCCAGCGCCATCGACGGCTCCTGCTCGACCGCGACGAGGCCGCGGCCGCCCATCCCCCACTCGCCGATCAGGCCGACGGCCATGCGGGTCGCCGTCAGGAGGTCCTGGCGCGCCCCGGAGCTCGCGCTGTCGAGGAGCGTCTCCTCGGCCGCCCGCCCGCCCAGCATGATCCGGACGTGCTCCTCGACGGCGGCGCGCGTCCAGATGCCCTGGTGCGGGTCCTTGGCCGCCATCCATCCGCGCTCTTCGCCGCGCGTCTGCAGGGCCAGGACCATCTCCCGTCCGGGCTCCTCCAGGTAAGCCAGCAGGGCGTGACCGGCCTCGTGGACGGCGATCCGGTCGAGGACGGCGGCCGGGGTCGCCTCGTCGCCCGTGCCCGCCACCGCGAGCAGGTCGTCGAGGGCCAGCGGGCGCCCGGCATGCCTTGCCCGGCGGCGGGCGTCCTCGACGAGGGCCTCGATCATGGCCCCGGTGTAGCGCTCGGTCCGGTACGCGACCGGCATCAGGTCGGCGCCGGGCAGGTCGTCGCCGAGGCGCACGCGCAGCATCTCGACGCGCTCCCCGGCGTCCGGCAGCCCGATCTCGATGTGGCGCCCAAGCCGTCCCGGGCGACGGATGGCCGGGTCGATGCGGTTGGCGTCGTTGGTCGTCCCGACGACGATGACGCCTTCCCGGCCGCCCACGCCGTCCAGGCATTCGAGGAACGCGTTGATGATCTCCAGGACGTAGTCGGCGTGCGCGTGCCTGACGGTACGACGGTCGACGAAAACGTCGCACTCGTCGACAAGGACCAGGCATCCGCGCTTCCCGGCCGCCAGCGCCTTGGCCTCGGCGAAGAAGCGCCTCATCGCCCGCAGCGTCGTCCCGAGATGCGCCTGGTCCTCGGACTGCCACTGCGCCAGCGACGCGGCCAGGAGGGGAATCCCCGCGCTGGCGGCGATGGCCTGGGCGCCCAGGGTCTTGCCCGTCCCGGGTGGCCCGGACAGAAGCGCGCCGCTTGCGACCGAAGACCAGGGCGCACCGTCCCTCCACGCCTGGAGGTCGCGGATGACCTCGCGGCCGTACGCCACGACCTCGCGGCAGCCGTGGAGCTCGTCCAGCGTGATGTCCCGCCCGCGGCCCGTCGGCGCCGGCGGGGCCGCCAGGCGGACGAGATGCGCGACGCAGTCCGCCGGCGCCCGCCCGGGCCGGATGGACACCGCCAGGTGCTCCGCGGAGATGCGCAGCCCGTCGAGCGCGCGCCGGTCCTGGGGGGAGCAGGCGGCGCCCGTCGTCGAGCGGATCGCGGCGGCGACGTCGGACGTGTCGATGGGGGCCAGCGTCAGGCGGTGCTCCGCCGCCAGCAGCGCCGCAGCCGGCAGATGGGACGCCGCGTCAGGCGAAAGGCACAGGATCGCGCCTGGATGCCTAAGCAGGGCCAGGAACTCGCACGCCCGCCGGTCCCGGTCGCTCCCCTTGGGCGCGTCCTTGACGAGGTGCTTCCGCAGTCCAAGCGGCAGGCCGAGCGCGATGCTCGACCTGCCGTCCAGGGCGAGGATCGACAAGGCCTCCGGGACGTCGACTGTGACGACGACGTCCCGTTCCGCGAGCGCCTGCCGCAGCCCCGGGACCGCGTCGAGCGTGCGGGCGAGCTGGCGGAGGACGGCGAGTTCGACGGGGGAGAGTGCCTCGTCGGCCGCGTCCGGAGCCTCCTCTCGGTTCACGCCCGCACGGTCGTCGTCCATCTCCTCGGCGTGCGTCGGGCGCGCCGGCAGGGCCGCCGCGTTCGTCGACCTCAGGAACGTCTTGGCGTGGACCTCGGCGATGCCCAGCGGGTCAGTCGGGTCGTAGAAGGGGACGATCTCCGGCAACGCGTCGTCGCCCCCCTCGTCGAGCAGCGCCGTTCCGGACGCGCGCAGGACGAAGGCGGGGGCGTGCTCGCTCCCGCTCCGGGCGTAGGCCCACAGCGTGTCGACGAGGACCGGCGTCGCCGCGGCGTAGCCGAGCATGTGCAGATACAGCGTCAGGGCGTCATGCAGGACGGCGCGCGCCGGGGCGTTCACGCCGGGGATCTCCGGCGTCCAGAGCCCCATCGTACGCCACGTGGCCTCGGTGCGCCGGAGCGAGCCCCAGGCGAGGGACAGGGGCTCCAACATGGCCTCGTCGCCGGTCCCGGCAGGCGAGGCAAGCGTGTCCAGGCCGGACGCGTGCAGGGACAGGCAAAGGGCGGCGATAAACGCGTCGCCGCCGCATTCGCGCAGGACGGCCGCGCGGTTGCGGCGCGCCGTCGAGGGCGCGATGGCGAGGATGCGGGCTGAGAGGTCGCTGGGGATGCGGCCGCGGTGCAGTCCGGCCTGCCCGGCCAGGACGTGCTCAAGCGGCGCCGCACCCTTCGAGGGGGGCTGCTTCATCGGAAGACACCGTGTTGGCCTTGGCGCGACAGGATCGTCACCTAGGCTGAGGAGCCCCCCTCTTAGCAGCCCATCCGTTAAAGGATTATGAGTCCGATCCTTCGTCTGCGTTGCGCTTGAACGTTTTTCCCTTCCGGACGTCGAGGAGCAGGTCGAACGCGTTGGCGACGGCGCGCTTCGTGTTGCCCAGGGTCTCGAAGGGATTGTCGCCGCCCTCCGCGTAGCGGTCGGCGTAGAGGGCCAGGGCCGACAGCAGGGCGCCCATGCCGGGCGCATCGTATTCGTTCGCCGCGAAGGCCAGGGACCGCAGCACGACCGGGTTCAGCCCCTTCTTGGCGATCTTGTCCGGCTGGGTCGTGCGCCGGTTCAGGCCGAAGGCCAGCGGCAGCGCGTTCGTCCATCCCCCCGGCCAGACCTTCATGGCCGCGGCCGCGACGGCGTCGACGAGGGCCGCGTTGACCTCGGCGGGGTCGAGCGGCTCAGGACCGCCGTCCCCGAGGAGGAACGGCTGACGCTCCGGGTCGTAGGCGAGCGCCTGGTGGCCGACGCGCCCGACGACGGTCCATCCGGCGGGGCACGGCCACAGGTCGGCCGGCATGTAGTCGAGCACGATCTCCATGTCCCTCCGGATAGCACGGCCCCGGCGGCGCGCCACCGGCCTGGCGTGTCCGTTCCTATACCCATGTCGGTATAGGAGAGCCCGCATACCGACATCGGTATGGCCCGCAGGGCGAGGCCAGGCATTTGAGCGGACGCGGTTAACGGGGTCGCTTAAATGCCCAGCCCGATTGCGTTATATACGAGTCACCGATTTTTGGGCCGCTCTGCCGCCGAAAATCGGTGACTGATATACGCGTCAATCGCCGGCCGCCCGCGGACCCCGGCGTTAACCAGTCCCGGTCCGGAAACGTCTCCTGCAGGGGACGCCCCCTGAGCGAGGGCGGGATCGAACGTCTCCCCCGTAGGACGTCCCGGCGCGGCTTTCGGAGACCTCGTTAACCGCCCGGGCGCGTCCCTGTACGAATCCGGGGATCCCCGTACCCTCCCTGATGGGAAGGGACCGGGACATGCTGACGGACACCGAACTGGACGAGCTCGCGCGCGCCGTCGCCGGGCTCGGGGACGAGGATGCCGGGCGGCTCGACGGGGCGGTCCTGGAGCTCCGGCATCGACGCCGGGCCGAGGCCGAGGTGGAGCGCATCGCCGCGCTGCGGGCGATGTCGGACTTCGACGCCTTCGAGGCGGCATTGGATGTTGGGCAGGTTCTCGCCGCCGACGTGCACCCCATCGACAAGGCCCTGCAGGTCCTCCGTGACGCGGGCTTCGTGCGCGGCGACGGTCTCAAGGCCCTGTACCGGGCCGGCTGGAACGATGCCCTCAGGCGGTACCCGGACGACGGGGAGGCCGAGTTCCAGCAAGGCAGGGACCGCGCCATCGAGCGCCTCCTCATGATGGAGCGCATCTGACCATGGACGGGCAGACCCTGCGCGACCGGTTCGACCTGCGCCTGCAGGTCTCCGCGAACGACGATTGCCTCGGCGACCGGGGCAGCCGCTACGTGGGCGTGAAGTCGTGCAAGCCCATGATTGAGGAAGCCGCCGCTGCGCTCGACCGAGAGCGGACCCTCCGTAAGGAGGCCGACGAGGCGTTGGAGCTCGCCTGGGAGGAACTCAACCGGGCGACCGAAGATCTCGACCGCGAGCACGCCCGGAGGGAAGCGGCGATATCCGCTGCCTTCGACGCAGCGGTGTCCGCATGCGTCGGGGCGTCCTACGGGCCGCCGTCGGGCTGGGGCGACGGCCGCCCGCGGGGCTGGCACCTGACGGAGCCGTGCTCGCCCCGGGACGCGTGCATGCACGACAACGGCTGCATGGACGCCGCCCGGCGCATCCGGCTGCGGCAGAACGCGGATGCCGAGAGGCGGGAGTCCCACGTCTAGGATTACTCCCGAGGGTGGATGACGACACCTTCAGCATCGTCCAGCATCTCCTGAAGCTCCTCCCAGCCCCGCTGCTCTTTGGCGCGTTCGGCATGGAGGGGATCGAGGATCGTCGGGTCGTCGGTATGGCTGTCGATGATCGGCGCCTGGTTCTTGTGGTGGACCCTGGCGGTGGCCAGGGCGCGCTTCAGTGCCTCGATCTGGTCGTCCGTCAACGGCTTAGGTGTCGTGGCCATAGACCTTGCTCCCCTCAATCAGGGTTACGGGCAACCGATGCCCTGTTTCTGTTGAGTAAACAGCATGACCATTCCCGTCATGTTCTCGACCGCCTGCTTCACTTGGGGCTCCCCAGAGCCAAGGCAGGCATAGAGATCATCATGCATTTCACGGTAGATCGAAATCTGGTCGTTCAGGAAGGGGCACGCAGGGCCTGGGCCGTTGAGGGAGATTTCGGGAGCGTTCTTGAGCTTCTCTCCAAGCTCCATCGACCGCTTCATCCGGCCGTCGTAGTAGGCGTTCTTGGCCTGCAAGGACGGGCATGCCTTGGCCATCCGCTCGTTCGCCAGCTTGGTTTCCTCGGCCTTCTCGGCAGCAAGTCGCGCTTCGCGCTCGACCTTGAGGCGTTCGTCCTCAGCCCTCTTGGCCTCGGCTTTGTCACGCTCTTCACGACGAAGCTTAGCCTCGACCTCGGCGCGCTGTGTGGCCTCCGCCTCGGCCTTCTCCCTCATGAACCGTTGGATGCGTGCGTCATCCGCCGCGCGTCGGGCTGCGTCAGCCCTATCCGCCTCAGCCTTCGCATCTCGGTCGGACTTGCCCTTCTCCCATGCCTCGGCCTCGGCAAGGCGGGACGAGCGGATCTTGTCCTCCAGCTTGAGTAGCGCCGCGTTGACCTCGTCGATGTCCGCCTGCGCAATGGGTGTGCCCCCGGCATTGGTGCCTCGGACACCGCCGCGCTTGGCGGATGCCGTTGACGGAGGAGCAGCCGCTAGCCGGCGCAGCCCGTCGAGCTTCGCCGATAGCTCCTCGGTCGTGCCACCTGCGTCAATGGCGTTTCTCGCTCCATTAAGGATTGAAAGCTTCCAGGATCGCAGCCCGTCACGTCCTTCCGCCGCCTGCTCTGCGAGAGCACCGTTTTCCCTATACGAAGACGAGATGAGGGCGGTGATCACGCTTCCCTCGATGGCCTGCTTGTCCTTGTTGCATTCGACGGCACGGTTTTGGAACGCTCTCCAGACATCCTTCGTCCACGCATAGACTGGAACGCCGAACGGAGCGTCGGGAGAGCCGTCCGGCGTTCCCCCCTGACGCCAAGCTCGTGAATCGACCGTTCTTCTGGTGAGGGCGGAGCAGGATAGCTGCGACGCCTGCGCGACGTAGTCTGGCTCGGCCCTCGCCTCCGTAGCGGCGACCGTGGCCACCAACGCCACCAGCATCAGACGTCCCATCATATCCCCCTTGCGTGCCCGTGCGAGGCGAGCCGACGCAATCCGCACGATAGGGATGGATGCAAACCCTGGGCGTTCGGTCAATCCTACGATGCGCTGGCGTCGGGCGGCAGCCTCGTCTGGGCGGATGACCCGGCTGACGTTGTCGCGGTCAGGCTTCGGCAATCGCTTCCTGCGACATCCTGTCCTGAATGCCGATTGCCGTTTCCGGTCCCGGGGCTTCGCTTCGATTGCAGGGACAAGGAGACATGCCATGACCGAAGCCAACCGCAGCGACATCATCTTCGAGCTCCACCTCGCCGAGGGCGAGGCCGACCGGAACGCCACTTTGGTGCGCCTCGTCCAGGCCTACCCGAGCCTGCGCGAGGACCTCCTCGACCACTGGTGCGAGATCGTCCTCATGGAGCTACGGGCGGCCGCATACCCGGAGCCGCCGTGCCCTCCGGTCGACGAGGCCGAGGCCGCGCGGGCCCTGGCGCGCTTCCGGGAGATGGAGGCGGAACTGGCCGCGGCGAACCCCTGAAACGAGAGCGCCCCTTTCGGGGGCCGTCCGGCCGGGATCGGCCTCGGGGCGAAGCTCTCGGGGGATACCCTGACCCCTGAAGGGGGACCGTGCCCGTAGGCCCGATGGCGCCGGCTCTCCCACGCCCGGGGTCCGGCGGTCTGGGTGGCCTGTGTCTTATGCCGGGTGCCCTAGCCCGTGGGCGTAGGCGGTCCCGGCAAGCCTTTCGGCGTTCGCTAGGGGCCTCGGCTCTCGCCTGCGCCCGCACCTGCCGGAAGCCAGGATCGACCTCGAATCGGCGCGCCGCAAGGGGCGATGGCGCCGGCGTCCGACGCGCTATCCCCACGAATCGTGAGCGCGCAGAAGCCTGGGCTGCGCGTTGTATCGATGTTGTATCGGGGGGGGGGTCGGGCCCAAGCCGAAGCTGTGCAGGGACAGTGCCTAAGCGACTGTCCAGGCTTCAGGAAACGGCGATGAGAGGAGTGGAGCGGGTACCGGGAATCGAACCCGGGTATTCAGCTTGGAAGGCTGCTGCTCTACCATTGAGCTACACCCGCGCGGCGCGCCGGATAGCACGGGGCCGGATGCCTTGTGAAGGCATTCCCGAAAAGCATCTGCGGGCGTGGGTCGCTTGGTGGGGGAAGTAGGACTCGAACCTACGAAGCTTACGCAGCGGATTTACAGTCCGCCCCCTTTGCCGCTCGGGACATTCCCCCAAACGACGGCCCGCCGGGCCGCGTGGCCGCCCTTATGGTGAGGGGGGAGGCGGGTGTCAACGGCTCTCGCGCCGGCTTGGCGTCGGTCCAGGAGAAGGGGTGACCGGTTCTCTGTCAGGACCGACGATCGGGCTTCCGCGGCTCAGTCCTGCTCCGGCTCGCTCTCCGCGAGGTCGCGGATGCGAAGCTGCGCCCGCTCGGTGCCTTTCCAGCGGTCGCAGGCCAGCGACCCGGCGACGTGCATCTCCCGGCCGATGCCGGCGAGCAGCGCCTGCCCGAGGGGCGTCTGCGCCGCCCGGAAGACGATGCCGCCGAGGATCTGCCCGTCGCGGCTGCGGAAGCGGGCGCGCACGTGGCTCTCGCCGACGAGGCCGGCATCGATGATCCGGTGCCGGGCGAGGGCGAAGACCGGCTCCGGCGCGCCCTGTCCGAAGGGCCCGGCCCGCTCCACGAGGCGCACCAGCTCGGCGGTGGCGCCGCCCGCGCTCAGGGAGGCGTCCACGAGCAGCGCCTCGGACGCCCGCGCCTCGGCGATGGATGCCCCGAGAGCCTCGCGCAGATGGGTGTCGAGGCGCGCGAGGCCGTCGCGGGCGAGGATCTCCGGCGCGAGGCTGAGGCCGGCGGCCATGGCGTGCCCACCGCCCTTGCTGGCGAGCCCCGCCGCGACCGCACCGCGCACGGCCGCGCCGAGATCGACCCCCGCCACGGAGCGGCCGGAGGCGGTGCCGGAGCCGTCCGGGCGGAGCGCCACCGCCAGCGCCGGCCGGCCGAAGCGCTCCTTGAGCCGCGCGGCCACCAGCCCGACGACGCCGGGGTGCCACTCCGCGGAGGCCGCGACGAGGACCGGCCGGTCCGGGTCCTTGTCGAGGGCGAAATCCATCTGCGCCTCGGCCTCGGCGACGGCCCGGGCCTCGATCGCCTGCCGCTCCCGGTTGAGGCGGTCGAGCTCGGCAGCGATCCGGGCGGCCTCCGCCGGATCGTCGGTGAGGAGCAGCCGGGCGCCGAGGCCCGCCTCGCCGATGCGGCCGCCGGCGTTGATGCGCGGCCCGACCACGTAGCCGAGGTGCCAGGACTGGGGCGCCTCGTCGAGGGAGGCGGCATCGAGCAGCGCCGCGAGCCCGCGCCGGGCCCTGGTACGCATCACGCTCAGCCCCTGCACGACGAAGGCGCGGTTCAGCCCGACGAGGGGCACCACGTCGGCGACGGTGGCGAGCGCCACGAGGTCGAGCCGGCCCTTGAGGTCGGGCTCCGGCCGGGCGTCGAAGGATCCGCTCCGGCGCAGCGCCCGGTTGAGGGCGACGAGGGTGAGGAACACGATCCCCGCCGCGCAGAGATGGCCGAGGCCGGAGAGGTCGTCGAGGCGGTTCGGGTTCACCAGCGCCCGTGTCTCGGGAAGGATCTCGGTGGCCGCGTGATGGTCGAGCACGATCGTGTCGAGCCCGAGGGCGGCGGCCTGCGCGAGCGGCTCGTGACCCGAGGTTCCGCAATCGACGGTGACGAGGAGGCTCGCCCCCTCCCCGGCGAGCCGCGCCACCGCCTCGCTGTTGGGGCCGTAGCCCTCGGTCAGGCGGTCGGGGATGTGGATGCGGACCGGCACGCCGAGCTGGCGCAGGTAGCCGGCGAGCAGCGCCGCGCTCGCCGCCCCGTCGACGTCGTAGTCGCCGAACACCGCGACGCTCTCGCCCGCACGGACGGCGCGGGCCAGCCTTTCGGCGGCGGCCTCCATGTCGAGGAGGCAGGCAGGGTCCGGCATCAGGTCGCGCAGGCGCGGGGCGAGATAGGCGGCGGCTTCCGCCGGCCGCACCCCGCGCCCGGCGAGCACGCGGGCGAGCATGTCGGGCAGGGCGTGAGCCTGGACCATCATCGCGGCCTCGGCCTGGGCGCGCGGATCGGCGCAACGCTCGTGCCAGGCGCGGCCGAGGAGCGAGCGGGAAACACCGAGGAACGGGCGCGGCGTCGCGCCCGGCGGCAGGTCGAGGGAGGAGCGGGTCACGGAGGCGATGATAGCGGCGGCGGGGCCCGCGGGCAGCCGCCGGAAAGCGACAGGGAGGCCCCTTTCGGAGGCCGCCCTGCGTTTCGTCCCGCCCCGATGCCGGGCGTCGCGCCCGGCAGGCGGGATCGGAGGTTCTTGACGATCGAGTCAACGACCTTCTTCGGACATCACGGCGATGCGCATTCAGAAGGTGCTTTGGGATCGCAGGCGACGAATGCGCCAGATCCGTCGGTGGGGCGGGGCGAGCTGTCTGGTTGGTCTGGTGGAAGCGTGGCGATTTTAACCGGCTCCGCCGGAGCGGAGCCGGACGGCCTCAACCGAAGAAGAGGTAGAGGGCGAGGAGAAGCGCGACGAAGGCGGGGGCCTTCCAGCCGATCGCGGGGGCGAAGGCGGCGATCGCGCCGGCAGCGCTCGAGGCGATGACGCCGGCGATGGCCAGGAGCCAAGCCTCGTGGATGCCTCCGACCGCGAGGGCGAGGACCCAGCAGATCACCACGCCCGTCGAGATCTCGACGAAGCGGACGAAGCCCTTGTAGGTCTGCTCGTGAGTGCCGGCATCCATGGCCGAGCTGTAGCCAAGCTCGGAGATGCTCCTGGTATCGGCCATGTCGATTCCGTCCCTTGCGCGCAGTGTTTCAAGCCCGCGCGAATTAGCGCAACCGTACCTTTGCCGCAATCGGCCGGCGCTGGACCATTCGGGGCCGTTGTCGACAGTCCATCTGGTATACCAGATGGACTGTCTAGAGGGTTTCAAGCGTTGCTGTGGGCAACGCGGCCCGGATCGCGGATCAAGCGTGCGCGATGGGTTCAGGCCGGCTGCGGCAGGCCGACGGCCGCGAGCGCCGCGCTCTGACGGGTGGCGAGATCGTCGAGGGAGAAGCGCTCGATCTCGGCCTCGAACAGCCGGTGGTAGTTCAGCTCGGAGCGCAGGTGCAGGAACACGGCGCCGAGCCCGACCGCGGCCCTGTCCATGAACACGAACTCCTGCGGCACCGTCACCGGGCCCTTCTCCTTGAGCGCCTGATGCACCTCGAAGGCCTGCCGGCGGCCGTAATCGCCGGGCTTGACGCCGTCGGCGACGGTGCGGACCCGGTCCTCCAGGAGCGGCCCGTAGATGAAGCGCGCCCAGACGTTGAGGATGTCGATGAGGTCGCGGTTGAGGTCTCGGAAGCCCCAGACCTCGTAGGCGTGGACGGTGCGGGCTTCGTCACCTTCCAGCAAGCCCCGGTAGAGATCGACCACGCCGCCGACGAAGCGCGGATGGAAGATGCGGATGCAGCCGTAGTCGAGGAGGTTGATGCCGCCAGGCTCGGCCCCCTCGGTGAAGACCGTGTAGTTGCCGAGATGGGGATCGCCGTGGATCACCGCGGCGCGGCCGAACGGGTGCCACCAGGCCTTGAACATCGCCTGCGCGATGCGGTTGCGGATCTCCACCGGGCTGTCGGCGAAGCCGAGGATGCGCTCGCCCTCGAGCCAGCCGAGGGTGAGGAGCCGGCGGGTCGACAGGTCCGTGTGCACGGCGGGCACGCGCACGGCCTCGACGTCGCGCAGCACGTCTCCGTAGAGGGCGGCGTGCCGGGCCTCGCGGGTGTAATCCAGCTCCTCGCGGACGCGGGCGCCGATTTCCTTCGCGATCTCGCGGGTGTCGAGCCAGGAGCTCATGCGGCGGTGGAGGGCGAAGGCGACTTCGAGCTGCTTGAGGTCGGCCTCCACGGCGGATTGCATATCTGGGTACTGGAGCTTGCAGGCGAGCGCCTCCCCCTCCCGCGACACGGCGCGGTGGACCTGTCCGAGGGAGGCAGCGGCGGCGGGCTTCAGGTCGAAGCTCTCGAAGCGGGACTGCCAGTCCGCCCCGAGCTCGGCCATCATGCGGCGCTTGACGAAGGCCGCGCCCATGGGCGGCGCGTCGGCCTGGAGCTTCTGCAGCTCGGCGGCGTATTCCGGCGGCAGCAGGTCGGGCACGGTGGCCAGCAGCTGCGCCACCTTCATGATCGGACCTTTGAGGCCGCCCAGCGCCTGCGCCAGGGCGGCGGCGTTGGTGGTGCCCTCCCGGCCGAACAGCCGGGCGCCGGCCATGCGCGCCGCGACCCCGCCGACATTGGCGCCGACGCGGGCGTAGCGCCCGGCGCGGGCGGAGAATCGGTTGGCTTCCGGATCGGTCTCGGACATCGGGCCTGGCTGTCGCTCGGGGAGCCTTCGAGATAAGCGCCCTGCCCCGCTCCGCCAGGGCCATGGGGCGGCAGGCCGCGGTTATGTCCGAGGCGCCGCGGGGCTCAGCGCAGGTAGATGACGCTGTAGAGCGTGCGGCGCAGCTCGCCCTCGTTCAGCCAGACGCGGCCGTTCTCGCAGCGCTCGCGGACCCCCGGCCTCATGCGCGAGCAGTACTCGCCGGTATTGTCCTGCACGAGGTAGCGGCAGGCGCCGCCCTGCCGCCGCCGCGCGATCACGGTGCTCGAATGATCCGCGGCGAGGTCCGGGTCCTTCGGGTCGCGGTCCTGGAGGATGTACCAGGAGTAGCCGACGGTGGGCGCGCGGCCGTTGTCGAGGGCGTAGTCGACCATGGCCAGCATCCGCTCGATCTGGCGCGGCGTCGGCGGGGTCCCCGCCTCCAGCATGTCCATGAACTCGAGCTGGTTCGCGGCGACCCGGTAGGAGATCGGCAGCAGCGGCACCGGCAGGGGGCGGCGCCGGCAGCGCGCCTCCGTCAGCCGAAGCCAGGCGTCGTTGAAGGCGTCGGCCCGCCGGCTGCGCAGCCGCTCGACGGTGGCGCCGGTGCGGCGGAAGCACTGGTTCGGCGCCCGCACGGAGGCGGAGAAGCGCAGCTTGGCGAAGGGCTTGGTGAAATGCGCGTATCCTTCGTGCGAGGGAAGGTCGCGCTCCGTGCAGAGCCCGTCGAGATTGTAGAGGAGCGCCGCCGCGTCCTCCTCGCCGCCCTCGAGCTTGTCGAAATAGGGTTCGCGCCGCCTGTTACCGTCGATCGAGATGTCGACGGCGTTGCGGCTCCAGGCGATGTCCTCCCGGTAGGAGGGATGCGCCCGGAGATGGGCCCGTACCCGCGGGTCGGGGTGATCCGCCAAGCGGCCGGGATCGGCGAAGTAAAAGCGCGTGGCGACGTCGAGCGGCGAGACCGCGACCCCGACCCGCTGCGAGATCATGTCGGCGGTGGCGTAGGCGTAGCAGATGGCGCTGTCGCCCTGCCCCACCGGGATCTCGGCGGGTTTCGGCGAGAGCCCGACGTTTCCCGGCAGAGCGTGGGTGCTCGGCGGCATCGGAATGCGCACCGGCGCGCAGGCGGGGTTGCGGGCATAGGCCGGTCGCGCCGGCAGCAGCCGGGGATCGACGCGCTCGCCCGCGCCGGCCGGCACGACCGCAAGCGCCGCAGCGAGGCCGAGCCAAGCCGCTCTCGCCCATCCTCCGAACCCCGCACCCATCCGCCGCCCCCGATTCCCGAGGGCGCGTAGCCTCATCGGCCGGAGTCCTTCAAGCGTGATGGAGGCTCAACCCTGCGCCTCCATCGCCTCCAGCTCGGCGATCATGCCCTCGATCATGCCGAGCCCGATCTGCCAGAAGGACGGGTCGCCGGCATCCAGGCCGAAGGGCTTCAGAAGCTCGCCGTAGGGCTTCGAGCCGCCCGCCGAGAGCAGGGCGAAGTAGCGTTCCACGAAGCCCTCCTCGGCCTTGGCGTAGACCCCGTAGAGGGAGTTCACGAGGCAGTCGCCGAAGGCGTAGGCGTAGACGTAGAACGGCGAGTGGATGAAGTGCGGGATGTAGGCCCAGAAGGGCTCGTAGCCCGGATCCAACGTGATCGCCGGCCCCAGCGACTCGGCCTGCACCGACATCCAGAGGGCGTTGATCTCCTCCGCCGTCAGCTCGCCCTTGGCGCGGGCGAGATGGACCTTCCGCTCGAAGGAGTAGAAGGCGATCTGCCGCACCACCGTGTTGATCATGTCCTCGACCTTGGCGGCGAGCATGGCGCGCCGCTGGGTCGTGTCGGTGGTGGCTGCGAGAAGGCGGCGGAACGTCAGCATCTCGCCGAACACGCTTGCGGTCTCGGCGAGCGTCAGGGGCGTCGGCGCCATCAGCGCGCCGTTGGGGCCGGCGAGCACCTGGTGGACGCCGTGGCCGAGCTCGTGGGCCAGCGTCATCACGTCCCGCGGCTTCCCCTGGTAGTTCACGAGCACGTAGGGGTGCACGGAGGGCACGGTCGGATGCGCGAAGGCGCCGGGCGCCTTGCCGGGCCGGGTCGGCGCGTCGATCCAGTTGCGGTCGAAGAAGTCACGGGCGATGCCCGCCATCCGCGGCGAGAAGGCGCCGTAGGCGTCGAGCACCGTGTCGCGGGCCTCGGTCCAGGGGATCACCCGCTGCTCGACCTTCGGGAGCGGCGCGTTGCGGTCCCAGTAGGGCAGCGCCTCGACGCCGAACCACTTCGCCTTGAGCCGGTAGTAGCGGTGCGAGAGCCGCGGGTAGGCGGCGCGCACCGCCTCGACGAGGGCGGCCACCACCTCCGGCTCGACGCGGTTGGCGAGGTGGCGGGCGTCGGCCACGTCCTTGAAGCCCCGCCAGCGGTCGGAGATCTCCTTGTCCTTGGCGAGCGTGTTGGTGATGAGGGCGAAGACCCGCAGGTTCGCCCGGAACACCTCGCTGAGCGCGCCGGCCGCCTCCCGGCGGACGGCCCCGTCCGGGTCCTGGAGCTTGTTGAGGGTCGGCTCCAGCGGCAGGCTCTCGCCGTCGACGGGGAAGCGCAGCGCCGCGATGGTCTCGTTGAAGAGCCGGTCCCAGGCGGCGTTCGAGGTCACGGACTTGTCGAGGAAGAGCTTCTCGATGCGGTCCTCGAGCTGGAAGGGCTTCTCCCGGCGCAGGTCCTCGATCCAGGGCGCGTAGCGGGCGAGCGGGCCGGCGGCCATGGCCCGGTCCATGGTGGCGTCGTCCGCCCGGTTCAGCTCCAGGGCGAAGAACAGCAGGTTGCCGGAGGCGGCGGTGAGGCGCTCGCGGGTGTCGCCGTAGAACTTGGCCCGCCGCTCGTCGGTGGTGTCGCCCGAGTAGACGAGCCCGGCATAGGACATCAGCTTGCCGAGAAGCTCCTCGATCCCCTCGTAGGCGACCACCGCCTCGGCCAGCGCCCGCGAGGCGCCCTCCCCCTCGACGAGCGCGCCGATGCGGCCGGCGTAGCGCTCGTGGAAGCCCAGGCACTCGGCCTCGGCGCGGGCGAGGTCGTCGGCGAAGGCCGGATCGTCGAGGCCTGCGTAGAGGTCGCGCAGGTCCCATTCCGGCAGGGGCCCGAGGTCGACGGCGCGGGCCGCGGCCCGCGCTGCGGCGGCGCCCTCCGGCGTCCAGGCGCGCTGCGGCAGGTCGAGGGGCGCGTCGGCACGGATCGGCATCGGGGCTTGTGTCCTTGCGCGGCCGGCTGAAGCGCCGCGTTCGGGCTGAGATATCGAGCGCCCCCGGCCCCGATCAACCGGTCCGCGTCGCGATGGCGACCGCATCCCCGCAATGCCGGCCCGCGCCGCCCCGCGAACGTCGTTAAGCGAGGCTTTACGCTCTTGGGCGACCCTGCATCTCGAATCGAAACAGGGCCGGCCGCGCCGGCGCCGCGGCCTCGCGCCCGGTGCCCGCCGCTCGCGCCCGCACATCCGGAAGTGGCGCCGTTCATGACGACCACCGTTCTCATCGTCGACGACGATCCCGTGCAGCGCCGCCTCACCGAGGCGATGGTGCGCCGCTTCGGCTTCGAGGTGCGGCTCGCGGAGAACGGCGTGGACGGTCTCGCCACCCTGCGGGCGGGCGGCGACATCGACGTGGTGCTGCTCGATCTCGTCATGCCCGGCGGCCTCGACGGGATCGGCGTCATGGCCGAGATGCGCAAGGCCGGCCTCGACACGCCCGTCATCGTGCAGACCTCGAACGGCTCCATCGACGCCGTGGTCAACGCGATGCGCGCGGGCGCCGTCGACTTCGTCGTGAAGCCCGCCGGCGCCGAGCGCCTCCAGGTCTCGATCAAGAACGCGCTCCGCGTCGACCAGCTGGAAGAGGAGGTCCGCCGGATGCGCCGGCGCGCCAGCGGCGCGCTGACCTTCAAGGACCTCGCCTCCCGCAGCCCGGACATGGAGCGGGTGATCCGGCTCGCCGAGCGTGCCGCCAAATCGAACATCCCCGTGCTGATCGAGGGCGAGTCCGGCGTCGGCAAGGAGGTGCTGGCCCGCGCCATCCAGGGCTCGGGCGAGCGCCGCGGCAAGCCGTTCGTCACCGTCAACTGCGGCGCGATCCCCGAGAACCTCGTGGAGTCGACCCTGTTCGGCCACGAGAAGGGGGCCTTCACCGGCGCCACCGAGCGGCATGTCGGCAAGTTCGTCGAGGCGTCGGGCGGCACGCTCTTCCTGGACGAGATCGGCGAGCTGCCCCTCGACGCGCAGGTGAAGCTGCTGCGGGCCCTTCAGGAGGGCGAGGTCGATCCCGTCGGCGGCAAGCGCTCCGTGCGGGTCGATATCCGCCTCGTCTCGGCGACGAACCGCTCGCTCCTCGATCTCGTCAAGCAGGGCAAGTTCCGCGAGGACCTCTACTACCGCCTCAACGTCTTCCCGATGACCCTGCCGCCCCTGCGGGCCCGCCGGGAGGACATCCCGGACCTCGCCCGCTCCTTCTGCGCGCGCTTCGCGGCGGAGGAGGGCAAGCGGGTCCGCGGCATCACCGGCGAGGCCATGGGGCTGATCAGCCGCTACGGCTGGCCCGGCAACGTCCGACAGCTCGAGAACGCCCTGTTCCGGGCCGTGGTGCTCGCCGACGGGGACGAGCTCACCGTGGCCGAGTTCCCGCAGATCGCCGCCCAGGTCGAGGGCTTCGACGTGCGCATCCCGCCGGCCCCGAGCCGGCCGCCGGCCGCGGACGTGCCCGAGCCCGTGCGCGAGATCGTCCGCGTCGAGGTCCGCGACCCCCACGCCATGTCGCTGCTCGTCGAGGACACCGGCGAGATGAAGACCATGGAGACGCTGGAAGCCGAGGTGATCCGCTTTGCCCTCCAGTTCTACCGGGGGCGCATGTCGGAGGTCTCCCGCCGCCTCGGGATCGGCCGCTCGACCCTCTACCGCAAGCTCAAGGACCTTGGCCTCGAAGGAGAGGACAAGGCGGACGACGCCGCGGCCTGAGCGGCCCCGGCCGGTGCCGATCCGCACCGTCGCCGGGACCTCGATTGCCTAAGGCCCCGCTCGAACCGATATTGTCAGGATCCGGTCGGCCGCCCGTGGCCGCCTCTCCGGGAGACAGGACATGGGCGCCCCGCGTTCCGCCAAAGCCGCCCTCGCCGTGCTCCTTGCCGGGTCGGTCTGCGCCGCCAGCCTCGCGCGGGCGCAGGAAGCCGCCGCCACGGTTCCCGATGCGCCGGTGACGCGCTCCGCCGCCGTCGAGCCGGCCGCGCCCGCTCCGGAAGAACCCGCACCCGGAAGCGACGCCGCGCCGGTCGCCGTCGCGCCCGGCCCGTCCCCGGAGCCGCGCCCGGCCGAGATGACCGGCGCCGTGAGCCCGCAGGCCGATCCCGCGCCGGTGCCGAATGCCGCGAGCGCGCCGGAGAAGGCCGCCGAGGCCCCTCCCCCCGTGCCTGCCGATCCGTTGTCGGCGGCGGTCACCGCCCGTCTGTCGAGCGGCGCGCCGCTGCTGCCGCGCTTCGGCGCCCGCGACCGGGAGTCGCTCCAGGCGGTCTATGCGCTCGGCGCCTTCAAGCCGGTCTGGATCGTCGACGGCCGCTTCACCCCGGCCGCGACCGCCGCCGCTGCCCGCCTCGCCCGCGCCGGAGAGGACGGTCTCGACCCGGCCGCCTACCCGGTGCCCGTGCTCGCGGTGACCGGCCGCGCGCCGACCGAGGCCGAGATCGCCGACGCCGACCTGCGGCTCTCGGCGGCGGTGGCGCTCTACGCCCGCGACGCGCGGGGCGGGCGCATCAACCCCACGAGCCTGTCGCGGCTGGTGACGCCGGTCCTCGATCTGCCGTCGCCCGACGCCGTGGTCGGCCGGATCGCCGCCGCGGGCACGAACGCGGGCGACCTCCTCCAGGCCTACAACCCGCACGAGGCGGGCTATCTCGCCCTCAAGTCGCGGCTCGCGAGCCTGCGCGGCCCGGCCGTCGCCGAGGCGCCGGCCCTGAAGCTGCCGCCCGGCCCGATCCTGCGGGTCGGCATGCGCGACCCGAGGGTGCCGCAGCTGCGCGCCCGCTTCGGTCTCGAGACCCGCACCGCCGGCACCCTCGACGCGGCGCCCGGCGATCCCGAGACCTACGATGCCGCCGCCGCCGCCGCCGTCTCCGCCTTCCAGCGGGAGCGCGGCCTGGCGGCCACCGGCGCGCTCAACGCCCAGACCGTCGTGGCGCTCGCGAGCCCCGCCGGCCGGCTCGGCGGCGGCGAGGAAGCGTCGCTTCTCGTCAACATGGAGCGCTGGCGCTGGCTGCCCGCCGATCTCGGGCCCGACTACGTGATGGTCAACGTGCCCGAGTACCGCCTGCGGGTCTTTCGCGATGGGCGCCTGCGGGACGAGACCCGGGTGATCGTCGGCAAGACCGAATCGCCGACGCCCATCTTCTCGGGGATGATGGAGTACGCGGTCGTGAACCCCTCGTGGCACGTGCCGCCCTCGATCCTCAAGAACGAGTTCCTGCCGGGGCTCGCCCGCGATCCGTCCTACGCGGCGCGGCGCGGCTACGAGGTCGTGCGGCGGGGCAACTCCATCTCGGTGCGGCAGCCGCCGGGGGAGCGAAACGCCCTCGGGTTCATCAAGTTCATGTTCCCGAACAACCATGCGGTCTACCTGCACGACACGCCGAACCGCTCGCTCTTCGCCCGCTCCGAGCGGGCGCTCAGCCACGGCTGCGTGCGCGTCGACGACCCGTTCCGCTTCGCCGATTCCGTGCTGCCCGCGGCCTGGACCAGCGAGCGGCTGAAGAAGCTGATCGGCAAGGGCGAGCGCACGGTCCAGCTCGGCACCAAGCTGCCGGTGCATCTCGCCTACTTCACCGCCTATGTGGACGATGCCGGCCGCTATCGGACGCTCCCCGACCTCTACGGCTACGACGCCCGCATGCGCACGGCGCTGGGCCTGCCGGGTGGCGCCCCGGCGATGGTGCGCGCCCCCGCCGAGCCCGCCCGCGTGGTTTCGACGATGCCTGCGATGAAACCGGCCGTGAAGCCCGCGGCTCCGCCGAAGAAGGTCGCGCAGCGTCCGACGCGGGCCGCGCCGGAGTACGGCGAGCCGGGCCTGATGACCCCGGTGCCCGAATCACCCCGCCGCAGCTTCGGCTGGTGGTAGTCGCGCCCGCGCGACCGAGCCGTCACGCCTCTGGAAATCGTGTCCCGCGTGCCGGTTCGCCCGTGCGCGGGCGCACTTGCGGGCTGAATTCGGCCACGGTTGCGCCTTAGCCATTCCGCCTCGATGGGTGTCCGGCGAAGGACCCGCTAACCGGCTCTTCACGGTTTTCGGCAACCTTGCGTTCACCATGACCCGCGCGCCTCCCGCGCGATCCGGACGAGGGTGGACCATCGTGACTGCGGCTCTCGCGGACGGACCGGATCGGCGCAGGGGATCGGAGACGGCCGGACGCCTGCGCGCCGGGCTGAAGATCCTCGCCCTCGGCGGTCTCGCCCTCACCGCCTGGCTCGGCGCGGCGCGGGGCACGCAGGACGCGGTGGCCAACGGCGACACCCGCACGCTGACCATCTTCCACACGCACTCCAAGGAGAGCGCGACCATTACCTTCCGGCGGGACGGGCGCTACGACCGCGCCGGCCTCGATCAGCTCAACCATCTCCTGCGCGACTGGCGCACGGACGAGTCGACGCGGATGGACCCGCGCCTGTTCGACACGGTCTGGGAGGTCTACCGGCAGGTCGGATCCTCGGAGGCGATTCACATCGTCTCCGCCTACCGGGCGCCCGGCACCAACGCGATGCTGCGCCGCCGCTCCAAGGCGGTGGCCGAGTTCAGCCAGCACATGCTCGGCAAGGCCATGGACTTCTACCTGCCCGACGTGTCGATCGACCAGATCCGCGCCATGGGCATGAAGCTCCAGCGCGGCGGCGTCGGCTGGTATCCGCGCTCCGGCTCGCCCTTCGTGCATCTCGACGTCGGCTCGGTGCGCTCCTGGCCGCGCATGACCCACGACCAGCTCGCCCGGCTCTTCCCCGACGGAAAGACCGTCCACCTGCCCACCGACAACCGGCCGCTCGCCCGCTACGAGGAGGCCCGCGCCGAGGTGCTCTCCCGCGGCGGCACCGTCTCCGGCGTGACGCAGGTCGCCTCCGCCGAGGAGGAGGACGGCCCGAGCATCCGCGGCTTCTTCGCCGGCCTGTTCGGCGGCCGCAGCGAGACGCCCCCGGCCGAGGCCGCACCCGCGCCGCGGCGCAAGGCGCCGGCGGTGGTCGTGGCGAGCGCCGATCCCGAGGCCGGCATCGGTGCGCCCCAGGCGCTCGCCTTCGCCCCCGCCGACCCGACGAAGCGCGACGCCAGGGCGCTGCTGACCGCCGAGCGGCCGGCGGAGGCCGCCGCCCGCATCGCCGTCGAGACGCCGAACGTCGATGCGCTCGCCGCCGCCCCTGCCGCGCCCCTGCCCCCGCGCCGCCCGGCGGAGTTCGCCGCGGTGATGGCCGCCCTGACCATGCCGCTGCCCCCCGCCCGGCCGGCCCAGTTCGCGACCCTCGGCCCGACCCCCCTGCCCGCCGCCGTAACCGGGATGGCGAGCACCCTGGCGGGCACGGCGATCGACCCCGCGTCCCGACGCAGGGCGCCCCTCGTCGCCGCGGACGCGGATTCCCGCACGCAGCTGCGTGCCCTGTTCGAGGCGGCCTCCGCCGAGGCCCGCCCGGCCGGCCCCGCGACCCCGGTGCGCGTCGCCGTCGCCCGCCCCCGCTTCGACGCGGCGCCGGGTGCTCTCGTGACCGGCGCGGGCCCGCGCGTGACCACCCGCTTCGCCGCCGGCAGCCCCGGTGACGAGCTCGCCACTTCCCGTTTCACCGGCTCCGCCACCCGCGCCGTGCCCGGCGCCCGCTGATCGAACGCGGGCATCTCTCCCCGCCCGGCGGCGCGGGCGTCTCGGCGTCGCTCGGCGGATAAGTCCGGGATGGAGCCTGCACGGTTTCGAGACGAGAACGGCCCCGTAAGCTATCGCTCGCGGGGCCGCTTTCATTTCAAGTCGGGCTGAAGCGCTCGGCCTTCGTTGTCTTACTCACCCTTGACGCTGCTCTCGCCCTTCAGCGCGGCCTGGGCAGCGGCGAGGCGGGCGATCGGCACGCGGAAGGGCGAGCAGGACACGTAGTCGAGCCCGACCTCCTGGCAGAAATGGATCGAGGCCGGGTCGCCGCCATGCTCGCCGCAGATGCCGAGCTTGATGTCGGGGCGCGACTGACGGCCGCGCTCGACGCCGATCCGCACCAGCTCGCCGACGCCTTCCTGGTCGATCGTCACGAAGGGGTCGGCCTCGAGGATGCCCTTCTGGGTGTAGGCGCCGAGGAAGGTGCCGGCGTCGTCGCGCGAGATGCCGAGCCCCGTCTGGGTGAGGTCGTTGGTGCCGAAGGAGAAGAACTCCGCCGTCTCGGCGATCTCCTTCGCGCGCAGGCAGGCGCGCGGCAGCTCGATCATGGTGCCGACCTGATACTCGACGCTCTCGCCGGTCTCCTCGGCGACGGCCTTGGCCATGGCGTCGATGCGGGCCTTGACGATGTCGAACTCGGCGCGGGTGAAGACCAGGGGCACCATCACCTCCGGCGTCACCGGGGCGCCGGTCTTGCGGGCAGCCTCGACGGCGGCCTCGAAGATGGCACGGGCCTGCATCTCCGCGATCTCGGGGAAGGCGATGGCCAGCCGGCAGCCGCGGAAGCCGAGCATCGGGTTGAACTCGGAGAGCTCGCGCATGCGGTGGCGCAGCTTGTCCTCGGAGACGCCGGTGCCGGCGGCGACCTCGGCCACCTCGGCGTCGGTGTGGGGCAGGAACTCGTGCAGCGGCGGGTCGAGGAGGCGGATCGTGACGGGCAGGCCCTGCATGATCGTGAACAGCGCCAGGAAGTCCTGGCGCTGGTAGGGGAGGATCTTGGCGAGCGCGGCGCGGCGGCCCTCGACGTCGTCGGAGAGGATCATCTCGCGCACCGCGACGATGCGGTCGCCCTCGAAGAACATGTGCTCCGTCCGGCACAGGCCGATGCCCTCGGCGCCGAACTCGCGGGCGGTGCGGGCGTCGGTCGGCGTGTCGGCGTTGGCGCGGATGCCCATGGTGCGGACCTCGTCGGCCCAGCCCATCAGGGTCGCGAAGTCGCCGGACAGTTCGGGGGCGACCATCGCGACCTCGCCCTGGATCACTTGGCCCGTGGAGCCGTCGATGGTGAGCTTGTCGCCGGCCTTCAGGGTGACGGGCCCGACCGCGAGGGTGCCGGCCTTGTAGTCGATGCGGATCGCGCCGACGCCGGAAACGCAGGGCTTGCCCATGCCGCGGGCGACGACCGCCGCGTGGCTCGTCATGCCGCCGCGGGTGGTGAGGATGCCCTCGGCCGCGTGCATGCCGTGGATGTCCTCCGGCGAGGTCTCGATGCGCACGAGGATGCAGGGGCGCCCGGCCTTCCGCGCGGCCTCGGCGGCCTCGGAGGAGAACACGATCTCGCCGCTCGCCGCGCCCGGCGAGGCCGGGAGACCCGAGGCGATGACCTTGCGCTCGGCCTTCGGGTCGATGGTCGGGTGGAGAAGCTGGTCGAGGGCGCCGGGCTCGACGCGGCCCACCGCCTCCTCGCGGCTGATGAGCCCCTCGCCGGCGAGCTCGACGGCGATGCGCAGCGCGGCCTTCGCCGTGCGCTTGCCGTTGCGGGTCTGGAGCATCCAGAGCTTCCCGCTCTCGATGGTGAACTCCATGTCCTGCATGTCGCGGTAGTGCTTCTCGAGGAGCCCGTAGATGCGGGTCAGCTCACTGAAGCTCTCCGGCATCGCCCGCTCCATCGAGGGCTTCTCGCTGCCGGCTTCTTGCCGCGCCTTCTCGGTGATGTCCTGGGGCGTGCGGATGCCCGCCACCACGTCCTCGCCCTGGGCGTTGATGAGGAACTCGCCGTAGAGCGCCTTCTCGCCGGTGGAGGGGTTGCGGGTGAAGGCGACGCCGGTGGCCGAGGTGTCGCCCATGTTGCCGAAGACCATGGCCTGGACGTTCACCGCCGTGCCCCAGCTCTCGGGGATGGCGTTCAGCTCGCGGTACTTCTTCGCCCGCGGGATCATCCAGGAGTCGAACACCGCGCCGATCGCGCCCCAGAGCTGGTCCTGGGGCGACTGCGGGAACTCGGCGCCGTGCTCGTCGCGCACGATGCGCTTGTAGGTCGAGACGAGGGTCTTCCAGTCCTCGGCGCCGAGGTCTGTGTCGAGGCTCGCCCCCTTGCTCTCCTTGTAGTGCTCCAGCGCCTCCTCGAAGGCGTGGTGCTCCACGCCGAGCACGACGTTGGCGTACATGGTGATGAAGCGGCGGTAGGAATCGTAGGCGAAGCGCGGGTCGCCGGCGTTGCGGGCGAGCGCCTCGACGGTCTCGTCGTTGAGGCCGAGGTTGAGCACCGTGTCCATCATGCCCGGCATCGAGGCGCGGGCGCCGGAGCGCACGGAGACGAGGAGCGGGTGCTCCGCGTCGCCGAAGCGCTTCCCAGTCAGCGCGCCGACCTGGGCGAGCGCTGCGTCGACCTGCTCGCGAAGCGCCTCCGGGTAGCGCTTGCCGCCGGCATAGTAGGCCGTGCAGACCTCGGTGGTGATGGTGAAGCCGGGGGGCACCGGCAGGCCGAGATTGCACATCTCGGCGAGGTTGGCGCCCTTGCCGCCGAGCAGGTTGCGCATCGACGCCTTGCCCTCGGCCTTCCCGTCGCCGAAGGAATAGACCCACTTGGTGCCGCTCTCGCTCGCCATGTCGCTCTTTTCCTTTGCCGACGGGACACGCCCACGCGGCGGGGTGAACCATCTGATGCTGCAACGCAAGATGAACGGCTGCGCCGGCCGCGCTCCGTCCTATGACGGAGCCGGTCCGTTGTAACGCCGCCGTTCCAGGCTCACGATAGGGCGCGGAGGTGCCCGCAGCCAGTCACTCGCGGCGACGGGCCCGTGGCACCGTGGGACGGATGTCTCGCCGCCGGGCGAGGCCGTTCCTCAGACCCGATACTTGCCGTTGCGCTTCACGAGCACGGTGGCGCCCACCGGCACGCGCTCGTAGAGGTCGACGATGTCCTCGTTGAGCATGCGCACGCAGCCCGACGACATCTGCTCGCCGATGCTCCAGGGCTCGTTGGTGCCGTGGATGCGGAAGAGGATGTCGCGGTTACCTTGGTAAAGGTAGAGGGCGCGGGCGCCGAGCGGGTTGTCGACGCCGCCCTTGCGGGTGCGCGGCAGGTCCGGGTTGAGGGAGACCATGGTCGTGGTCGGGCTCCAGTCCGGCCAGACGCCCTTGCGGCCGACCCGCGCCTCGCCCTTCCAGGAGAAGCCGAGCTTGCCCACGCCGACGCCGTACTGGACGGCGGTGCCGTCCGCCTGGACGAGGGCGAGCTGACGCTTGTCGATGTCGACGACGATGGTGCCCGGCCGCTCGGGACCGGTGTAGCTGACGACCTGGCGGCGGTACTTCGGATCGAGGCGGGACTTGTCGACCAGCGGCACGTCGTAGGGCTTGTCGGGCATCGTGCCGATGTACCAGGCGGAGTCGTCGTCGGCGGCCACGTTGACCGGGCCGCGCTGTTGGCAGGCGGCGAGCGGCGCGATCAGCAGCGCGGCGAGGAGGATCCGGCGGGCCGTCATGGGCTTCCCTTCGTGCAGGTCGTCTCGTGCAGGGGCGAAGCCTCATCACTACCCCCGGGCGGCTTCCGGGGGTGTCACCTTTGGGCCGCAGGTCGGCCTCTTCCGGCCCGTCGCCTGCCATGGCCCGGCGCGCGGCCGTGCCCTATCTCGCCAAGACGGGGACGCGCGGAGTGGCGGCGATGGCCGAGACCGAACTGGAGGCGGAGGTCGAGGGCGTCGCCGATCCGACCCTGCTGCGGCCGGCGATCCATCTCGACCACTGCGTCATCCACGTCTCCGACTGGAAGCGCGCGGCGCGGTTCTACGGGGACGTGCTCGGCGCGGAGGTGATCCCGTTCAAGCGTGGCTACGTGTTCCGCTTCGGCGGCGTCCAGCTCAACGTCCACGGCCCCGGTCAGGTCGGCGAGCCCAGGGCGGCCGAACCGGTGATGCCGGGCAACAGCGACCTCTGCTTCCGCTGGTCGGGCCCGATCGAGGAGGCGCTCGCCCATCTCGCGGCGCAGGGCGTGCCCGTCGAGCTCGGGCCCGTGGCCCGCAACGGCGCGGCCGGCGAGGGCCGCAGCGTCTACTTCCGCGACCCGGACGGCTCGCTGATGGAGTTCATCAGTTACGAGGCGGCCGCGGACGCGTCCTGAGCCGTCGTGCACAGCGTCCAGACCGAGCAACTCGATCTGCACCCTCGCCGTTGTCCGGCATGTCCATCGATCCATCAGGGAGACGACCATGCTTCGCGTCGCGATGACCGCCGGTGCCTTGATCCTTGCCGCCACGGCCGCCCAGGCGCGCGGCGGCTCCTCCGGCGAGGGGGACGGCTGGCTGCGCCAGCAGCTCCAGAACCCGAGCTACATCGAACCGAGCCCCTACGCCTATCGCAACGGCTACCGGCCGAACGACCCGGGCGCCGAGTACGAGGCCTATCGCCGGGGCTACCCGATCTACGGCGAGTGGGGCTGGAAGGCCCGCTGACCCGGGCGAGGTCGGATCAGGCGCCGCTGCGCGCGAGCGCCTGATTCGTCTGCTCGAGGCGCAGCGCCAGCTCGCGCATCACGGCGAGGCCGAGACGGGGGAACTGGGCGAGAAGCTCGAGAAACACGTCCCGGTCGATGCGCAGCGCCAGGGTCTGCCCCTCCGCCGTCACCGTGGCGGAGCGCGGCTGGTCGGCGAGGATGCCCATCTCGCCGACCAGGGCGTTGGCGCCGAGCGTGGCGAGGCGAAACGGGCCGGTCGGCCCGGTGATCGAGACCTCCGCGCCCCCTTCGAGGATCAGGTAGGCGGCGTCCGCCGCGTCCCCTTGCGCGAACAGCCGCTGGCCCGGCTCGAAATGGACGCGCTCGCTGGTGAAGGCGAGGAGCTTGAGCCGGGACGGCTCGACCTCCCGGAAGAGCGGGACCTGCTTCAGCGACAGGACCTCGGTATCGAGGGTCATGCATGGGCTCCCGCGGCGCCGCGCCAGGGCTCGGGCGCTGCCGTCGCAACTTGCCGTTTCGCGCGCCGCTGTCCAGCGGTGCGCTTCGTCGAACCGGCCTCCTCTTCGGCGAGGAGCCTTCTAGCGCCGATCCGTGGAGAGGCCCGAATGGCGTTCGTCCGGCGCCGCGCGCTGGCCGCTCTCGTTGGGCTGCGGCGAGTCGATGGGGTCTTCCGTCGTGGCGGGCACCGGGCTGTCCTCGGGAGCGGGCACCGACGGCTGGGGCGTGCGGTTGGGCTCCGTGGGCAATCCCGAGGCCTTGGGCGAGACCATGTTGGCGTTCGTCACGTCCGTCTCCGTACGCTTCGATGAAACCTGCGCGTGCGTCCGCGAGGTTTCATCATGTGTGGAATCTCATGGAAAACGCTGCCCGATCGTGTCAGTTTCCACTTGCCTGATGCGGGTTTGACACAGGAACCATCGCCGAGCGGCGAAGGTTGTCCTTCTGCAAACGATCACCGAGGAGGCGCTTATGGCATCCGGAAACTCGACCTCGAAGCGAGGGTTCGCTTCCATGAATCTGGAGAAGCAGCGGGAAATAGCGAGCAAGGGCGGCCGCAGCGTGCCGGCCGAGAAGCGGTCCTTCTCGCAGGATCGCGAGCTTGCTTCGTCCGCCGGACGCAAGGGCGGCCAGTCCACCGGCACGGGTCGGGGCGGCGCGGAGTAGCTTTCCCCTGGTTGCGTTCAGAAAGGCCCTCGGCGCTCCGCCGGGGGTTTTTCTTTGGCGGTGTCGATCGGGCGCGATCACGTGAACGCGCAGGAAAAAGCCGCCTGTCCATCTCTGGAAGGCGGCTTCGGTGCGCAGGCGCTGTGGCTGCGGTCGATCAGGTGAGGCAGCGGCCGGGGACCATCCGCCTCGCTTCGGGGCCAGCGAGGCCGCTTACCGGCGTCTCGCAACCTTCCTTGACGAGGCGACGAGGCTTCGGAGCGAGCTGAGCCTTCTCCTCGCCGTCGCGGTTCAGGTGAGGAGTGCGGGCCGGACCGTTGCCGAGATCGGCGACATGGGTCGGGCTGATCGCCAGCGAGACGGGGCGCATACCCGGCAGCGGCGCCGGCAGGACGGCGGGCGTCGAGATGGCCACCGGCAAGGACGGCCCGGTCAGCGCGTCGGCGGTCTGGCGCGCCAGCGGCAGGATCGCGATCGAGAGAACGGCTGCAAGCCCGCTGACGCCGAGGAAGGAGCGAGACCGAAGCATCGACGTGATCTCCAGCGAGAGCTTGACAGGTTGTCTTGAGAACGCCTCCTGCGAAGGTTGGTTCCGAAGACTGTCCCGTTTCGATATCGCCGAGTATTCGCGCTCTCTTCCCGACGCGTCGGTGCGGTTTTGCACGCAGCCGTCCACAGGGCCGGATGTGGCAGAAAAAGCACGAGATGCGAAATTCGCTCTCCGGCGGAACCTCCCCTCGCCCGCCCCGTTACCGGATCACCCGGCCAACTGGTCCTCCCCGCATTCCCCTTGTGCATCGGCCGGAACCTTCCCGACGGGTCGGACGCGAAGTCCGGCCCGTTTTTTCTCGTCTCCCGGTCGTTGCCGCCCACGAAAAAGGCCCCGCGTCGCCGCGGGGCCTTTCCGGTCGTCCGAACGGTGCGGAGGTTCAGCTTCGCGCTTCGCGGCGGCGGGCGGTCTGCTGGAAGAACAGCGCCTGGCTGATGACCGCCGACACGTTGGCGGGCTGGAACGGCTTCGCGATGAGGAAGGCCGGCTCCGGCCGCTCGCCGGTCAGGAAGCGCTCCGGATAGGCGGTGATGAAGATCACCGGCACCTCGAAGGTCTTCAGGAGGTCGTTGACGGCGTCGAGGCCCGACGAGCCGTCGGCGAGCTGGATGTCGGCGAGGATCAGGCCCGGCCGGCGGCCGTCGTCGCCCGCGAGCTTGAGCGCCTCGGTGCGGGTGCGGGCGACGCCGATGACGTTGTGGCCGAGGCCTTCGACCAGGGCCTCGAGGTCCATGGCGATGAGCGGCTCGTCCTCGATGATCAGGATCTCGGTAGCCATGTCGGCCGCGAGCTCGCGGCCGGCCTCGTCGACGAGGTCGCGCACCTCGGTGACGTCGACGTCGAGGATGATCGCCGCGTCCTCCTCGGAGAAGCCCTCCAGACAGGAGAGCAGGAAGGCCTGGCGCGGCAGCGGCGTGATCTGCCCGAGGCGGACCTCCGCGGGCAGGTCGCGCTGAACCTGATCGCTCTGGCCGTTCACCGAGAGCGAGTTCCAGATGCGGGTAAAGACCCGGAAGAGGTCGGCCTTGACGTTCTGGCTGCGGCCCAGGGTGTCGGGCTCGTTGACGAGCGTCTCGAGGGTCGCGGCCACGTAGGCGTCGCCCGCCACTTGGCTGCCCGTGAGCGCGCGTGCGTAGCGGCGCAGGTAGGGCAGGTGCTGAACAACGAGCTGTGATGTGGACATACGATCCTCTGCGGCCCCTTGGACGTTTCCGTCGCTCCCGCCCAACGCCGATCAACCGTGTCCGTTCCGGAGGAAGCGGAACCGATCCCCAGCGGCTGCGTTGCCGGGGAGCCATGGACCATGTCGAGCCGCAAAACAATCGTGGCCATGCGCGGCGCCGTACGGCGGCCGAGGGGACCTTGTGTATGCCATACGAGTACGAAGCCGGAGCCGGCGCGTCGGGCAGACAGAATGCCTCCGCCGTCCCCGAGACCGGCACGGGATCCGACGCCTCGGACGCTCATGAGATCAGGCTGAGCGATCAGGCGCAGCGCAGGATCGGCGCGCATCTCCGATCGATGTACGAGTCCATGATGAGCCAGCCGGTGCCGGAGAAGTTTCGCGCGCTCATCGAGCGGCTCGACGAGACGAAAGGCTGACAGGACCGCGGCACGGGCCCGCTTCTTCTTCGACCCTGGATGCCGCTGCCGCCAAGATCCTGCTCAGAACAAGAAGGTCCGCGACGGGTGTCGCGGACCTTCTTCATTTCGGCCCTAGAGGGTCGAACGGCCTCGCATCAGGCCCATGACGGCCGAGATGGCGAAGAGCACGATCGCCACGAAGAAGACCAGCTTCGCGGCCTCCATGGCGGTGCCGGCGATGCCGCCGAAGCCGAGCAGAGCGGCGACCAGGGCGACGACAAGGAAGGTGACGGCCCAACCGAGCATGTGAGTAGTCCTTCAACGATACGGCTGCGCGGCCTCGGCCGGCGCCTTCTGAGCTGATAACGTCAAGTTTTCGCCCCGGTTCCTCAGTCCTCGCTGCGCTCGGTCAAGTCTTGCGCGGCATGGTGACTCGGCGTGCGATCGCGCCCTTGCAAGGCGGAGGCGGAACCGGAACGATGGGATCGGACCGGGCGTTTGGACATCCGAACCCCGAAACTTCGAAGGCTCGATTCGGGCCGCAACCGGAGACGAGAGCGCCGATGAGCGTGATTTCCCGAGCGAAGACCTGGGCCGGCGAGGCATCGGCGCGGCTCGCGGAGGCCCTGGCCGCTCTCGCAGACACCGTGGCTCCGGCTCCGCAGCCCAAGCCCGTGCCCGTGCGGGTGCGCAACGAGCGGCGCCGCTAGGACGTCCACGCGGACGCCCGTTTGTCCGCCGCGCCGGGATGGCGTAGGGCCCGGCATCCTCGGGAGCGGCACGGGTTGGCGGAATGAGCGGCGAGCGTCACGGCGAGGCCCCCCCGGCCTTCGAACCCCCGTCCGCCGCAACCGGGTCGAGCGAGACGGTGCATCCGCTGATCCGCCGGAGGGTCGCGAACAACCCGAGCGCCTTCACCGCCACCGGCACCTGCACCTATGTGATCGGCCGCGGCTCCGTCGCGGTCATCGACCCGGGCCCAGAGGATGCGGCCCACATCGAGGCGCTCCTCGGCGATCTCGCCGGCGAGACCATCGCCGCCATCCTCGTCACGCATACCCACAAGGACCACTCCCCGGGCGCCCGGCTTCTGAAGGCGCGGACCGGGGCGCCGATCCTCGGCTGCGGTCCGCACCGGGCCGCCCGCCACCGGCTGCCGGGGGAACTGCCCCTGCTCGATGCCAGCGCCGACCGCGCGCACCGGCCCGACCGGGAGATGTCCGAGGGCGACGAGGTCTCCGGTCCCGGCTGGACGCTGCGGGCCGTCGAGACGCCGGGCCACACCATGAACCATCTCGCCTTCAGCCTCCCCGAGGCGGGCACGCTGTTCTCCGGCGATCACGTCATGGCCTGGGCGACGAGCGTGGTGGCGCCGCCGGACGGCTCGATGCGGGCCTATCTCGCCTCCCTCGACCGTCTGCGCGAGCGGGACGAGACGATCTACTGGCCGGGCCATGGCGGGCCCGTGCGCGATCCGGGCCGCTTCGTGCGGGCGCTCGCGGCGCATCGCCGCCAGCGGGAATCGGCGATCCGGGCGCGGCTGTCGGCCGGCGACCGCGACATCGGCACGATCGTCGCGTCCATCTACCAGGGGCTCGATCCGCGCCTGCGCGGGGCGGCGGCGCTCTCGGTCTTCGCCCATCTCGAGGATCTCGTGGAGCGGGGCCTCGCGGCGGCGGAGGGGCCGGTGCTGATCGACGGGCGCTACCGGCCGGCCGGCTGACCGCTCACTTCACCGCCAGCGCCAGGTTGGCGACCTCGTCGAGATAGGCCCGCACCCGGTCGGCGTTGGCGCCGAGGTCGCGGGCGCCGATCCGCGAGGCGGAGCGCACGTCGATGCGGGTGCCGTCGGCGCGGGGGCGGACCCGCACGGTCACGTCGTCGGGACGGTTCAGGATGAGGCCGCGCGCCACCGCCTCGATGCGGCCGTTGCCGACCCGGCCGCCGGGGCGGATCGCCTCCACGATCTGCCAGCGCCGGTTGACGGCGGCCTTGCGGGCCAGCTCGAACGCCATGTCCGCGTCGATGTCGAGGCTGAGGGAGGCGACCTGCGGGTAGGCCTTGCGCTGCGCCTCGCGGGCCGCCGGGCCGGGGTCAGGCGGGTAGCGCCCGTCGCGGGCGGCGAAGGCGGCGCGGGAGCGCGAGAAGGCCGGCGGGTTCTCGGTGTCGGTGCTGACGTCGGCGATGGCCGGCAGGCGAAGGCCCCGGAGCGAGGCGTAGGCCGGATAGGCGAGGACGAGGCCGGCCACGAACAGGCCTGCGAGCGCCCCGCCGAGGCCGCGCGCGCCCTCCCGCCAGATCCGGACGAAGGCGAACAGCGCGAGCAGGGCGGCGAGCAGCGCTGCGGCGAGCCCCGCCCCGAGGGCGGCGAGCGCGGCCGGGCCGTCGGCCCGCTGGTCGCGCACCAGCAGCAGCGCGATCAGCGTGGCCGCCAGGGCGAACAGCGCGACCCGTCGCGAGAGCGGGCCGGCGCGGGTGACGGGCTCCTCGGCGAGCAGGCGGCGCATGGGGTCGGGCTGATCTCGGAAGGCCGCCGGCGAGGGCGGCGGGACGGCCCCGGTTTACCGGCCCCTGGCCGGTCGCGCCAGCCGCAAGCCCCGCATCCCCGGCCGGATCGGCGGGCCCGGTCCTTCCCTGTGGACGCGCCCTGCCGCCGGGCGCCCGACCCTGCTATACCGTCGGCAACGATGAAGTCCCCCTCCCCGTCCGACGCCGAGACTGCCGCGGCCATCGATCCCTTGCGGGTCTGGTTCCGCTTCGTTCGCCTGCACCGGCGCGTCTCTGCGGCGGTCGGGGCCGAGCTGCGACGGCTCGGCCTCTCGATCCCGCAGTTCGACGTGCTCTCGACCCTGACCGAGCGGGAGGGGCTGACGCAGCAAGAATTGGCCGCGCGGCTCTACGTGACCAAGGGCAACGTCTCCGGCCTCATCGACCGGCTCGTGGAGGCCGGGCTCGTCGAGCGGCATCCCATCCCCGGCGACCGGCGCTCGCACGCGCTTCACCTGACGTCCGAGGGCACGCGCCTCGCCCGCGCCGGCATCGCTGCGCAGACCGCCTATGTCGGCCGCACTCTCGGCAGCCTGCCTCCTGCCGACCTCGCCGAGTTCGAGCGGCTGGTGCTGATCTGGCGCGACGCCGCCCGCGAGCAAGCGACCGAAGGCTGAGCCGGCTTCACCCTCGCTATTTCCTATGAAGAAATTTTAGTGCCCATCGGTTGACGAACCCGGGACGCCGTGCGAGCAGTATCGCGAGGCCGCCAGGGAGGAGCGATCGCGATGTGCGGGATTGTCGGGCTGTTCTTGAAGAATCCGGCGCTGGAGCCGCAACTCGGCACGCTGCTGTCGGGCATGCTGGAGACCATGACCGGGCGCGGGCCCGACAGCGCGGGCTTCGCGATCTACGGTGCCGGCGACGCCGAGGACGGGAGCGTCAAGCTCACCTTGCGCGGCCCCGACGCCGGGACCCTCTCGAAGGCCGTCTCGGGCCTCGAGAGCGATCTCGGCCTGTCGCTCTCGGCGCTCGCCCGCGACACGCACAGCGTCGTCGCGGTGCCGGCCAAGGACGAGCAGCGGGTGCGCGCCTGGCTCACCGCCAACGCGCCGCGGGTCGACGTGGTCAGCGCCGGCCGCCGTATGGAGATCTACAAGGAGGTCGGCCTGCCCGCCTCCGTCGCCGAGCGCTTCGACCTCGCCGGCATGACCGGCAGCCACGGCATCGGCCACACCCGCATGGCCACCGAGAGCGCCGTGACCACGAACGGCGCCCACCCCTTCTCCACGGGCGCCGACGAGTGCCTCGTCCATAACGGCTCGCTGTCGAACCACAACGACATGCGCCGCCGCCTGGAGCGCGAGGGCCTGAGCTTCGCCACCAAGAACGATACCGAGGTCGCCGCCGGCTACCTGAGCTGGCGGATGCGCGAGGGCGCGTCGCTCAAGGAGGCGCTGGAATCGAGCCTCACCGACCTCGACGGCTTCTTCACCTTCGTCGTCGGCACCGAGTCGGGCTTCGCCGTGGTGCGCGACCCGATCGCCTGCAAGCCGGCGGTGATGGCCGAGACCGACGACTACGTCGCCTTCGGCTCCGAGTACCGCGCCCTCGTCGGGCTTCCGGGGATCGACAAGGCGCGGGTGTTCGAGCCCGAGCCCGCCCGCGTCTACGCCTGGGAGCGTAACGCCGGGACCAGCCAGACTGCGGAGCGCCCGTGATGCCGAGCTTCGATCTCAGCCGCTCGCCCCGCCGCGAGCTCAACCGGGCGCTCCACGCCCTTCGCCAGGACACCAACGAGACCCAGTGGACGGTCTCGAACCCGGAGGGGCAGCACGCCATCGCCGCCGGGCTCGACGCACCGGTCACCGTCGAGATCGAGGGCAACGTCGGCTACTACTGCGCCGGCATGAACAAGCAGGCGAGCGTGCTCATCAACGGCAATGCCGGGGTGGGCGTCGCCGAGAACATGATCTCGGGCTTCGTGCACGTCCGGGGCGACGCCAGCCAGTCGGCCGGCGCCACCGCCCATGGCGGCCTCCTCGTCGTCGACGGCAACGCGGGCGCCCGCTGCGGCATCTCGATGAAGGGCGTCGACATCGTCGTGAAGGGCTCGATCGGCCACATGTCGGCCTTCATGGCCCAGGCCGGCACCCTCACCGTGCTCGGCGATGCCGGCGAGGCGCTGGGCGACTCCCTCTACGAAGCCCGCCTCTTCATCCGCGGCTCGGTCAAGAGCCTCGGGGCCGACTGCATCGAGAAGGAGATGCGCGACGAGCACCGGGAGCTGCTCTACGCGAAGCTCAAGGCCGCCGGCCTCGCGGGCGAGGTCGATCCCGCCGAGTTCAAGCGCTACGGGTCGGCCCGCCGGCTCTACCACTTCCACGTCGACAACGCTGGAGCCTACTGATGGCCGATCAGAACGGAAAGCCGCAGGCGCCGCGCACCAAGCCCCGCTTCTCGGCGACCTTCACCCCCGACGTGATGAGCGAGATCCGCCGTGCGGCGGCGACCGGCATCTACGACATCCGCGGCGCCGGCGCGAAGCGGGCCCTGCCCCACTTCGACGACCTGCTCTTCCTCGGTGCCTCGATCAGCCGCTACCCGCTCGAGGGCTACCGCGAGCGCTGCGGCACCGAGGTGGTGCTCGGCTCCCGCTTCGCCTCGAAGCCGATCCACCTCAAGACCCCGGTGACCATCGCCGGCATGAGCTTCGGCTCGCTCTCGGCCAACGCCAAGGAGGCGCTCGGCCGCGGCGCCAGCATGGCGGGCACCTCCACCACCACCGGCGACGGCGGCATGACGCAGGAGGAGCGCGGGCACTCGAAGACCCTCGTCTACCAGTACCTGCCCTCCCGCTACGGCATGAACCCCGACGACCTGCGCAAGGCCGACGCCATCGAGATCGTCATCGGCCAGGGCGCCAAGCCCGGCGGCGGCGGCATGCTGCTCGGCCAGAAGATCACCGAGCGGGTCGCCGGCATGCGCTGCCTGCCGCCCGGCGTCGACCAGCGCTCCGCCTGCCGCCATCCGGACTGGACCGGCCCGGACGACCTCGAGATCAAGATCGAGGAGCTGCGCGAGATCACCGACGGCGAGAAGCCGATCTACGTGAAGGTCGGCGCCTCGCGGCCCTACTACGACACCGCGCTGGCGGTGAAGTCGGGCGCCGACGTGGTGGTGCTCGACGGCATGCAGGGCGGCACCGCGGCGACGCAGGACGTGTTCATCGAGCATGTCGGCATCCCGACGCTCGCCGCGATCCGTCCCGCCGTGCAGGCGCTCCAGGATCTCGGCATGCACCGCAAGGTGCAGCTCATCGTCTCCGGCGGCATCCGCTCCGGCGCCGACATGGCCAAGGCGCTCGCGCTCGGCGCCGACGCGGTGGCGATCGGCACCGCCGCGCTGATCGCGCTCGGCGACAACGATCCCCGCTGGGAGGCCGAGTACGAGAAGCTCGGCACCGTGGCCGGCGCCTACGACGACTGGCACGAGGGCAAGGATCCGGCCGGCATCACCACGCAGGACCCGGAGCTCGCCAAGCGTCTCGACCCCGAGCTCGCGGGACGGCGGCTGGCCAACTACCTCGCCGTGATGACGCTGGAGGCTCAGACCATCGCCCGCGCCTGCGGCAAGAGCCACCTGCACAACCTCGAGCCCGAGGACCTCGTGGCGCTGACCATCGAGGCCGCGGCCATGGCGCAGGTGCCGCTGGCCGGCACCGGCTGGATCCCCGGCCAGGGGGCCAAGTTCTGAGGCAGCTTCCAGGGCCGTCTCGCCGACGGGGCGAGGCGGCCCTTTTCTTGAATGAGCAGGCCGAACCGGCCCCACGGGAGGTTTTGTGATGACGCTCGATCTCGAAGCCGCCGCCAAGGAGCGCGGCATCAAGTACTTTCTCGTGTCCTACACGGACCTGTTCGGCAACCAGCGCGCCAAGCTCGTGCCGGCCGCCGCGATCCGCTCGACCTGCAAGAACGGCGCGGGCTTCGCCGGCTTCGCGACCTGGCTCGACATGAGCCCGGCCGATGCCGACCTCCTCGCCATGCCCGACGCCGACGGCCTCATCCAGCTCCCCTGGAAGCCCGAGGTCGGCTGGCTGCCCGCCGACCTCGTCATGAACGGCAAGGCCGTCGACCAGGGCCCGCGCAACATCCTCAAGCGCCTGATCGCGGAGGCCGCCCGCGAGGGTCTCCAGATGAAGACCGGCGTCGAGTGCGAGTTCTTCCTGATCACGCCCTGCGGCTCGGAGCCGGCCGACACCGCCGACAAGCAGACGAAGCCCTGCTACGACCAGTCGGCCCTGATGCGCCGCTACGAGGTCATCACCGAGATCTGCGACGGCATGCTGCAGCTCGGCTGGAAGCCCTACCAGAACGACCACGAGGACGCGAACGGCCAGTTCGAGATGAACTGGGACTACGACGACGCGCTGGTCACCGCCGACCGGCACGCCTTCTTCAAGTACATGACCCGCTCGATCGCCGAGAAGCACGGGCTGCGGGCGACCTTCATGCCCAAGCCCTTCATGGACCTGACGGGCTCGGGCTGCCACGCCCACGTCTCCCTCTGGCAGGACGGGCGCAACGTCTTCGCCGACGGCTCGGACGAGATCGGCCTCTCCCAGACCGGCTACCACTTCATCGGCGGCCTCATCCACTCGGCCGACGCGCTGGCCGCGCTGACCAACCCGACGGTGAACTCCTACAAGCGCATCAACGCGCCGCGCACCACCTCGGGGGCGACCTGGGCGCCCAACACCGTCACCTACACCGGCAACAACCGCACCCACATGATCCGGGTGCCGGACGGCGGCCGCTTTGAGTTCCGCCTCGCGGACGGCGCGGCCAACCCCTACCTGCTCCAGGCCGCGATCCTGGCGGCGGGCCTCGACGGCATCCGCAACCGCCGCGATCCGGGCAAGCGCCTCGACATCAACATGTACACCGACGGCCACACGGTCGAGGGCGTGAAGCGGCTGCCGCTCAACATGCTCGATGCGCTGCGCGCGCTGGAGCAGTCGAGCGTCCTCCACGAGGCGCTGGGCGGCTTCGTGCCGAGCTATCTCAAGCTCAAGACCCAGGAGTGGAACGACTACTGCCGCCACCTCACCCAGTGGGAGCGGGACACCACCCTCGACTGCTGAGCCCCGCGACGCCGGGAAAAGGCCGGTGGAGATGGACCTGCGCTTCTCCTCCGGCCGATGCCCGGCCTGCGGCGCCACCTACGGGACCGTCGCCGGGCCGGGCCTCCTCGTCCTCTACCCCTGGCCGGCGCCTCTGAACTGCCGAGCGTCCGCCGGCCGGCTTGCGCAGGCCCCCCTGTCCTGCCCTACCCTGCGCGACGCCCTCGCCCTGCGCGACGGGCGTCGAACCGCATCCTCGAACAGGCCGGAAACATCATGAGCGATCGCATCATCCTTCGTGCGGGCGAGGCTTTGGTGGCGGGAGGGCCGCCGAACACGGCCTCCGAGCCCGAGGTGATTATCGGGGAGCTCGACGGCCCGGTGGGCACGGCGCTGGCGACGCTGACGGGCGACCAGGTCGTCGGGCATTCCCGCGTCTTCGCGCTGCTCAACACCGACATCATGGTGCGGCCGGTGACGCTGTGCGTCTCGAAGGTCAGCGTGACGGAGAGCCGCTACACCTCGATCCTGATGGGGACGGTGCAGTTCGCCATCGCCAACGGCGTACTCGACGCGGTGCGGGCGGGCTACATCCCGAAGGACAAGGCCAACGATCTCGGCATCATCTGCTCGGTCTGGCTAAGCCCCGGGGTGATCGAGGCCGAGAGCATCGACCACAAGGCGCTGTTCGACATCCAGCGCCGGGGCATGACGGAAGCGATCCGCAAGGCGATGACCAACGAGCCCTCGATCGACTGGCTCCTCGAGAACCAGGACAAGATCACCCACAAGTACTACCAGATGGGTCTCGACGGGAAGATCTAGGCACCGTCGCCGCGTCCGCGGCCCCGCCCGCTCGCGCATCGTCCCGAGGCCTGTCGAGGCGGTCCATTGCCAGACTTGGCCGCCGCCCTAGGCTTGTGCATGTCCCCAGGACGAGGGCGACATGATCTTCGTGACGGACGCCGCGTGCCACCGCATCTACGCCAGCGGCGAATGGACGGCCCTGACCGGGCAGAGCATCCCTGACTCGCTCGGCCGGGGCTGGCTCGACCGCGTCCACGCGGACGACCGCCGGATCGTCATGGACGCCCTGGCGCGCGCCTTCTCGACAGCCTCCGAGTTCAGCATCCGCTTCCGCGTCCTGCGGCCGGACGGGCGGGAGCTCTGGGTGGTCGCCGGGGGAATCCCCTCCCACGGTCCGCCGGACAATGCCTTCATCGGCTATCTCGGATCGCTCACCGAGCTGACCGAGACGGCGGCGCCGGGCCTCGAGGCCTATGCCAACGTCCGCCGGTTCGTGCCGCCGCCGACCCATCGCTCCGCGTCGGCGGACGACAAGCTCGACCGGATCGCCGATCATCTCATCATCGCGCACTCGCTCATCGACACGGACGGGGTCCGGTCGGCGCTGCCGGCGCTGAAGCAGGCTCTCGCCGAGGTCGGCTTCGCGCTCGCCGCGAGGATGCGGACGATGCCGCCGCCGCACTGATCCGGCCGACGTGCCCGGCGCGGCCGGAAAGCTACCGCGGCAGGCCCCGCACCTCGCAGCCGTACTCGGCGGCGGATTCCGTGAGCCAGCCCCAGAAGCTGCCGGCGAAGCTCCGCGGCACCGCGAGCTCGTAGGTGGGCGCATCGTCGAGCTGCCAGATCTGCGCGACGATGTGGCTGATGCCGGTGCCGGCGGCGCTGCCGGCGCGGAAGGCCCGCGGGTGCAGGTCGACGCCGACGCCCTTCGAGAGGGCCGTGCGGGCCTGAGGCCCCGAGACGCGGACCACGGCGCGGGAATCACTCTGGTCGGTGACGGCGGCGAGCCCCGCCAGCGCCTCGCCGAAGCCCGCGAGGTCCGCCCGCGAGGGTGCTACGGCGAGCCACTGGCCGGGGCCCGCCCAGACGAGCCCGCGCCCGCTCGCGAAGGCGGCGGCTCCCGGCGCCGGCGGCGCGAAGCCGAAGCGTTCGGAGAGCGCGCGGGCAAGCGCCTCGTCCTGCCCGTCGGCCAGGATGATCGTGGCGAGCCCGATCCCCTCGCGCAGGTCCAGGATGACGCCGGGCTCAGCCCCGGCCCGGCCCTGCCGGCCGGGCTTGGCGAAGCCGGCCCAGGCGCTGCGGGGCCGCCAGGAGGATGTCGTCGCGATCTCAGACACGCAGCTTCTCCTCCTTCGGGTCCACGAACACGGGCGAGCAGATCTCGACCTCGACATCGCCCCCGCGCACGGGGTCGTAGGCGCGCACCCGCTCCCCGTGGCGCTCGGTGCCGCCGCGGATCAGGCCGATGCCGATCCAGGACTTGAGGCTCGGCGAGTAGGCGACCGAGGTCAGGTAGCCCTGGTCGGCGGCCAGGCTCGGCGTCTCGCCGACTCCGAGGAAGTGCGAGCCCGCCCGCAGGCGCTGGCTCGCATCCACGGGCTTGAAGCCGACGAGGATCGGCCGCTGTGGGTCGGTTAGCGCGGCGCGCTCCTTCATCAGGCGGCCGACATAGTCCTTCTTCTTGGCGAGCATCCCGCCGAGGCCGATGTCTCGGGCGGTGGTCTGGCCGTTGATCTCGGCGCCGGCGGCGTGGCCCTTCTCGATGCGCATCACCGAGAGCGCCTCGGAGCCGTAGGCGGTGATGCCGTAGGGCGTGCCCGCCGCCATGATCGCCCGCCAGGCGGCGTCGCCGTAGGCGGCCGGCACCGCGATCTCGTAGGCGAGCTCGCCGGAGAACGAGATGCGGAACAGCCGCGCCGGGATGCCGCCGCCGACGGTGACGTCGGCGCAGGCGAGGAACGGGAAGGCCTCGTTCGAGATGTCGAAGCCGGGGTCGATCACGCCCTTCAGCGTGTCGCGGGCACGGGGACCGGCGACGGCGTACTGCGCCCACTGCTCGCTGATCGACACGATCTGCACGTCGAGCTCCGGCCAGAGCCATTGCCGGGCGTATTCGAGGTGCTGCATCACCCGGGCGGCGTTCGCCGTCGAGCAGGTCATGACGTAGTGGCTGTCGGACATGCGGGCGACGGTGCCGTCGTCGAGCACGAAGCCGTCCTCCCGCAGCAGGATCGCGTAGCGGGCCTTGCCGATGGCGAGCGTGCCGAACGGGTTCGCCGTGACGCGCTCGATGAAGGCCAGCGCGTCCTTCCCCTGGATGTCGACCTTGCCGAGGGTCGTCACGTCGCAGACGCCGACCTTGGCGCGCACCGTGTCGACCTCGCGGTTGACGCTCTCCATCCAGTCCGCCTCGCCCTTGCGGGGGAAGTAGGCGGGCCGTAGCCACAGCCCGGTCTCGACGAAGACACACCCGTTCTCCTCAGCCCAGGCGTGGGACGGGACGTGCCGGGTCGCGCGGAACTCCTTACCGCGATGGTGGCCGGCGAAGGCGCCGATGGCGATCGGCGTGTAGGGCGGCCTGAACACCGTGGTGCCGACACTCGGGATCGGCTGGCCCGTCAGCTCGGCCATGATCGAGAGGCCGGCGAGGTTCGAGGTCTTGCCCTGGTCGGTGGCCATGCCGAGCGTCGTGTAGCGCTTCAGCAGCTCGACGGCCCGGAAGCCCTCGCGATGGGCCAGCTCGATGTCGGAGACCGCGACGTCGTTCTGGAAATCGGCGAAGGCCTTGCCCTTGGTCCTCGGCGCCCGCCACAGGGGCGTGTGACTGACGCTCTCCGGATCGGTCTGGGGCGCAGGCGCGGCCGCGCCGTCGAAGCCGCAGGTCGCAGCCGCCTCCTGGCCCGCCCGTGCACCGCCGGACAGGCAGTCGGCCAGCGCGAAGTCGCCTGCCGCAGAGCCGGCGGCCGTCATGCCCGAGGGCAGCGTGCCGGGGACGAAGGCGTGGATGTCCTCCCGCCAGACCGGCCGGCGGGAAAGGTGCGAGTCGAGATGGACGATCGGGTTCCAGCCGTTCGCCATGGCGAGGCAGTCGCAGGCGATCTGGTCGAAGCGCCCCGAGGCGTCGGAGACCTCGATCGCCGAGAGCGCGAGATGGCCCTTCGTGCCGGATACGAAGCTGCCGGTGAGCACGCGGCCCCCCGCCGCCTCGACGGGGCGGCGCAGCTCGGCCGGGACGCTCGGGCGCGTATCGATGACGGCGGCGACCGTGCCGCCCGCCGCCAGCACGTCGGCGGCCGTGCGCCAGCCGTCGTCGCTGGAGGTCAGGACCGCGATGCGCTTGCCCGGCAGCACGCCGAAGCGGTTGAGGTAGGTGCGCACGGCGCCGGCCAGCATGACGCCGGGCCGGTCGTTGCCGCCGAAGACGTGGGGACGCTCGATGGCGCCGGCAGCGAGCACCGCGCGCTTCGCCGCGATCCGCCACAGCCGCTGGCGCGGCGTATGGGCGGGCGGCACGGCGAGGTGGTCCGAGACCCGCTCCACCGCCCCGTAGGATCCGTGATCGTAGACGCCGAACAGCGTGGTCCGGGGGAGGATGCGCACCTCGGGCATCGAGGCCAGCTCGGCGAGCGCCTGCGCGGCCCAGTCCGCGGCGGGGCGCCCGTCGATCTCCCGGCGCTCGGCGAGCAGCCGGCCGCCGGGGCGCGAATCCTCGTCGACGAGAATGACGCGGGCCCCCATGCGCCCGGCGGCGAGCGCCGCCGAGAGGCCGGCCGGGCCGCCGCCGATCACCAGCACGTCGCAATGGGCGAACATGCGGTCGTAGTGGTCGGGGTCCGGCGCGTTCGCCGCCCGGCCGAGCCCCGCGGCGCGGCGGATCATCGGCTCGTAGAGCTTCTCCCAGAAGGCGGCCGGCCACATGAAGGTCTTGTAGTAGAAGCCCGCCGCGAAGATCGGCGCGGCGAGCGCGTTGACGCCCAGCGCGTCGAAGGCGAGCGAGGGCCAGCGGTTCTGGCTCGACGCCTCGAGCCCGTCGTAGAGCTCGGCCACGGTGGCGCGGGTGTTCGGCTCCCGGCGCGCCCCGGTGCGCAGCTCGACGATGGCGTTCGGCTCCTCGGAGCCCGCCGAGAGGATGCCGCGGGGCCGGTGATACTTGAACGAGCGCCCGACGAGCCGCACGCCGTTGGCGAGCAGCGCCGAGGCGAGCGTATCGCCGGGGAAGCCCGTGAGGGCGCGTCCGTCGAAGCGGAAGGAGAGCGGACGGGTCCGGTCGACGAGGCCGCCCGCGACGCGGAAGGGCTGCGCGGGATTGTCCGAGCGGGCGAGCGGTGCCTGGGTTTCCGCGCGCTTGAGGGTGAGCGTGCTCATGCGGCCTCTCCCGACGTCGTGCCAGAATTGCGACGGGCGAGCCCGGCCTCGCGGGCGGAGGTCACGTCGCTGATCTCGTGGGTGCGGGTGTCGCGGGTGACGACGAGCCAGGAGCGGCAGCCGGCCCCGTGGTACCAGAGCTCCCGGTGCACCCCGGCGCGGTTGTCGCGCAGGTACACGTAGTCGTGCATGGCGGCCGCGTCGGTGCCCATCCCGTCCGGCCGGGCGCCGCCGGCGTCGCCGAGATAGGTGAACTCGCCGTTGTCGCGCTCGCCGCAATAGGGGCATCGGATGCGCATGGATCGGGTCTCCTGATCGGGTTCGGCGTCCGCCTGAGCGGGCGCCGCAAGCGCGACCGCGCGTCGCCGCCCATGCGGCGGATCGCGTCGGCGGCTCCACCGCCGACGCGAGGGGCGTCAGTGCAGGTTGGGCTGGGCGCCCATGCCCTTCTCGTCGATGACGTGGCCTGTGGCGAAGCGGTCGAGGCGGTAGGCGGCGCTGTGGGGATGGGCCTCGTCGCGGGCGATGGTGTGGGCGAAGCAGAAGCCCGCCGCAGGGGTCGCCTTGAAGCCGCCGTAGCACCAGCCCGCGTTGAGATAGAGGCCGCCGATGTCGGTGCGGTCGATGATCGGCGAGCCGTCCATCGACATATCCATGATGCCACCCCAGTGGCGCAGGAGCCGCAGCCGCCCGAGGCCAGGCCAGAGGGCCATGCCGCCCTCCATCACATCCTCGATCGTGGCGAGGTTTCCGCGCTGGGCGTAGGAGTTGTAGCCGTCGATGTCGCCGCCGAAGACGAGGCCGCCCTTGTCGGACTGGCTGACGTAGAAGTGCCCGGCGCCGAAGGTCATCACGCAGTCGATAAGCGGCTTGATGCCCTCGCTGACGAAGGCCTGGAGCACGTGGCTCTCGATGGGCAGGCGCATGTCGACCATCGCCGCGAGCAGCGACGAGGAGCCGGCGACCGAGAGTGCGACCTTCTTCGCCTTGATGAAGCCCCGGCTCGTCTCGACGCCGGTGACGCGGCCGTTCTCCCGGCGGATGCCGGTGACGGCGCAGTTCTGGATGATGTCGACACCCCGGTCGCTGGCGGCGCGGGCGTAGCCCCAGGCCACGGCGTCGTGGCGCACGGTGCCGCCCCGGCGCTGGAGGAGGCCGCCCTTCACGGGAAAGCGCGCGTTGTCGAAATCGATGAAGGGCACCATGCCCCGAACGCCCTCGCGGTCGAGGAGCTCGGCGTCGATGCCGGCCATGCGCATGGCGTTGCCGCGGCGCGCGTAGGAATCCCGCTGGGCGTCGGAGTGGAACAGGTTCAGGACGCCGCGCTGGCTGACCATGGCGTTGTAGTTGATGTCCTGCTCCAGCCCCTCCCAGAGCTTCATCGAATGCTCGTAGAAGGGGATGTTGCCCGGCAGCAGGTAGTTCGAGCGCACGATGGTCGTGTTGCGGCCGACATTGCCCGAGCCGACATGGTTCTTCTCGACCACGGCGACGTTGGTGATGCCGTGCTCCTTGGCGAGGTAGTAGGCGGTCGCCAGCCCGTGCCCGCCGCCGCCGACGATGACCACGTCGTACTCGGGCTTCGGCGCCGCATCCCGCCACTGGGGCTTCCAGTCCCGCTGGCCGCGGAGCGCCTGGGCGAGCACGCTGAAGACCGAATAGTGCATCCCGTGGCTCCCGATCCGCGCCGCCTCGCGACGGCTTCGATGGGGAGAGTATCCGCCGAAGGACCCGAAGGCGGCTTGCAATTCGCGACGCGATTCCGGCAAATCGCGTCGATATGCAGCCCGTGATCCCGGACACTGATTCCGACGTGCCGATCACCTTCGGCTTCGTGCTGCTGCCCGGCTTCCCGCTGATGTCCTACGCGGCGGCGGTCGAGCCGCTGCGGGCAGCCAACACCATCACGGGCCGGGACCTCTATCGCTGGTGGCACGCCGCGCCCGGCGGCGGCGCGGTGACGGCCTCGAACGGCGTCGCGGTCGTGACCGACGTCGCGGTCGGCGAGGGCCGGCTCGGCGCCGACCGGGTGTTCGTGTTCGCAGGCGGCAACCCCTCGGGCTTCGAGGACCCGGCGCTGAGCGCCTGGCTGCGGCGGCTGGCGCGGGGCGGCGCGACGCTGGGGGGTATCTCCGGCGGTCCCTACCTCCTGGCGCGGGCGGGCCTCCTCGACGGGCACCGCTGCACGCTCCACTGGGAGCACGTGCCCGCCTTCCAGGAGAGCTTCCCGGGGGCGCAGGTGGTGCGCTCGCTCTACGAGATCGACGGCGCGCGCGTCACCTGCTCCGGCGGCATCGCCGCCCTCGACCTGATGCTGCACCTGATCGGCCGCGACCACGGTCCGGGGCTCGCGGCTGGCGTCGGCGACTGGTTCCTGCACAACCAGATCCGCGAGGGCCTCAGCCCGCAGCGCATGGACCTGCGCCAGCGCTTCGGCGTGCGCGATCCGCGGCTGCTGCGGGTGCTCGGCGCGATGGAGGAGGCGCTGGAGACGCCGCTCTCTCGCGAGGCGCTCGCCGATATCGCCCATGTCTCGGTGCGCCAGCTCGAGCGGCTGTTCCGGGACGGGCTCGGGACAGGCCTGCACCGGCACTACCTCGACCTGCGCCTCGACCAGGCGCGGCGGCTGCGGCGGGAGACGAGCCTGAGCGTGGCCGAGATCGCCGCGGCGACGGGATTCGCCGACGCGGACGAGCTCTCGCGCGCCGAGCGCCGCCGGGCGCGGCGGGGGGCTCAGGCCCGCTGAGAGGCCTGCGCCGTCGCCTCGCGCAGGCGGGCGATGCGGTAGGCGTCGGGGATCGAGATCGCCCACACGAACAGGCCTGCCGCGTGGCGGCCGATGGCGCTCGCGTCGGGCCCGGCGAACTTCGTAGTCAGCCAGGCGCCGAGCAGCGTGAAGAAGGCGAAGCCGAGTCCGCGCTGCGCCCGGCCGAGGAGCACGTGGCCCATGCCCGGCAGGGCGAGCGCCGCGGCGAGGACGAGATAGGGGTTAGGCCGCCGCACGGGGTCCTGCACTGTCATGCTCTGCCTTTCCGGCGCTCCGGGAGAGGATCAGCGCCGCCTCGAGCACCGGCGCCAGCGCCTGCGGCGGCACCCGCTCGATGGGAAAACTGTTCTCGCGCAGGAGAAGGTAGGCGCCGCGCTCGCCCTGCGCGAGCTGCGTGACGATGCGGGTCCCGCGGGGGGTGATGAGCACCTCCTTCACCCGCGCGTCCCGCAGGATGCCGGCCACCGGCTCGCGGAGACGGTCGAGGAGCGTCCCGGCACCCCGCGTGCCGCGCAGGCAGGTGTCGCCCGGCCAGCCCTCCGGCACCGCGAGGCGCTCGGGAAGCCGGTCGCCGGGGCTGTAGAACTCGGCGCCCGCCACGCGCCGCAGGGCGTCGAGCGTATGCGGCTGGCCGGTCGGCGCGTGGACGGACACGCTGAGCCAGAGCTGCGGCAGACGCCGGAAGACGAGGGCCTCGGGGATCAGCCGCACGGCGACCGGCAGGCCGCGGTAGCGGCCGTCGAGGGTGGCGTAGCCGGTCCGATCCGTGCCCTTCACAGGGTCTTCGAGGAGCGCGGCGCAGCCGTCGAGCATCGCCGCGCGGATCCGGCCCGCCGCGACGGCGCGCCGGCGCAGGAGGAACCCTGCGCCGGCGGCGATCGCGATGGCGAGAAGCCAGGTCATCCGGGCTCAGTACCCCTTCGGCCTCGGCCAGTGCATCGTGAACTGGTCGCCCCGGCGCACGTACTTGTAGCGGTGCAGGACGAACCAGGCGGAGGCCGTGATGTAGAAGGTCATCATCGCCACGAGCTGGGTGCCGTAGCCGAGGAACACCGCCACGTAGGTAACGATGCAGAGGATCAGCAGCAGCGCGCAGGGCAGCGGGTGCATGGGGTGGACGTAGCCCCGCGCGATGGTGCCGAGCGGCCACTTGCGGCGGAACAGGATGATGGACAGCGCCATCAGCGTGTAGCCGAGCAGGCCCGACAGGATCGAGAAGGTGATGGTCTGGTCGAGGGGCGTCGAGATGGCGAACAGGATCGCGATCGGCACGAAGAACACGATCGAGCGGTAGGGCGTCCGGTAGGTCGGGTGCACCGCGCCGAACCAGGCCGGCATGTAGCGGTCGCGGCCCATGGCGAACCAGGCGCGGGAGGCGTCGTTGATGCAGCCGTTGGCCGAGGCGACGGTGGCGAACAGCGTCCCGAAGAACAGGAACACCTCGAGATACGGGTTCCCGGTGAGACGGCCCGCGTCGTAGAGCGGCGTCACCGCCTGCCCGAGATACTCCCAGGGCATCAGGCCCGAGCAGACGTACCAGGTCGCGGTGGCCGCGATCAGCAGCGTCATCATGCCGGTCATGGTGCCCAGCGGCAGGGCGCGGGCGGGGGAGCGCACCTCCTCCGCCGCCTGGGTCGTGCCCTCGATGCCGAGGTAGAACCACAGGCCGAAATGCATCGCCGCCAGGATACCGAGGGAGCCGTAGGGCAGCTCGACGAACAGGCTCTGGTGCTGGAGCACGGCGCCCGGCGCCCAGGGCTGGGTCGCCAGGAACAGCACCACGATCGCGACGAAGGCGGCGGCCGTGATCAGCAGGTTGAGGGTCAGCGAGGCGAGCACGCCCCGGTAGTTGAGGAAGGCCAGCGCCACGATGGTCAGCACCATGAAGGCGCGCTTGTCGACGCTTCCGGGAATGCCGTGGTTGGCCAGGAACGCCTCGATGAGATCGCCGGTGACGATGGCGTTCGAGACCTCGAGCATGGTGTAGGCCATGACGAGGTAGAGCCCGACGTTGAAGGCCGCGAGCGGCCCGATGATGTGCTTGGCCTGGGCGTACTGCCCGCCGGCGGCGGCGACCGTCGAGGTGATCTCCGAGTCGATCATCGCGACGCAGGTGTAGAGGATGCCCGCGAGCCAGCAGGCGGTGAGCGCGGCCACGGGCCCGCCCTTCCCCACCGCGAAGTTCCAGCCCATGTACTCGCCCACGAGCACGATGCCGACGCCGAGCGCCCAGACATGGCCCGGCCCGAGGACGCGCAGCAGCGCGATGCGCTTGCCCGGCGTGGCGGCGACCTCGGGAGGCGCCTCCGCGGCGGCGCCCGGAAGAATGGCGGTGGACCCGATCGTCTGACCCTTGCTCATCACGACCTCGCTGCCGTCTCGCCGGTCTCGGCGTCGATGATCTCGCCCTCCTCGGAGGAGAGCAGGTAGTCCTCGCCGTAGGTGCGGTTGACCCGCAGGAGGTCGGCCCCCATCCACAGCGCGAGGGCGGCGGCGATGCCCCACGCCCCCCAGTTCATGATCTCGACCATGCCGGCGTCCCCGATCGGTGCGATTGTCGTGAAGGGTGTGCTCAGGACCGGCGCGGGCCGGTCTCGTCGCCGAAGCGCTCGGCGATGACCTCCCGGTACTCCTTCTCCGAGTATCGGAACATGAAGATGAAGTATCCGACGATGATGATCGCCGTGAAGGCCAGCGCCACCCAGTTGAAGCTGTAGTCGAAGCGCGTGCCGATGATGGTCGCCGCCTTCTCCGGGGCGATGCCGAGCTTCTCCCACTGCGCGGCCATGGTGGCGTTCTGCCCCAGGCTCTCCCAAGTCGGGCTCTGGAACTCCCGCGTCGTGGTGCCGGCGCCGGCGAGCTTGAACAGCAGCGGCAGGTAGAGGGTGATGCCGACGAGGACGAGCATCAGCAGCCCGTCGAAGATCTGGCCCGCCACCGACTGCTTCGGCGGCTCGTAGGGAACCTTGCTCATCGGCTTCCTTTCACGCGCCGGCGCTCCTCGCGCAGCCGGTCGAGGTAGTAGATGTCCATGCCGTAGATGGCGGCGCGGTCCTCGCCGTAGTGGCGGATCATCGCCGCGATCGCCGCGGTGTTGAGGAAGAGGACGCAGGCTCCGAGGACGACCATGATCCAGGTCACCTGCGAGGCCTCGAAGGCACTTCGCATCGTCCAGAACGTGAAGCCGTAGATCAGCCACACCGCGACGACGGCGCCGATGGCCGCGGCGCAATCGCGCCGGAACATCGACGCGACGCGGGGATCCTGGTGCTGCATGGCACGCTTCCCTCCCTCTCAGGCCATTCCTTCAAGGAACTGGCCGTTCTTTTCAGGAAAGATCGTGCGGAATCGTGCAGCCTGTCAATGCCGAAATGACGCATGATGCGCCGATCGCGCAATTTTGTGCCACGCGCTGCCTCTCAGGAGGGCAGCGGACAGCAAAAGACCCGCCGCGCCTGGGGTCGGCGGGCGGGTCCGGTCGGTCGCGGCGCTGCGAGCCGCGTCAGGACATGCCCAGGGCCTGCATGTAGAGCTCGAGGATCGCCTCCTGCTCTTGGCGCTCGGAATGGTCCTGCTTGCGCAGGCGCAGGATGGTGCGCACGGCCTTCACGTCGAAGCCGCGGCCCTTCAGCTCGGCCATCACGTCCTTGATGTCGCCTGCGATGCCGGCTTTCTCCTCCTCGAGGCGCTCGATGCGCTCGATGAACTGCTTGAGCTCCTCGGCGGCGACGCCGCCGGCGCCGGAGATGTCGGCCTCCGGCATGGAATGGGCGTTCATGGTCACGGTCTCCTGTGGAGGCTCCCGCGCCCTCGCGGCGCGCTGTCCTCGCTCGTACGCGGTCAACCTTACCCGGAGGTGAGCGCCGGAGTCCCGGGCGTCCTCAGTGCGAGGCGTCCTTGGCCTGCGCCTCTGCGAACGCGGCCGCCTGCGCCGGGCTCGCCTCGGCCTGGTGCTGCGCCTTCCAGGTCTCGTAGGGCATGCCGTAGACGGCCTCGCGGCTCTCGTCCTTGCTCATCGTCAGGCCGCGCTCCTCGGCGGCGTCCTTGAGCCAGTTGGAGAGGCAGTTCCGGCAGAAGCCGGCGAGGTTCATGAGGTCGATGTTCTGCACGTCGGGGCGGTTGCGCAGGTGCGACACGAGCCGGCGGAACACGGCCGCCTCCAATTCGGTGCGGGTCGTCTCGTCGAACTTCGCGATGTCGATCTCGGGCATCACCGTTCTCCCAGGTTCATCAGCGGCCGCAGCAGCCGCGCGAAGCGCTCCGCCCATTCCGCCTGCCCCGCCTCGTCCTCGATGAGGTCCTGGCGGATCTCCACGAGGGCGTTGGGCAGCCCCCGCGCCGTGGCGTGACGGTCGATGGTGTCGCCGGGCAGGCCGCCGCCATAGGGCTCGTTGTCGCCCACCGTCAGCCGGGCCGGGTCGGCCTCGAGCCCGGCGATGAGCGGCACGCTCAGCCGGTCGTCGCGGTCGTAGAGGATACCGACCTGCCAGGGCCGGGCGATGCCCTTCCAGAAGGGCGTGAAGCTGTGCATCGTCAGGATGGCGGGCGGCGTCCCTGCCGCCTGCGCCGCGGCGACCGCCCCGTCGATCGCCCGGTCGAACGGGTCGTAGAAGCGGGCGATCCGCTCGGCCTTGCCGGCCTCGTCGATGCGGGCGTTGCCGGGCACCAGCGCCCCGTCGGAGAGGCGCATCACCAGGGTCGGGTCGTCGCGGCCCCGATTCGGGTCGATGATGAGACGCGAGAACCGTGTCAGGACCGCGGGCGCGCCGGTGAGCGCCGCGAGGCGCCGCGTCACCCCGGCCGCGCCGATGTCGTAGGCGATGTGTCGGGCGAACTGCGCTTCCGGCACCCCGAGCCGGCCGAGATCCTCCGGCACGTGGTTCGAGGCGTGGTCGCACAGGATCAGGAGCCCGCAGGCCGGGTCTCCGGCGATCGTCTCGACGGGATGGGGCGGGTGGCCGGTCTTGTCGGGGACGGGGTCTGGGCGTTCCAATGTCTGTCCGTGTCGGGGCCGGCCGCGCCGGCCCGGGCGCGCGGAGCGATGGAGGAGCGATCAAGCTGCGATCTTGCCGTCCGCGCGGGCCTCGGGCAGAGCACGTATCAAGGATCGTGCGCCGACGGCAACAATCCGGGCCGCTGCCCTCCCCCGCGCGGGAGGCGGCGCGCCGCGCACGCGGAAGAACTTCGAGGAAGGGCCCGAGGACCACGCATGACTGCTCCCGACACCGCCGCCGTCAACGAGCAGCGCATCCTGCTCGGCGGTATCCTCGACGAGGCCATCGCCGCCGCCCATCCCTCCCGCTGCCTCGCCGGGCAGCTGCCCGCGCCCTCGCGGGGTCGCCTCGTCATCCTCGGCGCCGGCAAGGCGGCGGGCAGCATGGCCGCGGTGGCGAGCCGCTTCTACCGGGAGGAGCACGGGCTCGGAGCGGACCGCGTCGTCGGGCTCGCCGTCGCCCGCCACGGCTACGGCGAGGAGGCGCCCCTGATCCGCATGGTCGAGGCGGGCCACCCCGTCCCCGACGCCGCCGGCATCGAGGCGACCAGGGAGGCGCTGCGCATCGCCTCCGAGGCCGGACCGGACGACGAGGTGCTGGTGCTCCTCTCCGGCGGCGGCTCGGCCAACTGGATCGCCCCGGCCGGTGCCCTGACGCTGCCCGAGAAGCAGGCGATCACCAAGGCGCTGCTGCGCTCGGGCGCGCCGATCGGCGAGATCAACACGGTGCGCAAGCACCTCTCGCGGATCAAGGGCGGGCGCCTGGCGGTGGCGGCCCGCAACGCCCGCTCGATCCTGACGCTCGCGATCTCCGACGTACCCTTCGACGATCCGGCGGTGATCGCCTCGGGGCCGACCGTGCCCGACCCCTCGACGCTCGCCCAGGCCCGCGACATTTGCGAGCGCCGGAGCATCCCGCTCCCCGAGGCCGCCAAGGCGCTGCTGTCCGATCCCGCCAACGAGACCCCGAAGGCGGGCGACCCCGCCTTCGCGAGGGCCGAGTACCGCATCGTCGCCCGCCCGATCGACGCGCTGGAGGCCGCCGCCGCCGCCGCCCGCCGCGCCGGCTACGAGCCGGTGATGCTCGGCTCCGACCTCGAGGGCGAGGCCCGCGAGGTGGCCGCCGAGCAGGCCCGCCTCGCGCTCGAGATCAAGGCCGCCGGGCGCCGCGCCGCCCTCATCTCCGGCGGCGAGCTCACCGTGACGATCCGCGGCGAGGGCAACGGCGGTCCGAATCAGGAATACGCGCTCGCTCTCGCCATCGCCCTCGACGGCGCCGAGGGTATCTCCGGTATCGCCGCCGACACCGACGGCACCGACGGCGGCCGCGGCGAGGCGACCGACCCGGCCGGCGGCCTCGTCGACCCGACCACCCTGGCGCGCGCCCGCGCCGCCGGGCTCGATCCCGTGGCGATGCTCGCCGACAACGATTCGACCCGGTTCTTCGACGGGATCGGCGACCTCGTGCGGCCGGGTCCGACCCGCACCAACGTCAACGACTGCCGCGTCATCCTGATCGGCTGAGGCGCGACGGATGCGGCCCAGCCATGCTTTGCGGGTAGCCCTGCCCTGGGCGCTCGCCGCGCTCGCCGGGGCGGCGCTCGGCTCCGCCCCTGCGCGGGCGGACCTGCGCCTGTGCAACCTCACCGCGAGCAAGGTCGGTATTGCGCTCGGCTACCGCGACGGCCAGGGCTGGATCACCGAGGGCTGGTGGGACCTCAGCCCGAAGGGCTGCGAGACGCTCCTCAAGGGCGCGCTCGCCGGCCGCTACTACTACGTCTTCGCCGTGGACTACACGCGCGGCGGCGAGTGGAGCGGCCGCTCCCTGATGTGCACGAAGGATTCCGAGTTCACGATTCGCGGCGTCGAGGACTGCCTGGCGCGGGGTTTCGACCGCAACGGCTTCTTCGAGGTCGACACCCGCGAGCAGAAGAGCTGGACGATCCAGCTCACCGACCCGAACCAGCCGGTGCAGCCGCAACCCTGAGGCGTCGCCGCACCGGAAACCGACCGCGGCGCGCCGTGCCTCGGCCGTGTGCCGCCACCGGTTGGTCGACCGCAGCTTGACGTGGCCTCTCCCGGAGTGCTTCTGGCCGCACGCCACGGGGGCGCTCCCCCAAGACCGTCGCAGCCGACCTGTTCCGCCCGCTGACGACGGCCGCCATGGAGGCTAGGTTGAAGCGCTCACGCCGCACGAAGATCATCGCCACCCTCGGGCCGGCCTCCGATTCCCCGGAGATGATCTCCAAGCTCTTCCATGCCGGCGCCGACGTGTTCCGGCTCAACATGAGCCACCTCCCCCGCGAGCGCCTGCCGGAGAAGATCGAGGCGATCCGCGCCGTCGAGCGCGAGGCCAAGCGGCCCATCGCCATCCTCGTCGACCTCCAGGGCCCGAAGCTGCGCGTCGGCGCCTTCGCCGAGGGATCGGCCCAGCTCGTGCCGGGCGCCAGCTTCACCTTCGACGACAACCCCGAGCCGGGCGACGTGAACCGCGTCTACCTGCCCCATCCCGAGATTCTCCAGGCGGTCGAGCCCGGCCACTCGATGCTCGTCGACGACGGCAAGCTGCGCCTCACCGTCACCGAGGTGTCGCCGGGGCGCTGCACGACCCGCGTCGAGGTCGGCGGTCGCATCTCGAACCGCAAGGGCGTCTCGCTGCCCCACACCATCGTGCCCCTGCCGGCGATGACGGAGAAGGACCACGCCGATCTCGAGGCCGGGCTCAACGCCGGCGCCGACTGGATCGCCGTCTCCTTCGTGCAGCGCCCCGAGGACGTGGCCGAGGTCAAGAAGGTCGTTCAGGGCCGCGCCCTGGTGATGTCGAAGATCGAGAAGCCCCAGGCCCTCAACCGCCTGGAGGAGATCCTGGAGATCTCCGACGGCATCATGGTCGCCCGCGGCGATCTCGGCGTCGAGATGCCTCTGGAGCAGGTGCCGGGCGCCCAGAAGCGCCTGACCCGCGGCTGCCGCCGCCTCGGCAAGCCGGTGGTCATCGCCACGCAGATGCTCGAGTCGATGATCACCGCCCCCGTCCCGACCCGCGCCGAGGTCTCGGACGTGGCCACCGCCGTCTACGAGGGCGCCGACGCGGTGATGACCTCGGCCGAGAGCGCGTCGGGCGCCTACCCGGTCGAGGCCATCGCCACGATGAGCCGCATCGCCGAGCAGGTGGAGAAGGACGCCCTCTACTGGTCGATCATCTCGGCCCAGCGCTCCGAGCCCGAGCACACCGCCGCCGACGCCATCGCGGCCGCCGCCCACCAGATGGTCGGCTCCCTCGATCTCGACGCGATCATGGCCTGGACGCATTCCGGCTCGACGGCCCTGCGCCTGTCGCGGGCGCGCCCCAACGCCACGGTAATCGCCCTGACGCCGAAGCGCGAGACGGCGCGGCGGCTCGCCATGGCCTGGGGCACGCACCCGATCGTCACCAAGGACGCAAGCGACGTGGACGACATGGCCTTCCGAGCCGCCAAGTTCGCCGTGCGCGAGAACTTCGCCGAGATCGGCGACCGCATCATCATCGTGGCCGGCGTGCCCTTCGGGACGCCGGGCGCCACGAATCTGATCCGCATCGCCTTCGTCACCCGCGAGCACGCCGACCGCGCCTGAGGCTCAGCGCGCCGGCAGCCTGCCTGCCAGCGCCTCGATCTCGGCGACGAGCCGGTCTGTCGCGACCCACGGAGCCATGTGGCCGACGCCCGGCAGCGGCACCAGCCGCGCGCCGGGAATCGTCTGCGCGAGAGCCCGTCCCTGCCGGTCGAAGGGCACGACCGCGTCGGCCTCGCCCCCGACGATCACGGTCGGCACCGCGAGGCTCGGGGTGCGCGGCGCCATCCGCTCCAGGGCGGCGGGCAGGCCGGCAAGGTCCTGGACGTTGGCGAGCATGGCGCCCGGCCTCAGGGCCAGCGCCGAGCGGGCGCGGCGCAGGTAGTCCTCCGCCACCGGCTGGGGCGCGAAGGCGGCCCTCGCGCCCCGTTCGAGATGGTAGAGCCCCGCGGGCGGTCCGAGCGTCCGGCTGAGGAGCCAGGTGACGGGCGGCTTCAGGGCGAGGCGCCAGTACCAGGCGATCTCGGGCATCCGCTCGAAGGGCCGCGCGACCGGCGAGACCAGGGCGAGCCCGGCGACGCGCTCGGGATGGTCGAGGGCGAGCGCCAGGGCCAGTGCCCCGCCCCAGGAATGGCCGAGCACGATCGCGGGCCCGAGCCCGCGCGCCGCCAGCGCCTGCGCGATCAGGCGCGCCTGGGCCTCCGGCGCCGCATCCGACGATCCGCCGGGACGGTCGCTCCAGCCGAGGCCCGGCCGGTCGAGGGCGAGGACGTGGAAGCCGCGCGCGGCGAGCGGCCGGCCCAGGCTCTCCATCAGGTCGGCGCCGTTGCCGCCGGCGCCGTGAACGAGAATCACAGCCGGCCTGCCCGGCGTCGGGTCTCCCGCCTCGATCGCGGCGAGCCGGCCGCCCTCGACGGGAATGAAGGGTCCCTGAGAGGGGAACTCCCAGGCGGCCCGCTGCGCGATCAGCAGGGTCGCCAGCGCCCCGCTGCCGAGAATCATGGCGGCGAGCGCGAGCGGCGCCCCGATCAGCAGCGCGAGGAGCGTCCTCACCAGGCGGGCCGGCTCAGAGGTCGCGCCCGTCGACGTCGGGCGTCAGCTTCTCGATGGCGCCGCGCAGGCTCTGCATCCGCGGATAGATGGCTTGCGCCCGGCGGAAGGCCTCCAGAGCGCGCGGCTTGTCGTCGAGGGAGAGGTAGATCCGGCCGAGCGCCGCCCAGGCCTCGAAGTGGCGCGGCTCCAGCACCAGGGCGCGCTTGAGATCGGCGATCGCCGTCTCCTTGTCGGAGAGCTGCCAGAACACGAGGGCGCGGCGGTTCCAGCCCTCCGACCAGCCCGGCTCCAGGACGGTGGCCCGGTCCATGAGCTCGGCGGCGAGCGCGAAGTCGCGACCGCTCATCGCCTGGAGCGCGCGCTCGTTCAGGAGGTCGGCGGTGGCGCTGCCGGAGCGGGCGAGGCGGCGCTCGATGACCTTGGCCGCCCCCTGCGCCTCCGCATCGTCGGAGGCGCTCTGGAGGCGCGCGAACAGCTCGTCGAGGCTCGGGGGCGGTGGCCGCTCCGGCCGCGCGGTCTTCGGGTCCGGGGAGGCTTTCGGGTCCCGGGAAACCTTCGGATCCGGCGAGATTCCGGGGGCCGGGGACGCCCTGCCGGGCTGGCCGAGTCCCTGGCGCGGATCGCCGCGCTCGAACGGGGCCGCGAACACGGCGGCGCTCGACGCGCAAAGCGCACCGGCGAGCAGGAGCGGAAGGAGAGCGTGGGGCCGGCGCGGCATCGGACCAGAGTGGCCGCGGCGCTTCAGCCCGTCAACGCGCCGTCTCGACGCGCCGAATGCTGGCAGGAGACGGGCCGGCGCAGGATCGCGCGCCGGCGCCCGGTGTCGTCCTGCGACGCGCTTCAGCCCTGGCGGGCCTTGAAGCGCTTCTGGGTCTTGTTGATGACGTAGACCCGGCCCTTGCGGCGCACGAGCTGGTTGTCGCGGTGACGGCCGCGGAGGGACTTGAGCGAGTTGCGAATCTTCATCGGTCTCATCGGCGCGGGCTAAGCCGGCCGCTCGAAGCTAAAGTTTCGGGGTCGGGCGTCCCCGAAGGGGCGTCCGGCGACGGCGAGGCACGCAATCGCGGAAAGGCGGTTCCGTTAGCAGAGCGGCCCTGCGGAGGCAAGGCTGAGGCGGGGCTCAGCGCTCCCGCCAGGCCTTGGCGATCTGGTCGGTGAGCGGCTTCGTCAGGTAGGAGAGCACGGAGCGCTCGCCGATCTGCATGAAGGTCTCGACCGGCATGCCGGGCACCAGCCGCACGCCGCCGAGGCGCTGCTTCTCCGAATCGGGCACGTGGATGCGGGCGGTGTAGAAGGTGGCGCCGGTCTTCGGGTCGGTGCTCACGTCCGCCGAGACCCGGCTGACGACCCCGTCGATCTCCGGCGTGACCCGCTGGTTGAAGGCCGGGAAGCGCAGCACCGTCTTCTGGTCGACATGGACGCTGTCGATGTCCTGGGGCTGGATGCGCACCTCGACGGCGAGCTGGTCGGCGGAGGGCACGATCAGCATGGCCGGCTCGCTCGGGGTCACGAGGCCGCCGATCGTGTGCACGGTGAGCTGGTGGACGGTGCCGTCCTGGGGTGCCCGCAGGTCGATGCGCTTGAGCTGGTCCTCGGCGGAGACCCGCTTCTCCACGAGCTCCGACCACTTGGCGCGGATGTCGGCGAGGTCCTTGCCGACCTCGGTGCGCATGTCCTGGTCGATCTGGAGGATCTGAAGCTCGATCTCGGTGATCTTGCCCCGCGCCGAGGCGGTGGAGGCCATCAGCTGGCCGCGCTCGCCCTCAAGGCGGGCGGCGTCGCGCTCGAGCTGGTTCACGCGGGAGAGCTGGACGAGGTTCTTGGCGTAGAGCTCCTTCACGCCGCGCAGCTCCGGTCCGATCAGGGCGATCTCGCGGTTCTTGGCGGCGGCCTGCTCGGTGAGGCCGGCGATCTCCTGGCGGAGCTGCGTGACGCGCTCGCGCAGCTGCGCCTTCTGCCCCTCGCGGCCGGCGACGCGGGCGTTGAAGAGGCGCGTCTCGCCGTCGACGAGCCGGGCGACCACGGGGTCGCCCTCGGCCCGTGCCAGAAGCTCCGGCGGGAAGGCGACGGAGGCCGCCCCGTCGCGCTCGGCCTCGTCGCGGGACCGGCGGGCGGAGGCCTCGTCCAGAGCTTTCAGCACGATGTCGAGATTGGCGCGGGTCTGGGTCTCGTCGAGGCGGATCAGGATGTCGCCGGCCTTGACGCGCTGGCCGTCGCGGACCCGTAGCTCGCCGACGACGCCGCCGGTCGGGTGCTGGACCTTCTTCACGTCCGATTCGACCACGAGCTGGCCCGGCGCGATCACCGCGCCGGAGATCTGCGTGAAGGTCGCCCAGCCGCCGACGCCGACCACGAGGGCGGTGCCGAGGCCGATCGAGAGGGCGAGATGGCGCCGGATCGAGGCGTGGGCGGTGCGCTTCGGCAGTGCCGGAGCGAGGCCCGCGGGGATGCCGGCCGGGTTGAGGGTGGCGGCCATCACGCGCTCTTCTCTTGCAGGCTCACGGGGCCGGCGCCCCTCGGGGCACCGTCGAGGGAGGGGGGTCTCGCGGCCTCGCCGGGCACGGCGGCCGGGGCGGGACGCAGGACGCGCTTGAACACCTCGTCCTTCGGCCCGAAGGCCTGGGCGCGGCCCTCGGCCATCATCAGCACGAGGTCGACGGCGGCGAGCGCGCTCGGGCGGTGGGCGACGACGACGCAGATGCCGCCGCGCTGGCGCACGCCCAGGATCGCCTGGGTCAGGGCGTTCTCGCCCTCGCTGTCGAGGTTGGCGTTGGGCTCGTCGAGCACGACCAGGAACGGGTCGCGGTAGAGGGCGCGGGCGAGGCCGATGCGCTGGCGCTGGCCCGCCGAGAGCCCGGCGCCGCTCTCGCCGATGCGGGTGTCGTAGCCGTCCGTGAGGCGCAGGATCAGCTCGTGGACGCCTGCGGCGCGGGCGGCGGCGATGATCGCCTCCGAGCTGGCGTTCGGCTCGAAGCGGGCGATGTTCTCGGCGACGGTGCCGCCGAACAGCTCCACCTCCTGGGGCAGGAAGCCGATATGCGGCCCGAGATCGGCGCTCGACCACTGGTCGAGGGCGGCGCCGTCGAGGCGGACCTTGCCGCGCATCGCCGGCCAGACGCCGACCAGCGCCCGCACCATGGTCGACTTGCCGGAGGCCGAGGGGCCGATGACGCCGAGGCCCTGGCCGGCGCGGAGCGCGAAGGTGACGTCCTGCACCACGATCCGCGGCGTGCCGGGCGGGGCGACGCTGATCCCCTCGACGGAGACCGACTGCGTCGGCGCCGGCAGGGCGTGGGGCTGGCCGACGGCTGGGATGCGGGCGAGCAGGTCCGAGAGGCGGCTCCAGGACTGGCGCGCCTGCACGAAGCCCTTCCAGTTGGCGATCACCAGCTCCGCCGGGGCCAGCGCGCGGGAGACGAGGATCGAGGAGGCGATGATGATGCCGGCCGAGGCCTGGCCGTTGATGACGAGGTAGGCGCCGAGCGCCAGCGTGCCCGACTGGAGGGCCATGCGGAACACCTTCGAGGCGGCCCCGTAGAAGCCGCCGCCGTCGGAGACCGACTGCTGCGCCTGCATGTAGTCGGCGTTGGCGGCGGCCCAGCGGGCGCCGACCCGGCCCTGCATGCCCATGGCGGCGAGCACCTCGGCGTTGCGGCGCCCGGCCTCGGCGAGGCCGTTGCGGCGCAGGCCGTGGCTGGTCGCGTCCTTCGAATGGGCGCGGGTGGCGCGGTCGGTCAGCAGGGTGAAGGCCGCGAGCACGCCCGCGCCGACGAGCGCCGCGACGCCGATCAGCGGATGGAACAGGAAGCAGATGACGAGGTAGACCGGCATCCAGGGCAGGTCGAAGAAGGCCGAGGGGCCGGTACCGGAGAGGAAGCCCCGGACCTGATCGAGGTCGCGCAGGGGCAGCAGGCCGTCGCCCGGCATCGCGCCCTTGAGGGGCGCGCGCACCACGATGTCGAAGACCCGCGCGCTCAGCGCCTCGTCCACCGCCGCGCCGACCCGGGCCAGCACCCGCGAGCGGATCGCCTCCAGCACGCCCTGGAAGCCGTAGAGCACGAGGGCCAGGATCGAGAGGCCCACCAGCGTCGGGATGCTGCGACTGGGGATCACCCGGTCGTAGACCTCGAGCATGAAGAACGAGCCGGTCAGGTAGAGAATGTTGACGAGGCAGCTCATGGCGGCGACGCCGATGAAGGCGCCGCGGCACTCCGACAGCGCCGAGACGAGTTCGGGGGATCCCCGATCCTTGAGCATGACCGAACTTCCCCGAAGACCGCCGCCGAAAGGCAGCGCGTATCACGTCATAGGTTGATGAAGCCTTCCATACACCTAATCATGGCAGCACCGGGGTCGCGGACGCCTTATTTTACAAAGCTTTGCCGTGCATGGGATCCGGCGCGCGAGAGCGCGAATCAGGCTGTGTCCCGTCCTTTTTCCGCTCCGAGGCGGTGATTTCGGCCGCGTGATTCGCCCTCGACCGAGGCGGCGCCTCGCGGCCGAACCATTCCGCGAGGGTGACGGACCGGTCCCGGACAGGCCCGCGGGTCAGGACCTCCGCCGCCTCCGCCCGCCAGATGCGGACACCGTCGCGGAAGCACCGGCGCAGATGCGCCCGCCGCTCCGGGTCGGGACGATGTGCCCGAGCATCGAGCGGATGCCGGCCCGCTTCATCAGCGGCAGCAGGTCGGCGTCGCGCACGATGTCGATGGCGCCGATGGTGGCGAAGAGGCGCACCGGCATGTCCTCGGCAGACCTCCGCGAAGCGTTCCGGGCCGACCCGCGCCGGGCTTGACGCCCTCCCCGCCCGGGGTCCACTCCCCTGGCCCGTCGCGACCGGCCAGGAGGCCCCGCACCGATGCCGCCGCTCCTCGCCCTGCCCTTCCCGTCGATCGATCCCGTCGCCGTCGCGATCGGGCCGATCACGATCAAGTGGTACGCGCTGGCCTACATCGCCGGGCTCGTCGGCGGCTGGTTCTACGCCCGCCGCCTGGTACTCGCCGACAACCTCTGGGGCGTGGTGCGCCGGCCGACCACCGCCGACATCGACGACCTCATCGTCTGGGTGGCGCTCGGCGTCGTGCTCGGCGGCCGGCTCGGCTACGTGCTCTTCTACAACCTGCCGCTCTATCTCGCCGACCCGCTCGAGATCCTGGCGATCCGCAACGGCGGCATGTCCTTCCACGGCGGGTTCCTCGGGGCCGTGCTGGCGATGGTTCTGTTCGCCCGGCGCCGGGGGCTCGGCGCCTACACGCTCCTCGACGTCGCCGCGGTGGTGGTGCCGATCGGCCTGTTCTTCGGGCGCATCGCCAACTTCGTGAACGGCGAGCTCTGGGGCCGCGCCGCGCCGGACTTCGCCTACGCGGTGATCTTCCCCACCGGCGGCGACGTGCCGCGCCACCCGAGCCAGCTCTACGAGGCGCTGACCGAGGGGCTGTTCCTGTTCGTGGTGATGTCGATGTGCGTGCACCGCTACGGCTTCCGCCGGCCGGGGCTGATGGGCGGCATCTTCGTGCTCGGCTACGCGCTGGCGCGGACCTTCTGCGAGTTCTTCCGCGAGCCCGACCGCCAGCTCGGCTACCTGTTCGGTGAGGGGCTCGGGCCGCTGGGCGGCGGCGTCACCATGGGGATGCTGCTCTGCGTGCCGATGGCGCTCGTCGGCCTCACCTACATCGTGCTCGCCGCCTGCGGGGCGACGCGCCCGCGCGTGCCGGCAGAGACGACGCCCGAGGAGACGGCCCGCGCGTGAGCGAGACGCCGCTCCACGCCGAGATCGCGGCGATCATCCGCGAGACCGGGCCGATCGGCATCGACCGCTACATGGCGCTCTGCCTCGCGCACCCGGTCCACGGCTACTACCGCACCCGCGATCCCCTCGGCCGGGGCGGCGACTTCACCACCGCCCCCGAGATCAGCCAGATGTTCGGCGAGCTGATCGGCGTCTGGATCGCCGCCGCCTGGGACGCCCTCGGCCGGCCGCCGCGCCCACTCCTCGTCGAGCTCGGACCCGGGCGCGGGACGCTGACCGCCGACGCGATCCGCGTGCTGCGGCGCCTCCTGCCCGAGACCGTCTTCGCCGTGCATCTCGTCGAGACGAGCCCCGTGCTGCGGGAGCGTCAGGCCGCGACGCTGGCGGGTCTCGCGCCGGCCTGGCACGAGACGGTCGCGACCCTCCCCGAGGGCCCGGCCTTCGTCGTTGCCAACGAGTTCTTCGACTGCCTGCCCGTCCGGCAGTTCGAGCGGACGCCGCGCGGCTGGTGCGAGCGCCTCGTCGGGCTCGGCGACGACGGAGCGCTGGCGTTCGGCCTCGCGCCCGAACCGGAGCGGAATTTTTCCCTGGACGGCCCCGTCGGCGTGCTGGCGAGCGTGGCCGAGCCCGCCGCGCAGACGATGCGCTGGCTCGCCAAGCGCGTCGTGGTGCAGGGCGGCTGCGTGCTGGCGATCGACTACGGGCACGCCCGGCCGGGCTTCGGCGACAGCTTCCAGGCGCTCTCGGGCCACGCCTTTGCAGATCCCCTGGCGCGGCCGGGCGAGGCCGACCTCACCGTGCATGTCGACTTCGATGCCCTGGCGCGCGCGGCCGAGGCGGAGGGGGCAACGTGTCTCGGCCCGATCGAGCAGCGCGACTTCCTGCACGCGCTCGGTCTGCGGGAGCGGGCGGAGCGGCTCGCCGCCTCCGCCTCGCCCGAGCAGGCCGCAGCGGTCAGGACCGCCGCGGCCCGTCTCACGGAGCCTGAGCGGGGCGGGATGGGCAGCCTGTTCAAGGTGCTCGCCGTGGCACCTCCCGGCGCGCCGCCGCTGCCCGGCTTCTGAGCGCGCTCAGCCCGAGAACGAGCCGAAGCCTTCGGCCTGGGCGGTGGTGCTGGGCTTCGTGGTCTCGCCTTGGCGGTCGGTGACCGACTGCTTCTCGCGGATGCGCGCGGGCTCGCGGGCGCCGACGCTCGGCCAGATCGGACGGTCGGGCTGGTGCTTGATGGAGGGGGCCATCCGGTGCTCCTGATGAAGGAAGAGGCAGAAATCCGCCGCGATAAGCGTCGACATCCCGCCCCGGTTCCCGCTCCGCCGGCCCGTGTCCGCCGCCGATCGTCATCGCCATGGGGCGGGGCTTGCGCTATCGAGCGGCGACGCCATCCGCGGAGCCAGGCATGTTCATCGAAGCCCCCGAACTCGCCTCCCACGCGGGCCTGCGGCACGCCTTCTTCACCCGCCAGGGCGGCGTCTCGGAAGGGCTCTACGCCTCGCTCAACGGCGGCCTCGGCTCCGAGGATGACGGCGCGCGCGTGCGCGAGAATCGGGCGCGGATGTGCGCCCATCTCGACCTGCCGCCGGACCGTCTCGTCAGCCTCTACCAGATCCACTCGGCCGAGGTGGTCGTGGTCGAGGCGCCCTTCGCCCTCACCGACCGCCCGAAGGCCGACGCCATGGTCACGCGGGTGCCGGGCCTCGGCCTCGGCATCGCCACCGCCGATTGCGGGCCGATCCTGTTCGCCGATCCGGAGGCCAGCGTCGTCGGTGCGGCTCATGCCGGCTGGAAGGGAGCGCTGGGCGGCGTCGTCGAGGCGACCGTCGCGGCCATGGAAGGGCTCGGGGCCGAGCGCGGCCGCATCGTCGCGGTGCTCGGGCCGACCATCGCGCAGGCCTCCTACGAGGTCGGGCCGGACTTCCTGGAGCGCTTCCGGGCCGGCGTACCCGAGGCCGGCGCCTACCTCGCGGAGGGGGCGCGGCCGGGGCACGCGCAGTTCGACCTGCCGGCCTTCATCCTGTCGCGCCTGAGTGCCGCCGGCATCGCGCAGGCGAGCGCTCTGGGCCTGTGCACCTACGCCGATCCGGAGCGGTTCTACTCCTATCGGCGCACCACCCATCGCGGCGAGGCGGATTACGGCCGCCTGATCTCGGCGATCGCCCTGCTGCCCTGAGCCGAAATGTGGCAGCGCACCCGGCCTGCGACAATCTGTCTTGGAACAGCGCGCGGAAAGAGCGTGGCCTTGAGTGAACCTTAGCCATTTGCGGGCGTTCTGCACTCAAGAGACCCGAGAAATGGGGCGACGGACGCCACAAAGGCGCCGCCCTCCTCCACCGAGGCGTTGTCGCATCGCAACAGCCCCGGCGGCTCCGGTCCCTTAAGTTAGGGGAATGGCGGACAGCAGCCATCAAGGCGCGTCCGCTTTCAGGGACAGAGGACCAGTCACCATGAAGACCATGCTCAAGGGCGTCACCGCCCTCGCCGGCATCGCGTTCGCCGGCTCCGCCCTCGCCGCGGATCTTCCGCGTCGTGCGGCTCCGCCTCCGGTGTTCACGCCGGTTCCGGTGTTCACCTGGACGGGCTTCTACGCCGGTTTCAACGCCGGCTACGGCTTCGGCACCCAGGATGACCGCGCCC
>Ga0268247_10000008_pt1 | contig 197431 bp, 184 predicted proteins | sample AgamicOrMae_FD_200245 | JGI IMG/M metagenome (GOLD analysis project Ga0268247, IMG submission 200245) | Agave microbial communities from Guanajuato, Mexico - Or.Ma.e (v2) (version 2) | ecosystem: Host-associated > Plants > Phyllosphere > Phylloplane/Leaf | place: Guanajuato, Mexico...
CGGCGGCGGTGGAGGAGCAGGGTGCGGCGACGCAGGAGATCGTGAGGAACGTCAGCCAGGCGGCGGCCGGCACCGGGGAGGTGACGACGAACATCGCGGGCGTGGCGGGCGCGGCCGAGGAGACGGGCGCCGCCGCCTCCCAGGTGCTCTCGGCCGCCTCCGAACTCTCACGGCAGTCCGAGCAGCTGCGCGGGCAGGTGTCCCACTTCCTCGGCGGTGTCCGCGCCGCTTGAGGATCGGTCTCCGCCGGCCGCCTCAGCCCTCCGGCTTGCCGGCGGGCGAAGGGGCCTGCGGCCAGGAGCCCGCCGTCCGCGCTCCGGACCGGCGGGCTTCGGCCGCCCGTGATCCGCGATCTCGCAGCCATGTCGCAACGCGGATCGGCACCAGCATCAGCCGCCCGAGGCGGATCTGCCCTGGCAGCTCCCGCGGGCCGAGCGGCCGGTAGGGCAGGCGCGGGCTCGCGATCTCGGCGGCGGCGATGGCCATGCCCGGCTGCGGCAGCGCCGCGATCCGCTGCGCTTCCTCCGGCGCGATCCCGAGGCGGCGCGCCCAGCCGAGGTCGCGCCCGAGGCGGCCCGCCTCGTGCAGCCGGCGCAGGCGGCGGCGCCACAGGTAGCGGGACACCGCCCGCGGAAAGGCCTCCATCCGCGCGTCGCAGAGCGCGTCGGGCTCCTCGCAGCGGGAGCGGATCGTGTCGGCCACACCTCCCGCCGCCCGGCCGGAGAGACGCGCCGAGATCAGCACCATCACGTCGCGGGCGTGCCGCACCCGGAAGCCGTGGGCCAGCAGCTTGGCGACGAAGGCCCCGTCCTCACCGAGCGGGATCTCCGGCATGCCGCCCACCGCCCGATAGGCCGCGACGGTGACGCTCAGCGAGGCGCCGATCGTGGTGCGGTGGCAGGGCCAGGGATCGCTCGGATCGGGATCGATGCGCGCCTCGGCCTCTGTGATGAGCGCGTCGTAGGCGTCCTCCAGCTTCCCGCGTGCGGGGAGCGACGGCGGCAGCAGCGCGGCCTCCTCCGGGATCAGCTCGACGCGGCCGGCGACCGCGTCCGCCCCCGCCGCGACCGCGCGGAGATTGGCGGCGACCCAGTCCGGCGGAACGCGGCTGTCAGCGTCCGTCGTCAGGATCAGGCCCTCGCCGGCGCCCGTCTCGATCCAGACGGCGGCCGTGTCCATCGCGGCGCGCCGCGCCCAGCCCGCATGGGCGCCGGTGAATTCGCGCTCGATCACCCGCACCGGGAACGGGATCTCCTCCACGAGCCCCTCGACGATCGCGGCGGTGGCGTCGGTACAGTTGTTGAGGAACAGCACCAGCCCGAGGCGGCCCGGCGCCACGCCCTCCTGGCCCGCGATCGCCCGCAGGCAGGCGGCGATGCGCTCGGCCTCGTTGCGCACGGGGATGGCGATCACGGTGTCGGGCGAGGCGAACTCGGGCGAGGCGACTTGCGAAACCAACGGGATTGCTCCGGCGCGCCGGAACACGTCCTCCGGCGGCTTCCGCATCGCGGCAGGGGAGCCGCCGCGTCAAGAGGCTTGGCGGCTCCCGGCGCCCCTCGACGCCCTCTCCGGCGTGACGTAGAAGCCCCGCGATCCGACGATTCAGAAGATGTCCTGGGGAGCGGCTGATGCCGGAGACGCCACCGTTCCGCCGCGTGCTCGTGAAGCTCTCGGGCGAGGCGCTCGCCGCCCCCGACGGCTACTGGCTGCACCCGCCGACCCTCGCCGGCCTCGCCGAGGACATCTCCCGCGTGCTGGAGGCGGGCGTCGAGATCGCCCTCGTGGTCGGCGGCGGCAACATGATCCGCGGGGCGCGCATCTCCCAGGCCGGCTTCATCGACCGGGCGACGGGGGATTCGCTCGGCATGATGGCGACGGTGATGAACTCGCTCGCCCTTGAGACGGCGCTCAACGCCGCCGGGGTGCCCGCCCGCACCATGTCGGCGGTCTCGATGCCGACGATCTGCGAGACCTACGCCCGCCAGCCGGCGCTCCACCATCTCGACAAGGGGCAGGTAGTGGTGCTCGCCGGCGGCACCGGCAACCCGTACTTCACCACCGACACCGCCGCGGTGCTGCGCGCGGCGGAGTTGCGCTGCGACGCGGTGCTCAAGGCGACCCAGGTCGACGGCGTCTACTCCGCCGATCCGAAGCGCGACCCGGGTGCCACCCGCTACGACCGCATCACCCATGACGAGGCCATCGCCCGCGACCTCAAGGTGATGGATACCGCCGCCTTCGCGCTCGCCCGCGAGAGCCGCCTGTCGATCGTCGTCGGCTCCGTGCACGCACCGAGCTCGATCACGGCGATCATCACCGGCGAGGCGCCCTGCACTCTCGTCGTGCCCTGAGGCGCGATCTCCAGACGGGCGGTCCGAACCATTTGCGGGCATGCCGTTTTTCGTCCATTGAAGCCGCATCCCGCTCCATCGCTGCCTCGGCACCGCGGAGGGAGCGACGCGACAACCTGAACGTGTGGAGACGCCCCGGATGGCCACCCCGGACTTCGACCTCGCCGACATCAAGCGCCGCATGCAGGGCGCGGTCGCCTCGCTGAGCAAGGATCTCGGCTCCCTGCGCACCGGCCGGGCGACCCCGAGCCTGCTCGACCCGATCCAGGTCGACGCCTACGGCTCGTCGATGCCGATGGCCCAGGTCGCGACGGTGAGCGTGCCCGAGCCTCGCCTGCTCTCGATCTCGGTCTGGGATCGCGGCATGGTGAGCGCGGTGGAGAAGGCGATCCGCGAGTCCGATCTCGGTCTCAACCCGCAGACCGAGGGCCAGACCATCCGCCTGCGCATCCCCGAGATGAACGAGCAGCGCCGCAAGGAGATGGTCAAGGTCGCCCACAAGTACACGGAGGAGGCCCGCGTCGCGGTCCGCCACGTGCGCCGCGACGGGCTCGACCAGCTCAAGAAGCTCCTCAAGGACAGCGCCATCAGCGAGGACGACGAGAAGCGCCACGCCGGCGACGTCCAGAAGGCCACCGACCAGTATGTCGGCGAGGTCGACGCGGTGCTCGCCTCCAAGGAGAAGGAGATCATGCAGGTCTGAGGCGGCCGCCGAAGTTTCGCCGCGCCGGCCTGCTAGGGCGCCGTCCGCCGGTGCGGGCATCCGCCCAACGCGCGGAAGACGGGCAAGACGAAGCCAGGACCGGCACCGGTCGCATCCGCGGGATGTCTCGCGGCCTTGAGATGCCCTAGGGTTGCGCCGCCCGCTTCGCCGGGCGGAGGAGGGGGACGCGTGGAGCGATCGGAGCACCCGCGTCGGGTCGAGACGGGCACGATGAGCGAGACCCAGACCATCGCGCGCCGGGAGGCTGCGCCGCAGCCCTGCCCGCCGCCCGCGCATGTCGCCATCATCATGGACGGCAACGGGCGCTGGGCCGCGCGCCGGGGGCTTCCCCGTGTCGAGGGGCATCGCCGGGGCGTCGAGGCGGTGCGCCGCTCCGTGCGCGCGGCGATCGACCTCGGCGTGCGCTACCTGACGATCTACAGCTTCTCCTCCGAGAACTGGCGCCGGCCGCCGGCCGAGGTCGCCGACCTGATGGGCTTGCTCAAACTGTTCGTGCGGCGCGACCTCGCCGAGCTCGACGCGGCGAACGTGCGCGTGCGCATCATCGGCGACCGCGAGGGGCTGAGCCCCGACATCGCCGGGCTGCTCATCGAGGCCGAGGAGCGCACCGCCCGCAACACCGGGCTGACGCTCGCCGTCGCCTTCAACTACGGCGGCCGCCAGGAGATCGTGCGCGCCGCCCGCCGTCTCGCCGAGGCCGTCGCCGCCGGCACGCTGCGGCCGGACGAGATCGACGCGGACCGCCTCGCGGGCGCCCTCGACACCGTCGGCATCCCCGATCCGGACCTCGTGATCCGCACCTCCGGCGAGCAGCGGCTCTCGAACTTCCTCACCTGGCAGACCGCCTATTCCGAGTACGTGCTGATCCCCGATTTCTGGCCGGATTTCGACCACGGCGCCTTCGCGGCGGCCATCGACGAGTACCACCGTCGCGACCGCCGCTTCGGGGGCCTGAGCGAGAAGGCCGGCTGATGGACGCGGGCCCCCCGACGGCCGCCGGGGCGGGACGCACCGGTCCCTTCGCCGGCCGCGAGCTCGCGCTGCGGGTGGTCTCGGGCCTCGTGCTCGCCGTCCTCGTCGTCGCGGCGCTCGTCGCCGGGGGCTGGGCCTTCGCCCTCGTCTGGCTCGCCGCCGGCATCCTCGGCGCGGCGGAGTGGATCACGATCAGCCGCACGGAGCCCCGGCTTCCGCTCGTCGCCGTCATCGCCGCCGCGCTCGTCGGCGCGGTGCTGTGCCTGCGCACCGGCCAGCCGGCCTGGGCCGCGCCCGCCGTCCTCGCAGCCGGCGCCGTGGCGCTCCTCGCCCTGGTCCGCGACGGGCGCGAGAGGCTGCGGGCCCTCGGCGCGCTGGGTGGCGGAGCGGTCGTCGCCCTGGTGCCCCCCGCGCTCCGCGACGCGCCGGGGATCGGCATCGCCGGCCCCGCCTGGATGTTCGCCGTGGTCTGGACGACGGATGTCGCGGCCTACTTCACCGGCCGCACCCTCGGCGGACCTAAGCTGATGCCCTCCGTCTCGCCGAAGAAGACCTGGTCCGGGGCGCTCGGCGGCCTTCTCGCCGCGACGCTCGCGGGGACGGCCGTCGTCGCCTACGGCCGGGCCGGCGCCGCCGATCTCGCCGGCATCCCGCTGATCGCCGCAGGCTTGGCGAGCGCGGCGGCCTCGGCGCTGAGCCAGGCCGGCGACCTTGCGGAATCCGGCCTGAAGCGCGTCCACGGCGTCAAGGATTCCGGACGCATCATCCCCGGCCATGGCGGCGTCATGGACCGGCTCGACGGGTTCTTCGCGGTCGCGCTGCTCGCCGGCCTCTACCTCATCCTGCGCCCCGCCGCCTGAAGGAGCGTGCCTTGACCCTCACCGTGACGATCCTCGGGGCGACCGGCTCCATCGGGCGCTCCACCACCGACCTCCTCGCCCAGCATAAGGAGCGCTTCCGGGTCGGCGCCGTCGTCGGCGGCCGGGACGCGGAGGCGCTCGCGAAGCTCGCCCGCGAGACCGGCGCCCGCTTCGCGGCGCTCGCCGACGAGGCGGCGGGTCCGGGCTTGCGCGAGGCGCTCGCCGGATCGGGCATCGCCTGCGGGGCCGGCGAGGCGGCGGTGCTGGAGGCCGTGGGGCAGGAGGCCGACATCGTCGTCGCCGCGGTAAGCGGTGCCGCGGGCCTCAAGCCGACCCACGCGGCCCTGCGTCTCGGCCGCACCGTGGCGCTCGCCAACAAGGAGAGCCTCGTCTGCGCCGGCGCCGCCTTCATGCGCGATGCCGCCCGCTACAACGCCAAGCTGCTGCCCGTCGATTCCGAGCACAACGCGCTCGCCCAGGCGCTCGGCGAGGGCGCCGTGTCGGACGTGGCGAAGATGACGATCACCGCCTCCGGTGGCCCGTTCCGCACCTGGAGCACCGAGCGGATCGCCGCCGCGACGCCGGCGGAGGCCGCTGCCCACCCGACCTGGTCGATGGGCATGAAGATCAACATCGACTCCGCCTCGCTGATGAACAAGGGCCTGGAGCTGATCGAGGCGCACCATCTGTTCGCTATCGAGCCCGACCGGCTCGACGTGATCGTGCACCCGCAATCCATCGTGCACGGGCTCGTGTACTGGCGCGACGGCGCGGTGACGGCCGGCCTCGCCATGCCCGACATGCGGGTGCCGATCGCCCACTGCCTCGGCCTCGGCGAGCGCCTGACGATCGAGCGCGGCCGGCCCCTCGACCTCGCCGCCGCCGGCAGCCTCACCTTCGAGGCCGCCGACGAGGCCCGCTTCCCCTGTCTGCGCATCGCCCGCGCCGCGCTCGCCCAGGGCGGTGCAGCGCCGACCGTGATGAACGCCGCCAACGAGATCGCGGTGGCCGCTTTCATCCGCGGCGAGATCCCGTTCTACGGCATCAGCGACCTCGTCGAGCGGGCCTGCACCGAGTTTGCGTCCCGCTACGCGCGCGCGCCGGACGACGTGGAGGAGGCGCTCGCCATCGACGCGCATGTGCGCGCCTGGAGCGCCGAGGCGCTGCCGCGCATGCGCGCGGCCGGCTGAGCCGCCCCGCCGTTAACGCTGTCGCGGCCGCCCGCTTGCGGAGAGGCCGGGGACGCGAGACGTTACGGTCCGGGCCCGCGGATTGCGTTGGCCGGATGCCCTCCCGATCTGCTACGGATCGGGGCTGGGGACAGGCGGGCGCTGCCCGTGAGGATCGACCATGGACTTCCTGAACGCGATGGGCGGGACCGCCACCGGCTTCTTCGGTGCGCTGATCCCCTTCCTGATCGTGCTGACCGTCGTCGTGTTCGTGCACGAGATGGGGCACTTCCTGGTCGGCCGCTGGTGCGGGGTCGGCGTCAACGCCTTCTCGATCGGCTTCGGGCCGGAGATCGTCGGCTTCAACGACCGGCACGGCACCCGCTGGAAGCTCTGCGCCATCCCGCTGGGCGGCTACGTGAAGTTCAAGGGCGACGCCAACGGCGCCAGCGTGCCCGATCCCGAGGCCGTGGCGCGGATGAGCCCGCAGGAACGGGCGACCAGCTTCCCGACGCAGCCCGTCTCGAAGCGCGCGGCGATCGTCGTGGCGGGCCCGCTCGCCAACTTCATCCTCGCCGTCGCCCTGTTCGGCGGCGCGATCTGGGTCGGGGGCCGCTACGAGCTGCCGGCCCGGATCGAGGCGGTCCTGCCGGACAGCGCGGCCTCCCGCGCCGGCTTCGAGGCCGGGGACGTCGTCACCGCCATCGACGGCAGCCCGGTGCGCAACTTCATCGACATGCAGCGCACGATCGCCTCGAGCGCCGACAGCACGCTGACCATCACCGTGGACCGCGCCGGCGCCGAGCGGCAGCTCACCGCCACACCCGAGGTCTACGAGGAGAAGACTCCCTTCGGCCGCCATCGCGTCGGCCGCCTCGGCCTCCAGGGGCCGAAGGGCAGCGACGCCAAGCTCGTCCGGTACGGGCCCGTCGACTCCTTCGTGCTCGGCGTGCGCGAGACCTACTTCGTGGTCGAGCGGACCTTCAACTACCTCGGCAAGCTGATCACGGGCCGTGAATCCCCCGACCAGCTCTCCGGGCCGATCGGCATCGCCAAGGTCTCGGGGGAGGTCGCCAGGATCGGTGGCGTCGGCGGCCTCGTCGGGCTCGTCGCCCTGCTCTCGGTGTCTATCGGCCTCCTCAACCTGTTCCCCGTGCCGCTTCTCGATGGCGGGCACCTGATGTTCTACGCCTTCGAGGCGGTGCGCGGGAAACCCTTGAGCGAGCGGACGCAAGAGATCGGCTTCCGCGTCGGCCTCGCCCTGGTGCTGATGCTGATGCTGTTCGCGACCTGGAACGACACCATCGGGTCCTACCTGCGCAGCGGTACCTGAGGGCGGCCGGGCATCGCCCGGCGCACCGGTTCGAAGAGCGTCGCGCGGTCGCCTTGCGGCCGCGCGTCCCGTTTCGGAAAAGCCTTCCCGACGCTGCATTTACGCCGCATTCACCCTGATCGGCGATACGAAACAGGCTTTCTCGCGCGTTAAGTGGCGCGAAGGCCACGTCCTCCCAGAATTGCCCCCGCTGACCGGCTCGAGCGGTTGCTTCGACCCGGAATCCCGATAGAAGCTCAGCCGGGACCAGTAGGGCGGGACGATCGGCCAACGATCGCCTGTCGGCGGGTGCAAGCCCGCTTCCGAAGAATAACAGACGGGCGATTGAATGATGTCGATGACGGGGAAGCGCCGGCGCAAGTCGGTGGAACGGGCCATCGTCCTGGTCGCCGCCGCCGCTGCCGGCATGGCGCTCGCCGCTCCGGCGCAGGCGCAGCAGATCGTCGTCCAGGGTAACAAGCGCGTCGATTCCGACACCATCCGCTCCTACGTGACGGGCACCGCCTCCGGCTCCGCCGAGGAGGCCCGCCGCAACCTGCTCGCCAGCGGCATGTTCTCGGACGTGCGCGTGAGCCAGAGCGGCGGTCGCACCGTGGTGACGGTGCGCGAGAACAACGTCATCAACCGCGTCGTCTTCGAGGGCAACAAGAAGGTCGAGAAGGGCACGCTCGAGGCCCAGGTCGAGACCAAGGCCCGCAGCGGCTTCAACGAGGCCGTAGTCAAGTCCGACATCGAGCGGATCCGCGACGTCTACCGCCGCTCCGGCCGCGGCACCGCCAAGGTCAGCTACCGGACGGTCGACCTGCCGAACGGCAGCATCGACGTGATCTACACGATCGACGAGGGCGACAAGACCGGCATCGTGTCGATCAACTTCGTCGGCAACCAGGTCTACTCGGAGTCCAAGCTTCGCGACCTGATGTCGTCGTCGGAGATGAACTTCCTGAGCTTCATCAAGACCTCGGACGTCTACGATCCGGACCGGATCGCCAACGACCTCGACATCGTGCGCCGCTACTACCTCAAGAACGGCTACGCCGACTTCCGCATCGTCAACGCCGACGCGCGCTACGTCGAGGGCGAGACCACGGGCTGGGTCATCACCGTGACCGTGGACGAGGGCGCGCAGTACCGCGTCGGCGCGGTCGCGGTCGATTCGCGCCTGCCGGGCGTGAGCGGCGAGCAGTTCGTCGGCGACGTCCGCGCCTCGGTCGGCGACGTCTACAACGCCGAGGACGTCGAGAAGACGCTCACCAGCATCACCAACGACGTCGCGCGCCAGGGCTACCCCTTCGCGCAGGTGCGCCCCACCGGCCAGCGCGACCGTGCCACCCAGCAGGTCTCGCTCGGCTTCGTGGTCGAGGACGGCCCCCGCGTCTACGTCGAGCGCATCAACATCCGCGGCAACACCCGCACCCGCGACTACGTCATCCGCCGCGAGCTCGATATCACCGAGGGCGACGCCTACAACCGCGTCCTCACGGACCGCGCCGAGCGGCGCCTGAACGGCCTCGGCTTCTTCAAGAAGGTCCGCTTCTCGAACGAGCCGGGCTCCTCGCCCGACCGCGTCATCATCAACATCGACGTCGAGGATCAGCCCACGGGCTCGTTCTCGGTGGCCGGCGGCTACTCGAGCCAGGACGGCATTATCGGCGAGGTCTCGGTCTCAGAGTCGAACTTCCTCGGCCGCGGCCAGTTCGTCCGCGTCGCCGGCACCGGCGGCCAGTACTCCCGCGGCTTCGACTTCTCGTTCACGGAGCCGTACTTCCTCGGCTACCGTCTCGCGGCGGGCTTCGACGCCTTCTACAAGTACAGCGACCTGACCCGCTACTCGCGCTACGAGACCACCGTCTACGGCGGTCAGCTCCGCGTCGGCCTGCCGATCACGGAAGAGTTCGGCGTGACGATGCGCTACTCGCTCTATAACACCGAGCTGAAGGTGCCGAACTCGATCAAGCGGCCCTACAACGACTGTTCGAACCCGATCCCGGGCTACACGGCGGTCTACGGGCCCGGCAGTGTCATCAACGGGCAGAACGTCAGCGGTCTCGCCCAGTACCCGCTCTGCGCCTACAACGGCGAGGCCTCGATCGCGATCAAGGGCTCGCAGGCCTCGACGCTCACCTCGCTCGCCGGCCTGACGCTCGCCTACTCCGATCTCGACAGCCTGAGCCTGCCGAAGAACGGCCTCTACGCCGAGCTGAAGCCCGACGTCGCCGGCATCGGCGGCGACTCCAAGTTCTTCCGCGTGACGGGCGAGGCCCGCTACTACAAGGAGCTCTGGGAGGACGTCGTCGGCTTCGTGAAGTTCCAGGGCGGTCACATCCAGGCGCTCGACGACCGGCCGCTGCGCATCACCGACCAGTTCTTCCTCGGCCCGTCGCTGGTCCGCGGCTTCGCCCCGAACGGCCTCGGCCCGCGCGACGTCGGCATTGCCGACAGCCGCTCGAACGCGATCGGCGGCTCGACCTACGTGGGCGGTACCCTCGAGGTGCAGTTCCCGCTCTGGGGCGTCCCGCGCGATCTCGGCCTGAAGGGCGCCGTGTTCGCCGATGCCGGTACGCTGTTCGGCTACCACGGCCGCCGCATCTTCAACGTCAACGGCGACGCCTTCATCAACGGCCTCGGTCCGACGGGCTGCAACTTCAACGCCTTCTCCATCGGCGTCGAGCCGGAGTGCGTGAACGTCCACGACAAGGCCACGATCCGCTCGTCGATCGGTGCCTCGATCCTCTGGAACTCGCCGCTCGGACCGATCCGCTTCGACTACGCCTACGCCCTCTCGAAGGACGAGGGCGTGCGGGTCCCCGGCACGAACTTCAAGGTCGGCAAGGACCAGACGCAGGCGTTCCGCTTCTCCGGCGGCTCGCGCTTCTAAGAAACGGCCGGCGCGTCGCCCTCCTTCACGGGCGGCGCGTTACCCTGCGATGGACCTCGCTTTCTTCACACCCGCGCTCAGCCTCAGCCTCGGCGACATCGCCGAGGCTGCCGGCGTTTCCGTGCCCGACGGCTTCGACCGGGGGCTGTTGATCGCGGGCGCGGCGCCCCTCGAGAGCGCCGGCCCGGCGGACCTCGCCTACATGGACAACGCCCGCTACGGGGAGGCGCTCGCCGCGACCCGCGCCGGGGCGTGCCTCGTCTCGCCGCGCTTTGCCGCCCGCGTCCCGGCGGGGACCGCCGCCCTCGTCTGCCGCGACCCCTACCGGGTCTACGCCGGAATCCTCGGCCGGCTGCATCCGGACGCCATGCGGCCGGGCTCGCTGTTCGGCGCGAGCGGGGTCTCGGCCGGCGCCCACGTCCATCCCGAGGCGCGCCTCGAGGAGAACGTGCGGATCGATCCCGGCGCCGTCGTCGGCCCCGGCGCCGAGATCGGCTCGGGCAGCGCGATCGGCCCCGGCGCCGTCGTCGGTCCCGGTGTGCGGATCGGCCGCGACAGCTCGATCGGCGCGGGCGCGACGCTGACCCACGCGCTTCTCGGCAACCGGGTCATCGTCCATCCCGGCGCCCGCATCGGCCAGGACGGGTTCGGCTTCGCCATGGGCGCGAGCCACCTCAAGGTTCCACAGGTCGGCCGGGTCATCGTGCAGGACGACGTCGAGATCGGCGCCAACACCACCATCGACCGCGGCGCCAGCCGGGACACGGTGATCGGCGAGGGCACCAAGATCGACAACCTCGTGCAGATCGCCCACAACGTGGTCATCGGCCGCCACTGCGTGATCGTCTCCGGGGTCGGCATCTCCGGCTCGACGACGCTCGAGGACTACGTCGTCCTCGGCGGCCAGGTCGGAGTCGTCGGGCACCTGCGCATCGGCCGCGGCTCGCAGATCGCCGGCTCCTCGAACGTCAACCGCGACGTGCCGCCGGGCAGCCGCTGGGGCGGCACGCCCGCGAAGCCGGTGCGGGCCTGGTTCCGCGAGCTGACGACGCTCGCGCGTCTCGCCGAGCGCGGCGCGGAGCCGCCCGAGCGCGAGAGCTGACAGAGCGCGGTCGGCCTCCCGGCGCCGCGCCTTGCGATCCCCCGCATGGCCTTTCCCTCCGCGGCCGTCTCGGTCAGGTTGCAGCCTTGAGCGATCCGTCGCGGTTCATCCGCTGCGGCCTCGCCCGCCTCGACCCTCCCGAGCCGGAGACGCCCGACACCGCATGCCGTCCTCTCCCGTGACGACCCGTCGCCCGACATCGCCTCGCCGCGCGCTGGACCATGCCTGACCGCCGTGCCGAACGGCCTCCGGCCGGATCGCCTGCCGGCGCCGCCGGGGCTCTGCTGCCGCCTCCGCCGCTGCGCGCCGCCTGGCTCCTCGTCGGCCTCTGCCTCGTGCTGCCGGTCGCGCTCCTCGTGCTCGCGGCCTTCGACAATCGCCGGGAGGTGCTGCGCGAGGCGAACGAGCGCGTCGAGCGCACCGTGCGCATCCTGCACGAGCATAGCACCAAGGTCTTCGAGACGCAGAGGCTGATCCTCGACCGCGTCAACGGCCGGCTCACCTACGCCGATCTCGCCAGCGCGACCGAGCGCGAGGCGCTTCACCGCTTCCTCGCGGAGATCCAGCGCAACTACGATCAGGTCGCGACGATCACCATCGTCGACGAGACCGGCGCGCTCCTCGTCAGCAGCCGCCTGCCGCCGCCCGTTCCGGAGATCGGCTATGCCGATCGCGACTGGTTCCAGGTCCTGCGGGGGGAGGACCCGCCGGAGGTCTACGTCTCCCGCTCCTACGCTGGTCGCCAGTCCGGCTGGACGGTCTTCAACGTCGCGCGCCGCATCGATCGCGGCGACGGGCGGTTCCATGGGGCGATCACCGTCTCCGTCGCCCGCGACTACTTCGAGTCCTTCTACCGGGAGGTCGACCCCGACCTCGCCCACGCGGTGCTTCTGCTGCGGGCGGACGGGCAGATCCTCGCCCGCGAGCCGCATACCGATCTCACCTCGGTCCCGCTCGACTCGCCGATGCTGCGGATGATCGGCTACGGCGACAAGGGCACCTACACGACGCGCTCGTCCATCGACCGCGTCGAGCGGATCTTCTCGTTCCGCAAGCTCGACGACTATCCCGTCTATACCGGGTTCGGGCTGAGCACCCGCGTCGTCCTGGAGACGTGGCGGCGCAACGTCCTCGGCTACGCTCTCGTCGCCGGCCTCACCGCCCTGGCCCTCCTCGCGGCTTCCCTGCTGGCGCTGCGCCGGACCCGGCAGGAGCAGGTCGCGACTGCCCGCTGGCGGGCCGCCGCCGCCGCCCTGGAGCGGGAGGCCGCCGAGCGCGAGGCGGCCGAGGCCCGCTTCCGGCAGGCCCAGAAGATGGAGGCGCTGGGCCATCTCACGGGCGGCATCGCCCACGACTTCAACAACCTGCTCACGGTGGTGATCGGCAATCTTGAGATGGCGCGCCGCCGGGCGGGAGACGTCGAGGACAGGGTCCGCCGCGGCATCGAGCATGCGATGGACGGCGCGCGGCGGGCGGCCGTGCTCACGCACCGTCTCCTCGCCTTCTCCCGGCGATCGCCCCTGGCGCCGGAGCCGGTCGCCCTCGACCGTCTCGTCGACGGGATGGCGGGCCTGCTCCGCAGCACGCTGGGCGAGCGGATCGCCGTCGAGACGGTCGCGGCGCCGGACCTCTGGCCCGTCGAGGTCGACGTGAACCAGACCGAGAACGCGATCCTCAACCTCGCGGTCAACGCCCGCGACGCGATGCCGGAGGGCGGCCGCCTCACCATCGAGACGGCCAACCTCATCCTCGACGAGACCGCTGCGGCCGCCCATCCGGAGATCGAGCCGGGTCCCTACGTGACGCTCGCCGTGACGGACACGGGGACCGGCATGGCGCCGGAGGTGGCGGCGCGGGCCTTCGATCCGTTCTTCACCACCAAGGCGGTCGGCGAGGGCTCGGGGCTGGGGCTCGCCCAGGTCTACGGGTTCATGCACCAGTCCTCCGGCACCGCGATCCTCGACTCGACGCCGGGCGTCGGGACGACGGTGAGGCTGCTCTTCCCGCGATGCGCCGGGGAGCTTCCGCCGGGCACCGAGCGGGTTCCGGCCCTGCTGCCGGAACCGCCGGAATCCGCGCCCCGTCCCGGGCTGACGGTGCTCGTCCTGGAGGACGATGCCGGCGTGCGCGCCGTCTCCGTCGCGGCGCTGGAGGAGGCGGGCTACCGGGTCTTCAAGGCCGCGGACGGTCCGGACGCCCTCGACCTCCTCGACGCGCATCCGGAGACCGCGCTGCTCTTCACGGACGTCGTGCTCGCCGGCCCCCTCGACGGGCGGGCCGTGGCCGTCGAGGCCCTGCGCCGCCGGCCGGGGCTCAAGGTGCTCTACACGACGGGCTACGCGCCCGACGCGGTGTTCCGCTCGAAGCCCGAGGAGGAGGCCGCCGTTCTCATGAAACCATTCACGGCCTCGATCCTGGCCCGACGGGTCCGGGCGCTCCTGCGGGACTGATCCTCCGCGGTGGTTCTCCGGCTCCGGGCTTCGAGAGTGTCGGCGCCGCTTGGAAACCACGAAGGGGCCGCGCTCGCACGCCGGCCCCTTCGATCTCGATCGGGCAGGACCTCAGAAGGCGTAGCGCACGCCGCCCCGAACCGCCTGGATGGTGTCGCTCGAGGCGAGCTCGGCGTCGTAGTTCACGAAGCCGGTCCAGCCGGGGGCGAGGTTCGCGCCGATCCCGACGCCGACCAGCGCCCGGTCGCGGTCGAGGCGCCGCCCGTTGACGATGAACGGCACGGTCGGGGCCAGGGCGAAGGCCGAGGAGATGGTCCGGCTGACATCCGCGAAGTCGTGGACGAAGGCCGCCTTCACGCCGAGCGTCACCGCTGTGGTGCCGAGGGTCACCGCCGTCTCCAGCCGGCCACCGACCAGGGTGCGGGCGGAGAGGAAGTCCCGCGGCCCGATACTCAGGTTGAACGGTCCGGCCCCGACCTCGCGCACGCGGTCCTGGTCGAAGGTGTTCACCTGGAAGCCGACGAAGGGCGACAGCACCGTGCCGGGTGCCGCCGCGAAGCGGTAGCCCGCCTCGCCCGCCGACAGGAACTGGTCGCCGGAGACGCTGCCCTGCGCGCCGCCGGGCTGGAGGGCGATGGCGCCGAGCGAGCGGTTCACGCGCCCGTCGGCCCGGGCGTAGCCCACCGCGGCGTTGGCGTAGAGCGCGCCGCTGGTGATGCCGCCGTAGATGCCGACCTGGCCGTTGTCGGTATGGGCCCGCTCGCCGACCCGGTTGAGGCTGACATCGACCGAGCCGTAGCCCGCCGCGATGCCGAGCACGGTGCCGGCCTGCGGGTGGAAGTCGACGCCGGCCGCGACGCCCGCGATGGTTTCCCGGCGCCCGGCCGCGTTCGCCGTGCCGTCGACGCTGCCGAACTGGCCGTAGCCCGTCGCCCAGAGGCCGTAGCCGCGGCTCGTCTCGATGACGCGGGGCTCCGGCACCGGCCCGCGGCGGGGCAGGTCGGCGGCGTAGACCGCCGGCGGCAGGGTGAAGCTCTGCGGGCCGGCCTCGAAGGTCGCGGCATAGGCCCGGTTGAGGAGCTGGTCCCCGAAGGCGCGGCTGGAGCGGAGCTGCGGATCGGCGAGCGCGGCGTAGCTCTGGCCGGCGAGCCGGTCGAGGACGCCCGCGAGCGCCGCGTCGCTCTGGCTGTCGAGGGCGGCGAGCGCCGCCGTGTTGCCGGCGAGCGCCGCATCGAGGCCACCGGCCACGGCGCGCTGGTTCGCCGTTTGCGCGACGAGGCCGAAGCTCTGCTGGGCCAGCGTCACGTAGGCGTTGTTGGCGTCGCGGCTGACCGTGGCCCGCAGCAGCGTTGGCAGGCCGTTCGAGGTCACCGAGGCGAAGGCGCCGCTGAGGCCGCCCGCCGCGCTCGCCACGGTGTAGCGGGTGCCCGGCGCGTAGGTGCCGGCGGTGGCGTTGACCGCGAGCGTCCCGTTGAGGGCGCCGGTGCCGCCGACCGCCAGGCGCGAGGCCTGGCCGTTGGCGGCGATCGTGGTGCCGAGCGTGCCGGCGGCCTGCTGCACGTAGTTGCCGGTCACCGAGAGGGTGCCGAGCGGCGCGGCCGCGTTCCCCGGCGAGACGAGCCCGCCGTTGGTGAGGGTGCCGGTGATCGTGCCGGTGCCGGCGAGCGTGCCGCCGGCGCCGATGCCGGTGTTGGCCGCGAGCGCCGAGTTCACGGTGAGCGTGCCGCCGGTGACGGAGGCGCCGCCGGAGAAGGCCTGCGTGCCGCCGGCCGCCAGCGTCCAGGCGCCGTCGGCCTGCGAGAGCGTCGTGAAGCCGGCGACGTTGCTCGCGAGCGTGCCGTTGCCGGTGAGCCGCAGGGCGTTGATGCCGGCGCCGTTGGCGGTGATGTTGCCGCCGAGGCTGGAGCCGGTGCCGAGGGTGACGGTGTTGCGGCTCGCCGCCACGTCCGCGAACGTGATGTTGCCGCCGATCCGGCCGGTGTTCGTCAGCGTATGGTTGCCCATGCCGTAGACGAGGGCGCCGTTGAGGGTGCTGGCGTTCACCGTGGTGCTGTTGCGGCGGTTCGCGGTCGTGGTGTTTTGGGGGTCGGCGTCGGTGAAGCGCACGTCGCCGGTGATGACGCCGCCCACGTTGTTGGTGAGGCTGGCGTTGCCGCGGCCGTAGACTACAATCGCTTGACCAACTCCGCCGAAGACAGCGCTGGTGATCTGTCCGTCATTGACAATCGTAAAGCTCTGAGCGCGTCCCTGGATTGCACGCACGTTACTACCGTTCGCTTCGATACGACCGCTTGCTGCATTCGTAACGGTGAGCGCTCGTACGTCGTCATCTGAGTCGATGGCTGCAACAACTGACGTTCCTGGGTTAAGTATAGGTCGGAACGCCGAGATGAGGCCATTGTTAGTTATAGACATCGACGAAATGTTTTCGCCGGCGTAAACGCCTCGCGCGCTTCTATTCTCAGTGCCTGTTGATACAGATATTGTTCCGTTGTTGACGACCCTCACGTTATCGATATCCGCGCCGGTGGAATTTGCTCGTATCCCATAAATTCTAGAAGATCCGGCAAAAGGATTGCCGAAAGGAGCAACCGTACCGTTGACGACGACGCTCGTGTTTGAGGCCGACAGATTGACGGCAATGACGTCCGGAGCAGAGATTGCGGGATCGGACGGCCCTTTCCGCAAGGTATTGTTGACGGTGAGCTGGGCGCCGGCACCCGTCACCTGGATCTGGCCGCCGACAGTCTGCGTCGAGCCGGCCCCAAGGGTCAGGTTGCCGCCGGCCACCGTGAGGTCGCCGGAGATGGTCTGGCTGGAGCCGCTGCCCGTGGTCCAGGCGCTGCCCGCGCCGGTCTGGGTGAGGCTGGTGAAGCCGGAGACCGCGCCGGTGAGCGTGCCGGTGCCGGTCAGCACGAGGGCGTTGTTGCCCAGGCCCTGACCGGCGATGTTGCCGCCTATGCTGGAGCCGGTGCCGAGCGTCACCGTGTTCACGCTCGCGGCCACGTCGAGGAACGAGATGTTGCCCGAGATGCGGCCGGTGTTGGTGACGGTCTGGTTACCGCCGCCGAAGGCGACGTTGCCGTTGATGGTGCCGGTGTTGGTGAGCGTGCCGGTACGGCGCAGGTTCACGACGGTCGTGGCCGTCTGCAGGTCCTGGTCGGTGTTGCGCACGTCGCCGTTGATGACGCCGGTCGCCGTGTTGGTGATGACCGTGTTGTAGGCGCGGGTCGTGGTCGCGCCGGCATTGCCGGCGTTGAGGGCGAAGGTGGCGATCGCCGCCTCGCCGGCCGTGGTGGTGCCGATGGTGCCGCTGTTGTTGATCTCGTACTGCGCGGCGCGCCCGCTGAGGGCGCGGGCGTTGGCGCCGGTCGCCAGGATGCGGCCCGCGGCGGCATTATTGATGACGAGCCGGTCGGTATCGTCGTCGGAATCGACGCCGGCGACCGCGGAGGTCGTCGCCGTGGCGGAGGTGCCCCGGGTCGCCTGGATCAGGCCGGTGTTGTTGATCGTGAACAGCGTCGTGTTCTCGCCGGAGTAGATGCCGCGGGCGATGCCGTTGCCGTTCTGCGTCACGCTGATCGTGCCGCCGTTGTTGACCGTGGTGCTCGCGTACTGGGCGCCGTCCGGCGCGCTGGAGAAGGCGCCGTAGACGCGCGTCGTCGTGTTGCCGGCGGGCGCGGCGAGGGTGATCGTGCCGGTGTTGTTGAGCGTCGACAGGTCGCCCGCGAGGTTGATGCCGTAGTTGTCGCGGTTCAGCGGCGTGGTGTTGGCGAGCGTGCCGGCGTTGTTGACGGTGCTCGACCCGTTGACGCGCACGTTCGCGAAGCTCGGGTTGGCGCCGGCGCTGGTCTGCGAGGTGCCGACGCTGGCGCTGGACTGGATAGTGACAGTGAGCGCGGTGACGCCTGCCGGCGCGACGAAGCCCGTAGCCTGCGTCCCCGTGCAGTTCACGGTTTGGCCGCTCGTCGGCGTGGCGGGTTGGCAATCGGCCATCGCCTGCGCGGCGGCGAAGGTCCAGACCGGAACACTGAGCAGCAACGAGCGGCGCAATGACAAACCAAGGTTTGGCATTCAAATTTCCCCCAAAGGCGACGTCTTTTTGTAGACTTTCGGCACACCGGCAGTCGGTTCGGCATCAGTTGTGCGGATGGGAGGCGCCGTCAATTTGTAATCCTTATTCTCTGTTCACGAAAATAAGATGATGCTCAAAAGCAACAAACTCATCATCAGATTGCAAGAAAGTATTGATGGTCATATGTATTATCGGAAATTCCTATGTTACGAACAGGAATTAATGATCGGGACAAAAAGGCAATTGGAGCAAGTTCACGGGGCCGTGATCGGACCGGCCGTTCCGCCGGTCGGGTCGATCCGGTGATTCTCGTCGTGCCGGCAAAGCATCGGCCCGTGCTGGACCCTCGACGGGCGAGAGCTACCTAACCGTCCGGCGCCGTGGCGGAGCGGCGAAGAAGGAGCCTGCATGTCCCTCGTCATCCCGGTCATCCTCGGCAGCGTGCGCTCGGACCGGCAGGGCATCCGGGCGGCGCGCTTCCTGATCGCCCGCCTGGAGGAGCGCGGGCACGAGGCGCCCCTCGTCGATCCCGCGGAGCTGAAGCTCCCGATCCTCGACCGGATGTACAAGGAGTACCCGAAGGGCGGCGCGCCGGCCGTGCTGGAGGATCTCGCCGGGCTGCTGCGCCGGTCCGATGCGTTCCTCGTCGTCTCGGCCGAATACAACCACTCGATCCCGCCGGCCCTGTCGAACACGCTGGATCACTTCCTCGAGGAGTATTCGTGGCGGCCTTCCGGCATCTGCTGCTACTCCGCTGGACAGTATGGCGGCGTGCGCGCCGCGATGCAGCTGCGCGCCATGCTGGCCGAGCTCGGCACGTCGAGCATTCCCTCGCTCCTGCCGATTCCCCGTATCGGCAAGGCCCTCGACGAGGCCGGGACCCCGGCCGAGGAATGGCTCGGCAAGGCCGCCGGCCGCTTCCTCGACGAGCTCGTCTGGTACGCCGAGGCGCTGAAGGCGCAGCGCGCCGGGGGCACGCCCTACTGAGCGACTGGCATCACCCTTGCCCGATCCCGGCGAGCGCCGCCGAACCGAGGAGACCATGACCGAGGCCGCATCCACCGCCCGCACCCTGCTCTCGGGGCTCGTCAAGGCCGCGCTGATGTCGGACGACCGCGCCAGTCTGCTCTGGCGGGAGGAGGCGGCACGCGGGCTCGCCGCCCTGCGCGCGGCGCCCGAGGCGGCCCGCGCGCTCAGGCTCGACGGCCTCTGGACGCTCGCCGTGCAGGATGCCGAGGCGCCGGAGTTCCGCGAGGAGGAGGGGCGCGTCTCGTTCGGGTTGCCGGCCGCCTGCCCGTTCGGCGTCGAGGAACTGCTGGACGAGGGCTTCGGTCTCGACGAGGCGGTGGAGCGCGTGCGCAAGTCCGCCGCCACCGGCTGACGGCTTCGCGGGGGATGACGGGCGCAAGGCGGCCCCGCCGCCGTTGCCCCGGAGCGCTTCGGCGCCCATCTTCCCGGGACGCAGGCGCTTCCCTCCCTTCCTCCGCGCCTCGGACGCTCCTTCTTGGCCAAACGCATTCCGAAGCCGGCAGGCTCCGACCTTCCCGACCGTGAGCAGGTGCTCGCCTTCATCGCCTCCGCGGGAGAGAAGGTCGGCAAGCGCGAGATCGCCAAAGCCTTCAACCTGAAGGGCGCGGCCCGGATCGGCCTCAAGGCGCTCCTCAAGGAGATCGAGGCCGAGGGCGCGGTTACCCGCGGGCGCGGAGGTCTCTCGAAGGCCGGGCGCCTGCCGGCGGTGGTGCTCGCCGATCTGCGCTCCCGCGACCGCGACGGCGAGTTCCTGGCCGTGCCCGTGGAATGGGACGCCGCGCACGGCAAGCCGCCGGTGATCCTCGTCTCGCCGCCCCGCAGGGGCGGGCGCAACAGCCGCCAGCCGGCGCCCGGCATCGGCGACCGCGCCCTGATCCGCGTCGAGCCCGACGGCGAACGGGACGACCGCTACACCGGCCGCGTCATCAAGGTGATCGGCAAGAACCGCTCCGAGGTCATCGGCGTGTTCCGCGCCGGCGCCCAGGGCGGCCGCATCCTGCCCGTCGAGAAGCGGGCGCAGGGGCGCGAGATCCTGATCCCGCCGGGCGAGGAGGGGGAGGCCCGCGACGGCGATCTCGTGAGCGTCGCGCTCGAGCGCGAGACCCGCTTCGGTCTGCCGCGGGGCCGGGTGCGCGAGCGCCTCGGCTCGCTGGGCTCCGAGAAGGCGGTGAGCCTCATCGCGCTCCACCTCCACAACCTCCCCCACGTCTTCGCCGCGCCGACGCTCGCCGAGGCCGACGCGGTGAAGCCCGCGACGCTGAAGGGCCGCGAGGACTGGCGGACGGCGCCGCTCCTCACCATCGACCCGCCGGACGCCAAGGACCACGACGACGCGGTGATGGCCGAGGCCGACCCGGACGAGGCCAACCCCGGCGGCTTTATCGTCACCGTCGCCATCGCGGACGTCGCCGCCTATGTCCGCCCCGGCAGCGCGCTGGACCGCGAGGCGCTGGAACGGGGCAACTCGGTCTACTTCCCCGACCGGGTGGTGCCGATGCTGCCCGAGCGCATCTCGAACGACCTCTGCTCGCTGCGCGAGGGCGAGGACCGGCCGGCGCTCGCCGTGCGCATGGTCGTCGGCGCCGACGGCGTGAAGCGCCGCCACTCGTTCCACCGGGTGATGATGCGCTCCCGGGCCAAGCTCGCCTACGCGCAGGCGCAGGCCGCCATCGACGGCCGCCCCGACGACAAGACCGGCCCGCTGCTGGAACCGGTGCTGCGCCCCCTCTGGGCGGCCTACGCGGCGCTGACCAAGGCCCGCGAGGCGCGAGGGCCGCTCGCCCTCGATCTCCCCGAGCGCAAGGTGATCCTCGGGCCGGACGGCGCCGTCGACCGGGTGATCGTGCCGGAGCGCCTCGATGCCCACCGGCTGATCGAGGAGTTCATGATCCAGGCGAACGTCGCCGCCGCCGAGACCCTGGAGGCCGCCCGCCAGGCGCTGATCTACCGCGTCCACGACGAGCCGGCCCTGGAGAAGATGCGGGCGCTTGGCGAGGTGCTCGCCTCTGTCGGCATCAAGCTGCCGCGGGAGGGCGCGTTGCGCCCGGCGCTGTTCAACCGCATCCTCGCCTCGGTGGCCGGGAGCGAGCACGCGGTCTTCATCAACGAGGTCGTGCTGCGCTCGCAGGCGCAGGCCGTCTACGCGGCGGAGAACCTCGGGCATTTCGGGCTGAACCTACGCCGCTACGCGCATTTCACCTCGCCGATCCGCCGCTATGCCGATCTCATCGTCCACCGGGCGCTCATCACCGCCTGTCGTCTCGGGAGCGACGGGCTCTCCCCCGACGTGTCGGTGGCCGAGTTGAACCAGATCGGCGAGCAGATCTCCGGGGCGGAGCGCCGCGCCATGGCCGCCGAGCGCGAGACCGTCGACCGCCTGATCGCCCATCACCTCGCCGATCAGGTCGGGGCGACCTTCAGCGGGCAGATCTCCGGGGTCACCCGCTCCGGCCTCTTCATCAAGCTCGACGAGACCGGCGCCGACGGCTTCGTGCCGGTCTCGACGCTCGGCGCCGAGTATTTCCGCCATGAGGAGGGCCGGCACGCCCTCGTCGGCGAGCGCAGCGGCGAGAGCTTCCGCCTCGGCGACCGCGTGGAGGTGCGTCTCGTGGAGGCGGCCGCGGTCGCAGGGGCGCTGCGCTTCGAGCTTCTGAGCGAGGGCCGCCCGCGCTCCGGGGCGCGGCCGGCGGCCGGAGGACGGCGCGGCAGCTCTCGACCGCCCGCCGGGAAGGCCGCGCCGCCGTCGCCCGACGGCGCGCGTCATCGCGGGTCCCGGCGGCCGAAGGGCCGCTGAGCGCTGGGAGGGATGCCTGTGAATCGTCGGCCGCCTTCGGCTCTCGCCGCCGGCCTGTGCGCGGCGCTTCTCGCGGGCCTGCCCGCGCCGGCCTCGGCCGTCGAGAAGGCGCAGTGGGGGCCGCTCGCCTCGGCCCACGTCAAGCGCTTCCTGCGCTATCCGGCGGCGGAGCGGCGCGCGCGGCAGGAGGGCCGGGCCCTCGTCCGCTTCCGTGTCGACCGCGCGGGCCGGGTGAGCGACCCGTCGATCGTGGAAAGCGCCGGGCGTCCGGCCCTCGACCGGGCGGCGCTCGCCGCCGTGCGCGCCGCCGATCCCCTGCCGCCGCCGGACTGGCTCCCGGACGGGGATACCGTCACCGCGACCCTGCCCGTCGCCTTCCGCCGCTAGCCGCCGCATGGACAGCCGCCCCGGCGGCCCTTAGGCTCGCGGCCATGAGTGCATCGCCCGCGCCCGTCCGCACCGGCATCGTCGGCTCGATGCTGCGCGGCTTCCGTTGTCGCTGCCCCCATTGCGGAGAGGGGCGCATGTTCGGCCGCTTCATCAAGGTGGTGCCGGAATGCGAGGTCTGCGGCCTCGAGATGCACCATCACCGGGCCGACGACCTGCCGCCCTACCTCGTGATCTTCATCGTGGCCCACATCGTCGGCTATCTCATCCTCGAGGCCGAGCTGGGCTATGAAGTGCCGCTCTGGGTCTCGCTCACCGTCTGGCCGCTCGTCACCGTCGGCATGGCGCTCGCGCTGCTTCAGCCGGTGAAGGGCGCGGTGGTCGGCCTGCAATACGCGCTTGGCATGCACGGCTTCGCCGCGCTACCTCGGCCGCGAGACGAGCTCCGCGCCGAAGGGGAGGGGCCGGCCGGGGAGACGCCGCGTGGAGCCATCGACGGACGGATCGCCGGCGCCGGGATCGGCCACGCCTGAGCGGGTCCGGGCGCTGCGCCCTCGGGACGCCGCGACCCTCATCCTCGTGGAGCGGAGCCGGCGCGCGCCCCGCGTGCTGATGGGCCGGCGCAACCCGAACCTCGTCTTCATGCCCGGCAAGTTCGTGTTCCCGGGAGGCCGCATCGAGGCGGTCGACCGGCGCATGCCGGTGACGGGCGCGCTCTCCGAGCGGACGGAGGCGCTGCTGCGCACCCGTGTCACCCGCCCCGCCCAGGGACTCGGGCGCACGCTGGCGCTCGCCGCGATCCGCGAGACCTTCGAGGAGACCGGCCTCGTCGTCGGCACCCGCGAGTACGGGCCGCCGGAGACGGCGCCCGCGGGCGCTTGGCGCAGCTTCGCCGACCACGGCGCCATGCCGGACCTCGAAGCGCTGCATCTCGTCGCCCGCGCGATCACGCCGCCGGGCCGGGTCCGCCGCTACGATACCCGCTTCTTCGCCGCCGAGCGCGGTGCCGTGGCGGCCGAGCAGCCGGGCATCGTCGGAGAGGGGGCGGAGCTCGTGGAGCTCGCCTGGGTCCGTCTCGACGAGGCCCGCCGCCTTGACTTGCCCGGCATCACCCGCCTGATCCTAGACGAGCTGGAGGAGCAGATGGCGGGGGGCTTCGCGCCGTTCCGGCCGCTGCCCTTCCACATCATGCGCCACGGCCGCCGGGAGCGGGTGCTGCTCTGACGGGGCGGCACGCGCCTTGACGCGGACGGGCCGATCAGGCATTCACGCGGCCGTTCTTCCGGCCGGGCTCTCCCGGCCCTTTTGCGTTTCGCGCTGACGCGGAATGCCGCAAGTCCGCAGGAGCGCCGCGCCATGGCCAAGGCCGTCACCGTCAAGATCAAGCTCGTCTCGACCGCCGACACGGGATACTTCTACGTCACGAAGAAGAACTCCCGCACGCAGACCGAGAAGCTGACCATGAAGAAGTACGATCCCGTCGTGCGTAAGCACGTCGACTTCAAGGAATCCAAGATCAAGTGAGATCGTTCGCGACGGCTGGAGCCGCGCAGGGATGCAGGGCCGCCTCGCGAGGGGCGGCCTTTTTCTTTGGCCGCGACGCCCGAATAAAAAGAGCGCGCCGGGCGCAAGGGCCGCGACGCGCTCCAGGATCGAGGGTCACGCCGGCTCGTGGGGGGATCCGCTCACCGGTGTGAGGCGCGGTTTACGCTCCTGGCCGGATTCGGCAACTCACGCCTTCGCGATCCGAAGACCTGCCCGCGATGATGGAAGAAGAGGACTCCCTTTCCGAGCGCGCAACGGAAGATATGTTTCTCTCCTGTAGCCTCGTGACGATCGACTTGTTCCCGACGGAATGCGGCAAGCCGGACTCTCGTCGATGATCACGTTCGGGTGAACCATCGACGGCGGGGAAGCGGCGAATGGCGACGCATTTCACGAGCGACACCCATTTCGGCGATCCTCGCGTCCTGCGCATCGACAAGCGGCCCTTTCCGGACCTCGCCACGCACGACGCCACCCTGATCGCGAACTGGAACGCCGTCGTGGCCCCCGAGGACGAGGTCTGGCACCTCGGCGACTTCGCCCTCGGTCCGCCGCCCGAACGGCTGGCGGAGATCATCGCTGCGCTCAACGGGATCAAGCGCCTCATCGTCGGCAACAACGACGGGCCGGCCACCCTGGCGCTGCCGGGCTGGGCCTCCGTCGCGCACTATGCCGAAACGGTGGTCGAGGGGCGCCGCCTCGTGCTCTGCCACTACGCCTTCCGGACCTGGAACGGGATCGGGAAGGGCGCCCTCAACCTGCACGGGCACAGCCACGGCCGCCTGACGCCCGCGCCCCGCCAGTACGATGTCGGCGTGGACGCGCAAGGGCCCGCGCCGGTTCGGCTCGACGCGATCCTGCGCTCCCGGCGGGGCGGGAAAAGGCGGTCCGGCATGGCGGAACCATCCGCTTAGCCTAGCCGTTCAAGCCGCAGACAAGGCCGTTCAAGGCCGATTCCCGACAACCCGACCAGCGTGCCGCAGGGTGATTCCATGCGTACCCGACTGCTATCCGCACTCGCCGCCGCGACCTTCGTCGCCGGCCTCTCCCCGGCCCTCGCACAGAGGGCCTGCCTCGATGCGCAGCGCAAGGTCGACGAGGCCAACGCCCTGCGCTTCCAGGCCCGCCAGGAGGCCCGCATCGGCAACCACGACCGCCTCTGCGACACGCTCGACGAGGTCGGCGACCGCTACAACGAGGCGCGGGACGCCTTCGACGATTGCGGCGCCGGCGTCGTCGCCATCGACCTGCGCAGCGAGCTTCGCAACCTGCGCATGGCCAAGACCGTGAACCGCTGCGACTGAGCCCGCGACAAACGCGTGCGCCGGCGCACTCCCGCCCGGCCAAGCTCGATGCATAACCCCTCTCGCGCGCCCTCGCCGGCTGCGCCGCCAAGGTAGACCGCCATGATCACCGATACCCTCACCCTCTCCGCCGAGAAGACCCTCCCCGCGACCGGCCCGTCCTTCGCCGCCGCTCTCTGCGGGTTCGTCAGCACCACCGTCGCCGCGACGATGGTGATGTTCCTGATCAGCAGCGTCTGAGCGGGATCCCCGGATCAGGGCGCGACGGACCAGAACCGCTTGCGCGTGAACAGCATCTCCGGATTGCCGACGCTCGGCACCGGGGTTGCGACGGGACAGGGCGCCGGAGCGCGCGAGAGCGCCGCCGGCGTCGGAACGGAGGCGACGGCGGGGCGCAGGCCGAGCCGCTGCTGCACCTCCGGATGGCGGGCCGCCGCGATCGTCGCCACGCAGGCGATCAGCCCTCCGGCCACGGTGCCTAAAAGAAAGTTCATCATCCTCGCGGAATCCCGGGGACAGCGGCGGGACGCGGCACCGCGACTCGCTGCTCGCGCGAGACGGGGGCATCTTTGCGGCCGTCGATACTCACCATGTCTTAAAGGAGAGCGTGCGACATACCCATCGTGCCCGTACCGCATCGCGGTTCGGCTTGACGATGGAGTGACCCTTCGATGCGAAGCGCCGCCAACGCCTACGCCAGAGCCGCCAACAGCGCGTTGACCGCCCGCGAGGCGGAATCGGCGGTGCTCATCAAGGCCGCGCAGCAGCTCCAGCTCATCAAGGACGACTGGGCGAATCAGTCGGCCGGCCTCAACCGGGCCCTGTCCTTCAACCAGAAGGTCTGGACCGTGATCGCCGGTGCCGTGAGCGAGCCCGACAACCCGCTTCCGGCGGACGTGAAGAGCAACGTCGCCGACCTGTCGCTCTTCGTCTTCCGGCGCATGGTCGACACCATGGTCGAGCCGAGCGCCGAGAAGCTCGGCGCGCTGATCTCCATCAACCAGAACCTCGCCGCCGGCCTCTCCGGACGCTGAACGGCTTGAGTTAGCGGGTCCTTCGGGACCCGCCGTCGCCCACGGTCGAGCGGTCGTCCGGGCCGCTCCGACGCTGCCGAGAACCGGCACGCCTGCGATGCCGGCTGGATCATCGGTCGCAACACGACGGTGCGCGCCCGCTCGCGCGGGCACGCCGAAAGGATCGCTCGTCGCAGGGTCGCGTCAGGCGATGCGGTCGACCGGTTGCTTGACCTCGCCCTTCACCGGCGCGGCGCGGGCCGCGGTCGCCTCGGCATAGGCGCGCGCCTTGAGGACGGTCGCGGTGGGCAGCTGCACGACCACGTCGCCGCTGCCCGGATCGACCACCTGATAGACCATCTGGCGGGTGTCCTGGTCGCGGATGAACTGGGTGCGATAGTCCAGGCTCGCGCGCTCGGCGGCGCGCGCCGACTCGCCGAGATCGACGGTCACGGCCGGCTCGAGGGGCTGCTCGGCGGCCTTTGCGTGATCGCGCGGCGAGGCGTTGCGCGGCGCGGGTGCGGCCACGGGCTCGACGGGCAGACTTGAGACGGCCCGCTCCACGGGCCGGATTCCGGTGATCTCGCTCATCGCTGAACTCCTGCGATCGGGAGATGTCACAGGATCAAACGACAGCCGCCTTACCGAGACCTTAAGATGGCCGGTGCGTTCGGACCGGCGGTTAACGGACCGTCACCGCCGACGCAAAAAAACGGAGCATCCGCGGGCGTCTGAAATCCGCAAGAAGAAAGCCGGGCCCGCGAGGAGCCCGGCTTTCGGATGCCGTGTTCAGCCGATGTCGCTGAGGCGCCTACTCGGCGGCGTCGACGTAGAGCTTGCCGCCCTCGGCCAGGAACTCCTGCGACTTCGCCTTCATCCCGGCCTCGCGCTCGGCGCTCGACATCACGGGGGCGGTGTGGATGACCTCGCCGGCCTCCTCCATCGCAAGCACCTCGGCGCGCAGGTCCTGCGTGATCTTCATCGAGCAGAACTTCGGCCCACACATCGAGCAGAAATGCGCGACCTTGTGGGCGTCCTTGGGCAGGGTCTCGTCGTGGTAGGCGCGGGCCGTGTCCGGGTCGAGGGCGAGGTTGAACTGGTCCTCCCAGCGGAAGTCGAACCGGGCGCGGGACAGGGCGTCGTCGCGAAGCTGCGCGGCCGGGTGGCCCTTGGCGAGGTCGGCGGCGTGGGCGGCGATCTTGTAGGTGATGACGCCGGTCTTCACGTCGTCGCGGTTCGGCAGCCCCAGGTGCTCCTTCGGCGTGACGTAGCAGAGCATCGCCGTGCCGAACCAGCCGATCATCGCCGCGCCGATGCCCGAGGTGATGTGGTCGTAGCCCGGCGCCACGTCCGTCGTCAGCGGGCCGAGCGTGTAGAAGGGCGCCTCGCCGCACTCGCGGAGCTGCTTCTCCATGTTGACCTTGATTTTGTGCATCGGCACGTGGCCGGGGCCTTCGATCATCACCTGGCAGCCCTTGTCCCAGGCGACCTTGGTGAGCTCGCCGAGCGTCTCGAGCTCGCCGAACTGGGCGGCGTCGTTGGCGTCCGCGATCGAGCCCGGCCGCAGGCCGTCGCCGAGCGAGAACGACACGTCGTAGGCCCGCATGATGTCGCAGATCTCGTCGAAGCGCTCATAGAGGAACGACTCCCGATGCCCGGCGAGGCACCAGCGCGCCATGATCGAGCCGCCGCGCGAGACGATGCCGGTGACGCGGCGCGCGGTCAGCGGCACGTAGGCGAGGCGCACGCCCGCATGGATCGTGAAGTAGTCGATGCCCTGCTCGGCCTGCTCGATGAGGGTGTCCTTGAAGACCTCCCAGTCGAGCTTGAGCGGATCGCCGCCGACCTTCTCCAGCGCCTGATAGATCGGCACCGTCCCGATCGGCACGGGCGAGTTGCGGATGATCCAGGAGCGGATGTTGTGGATGTTGCGGCCCGTCGACAGGTCCATGACCGTGTCGGCGCCCCAGCGGATCGACCAGACGAGCTTCTCGACCTCCTCGGCGGCGGAAGAGGTGACGGCCGAGTTGCCGATGTTGGCGTTGATCTTCACGAGGAAGTTGCGGCCGATCGCCATCGGCTCGACCTCGGTGTGGTTGATGTTGGCCGGGATGATCGCCCGGCCGCGGGCGACTTCGTCGCGCACGAACTCCGGCGTCACGAAGGCCGGCACCGAGGCGCCGAAGCTGTCGCCGTCGGCGAGCTTGGCCTCCGCCTGCTCCAGCATCGCCTGCCGGCACAGGTTCTCCCGGTGGGCGACGTAGATCATCTCCTCGGTGATGATGCCGGCCCGCGCGAACTCGTACTGCGTCACGAGCTGGCCCGGCGCGGCCTTGCGCACCACGCGTTCGGCGGGGCAGGGGGCGACGAGCTTGTCGGCGGCGGCGAAGCCGTTGTCCTCGGGCTTGACCGCGCGGGGCTCGACCGTGGCGTAGCCGCGCTTGGCGATCCAGGGCTCGCGCACGCCGGGCAGGCCCTGGTTGAGGTCGATGCGCGCGTCCGTCTCCGTGTAGGGGCCGGAGGCGTCGTAGACGCGCACCGGCTCCTCCTTCGGATCGGTCAGCGCGATCTGGCGGTAGGGGACGCGGATGTCCTCGCGGCCGGCGACGGTCTCGTAGACCTTGCGCGAGCCGGTGACGGGGCCGGTGGTGACGGTCTGCGGGCTTCCCTTCGGAAGATCCTTCGGCAGGACGGGTGCGTTCATCGTGAGGATCCCTCCCATTGGAGCGATCCGACCGTGCCGCCGCAAGACAAGGACGCGGTCGCCACTTCGGGCGCGTAGCCGCGGGTTCCCGTCCCTCCGCCGGTATGAGCCGGATCAGGTTCAAGGGTCAGGGCGTCCGGCCCTATCTCAGCCCCCTCGCGGGGCCCCCCTCGGAACGTTTCGAATCTCTACAGGTATGCCAGGGATGTCAATCTGCGCGGGACGGCCGTGATGGGACGCCGACAGCGGCGCTGGCGCGAAGAGCAGGCCGAACCTCTCCGGGAGGCGCCGGTCGTCTGCGCCCTCTGCGAGCGGCCGATCCCGCCGGACGCCCGCTCCAGCCTCCACCACCTCACGCCGAAGCTGAAGGGCGGCGCCAAGGCCGGCACTGTGCGGCTGCACCAGATCTGCCACTCCGCCATCCACGCCCGCTACAGCGAGGCGGAGATCGCCCGGCGGCTGGCCGACGTCGACGCCTTGCGCGCAGACCCGGAGCTTGCCCGCTTCCTCGCCTGGCTGCAGGGCAAGCCCGACGGCTTCCATGCCGCGACGCGCATGACCCGCCGCCTGCGCGAGACGCGCGGTGACCGCTGAGCCGATCCCTCCGCGCTCTCGCGCGTTGGCCTGCACGGTCAGACGACGTTTCAGGAGCACCCGATGAGCGAATCCATCATTCCCGGCGAGATCGGCACGGCCAGCGACAGCCCCCTCATCCAGGGCCGCAACGCCCGCGTCTACGACAAGCCCCGCGAGAGCTGCCCCTATCCCGAGGGTTCGGAGGAGCGGAAGGTCTGGCTCTCCGCCTACGATGCCGAGACGGGCGGCGACGCGGAGCCCAAGCGCACGGAGTTCGTCGACGCGGAGGGGCGCCAGCGCTTCTGAAAGTCGGGCGGCCGGCCTCGCGTGCGCGTTACGCACGGATGTTCTCGGCGAATGGCCGGCGGGCAATGCGTCGGTTATCCTGCCTTGGCCGATCCATGAGAGCCGGGCGACCCGCCATGACGCCGGATGAGTTTCGGACGCTGCTGCTGGGTTTCGATGGCGTCGACGAGGGGGCGCACAGGGGCCACCCCGATTTCCGGCTCGGAAAGAAGGTGATCGCGTCCCTCGGATATCCGGGCGAGGGCTGGGCGATGGTGAAACTGCCTCGCGAACACCAGGAGATGCTGATCGCCTCCGCGCCCGAGACCTTCTCCGCGGCTGCCGGTGCCTGGGGCAGGCAAGGCAGCACGCTGGTCGATCTCGCGCGGGCCGATGAGGCCACGGCGCTGGGCGCCATCAGGGCGGCTTGGGAGAACGCGGCCACGTAGCCGCGCGAACACCGGATATCCGAGCCGCATCGCCCGCGTGGGCTACGTCGCGGCGGCGCACCAAGCGCCGGGCCGAGCTCGGCGATGCCGGCGAAGGCCGGTTAACGCAACCTAAACCCGCCGCATTTACGGTGCGCTAACGACGCCGGGGAGCGCCGGCCCGCCGGCCCGGCGCGGTTCGAGGGCTCATACGGGCACTGATGGCGAGATCGCGCGACGAACGGGACGAGCCGAACTTCGACGTGCCGGAAGGCCGTATCGGCGGACGCGGCGCGCTCGATCTGCGCCTGACGCGGGCCGACCGGCCCGCCGGGGGCGGTCGGCGGGATCAGGAAAAGAGGGGCGACATGCCCAGGAACGCCCCCAGGGACGCGCGGGGAGACCTGCCGAGACGATCCGGCGCGACGACGGCCCGGCGAGGCGGCTCCGGCGGCGGGCGCGGAGGCGGCAAGCGCCGCCGCTCCATCCTCGGACGCCTCGTCTATGCCGGTATGCTGGTCGGGCTCTGGGCGGTGATCGGCGTCGCCGGGCTCGTCGCCTACCACGCCTCGCAGCTGCCGCCGATCGACCAGCTCGCCGTGCCGAAGCGGCCGCCGAACATCGCGATCCTGGCGAGCGACGGTTCGCTGCTCGCCAACCGCGGCGAGACCGGCGGGCGCGTCGTGAGCATCAAGGAGCTGCCGCCGTACCTGCCGCGCGCCTTCGTCGCCATCGAGGACCGGCGCTTCTACGGCCACTGGGGCGTCGACCCCCTCGGCATCGCTCGCGCGGTCGCGCAGAACATCACCCGGCGGGGCGTGTCGCAGGGCGGCTCGACCCTGACGCAGCAGCTCGCCAAGAACTTGTTCCTGACGCCCGAGCGCTCCGCCTCCCGCAAGATCCAAGAGGCGATCCTGGCCCTGTGGCTGGAGCACAAGTACTCCAAGGACGAGATCCTCGAGCTCTACCTTAACCGCGTCTATTTCGGCGCCGGCGCCTATGGGGTCGAGGCGGCGGCCCAGCGCTACTTCGGCAAGCCCGCCAAGAGCGTGACGCTCGCCGAGGCCGCGATGCTCGGCGGCCTCGTGCAGGCGCCCTCGCGGCTCGCGCCGAACCGCAACCTGCCGGCCGCCCAGGCCCGCGCGGCCCAGGTGCTCGCGGCGATGCAGGAACTCGGTTTCGCCTCGCCCCAGGACACGAAGCTCGCGCTCGCCCAGCCGGCCCGGCCGGCGGGAAGCCGCGGCGGCGGCTCGGCCAACTACGTGGCCGACCTCGTCATGGACGTGCTCGACGACTTCGTTGGCAAGTTCGAGACCGACATCGTCGTGCAGACGACGGTCGATCCGGCGCTCCAGGCCACGGCCGAGAAGGCGCTCACCGACACCCTCAACGCCAACGGCGCCCGCTACAATGTCGGCCAGGGCGCCCTGGTCTCGATGCGGCCGGACGGGGCGATCCGCGCCCTGATCGGCGGGCGCGACTACGCGCAGAGCCAGTTCAACCGGGCGACGACCGCCAAGCGTCAGCCGGGCTCCTCCTTCAAGCCCTTCGTCTATCTCGCCGCCGTGGAACGGGGCGCGACGCCGGAGACGGTGCGCGACGACGCGCCGATCCGCATCGGCAACTGGCAGCCGGAGAACTACTCCCACCGCTACGAGGGGCCGGTCACGCTGCGCACGGCGCTGGCGCTCTCGCTCAACACGGTGGCGGTGCGCCTCGGCCAGGAGGTCGGCGCCAAGGCCGTGGTGCAGACGGCCCAGCGGCTCGGCATCTCCTCGCCGCTCCAGGCGAACGGCTCGATCGCGCTCGGCACCTCCGAGGTGACGCCGCTGGAGATGGTCGGCGCGTACAGTTCCTTCGCCAATGGCGGCAACGCCGTCATCCCCTACGTGGTGGCGAGCGTGAAGGGCGTCGACGGCAAGCCGCTCTACAAGCGCGGCGAGGCCGGGCTCGGCCGCGTCGTCGACCCGAACGCGGTCGGCATGATGAACGCCATGATGCACGAGGTCTTCGTCATCGGCACCGCCAAGAAGGGCGACATCCCCGGCTGGGAGCTGGCCGGCAAGACCGGCACCAGCCAGGATTTCCGCGATGCCTGGTTCATCGGCTACTCGGGCAGCCTCGTCACCGGGGTCTGGCTCGGCAACGACGACGGCGAGCCGACCAAGAAGGCGTCGGGCGGCAACCTGCCGGTGGATATCTGGAAGTCCTACATGAGCGTCGCGCTGAAGGGGCAGACCCCCGTGCCGCTGCCGGGCCTCAACCGCTGGCGCCGGGCGCCCGAAACAACCGCGTCCGTCGCCTCCGGCGGCGGGCCGGGCGGGCTCCTCGGCGCGCTTCTCGGCGAGCCGCAGCCGGCCGCGGCGCCCCCGCCGCGCCCGGTCCAGCCGCGACAGCCCTCGCGCCAAGGCGGCGACGACCGCAACTTCTTCGAGAAGCTGTTCGGTCTCTGAGCGTCGTCCGGTTGCCGCGGTGAAGCCTTGCGCGGCGGTGGAAAGCGGTGCGCGCGACCGCCGTTAAGGATATCCGGTCACGGTGCGAATACCGATCGTGCGCGATCCTTCGCGGATGAAGCGATTCGCTGTCCCGGCTGTCTTCCGACGCTTTCCGGCGATGCTCCGCACGCATCTGCGTGACCGGGCCTCCCGCCTGATCGCCTGTCTCGGCCTCAGCGTGACCGTGGGGCTCACGTTCCTCGGCGCCTACCTGATCAAGGACCTTCACGACACCGCCTGGCGGCAGGCGAAGATCAACACCACTAACCTGCTCGGCCTCATGGAGCAGATGGTCGCCCGCGACATCGAGATCTACGACCTCTCGCTGCGCGCCGTGGCCGAGCAGGCGCGGACCGGCGCCTTCAACAGCCTCGGCGCCGACAGCCTGCGCTCGGCCCTGTTCGATCGGGCCGCGACGGCGACCGGCCTCGGCACGATCATGGTGACGGACGCGTCCGGGCGCGTCGAGGTCGCCTCCGATACCAGGGTATCACCCGGCCTGTCGGTCGGCGATCTGCACGATTTCGCCGTCCATCGCGATCATGCCGACGCCGGCCTCTACATTTCCCACCCGCGCAACTCGCGGGCGAGCGGACGGCCGGTGATCGGTCTGAGCCGCCGGCTCGCGACCAGCGACGGAACCTTCGCCGGCATCGCGCTCGGCGCCATCCATCTCACCTACCTGCAGCAGCGCTTCGACCGGCTGCACATCTCGGAGGGCAGCGCCGTCAACCTGTTCCACAGCGACGGCACGCTCCTCGTGCGGCAGCCTTTCATCGGCGCGAATGTTGGCCGCAGCATCGCCAAGGGCGAGACCTACCGGCAGTTCCAGCAGTCGCGCCGGGGCATGTTCGTGGGACGATCGGCGGTCGACGGCAATGCTCGGCTCTACGCGTTCGCCCATGTCGACGGGGCGCCGCTGATCCTCGACGTTGCGGTCGGCGTCGACAGCATCAACGCGCTCTGGCGGCCGAAGGCGATGATGGTCGGCGCCCTGGTCTTCGGCCTCGCCGTCGTCACCCTCGGCCTGACGTTCCTTCTCCAGCGGGAGGTGGTCAGGCGGGCGGCGGCCGAGAAGCTCTCGTCCAAGGCCAATGCGGAGCTGGCGTCGCAGGCGCGGACCGACGGCCTCACCGGACTGTCGAACCGGCGCCGCTACGACGAGCTCCTGGCGGCGGAATGGCGCCGTGCCGCGCGCACTGGCGCGCATCTCTCGCTGCTCGTGCTCGACACCGACCACTTCAAGCGCTTCAACGACCATTTCGGCCATCCGCGGGGCGACGAGGTGCTGCGCGCCATCGCCGATTGCCTGAAGATGTCCGTCGATCCGCGCGATGCCTTCCCCTGCCGGATCGGCGGCGAGGAGTTCGCGGTGATCCTGCCGGGCGTCGACGCGCCGGAGGCGAAGGCGATCGCCGAGCGGATCCGGCGGTCGGTGGTCGATCTCCAGATCGCCCACGCCCCTGAGGTCGGCGGCGTCTCGACCATCAGCATCGGCGTCGCCCACATCGTCCCGAGCGCCGAGGACGAGCCGTCGATGCTGTTCCGGCGGGCGGACGAGGCCCTCTACGAGGCCAAGCACGCCGGCCGCAACCGGGTCCGGGTGCATCAGGCCCCGGTCGAGGAGGCCGTGGCCGTGCTGCGCGCCTGAGGACGGGAGCGCCGGGGATCAGACGGCGCTGGTGGTGCGCTTGCGCTTCTTCGGGGCGGTCGCGGCGGCGGCCTTCTCGGCGGCGGCCTGCTCGGCGTCGGCGGCTTCCTTGGCGAGGCGCAGGGCCCGCAGGCGGACGGTGCGCTCGTCGACGGCCTTGATCGACGCGAGGTGCTCGGCCATGGCCTGAGCGCCCTCCTTGGCCATCCGCTCGGCGCGCTCGGCACGCTCGGCGGCCCGGATCTGGGCGTCGTTGTCCTGGCTCATTTCTGTCCTTCCCGCGTGCGCGCTCGCCCGTGCGGGCACGGGCCCTGCGGCATCGCTCGCGTCTCTGGGCTGACCGTGCTCCGATGGAGGGGGGCCACCGCTGCCCGAGGGACTCGGGCGGTACGGCCCGCGAAGCAGGCTGCTCTTCGTGTGACCTAGCATGTGGGCCCGAGCCTTGGCCAATTCCAGGCTCCGAGCGGCCGAGTTCGGCGGGGATAACGGCCGCCGCGGGCTCAGCCGCCGGGGCTGAAGCGCATCGGCACCGTCACCGACAGGCTCGGCAGGGTGATTCCGGCGGGCGCCGGCGGCAGGCTGCCGCGCACGGCCGCGAGCGCCGCGCTGTCGATGGCGCCGACGCCGCTGCTGCCGGCAAGCCCCGCGCTCGTCACCTGACCCCCCCGCGTGACCGTGAAGCGCACCGTGGCGACGCCGCCCGAGGTGCCGGCGGCCGCGTTGCGGTTCATGCGCCCGCGGATCGCGGAGGACAGCATGCCCTTCCACTGGGCGAGCGCGTTGGCGTCGTTGCCGCTCGCTGCCTCACCGGTTCCGGCCCGGCGGGAGGTCGAGGCGGAGTTGCGGGCCGCGTTGCCCTGGCTCTCGGCGGCCGCGCGGGCGCGGGCCTCCCGGGCCGCCTTGGCGCGGGCCTCGCGGCGCTGCTCCTCGCGCTTCTCCTCCATGCGCTCGCGGATCTCCTCGCGGCGCCTGGCCTCGCGCTCGGCCTTGAGCTTCTCGAGCTTGGCGAGGTCGGGCTTCGGCTTCTCGATCTTCTTCTCCGGCTCCTTGGCGGCGACCGGGGGAGGCGGCGCCAGCGGCTCGGCCTCGGGGGCCGTCGAGGTGATGACCTGGCTGTCCGGCTCGACGGGCGGCGCGTCCGGCGGGCGGATCTCGGCGACCTCCGGCGACTTCTCGGGAACGGTCTCCTCCGGCATGACCTGGGTCGTCGCCTCGGGCGGCTTCACCTGCTCCATCTCGGGGGGCAGCTCGGTCGGCGTCTCCAGCGGCGCCGGCGTCGTGTCAGCCGTCTGGCTGGGAGCAACGGTGTCGGCTTCCGCCATCTGCGGCGCGAGGTCGACGGAGACGGTGTTCTCGCCCGGCGGCTGCGGCGGGCTGAGGCGCAGGTAGGCGATCGCCAGGAGCGCGGCGAGGTGCAGCGACAGCGCGACGAGGAAAGCGGCGGCGAGCCCGGCCGGTTGGCGCGGGCCGCCGGTCGTGACGGCGGTGCTCATGGGATCAGCGCGGCGCTCCCGCGGCGGGGGCAGGGGCGGCGGAGGGCGCCGGCCCGCCGGGAGACTGGGCGATGAGCGAGACCTTGGAGAAGCCCGCCTGCCCGACGAGGCCCATCACCTCCATGATCCGACCGTAGGGCACGTCCCGGTCCCCGCGCACGAGCACGACCTGGCTCGGGTCCTCGGCGGCGATCTCGCGCAGGCGCGGGGTGAGCGTCTCGGGGGTGAAGATCTCCTTGGCGATCGAGGGCTGGCCGTCCTTGTCGATCGTCACCTCGAGGGGCTTCTTGGCCTGGCCGACCTTCGCCGCGGCGGTCTTCGGAAGCTGGACGGGCACGCCCGTCGTCATCAGCGGCGCGGCGACCATGAAGATGATCAGCAGCACCAGCATCACGTCGACCATCGGCGTGACGTTGATCTCGGACATCGGGGCGGTGTCGAGCCCGTCCTCGTCCTCGTCGCCGCCGGAGCGGATCGAGCTCATCGCCATCGTTCGCCCTCCGGGGGAGCCGGGCGGCGCCGGTGCGCGCCCGCAGGTCCTTCAGCTTCGGAAAGGCCGGAGCGGAGCCCCGGCGGTCGTCGTTCGTTCGGAGTCGCGCCTACTCGGCGGCGGCGCGGCTCTGGAGGCTGCGCTCGCGGGCGAGCCGGTTCCCGAGGACCGCGATGCAGGCGGTGAAGGCGCTCTGGATGCGGCCGACGTCGCTGGTAAGCTTGTTGTAGGCCATCACCGCCGGGATCGCGACGACGAGGCCGATGGCGGTGGCGAACAGCGCCTCTGCGATGCCCGGGGCCACCACGGCGAGGGAGGTGTCCTGGCTCTTCGCGATCGACGAGAACGAGTTCATGATGCCCCAGACCGTGCCGAACAGGCCGACGAACGGGGCCGTCGAGCCGGAGGTGGCGAGCAGGTTGAGGCCGCCCTTGAGCCGCTTCACCTCAAGGCCCAGCGCCCCGCGCATCGCCCGCTCGATGCGCTCGCGGCGCTCGGCCCGGGTCTCGGTCGGGTCCTGGTCGCGCCAAGCGTCGAGCCCGGCCGCGACGACGTGGGCGGAGATGCCGGTGCCCTTCCCATCGAGGGAGCCGCCCGAGCGCACCAGGGCCTCGAAGGCCTTGGCCTGCCGCTTGGCCTTGGCGAGGCGCACCACCTTCTCGAACACGACCGTCCAGCAGGCGATGGAGGCGACGACCAGAAGGATCATCACGCCCTTCACGATCGGATCGGCCTGGAGGAACAGGCCGAGGAACGAGAGGTCGTGGACGGCACCGGCCGGGGCGCTGATCGGATCCATGGGGGGTTCCTCGGAGGGCTATCGGGGTTGGCTGCGCGACCCGGGGGCCGCTCCGGCCGAGCGGGTTGCCGGCCGGGTGGGAGGCCGCCTCAGCGGTCGAAGGGCACGCTCGCCTTGGTCTCGGTCTCGATGCGCTCCAGGCAGCTCTCGCGGCTGGCGTCGCCGCCCTCGCAGGCGAGCACGTCGTTGAGCAGCAGGCGGCCGATCTTCGGGCAGGCCATGCCGGCGAAGTCGAAGAGCTTCACCACCGTCTTGCGCTCGGCCACCGGGCCGAGTTCCACCGCCAGCCGCTTCTGGGCGACGCCCTCGCCGTCGAAGGCGAAGACGTCGACCTTGAGCGACTTCAGGGCCGGGCCACGGTTGTCGACGAGGAGGTACGTGCGGCAGGCCTCGCCCGCCGGCTCCAGCCGGTTGAGCTGCAGCTTGATCGGTGTCTTGGCGTCCTGCGCGAGGGCCGGGAGCACGGCGGGGGCGGAGAGGAGCGCTGCCAGGGCGAGCCTTCCGGCGGCCCTCGAGGCGCGCCGTGCGGGGCTGCCGATCCCATCCGCCTTCGTCATCGGGTTCCTCTCGAACTCGCGTGGCCGGGCCTACCGGCGCTCCACGGGCCAAAAGCCGAGCGCGCCCGCCGCCTTGGCGGCATGGCGATCCTCGGCGTCCTCGATCCCATGGTGCGGGGCGATAGCCGAGTCGAGGGGGGAGGATCAACCCGCCGCTACAATTTCAGAGCGATTCCAAACTGTTACGCGCGAGCGGCCGCGCTGCTAAGTTGCTCAATCATCCCATCCATAACTGCCGCATCATCCCGTTGACCGCAGTTTTCCAGGCCTTGATGAGCGGGCTGCGGCGCCCATATCGAACCCGTCGGCCGATGGACCGGCGCGGGTGCTGCGCGAGCGGGCCCAAACCACGAGAAGTGCCGCTTCGGCTCGCCGAGGGCTTCGCGAGGAACGGAATCGCCCATGACGCGCCCATCCCCGTTCGGGCATCCTTTCCTGCTCGGCTTCGACGAGATCGAGCAGGCGCTGGACCGCGTGTCCAAGGCCGCGAACGACGGCTACCCGCCCTACAACATCGAGCGCCTGCCCCGGACCGAACAGCAGCCGGACCGGATGCGCATCACGCTCGCTGTCGCGGGCTTCACGCGTGACCAGCTCGACGTGATGCTGGAGGAGAGCCAGCTCGTGGTGCGCGGCCGGCAGGTCGACGACCGGGAACGCCACTTCCTGCATCGCGGCATCGCCGCGCGGCAGTTCCAGCGGGCCTTCCTGCTCGCCGACGGCATGGAGGTCCTGGGGGCCGATCTTTCGAACGGTCTCCTCTCCATCGACCTCGTGCGGCCCGAGCCCGAGCGCGTGGTGCGCAAGATCGCGATCCTCGCCCGCGACGAGTGACGGAAAGCCTCTGCGGTCGTTGCCGTCGACGGGAAGGCGTTGGCCGGCAGGACCGCGCGCGCTCCGGACGGAGCCGTCGGCCATGTCCGGGACGCGAAGAGGTATGCTGTCGACGCGATGAGCTCGCTCACGACGGGCATCAAGAGGATCGTCCTCTTCGCGTGCATGATCTCGGCTTTTCCAAGCTCTCGTGCCGGCCCGAGCACCTCTCAGCCGAAGTGCAGGCACTGTCTCGTCACGATGCGCGCGGCCTGAAAGCCTGCCGGAAGGCCGGCGGCCTCCGCGAATCCCCGCCCTCGGAGGCGGGGATTCTATTTTCCGCCGACGCCTTTGCATCGGTGGGCGGGCTACATATCTCTCCCTCGAAGCTCTCGGGTTTCACCCCGGCCGCGGCTCGTCGACACGAGGGCCCCAGCCTCCCGGCTCTGCCTTTGAAGGAGGGCACGACATGATCAGCGAGACCAACACGAAGACCCTCGGCGCCGCGCCGACCTTCACTCCGACCGACCTTGCCGCCCTCGGCGAGGGCCACGTCGCCTACGTGAAGGCGATGCGCTCGGAGGATGTGAAGCGCTTCTTCCCGCAGGCGCCGGACCTGAGCCCCGGCCTCGACCTCTTCGCCCTGCTCTCGGCGAACGGCACGCCGATCCTGCTGGCGGATTCCCGCGACACGGCGGTGGCCGGCGCCATGGCCAACGACCTGCACACGGTCAGCCTGCACTGAGCCCGCGGCCGGGGCGCGACGCGCCTCGGCCTCAGCCCATCTCCGCCACCGCCCCGATCAGCCGCGCGATGTCCTGCGGCCGGGACAGGCGGTGGTCGCCATCCGCGATCAGCGTCATCACCGTCCCCTCGGTCGGAAGCCGGTCGAGGAGCTTGAAGGCGTGGGGATGGGGCACGTCCGGGTCGCGCATCCCCTGGAGGATGTGCACCGGGCAGCGCAGGTCGAGAGGCCCGGTGAGCAGGCGGTGGCGGCGCCCGTCCTCGATCAGGCGCATGCTCACTGGGTCGGGCTCGGGCGCGTAGGCGCTCTGACGCATCCAGACGCCGTCCCGCAGCAGCCGCTCGCGGATCTCGTCCGGGAACATGTCCCACATCAGGTCCTCGGTGAAGTCGAGGGCCGGGGCGATCAGCACCAGGCCGGCCGCCGGAGGCTGCCCACGCGTCAGCCGGGCGCGGGCGGCGAGGCAGGCGATCCAGCCGCCCATCGAGGAGCCGATCAGCACCGGACGCTCGGCCGCGTGGGCGTCGAGGACGGCCTCGGCGTCCGCGAGCCATGTGGATATCGTGGATGCGGCGAACGCGCCTTCCGAGGCGCCGTGCCCGCTGTAGTCGAAGCGCACCAGCCGCCGTCCGGCGCGCTCGGCCCAGGCGTCGACCGCCCGCGCCTTGGTCGCGCCCATGTCGGAGCGGAATCCGCCGAGCCAGACCACCGGCGGCCCCGCGCCGTCGCGTACCTTCACGGCGATGCGGCGGCTGCCGCTCTCGTCGGAGACCCGGATGAACCGGGTCGGAATCCTATCCTCGTCCGCCATCGATCCCTCATCTCCCGCGTCCGGATCGGGTTCGTGCCCGTTTTCCGCAGACGCTTCGTTTACCAGACCGTAAAGCGCTCGCCCGATCCTTGCCCGATGAACCCGTTTCCGCCCAGGCCGCAGGCCGCCCGCCGGCCCGTCCGATGAACGGAGGCTTCCCCTCCGAGCCCGGTCCGCTTGCCGGCGCGCGCATCCTCCAGATCATCCCGGAGCTCGACGCGGGCGGGGCGGAGCGCACCACCGTCGACATCGCCGCCGCGCTCGCCGCGGCGGGCGCCAAGCCGCTGGTCGCGAGCGAGGGCGGCCGCCTCGTCGGCGAGCTTCAGGCGAAGGGCGGCGTCTGGCTGCCCTTCCCGGCGGCCTCGAAGAACCCGCTCGCCATGGCCGTCAACGTCGCCCGGCTGGTGCGGCTGTGCCGGCGCGAGGGGGTGCAGATCATCCACGCCCGCTCGCGGGCCCCCGCCTGGGTGGCGCTGGCGGCGGCGCGGCGCCTGCGCGTGCCCTTCGTGACGACCTATCACGGCAGCTACTCCGGCCGCACCGGGGTGAAGGTGCTCTACAACTCGGTGATGGCCCGCGGGGACGTGGTCATCGCCAACTCCCACTATACCGCCGCGCTGATCCGCTCGTTCCATGCCGAGCAGGCGGGCGACCGGGTGCAGGTCATCCATCGCGGCACCGACCTTTCCGCCTTCAGCCCCAACGCGGTCGCACCAGGGCGGGTCGAGGCCCTGCGCCGGGCCTGGGGCGTGCAGCCTCACGAGCGCGTGGTCCTGCTCGCCGCCCGGCTCACAGCCTGGAAGGGCCAGCGGGTGCTGATCGAGGCGGCCGCCCGGATGCGGGACGCCGGCGTTGCAGATTTCTGCGTGGTGCTCGCCGGCGACGCCCAGGGGCGCACAAGCTACGAGCGGGAGCTCGACAACCTCGTCGCTGCCCGCGGACTGGAGGGGATCGTGCGCCGGGTCGGGCACTGCACGGACATGCCGGCGGCCTTCCGCGCGGCCTCCGTCGTCGCGGTGCCGTCCGTCGAGCCGGAGGCCTTCGGGCGCGCGGCGGTCGAGGCGCAGGCCCTCGGCGCGCCGGTGGTGGTCTCGGACCTCGGCGCCGTGCCGGAGACGGTGCTCAGCCCGCCCGCCGTGCCGGCCTCGCAGCGCACCGGCTGGCGGGTGCCCGCGGGCGATCCGGTCGCCCTGGCCGAGGCCCTGGAAGAGGCGCTGGCGATGGGCGCGAGCGCGCGGGACGGGCTCGCCCGGCGCTCCCGCGAGCATGTCGCCGCCCATTTCTCCCTCGAGCGCATGACGGCCGACACGCTCGACGTCTACGCCCGCCTCCTCGCGGGCTCGGGAGCGCTTCCCGGAGGCGCATGAGCGTGCGCCCTGAACCAAACGGGGCCGCGCCCGTTGACACCGCGACGGGTTCGGACAAGGTGTCGTGTCCGGGAAAGACCGGACCGATCGGTGGCCAGGGCGCCCGCGAGGGTGTCAGTGGCTGCCGTTTCGTCGTTTCATAAGGAGATCGCTGCCATTCGTAGACCAATGAGAGCCATGCCGGCCCCGCAGAAGGACGGGCCGCGCGCCAACCGGGACATCCGCGGCGTCCGCGAGGTCCAGCTCATCGACGAGACCGGCCAAAACCGCGGAGTGGTGCCGTTCTTCGACGCCCTTCAGATGGCCGAGGAGGTCGGGCTCGATCTCGTCGAGATCGCGCCGAACTCGGTGCCGCCCGTCTGCAAGTTCCTCGACTACGGCCGCTTCCGCTTCCTCGAGCAGAAGAAGCAGAACGAGGCCCGCAAGCGGCAGAAGACGGTCGAGGTCAAGGAGATCAAGCTCCGGCCCGGCATCGACAAGCACGACTACGACGTGAAGATGAAGGCCATGCATCGCTTCTTCGAGGAGGGCGACAAGGTCAAGGTGACCCTGCGCTTCCGCGGCCGCGAGATGGCACACCAGGATCTCGGCCTGAAGCTCCTTGAGCGCGTGAAGAGCGAGACCATCGATCTCGCCAAGGTCGAGAGCGAGCCGATGCTCGAAGGCCGCCAGATGATCATGATCCTCGCGCCGCGCTGACGCGGGGATCCCGATCCTTGCCTCATTCCCGCGGGACGGCCTCGCAGGCGAAGTCTTGACCGAAGCCTTTCTTTCCCGCCGCGTCCGCCTCGGCGGGCGCAGGCGGCTGATCCACGCGCCGGCCGGCGACTGGATGCTGTCCCGCTACCGGGACGGAGGGCGGGGCTTCCGGCATTTCCGGCAGCTCGCCGCCGCGGTGCTCGATCCTGATTCCGTGGTCCTCGATGTCGGCGCCAATATCGGCCTGACGGCGCTGCTCGCCGCCGACGTCGCGACCCGGGGCCGCGTCTACGCCATCGAGGCGGCGCCCAGGAACTTCGCGGCGCTCCGCCGCAACGTCTCCGAGCAGGGCGCCTCGGCGATCCGGCCGATCCACTGCGCGGTCGGCGCGGAGGAGGGGAGCGTGCCCTTCTTCGACAACTCCGTCTTCGGCTACGTGGTCACGGGCGCCGACATGGCGGGATCTCCCAGCATCGCGGTGCCGATGCGGCCCATCGACGGCATCGTCGCCGAGCAGGGGCTGGAACGGCTCGACTTCATCAAGATCGACGTGGAGGGTTTCGAGCAGGATGCGCTGACCGGCGCCGCGGCGACCCTCGACCGCTTCGCGCCGCTGGTGATGCTGGAGTTCAACTCCTGGTGCCAGATCGCCTCCTTTGACCGCAGCCCCCGGCGCTTCCTCGAATGGCTGCTCGACCGCTTCCCGGAGCTGCACATCTGGCGCCACGGGGAGCTGCGCTCCGTGCGCGACCTCGGCGTCTACCAGTTCCTTCACGCCAACCTGATCGAGCACCACTGCAACACCGATCTCCTGGCCGCCCGCTCGCCGGAGCGGATCGAGCGGCTGCGCAGGTCGCTCGATGCTGCCCGCGGGTTCCTCGGCTGGCGGGCGCGGCTCGGTCTCTGAGCCCCCGCCCGCCCGGCGGCGCGTCCGAAAGAGCTACTTCAGCAGTGCCACCTGCGCGTCGCCGACCCGGCGCAGCACCTTCACCGTCACGTCATCGGCGTGCCGCTCCAGACGCAGGTCGACGCGGCTGTCGCCGAGCTTCAGGTTGAAGATCGAGATCGCCTCGAGGAAGTTCGGCAGGGTCGGGTTGCGGAAGCGGATGCGGTTGCGGCCGTGGTCCAGTTCGAGGCCGAGGCAGGCGGCCAGGAACGCGAAGGGCGCTGCCGCCGCCCAGGCCTGCGGGCTGCACGCGACGGGGTAGGAGACCGGACCGCGCTGGCGGCGGCGCATGAAGCCGCAGAACAGCTCCGGCAGGCGCTTCTGGTCCTGGTAGAGGGCGGTGTCGAACATACCTTCGAAGATGCGGGACGCCTCCGGCTTGAGGTCGTAGCGGGCGAGGCCGAGGGCGATCACCGCGTTGTCGTGGGGCCAGATCGAGCCGTTGTGGTAGGACATCGGGTTGTAGCGCGCCTCGCCCCTGGCGATGGTGCGCACGCCCCAGCCGTTGAACCCGTCCTTCGAGAGGAGCTGCGCCGCCACCGCCTGCGCCCGCTCGGGCAGGGCGATGCCGGTGAAGAGCGCGTGGCCCGCGTTCGACGAGCGCACGGCGCATTGGCGCTTCTCGCCGTCGAGGGCCAGCACGTAGGTGCCGATCTCCTCGTTCCAGAAGGCCTTGTCGAAGCTCTCCCGCAGGCTGCGGGCCTCGTGGCCGAGACGCTCGGCGAGCGCGTCGTGGCCGAGCATCGCGGCGAGCTTTCCCATGCCGTTCTTGGCGGCGTAGACGTAGCCCTGGACCTCGCAGAGCGCGATCGGACCCTTCGCGAGCTGCCCGTCGGCGTGGAAGATCGAGTCGTGGCTGTCCTTCCAGCCCTGGTTCTCGAGGCCCTTGTCGGTGTCGCGGGCGTACTCGACGAAGCCGTCGCCGTCCCGGTCGCCGTACTCGTTCATCCAGGCGAGCGCGAGCTCCAGCGCCGGCCAGATCCGGGCGATGGTCTCCCGGTCGCCGGTGATGGCGTAGTACTCCCAGGCCAGCATCACGAAGAGCGGCGTGCCGTCGATGGTGCCGTAGTAGTGGCGGAACGGCACCTCGCCGAGCATCGCCATCTCACCCCGGCGGGTCTCGTGGAGCACCTTGCCGGGCTGTGCGTCGGCGGCCGGGTCGACGGCCTTGGCCTGGGTCGAGGCGAGGTAGCGCAACACGCCCTTGGCGAAGTTCGGGTCGATCCACAGCGCCATCATCGCGGTGATGATGCCGTCGCGGCCGAACACCGTGGAGTACCAGGGGATGCCCGCGAAGGGGTAGATGCCTTCCGGCGTGCGGCTCGCGAGCATGTAGAGGTCGGCGGTCGCCCGGCAGGCGGCCTCGTTGAACTGGTCGTTCGAGGAGATGACGGTGGTGATGCCCGCGGTCATCGCGCGCAGGTCGCGGCGGGCGTCGCGGTAGGCGCGGGCGAAGGCGACGCCCTCCGGCAGGTCGCGGGGCAGGCGCGCGGCGTTGCTGCCCGAGGCCGCCGCGAGCCCGGCGGCGGCGTCCTCGCCGACCTTCTCGGCGGCGGGCGCCGAGGTGAAGGCCCGGTGCGACTCGCAGACGATGCGCACGAAGAGCGAGGCGCGGCCGCCGGGCTTGAGGTGCACCTGGAACTCGGCCTTGCCAGGCTCGATGTGCCGGGGCTTCGGGCCGAAGTGCACGGCGGTGGTCCGCACCATGTCGTCGAGGCCGACGTAGCGGAACTGCACCTCCTTGTCGCTCGCCACCTGCACGCTGCGCTTGCCGCGCACCGGCCGGTCCATGCCGCGGACCTCGAACAGGTCGCGGTAATCGGCATCGAAGGTGAGGGTGACGCGCAACGTGCGCTCGCGGGAATCGTAGGAGCGCAGGCCGATACGGTCGTAGCAGGCGCCCCGGAACAGGAACTTGGTGCGCTCGATGGCGATCACCTCCCGCGGGATGGTGCTCTCGTCATGCGCGTCGATGCGGATGTCGGGCGTCGTCATGTCGACGCTCAGCGCGCCGTTGTCGTCCTGCATCACGGAGGACAGGAGCAGCGGGCGCTGGTCCTCGATGGTGAAGTGCAGGCGCGAGAGGTAGCGCGTGTCCTGGAAGTAGAGACCTTCGGGGCCGGGCAGCACGCCGATATCGCCGTAGCTGTCGAGCACGGCGAAGGCCTCGCCGAACTTCAGTGAGCGCAGGGGGCGCTCCACCAGGGAGGTCTGTGCCTCGATATGGTACTGGGGAAGAACCTCGTCGGCGTCCTGGAAGCCGTGCCGGGCGACCGGCTCCTCCGCGTGGTGCCGCGCCGCCGTCGCCGTGGGTTCGTTGCCCGCCATGCCTGCCCTCTCCGGTTCGCCGATCCCGAGACCGGCAACGAATCGATAGGGCCGCCGAATCGCTGATCTGCGACGCGGCGGCCCTGTGGCCGTCTTGATTGTGACCCTGAGTTAGGCGCTTCCGAGGCCCCGGAAAGGGCCGGAGGCGCCGCGCCGGGCCCGAAAAGTTCAGGCCGCCGGCATCGCCGCCGCGGAGAGCGAGGGCCGGGCCGAGCCGTTCATGTCGCCGTACTGGGGCGCGAAGGCCGCGGCGGTCGGCAGCTTGATCACGTCGGGCTGGCTCGCGATGAGCTGCTCGTAGGCGGCGACGTACTTCTTGACCATGCACTCGGCGGTGAACTGGCTCTCGAAGTGGCGGCGCACGCCGGCGCGGCTCATGGACTTGACGGTGTTGACGGCCGCGACCGCGTCGTCCATCGTCGCGCAGAGCACGCCGCTGACGCCGTCGGCGATCACCTCGGGCACCGAGCCGTTGCGGAAGGCGATCACCGGCGTGCCCGCCGACATCGCCTCGATCATCACGAGGCCGAAGGGCTCCGGCCAGTCGATCGGGAAGGCGAGCGCCAGGGCGTTGCCCAGGAAGTCCTTCTTCTGGTCCTCGTTGATCTCGCCGATGTACTCGACCAGCGGGTGGTGCGTCATCGGCTCGATGACCTCGTCCCAGTACTCCTGATCGGCCTTGTCGACCTTGGCGGCGATCTTGAGCGGCGTGCCGGAGCGGATCGCCATCTCGATCGCGCGGTCGGGGCGCTTCTCGGGGGAGATGCGGCCGAGGAAGGCGAGGTAGCCGCCGTTGGCCTCCGGATAGTACGGGCAGTTCTCCGCGGGCAGGCCGTGATGGATGGTCGAGAGCCAGTTGACGTTCTTCGGCATCGGCAGGCGCTGGTTGTCGGAGATCGACACGAGCGGCATGCCGGTGAAGGTCGCGTAGACGGGCATGAAATCCGGCACGTCGAGCCGGCCGTGCATTGTCGTGAGGCACTTGTGGTTCAAGTCCTCGAACAGCGGATACTGCAGCAGGTCGATGTGGAAGTGGATGATGTCGAACTCATGCGCCCGGCGGCGGATGTGATGCAGCATCGCGAGATGGCTCGCGGTATGGTCGCGGTAGCCGAGCAGGCGCAGGCCTTCGGGCGTGCAGGACGCGAGGTTCGCGGTTGTCCGCGAGTCGCCGCTGGCGAAGAGGGTCACCTCGTGTCCCTGCCGCACGAGCTCCTCGGTGATCCAGGACACGACGCGCTCGGTGCCGCCGTAGAACTTCGGAGGCACGGCCTCCGACAGCGGGGCAATCTGGGCAATGCGCACGAATGGTCTCCTGTGAGGGCGAATGTTGGGGTTGAGCTAACCCGATCCGGCCTGAGTGGGACATGAACGGAACGGACAGCCAAGGTTATGGTTCCAGACCGCCGCGCGAAGTTGTGAGGGCGGGCCACGGGGGGATGTCGAGAGCATTTCCCAAGTTGTCGGACCTATCCACGCGATCCCCCGGAAGCCGGCGTGTCGGGCGCCGTTGCAGGAAGCGGGCCGCGTCCGGGCGGCCTCGCGCGAAGCTCCATTGCCGGGGCCTCGACTTTCTGCCATAAGCCGCCCCGCATCGAACCGACCGGCCGATCAGGGCTGCCGTGGCGGTTCGTGCTGCTCCAGAAGCAATCAGGGCGCGAGCGGGCCGGCCCCACCGGCCGATCCCGCATTCGCGCAGCGGAGAGCCAAATGCCCAAGCTGAAGACCAAGTCGGGCGCCAAGAAGCGCTTCAAGATCACCGGCACCGGTAAGGTGATGTACGCCCAGGCCGGCAAGCGCCACGGGATGATCAAGCGGACGACGAAGCAGATCCGCAACCTGCGCGGCACCACGACCCTGTTCGAGGGCGATGCCGCCAACGTGAAGAAGTACTTCCTGCCGAACCAGCGGTAAGTCTCTCTCGCCCAAGCGATCTGTTTTCTAGAATTCCAGGAGATATCCCATGGCCCGCGTCAAGCGCGGCGTGACGAGTCACGCGAAGCACAAGAAGGTCATCAAGGCAGCCAAGGGCTTCTACGGCCGCCGCAAGAACACCATCCGCGCCGCGAAGTCCGCGGTCGAGCGGAGCATGCAGTACGCGTACCGCGACCGTAAGAACAAGAAGCGCACCTTCCGCGCCCTCTGGATCCAGCGCCTCAACGCCGCGGTCCGCGAGCACGGCCTCACCTACTCGCGCTTCATCGACGGTCTGGCCAAGTCCGGCATCGTCGTCGACCGCAAGGCGCTCTCCGAGCTCGCCATCCACGAGCCCGCGAGCTTCGCGGCGGTGGTCGAGAAGGCGAAGTCCGCCCTGCCCAAGGCCGCTTGAGAAAGGCTGCCTGATAAGGGTCGGCCGATACCCGTCCGGCGCGTCCTCTAGCGGGGCGCGCCGCTGGACGTTGCGAATGCCGCCCGGAAGGTCGCGCTGTCCGTGAGGATGGCATCGCCCATGAAGCGCAGGCTCTCGAGGCTGCGCTCCGCCGCCTCGGCATGACCTCCGGCGCAGGCGTCCGTGACGACGATGGGTACGATGCCGAGATCGGCCGCGTGCCGCACCGTCGGTTCGATGCCGATTTCGGTGGCGATCCCTGCGATGGCGAGCGCCGCGATGCCGCGGTCTCGCAACGCGAAGGTCAGCGGCGTTCCCTCGAAGGCCGACATCGCGAGCTTGTCGAAGACGATCTCGTCCGCGTCCGGCGCGAGTTCGGGCACGAGGGCGAAGGCCGGGCTGTCGCGCAGGAACCAGGGCTTCACGGCCTCCGGATCGTCGGTGCGCTGCCAGGCCATGCCCATCCGGGTGGCGAAGCTCCCGGTCCAGGGCTTCGGCAGCGACAGGTGGCGGGTGTAGACCACCGGCACGCCGGCCTCGCGGCAGGCGCCGCGCAGATCGACCACCACTTTCGTCACCGCGTCCGCGCCCTTGATCTGGCTGCAGATGCCCGCCTGCATGTCGTAGATCAGGAAAGCCAGCGTCCCCGAGGCGCAGACGTCCTCGAGGGTGCGGAGCACCGGCAGTCCGTGGATGCGCGTCAAGGCGGTCCTCCCGTCATCGCGCGCTACACTAGCAGCGCCCGACCAGCGTTCAATGACGGCGGCCCCGCCGTCCGTTTCTCGACAAGGTCCGGTGAGCGTGCCAGAAGCCGCGCCGAACCGCAGCCCCCGGCATCAGACGATGGACTTCGCAGAACTCGAACGCGACCTTCTCGCTCAGGTTGACGCCGCCTCCGACGAGGCCGCGCTGGAGACCGTTCGCGTCGCGGCGCTCGGCAAGAAGGGCAGCGTCTCCGAGCTTCTGAAGACACTCGGCGCCATGACGCCCGACGAGCGCAAGGAGCGCGGGCCCCTCATCAACGGTCTGCGCGACCGGGTGCAGGGCGCCTTGACCCAGCGCCGCGACGCGCTGGCCGAGGCGGCGCTGGAAGCCCGCCTCGCCGCCGAGCGGGTCGACGTCACGCTGCCCGTCCGCGAGGCGCCGGAGGCGCGCGGGCGCATCCACCCGATCAGCCAGGTCATCGACGAGATCACCGCGATCTTCTCCGACATGGGCTTCTCTGTGGCCGAGGGGCCGGACATCGAGACGGACGAGCTCAACTTCACGGCGCTCAACTTCCCGCCCGGCCACCCGGCGCGCGAGATGCACGACACGTTCTTCCTGCCCCCCGACCGTGACGGAAAGCGCAAGGTGCTGCGCACCCACACCTCGCCGGTCCAGATTCGCACCATGCGGGCGAAGGAGCCGCCGATCCGGGTGATCATCCCGGGCCGCACCTACCGGCACGATTCCGACCAGACCCACACGCCGATGTTCCATCAGGTCGAGGGGCTGGTGATCGACCGTTCGGCGAACTTCGCCAACCTGAGATGGGTGCTGGAGGAGTTCTGCCGGACGTTCTTCGAGGTCGACGGCGTGAAGATGCGCTTCCGCCCCTCGTTCTTCCCCTTCACCGAGCCCTCGGCGGAGGTCGACATCCAGTGCTCGCGCAAGGGCGGCGAGATCCGCTTCGGCGAGGGCGAAGACTGGCTCGAGATCCTCGGCTGCGGCATGGTCCACCCGAACGTGCTGCGCAACTGCGGCCTCGATCCGGACAGCGTCCAGGGTTTCGCCTTCGGCGTCGGCATCGACCGCATCGCCATGCTCAAGTACGGCATGCCGGACCTGCGCCCCTTCTTCGAGGCGGACGTGCGCTGGCTCCAGCACTACGGCTTCCGGCCGCTCGACGTGCCGAGCCTGGTGGGCGGGTTGACGAGCTGAACCGCCGTTCGCCGTGTTCCGCTCGGTGTTCCTATCTTCCTTGGCGACCCGTCCACCGCATGGATCGCCGGGCCAAGGTCCGAAGAAATGAAATTCACCCTCTCCTGGCTCAAGGACCATCTCGACACGGCGGCCTCGCTGGAGACCGTCGCCGAGACGCTCACCCGCATCGGGCTCGAGGTCGAGCGCGTCGAGGACAAGGCGGCGGCGCTGAAGCCCTACGTCATCGCGCGGGTCCTCACCGCCGAGCAGCACCCGAACGCCGACCGGCTGCGGGTCTGCAGCGTCGAGACCGGCGAGGGCGCGCCCGTGCAGGTCGTATGCGGGGCGCCGAACGCGCGCGCCGGCATGCTCTCGGTGTTCGCCCCTCCCGGCACCTACGTGCCGGGCAAGGACATCACCCTCTCGGTCGGCACCATACGCGGGGTCGAGAGCCGTGGGATGCTCTGCTCGGGCGCCGAGCTCGGCCTCGGCGACGATGGTGACGGCATCCTCGACCTGCCCGCCGATGCGCCGGTCGGCACGCCCTACGCGGTCTGGGCCGGGCTCGACGATCCGGTCATCGAGATCAACCTGACGCCGAACCGCCCGGACTGCACCTCCGTCCACGGCATCGCCCGCGACCTCGCGGCGACGGGCCTCGGCGTGCTCAAGCGCGAGCCGATGCCGCCGGTGCGCGGCGAGGGCCCGGCGCCGGCTGCCGTCACCCTCGACTTCGACGATTACGACCGCGGGCTCTGTCCGTACTTCGCGCTCCGCCTCGTGCGCGGCGTGCGCAACGGGCCCTCGCCGGACTGGATGCAGGCGCGTCTGCGGGCGATCGGACTGCGCCCGATCAACGCGCTGGTCGACATCACCAACTACATGACGTTCGACCGGGGCCGGCCGCTCCACGTCTTCGACGCCGCCAAGGTCGCGGGCGCGCTCACCGTGCGCCGGGCCCGCGAGGGCGAGAGCCTCGCGGCCCTCGACGGCCGCACCTATGCGCTCACCGACGAGATGGTGGTGATCGCCGACGGGAACGGCGTCGAGTCGATCGGCGGCATCATCGGCGGCGAGGCCACGGGCTGCGACGAGTCCACCACCGACGTGCTCATCGAGTCGGCCCTGTGGAGCCCCGCCAACATCGCTCAGACCGGGCGCCGGCTCGGGATCATCACCGACGCCCGCTACCGTTTCGAGCGGGGCGTCGACCCGGCCTTCGCGCTGGCCGGCCTCGACCTCGCCACCCGCCTCGTCACCGACATCTGCGGCGGCAGCCCGAGCGATCCGGCGATCGCCGGCGAGCCGCCGGAGACCTCCCACGTCATCGACTTCCCCTGGACGGAGGTGCGCCGGCTCGCCGGCATCGAGTTGTCGCGGGCAGAGATGAAGGTGAGCCTCGAATCCCTCGGCTTCCACATCGCCGGCTCCGGCGACCGGGTGAAGGTGCTGCCGCCTTCCTGGCGCCCGGACATCGAGGGCAAGGCCGACCTCGTCGAGGAGATCGTGCGCATCGCCGGCCTCGACCGCATCGAGCCGAAGCCCCTGCCGCGCCAGAGCCACGTCGCGACCGCCGTCCTGACGCCGCTTCAGAAGCGTACCCGCCTCGCGCGGCGGGCTCTCGCCAGCCGCGGGCTGCTGGAGGCCGTCACCTGGTCGTTCATCCCGCGGGAGGATGCGGTGCTGTTCGGCGGCGGCGCGCCCTCGCTGGCGCTCGCCAACCCCATCGCCTCCGAACTCTCGGACATGCGCCCGAGCCTGGTGCCGGGGCTGTTGCGCGCCGCGCAGCGCAACGCCGACCGGGGCTACCCGGATGCCGCCCTGTTCGAGGTCGGCCAGTGCTTCGCCTCCGACGAGCCGGAGGGCCAGAGCATCCGCGCAGCCGCCGTCCGGCGCGGCACCGGCGGCCATGCCGGCGCCGGCCGCCACTGGGACGGCGCGGCCGGGCCCGTCGACGCCTTCGAGGCCAAGGCGGACGCCATGGCGCTCCTCGCCGCCCTCGGCGTGCCGACCGGCGGCCTCCAGGTCGCGGCGGGCGGCCCCGCCTGGCTGCATCCCGGCCGCTCCGGCACGCTCCAGTTCGGGCCGAAGACCGTCGTCGGCCATTTCGGCGAGGTCCATCCCCGCGTCGCCAAGGCGCTTGGTCTCAAGGGCGTGATCGTCGCCTTCGAGATCACCCTCGACGCGCTGCCGCTGCCGAAGCATCGCCCGACCAAGGTGAAGCCGGCGCTCGCGCTCTCGGACTTCCAGCCGATCTCCCGCGACTTCGCTTTCGTGGTCTCCCGCGACGTGGCGGCGGGCGAGGTGGTGAAGGCCGCGGCCAGCGCCGAACGCAAGCTCGTGACGGGTGTCGACGTGTTCGACGTCTACGAGGGCGCGGGCGTGCCGGAGGGCTCGAAGTCGGTGGCCATCGCCGTCACGCTCCAGCCCGTCGAGAAGACGCTGACCGACGCCGAGATCGAGGCGGTCAGCGCCCGCATCGTCGCGGAGGTCTCCCGCAAGACCGGCGCGACGCTGCGGGCATGACCGTCGCGGCGCTCCGCGAGGCCCGGCACCTGCCGGAGGACGCGCTGCGGCGGGCTCAAGGACAGCCCGATGCGATCCTGGCGCCGGTGCTCGCCGCGATGGAGGCGGCCGCTTCCGGTGTCGAGCTGGACGAGGCCGAGGGCAACCTCGTGTTCTGGGGGCTGCACGCGCTCGCCGGAGCCCGCGAGACCCGCGCCTTCGCCCCGCTGCTCGCCCTGCTGCGCCAGGACGGGGACAGCCTCGACGCCCTGTTCGGCGACGCGCTGACCGAGACGCTGGCGCGGGTGCTGGCGAGCCTCCACGACGGCTCCAGCGAGGGTCTGTTCCGCCTCGCCCTCGATTCGACCCTGGACGACGGCGTGCGCAACGAGGTGCTCGGCGCCGCCGCCTTCCTCGCCCACCAGGGCCTCTTGCCGCGGGACGCGTTCCGCGACGTCCTCGCCCGCTTCGACGACAAGCGCGTCGCGGTGGAGGAGCTGGGGTGGGTCGGCTGGGAGGAGGCGATCGCGCTCCTCGGGCTCGCGGACCTCGCCCCCCGCGTCGAGGCCGCCCGCCGGGATCGCCGCCTGACCGGCGAGTTCAGCGACGCCGAGTGGTTCAAGACCACCCTGCGGCGGGCTCGGATGCGCCCGGACTCGCTTCGCGACTTCGAGGAGCGCGGCCTCGGCACCCTCGACGACCCGGTCGCAGCGCTGGCCTGGACGGCGGAGGGCGCCGGCGAGCCGGTCAGGAACCCGTGGAAGGATGTCGGCCGCAACGATCCCTGCCCCTGCGGCAGCGGCCTGAAGTTCAAGAAGTGCTGCCTCGGGAAGGCCGCGTGAGCCTCGCTCAGCGCACTGTGCCGCTCAGCGGGTTCGTCTCGTCCCAGCCATAGCCCAGCGTCTCGAAGCGCATCGAGCGGGCGTCGACCATCAGGAGGCGGCCGACGAGGGGCTCGCCGAACCCGGTGATCGCGCGCACCACCTCCATCGCCATCAGCGAGCCCATGACTCCGGCGAGCGCCCCGAGCACGCCGGCCTCGGCGCAGGGCGGCACGCTTCCCGGCGGCGGCGGGCTCGGGAAGAGGCAGCGATAGGTCGGGTTCGGGCGGCCGTCCGGGCCGGTCTCGTGGGGACGCAGCGTCGTGAGCGAGCCGTCGAAGCGGCCGAGCGCCGCCGTCACCAGCGGTCGTTTCGCATGGAAGCAGGCGTCCGAGACCGCGTAGCGGGTGGCGAAGTTGTCGGAGCCGTCCGCGACGATGTCGTAGCCGGCAATAGTTTCCTCTGCGTTCGCCTCCGTGAGGCGGAACGGGTGGGACACGACCTTCACATGTGGGTTGAGGGCGGCCACGGCCTCGGCGGCGCTTTCGACCTTGGGGCGGCCGATGTCGCCGGTGCGGTGGATGACCTGCCGCTGGAGGTTCGAGAGCGAGACGGTGTCGTCGTCGGCGATGCCGATGGTGCCGATGCCGGCGGCCGCCAGATACTGGATCAGCGGCGCTCCGAGCCCGCCGGCGCCGACCACCAGCACCCGCGCGGCCTTGAGCCGGTTCTGCCCCGGCCCGCCGACCTCCGGCAGCACGAGATGGCGGGCGTAGCGTTCGACTTCTTCGGGAGCGAGGGCCATGCCCGCGAGATAAGCCGGCGCGGGCGCGGGCGGAAGAGCGTGGCTTGCCGGAGGGCGGGGCGGGGCGCATGAGGGCGTCCGGTCAATCTACCGGATCCGGCCATGGCCTCTGAACCCTCCGCCCTCGACCTCGCCCGCGCCCTGATCCGCTGCCCCTCGGTGACGCCGCAGGAGGGCGGCGCGCTGGCGCTGATGGCGGGGGTGCTGGCCGAAGCCGGGTTCGCCGTGGAGCGGCCGGTCTTCTCCGAGCCCGGAACGCCGAGCATCGAGAACCTGGTCGCCCGCATCGGCGAGGGCCGCTGCCTTCTGCTGGCCGGCCACACCGACGTGGTGCCGCCGGGCGACGAGGGCGCCTGGCGGCACGGGCCTTTCGCGGGCACGGTCGAGGACGGGCTGCTCTACGGGCGCGGGGCCGTCGACATGAAGGGCGGGCTCGCCTGCATGATGGCCGCGACTCTCGACTTCCTCCGCGAGCGCGGGCCGGAATTCGGCGGTGCCATCGGCTTCCTCGTCACGGGGGACGAGGAGGGACCTGCGGTCAACGGCACCGTCAAGCTCCTCGAGTGGGCGCGGGCGCGAGGGGAGCGCTTCGACCACTGCCTGCTCGGCGAGCCTACGAACCCCGGCCGCCTCGGCGAGATGATCAAGATCGGCCGGCGGGGCTCGCTCAGCGGCCGCATCACCGTCCACGGTAGGCAGGGGCACGTGGCCTACCCGCACCGGGCGGAGAACCCGATTCCGGGGATGCTTCGGCTCGCTCAGGCGCTGCTCGCCGAACCGCTCGACGGCGGCACCGCGCATTTCGACGCCTCGAACCTCGAGCTCACGACGCTCGATGTCGGCAACCCGGCCACCAACGTCATCCCGGCCCTGGCGACCGCCGTGTTCAACGTGCGCTTCAACGATACCTGGACGGCGGACAGCCTCGGCGCCGAGATCCGCCGCCGGCTCGACGCGGCGGCCGGGGGCGTGCGCTTCGCGCTCGACATTCAACCTTCGAATTCGCCCGCCTTCCTGACGGAGCCCGACGCCTTCGTCGGCCTCGTCTCCGACGCGGTCGAGGCCGAGACGGGCCTGCGGCCGGAGCTTTCCACCACGGGAGGCACCTCGGACGCGCGCTTCATCAAGGACGCCTGCCCGGTGATCGAGTTCGGCCTCGTCGGGGAGACCATGCACCGCACGGACGAGTGCGTGGCGGTGGCCGACTTGGAGCGGCTGACCGCGATCTACCGGCGGGTGCTCGACGCTTACTTCCCGGCGTCGGCGTAGTCGACGCCGGTCAGCGTCAGCCCGCAGGCCGGGGCCATGGGGCCGCAGCGGCTGCGGTCCCGCGCTGCGAGGATGGCAGCCACGTCGTCGGGCGTGAGCCGATGCGAGCCCGCCAGCATCAGCGTGCCGACCATGCTGCGCACCTGATGGTGCAGGAAGGAGCGGGCGTGGGTCGTCACCACGATCTCCTCCAGGGGCCCGGCGGCCTCGCGGGCGACGTCGAGGCGCTCGAGCGTCCGCACCGGGCTCGCGGCTTGGCACTCGGCGGCGCGGAAGGCGGAGAAATCGTGCCGGCCGAGCAGGCGTTGCGCCGCGGCGTGCATCGCCTCGGCGTCGAGCGCCCAGGGCACATGCCAGACGTAAGGCCGGACGAGCGCGGCGGGGCTGCGCCGGTTGAGGATGCGGTAGCGGTAGTGCCGACGGATCGCCGAGTGGCGAGCGTCGAACTCCGGCCCGACGAGGTCCGCAGCGATCACCGCCACGGGGAGGGGGCGAAGATGCGCGTTGATCGCGTCGCGCACCGTGTCCGTGCGCCACGCCTTCGCGAGGTCGAGATGGGCGACCTGACCGGTGGCGTGGACGCCGGCATCGGTGCGGCCGGCGCAGGTGAGCCGAGCGGCCTCGCCGGAGAAGCGTTCCACGGCGGCCTCGACGGCGCCCTGCACGGTCGCATCCTCCGCCTGCCGCTGCCAGCCGCAGAAGGGCGCGCCGTCGTACTCGATGAGGAGCCGGTAGCGGGGCATCGCGCTCAGCCGCGGCTTATTCCTCCCCGCTCTGCGGGGGAGGGTGGCCTCCGAAGCGGGTCGGGAGAGGGGAGCGACGGTGCAGGAGAGGACGCGGCAGGCGTGAAGGGCAGCGCCTCTCTCGGAAGCTGGGTTCCCCTCTCCCGACCCCTGCCGACACAGAGGCCACCCACCCCGCAGAGCGGGGAGGGAGGAGGCCGTGGGTCCTCATGCCAGCCGCGCGCCGGGCTCGAGCCGCGCGCCTCGCAAGAACTCCGCGCCGCTCGCGGTGCCGCCCTTTCCGGCGCGGCGCAACTCCGTGAGATGCACGGCGCCCGTAGCGCAGGCGATCGTGCCCTCCGCGTCGAGGAGCGTGCCGGGGGAGCCACTGCCCTCGGCGGCCTCTGCGCGCAGCACCTTCACCCGCTCCGGGCCCTTGCCGAGATCGGCCTCGAAGAAGGCGCCGGGGAAGGGCGAGAGCCCGTTGATGTGCGCGGCGACCTCCTCCGCCGGGCGGTCCCAGGCGATGCGGGCCTCGTCGTTGCCGATCTTGGCGGCGTAGAGCACACCTTCGTCGGCCTGCGGCGTGAAGGCGAGGCCGTCCGTTTCGAGCCGGCGGAGCGCCTCGGCCATCAGGTCGGCGCCCAGCGGCATCAGCGCGTCGTGCAGGTCGCCCGCCGTCACGCCGGGCGTGATCGGCAGGCGGGCTTCCAGCGCGACGGGGCCGGTGTCGAGCCCGGCCTCCATGCGCATGATCCCGACGCCGCTCTCGGCGTCGCCCGCCATCACCGCCCGCTGGATCGGTGCGGCGCCGCGCCAGCGGGGCAGGAGCGAGCCGTGCAGGTTCAGGCAGCCGTGCCGCGGCGTGTCGAGGATGGCTTGAGGGAGCAGCAGCCCGTAGGCGACGACGACCGCGACGTCCGCCTCGTGCCGGCGGAAGGTCTCCGCTGCTTCGTCGCCCTTCAGCGAGGCCGGGGTCAGCACCGGCAGGCCGTGGCGCTCGGCCAGCGCCTGGACGGGGGAAGGGCGGAGCGCCATGCCCCGCCCGGCCTTGGCCGGGGCGCGGGTGTAGACAGCCGGCACCGTGTGCCCGTCGGCCAGAACGCGCGCGAGCGTCGGCACGGCGAAATCCGGCGTGCCCATGAAGACGACGCGCATGGTGCTCGACCCCGCCGGCCCGCTCAGGCCGCCTCGCCGCGCTTGGCCGCCTTGGCGAACTTCTTCACCACCCGGTCGCGCTTGAGCTTCGAGAGGTGGTCGATGAACAGCACGCCGTTGAGGTGGTCGATCTCGTGCTGGATGCAGGTGGAGAGGAGCCCGTCCGCCTCGATCTCCTGTTCGCGGCCCTCGAGGTCGCGGAAGCGCACGCGCACCCGGTCCGGCCGCTCGACCTCGCCGTAGAACTCCGGGATCGAGAGGCAGCCCTCGTCGTAGACGCGCTTCTCCTCCGAGGCCCAGACGATCTCGGGGTCGAGGAAGATGCGCGGCTCGCGGGCGTTCTCGTCCTTCGAGGTGTCGATGGTCACGACCCGCTTCGTCACGCCGATCTGGATCGCGGCGAGGCCGACGCCGGGGGCGTCGTACATGGTCTCCAACATGTCCTGGGCAAGCGTGCGGATCTCGTCGGTGACCGGGCCGACCGGCTCGGAGGGCAGGCGCAGGCGCGCGTCGGGGAGGATGACGAGGGGACGGATGGCCATGGCTTGGTCGGGGTGAAGGCGTCGGGGATGCGTTCGAATAGGGTGGGGCAGGGTGCCGGTCAAATGAGGGACCTGCGCTCTCTCTGCCCTCCCCCGCAACGGGGTAGGGCGACGGCTTCGCCGTCAGAACGCCGTGCGGCTGCGGATGGCGGCGGAGAGAGTGCCCTCGTCGAGATAGTCGAGCTCTCCGCCGACGGGGACGCCGTGGGCCAGCCGCGTGATCCGCCGGCCGAGATGGCTCATCGCCTCGGTGACGTAGTGGGCGGTGGTCTGGCCGTCGACGGTGGCGTTGAGCGCCAGGATCACCTCGGTGACGGCCGGGTCCGCCGCCCGCTCCACCAGACGGGCGATGGAGAGGTGCTCCGGCCGCACCCCGTCTAGGGCCGAGAGCACGCCGCCGAGCACGTGGTAGCGCGCCTGCACCGCGCCGGAGCGCTCCAGCGCCCAGAGGTCGGAGACGTCCTCGACCACGACGAGCAGGCTCCGGTCGCGGGCGGAGTCGCGACAGATGGTGCATGGATCGCAGGTGTCGACGTTGCCGCATTCCCGGCAGACGACGATGCGCTCGGCGGCGACCCGCATCGCCTCGCCGAGCGGCGCGAGCAGGGTGTCGCGCTTCTTGATGAGCTGCAGCGCGGCGCGTCGCGCCGAGCGCGGCCCGAGGCCGGGCATGCGGGCGAGGAGCTGGATCAGGCGCTCGATCTCGGGGCCGGCGACGGCTTGCGGCATGGGCGGGGGACTCGGGGGATGGGAGGCCGGAAACGCCTGCCATAGACCGTTGCCGGGCGGACGGGAAACGATCGCGGCGGCGAGGGACGTGTGCGCCGTGATCTTGGATATATTGTTCAGATCGTAGATTTCCAGGCGTCCGGAAGCGAGCTTTCAAGCAAGCGGCTGACAGATCCGGCGACCCGTCGCGTTGACGGACGGTCTCTCGATTGACGCCGCATCGTCATGAAGCTGCAACATCGCCCCCGAGAACGCGGAGAACCTGCGCGCGGCGGTCCTGAACGACTGCGCGGACGCGGTCTCGACGGAGCGGCGTCGTGCCGATGCGGCTTCCAACACGCGATCAGGGCCCTCGGGAGGGATCACGGTGAGCGATATCGGTGCGTACAATTCGGCCTGCGGCGCGGAGGCGATCGGCCTGCGCAACCTGAAGGCTGTCCACTGGAACCTCGAGGCGCCCGTCCTCTGCGAGGAGGCCCTGCGGCGCGGCGAGGCCCGGCTCGCCCGCGGTGGCGCCCTGGTGGCCACGACGGGCACGCATACCGGCCGCTCGCCGAAGGACAAGTTCGTGGTCCGCGACGCCGCGACCGAGAGCGAGGTCTGGTGGGAGAACAACGGCGCGATCACGCCGGACCAGTTCGAGACCCTGCTCCAGGACTTCCGCGCCCATGCCGAGGGCCGCGAGCTGTTCGCGCAGGATCTCTACGGCGGCGCCGACCCGGCGCACCGGGTGCGGGCGCGGGTGTTCACGGAGCTCGCCTGGCACTCGCTCTTCATCCGCAACCTGCTGATCCGGCCGGAGCGCGCGGAACTGGCCGGCTACGTGCCGGAGATGACGATCATCGACCTGCCGAGCTTCCAGGCAGACCCCGGCCGCCATGGCTGCCGCTCGAAGACCGTCATCGCCATGGACCTGACCCGGAAGATCGTCCTCATCGGCGGCTCGGCCTATGCCGGCGAGATGAAGAAGTCGGTCTTCACCTATCTCAACTACGCCCTGCCGAATGCCGGCGTCATGCCGATGCACTGCTCGGCCAACGCGGCGCTGGATGCGGAGGGCGCCTCGGCGATCTTCTTCGGGCTGTCCGGCACCGGCAAGACGACGCTCTCGAACGATTCCTCACGCCAGCTCATCGGCGACGACGAGCACGGCTGGGGGCCCGAGGGCATCTTCAACTTCGAGGGCGGCTGCTACGCCAAGACCATCCGCCTCTCGCGCAACGCCGAGCCGGAGATCTACGCCACCACCGAGCGCTTCGGCACGGTGATGGAGAACGTCGTCATCGATCCCGACACGCGGGTGCCGGACTTCGACGACGCCTCGCTCACCGAGAACACCCGCTGCGCCTACCCGCTCGACTTCATCGCCAATGCCAGCGCCACCGGCCGGGCGGGGCACCCGAAGAACATCGTCATGCTCACCTGCGACGCCTTCGGGGTGATGCCGCCGATCGCCAAGCTGACCGGTGCGGAGGCGATGTACCACTTCCTCTCCGGCTACACCGCCAAGGTCGCCGGCACGGAGCGCGGGCTCGCGGGCCCCGAGGCGACCTTCTCGACCTGCTTCGGCGCGCCCTTCATGCCGCGCCATCCAAGCGTCTACGGCAACCTGCTTCGCCGGCTCATCGCCGAGCACGGGGTCGATTGCTGGCTCGTCAACACGGGCTGGACGGGCGGCGGCGTCGGCACCGGACGGCGCATGCCGATCCGGGTGACGCGCCGTCTTCTCTCGGCGGCGCTCGACGGCTCGCTGGCGCAGGCGAGCTTCCGCAAGGACCCGTATTTCGGCTTCTCGGTGCCGACCGAGGTGCCCGGCGTCGAGACGCATGTGCTGCGGCCGGAGACGACCTGGGCGAGCCAGAGCCTCTTCGCGGAGACGGCGACACGCCTCGTCGGGATGTTCAAGGAGAACTTCCGCCGCTTCGAGGCCCACGTGGACGACGACGTGCGCGCCGCAGAGCCGAGCCGGGCGATCGCCGCCTGAGACGGATTTCGTGGACCACGGCCTCGGCGCTCCGATCCGTTCGGAGAGCTGAGGCGTAAACGGTCGAACCGCCCCACCCATCCCACCCGACCGTCTCCCCGGTGCGCGACTGCACCGGGAGGGCCCGAGACGCTCGATGCGAGGCAACCTCCCGTTTCGGACGATGTTTTCAAGACATCGTCCCGAGCAACAGGAGAATGCATGTCCGTATCGCGGCGCCGCGAGCAACGTCTGCTGGATACCAACGAGGTTGAGCTGGTGAACCGGTCGCGTCGGCCGGATCTCGGCAAGGAAGGGCATTCCGAGCTGTCGGAACTGCTCCGGCTGCTCCGCGAGCGGCGCGACCGGGCCCGTGACGTCTCCCGCCGGCAGCGCCGCGAGGTCCGCGGCAAGGCGGCGCCCTCCGGCGCCCGTCCCGCCGCGGACAACACCGGCACCCGCGAGAAGGCGGCGGTGCTCGCCGCGGCGGTGAAGCGCGTCAGCAAGGAGCAGGAGCGGCGCCGCAAGACGACCGCCACGAGCGCACGGCGGGCGCTCGCCATGAGGCGGGAAGCAGGCGATCCTGCCGCCGGCCGCCCGGCGACCCGCTCCGCCGGCGAGGGCATGCGCTCGATCCCGGACGAGACGCGGGCGCCCTCCGGCGCGCTCAACGAGGAAGGCCGGGAGATCGCGATGCGCCGCGGCGGCGGTCCGCGGTAGTGCCTCGCCGGGAGCCGATCGTCTCGGATCGGCTCCCGGCCGACGGGCTCAGAACGGCAGCTTCATGCCGGGGGGCAGAGGCAGGCCCTTGGTCAGCTCGGCCATGCGCTCCTGGGCGGCGGCCTCCGCCTTGCCACGGGCGTCGTTGACGGCGGCGACGATGAGGTCCTCGAGAATCTCCCGCTCCTCCGGCACCAGCAGGGACGGATCGACGGAGACGCTCCTCACGAGCCCCTTCGCCGTCATGGTCACGCCGACGGCGCCGCCGCCGGAGGCGCCGGAGACCTCGACGGTCTCGAGTTCGGTCTGCAGGCTCGCCATGCGCTCCTGCATGGCCTGGGCCTGCTTCATGATGCCCATCAGGTCGCGCATCGGGGTCTTGCCTCCTGGAGGAAACTCGCGAGGCCGATCTAGGCTGGCCGCTCGCTCGGCGCCACTGCCCGGCGGTCACGGCCGTGCCCTTCGGCACGCACGGCCGGAGTGCCGGTCAGTCGTCGGGCTGCTCTTCGGCCGGCGGCTCGGCGAGGGCACCCGGTGCCTCCTCGGTCTCGGCCGGCTCGGCGGCCTTGTCGCGCACGTCGACGATCTGCGCGCCGGGGAAGCGGGCCAGGACCTCGCGCACCAGAGGATGGCTCGCGGCGTTCTCCCGCCTTCCCTCCGCCGCGACCTGCGCGGCGCCGGCAAGCGTCGGCGCGCCCTCCTCCTTCGAGACCGTGATCACCCAGCGCCGGCCCGTCCAGGCATGCAGCGCGGTCGTGAGATCGTTGGGCAGGCTCTCCCGGCCGCCCTCGGCCAGCCGGAACTCGATGCGGCCGTCCTCGAAGCGCACGAGATGCACGTCCCGGCGGAGCGCCGACACGAGGCCGATCTCACGCTTCTCCTCCGCAAGGGCCACCACGTCCTCGAAGCGGGCGAGGCGGGGGCCGGTCTCCACCTCCGCCCGCGGAGTCATAGTGCGAGCCGGCGCCGGCATCGGCCGTTCCACCGGCACGGCGGCGAGAGCCGGTCCCGAGCGGGCCAAGGAAGCCGATGTGACTGGAGCGGGAGAGGGCGCCCGCTCGACCGCGGGTGCGGCCGGGGCCGAAAGCGCCTCGCCCTTCAGCTTCCGCAGGACCTCGTCCGGGGTGGGAAGGTCGGCCGCGTAGGCGAGGCGCACCAGCGCCATCTCCGCCGCCGCCAGCGGCCGGGGCGCGGCGGCGACTTCGGGGATCGCCTTGAGCAGAATTTGCCAGGCGCGAGACAGCGCCCGCACCGAGAGCTTTTGCGCAAAGTCGGCGCCCCGGCGGCGCTCGACCTCGGTCAGCGCCGTGTCGGCGCTCGCAGCCTCGGGCACCAGCTTCAGGCGGGTGACGAGGTGACCGAAGGCGGCGAGGTCCGAGAGCACCACGGCCGGGTCGGCGCCGGCCTCGTACTGGCTGCGCAATTCGGCGAAGGCGGCTGGCACATCGCCGCGCATCGCCGCCTCGAACAGATCGACGATCCGCGCCCGGTCGGCGAGGCCGAGCATGTCGCGCACGCCCTCGGCCGTGACCGCGCCGGCCCCGTGGGCGATGGCCTGATCGAGCAGTGAGAGCGCGTCGCGCACCGACCCTTCCGCCGCGCGCACGATGAAGGCGAGCGCCTCCGCCTCGACGGTGACGCTCTCGGCCCGGCAGATCTTCTCGAGATGCGCGGTCAGCGTGTCCGCCTCGACCCGCCGCAGGTCGAAGCGCTGGCAGCGGGAGAGGATCGTGACCGGGACCTTGCGGATCTCCGTCGTCGCGAACACGAACTTGGCGTGGGAGGGCGGCTCCTCGAGCGTCTTCAGGAAGGCGTTGAAGGCCTTCTCCGAGAGCATGTGGACCTCGTCCACGATGTAGACCTTGTAGCGGGCCGAGACCGGCGCGTAGCGGATGCCGTCGATGATCGCCCGCACGTCCTCGATGCCGGTATGCGAGGCGGCGTCCATCTCCAGCACGTCGAGATGGCGCGATTCCATGATCGCCTGGCAGTGGATGCCGAGCTCCGGCATCTCGATGGTCGGGCCGATGTCGGGCTGCCCGGCGAGCGCGTAGTTGAGGCCACGGGCGAGGATGCGGGCGGTCGTCGTCTTGCCGACGCCGCGCACGCCCGTGAGCATCCAGGCTTGCGGAATGCGGTTGGCGGAAAAGGCGTTGCCCAGCGTGCGCACCATGGCGCCCTGGCCGATCAGGTCGGCGAAGGTCTGCGGGCGATACTTGCGGGCGAGCACCCGGTAGGGCGAGGCCGCGGCCGGCGGGCTCGCGGGAAAGCCCGGAAGTCCCGGCTCGTCGTCGGGCGTGCCGGCTGTCGGGTCCATGCCGTCGCGGGGCTGTGAGGAGGGAGCGTCGATGTCGGGCAAGGCCGGGCATCGGGTGGGAGGCTGGACAAAGACCCGCTCGGTCTCGTTAGGGCTGCTTCCTTCCGGACCTGACCCGGTTGGCGAGTGAAACGTCCCTCGCCAACCTCCCGACGCCTATATGGCCGCGCCCCGTCCCGATGGCAAGGCGATCCCGCCGGCGCGCGCGCCTACTCGGCCTTGCGCTTGATGATGGCGAGCGTCTGCTGGTCGAGGTGGAGATCGAACTGCTTGCCGCTGGCGTCGATGGCGTCGTCGACCTCGATATGGCCGTCGTCGAGCTCGATCGTCTTCCACTTGGTGAAGCCCTCCTCCTTCAGCTTCGCCTCGACCTTCGCCTGCTGGTCGGGCGGCAGCTTCTCGTCCGCCCGGGCCGCGCCCGCGAGGCCGACGGCGAGCCCGAGGGCGAGAGCGGTGGTCGTGAAGCGCATGGCGGTCTCCTTTGGTTGTTGGCGGGCGATGAACGGAGGGCGCGGCGGCCGGTTCCGCGATTGTGCGGGCGGCGGGCGCCGCCTAGGCTGAGCCCGTGCGTCCGAGGTCTTCGCCTTCATGGTCATCCGCGTCGCCACCGTCGCCTTCGAGGGCATCGAGGCGCGGGCCGTCGACGTGCAGGTGCAGATCATCCCCGGCTCCGTCCACTTCAATGTGGTCGGCCTCCCCGACAAGGCGGTGGCGGAGTCCCGCGAGCGGGTGCGGGGGGCGCTGATCGCCTCGGGGCTGGCGCTGCCGGCCAAGCGCATCACCGTCAACCTCGCGCCGGCCGACCTGCCGAAGGAGGGTTCGCACTACGACCTGCCGATCGCGCTCGGCGTCATGGCGGCCATCGGCGCCCTGCCGGCGGACGCGCTCGCCGGATACTGCGTGCTCGGCGAGCTCGCCCTCGACGGCGCCATCACCGCGGTCAACGGCGTGCTGCCCGCCGCCATGGCCGCGAACGCCCGCGGCCTCGGGCTGATCTGCCCGGCCGCGACCGGACCGGAGGCGGCCTGGGCGGCTTCCGACCTCGACGTGCTGGCGCCGCGCTCGCTCATCCAGCTCGCCAACCACTTCAAGGGTAGCCAGGTGATGGCCCGGCCGCAGGCGGCGATCGCCTCTTCCGGTCCCGACATGCCGGACCTCTCCGACATCAAGGGACAGGAGGGCGCCAAGCGGGCGCTGGAGATCGCCGCGGCCGGCGGCCATAATCTCCTGATGAACGGGCCGCCCGGCGCCGGCAAGTCGATGCTCGCCGCGCGGCTCCCATCGATCCTGCCGCCGCTGGGGCCGCGCGAGCTTCTCGACGTCTCGATGATCCAGTCGGTCGCCGGCATCCTGAAGGAGGGCCGCCTCTCGAACCGGCGGCCCTTCCGCCAGCCGCACCACTCCGCCTCCATGGCCGCGCTGGTCGGTGGCGGGCTCAACGCCCGGCCCGGCGAGGTCTCGCTGGCCCATGGCGGCGTGCTGTTCCTCGACGAGCTGCCGGAGTTCAATCCGCAGACCCTCGACAGCCTGCGCCAGCCCATGGAAACCGGCGAGGTGATGATTGCGCGGGCGAACCACCGGGTCAGCTACCCGGCGCGCTTCCAGCTCGTCGCCGCCATGAACCCCTGCCGCTGCGGGCAGGCCCTGGAGCCGGGCTACGCCTGCCGCCGGGGGCCGAACGAGCGCTGCGTCGCCCAGTACGGCGCCCGCATCTCCGGCCCGCTCCTCGACCGCATCGACCTGCGCATCGAGGTGCCGGCGGTGACCGCCGCCGACCTCATCCTCCCACCGCCGGAGGAGGGCTCTCGCGAGGTCGCCGCCCGCGTGGCGCAGGCTCGCGCCCGGCAGACGGAGCGCTACGCGGGGAAGGGGCTCGCGGCCTCCGTCACCAACGCGACCTGCCCGGCGCCGGTGATCGAGGAGGCGGCGGCACCGGATGCCGAGGGCACCGCCCTGATCCGCAGCGCGGCGGAGACCATGCGGCTCTCGGCGCGGGGCTTCCACCGGACGCTCCGGGTCGCCAGGACGCTCGCCGACCTCGACGGAGAGGCGCGGGTGCGCCGCTCTCACCTCGCCGAGGCGCTCTCCTATCGCGGCCGGACGGAGCGCGCCGTCGCGGAGGGCGTGTAGGCGCTCACGCCGGGGCGCGGACGCCCTCGGAGAGCGCGTGGAGGAAGCTCGCGAGGCTGGCGCTGCGCAGCGCCTTGAAGGGGACGGCCCGTGCCTCGCAGTGGCGCTTCACCAGGCCCGTCGCCTCGTGGCTGACGCAGTCGACGGGAAACAGCACGAGATCGCTCTGCCCGACGAGACCGGCGAGCAGCGGCATCGCGTCCTCGATGCCGCCATCGTGGCTGAGCAGCCGGCCGCCAAGCTCCTCTGTCAGGCCGCGCAGCTTGGCGACGTGCCGGGGCCGGCCGCCGACATAGAGCAGGGTGCGGCCGGCGAGCGCGTCGCGGTCCGGAGCCGATGCGGCGGCCTCGTCCTCCGGCTCCGCGAGGAACGTTTCCAGGCCCGCAATCTCGGTTTCCAGGGCGCGGCGGCGGTCGGTCTCGGTGGCAAGCGCGGCGGAGAGGCGGGCGCTCGCCGCGCTCGACACCGCGAGCTTCTCCTCCAAGGCCTCGGCGTGAGCCTGCTCTCGGGCGAGACGGGCCCGGAGGCTGCGGATCGTCTCGGCCTCGGCGGGGAGCGGCTCGGCCGTCACGATCGCCGCCACGGACCGCTCGCGCTCGGCGCTGCGCTCGCGGGCGCTCAGCCCGTCGCGCTCCTCGCTGAGGGTGCGGATGCGCTCGCCCTGCGCGGCGATGGTCTCGTGGGCCTGCGCCAGATTCTCTTCGAGCTGGCGCAGGCGGCGGATGTCGGCCCGGTTCGACTGCCCGACGAGGTGCGAGAGCATGTGCACCTCGCCGAAGATGTCCTGGACCAGCGCCCAGTCCGTCGCCGGATGCGTCATCGCCGCCCAGTAGGCGCCGGGAATCGCGCCCCGCTCCAGGGATTCGCGCCAGAGCGCCCGCACCTCCGCCGCGGTGGTCGCCTGCTCGAAGCGCCGGATCTCCGCCCGGTGGCAGCGGTCGAGGGCCTTCTGCAAGAGCTTGCCACCACCATCCTTGCGGCCGGCAACGTGGACGACCTGCCCATGGAGATGGTGCTCGCTCATCCCGCGCGCGTTCGGGACCCCGAGCTTGGCGAGCAGGGAACGGGCCTCGGCCGTGGTCAGGCAGGTGCCCACGATCGAGCAGTGCAGGGTCTCGGCCAGCTCCCAGATGCGGTCGCGCTGGTTCCCGGCCGGCTCGACCGGCTTCGCGAAGGCCGGTTGCCCCCGGCCCGCCGCGAGCGCCCGCAGGGCAGGCCCCTCGAAATACGCGCTCTGCGTCACGTTCGCCCCGCCATCGCTATATCCAACGAGATATAGCCAACTTGGCCGAAGGCGCCCCCTTTGGCTAGAGGCGACATGGGGGCTTCGTCGCCTCGACGGGCCGGCGGTGCAGGGCTGCGCGCCGGATGAGCCGCACCCACGTGAACCGCCCGCCATGTGAACCGCCCACCACGTGAACTCTGGGCGCCGATCTCGATTGTCTTCGCTGGAGGCGGGCTGCGCGCCTCTCGCGGGCAGCCCGCGGGATCGAGATCGACGATTGCAGGCCCCGCCCCCGACCACCGCATCGAACCGGACCGCCGGACCACCCGCTCGCCCCGCTCTTAGGGGCCGGCGCCGCCGTTCTCATCGCGAAGCCGGGGCCGCGGAATGAGCCCCGGCCACGCCAGCGAGCCCGTCCGGCCGCTCATGCCGACGCATCTGGAGCGATTCGACTGGAGCGCGACGCCCCTCGGGCCCCGTGAGGCCTGGTCGCCCGCGCTGAGGACGACCCACGACCTCATGATGGCGACGCGCTTTCCCATGTGCGCCACCTGGGGACCTGCGCGAACGCTCCTCTACAACGAGGCCTACGCGCCGTTTCTCGGTACGCGCCATCCGGCCGCGCTCGGCCGGCCGATCGACGAGGTCTGGTTCGAGATCTGGGACGACATCCGCCCGCTGATCGAGCAGGCCATGGCCGGACAGCCGGTGCATCAGACCGACATGCACCTCGTCATGACCCGCAACGGCCGTCCGGAGGACACCTACTGGACCTTCTCCTACAGCCCGCTGCGCGACGGGGACGCCGTGGTCGGCTTCCTCAACGTGGCGATGGAGACGACCGAGGCCGTCGAGATGCGCCGCCACATGGCCAAGGAGAGCGCGCGCCTCCAGGACAGCGAGAGCCGCCTCCTCGCCCTCGTCACGGCGGGGGCCTACTCCCTCTACCGGATGAGCCCCGACTGGCAGGAGATGCGCCATCTCGACGGGCAGGGCGTCCTCAGGGACACGTTGAGCCCGAGCGTGCGCTGGCTGGACGTCTACATCGATGAGGCCGACCGGGCGACGGTCCTCGCCGCCGTCGCGGAGGCGATCGCCCGCGAGGACACGTTCGAGCTCGAGCATCGCGTGCGCCTGGCGGAAGGCGGCTTCGGCTGGGTGCTGTCCCGCGCCGTACCCATCCGCGACGGGGATGGGCGCGTCGTCGAGTGGTTCGGTGCCGCCACCGACATCACTGCCCGCCGCGCGGCCGAAGCGCGCCAGGACATGCTCAACCACGAGCTGAGCCACCGGCTCAAGAACTCCCTGGCGATCGTGCAGTCCATCGCGACGCAGACCCTGCGCAACGCCTCGGACCTCGCCAGCGCCCATCAGTCGCTGATGAGCCGTCTCGTCGCCCTCGGCCGGGCGCACGACGTGCTGCTGTCGGGCCAGACGAACAGCGCGCATCTGCGCGGCATCGCGGCCGGGGCCCTCGAGCTTCACGACGACGCGCAGGCACGCATCCGGGTCTCCGGACCGGATGTGGCCGTGGGACCGGTGCCGGCGCTCTACTTCACGCTGATGCTGCACGAGCTGGCCACCAACGCGGCCAAGTACGGCGCTCTGTCGGTGCCGGCGGGCTCCGTGGACGTGGTCTGGACGATCGACAGCCCGTCGCAGACGTTCCGGATGACCTGGACGGAGATGGATGGTCCGCCCGTGGCGCCCCCGACCCGCAAGGGGTTCGGGTCGCGGCTGATCGAGCGGGGTCTCGCCGGGACGGTCGACGGCGAGGTCGTATTCCGCTTCGAGCCGGGCGGCGTCGTCTGCTCGCTTACCGCGCCCCTGTCGGGCCTCGTGAAGGAAACCTGACCCGGCTCCGCGCCGGCTCGATCAGTTCGCCGGCTCTTCGGCGGACGTCTCGATCTTCTCCACGGGGGGCTCGGCGCTCGCCACGGCCTTGCGCTCCAGGAGCGGCTGGAGACGCTGGGCGAGCTCGTGGTCGAGATGACGCGCGTAGCCCGCCTTGAAGTAGCGGTTGCCGCTGCCCTGGCCGAAGAGCCGGTCGTGCGCCTGCACCATGGCGTCGACCTCGGGACGGCAGAGGAAGCCGATGACCCCGGCCGCCTGATACCACTCGCCCGCCCGGGCGTGGCGCATGGCGCCGGGGTTGGCCATCACCGTCTCCGCGAAGCAGTCGGTCGCGGCGCTGCGGAGGGGCGCCATCACGGCCTCCGCCTGTGCCTGGCTCGGCCGGGGGGCCGGCCGGGCCTCGGCGGTCAAGGGAAACGCGCAGAGAGCGACGAGACCGAGCAGCGATGCCTTCATCGGGGAGGTGCCTCGAACGGGTCCTAACCAGCCCGAGGCTTCTCGCCCGCGATTGCGTCGGGTTGAGGGCGATCCCGTGTCGGGCTCCGGGCCCGAGGCTCTCCGGCTCAGCCGCGGCGCTCGGCGTTCCAGTTGCCGCTGCAGCCGCCGGTGGCCTTCCAGGTTCCGGTGCCCATGCCGCTGCGGTCGAGGCGGCCGGTGACGTTGGCGCTGTCGGAGCCCCGCGAGATCGTGGCGCGCACCGCGCCATTTCCGGCAACGCGGCCGCTGATGTTGAAGTCGGCGCCGGGGTAGCGCGCCTCGCCCTTCTCGATCTTCACGCCGTAGCGGTAGGCCCGGTCGCAGGGACCCGAGGTGGTGATGACCTCGATGCTCCAGGTCCCGTCATAGGCGTCGCTCACGGCGACGGGCTTCCGGGCCGCCTCGGCGGCTCCGACGCCGGCGGCGAGGAGGAGGGCAGCGAGCGAGAGCGTGGACTTCATCGTGCGGAGGTTCCCTTCGGCATGGTTCGGCCGACGCCGGGGCGTCGGCTTGACTGTGCCGGAAACAGGCCGAGGCGCGGTTCGGTTGCGCACCCGGCGCGATCGGGACGGACGGAGACGCGCCGCGGGACGCGACCCCCCGGATCAGGCGGGCGTCGCCCGGCGCAGCGCGTCTTTGAGGAAGGCGAGGAGATCGCCGCCGGCGTGGAGGAAGCCTGTGACCCCGGCCGCGCGCAGGTCGTCGGCGAGCGCCGCCGGCCGGCCCGCGAGGTAGACCGTGCCGGCACCGGCCTCCGCCAGGGCCTTGGCGGTCTCCACGGCCTGCGTCTCGTAGAGCGCGTCCGAGGAGCAGATGCAGGCGAGGTCCGCGCCCGACTCCTTGAAGGCCGCCGCGGCCGCGGCCGGGTCGGCGAAGCCGTCGTTGCCGAGCGCCTCGATGCCGCCGGCCGCGAAGGCGTTGGCGGCGAAGGTCGCCCGCGCGTTGAAGGCGGGGATCGGCCCGAGATTGGCCAGGAAGACCTGCGGCCGCCGCCCGGTCCGGGCGAGCCAGGCGTCGGAGGCGTCGCGCAGGGCCTCGAAGGGCTCGGCCAGGCGCCCGGCGGGCAGGGCGTCGCAGGCGACCGCGGTGCCGGACCCGAAGCCGGGCGCGGCCTCGCCTGCGACGGGCGCCACGTCGAGCACCGTCACCGGCTTCTCGGCGAGGAAGGGGAACTCGGTGGCGCCGGTCAGCGCCTCGCGGCGGGTCGCGACGGCCTTGGCGCGGGCCTCGCGGAGCGCTCCGATCCGGCCCTGAAGCTTGCCGAGGCTGAGACTCGACACGATGCCGCCCTCGCGCTCGATCTCCTGGAAGGCGGCCCAGCCGGCCTCCGCCAGGGACTCGGTCAGCGCCTCGAAGCCGCCGGCACCTGCGGCGGGGTCGACGACCCGGAACAGGTTCGACTCCTCGAGGAGCACGATCTGGCTGTTGCGGGCGACGCGCCGGGCGAAGGCGTCCGGCAAGCCCAGCGGCTGCGTGTAGGGCTGGGCCAGCACGCTGTCGGCGCCACCGATCCCGGCCCCGAACGTCGCCATGGTGGCGCGCAGGATGTTCACGAACGGGTCGCGGCGGGTGGTGTTGCGCCAGGCGGTCTCGGCGTTGAGCCGCACGGGCTTCGGCTCCAGCCCGCAGGTGGCCTCGACACGCGCCCAGAGGCGGCGCAGCGCCCGGAACTTGGCGATGGTCAGGAACTCGTCGGCGTCGGCCACGAGGAGCAGGCTGATCGCGTCCCGCGCCCGGCCGAGATCGTGCCCGGCGGCCTCCAGGGCGCGCAGGTAGGCGACGCCGGTGGCGAGAACGGCGCCGAGCTCCAGCGCCTCGCCGGCGCCCGCCTCGTGATAGGGGCGACCGTCGGCGATCAGGGCGCGGCCGGCGAAGCCCTCGCCGTCGAGTTCCGTGAGCAGGGCGCCGAGGCGCGGCGCCAGCTCCGGCCAGGAGGCGCCGAGGCGGCCCGTTGCGGCGAGGAGCCCGATCGGGTCGATGCCGAGATCGAGGTCGAGAGCCGCGAGCGTGTCGCCCCGGCGCTTGGCGAGCGCCCGCAGGAGCGCCACCGCCTCCGGCGCTGCGCCGCCGGCGTCGAGCCGCAGGGCGATGAGGGGCAGCATCACGCCGTCGAGGGCCGCGTCCAGGTCCTCGACGCTCTTCGCGGCGAGGCCGTAGCCGCGGGCGGCGGGCGCCCCGGCGAAGACGAGGCTGAGCGCGTCGGCGCCGCCTTCGAGGTCGGCGAGCGCCAGGGCGGCGGCCTGGGCCGGATCCGGATGGTCGACCCGCTGCGCGACCCGCCAGGGCCCGCCCGCCCGCGTCGGCTGCGGCGCCGGTTCGGCGGCCTTGTCGTAGAGCGGCTCGATCCGCAGGCCCTCGCTCGTGCGGGAGACGAGGCGCTTCTCGAAGTCGGCGCCCTTGAGGACGCCCTCGACGAGGGCGAGCCAGCGCTCGCGGCCGGGCTGCTCGAACAGGTCGGCGAGCGGTCTGTCTTCCATCACGGTCGGCTCAAGGACATCCGGCGCCGCGCGGGGGCGGCTCGCCCGATGCCGTGGCACGCCCCGCCGAGCGTGGCAATCCGCCTATGGAACTGGATATCTCATCCAAGGATGATCAGGCCGGCGAAGCCCAGCGAGCCGACGATGATCCGCCACCAGGCGAACAGCCAGAAGCCGTGGCGGGAGACGTAGTCGAGCACCGTGCGCACCACGAACAGCGCCGAGAAAAACGCCACCACGAAGCCGATGGCGATGAGGCCGAAGTCGCTGGAGGTGAGGTTCTTGTAGTTGTCGAGGAGGTCCTTGGCGAAGGCGCCGGCCATGGTCGGGATCGCGAGGTAGAACGAGAACTCGGTGGCCGAGCGCTTGTCGGCGCCCATCAGCATCGCGCCGACGATGGTGGCGCCGGAGCGCGAGACGCCGGGGATCATGGCGATGCATTGGAAGAGGCCGATCTTCAGGTCCATCGGCAGGGTGAAGTCGTAGACGTCGGTCTTCTTCACCTCGAGCTCGGTCTCGTCGAGGACGAGGAGCACGAGGCCGCCGGCTACCAGCGTCGCACAGACGATCCACGGGTTGAACAGGTACGCCTTGATCAGCTTCGAGAAGAGGCCGCCGACGATCGCCGCCGGCAGGAAGGCGATGAGGATGCCGAACACGAAGCGCCGCGCCTTCGGGTCCCGGGGGGCCGCCAGCGCCACGCCGAGGAGGCGCCGGAAGTAGACGGCGAGGATCGCCAGGATCGCGCCGAGCTGGATCAGCACCTCGAAGGTGTTGTTGGGCGAGTGGAACCCGATGAAGTGCCCGACGAGGAGCTGGTGGCCCGTCGAGGAGACGGGGATGAACTCCGTCGCCCCTTCGACAAGGGCAAGCAGGACCGCCTTAGCGATGCCCATCGCATCCATCATCGCGCCGCTTCCTCGCTTCGTTCGGTGTCGGGGACGGCCGGTCGTCCGGCGCGCGGGATCTCGATGACCCTTCGCCGGTCATGGTTGACGGGCCGTTACCGGGTTTGCGCGCCGCGTGTTAATGAGGCGGCAACGATCGGGCAATAACGGTTCATCCTCGGCCCGTTCGCGAAATCCGGGGTCTTTTCGCGCCCGTCCACCCGCCGCTCCCCGTCCGTCCGACCAGGGCCTCGATGGCGACGCTCTTCCACTTTCCCTTCTGCGCCAACTCGCGCTTCATCCGTCTCGTGCTCGCCGAGATGGGCATGGAGCCCGAGCTGATCGAGGAACGTCCCTGGGACCGGCGGGACGAGTTCCTGATCCTGAACCCCGCCGGGACGACCCCGGTGCTCGTGGAGCAGGGCGGGCTCGTGGTGCCCGGCGCCGGGCTCATCGCCGAGTATCTCGACGAGACGCGGGGGCTCGGTCTCTCCGGCCGCCGCCTCCTGCCGGAGGCGACGGCCGACCGCGTCGAGGTGCGGCGCCTGCTCGACTGGTTCCTGGTGAAGTTCGAGAGCGAGGTGACGGGCTACCTCGTCACCGAGAAGATCTCGAAGCGCTTCATGACGAGCGCCGAGGGCGGCGGCCCGCCGGACATGAACGCGATCCGCGCGGCGCGGATCAACGTGGGCTACCATCTCAAGTACATTGGCTACCTGATCGCCCGGCGCCGCTGGATCGCGGGCGACCATCTGACCTATGCCGACCTCGCCGCGGCCGCCCATCTGAGCTGCGTCGACTATCTCGGTGACGTGCCGTGGGACGAGGACGAGATCGCGAGGGACTGGTACGCGCGGGTGAAGTCGCGCCCGTCCTTCCGCGCGCTCCTCGCGGACCGGGTGCCGGGCATGGCGCCGGCCGACCACTACGCGAATCTCGACTTCTGAGCCGCCCCGCCGCCTTCGAGGGCGCTGCGCTCCGGCAGGCCGTCGAGACGCGTGCCAAGAAACTCGGCTTCGATCTGATCCGTGTCGCACGCCCCGATTCGGTGCCCGGCCTCCCGGATCGCCTCTCGGCGTGGCTCGAGGCCGGCGACCATGGCGGCATGGTCTGGATGGAGGAGCGGGCGGACCAGAGAAGCAGCCCCGTCAACCTCTGGCCGGAGGTGCGCAGCGTCCTTGTGCTTGGCATGAACTACGGGCCCGAAGAGGACCCGCTCGCCGTCCTCGCGATGCGTGACCGCGCCGCCATAGCGGCCTACGCGCAGCGGCGCGACTATCACGAGGTTTTGAAGGGCAAGCTCAAGGAGCTCGGCGGCTACCTCTCCGCCAAGGGCGCCTGCCGGGTGAAGGTGTTCGTGGACACAGCCCCGGTCATGGAGAAGCCGCTCGCCCAGGCCGCCGGCCTCGGCTGGCAGGGCAAGCACACGGTGCTGGTCTCGCGCAGCCACGGCAACTGGCTGCTGCTCGGGGCGATCTACACCTCGGCGGATCTCGCGCCCGACGCGGCCGAGGGCGACCATTGCGGCTCCTGCCGCCGCTGCCTCGACGCCTGCCCGACGAACGCCTTCCCGGCACCCTACCGCCTCGATGCCCGCCGCTGCATCGCCTACCTGACCATCGAGCACGAGGGGCCGATCCCCGAGGAGTTCCGGGAGGCGATCGGCAACCGCGTGTTCGGCTGCGACGATTGCCTCGCCGTCTGCCCCTGGAACCGCTTCGCGAAGACGGCGAGCGAGGCGCGGCTCGCCGCGCACGGACACCTCGCGGCCCCGAAGCTCGCTGAACTCGCCCGGCTCGACGAGGCCGCCTTCCGGACGGCCTTCGCTGGCACGCCGGTGAAGCGAACGGGCCGCGACCGCTTCCTCCGCAACGTGCTCATCGCCGTCGGCAACTCGGGACGCCCGGAACTCGCCGGGGAGGCGGTGCGGGCGCTCTCGGACGATTCGCCGCTGGTGCGGGGCATGGCGGTCTGGGCCTGCGGGCGCCTGCTGCCGTCCTCCGAGATCGCCGCGCTCCGGGCGCGTCACGGGGCAGCGGAGGCCGACCCGCATGTGCTAGCGGAGTGGAGCGCGGCGCTGGCGCCGCCGGAGAAGCGATCCGCATGAACCTGTTCGTCTTCGGCCTCGGCTTCAGCGGCCGCGCCTTCGCGGAGCGCGTGCGCGGACGCTTCGGGACGATCCGCGCGACCGTCACCGAGACGGCCCGGGCCGAGGCCATCGAGGCCGAGACCGGGTTCGCCATGCGCGCCTTCGGTCCGGAGGCGGACGATCCGCGCATCGCGGAAGACCTTGCCGACAGCGACGCGCTCCTCGTCGCGGCGCCGCCGGGGCCGGGGGGCGACACCGTGCTCGCCCGCTATGCCGACGCCGTTGCCGGCAGCCGCATCGCCTGGATCGGCTACCTCTCGACCATCGGCGTCTACGGCGACCACGGCGGCGCCTGGATCGACGAGACGACGCCGGCCACCCCGAAGAGTGCCCGCTCGAAGGAGCGCCTCGCCGTCGAGGAGGCGTGGCTCTCGCTCGGCGCCCGCTCCGGCAAGGCTGTGCAGATGTTCCGGCTGTCGGGCATCTACGGGCCGGGGCGCAGCCCGATCACCAAGCTGCGCGAGGGCCGCTCCCAGCGCATCGTCAAGCAGGGGCAGGTCTTCAACCGCATCCACGTCGCGGACATCGCGGCGACGCTCGAAGCCTCTCTCGACCGGCCTCGGCCGGGGGCGGTCTACAACGTCACCGACGACGAGCCGGCACCGCCCCAGACCGTGATCGAGCACGCCGCCCGGCTCACCGGCCTGCCGCTGCCGCCGGAGGTCGATTTCGAGACGGCCGACCTGAGCCCGATGGCGCGCAGCTTCTACGGCGAGAACAAGCGCGTGCGGAACCGCCTGATCCGGGAGGAGCTGGGCGTGAGCCTCGCCTACCCGACCTACCGCGAGGGGCTGGCGATTCTGGCCGGAGAGGCCTGATCAGGCGTTCGCGGCGGGCTGCAGCGGCGCCTTCTCCCGCGGCGACAGGCCCGAGGCCGAGAGCGCCCGGAACAGGGCCCTGCGGAACAGGCGCGGGCGCTCCACGAGGAGCGCGGCGGCCCAGGAGAAGACTTCCGCGACGGCAAGCGCCACGAGCAGCGTCGCGGTGTCCCCGGCCACGCCCGGCATCAGGCTGAGATGGGCGCGCAGGGAGAAGACCAGCGTCATCACCGGCACGTGGATGACGTAGAGCGTGTAGGAGAAGCCAGCTGCCGGCGCCGCCCCGGCGAAGGCGCGGGAGCCCAAACCCTCTCCGGTGGCGAGCCGCAGCAGCAGCAGCGCCAGCGGCAGGCCGAGCGCCGCCTGATAGGCGAGGAAGCCGCGCCCCTCGCTCATGGCGTCGATGAAGCCGGGATCGCCGACGAAGGCGACGGGCGCCAGCATCGCGGCGACGACGAGCGGCGGCAGCCAGGGGGCCGAGGCCAGCGCCCGCAGCCGCTGGTTGCCGCCCCAATAGGCCGCCGCCGCGCCCGCCGCGAACAGGCAGAGGGATTGCAGGTAGAAGAAGCGGCCCGCCGTCACGCTCACCAGCGCCAGCACCGCGATGCCGCCGAGCACCCGCCAGAGCGGCCGCCCGACGAGGGCAAGCGTCGCGAAGGCGGCCACCGCGTAGAGGTAGACCTCCTGGCGCAGCGACCACAGCGCCCGGTCGACGACGAAGGTGGCGTCGCCCGGTGCGAAGGTCAGCGTCAGCCCCCGCAGGAAGGCGACGAGGTCGAGCCGGTAGGGCTCGCCGGTCTTGGTCAGCAGGCTCAGTCCGTTCTGCCCGAGCCAGCCGACGGCGAAGGTGACGAGGATGGCGAGCGCCAGCGGCGGCCAGATCCGCGCGAGGCGATGCACGGCGTAGGGCAGGCCGAAGCGCGTGCCCTCGCTCGCCACGAGCCGCTGGAGGCTGGTGGCGATGACGAAGCCGGAGAGCGAGAAGAACACCATCACCGAGAGGCGGCCGAACCACTCCGCGGCGGCCGCGCCGGGGCTGTGGACGGGGAAGTAGGCCATGGCGAGCCCGTGGGTGACGATCACGACCTGCGCGGCGAGCGCGCGGACGCCGTCGAGGGCCTCGTACCGATAGCCGCTCCGATCGCCGCTCATGGCGCGTCTCCCCGAACTTGCGGGGCCGCGCGGACGGTCGCGGACCTGCGGGCGACGACCTGCCCGCCGATTGGGGCGGCAGCGCGACGCATCCTCCCGCTTAAGGCGTTGGGGGCATTGCGATCAATGCCGCGCGCCATAAGGCGCGCCGGCGTGTCGCCGGAGTCACGGGGGGATCAGGCCGCGCGGCGGTTCGCGGCGGGTCCGAAATGCCCGAGGTAGCGCGCGGCGATGGCCTCGACCGGCAGGACCACGAACACGTCCGTCGTGCCGAACTGGTGGTCGACCACGGCGCCGTCTCCGAAGGTCGCGCCGACCCGCAGGTAGCCCTTGAGGAGCGGCGGCAGCGCCTGGAGCGCGGCCTTCGGGTCGATCGCCTCCGGCGCCAGCCGGTCCATGGCCACGAAGCGCTCCGGCAGGGCGCGGGCCCGCCAGGACTCGGCCGCGCGGGCGTGGTGGTGGAGGAAGCTGAGGGGCAGGGCCAGCCGGTCGGGGTCGGTGCCCTCGAGGCTCGCGCAGCCGATCAGCGCGTCGATGCGGTGGTGGAGCACGTAGGCGTAGATGCCGGCCCAGAGCAGCTCGACGGTGCGCTTGGTGCGGTAGGGCTTGAGCACGCAGGAGCGGCCGAGCTCCAGGAAGCGCTTGCCCGGATTCGCCGCGAGCACCGGCCCGATCTCGTACTCGCCGGCGCTGTAGAAGCCGAAATGGCGCTCGGCCACGTCCTGCCGCAGCAGGCGATAGGTGCCGACGACCTTCGGCCGAGGCTTGCGGAAGGGCTTCGCCTCCGTTGCCGCGTGGTCGATGACGAGCAGGTGGTCGCAGACCGCGTCGTACTCGTCGACGTCCCGGCGCGAGAGCATGCCGAGCCCCGACGAGATCGCCGACATCTCCTCGTAGAACACCTGGAAGCGCAGGCGCTGCGCCCGGCGCACCTCGGAGCGGCGGGTGGCGAGACGCACCTCGAGATTGCCGATGCGACCGAGGCTCGGGGCGAGGCCGGGACTGCCCAACGGCTCGCGCAGCCGGTCGCGGAAGCGGATGGCGGTGGCGCCGGGCGGCACTAGGCTGCGGCCAGCGAGACCCGGAATACCGACCTCGGCGCCCTTGCGCTTCAGCTTGGCGATCGGCGCGTTGACGCCGCGCTCCCAGCCGCTGAGCCAGGCGGCGGACGCGCCGCGGGCGAAATTGGCGACCATCTCGTCCCGTCCCCGCACGGGTAAGCCGGCAGGCTCCCCAGGAACCCGGCTCCGCGCAGCGTGACAACACCACGGGGCGGGCACGCTTTTATGACAGGGGGATGCGTTGCCCGGCAATCACTTGGCCGGGCAACGAAACGCTTCGGCGTGTATGGTGCCGGCTAAATGGTCAGACGAACTGGCTGAGGCCGGGCACGGAACCGACGATCGGGCCCATCACGTCCTCGCCGGCCTTCTCGCGCCCGTAGGCGAACAATTCTTGCCCGAGCGGCTGCATCTGGCCCATCGGAACGCCGGCCGACATCAGCTTCTGGCCGAGCGCCATGACGCCACCGCCCATCATGCCGCCGAGCATGCCCATGAGGCCGCCCCCGCCCTCGCCGGCGTTCGACTCGGCGATCAGCGATTCGGAGCCCGGCATGGCGGCGAGAAGCTGGCTGACCTCGGTCGCCGGGCCCTCCTTCTGGAGGAAGGCGAGGATGTGGCCGATGGCCGTCTGCGCCGTTCCCGCGTCGAGCCCGGTGCGGTTGGTGACGCGGGCGATCAGTTCTTCCATCGGTGGCGCTCCTGGCCTGAAACGATGCCTGTCCATCGGGCCTCGGAGCGGCGAAATCAAGCGCGCCGCCGGCTGGCAAAGCGGCGCGGGGGCGGCCATAACCGGTGCCGGTTCGCAGCGGAGGCGGCGCGATGTCGGGCGACGGAATCCTGGTCGGGAAGGGCGCGGGTTCGGGCGGCAAGGCCGAGACCCTGCTCCTGAGGCTCGCGAACCGGCACGGCCTGGTGGCGGGCGCCACCGGCACCGGCAAGACCGTGACCCTCCAGGTGATGGCGGAGGGCTTCTCCAACGCGGGCGTCCCGGTCTTCGCCGCCGACATCAAGGGCGACCTCTCCGGGCTCGCGGCGGCGGGGGAATCGAAGCCGGTCTTCGTGAAGCGCGCCGAGGAGCTTGGGCTGACCTACGAGCCCGACCGCTTCCCGGTCGTGTTCTGGGACCTGTTCGGCGAGCAGGGCCACCCGATCCGCTGCACGGTGACGGAGATGGGGCCGCTGCTGCTCGCCCGCCTCCTCGAACTCAACGACACCCAGGAGGGCGTGCTCAACATCGCCTTCCGGCTCGCCGACGAGAACCAGTGGCCGCTCATCGATCTCAAGGACCTGCGGGCGCTGCTGACCTTCTGCGCGGAGAACCTCAAGGAGGTCTCGGGGAAGTACGGCAACGTCTCGGGCGCCAGCGTCGGCGCCATCCAGCGCCAGCTCCTGATGCTGGAGAACCAGGGCGCGGACCGGTTCTTCGGGGAGCCGGCGCTGAACCTCGACGACTTCATGCGCACGGACCGCGAGGGGCGGGGCATCGTCAACATCCTCGCCGCCGACAAGCTCATGCAGAAGCCGCGGCTCTACGCCTCGTTCCTGCTCTGGATGCTCTCCGAGCTGTTCGAGCACCTCCCCGAAGTGGGCGATCTCGAAAAGCCGAAGCTGGTGTTCTTCTTCGACGAGGCGCATCTGCTCTTCGACGACGCGCCGAAGGCGCTGCTCGACGCGGTCGAGCAGGTGGTGCGCCTGATCCGCTCGAAGGGCGTCGGCGTCTACTTCGTCACCCAGAACCCCCTCGACGTGCCGGAGACCGTGCTCGGCCAGCTCGGCAACCGGGTGCAGCATGCGCTGCGCGCCTTCACCCCCCGCGACCAGCGGGCGGTGAGGGCCGCCGCCGAGACCTTCCGCCAGAACCCCGGCTTCGACGTCGCCAAGGCCATCACCGAGCTCGGCGTCGGCGAGGCGCTGGTGAGCTTCCTGGAGCCCAAGGGCACGCCCTCGGTGGTGGAACGCGCCCTGATCGCGCCGCCGACCGCCCGCGTCGGGCCGCTGACCCCGGCCGAGCGGGCCGAGCTGATCGCGAAGAGCCCGCTCCGGGGCAAGTACGACGAGGCCGTCGACAACGAGAGCGCCTACGAGATCCTAGCCAAGCGCAAGGGCCTCGATACCGCGCCGGCCGAGGCCGCGCAGCAGAGCGAGGGCGGCCTCGGCGGGCTCCTCGGCAATCTCGGCGGGATGCTAGGCGGCGTGCTCGGCACCGGCGCGCCGCCGGCCAAGGGCGGACGGCGCCCGCCCAAGAGCCTTGCCGAGCAGGTCGTGTCGAGCGCGGCCCGCTCCATGGCCCGCTCGGTCGGCACCCAGGTCGGCAACGCCATCCTGCGCAACGTCCTCGGCGGGCTGATGAAGCGGTGAGGGCGTCCTGCCGTTGACAAATCTGCGTTTCGCAGACTATCCACCCGGCTTCGCGCGGGCTCTCCGAGTCCTGCGCGCTTCGCGTTCGCGCCGCTCTCAAGCCGGCCGGATGACATCAAACAAGAAGCCGGTCCAGGGGCGGGCAACCGTTCCGGAGGCCGTTCGAGAACACGAGAGAGAACGATGTTCGCAGTCATCAAGACCGGCGGCAAGCAGTACCGCGTCGCCGCCAACGACACCATCACGATTGCCACCCTCGAGGGCGAGGCCGGCTCGGCCGTGACCTTCGGGGACGTCCTGCTCTTCACGGACGGCGACGCCACCCAGGTCGGCGCCCCGCTCCTGTCGGGCATCACCGTCACCGGCGAGATCGTCGGCCACGGCCGCGACAAGAAGGTCATCGCCTTCAAGAAGCGCCGCCGGCAGAACTCCCGCCGCAAGCGCGGCCACCGCCAGCACCACACCGTGGTGCGCATCACCGAGATCAGCGCGGGCGGCAAGTCGTCCAAGGCTTCCGAGCGCAAGGCGAAGGCTCCCAAGGCCGAGCCTGCCGCCGCCGAGGCCTGAGGCCGCCACCCCGACGCATCTGAGAATTCTGGAGAGATTCGATGGCACACAAGAAGGCAGGCGGCTCGTCCCGCAACGGCCGCGACTCCGAAGGCCGGCGCCTCGGCGTCAAGAAGTTCGGCTCGGAGGCCGTGATTCCGGGCAACATCATCGTGCGTCAGCGCGGCACCAAATGGCACCCCGGCGCCAATGTCGGCATGGGCAAGGACCACACGCTCTTCGCCCTCGTCGAGGGGCGCGTGTCCTTCGGCCAGCGTCGCGGCCGCGCCTTCGTGGCTGTGGTACCGACGCAGGAAGCAGCGGAGTAACGGCGGGCGCCTGACAGGCGAAGCGAGCGTCCCGCCGGTGTCCCATCGACACCCGGCGAACGACGCCCGACACGCCCGAAAGGCGAGCGATCGGACGGATGCCGGGGGAGGATGGGACGCCATCCTCCCCTTCGTCGTCTCCGGTGCCTCGCAGGGCGAGGCCACCAGGAACGGAGCGGTGTCCATGTTCCCCGATCTAACCCGTGACGACGTCTTCCGGATCGAGACCGCCCGGCTCTGGCTGCGCTGGCCCTGCGCCCGCGATGCCGAGGCCATCGCGACGCTCGCTGGCGACCCGGCCGTGGCCGGCATGACCGCGGCGATCCCGCTGCCCCTCGACCGGGGGACGGTCGACGCGTTCGTGATCCGCAACCGCCGGGAGAATGCCGAGGGCCGGGCACTCGTCCTGGCGCTCAGCCTGCGCGAGGCGCCGCAGGGCCTCGTCGGGCTCGTGGCGATCGCGCCCGATGCCGAGGCCGCCGGGCCGCATCTCGGTTACTGGCTCGGGCGCCCCCATTGGGGACGCGGGCTGATGCGCGAGGCGGCCGGCGCCATGGTCGAGGCCTACTTCGCCTATGCGCGAGGCGCGGTGCTCACCTCCGCCGCGCTCGTCGAGAACCCCGCCTCGCGGCGCGTGCTGGAGGGCTGCGGCTTCACCTGGCAGTGGCGCGGCGAGCGTCCGTTCCCGGCCCGTGGCGGTCCGAGGCTCTGCGACCTGTTCCGTCAGGACCGGGCCGCCTGGCTCGCGCGGCGCCATGGTGCCGGTTGCGGCGCCGACGTCTTCGACGGCATCGTGCGGGCGGCCTGAGAGGGAGCGATGAACGGAAGGCGCCTGACGATCCCGATCCTCGTCGCGGCCGGCATATCGCTCGCCGCGGCGGCCGTGCTCGGCTGGCCGCCCGGGGAGGGCGGTGCGCCGGCGCCCGCCGCGCGGAGCACGCCTGCGCCCGCGACGGCGGCGGCGCGGAGCCCGAGCCTCTACTGCGAGTTCTATAACGTCACTGGCCGGACCCCGAAGGTGGGCTTCTCCTTCGCCGTGGAGCACGAGGATGCGGGGGCCGCCTACGCCCAGATCTTCCGCCGGGAGATGAGTGGCGAGCAGACGGATCTCGAAGGCGCGGACCGGCCGCTCTGGGCCTTCGACGAATCGGACGATCCGGCGACCCTGCACTCGCCGGACGGCGCCATCCAGATCAACCTCTATGGCGACCGCCCGAAGCCGGGCTCGCACTGGTTCGAGGCGGGCCTGCGCAGCGTCCAGTATCTCAACCGCGAAGGAAAATGCCGGCGCAGCGCCGCCTGATCCTTCGATTGAACAGTCCTTTCCCGCGCCGGGCCGGCAGAGGCTCCGGCGCGCAGTGTCCGAGCGAGACGTCCCGTGAAGTTCCTCGACGAAGCCAAGGTCTACATCCGCTCCGGTGACGGCGGCGCGGGCTGCGTCTCGTTCCGGCGGGAGAAGTTCATCGAGTTCGGCGGCCCGAACGGCGGCGACGGGGGGCGCGGCGGCGACGTCTGGGCCGAGTGCGTCGAGGGGCTCAACACCCTCATCGACTACCGCTACCAGCAGCATTTCAAGGCCCGCAAGGGCGAGCACGGCATGGGCTCCAACTGCCACGGCGCCAAGGGCGCGGACGTGGTGCTGAAGGTGCCCGCCGGCACCGAGATCCTGGCCGAGGACGGAGAGACGCTGGTCGCCGACATGACCGAGATCGGCCAGCGGGTGCGCCTCGCCAAGGGCGGCAACGGCGGCTTCGGCAACGCCTACTTCACCACCTCGACGAACCGCGCGCCGAAACACGCCAACCCCGGCCTCGAAGGCCAGGAGATGTGGCTGTGGCTGCGCCTGAAGCTCATCGCCGATGCCGGGCTCGTCGGCTTGCCGAACGCCGGCAAGTCGACCTTCCTCGCCACCGTGACGGCGGCGAAGCCCAAGATCGCCGACTATCCGTTCACGACCCTGCACCCCGGCCTCGGCGTGGTGCGCTCCGATTCCCGCGAGTTCGTGCTCGCCGACATTCCCGGCCTGATCGAGGGGGCGCACGAGGGCGTCGGCCTGGGTGACAAGTTCCTCGCCCATGTCGAGCGCTGCCGGGTGCTGCTGCATCTCGTGGAGGGCACGAGCGAGCATGCCGGCAAGGCCTACAAGCTCGTGCGTGGGGAAATCGAGGCCTACGGCAACGGTCTGGCGGACAAGCCGGAGATCGTCGCGCTCTCGAAGGCCGACGCGCTCGATGCCGACACCCTGAAGACGCAGGTCGCCCGCCTGAAGCGCGCCGCCGGGCGCACGCCCCTGGTGCTCTCCTCCGCCTCCGGCCGCGGCGTGCCGGAGGCGCTGCGCGCGATCCTGGCCGAGATCGAGCAGGGGCGGGTCGAGGAGGCCGAGCAGGCGCCGGCCCCGGCCTGGCAGCCCTAGCGGCCGGCTCCGGAGGCTATCCCTGCCTCATCATGGCGAGCAAGGCGTGGAAGACGGTGGCGCCGCCGATCGGGGCCACGAGCAGGAGCAGCAGGTTCGCGCCGATGATCCATAGGAGCACGGACTCCTGCCGCTTCGTCAGCCGGGGCTTGCGGGGCGGCTCCCAGGACGGCTTCCATCCTCCTTCGACGAACATCGACGCCTCCTGTCACCTGCGAGCAGGTGGACATAGCGGCCTCGGTCGGTCGGACGAGGAGGAGCCGCCCGTCGAGAGCGCGACGCATCCCGCGGCGGCGGCGCTGTTCAAAGCCGCCGACTTCGTTCACACGGACACCGTCTCCGACCGCACCGCTCGCCGATGACCCCGAACCTCCAGGATTTCCGCCGCATCGTCATCAAGGTCGGCTCCGCGCTTCTCGTGGACCGGGGCCGCGGGCGGCTGCGCCACGCCTGGCTCGCGGCGCTCGCCGAGGATATCGCCGACCTTCACGCGCGGGGCGCGGACGTGCTCGTGGTCTCCTCCGGCAGCATCGCGCTCGGGCGCACGGTGCTCGGCCTACCGCCGGGGGCGCTGCGGCTCGAGGAGAGCCAGGCCTCGGCCTCGGTCGGGCAGATCGCGCTCGCCCGCCACTGGGCGGAGGCGCTCGGCCATCACGGCATCGTCGCCGGGCAGATTCTCGTCACGCCCCGCGACACCGAGGAGCGCCGCCGCTACCTCAACGCCCGCGCCACCGTGCTGAAGCTCCTCGACGTGCGCGCCGTCCCCGTGGTCAACGAGAACGACACGGTGGCCACCAGCGAGATCCGCTACGGCGACAACGACCGCCTCGCCGCCCGCGTCGCCACGATGATCGGCGCCGAGGTGCTGGTGCTGTTCTCCGACATCGACGGGCTCTACACCGCGCCTCCGCATCAGGACCCGGACGCCCGGCACCTGCCCGTCGTCGAGCGGGTGACGCCGGAGATCGAGGCGATGGCCGGCGGCCCCGCCTCGGAGCTGTCGCGCGGGGGCATGCGCACCAAGATCGAGGCCGCCAAGATCGCCGCCGGCGGCGGCACCCACATGATCATCGCCGACGGGCGCGAGAAGAACCCACTCCGGGCGATCCAGCAGGGCGGGCGCTGCAGCTGGTTTCTCTCTGGCTCGACGCCGACCGCTGCCCGCAAGACCTGGATCGCCGGCTCCTTGGAGCCCCGCGGCAGTCTCGTCATCGACGACGGCGCCGCCCGCGCCCTCCAGGGCGGCGCGAGTCTGCTGCCGGTCGGCGTGCGCGCCATCGAGGGCAGCTTCGGGCGCGGCGACGCGGTGCTGATCCGCAGCCTCGCCGGCCGCCCCCTCGGCCGGGGACTGGTCGCCTATGACAGCACCGAGGCGGCACTCATCATCGGCCAGCCGAGCGCACGGATCGCCGAGCTCCTCACCCATCCCGGCCGCTCGGAGATGGTGCACCGGGACGACCTCGCCCTGTTCGCGGAGTAGGCCCGGCACAAACGGCGGCTCAACCGAGGCGCGCATCGTCCGGGGAGACTTGCGCGCGCCACGCTTGTCTCGCCGCCGGAACGGGCGCACATACGCCGGCATCATCTTGCAGATTGCCGACCGCCCTCGTGACCCGGTCCGATCGAGGAACCCGCCCGTGCCCGTCCTCAACCTGCGCTCGAACGACGCCGATCCCGACGATCTCGATACGCTGATGCGCGACATCGGCCGGCGCGCCCGCAAGGCCGCCCGCGCCATGGCGCTCGCCTCCGCCGAGACCAAGGATACGGCGCTGAGGGCGGTGGCCGAGCGCATCCGCGCGAGCGCCGCCGCGATCCTGCGGGAGAACGCCCGCGACGTCTCCGCGGCGAAGGCGGCCGGTCAGACCAGCGCGCTCATCGATCGGCTCACCCTCGACGAGGCGCGGCTCTCGGGCATCGCCGACGCGGTGGAGAAGATCGGCGCGCTGCCCGATCCGGTCGGCCGGCAGATCGCCGCCTTCGAGCGCCCGAACGGGCTGCTGATCGAACGCGTGGCGGTGCCGCTCGGCGTCGTCGGCGTCATCTTCGAGAGCCGCCCGAACGTGACGGCGGATGCCGGCGCCCTCTGCCTCAAGGCCGGCAACGCCGCGATCCTGCGGGCGGGCTCGGACAGCTTCCGCACGGCGCTCGCCATCGCCGCCGCCATGGGCGAGGGCCTGGCCTCCGCCGGGCTCCCCGCCGACGCGGTTCAGCTCGTGCCGACCCGCGACCGCGCGGCGGTGGGGCTGATGCTCGCCGGCCTCGACGGCTGCGTCGACGTGATCGTGCCCCGCGGCGGCCGCAGCCTCGTGGAGCGGGTCCAGGCCGAGGCGAAGGTGCCGGTCTTCGCCCATCTCGACGGCATCTGCCACGTCTACGTCGCGAAGGCCGCCGACCTCGACATGGCCCGCACGCTCCTCCTCAACAGCAAGCTGCGCCGCACCGGCATCTGCGGCGCCGCCGAGACGCTGCTCGTCGATCGCGCCTGCGCCGACACGCATCTCGCGCCTCTCGTCACGGCATTGCTCGATGCCGGCTGCGCCGTGCGCGGCGACGCCGCGGTGCAGGCCGCCGATCCCCGCGTCACCGCGGCGACCGATCAGGACTGGCGTACGGAGTATCTCGACGCGATCATCTCGGCCCGCGTGGTCGACGGTCTGGATGCCGCCATCGAGCATATCGAGACGAACGGCTCCCACCACACCGACGCGATCGTCACGGACGATTCCGAGGAGGCCGCCCGCTTCCTCGCCGAGGTCGACTCCGCGATCGTGACCCACAACGCCTCGACCCAGTTCGCCGACGGCGGCGAGTTCGGCTTCGGCGCCGAGATCGGCATCGCCACCGGGCGGATGCACGCCCGCGGCCCCGTGGGCGTCGAGCAGCTCACGACGTTCAAGTATCGGGTTCACGGCAGCGGGCAGATCCGACCCGTCTGACGGACGTGCGCGGCAAGCTTCCGCCGAGCGCGCCGGGGATGCGGGTCGGCCTCTACGGCGGCTCGTTCAACCCGGCCCATGCCGGCCATCGCCATGTCGGCCTGATGGCGCTGCGGCGCCTGCGGCTCGACCGGCTGTGGTGGCTCGTCACCCCCGGCAACCCGCTCAAGGCGCGGGGCGATCTCGCTTCCCTCGACACGCGGATCGGGGCCGCCCGCGCCTTGGCGGCGCATCCGCGCATCGCGGTGACCGGCTTCGAGGCCGAGATCGGCGCGCGCTTCACGCTCGAGACCCTGCGCTACCTGCGCGCCCGCAGGCCCGGGGTGCGCTTCGTCTGGATCATGGGTGCCGACAGCCTGGCGAGCTTCCATCGCTGGCGGGGCTTTCGCGAGATCGCCGACCTCGTGCCGATCGCGGTCGTCGACCGGCCCGGCTTCACCCTCAGCGCGTCGTCCAGCCCCGCCGCGCGCTTCCTCGACGCCCATCGCGTCGACGAGCGGGACGCCGGGGCGCTGGCCGACCTGGCGCCCCCGGCCTGGGTCTACCTGCACGGTCCGCGCTCCACGCTCTCCTCGACTGCCCTGCGCGCGGGCGGAGCGTATTGAAAACCGCGCCCCGAGGCGCCACTGTGGATTCCAGGGCCGGAGGGGCCCGGCCGCCGCTTATCGGGGACCCAGACGCTGTCCGAGACGACCGACACCGGAACCGTGGTTTCCGAGACCGAAGCCCTGACGCGGAGCGGCGACCTGCGCACGCTCGCTCTGGGCTGCCTCGACGAGATGAAGGCCGAGGAGACGGTCGAGATCGACCTCGCCGGCAAGACCTCGCTGGCCGACACGATGATCATCGCCTCCGGCCGCTCGCAGCGCCATGTTGGGGCCATCGCCGACAAGATCATCAAGGACATGAAGGACAACGGCTTCGGCACCGCCCGCGTCGAGGGCCTCCCGGCCTGCGACTGGGTGCTGATCGACGCCGGCGACGTGCTCGTCCACATCTTCCGCCCCGAGGTGCGAGGCTTCTACAACCTCGAGAAGATGTGGGGCGCCGACCGTCCCGAGGGCCGCCTCGCCGGCTGAGCCGGATCGCGCCCGATGCGTGTCGTCGTCGCCGCGGTCGGGCGCCTCAAGAGCGGCCCCGAGCGGGAGCTGGCCGAGCGCTACCGCGAACGCTCCGTGCAGATCGGGCGCGGGCTCGGCCTCTCCGCCTGCGACATGGTCGAGCTTCCCGAGAGCCGGGCACGCCGTGCCGCCGACCGCTGCGCCGAGGAAGCCACGGGTCTTCTCGGTCACATTCCCGAGAGCGCGGCGCTGATCGTCTACGACGAGCGCGGCCGCGCCGACCTGCCGAGCGAACGCCTCGCCGAGCGCGTCGGCGGCTTCCGGGACGCGGGCCGGCCGGCGCTTGCCGTGGTGATCGGCGGCCCGGACGGGCTCGACGCCCGGCTGCGGGCGCGCGCCGACCTGACCTTGTCCTTCGGGGCCGCCACGCTGCCCCACGCTCTCGTCCGCATTCTCGCCCTGGAGCAGGTCTACCGCTCGCTGACCATCCTGGCCGGGCATCCCTATCACCGGGGCGATCCGGACGGGTCCGCGTGAGCCCGATGCCATCCCTGCCGACGTTGAGTCTCCTCCCGAAGCGCGGCCGGCGCACCCCTCTGCTGGCGATCGCGGCGCTGGCGGTCCTCCTCCCGGGCCTCGCGCCCGCGCAGGAAGCCGCCGACAAGCGCACTCCCGAGGAGGAGCGCCTCCGCAAGGCGATGGAGGAGCGCGACCGCCGCGCCGAGAGCCTCAGGCAGATCCAGGACGCGCTCGCCGCGAGTACGGGCGCGCGCACGAAGATCGAGGCCGAGATCGCCGCGATCTCCGGCGACCGGGCGAAGCTCGACGCGGCGCTCCTCGACGCGGCCCGCCAGTCGCAGGCGACCGAGGACCGCATGACCCGCCTCGAGATGCGGCTCAGGACGCTGGACGACAGCGAGGCGGCCATCCGCCGCTCGCTCCAGGCGCGGCGCGGGGTCATCGCCGAGATCCTCGCCTCGCTCCAGCGCATGGGGCGCCGGCCGCCCCCCGCAGTGCTGGTGCGGCCCGAGGACATGCTCACCGTCATCCGCACCTCGATGCTGCTCGGCGCCCTGGTGCCGGAGCTGCGCGGCGAGGCGGAGACGCTGGCCGGCGACCTTCAGGAGCTGGTGCGCCTGCGCGGCCTCATCGCTTCGGACCGGGACAGCCTGCGCACCGATCTCGCCGGCTGGGCGAACGAGCAGCAGCGCCTCCAGGCCCTCGTCGCGGCGCGCAAGGCGCGGCTGGTGGAGGTCGAGGGGGGGCTCGCCACCGAACGCGCCCGCGCGGCGGAGCTCGGCAACCAGGCCAAGAGCCTCAAGGATCTCCTCGACCGCATCGAGAGCGAGGTCGCCTCCGCCCGCAAGGCCGGCCAGGAGCTGCGGGCGGCCGAGCTGAAGGAGCTGCGCGAGACCCAGGCCCGCTTCGCCGCGGCCGGCGCCCGCGACCCGACCCGGATCGCCCCGAAGGTGCGGTTCGTGGACGCCCGCGGCGACCTGCCGCGCCCGGTGAGCGGCCGCATCCTGAAGGCCTTCAACCAGCCCGACGGCAACGGCGGCACCAGCCGCGGCGTCTCCCTCGTGACGCGGCCGAAGGCGGTGGTCTCGGCGCCGGCGGACGGCTGGGTGTCCTTCGCCGGGCCCTACCGCTCCTATGGCCGACTCTTGATCATCAACGCGGGCGATGGCTACTATCTCGTGTTGGCCGGCCTGGACCAGACGAGCGTCGAGGTCGGCCAGTTCGTGCTCGCGGGTGAGCCGGTCGGGACCATGGGCGACGGGGGCGGCGGCCCCGGCGCCGCGGAGGGCGACCGGCCCGACCCTGTCCTGTACGTCGAGTTCAAGAAAGACGGCGGCTCCATCGATCCGGAGCCATGGTGGGCGAAGGCCCCGAGCGAGAAGGTCCGCGGATAATGCGAAAGACGTCCCTCATCCTGCTCGGCGCCTTCCTGGGCGCCGGCACCTCGATGGTCGCGACCCAGACGCAGCTTCTCTCCGGGCCCGCCGCCGTCGCCGCCTCCGCCGAAACCTACCGCCAGCTCAGCCTGTTCGGCGACGTGTTCGAGAAGGTGCGCACCGACTACGTCGAGAAGCCCGACGAGTCGAAGCTGATCGAGGCGGCCGTGAACGGCATGCTCACCTCCCTCGATCCGCATTCGAGCTACATGGACGCCAAGGCGTTCCGCGACATGCAGACCACGACGCGGGGCGAGTTCGGCGGGCTCGGTATCGAGGTCACCATGGAGGACGGCCTCATCAAGGTCGTGACCCCGATCGACGACACCCCGGCCTCGAAGGCGGGCCTGCTCGCCAACGACATCATCACCCAGATCGACGACGATCAGGTCCAGGGTCTCACCCTCAACCAGGCCGTCGACAAGATGCGCGGCCCGGTCAACTCGCCGGTCAAGCTGAAGATCAGCCGCAAGGAGGCCAAGGAGCCCCTCGACGTCACGCTGACCCGCGACGTCATCAAGATCCGGCCCGTCCGCTCGCGCACCGAGGGCGGCGACATCGGCTACGTGCGACTGACCCAGTTCAACGAGCAGACCTTCGACGGTCTGCGCACGGCGATCGACAAGCTCAACGCCGACATCGGCGCGGACAAGCTCAAGGGCTACGTGCTCGACCTGCGCAACAACCCCGGCGGCCTCCTCGACCAGGCGGTGCTCGTCTCCGACGCCTTCCTCGACCGGGGCGAGATCGTCTCGACCCGCGGCCGCAACCCGGACGAGACGCAGCGCTTCTCGGCCAAGGTCGGCGACCTGACCAAGGGCAAGCCGATCGTCGTGCTCGTCAACGGCGGCTCGGCCTCGGCCTCCGAGATCGTCGCCGGCGCGCTCCAGGATCACAAGCGCGCGACCGTGCTCGGCACGCGCTCCTTCGGCAAGGGCTCGGTGCAGTCGATCATCCCGCTCGGCGGCTCGGGGGCGCTGCGGCTGACCACGGCGCGCTACTACACGCCGTCCGGCCGCTCCATCCAGGCCAAGGGCATCGAGCCGGACATCGAGGTGACGCAGGACGTGCCCGACGAGCTGAAGGGCAAGGACGAGACCAAGGGCGAGGCCGGCCTCAAGGGCCACCTCAAGCAGAAGGACACCGAGGAGCGCGGCGGCTCGTCCGCCTACGTCCCGCCGGACCCGGCCAAGGACAAGCAGCTCACCGCCGCGGTCGACTTCTTGCACGGCATCCAGAAGGGCGCCGCCAACCAGCAGAAGCCGAGCGTGCCGAACTGAGCGATCGGTCTTCGTCGACGGACTTTCGAACCCCGCCGGATCCGAGGATCCGGCAGGGTTCCCGTTTCGGGACGCGGCTTTAGGGGAACGTTAACCATAAGCGCCCGCAATGGCGGTATCGGGCGCCGTTCTCGGATCGAGCCGGCCGTCCGTCCGAACGTGCCTTCCCGAGGACGCCGGTGAGCGAGCCCGCCGACGACATTCTGACGAGGCCCCTCGGGGTCGCGCCCCCGCCCGAGCCAGGCCTCAAGGGTCAGGTGGCGCGCCTGCGCGCGCTCTCGAAGATGCGCCCGGTGCAGATGGGCGCGCTCGCCGGTGTCCCTCTCGTCGCGCTGGCCCTCCTGCTGCTCCTCGGGGACAAGCGGGGCGGCGAGCCGCGCGCTACCGTCGCCATCACGCTGCGCGCGCCCGTGGCCGCCGCCGCGCCGCAGGAGCCGCCGGTCCAGGCCGCGGAGGCCGTGCCCGCACCGGAATCGGCCGCCGCCCAGCGCAGCGCCGAGCAGATCGAGACGGCCTCGGGCGTCACCGTCGTGCGACCCGACGGCACCTCGGCGCCGAGCGAGGCGGTGGTGATCCGGGTGCCGAGCGCACCGGTGAAGCTCGGTCCCGCTCCCGATCCGCGCCTCGTCGAGCGCGGCCGCCATGGGGCGATCCCGCGCCTCGGCGAGGGACGCCTGCGCGCCCTCGACCTCTACGCGCGGCCCGACACGGAAGGCGGCACCGGCCCGCGGATCGCCATCCTGGTCTCGGGTCTCGGCGTCGGCCAGTCGGCCACGGCCCGCGCCATCGTGCAGCTTCCCCCGGCGGTGACGCTGGCCTTCTCGCCCTACGGGGCCGAGACCGACAAGATGGCCGCCCGCGCCCGCGATTTCGGGCACGAGGTGATGCTCCAGGCCCCCATGGAGCCCTTCGACTACCCCGACAGCGATCCGGGCCCCCAGACGCTCCTCACCGGCCTGCGCCCGGCGGAGGCGAGCGACCGCCTCGCCTGGATGATGAGCCGGTTCCCGGGCTTCACCGGCCTCGTCAACTTCATGGGCGCCAAGCTGATGAGCGACCCGGCCGCCTTCGAGCCGGTCCTGCGCGAGATCGGCGCCCGCGGCCTCGGCTTCGTCGACGACGGCACCGCGCCGCGCTCCCAGGCCGTGGCGCTCGCCGGCCGCCTGAAGACGCCGGCCGCACGGGCCGAGATCGTGCTCGACGCCCAGCCGCGCCCGGACGCCATCGACCGGGAGCTCGCCCGCCTCGAGGCCGCCGCCCGCGAGAAGGGATTCGCGATGGCCTCGGCGACCGCGCTTCCCCTGTCGATCGAGCGGATCGCCCGCTGGGCGAAGGACCTCGACGCGCGGGGCATCCGCCTCGTGCCCGTCAGCGTTGCGCTGCGGGGCCGTGCGGCGCCGGGCAAGCTCTCGAAGGCGGAGTAGGCCGGGCGGGGCGTTGCGGCGCCATCGCCGCCTGCCCTATGGTCCGCCTCATCATGACGACCCCCGACGCACCCGCCATCGACGGCACCGGCCTGCCGTACCGACCTTGCGTCGGCATCACGCTCATCAACGGGCGCGGCGAGGTCTTTGTCGGCCGCCGCCGGGTCGAGGCGGGGCCGGAGCACGTCGCCGGGGCCTTCGCCTGGCAGATGCCGCAGGGCGGGATCGACCCCGGCGAGGACCCGCGCCGGGCCGCGATCCGCGAGCTTCACGAGGAGACGAGCGTCGCCGAGGGCTCGCTACGCTACCTCGCCGAGACGCCGGGCTGGCTCGCCTACGACCTGCCGCCGGAGGTGCTGAAGCAGGCCTGGAAAGGGCGCTACCGCGGCCAGACCCAGAAATGGTTCGCCTTCGGCTTCCTCGGCGCCGATTCGGAGATCGACGTGCTGACGCCGGGGGGCGGCGCCCACAAGTCCGAGTTCGAGGACTGGGGCTGGCGTCCCTTCGCGGAGCTGTCCGGCCTGATCGTGCCGTTCAAGCGGCCGGTCTACGAGGCCGTGGTGGAGAGCTTCGCGCCGCTGTCGCGCTGGCAGGCCGGGGCGTGACCCGCGCCGGGGCCTGAGGGCCGTCCGATGCGCTGGTGGACCCTTCCCGTCCTGGCGATCGTCGCCTGGTTCGTCTACACGCTGACGCCGCTCTACGCGCTCTATGGCCTCGCCCGCGACGTGCAGGCGGGGGACGTCGAGGCGGTCGAGCGCCGGGTTAACTTCCGGACGCTGCGCCTCTCCCTGGTGCGGCAGGCGACGGCCACCGTCCGCTCGGCCATGGCCGCCGATCCGAGCCTCGACTCCCGCGAGCGCCAGCGCCTGAACGACGCCGCCACCGGGATCGCCCTCGCGCTCGCCGAGAGCCTCGTGACGGCCAAGACCGTCACCGACCTCCTCGACGACGGCTGGCCGGAGGGGCTCGAAGGTCCGCGCCCGGACCGGGTGGCTCGCCCGCGGGGCCTGCGGGTCGACGGGATCGGCAGCCTGATCCGCTTCTACCTCGCCTCGGAGATGCGCGGCTTCCGCACCGTGGTCATGGCGGCGCCCCCGGACGCGCCGCGGGCCGATCAGCTGCGTCTGCGCCTGCGCCTGCGCGGCACCACCTGGCGGCTTATCGACCTCGAGGTGACGGAATCCCTGCGCGATCGCTTCGCGCAGAAGCTCGCCAAGGCACTGGCGCGGGTGCGCTCGGGAGACCGGGGCGAGCCGCGCGGCGAACCCAGGCCGCCGGCCGCACCTCCGGTCACTCCTCCCGGCGGCGAGCCGTGAAGCGGGCGTTGCCGAGGCCGGTGCCGACGGTGAGCACGCCCCAGCGCTCGTAGTCGCCCATGCGCGGGATCTCGCTGAGGCCCTGCACCACGGCGTCGTTGTGCATGAGCACCATGGTCTCGTGGCCGCCGATCTCCGGGATCGCCTCGCTGAGCAGGCTCGGCAGGTGGAAGCGGCTGCTCTCCCAGTTGCCCGGCAGGTTCTGGCCGCCGCGCGCGATGGAGCCGTCGCTCTCGATGAGGCCGGGGCAGCCGACGCCGATGAAGGGCGCGAGCTTCAGCCGCGAGCGCTCGGCCCGGCGGATCAGGCCCTTGAGCATCCGCGCGAGGCGCTTCACCGCCTCCTCGCGGGAGGGCTGCGGGTCCTCGTCCCGGTGCCGCCAGAGATCGGAGCGCCAGACCTCCGTGCGCGACAGGTCCGGCGCGCGCTTGCGGTTGGTGACGAGCACGCCGGCCCGGATGTTGGTGCCGCCGATGTCGACGGCGAGCAGGCTGTCGTAGCCGTTGAAGATCCAGGCGGGGGCGAGATGCGCGGCGCCGATCAGGCCGGCCTCATCGGGGTGGTTGGCGATCGCCCGCAGGCTCACGTCGATGCCGCCGGCCCGCAGAATCACCCCGGCCCGGCCGATGGCGAAATGCCCGGCCCGGCTGTCGCTGAAGCCGCCGCCGACCACGATGGCCTGCGTGTCCTTCCAGCCCTTCTGGCGCAGGAAGCGGCGCGCGACGGTGGCCAGCTCCTGCGCGAAGCCCTCGATGGCGCCGAACACCACGCCGGAGGCCAGGGGATCGTCCGAGAGCAGGTGCTTGTCGAGGCGCTTCTTGCCGATCTCGCGGCTGGGCACGTCGCCGAGCGGATCGTCCCCGACCTGCCGCAGCTTCTCCCGCCAGTCCTCGACGAGGTCGCGGAAGGCGCCCTTCGAGACGCGGTCGCCGATGAAGCCTTCCTCGTTGGACAGCTCGATGTTGTAGTCGTCGACGATGACCGAGGGCAGCTCGGTGCCGCCATGCGCGATGCCCTGCTGGCCGTTCCCGTTGCCCTCGCTCATGCCGTCTCCCGAGCTTTGCCGTTCGGCGGGCTCAACGCGCGGGAGCGGGAGAGGATGCAGGCGGCATCGCGGCCTTGGGCTGGCGGGTGCGCTCGACGGCCTCGGCCTTGTCCTCGTCGGTGTCGCCGCTCTGCTCGATCGCCTTGTCGGGATCGGCCGCGAGCTGCTTCACGATGGCGACGAGGCGCTCGCATTCCGGCTCGAACTTGTAGCTCTCGAGGATGATCGCCGCGTCGCGCAGGGTCCGCAGGTCGCGCACGGCCTGGGCGTTGGCGGCCTCGCGAAGCTCGCCGCGGGCCGCGATGGTCTCCTCCAGCTTGGCGTTCGTCACGTCGCAGGCCGCCCGCGCAGGCAGGACGAGCACGAAGGTTGCGAGGATCGCGGCCGTCGCGCGCATGGGACTCGTCTCCGAAGGCCTGTGTCAGGCGTGGTGGGGGTGGCTGTGGCGCAGGAGGCCGTTCGTCAGGTCGACGAGGTCGCTCGGCCGGTAGGGCTTCGGCACGAACACCGAGCGGGACACCGCCTCGTCGCCCGAGAGGCAGCCGCGCCCGCCCGAGGTGTAGACGACCGGCAGGTCGGGCCGGCGGGAGCGGGCGTTGCGGGCCAGCGCGATGCCGTTGGTGTTCCGCGCGAGATCGATGTCGGTGAAGAGCAGGTCGACGCTCTCGCGGGCGAGGATCGCCTCGGCCTCCTCGGCGTCGGCGGCGGTCAGCACCCGGTAGCCCTCGTCGAGCAGGGCCTCGGCGGCGAGCTCGCAGACGAAGGCCTCGTCCTCGACGACGAGGACCGTGCCGGCGGCCAGGGAAGAGACGGGCGGGAGGGCGGCGAAGGGGATCATGGACGCAACTCCGAACGCACCCGGCGAAGGGCGTGAGGCCCGGGCCGGATCGTCGGACAAACGGGTCCGCTCGTGCCGGTGTTCGCCGTGGATCATTCGAATTGCTCAGGTTTGGTGAGCGAAGCTTTAACTCTGCCCATCCAGGGGTGAACGGAGCGCCCGGAATGGTTAACGAAGCGTTACCCGGCCTCCTGCCCCGCTCGATTCTGCATTCAATCTCATGACCCGAGCCTTCGAGATCGCCTTCGGCCTGACGCTCACGGCGCTGGCCGGCTTCATCGACGCCCTCGGCTTCATCCGGCTCGGCGGCCTCTACACCTCCTTCATGAGTGGCAACACGACCCGGATGTCGGTGGCGCTGGGCCAGGGGGCCTGGACCCTCGCGGCGGGGCCGGCGGTGCTCATCGCCACCTTCGCGGTCGGCGCGATGCTCGGCGGAGGGCTGGCCGGGCTGACGAGCCCGCGCTGGCGCACCGCCTGCGTCCTCGGCTTCGAGGCGCTCCTGCTCGTGGCTGCGCTCGCCATGGAGATCACCGTGCCCGACCACGCGGTGGCGGCCCTGTTCATGGCGCTCGCCATGGGCGCCCAGAACGCCGCGCTCGTCCATGTCGGCGGCTTCCGGGCCGGCACCACCTTCGTGACGGGCGCCCTCTACGGGTTCGGGCAGAAGCTCGGCTTGGCGCTCGCCGGGCACGGGCCGGCCTTCGGCTGGGTGCCGGACGGCGCCGTCTGGCTGGCGCTGCTCTCCGGCGCGGTCGCCGGGACGGTGGCCTACGGCGTCTCGCCGCTCTATGCCCTCTGCGGGGCGGTGGCGACAGCCACGCTCCTCGCCGCGCTCGCCGGCGGCTTCGCGCTCGCCGGCCGGCAGGTCGTCGATCCGTCGGAGCGGTAGGCGGACCGGAAGATTGACAGGAGGGCGGTCTCCGATGCCGAACCGGCGGAGACCGCGCCGAGCCGGGACCGAAGTCACGATGAGCGTCAGCCAGCCCACCCTCACCAGCCATGTCGAGGCGTTCGACGCGGGCTCGCACGTCACCGCCGCCGAATGGCTCGGGACCGTGCCGGTGCTGGCGCTCGGCGACGGCACGCTGATGCTCCCCGCCGAGGGCGGCCCGACGCGTCTGACGGCGCATCCGGACGCGGCGATCCTCGTCGCGGCGGGCGACGGCACACGCCTCCTCACCGGGGGCGACGACGGCCGCGTCGTCGAGGCGCGGGCGGACGGCAGCCTCACGGAGATCGCGACGGCCAAGAACGGCGCCTGGATCGATGCGCTCACGCTCCACGGCGACGGCGGCTTCGCCTTCTCCCACGGCCGCAACGTCGTCACGCGGGACGCCAAGGGTCGGGAGCGGACGCTGACCGTGCCGTCGAGCGCGCGGGGCCTCGCCTTCGCGCCGAAGGGCTACCGGCTCGCCTGCTCGCACTACAACGGCGTCAGCCTCTGGTACCCGAACCATGAGACCCCGCCCGAGCTTGCCGAGTGGAAGGGCTCGCATATCGACGTGACCTGGTCGCGGGACGGGCGCTTCGTCGTCACGACGATGCAGGAGAGCGCGCTGCACGGCTGGCGGCTCCAGCCGGACAAGGGCCACATGCGCATGTCCGGCTACCCCGGAAAGGTCCGCTCCCTGTCCTGGTCGGCGGACGGCAAGTGGCTGGCGACGAGCGGCGCCGAGGCGGCCATCGTCTGGCCCTTCGACTCGACGGAAGGGCCGATGGGCAAGGCGCCCCGTGAGTGCGGCGTGCGCCCGGCCCGGGTCTCGCGAGTGGCCTTTCACCCGAAGTCGCCGGTGCTCGCCATGGGTTACGAGGACGGCTGCATCCTGCTCGTGCGCTTCACCGACGCCTCCGAGCTGCTGGTGCGGCCCGCCGCCAAGGGCGGCGCGGTCACGGCGCTGACCTGGGACGCCAGGGGCGCCCGCCTGCTCTTCGGCTGCGCCGAGGGCGCAGCGGGGCTGCTGACGCTCCCCGCCTGACGGAACCAACCGCCGGTCTCCACCTTTGCCGTCAGGCGATGGAGGGAGGAGCCCGATGTTCCGTGTCGTGCGCACCTTCGGACTGGCGCTGGCGATCCTCGTCGGGATCGTCGCGGCCCAGGCTCCCGAGTTCGCCCAGCAATACGCGCAGCGCCTCGGCGGGGCCGTCGACGAGCTGCGCCGGCAGATCGCCAGCCTCGACTCGGACGCGCGGGCGACGGGCAACACCCGCGACGGTGCCGTCGAGCGGCTGCGCACCAACCCGGACGCCCTCGTCGCCCGGCGGGGCGAGGCGGCCCGCGGCGACATCGAGCGCCTCGCCCGCCTCGAGAGCCAGCAGGGTGCGCTGTCGCAGGCGGCCGGTCCCCTCGGCCGCGTCGTCGCCATCGCCCGCGACCCCGACCTTCCGCTGGCGGGCGCCACCTACCGCGACTACGCCCCCGCCGTGCCGACCACGACGGACGGCATCGTCGCGGGGCTGCTCGGATTCCTCCTCGGCTGGGGCGGCTGGCGTCTGATCGCCGAGACGGGCCGGCGGATGGCCCGGCCCCGGCGGCGCCCGGAGACGACGCCGGTCTGAGCGCGTCCGGGTTTGTTCGCCTGTTGCAAGCCGTCTACAGCCGCCCCCTCCCGCCTCGACTAGGAGGGGTGGGGGTGTGCCCGGCGCGCCCCGTTCGGGACCGACCATGGCGCGAGCCCACAACACGACAGCCGACCCGGCGCTCGATGCCGCCGCGCTCCTGCGCCGCATCGGGTTCTTCGGCCTGTTCGTGGTGCTGCCTGTGCTGGCGCAGGTGGCGCGGCGCGCTGCCGTCATCCTCGGGCCGATCGCCGTCATCCTGCTCGTCATCGCCAGCGCCATCGACGGGCGGCAGCGCCCGGTTCGGCCGGGGCTCGCGGCGCTGGTGCGCTCGCCGGCCTTCCTCGCCGGGCTGCTCGTGCTCGCCTGGTCGGCGCTCTCCGTCGCCTGGACGCCGTTTCCTTCGCAAGCGGTCGAGCGGCTGCTCAACGTCCTCGCCACGGTCGGGCTGACGGTGCTCGCCTACTTCGCGCTGCCCGACCGGATGCGCTCGGCGAACCTCTACCTGCTGCCGCTCGGCATGACGGCGGCGGCCATCGTCGCGATCCTGCTCGGCCTGTTCGGCGACACGCTGCTCCAGGGCGCCCCCGACGACGACAACGCCCTCGACCGGGGGCTCGTGCTGCTGGCGCTCCTGGTCTGGCCGGCGGTCGCCTGGCTGCGCTCGCGCCGGCGCGACATCGAGGCGCTGGCCGTGGCGGTGCTGGTGGCGGTGGCGCTCGTGGTCTCGCCGAGCTCGACGCAGGTGCTGGCGCTCGCCATGGGCGCCTTCGCCTTCGCCGCGACCACCCTGAGCCCCGCCTGGGGCGTGCGCCTGACTGCGGCCTTCACCGCCGGCATCCTGGCGCTCGCGCCGATCCTGCCCTTCATCGGCCGGCCGATCCTCGCCGCGGTGCTCGGACCCGTGGCGCCGAGCGTGCTCTCCCTGAAGGCTTGGCAGAAGGTCGTCACGACCGAGCCCGTGCGCCTCGTGACCGGTCACGGCTTCGAGACGGCGCTGCGCGGCCGCCTCGTCGGGCTGGTGCCCACGAACGCGCCGACCACCGCCTTCTTCGAGTTCTGGTACGAGCTCGGGATCGTCGGCGCCTTCGCGGCGGCCTTCGCCCTCTACACCTCGATCCGCTACGCGGGGCGCACCGCGCCCGTGCTGGTTCCCGGCGTGGTCGCGGCCTTCGCCACCGCCTACACCATCGCCGGCATCGGCGTCGGGCTCACCGTGATGTGGTGGCTCACGAGCCTCGCCATCACCGTGCTCGTGTTCGTGGCGATCGCGCGGGGCCAGTTCCGCACCCGCCGCCCGAAGGCGGGCCTGCTCCGCCGCTTCCGCGAGGGACCGGCGGAGGCTTAAAGGTCCGCCGCGGCTTCGATCGCCTCCATGTCCTCGTCCGAGAGGCCGAAATGGTGGCCGACCTCGTGGATCAGCACGTGGCCGACGAGGTGTCCGAGCGTCTCGTCGTGCTCGGCCCAGTAGTCGAGGAGCGGGCGGCGGTAGAGCCAGACGGCGTTGGGTATCTGCCCCGTCGCATAATCCCCGCTCTGGGCGAGGCCGACGCCGCGGAACAGGCCGAGCAGGTCGAACTCGCTTTGGCAGTCCATCTCGCGCAGCGTCTCCTCGTCGGGAAAGTCGTCGACATGGATGCGCAGGCCCCCGCAGAGGCGGCGGAACGCCTCCGGCAGCCGCTCGAAGGCGTCGAAGGCCAGCGCCTCGATGTCCTCCAGGCTCGGCGCCTTGCTGGCCGAGAGGGGATGGGCGGGCTCGCTCACGCGGCGACCCTCGGCAGCACCTGCTGCCCGAGGAACCCGGCGAGGTCGTTGGTGATGTGGTCGATATGCGGCTCCTGCACCGCCTCCTGCTCGAACGCCTCCCGGAACGGGTCGAGGGTGCGGGGCACCACGAGCACCGTGGACATGCCGAGGTCGTGGGGCACCACGAGGTTGCGGGCGATGTCCTCGAACAGCGCGGCGCGGGTCGGGTCGACGCCGTGCCGGTCGAGGAAGCGCTCGTAGGTGGAGCGCTCGGGCTTCGGCACGAAGTCGGCCGCGGCGATGTCGAACACGTCCTCGAAATGGTCGAGGATGCCGAGGCTTCTGGCCACGTTCTCCGCGTGCCGGCGGGAGCCGTTGGTGAGGATCAGCCTGCGGCCGGGCAGGCGCTCGATGGCATCCCCCAGCGCCGCGTCGAGGCGGATCGTCGAGTGGTCGATGTCGTGGGCGAAGTCGAGGAACTCGTAGGGGTCGATCCCGTCCTCGATCATCAGCGCCTTCAGGGTGGTCCCGTAGCGGTGGTAGAAATGCTTCTGGAGCGCGCGGGCCGACATCCCGTCGAGCCCGTAGAGCCGCATCACGTAGAGGGTGATGCGCTCGTCCACCTGCGGCCAGACGCGGGCGTCGCTCGGGTAGAGCGTGTTGTCGAGGTCGAACACCCAGGTGTCGACATGGCCGAAGCCACGGGAATCCGGCGCGGCGACGTGGCTCACCGGCGGCAGCGCGGGGGATATCTCTGTCATGCCCAGGTTCCGCCCGGCCAGGGGCGGCCGGGGGAGGGAGATAGGGCGTCTCCCTCCCCCGCGCCCGTCGATGCCCGTGCCGGGGACATCAGGGCCGCTCAGCCGCGCCGGATCAGGGTGCCGGCGCCGTAGTCGGTGAACAGCTCCAGCAGCACCGCGTGGTTGACCTTGCCGTCGAGGATGACGACGGCCTCCACGCCCTGGTCGATGGCGTAGATGCAGGTCTCGATCTTCGGGATCATGCCCCCCGTGATCGTGCCGTCGGCGATGAGGCGCCGGCAATCCTCGACGGACAGCTCCGGGATCAGCTTCTTGTCCTTGTCGAGGACGCCCGGCACGTCGGTCAGCAGCAGGAGGCGCTTCGCCCGCAGCGCCCCGGCGATGGCGCCGGAGAAGGTGTCGGCGTTGACGTTGTAGGTCTTGCCGTCCTCCCCGTAGGCGACGGGGGCGAGAACCGGGATCAGCTCGGCCTTCAGCACCGCGTCGAGGACGCCGCGCTCGACATGCTCGGGCTCGCCGACGAGGCCGAGATCGAGGGCGGTCTCGGTCTGGCTCTCCGGGTCGAGCACGGTCTTCACGGCGCGCCGGGCGCGGACCATGTTCCCGTCCTTGCCGCACAGGCCGATGGCGCGGCCGCCCTCGGCCGAGATCCAGCCGACGATCTGCTTGTTGATCGAGCCGGCCAGAACCATCTCGACCACCTCGACGGTGGCCTCGTCGGTGACGCGAAGGCCGCCCCGGAACTCGGACTGGATGCCGAGCCGGTCGAGCATGCGCCCGATCTGCGGGCCGCCGCCATGCACGACGATGGGCTTGAGGCCGGACTGCTCCAGCAGCACCACGTCCTCGGCGAAGTCCTCCGCCGCCGCGGCGTCGCCCATGGCATGGCCGCCATACTTGATGACGACGATCTCCTGGTCGTAGCGCTGCATGTGCGGCAGCGCCTGGGACAGGACCTCGGCACGCACGTGCACGTTCGGGAGATCGTTCATCGGGCTCCTCCGGGGGAGCCGCGTCCGGTCGGGCGCGGCGGGTCGGGCGGCTTCCTACATGAGGGGAGGCCGCCTGCGAAGCGGGGACGCCTAATCGTCATCTGTGACGATAGGCCGACGAGGCCCGGAATAACCAACCGTTAACCAGGATGCGAAATCTTCGAGGCTCGACTTACGGAGCCGACGCAGATGCTCAACGCCGATCCGCTCTCCACCCGGCCGACGCTTCTCCAACCCTCGCTGCTCGCCCGGACCCTCGACGGCCTGCGCCAGCAGGCGACCTCCGAGGCGCAGGTCTGGGATCTGCTGACCCGGAACTACGTCGTCGATCTCGACGCGGTGGCGAGCCTGCTGCCGGCGCGCCAGCCGGAGCCGGTCTGGCTCGCGAGCCGGGACTGAGCGCGACGTTCCGTGTCCCGCGGGCCACGCGGGACGCGCATGCAATCGGAGCGGGAAGGGCTGGCATAGGGCCTGCTACGCTCCCGCCAACCGTAAGAGGACACGCCAGAGGCAACAACCACGCGGCGGCTCGAACGCCAGAGCACCACCGCGGACCTTGTCACATCCTGCACAAGAGGTCCGTCATGCCCGAACTGCTCTCGGTCGCCCTGGTCTGCGCCAGCACGCTGCTGGCCAAGGATTGCTCCCGCGACACCGCCCACGACGTCATCGTCTCGCCGGCCCGCACCCCGATGGAGTGCCTGATGCACGGCCAGACCGTCGCGGCCGCCGCCGGCCTGCCGGGTGACGACGCCCACTACCTCAAGATCACCTGCGAGCGCCGCCGCCACGCGGATGCCGCGCCGGGCCGGGCCTCCTGAATCAGGCCGCGAAGCTCAGCCGGTCGCCGACGCCGATCCGGCCGCCGGCGATCACCTCGGCGTAGATGCCGCAATCGCGATGCCCGAGCCGGGCGTCGAGGCTTCGCGGGATGTCGAGGTCGCGCACGCCGCTGACCGGGTCGACGTTCGTCGCCGCGCAGCGCGGCGTGCGCTCCGTCAGCTTCAGCCGCAGGCCGCCCGGCGCCTCGATCACGCGACCCGACAGCTCCAGCTCCTCGAAGGGGGCGAAACCCTCGACGTAGAGGTTCGCGCGGAAGCGCAGCGGATCGACGGGCGCCCCCACGAACTCCTCGACGGCCCGAACGCTGGCGAGGTTGATGAGCGAGACGTAGCCGGCCGGCGTGTCGGTGAAGCGAAACGCGGGCGGCGCCTCCAGCAGCTGCGGCTCGCCCCGCAAGGCGTCCGGTATCAGCCGGCGCATCAGGTCCTCGACGGCGCGCCGGCCTTCCTCGGTGCCGAGATCGGCGGTGAGAGGCTCGTCCTCGCCGGTCTCGATGGTGAGCACCCGGGTCGCCTCGTTGTAGCGGCTGCGCAGGCGCGCCAGTCCCTCGTTGCGCATCAGCATCAGGAACTTCGCCTTCGGCAGATGCCGGGGCGCGACGGCGTTGAAGCCCGAGGGCCCGTTCTCGATGGCGTAGAGTCGGTCGTGGGGGAAGTAGGCGCTGGTTTCCAGCTCGACGGCGTCGAGGGGTTCCGGCGTCAGCCCCTTCACGGGGTAACGGTAGATGGCATCGACGCGGATTTCAGCGGGCGTGGGCATGGCGGTCAAGGTGCGTCGGCCGCCGCGGTGCAGCAAGGAGATTTTGTAGGCAGTCGGGCCCTTGTGGTGCGGATCTGCAACACCACATCCGGTGGACCGGTAGCGTGATCGTGCCGGCGTCCCGGCGGGCGCGAAGCCTGGGGGACCGGCGTCTCGACGAGCCCGTGCCGAATGTCGGGCGGCCCGTCGTCGGAACGGGGGACCAGCATACGTGAATTTCGAGAAATACACTGAGCGCGCCCGCGGCTTCGTGCAGGCGGCGCAGAACCTCGCGATGCGCGAGGGCCATCCCCAGCTTCAGCCGGGCCACCTCCTGAAGGTCCTGCTCGACGATCCCGAGGGCCTGTGCGCCGGGCTCATCGACCGCGCGGGCGGCCAGTCGCGGGTGGCGCTGGCCCAGACCGAGGCCTGGCTCGCCAGGCAGCCGAAGGTCTCCGGCAACGCGGCGCCGCCCCAGGCGACGCGCGATCTCGTGCGCCTGTTCGACACCGCCGAGAAGGCGGCCGAGAAGGCCGGTGACTCCTACGTCACCGTCGAGCGGCTGCTGCTTGCCATCGCCGTCGAGAAGGACACGGAAGCCGGCAAGGCGCTCGCGGCGGCGGGCGTCACCGCGGCCTCGCTGAACGCGGCAATCAACGCGCTCCGCAAGGGCCGCACCGCCGACAACGCGAGCGCCGAGAACGCCTACGACGCGCTGAAGAAGTATGCCCGCGACCTCACCGAGGCCGCCCGCGAGGGTAAGCTCGATCCGGTGATTGGCCGCGACGAGGAGATCCGCCGCACGGTGCAGGTCTTGTCCCGGCGCACCAAGAACAACCCCGTGCTGATCGGCGAGCCCGGCGTCGGCAAGACCGCCATCGTCGAGGGGCTGGCGCTGCGCATCGTCAACGGCGACGTGCCGGAATCCCTCAAGGAGAAGAGCCTGCTCGCCCTCGACATGGGCTCGCTCATCGCCGGCGCGAAGTATCGCGGCGAGTTCGAGGAGCGGCTGAAGGGCGTGCTCTCCGAGGTCACGGCCGCGGAGGGGCGCATCATCCTGTTCATCGACGAGATGCACACGCTCGTCGGCGCCGGGAAGGCGGATGGGGCCATGGATGCCTCCAACCTCCTGAAGCCCGCGCTCGCCCGCGGCGAGCTGCACTGCGTCGGCGCGACGACCCTCGACGAGTACCGCAAGCACGTCGAGAAGGATGCCGCGCTCGCCCGCCGCTTCCAGCCGGTCTTCGTGTCGGAGCCCACCGTCGAGGACACGGTCTCGATCCTGCGCGGCCTCAAGGAGAAGTACGAGCAGCACCACCGGGTGCGCATCCAGGACTCGGCGCTCGTTGCCGCGGCCACGCTCTCGAACCGCTACATCACCGACCGCTTCCTGCCGGACAAGGCCATCGATCTCGTCGACGAGGCGGGTTCTCGCCTGCGCATGCAGGTCGATTCGAAGCCCGAGGAGCTCGACAACGTCGACCGCGAGATCGTGCGGCTGAAGATCGAGGGCGAGGCGCTCAAGAAGGAGACGGACTCCGCCTCCCGCGACCGGCTCCAGCGGCTGGAGAAGGAGCTTGCCGATCTGGAGGAGCAGTCCGCCACCATCACGGCGCGCTGGAAGGCCGAGAAGGACAAGCTCGGCGCCGCCGCCGAGCTGAAGAGGAAGCTCGACGAGGCGAGGAACGACCTCGCCGCCGCCCAGCGCCAGGGCCAGTACCAGCGCGCGGGCGAGCTCGCCTACGGCGTCATCCCGGGGCTGGAGAAGCAGCTCGCCGAGCTGGAGGCTGCGGCGGAGAACGCCGTCGCCCGCGACGGCATGGTCGAGGAGGCAGTGACGCCGGCCCATATCGCCGGGGTCGTCTCCCGCTGGACCGGCGTGCCCGTGGACAAGATGCTGGAGGGCGAGCGCGAGAAGCTGCTGGCCATGGAAGAGGCGCTCGGAAAGCGCGTCGTCGGGCAGCGGGAGGCGGTGGACGCCGTCTCGACCGCCGTGCGGCGGGCGCGGGCGGGCCTGCAGGACCCGAACCGGCCGATCGGCTCGTTCATGTTCCTCGGGCCCACCGGCGTCGGCAAGACCGAGCTGACCAAGGCGCTCGCCGGCTTCCTGTTCGACGACGACACGGCGCTCGTGCGCATCGACATGTCCGAGTACATGGAGAAGCACGCGGTCGCCCGGCTCATCGGCGCGCCTCCGGGCTATGTCGGCTACGAGGAGGGCGGTGCGCTCACGGAGGCGGTGCGGCGCCGGCCCTATCAGGTCGTGCTCTTCGACGAGGTCGAGAAGGCGCATCCGGACGTGTTCAACGTCCTCCTCCAGGTGCTCGACGACGGGCGCCTGACGGACGGGCAGGGCCGCACGGTCGACTTCCGCAACACGCTCCTGATCATGACCTCGAACCTCGGGGCGGAGTATCTCGTCAATCAGCCGGAGGGGCAGGACAGCGAGGCGGTGCGCGAGGAGGTGATGGGCACGGTCCGCGCCCATTTCCGGCCGGAGTTCCTGAACCGGATCGACGAGATCATCCTCTTCCACCGCCTCAAGCGGAGCGAGATGGGTGCCATCGTCGATATCCAGCTCCAGCGCCTGCGCCGCCTGCTGGAGGATCGCAAGATCACCCTGGAGGTCGATACGCAGGCCCGCGACTGGCTCGCCGACAAGGGCTACGACCCGGCCTACGGGGCGCGCCCGCTCAAGCGGGTCATCCAGAAGAACGTGCAGGACCCGCTCGCCGAGCTGATCCTGTCCGGCAAGATCCACGACGGCGAGACCGTTCCGGTCCATCTCGGCCCCATGGGCCTGATGATCGGCGACGCCACGGTCGGCGCCGAGCGCCGCCCCGCGGACGCGACGCTGAACTGATCCGCAACGCCCGGCACCGGAGACGGTGCCGGGCGTCTTTCCTTTCGCCGACGGCCCGCCGAAACTGGCGGCGATGACGGACCCGCTCACCTACGCCGTCGGCGACATCCACGGCTGCGCCGACCTTCTCGATCGCCTGCTGGAGCGGATCGAGGCCCACGCCGCCGGCCGCGAGCGCAGGCTCGTCTTCCTCGGCGACTACATCGACCGGGGCCCGGACAGCGCCGGGATCCTAAGCAGGCTGCGGACGCTCGCCTGGCGCGAGCCCGAGTCCGTCACCTGCCTGATGGGCAACCACGAGGCGCTCCTGCTCGCGGCGCTCCGCGAGCCCGGCGGCGAGGCACATTGGCTGGTGAACGGCGGCGACGCCACGCTGGCGTCCTTCGGCGTCGAGGAAGCGGCGGCAATCCCCCGCGACGTGCTCGACTGGATCGAGGCTCTGCCGAGCCTGCACGCGGATGCCGCCCGCTGGTACGTCCATGCCGGTTTCCGGCCCGGTGAGGCACCGGAGGAATCGAGCCCGCACACCCGCCTCTGGATCCGCGAGCCCTTCCTCTCCGAGGATGTCGATTTCGGCCGCCACGTCGTCCACGGCCACACCCCGCAGACGAGCGGACGGCCGGATCGGCGGCCCCATCGCACCAACCTTGACACCGGCGCCGTCTACGGCGGGGCGCTGACGGCCGGCGTCTTCACGGCCGAAGCCGGGCCGGCGGTCGCTTTCCTGAGCGTGCGGGCCGAGGCGTAGGCACGGCCCCGTCAGGCCTCGCCCGCGTGGACATATGGCCGCACCTCGGCCACGTCTTTTCTCGATCTCGGCGCGTGTCCATTCCTGCTCTGCGTGGTTGGTCGCGAGGAAACAGGAACAGGAGCGTTCCATGACACTCGACGCACGCACGATCTACGTGACCGCGCTCAAGAATACGCATGCGGTCGAGATGCAAGCTTTGCAGATCATGGAACGGCAGGTCGAGAGACTGGAGCGTTACCCGGAGATGGAGGCGGCTCTGCGCCAGCACATCCAAGAGACGCATGGTCAGCGCGACCGGCTGGAGGCGGCGCTCGGCAGCCTCGCGGAGAGTCCCTCGACGATCAAGGAAGGGTTCCTCGGCTTCGTCGGCAACATGATGGCGCTCGGGCACACGCCCGCCCAGGACGAGATCCTGAAGAACACCTACGCCAACCACGCCTTCGAGAACTTCGAGATCGCCGCCTACACCTCCCTGCTGACGATCGCGGAAGCGGCCGGTCAAGGCGCCCATGTCGGCGGTTTCCAGCAGTCCCTGCGGGAGGAGCAGGCCATGGCCGAGCGCGTCGCCGGGCTGATCCAGCCGACGACGCAGCGCTATCTCCAGCTCAGCCTCGCCGACGAGAAGGCGGATCGGTAGGCGGCTACACCGCCAGCGTCCGGGCGGGTACGACCCGCGTCGGATTGCCGACGACGGTGGCGCCGGCCGGCACGTCGCGTGTCACGACGCTGCCCGCGCCGATGACGGCGTCGTCGCCCACCGTGACGCCGGGCAGGATCAGGGCCGCGGCGCCGATCCAGACGTTGGCCCCGATCACGACGGGGCGCCCGAACTCGAGGCCCGCCCGGCGCTGGCCGGGGTCGCGGGGGTGGTCGGCGGTGAGGATCTGCACCGCCGGCCCGATCTGCGTGTCGGCGCCGATCGTCACCCGCGTCACGTCGAGGATGACGCAGTTGAAGTTCATGAACACGTTGTCGCCGACCGCGATGTTGAAGCCGAAGTCGCAGAAGAACGGCGGCCGGATCGCGACGCCGGTCCCGACGCTTCCGAAATGCTCGAGGAGCAGCGCCCGGCGCGTCTCGCGGGAGGCGTCGAGCGCGCTGTTGTAGCGGGCGAGCCAGCGCTTGTTCGCCTCGGCATCCGCCTGGATCTCGGCGTCGCCCGGCCGGTAGAGCTCCCCGGCCAGCATCTTCTGCTTCTCGCTCGTCATCCTGCCTCCTTGTCCGCCCGCGACGGGTTTCCGTGCGAAGCGTGTCGATAACCCTTCCGCTGTCAGCGGCGGGGGGCGCCGCCGCTCAGTTAGGGCTTGAGCGCGTTTCGTCGCGCGCCAGAATGCGTCTCGCCCGGCGGCGAACGGCCGGCGACGATCGGGGGCGCTCATGCAGGTCGACTCACCGCGCGGGACGGAACCGTCTTCCGGGCCGCCGGAAGCGGCGCGGGAGGAGGGGGCTCTCGCTCGCCTCGGCATCCGCTTCACGAACTGGGCCGAGCGCTGGTTTCCCGACGCCTTCGTGTTCGTGGCGATCGCGGTGGTCGTCGTGGCGCTCGGCGCGCTGGCGAACGGCGCGCCGGTCCTCGCGGTCACCAAGAGCTTCGGCGACGGCTTCTGGAGCCTGATCCCCTTCACCATGCAGATGGCCTTCGTGACCATCGGCGGCTACGTCGTGGCGACCTCGCCGCCGGTGCAGAGGCTCATCGACCGGATGGCGATGATCCCGAAGACCGGGCGCGGCGCCGTCGGCTTCGTCGCGGCGATGACGATGCTCTCCTCCTTCCTGAGCTGGGGCCTGAGCCTGATCTTCGGCGGCCTGCTGGCGAAGGCGCTCGCCCGCCGCACGGACCTGCGCATGGACTACCGGGCGGCGGGTGCGGCCGCCTATCTCGGCCTCGGCGCGACCTGGGCGCTCGGCCTCTCCTCCTCGGCCGCGCAGCTCCAGGCGAACCCGAAGAGCCTGCCGCCGAACCTGCTCGCCATCACCGGCGTGATCCCATTCAGCGAGACGATCTTCCTCTGGCAGTCGATCCTCGTCGCCGCGGTGCTGTTCGTGATCTCGGTGATCATCGCGACCGTCTCGGCGCCCGGCCCGGCCAGCGCGGTGACCGCGCAGGACCTCGGCGTCGATCCGGCCCGCGAGGAGGAGAGGACGCCGCCGCCCGCCCAGCCCGGCGAATGGCTGGAGCACTGGCCGATCCTCAGCATCCTGCTGGTGCTGCTCGGCGGCACCTGGATCGTGCAGGAGTTCGCCCGGCAGTCCTGGATGACCGCGATCTCCAACCTCAACACCTACAACCTGATCTTCATCACCCTCGGCCTCCTGTTGCACTGGCGGCCGATCAACTTCCTGAAGGCAGTCGCCCGCTCGGTGCCCGCCACTGCCGGCATCCTGATCCAGTTTCCGCTCTACGCGGCGATCAGCGCCATGCTGACGGGAGCCAAGAACGCCGCCGGCACCTCCGTCTCGGACGTCATCACCCACGCCTTCGTCAGCCTGAACACCACGGGCAGCTTCCCCGTCGCGATGGGCGTGTATTCGGCGGTGCTCGGCTTCTTCGTGCCCTCGGGCGGGGGCAAGTGGCTGCTGGAGGCGCCCTACGTGATGCAGGCCGCCAACGAGCTGAAGGTGCATCTCGGCTGGGCGGTCATGGTCTACAACGCGGCCGAGGCGCTGCCGAACCTCATCAACCCGTTCTTCATGCTGCCGCTGCTCGGCGTCCTCGGCCTCAAGGCGCGGGACATCGTCGGCTTCAGCTTCCTGCAGCTCATCGTCCACCTGCCGGTGGTGCTGTTCCTGCTCTGGGCGTTGGCCTTCACCCTGACCTACCACCCGCCGGTGATGCCATGACACGGGCCTTGCGCACCTGCATCGCCGCCGCGCTGGCCGGCTCGCTCTGGACGGGAGGCGTCATGGCGCAGGACCGGATGCCGGAGATCCCGGCCGACAAGCTCACCGATGCCCAGAGGAGGGCGTCCGAGGAGTTCCTGGCGGCGCGCAAGGTGCCGGTGTTCGGGCCCTTCGTGCCGCTGCTGCGCAGCCCTCAGCTCATGCTGAACGCGAGCAGCATGGGGCTGTATCTCCGCTACAACAGCGTCATCCCCCTGAAGCTCAGCGAGCTCGTGATCCTGATCACCGCGCGGGAGTACAGTCAGCAGCTCGAATGGCACATCCACCAGCCCATCGCGCTGAAAGCCGGGCTCGACCCGGCCATCGTCGAGGCGATCGCGGAGGGGCGCCGGCCGGACGCGATGCCGGAGGAGGAGGCGCTCGTCTACGCCTTCTCGACGGAGCTGCACCACAACAAGTCCGTCAGCGACAGGACCTACGCGGCGGCCGTGGCGCGCTTCGGCGAGCAGGGCGCGATCGATCTCGCCGGCATCAACGGCTACTACACGCTGCTCGCCATGACGATGAACATGGCCCGCACGGCCCTGCCGGCCGGAGCCAAGCCCGGACTTCCCGAGCTGATCCGGTAGGGGGCCGCCCTATCGGCGCCTGGGAAGGAAGGCGGCGAGGCCGGCGACGAGCCAGGCCGCCATCAGCACCATGCCGCCGATGGGCGCCGCCATCGGGAAGAGCGGATGCCCGGCGAGCGCCCGCAGCGCGAGATCGCCGCTGAACAGGGCGAGGCCGAGGAGCATCGCGCCGGCCGCGACCCGCGTGACCGGCCGGCTCGTAAGCCCGGCGCCGGAGAGGGCGGCGAGCGCCATCACGGCCGGGGCGTGGAAGAGCAGGAACTCGGCGCTCGTGCGCAGGGTCTCGGCGCCCGAAACGTGGGCGGCGGCCGCGCTCGCGGCCACCCCGAGAAGGCCGGCCAGCGCCGCGAGGGCGAGAAGGACGCGCTCGAAGCCGGACATCGCCCCTCCTAGCCGCCGCGCTCGGCGAGCAGTCGGGCGATGCTGGTGCGAAGCTCCGCGATGCCCTGGTCGTCGCGGCTCGAGGTGAGCAGCACCTCCGGGTAGGCCGCCGGGCGCTTGGCGATGGCCGCCTGGATGCCGCGGATGCGGGCCTCGACCTCGCCCTTCTTGAGGGCGTCGCCCTTGGTGAGAACGACCTGATAGCTGACCGCCGCCTTGTCGAGACCGTCGAGCACGTCGGTGTCGATGGCCTTCAAGCCGTGCCGGGAATCGATCAGCACGAAGACGCGGGCGAGGTTGGCGCGGCCCTTGAGGTAGTTGTGGATTAGGTCCGTCCAGGCGGCGACCTTCGCCTTCTCGACGGCCGCGTAGCCGTAGCCCGGCATGTCGACGAGGGTGAAGCGGCCGCCGATCGAGAAGAAGTTGAGCTGTTGCGTGCGCCCCGGCGTGTGCGAGGTGCGCGCCAGGGTGTTGCGGCCGGTGAGAGCGTTGACGAGGCTCGACTTGCCGACGTTCGAGCGCCCGGCAAACGCGATCTCGACGCCGTCCATCGGCGGCAGCTCGGCCAGCGTCGAGGCGGGGCGCAGGAAATCCGCCGCCCCGGCGAAGAGCAGCCGGCCGCGCTCCGCCAGCTCGCGATCCTCGTTCTCCGCGCTCGTCACCCCTCGGCCTCTCAGTTCTTGGCCGAGGCCTTGGAGCCCTTGCTGAACGTGCCCCGCAGGTTGTCCAGCAACTCCACCTTCACGCCGTTGCGGCGCATGATAATGTACTGCTGGATGACCGAGAGCGTGTTGTTCCAGGCCCAGTAGATCACCAACCCGGCCGGGAACGAGCCCAGCATGAAGGTGAAGATGATCGGCATGAAGGTGAAGATCTGCGCCTGGACCGGGTCCGGCGGCGCGGGGTTCATCTTCATCTGGACGAACATCGTCACGCCCATGATGATCGGCCAGATCCCGAGATGGATGAAGTCGGGCGCCGGGAAGGGCAGCAGGCCGAACAGGTTCAGGATGCTCGTCGGATCGGGCGCGGCCAGATCCTGGATCCAGCCGAAGAACGGCGCGTGCCGCATCTCGATGGTGATGAACAGCACCTTGTAGAGCGCGAAGAAGACCGGGATCTGCACTAGCACCGGCCAGCAGCCGGCGACGGGATTGATCTTCTCCTTCTTGTACAGCTCCATCATCGCCTGCTGCTGCTTCGTCCGATCATCCTTGTAGCGCTCCTTGATGGAGGCCATCTCGGGCTGCACGGCCTTCATCTTGGCCATGGAGACGTAGGAGCGGTTGGCGATCGGCAAGAAGAGCAGCTTCAGGATCAGGGTCACGACCAGGATCGAGACGCCGAAGTTGCCGAGCAGATGGAAGAAGAAGTCCAGTGCCCGGAACATCGGCTTGGTGATGAAGTAGAACCAGCCCCAGTCGATGAGCAGATCGAACTTCTTGATGCCGAGCGAGCGCTCGTACTCGTTGATGGCGTTCACCTCCTTGGCGCCCGCGAACAGGTTCTGCGTGGCCGCGACCGTCGTGCCGGGCTCGACGGTGCGCGCGTCCGAGCGCACGCTCGCCTGGTAGACCTTCGTCGCGCCGTCGGTCCGCTCGGTGAAGACGCCGGTGTAGGGCACGTTCTGGTCGGGGATCGCGGTCGCCGCCCAGTACTTGTCGGTGATGCCGGCAAAGCCCCCGGTCACGCCGTTCCAGGCCTTGCCCTTGGTGGCGCCGCCGCTGCCGTAGACGGGCTCCTTGGCGAGGCTGTCGTAGGTGTACTCCTGCAGGCCGTCGCCGCCGAGCACGCCGATCATGCCCTCGTGGAGGACGTAGTAGCCCTGCGTCTGCGGCTTGCCCCAGCGCGAGACCAGCCCGTACGGGTAGAGCGTGACGGCGCTGCCGCCCTTGTTCTCGACCTCGTCGCGGATCGTGAACATGAACTTGTCGTCGACCGCGAGAAGCCGCTTGAAGACGAGGCCCTGGCCGTTGTCCCAGGTGAGCGTCAGGGGCTTGCCGGGCGCCAGGAGGTCGCCGTCGGCCTTCCAGACCGTGTCCGCTCCCGGCAGCGCGCCGGCATTGGCGCCGACCCAGCCGAACTCGGCGTAGTAGGGCGTCGCGGTGCCGGTCGGCGAGAACAGAACGATGCGCGGGCTCTCGTCGCTGACGGTCTCGTGGTAGTTCTTGAGGGACACGTCGTCGATGCGCCCGCCCTTGAGAGCGACGCTGCCGGCGAGCGCCGGGGTCTCGATGCGGATGCGCGGCGAGCGGGCGAGGGCCTCCTCGCGGGAGACCGGCCCCGACTGGGGCAGGGTGCCCGGCGCGGGCGCGGCGGGACCGCCCTCCTTCGGGGCCGGCGAGGGCACGCCGTCGGGGGTGACGCCGGGGCTCTGGCCGGCCGCCTGGTTCTGGGCGGCGGTCTGCTTCTGCTGCTCCACGCGGGGAGCGGCGACGAAGTAGTTCCATCCCAGCAGCACGACGAGCGACAGGGCGATCGCCACGATCATGTTGGTCTTGTCATTGCCCATTGCCGGTTCCGTCGCTGGCGTTCGGGGAGGGGGCGGCGCCGGGCGCCGGCCTGGGAGTCGAGGAGGAGCGCTCGCCCTTGCCCCGGCGCTGTCCGCGTTCGGGCCGGGAGGCGTCGCTGCCGGGCTCGCGCGGGGCGCGCGGGCGCGTCACCACTGCGAGGGCGCGGGCGAGGTCGGTCTTGAGGGTCTCGAAATCGGCCGAGAGGGCCGGGCGCCGGGCGATCAGCACCACGTCGGCCGTGGCCGCCGGGGCGTCGGAGGCGATCGCCGCCACCGCTGCGCGCAGGCGCCGGCGGATACGGTTGCGCTCCGTGGCGTGTCCGACCCGCTTGGTGATGGTGAAGCCGATGCGCAGGCCCTCCGGCGCGGCCTCGCGGCGGAGGCCCTGCGCGGTCATGCGCTCGGTATGGAAGCGGCGGCCCTCGGCCGCAGCCAGGAACTCGGATCGCCGTCTCAGCCGTTCGATCGTCGCCACGCGGTCCGACCCTTCGGCCCGTTCCCTGGAGCCGCCCGCCCCCTCGGGCGGGGGCGGGTGTCGCTGTCTTACGCCGAGAGACGCTTGCGCCCGTGGGCGCGGCGGGCGGCGATGACCTTGCGGCCGCCGGCCGTCGCCATGCGCGCACGGAAGCCGTGGCGGCGCTTGCGGACGAGCTTGCTCGGTTGATAGGTGCGCTTCATGGCTCTAGGCTCCGTCAGGCCGGGGCGCGCTCCGGCGGGCGGCGGCTTCCCGCGCCCATGAGCCCTCGCGCATCCTCGTGGAATGGGGTTCAAACGCGATCCGGCGCCCGAACGGGGCGCCGGTTCGCGACCGGGCGGCTTATGAGGGGTGGGGTCCGGAAAGTCAACGCGAATTGACCTTCCGGCCCTTGCCACGGTCGGCTCCCGCGAAGCGCAGGCCCGACCGGGCGGCGGCGCCCATGCGCCGGATCGCGCAGGGTCCGGGGACCGGGACCTGCGCACGAACGACTCAGTGTCCCTCGAACTCCATCAGCGTGCGGACAGTGACGCCGAGGTCGCGCAGGCGCTGGGCGCCCCCGAGGTCGGGGAGATCGATGACGAAGCAGGCCGCGATCACCTCGGCCCCGATCTGGCGGAGCAGGTTGACCGCCGCCGTCGCGGTGCCGCCGGTGGCGATGAGGTCGTCGACGAGGAGCACCCGGTCGCCGGGCTTCACCGCGTCGACATGGATCTCCATCTCGTCGGTGCCGTATTCCAGCGCGTAGGCGATCTTGACGGTGGTGTGCGGGAGCTTGCCCTTCTTGCGGATCGGCACGAACCCGGACGAGAGCTGGTGCGCCACGGCGCCCCCGAGAATGAAGCCCCGCGCCTCGATGCCGGCCACCTGGTCGATGCGACCGCCCGCGTAGGGATGCACCAGCGAATCGACCGCCCGGCGGAAGCTGCGGGGGTCGCTCAGCAGGGTGGTGATGTCGCGGAAGATGATGCCGGGCTTCGGATAGTCGGGAATCGAGCGGATCGATTCCTTCAGCGCGACGTGGCGGCGAGGTTCCATGCGGGCGTCAGCCTTGAGCCGGACGGGCGCCGGTCGCGCCGTCGTCGAGGGGGCGGCGCCGCCCGATCGAGACGAGGCCGCAGGGCTTTAAGCAGATGCCGTGCCGGCTGAAAAGCTGAAGCGACGCCCCTCGCTTCAGCCGTTCGCCTTGCGCAGCAGCGCCACGAGCTCCCGATGCAGGGTCTCGTTGCCCGCCGCGACCGACTTCGAGGGCATCGGGTCCGGTGCGCCGTCGGCGGAGGTGACGAAGCCGCCCGCCTCCCGCACGAGGACGATGCCGGCGGCCATGTCCCAGGTCTTCAGGTCGCGCTCCCAGTAGACGTCGAGGCGCCCGCAGGCGACGTAGGCGAGGTCGAGGGAGGCCGCCCCGATACGCCGGGTGCCGCCGGTCACCGCCATCACGGCGGCGACCTCGCGCAGCAGCACGGCGTGGCTGCCGCGGCCGAGATAGGGGGTGCCGTAGCCGGCCACCGCGTCGGCCATGTCGGTGCGTGCCGAGACCCGCAGGCGGCGGTTGTTGAGGTAGGCGCCCTTGCCGCGCTCGGCAACGAACAGCTCGTCCTTGATCGGATCGTAGATGACGCCGGCCACCATCTGGCCCTCGCGCTCCAGGCCGATCGAGATCGCGAAATGCGGGATGCCGTGGAGGAAGTTGGTGGTGCCGTCGAGCGGGTCGACATGCCAGGTGTGGCTGGTGTCGCTGCCCTCGATGCGGCCCTCCTCCTCCAGCACCAGGCCGTAGCCGGGGCGGGCCTTCATCAGGGCATCGCGCACCACCTCCTCGGCCTTGCGGTCGGCCGCCGACACGAAGTCGCCCGGCCCCTTGCGGGAGACCTGAAGGTTCTCGACCTCTCCGAAGTCGCGCTTGAGGCCGCGGGCGGCCTTGCGCGCGGCGTCGACCATCACGGTCATGAGGGGAGAGGAGATCATCGTGCGGAGCCTGCGTGCCGGTGTGCGCTTCTGAGCGGTGGTGCTGCGTGCCGCGTTAAACGCTCCGCGTCCGGGAATCGACCCCGGACGGGGCATGGCAGGGGCCCGCTTCCCTTGCGCGGCCGCCGCGCCGCGCCATGTCGTCCCTCCAGTACAGGAGACGACACGATGGATCGGGAGCGCGACCGCGACACGGCCGAGGAGCTGATCGACGAGGTGAAGAAGGAGCAGACCGGCGCCCGCGAGACGACGCGCCGCCCGGAACAGGGCACGGACAAGCCCGGCGGGGACGAGGGCACCGAGCCGCGGCAGGGCTGATCGGGCGCCTCGGAACACCCTCCTCGCGTCCCGGCTTGTCCCGGACACGAGGAGGCAGACCATGAATACCCGCGAGACCGATCCGGCGGCCAACGAGCCGGAGCCCGCATCCGACCCGAAATCCCCGCCGCGGCCCTCGCAGGCCGATCCGATCCCGGAAGAGGATCTGGAGGAGGTCGAGGAGCAGCCGAGCTGACGACGGATCTTCAGCTCAAGGGGCGCTTCGCGGTCCGTTTCTGTCGAGATCGTCCCGAACGCCGACCCGGCCCTGAAGCCGGGTCGGCGCGCTTCCGGGCTCAGCCGGCCATCGCGGTCTTGAGGTTCTGGTCGACCTTGTCGAGGAAGCCGGTGGTCGAAAGCCACTTCTGGTCGGGGCCGACGAGAAGAGCGAGGTCCTTCGTCATGAAGCCCGACTCGACGGTGGAGACGCACACCGTCTCGAGGGTCGTGGCGAACTTCGCCAGATCCGCGTTGCCGTCGAGCTTCGCCCGGTGGCTGAGCCCGCGGGTCCAGGCGAAGATCGAGGCGATGGAATTCGTCGAGGTCTCCTTGCCCTTCTGATGCTCGCGGTAGTGGCGCGTCACGGTGCCGTGGGCGGCCTCGGCCTCGACCGTCTGGCCGTCGGGGGTGAGCAGCACCGAGGTCATCAGGCCGAGCGAGCCGAAGCCCTGGGCGACGGTGTCCGACTGCACGTCGCCGTCGTAGTTCTTGCAGGCCCAGACATAGCCGCCCGACCACTTCAGGGCCGAGGCGACCATGTCGTCGATGAGACGGTGCTCGTAGACGATGCCGAGCGCGTCGAAGCGCGACTTGAACTCCGCGTCGAACACCTCTTGGAACAGATCCTTGAAGCGCCCGTCATAGGCCTTGAGGATGGTGTTCTTGGTCGAGAGGTAGACCGGGTACTTGCGCGCCAGCCCGTAGTTCAACGAGGCGCGGGCGAAGTCGCGGATCGAGTCGTCGAGGTTGTACATCGACAGCGCCACGCCGGCGCCGGAGAACTTGAAGACCTCCTTCTCGATCACCGTGCCGTCGTCGCCCTCGAACTTGACGGTCAGGCGGCCCTTGCCGGGCACCTTGAAGTCGGTGGCCTTGTACTGGTCGCCGAAGGCGTGGCGGCCCACCACGATGGGCTGCGTCCAGCCCGGCACGAGGCGGGGGACGTTCTTGCAGATGATCGGCTCGCGGAAGATGACGCCGCCGAGGATGTTGCGGATGGTGCCGTTGGGCGACTTCCACATCTCCTTGAGGCCGAACTCCTTCACCCGGGCCTCGTCGGGGGTGATCGTCGCGCACTTCACGCCGACGCCGTGGCGCTTGATCGCCTCGGCCGCGTCGACCGTGACTCGGTCGTTCGTGGCGTCCCGGTGCTCGACGCCGAGGTCGTAGTAGTCGAGGTCGAGGTCGAGATAGGGGTGGATGAGCTTGGTCTTGATCTCGGACCAGATGATGCGGGTCATCTCGTCGCCGTCGAGCTCGACGACGGGGTTCGCGACCTTGATCTTGCTCATGAGCCGATAGCCTTCTTGAGGTTCCCGCCGCGAGGGGCGGAGCCGGGGCCCTCGCAAGGGCCGTGCACTCGGGGCCGGGTCATAGCCCGGCGGGCCTGACGGTGGAAGGCAGGGGAGGGGGCCGTGCCGGTGACAGCTTGGCGGCGCTGTCAGAACGGGCCCGCGCTGGACAAGCCCGGCCGTCGGTGCCATCGGCGCCCGAGCCCCGGCCGGCCCCTGCAGACGCGATGCCCCTCGAGATCCCTCCCGCCGACACCCCCGCCATCGTCCTCGTCGAGCCGCAGCTCGCCGAGAACATCGGCATGACCGCCCGCGCCATGGCGAATTTCGGCCTCTCGGACCTGCGCCTCGTCAACCCGAAGAACGGCTGGCCGAAGAAGGGCGTGCGGGAGGCGGCCTCCGGTGCCACGCACGTGCTCGACGCCGCCCGCATCTATGCGAGCCTGCCCGAGGCCATCGCCGATCTCGGCCTGGTGCTCGCCACCACCGCGCGCTCGCGGGGCCAGATGAAGCGGGTGCTCGCCCCCGAGGCTGCCATGGCCGAGCTGGCCGCGCGCCCGGCCGGGCAGCGGGCGGGCATCCTGTTCGGCCGCGAGCGGGTCGGGCTCGACAACGACGAGGTCTCGCTCGCCGACGCCATCGTCACCTTCCCGGTCTCGCCGGACTTCCCCTCCCTCAACCTCGCCCAGGCGGTGCTCCTCGTGGGCTACGAGTGGCGCCGTGCGAGCGGCCGGGCCGCGATCCCGTTCTCCGGGGAGATGCTGTCGCCGCCGGCCCCGAAGGCGGCGCTGCTTTCGCTGTTCGACTATGTCGAGGGCCTGCTCGACGAGGCGGCCTTCTACCCGCCGGGCAAGCGCGAAGGCATCGCGCGCAACATGCGCGACATGTTCCACCGCATGGCCATGACCGAGCAGGACGTGCGCACCCTGCGCGGCGCCCTGAGGGCGATCGCCGCGCGCGGCGATTCGGGCGCAGGCCCCGGACCCGACGAGGCTGCCGGCTGACTGACGGGTCTGCGGAGCGGCGTGAGACGTCGTTCGACGAAAGCGGGTCGGTGACGGTCGACCGGCCCCGATCGGATCGATTCCGTCACAGGTATTAACCCGTTTTCAGGCATTCGGCGGCAGGTTGATCCGCATGGCCGATGTCCAACTAAGCCGCATCGGCGGCGAATTTCTCTGCCCTGCGCAGGAAGCCGCGTTCCAGGCCGGTCGGCTGCCCGAGACGCGCCGCCACGCGCGCCTGATGTTCGCGCTCTCGACGGTTCTGAACTTCGCGTTCCTGGCGAGCGACTGGCGCTTCTACGGCGAGCCGCATTTCTGGGTCGCCGTCCCGGCTCGCCTCATCGTGGTGTTCGCCTCCATCGCCTGCTTCCTGCTGGCCGCCCGTGTCTCGGAGTTCCGCGTCCTCCAGCGCATCATGCTGGCCTGGGAGGCGATCGCCACGATCTCGATCGCCTTCCTGGTCTCGTCGCGCTCGGACATCGCCCTGTTCGTGGTGCTGCTGCTGCCGACGCTGTTCATGCTCGTCGTGCCGACGAGCTTCCGCTGGACCGTGATCGTCGCGTTCGGAAGCTCCGCGATCCTGATGGCGGCCTACATGCTGCCGCCGCCGATCCCCGCGACGGCGCTCGGCCTGATTCTCGCCCTCAGCATCCAGATCATCGGGCTGCTTCTGTCCGTGATGCGCTCCAATCGCCTGCGCCGGCTCGAATGGGCGGCGGCCGAGGCGCAGCGGCGCGCCAATCTCGACCTTGCCGAGAGCAAGCGCCTGGTCGAGGCGATGTTCGGGGCCGTGCCCGTCCCGGTGGTGGTCTCGACGAGGACCGGCCGCATCGCCAGCATGAACGAGGCCGCGATCCGCTTCTTCCGCATCCCGCGGCAGGATGGCTACGCGCACCTGACGACCCGCGACCTCGTTCCGAGCGAGGGCCGCCGGCGGATCCACGCCGGGATCACGGCGCACCAGAAGGTGCGCAACATCGAGCTGCCTCTCCAGACGGCGGACGGGCATCAGCGGCAGGTTCTTCTTTCGGCCGGGCGCGTGGACATCGCCGGCGAGGAATGCGTGGTGTCGAGCCTCGTCGACATCACCGACCGCAAGGCCGACGAGCAGGCCGTGCAGCGGGCCGCGACCCATGATGCGCTGACCGGCCTGCCCAACCGGGCGCTGTTCCAGACGACCCTCGACACGGCCATCGTCTCGGCGGCGGTCGGCGCGTCGAGCGTCGGGCTGATCCTGCTCGACCTCGACGCCTTCAAGGAGATCAACGACACCCTCGGGCACGATGCCGGCGACACGCTGCTGATCGAGATCGCCCGCCGGCTCTCCGGCACCGTCGGCGGAAAGGACCTCGTCGCCCGTCTTGGCGGGGACGAGTTCGTGATCGTCGTCGCCGACGGCGCCCGTCACGGGCCGGACGGGAACCGCCGCATCCTGGCGGTGGCGCAGGCGGTGTTCGACGTGCTCGGCGCGCCGGTGGCGGTAGCCGGCCGCAACATCCAGACGCGGGCGAGCCTCGGGCTCGCGCTCTATCCGCAGCAGGCGGCGAGTTCCGCCGAGCTCCTCACCAACGCCGACCTCGCCCTCTACGCCGCCAAGGGCGCCGGCCGGAACCGAGCCGCGCTGTTCGAGCCGGCGCTGCGCACCCGGATCGATGCGCGGGTGCGGCTGAACCAGGAGTTCCGCGCCGCCCTCGACGAGGGCCGGATCGTGCCGTTCTATCAGCCGAAGGTCAGCTTCGCGACGGGCCGCGTCGTCGGCTTCGAGGCGCTGACCCGCTGGAACCACGCGGTGAAGGGCATCCTGTCCCCCGGCGCCTTCGAGAGCGTGTTCGACGATGCCGAGATCGGCGTCCTGCTCGGCTCGAACCTCGCCGAGCAGGTGGTGGCCGACATCGCCGGCTGGCTCGCCGTGGGGATCGATCCGGGCCGGGTGTTCATCAACCTCTCGACGGCGCAGTTCGCCGACAAGGCGCTCGCCGAGAAGCTGCTGGCCGTTCTCGAACAGTACGGCGTGCCGCCGGAGCGGCTCGGGGTCGAGGTGACCGAGACCGTGCTTCTGAACGGGCAGGCGGAGCGCATCTGCGAGGTGCTCAACGCGCTGCAAGCCGCAGGCATCCGCGTCGCGCTGGACGATTTCGGCACGGGCTACGCCTCGCTGACGCACCTGAAGCGCTTCCCCGTCGACGAGATCAAGATCGATCGCAGCTTCGTCTCGGACCTGACGCGGGACGCCAACGACGCGGCGATCGTCACCGCGCTCCTGCGCCTCGGCCGCAGCCTCGGCCTCGACGTGACGGCGGAGGGCGTCGAGACCTCCGAGCAGGCGATGTTCCTCGATCTCGGCGGCTGCACCTGCGCCCAGGGCTACCTATACAGCCGGCCGATGGCGGGTCGGGACGTCCCGCCCTACCTGGAGCGCCCCGAGCCCGCGCTGCCGCCGCTCCTGGCGGCGCTGCCCGAGGCGGCCGAGTAACCTTCAGGCGGCCTGCGCCAGCGCCTGGTCGATGTCGGCCAGGATGTCCTCGACGTTCTCGAGGCCGATCGAGAGGCGCACCGTCTCGGGTCCGACCATGGCCGCCGCCCGCTCCTCGGGCCGCAACTGGCGGTGGGTCGTCGTCGCCGGGTGGATCGCCAGCGACTTGATCTCGCCGATGTTGACGAGATGCGAGACGAGCTCCAGGGCCGCGATGAAGCGCAGCGCCGCCGGCTCGCCGCCCTTGAGCGCGAAGGTGAAGATCGAGCCCGGACCCTGCGGCACGTAGCGGTTGGCAAGCTCTTCGCCGGGCTGTCCGGGCAGGCCGGGGTAGCTCACCCATTCCACCGCCGGATGGTCCTTCAGATGGGCTGCGACCGCCCGCGCGTTGGCGCAGTGGCGCGCCATGCGCAGCGGCAGGGTCTCGATGCCGGTGAGCGTCAGGAAGGCGTTCATCGGCGAGAGGCCGGGCCCGAGATCGCGCAGGCCGAACAGGCGGCAGGCGACCGCGAAGGGGAAGTCCGGGAAGCGCTCCGTGACGACGAGGCCGTCATAGTCCGGCCAGGGCTCGTTGAGGAGGTTGTAGCGACCGGGCCGCGTCCAGTCGAAGCGGCCGGCGTCGCAGATCATGCCGCCGATGGTCTGGCCGGAGCCGCCGAGGAACTTCGAGGTCGAATGGATGACGATGTCCGCCCCGTGCTCGATCGGGCGGATCAGAGCCGGCGAAGCGAGCGTGCTGTCGACGACGAGCGGCAGGCCGTGGCGGCGGGCCACCTCGGCGATGCCGGCGATGTCGACCACCGTCGCGCAGGGGTTGACGATCGACTCGCAGACGATGGCCCGCGTCTCCGGGGTGATCGCCGCCTCGAAATCCGCCGGGTCGAGCCCGGCGGCGAATTGCGGCTTCAGGTCGTAGCGCCCGTCGAGCCGGCGCATCAGGCCGAGCGAGCCGCCGAACAGGCGCGGCGAGGCCACGTAGGCCTCGCCCGAGCGCATCAGCGTCATCAGCACCAGCAGCACTGCCGACTGCCCGGAGGACACGGCGACGGCGGCCTTGGCGCCCTCGAGCGCCGCCACGCGCCGCTCCAACGCCGCGACGGTCGGGTTCGAGCCGCGCGAGTAGGAGAAGCCGGTGCGCCGCATGGCGAAGATGTCGGCGGCCTGCTCCGTCGAGTCGAAGACGAAGCCGTTGGTGAAGTAGATCGGCGTGGCGCGGGCGCCGGTCGCCGGGTCGGGCGCGGCTCCGGCGTGGATGGCCTGCGTGGCGAAGCGGTGCGCGCTCGACATCGGATCTCGGTTCAGGCGGTGCGCTGCACGAAGGCGCGGAGGGTCCGCACCAGGGTTCGCGGCTCGTAGGGCTTGGGGATGAAGCGGGCGCCCTCGGGCATGTCATGGGGGCCGGGCGTGCCCATCCCCGAGACGACGAGCACCGGGATGCCGGGCCAGCGCCGCGCCACGAGGCGGGCCAACGCGAAGCCGTCCATCGACCCCTGCGGCATGTCGACGTCGGTCATCAGCACGCCGACGTCGTCGCGGTTCTCGAGGACCTTGAGCGCCTTGTCGGCATGGGTCGCCTCGACCACCGTGAACCCGGCGTCGGCGAGCGTGTCCGACGCTTCCATGAGCAGGAGCCCATCGTCCTCGACGAGGAGCACCACGGGGTTCTCGGCAAGATCCGGGGGGGGCGTTTCAGTCATCAGGCCGTCGGCGATCCCTGCAACGAACTTCGGGCCCTATTCCCCGCATCCCGCCCCGTCAAGGACGGCCGCCGCTTCATTGTGCATTGCGAGAGCGCGGAAGGTCGCACGGGGACCGTTCCAGACGGTGCACGCGCCAAGGGGGCGACGACCGTCGGCACGAAGGCCGTCGTCCGTTTCGCCGCGCTTCGCCGGGTCGCCGAAGCTGTGGACGGGGCACCCCGCGACCCCGTGCACCGGCACCATGGCGATCCGCGGACGATTCCTTCCGCACCCTTCCGCGCGATGATCCGATCGGCACGAGCGGTGCTCGACAGGGGCCGCGTTTCGAGGGCGCGGCTACCGGTTGCGCCCGAGCAGCACCAGCCACCCGATGCCGAGGGTGAAGACGACGACGCCGGTCGTCACGATGGCCGGGGTACCGAGTTCGATGAGGCGCGGCGCGAGCTGCGTCGCGAAGGCCGCCACGACGAGTGCGACCGCGACCCGCGCGGCGGCCCGCTCGATGCCGCGCGTCACCTTGTCGAGCCCCTTCACCTCGATCTCGACGGTGACGCGGCCCTGCTTGAGCCGCACCAGCATCAGGTGGATCAGAGTCGGCAATTCGGAGGCCGCGCCGAACAGGCCGACGCCCAGCGCCTCGGCCTTCTGCTTGAGCCCGGTCAGCGAGAACTGGCGGGACATCGTCGTTCGCACGGTCGGCCCGGCGGCGGCGAAGAGATCGAAGTTCGGATCGAGGTGACGCATCACGCCGTCGGCGGTGACGAGGCCCTTGAACAGGATCGCGAGGTCGGTCGGCATCGCGAGATCGTTCTCGCGGGCCATGGTCATGAAGTCGGTCAGCACCTCGCCGAGGTTGAGCGGGATCGAGGAGTGGCGCTCCACGAAGGCCTGGGCGGAGCCCTCGAGCTTGGTCAGGTCCGGGTTGGTGGCGCCCGTCCAATCGAGGAGCACGGCCATCAGCCCGTCGGCGTCCTGCTTCAGCATGGCGCCGATCAGGATGAGGAGCTGGTTGCGCCGCTTCTGCGAGAGCCGGCCGACGATGCCGAAATCGATGAAGCCGATGCGGTTGCCCGGCAGCGCCAGCAGGTTGCCGGGATGCGGGTCGGCGTGGAAGGCGCCTTCGATCAGCGCCATGCGCAGGAAGGCGTCGGTGCCCTTCTGGGCGAGCAGCTTCTTGTCGACGCCCGCGGCGCGGAGACCCTCCTCGTCGGTCGGGCGGATGCCGTGGATGAACTCCTGCACGAGCACCCGCTCGGAGCACCACTCCCAGAAGATCTTCGGGAAGACGATGTCGTCCCGGTCCTCGAACATCGCCGCGAGAAGCTCGCAGTTCCTCGCCTCGTTCATGAGGTCGAGCTCGCCGTTGAGGCCGGCGGCGAGGTGGCGCATCTGCTCGCGGGGCTGGTAGCGGGCCATGTCCGGCCACTCGGTCTCGACGATGCGCGCCCCGTGCGCCATCAGCCGGAGATCGGCGTCGATGACCTTGCGCAGGCCCGGCCGCAGCACCTTCACCACCACGTCCTCGCCGTCGTGGGTGCGCGCCCGGTAGACCTGCGCGATCGAGGCCGAGGCGATGGCGTTGGTGTCGAACTCCGCGAAGACCTCGTGGGGCGAGGCGCCGAGATCGGCCTCGAGCTGCGGGCGAATCTGCTCCCAGGGCATCGGCGAGACCTGGCTGTGGAGCTTCTCCAGCTCCTCGGTCCAGATCGGGGAGAGCAGGTCCGGCCGGCTCGCGAGAACCTGCCCGAACTTGATGAAGGTCGGCCCCAGCGCCTCGATCGCCCGGCGCAGGCGCTCGGGCTGTGAGAGCCGCGTCACGTCAACCCGCGGCTTCCGGCGGGGCACGATCGGGATGTAGCGCAGGCCCAGCCGGTCCACGACGTTGTTGACGCCGAAGCCGATCAGCACGGCGGCGATCTCGGACAGGCGCTGACGGTCGCGCGCGGCGACGAAGGCGGTTTTCAACATCGAGGCGGATCGACCTTCCGGTGCCGCGCGGCAGATCCGGCGGCCCTGCCCGAACGCACGCAATTTCCGGCCTTTTTGAGGAGAGAAGGCTCGGCATGCGCACCCTCACCGGGTCGCGGGTTGCCTGCCCGCGCCGCCGGGGCTTAAACCCGCCCGACGACCGGCCCCGGCGACGGGGCCGCCTCCTTCAGGAAAGCTGCCGATGTCCGACCGCGTGCCCGGCTTCGAGACCCTCGCCATCCATGCCGGCGCGGCCCCCGACGCGGCGACCGGCGCCCGCGCCACGCCGATCTACCAGACGACGAGCTTCGTCTTCGACGACGTCGACCACGCCGCCTCGCTGTTCGGACTCCAGGCCTTCGGCAACATCTACTCGCGCATCACCAACCCGACGAACGCGGTGCTGGAGGAGCGGATCGCGGCGCTGGAGGGCGGCACCGCTGCGCTGGCCGTCGGCTCTGGCCACGCCGCCGAGTTCCTGACCATGCACGCCCTGATGCAGCCGGGCGACGAGTTCGTGGCCGCCAACAAGCTCTACGGCGGCTCGATCAACCAGTTCAACCACTCCTACAAGAGCTTCGGCTGGAACGTCGTCTGGGCCGACACCGACGACCCGTCCTCGTTCGAGCGGGCGATCACGCCCCGCACCAAGGCGATCTTCTGCGAGTCGATCGCCAACCCCGGCGGGGTCGTCACGGACATCGCGGCGATCGCCGAGATCGCGCACCGCCACAACGTCCCGCTCGTCGTCGACAACACCATGGCGAGCCCGTACCTGATCCGCCCCTTCGAGCACGGGGCCGACATCGTCGTGCACTCGGCCACGAAGTTCCTAGGGGGGCACGGCACTTCGATCGGCGGCCTCATCGTCGACGGCGGCCGCTTCCCCTGGGCCGGCGACGAACGCTACCCGATGCTCTCGAAGCCCCGGCCGGAATATGCCGGCATGGTGCTCTCGGAGACCTTCGGCAATTTCGGCTTCGCCATCGCCTGCCGCGTGCTCGGCTTGCGCGACCTCGGCCCGGCGCTCTCGCCCTTCAACGCCTTCCTGATCCTCAACGGCATCGAGACGCTGCCCCTGCGCATGCAGCGCCACTGCGACAACGCACTGGAGGTCGCCCGCTTCCTCGCCGGGCACGAGGCGGTCTCCTGGGTGAGCTATCCGGGCCTGGAGAACGACCGCTACCACGCGCTCGCCCGGCGCTACACGCCGAAAGGCTCGGGGGCCGTCTTCACCTTCGGCCTGAAGGGCGGCTACGACGCCGGCGTCAAGCTCGTGTCGAACCTCGAGCTGTTCTCGCACCTCGCGAACATCGGCGACACGCGCTCGCTGGTGATTCATCCGGCCTCGACCACGCACCGCCAGCTCACCGACGCGCAGAAGAGCGCCGCCGGGGCCGGGCCGGAGGTGGTGCGCCTCTCGATCGGCCTGGAGGACCCCGCCGATCTCATCGAGGATCTCGACGGGGCGCTGAGGGCCTAAGGTCCCGTCAGTCGCAGCGCTCCCGGCGTACCGTCGTCGAGGAGCCGTCGATCTCCGTGCGCGTCGTCGTCGTGCGCTCGCAGCCGCCCTCTGGCACGGCCGGCACCACCGCGCGGCGCTCGACCACCACCGGGTCCTCGCGCTCGATGAGAACGGCGCGCGGCTCGTCCCGCTCGATGATCGTGGTCTGGGCGGCCGCCGCGCCGCTCAGGCCGGCGAGGAACGCCGCACCGAGGAGCATTCGGCCGGGCCGCAGGGCGGCGGGACTGGGATGGCGCATGAATCGTCTCCTGTTGTCGTCACGGTTCGGGCGGCCAAGGTTCGGGCGGCAACGAGCGAGCAAGCGAGACAGTTCCCATCCGCCGATCTTCGCGGCGCTCCGGTCGATCTCAAGCTCTGCCGTTACTGGCGGCCGAGGATGACGGGAGAGATGCGGTATTCAGTCGAGGTTCAGTCCCGATCAGCTTTACGGCGGCGCGCGCTGAATTCTTCGGATTGGTCATATTCTCGCCGTTCCGCTATCGGATTTCCATCCGCGCACCCGCCGCCGGGGCGGTTCTCCCGGCACCACTCGCGAATACACGCGGGACGGCCGCCGGTGCCCGCAGCCGGATGAGAGGTTCCTGATGAAGCACGTCGCCCTTGTTCTCGCCCTCGGCGCCGGTCTCGCGAGCGGCCCGGCCGTGGAGAAGGCGGGAGCAGCAGAGGCCGGCGGCTTCAATGGCACCTGGTCCGTCGAGCTCGTGACCGACAGCGGCCTGTGCGACAGCCGCTACCGCTACTCGGTCGCCGTCAACGAGGGCAGCGTGCAGCTGGTCTCGGCGAGCGACGGCGCGCGCATGAGCGGGCGCGTCGGCAGCGACGGCACCGTGGGCCTGAGCGTCTCCAACGGCACCGCGAGCGGCGCCGTCTCCGGCCGTCTCCTCGCGCAGACCGGCTCGGGCACCTGGAAGGTCTCGGCCCTCTGCTCCGGCCGCTGGACGGCCCGCCGCCAGAACACCCGCACCGCCCAGGCGGAATAAGGCCGCGCTCCGACCGTCCTTTTCGAGAAGGGGAGCGGCGGATGCGAATCGCGGGCAGGGCGATGGCGATGGTGCTCGGTCTTCTCGCCGGCTTGTTCGGCGGCGGCGCCCGCGCCGACATCGCCTCCGGCATCAGGGCCTACGACCGGGGCGATTACCCGGCCGCGCTCCGCGCCTTCGAGGCCGGCGCCGTCAAGGGCGACCCGCAGGCCCTCTACAACCTCGGCGTCGCTTACGCCGAAGGCCGCGCCGTGCCCCGCGACGAGGGCCGGGCCCTCTCCTACTACCGCCAGGGCGCGGAGCGCGGCAGCGTGCTCGCCGCGTTCAATCTCGCGCAGGCCTATCGCAAGGGGCAGGGCGTCGCGCCCGACCTCGCGAAAGCGGTGCGCTGGTACCGCTTCGCGGCGGAGCGCGGGCATTACAAGGCCGGCAACGAGCTCGGCATCCTCTACACGGAGGGGCGCGGCGTGCCCCACGATCCGGTCGAGGGCTTCGCCTGGATCTACCCGGCGACCCACGCCTCGATCATGGACGAGGCCGCCATGACGAACGCCATGCAGGCGGCCTCGCGCCTCGACCGCCAGCAGATCGCCGAGGCGCAGGCGCGAGGTCAGGCCTACTTCAAGCGCTACACGGCCCCGCACCGGAGGGTGGTGGAGACCCTGCGCCGAGGGGGCCGCTGAGGCGCTTCGTCGTCAGGCCGTGGCCGCGGCGAGCCACTGGCGCGCCTCGTCGATCTTGGCGCGCTCGAATACCTTGATCTTGGCCGGCGACACGAAGCTGAACGTCTCGGCCACGACCTTGAGCCAGTGGGCGTCCGTGACCAGGGCGACGTGGCTGACACCCTTCATCATCTCGATGCCGAAGCGCGGGTCCTTGAAGAAGGCCGCCGGCTCCATGCCCTCGAAGGCGCGCACGTCCTCGAGCAGCCGGAGCTTCCGGCCCGTGCCGAGATCGCTCTTCATCGCGGTGATGACGGCGTTCATCTCCTCGTCGGAGATCTTCCCGTCGACGACGATCTCGGCGATGTCGGACTCCGGCTTCTTCTCGTAGCTCAGCACGCGGCCGCTCCTCTGGATGTGCGCCCGGAGGCTAGCATCGAAACGGGGCGCGGCAAGCGGTGCACGCTCGATGGCGGGGGATGAGCCTTACAGAAAGCTCTGCGGGTCGACGTCGACGGTGACGCGCAGGTTTCCCCTCGGCTTCGGCCCCCGGGCCAGCCAGTCCCGCAGGTAGGCCTGGATGTCGACGCTGCGCTCGGTCTTGACCAGCAGCCGGAAGCGATGGCGGCCCCGGATCAGGGCGAGCGGGGCCTCCGCCGGCCCCAGCACGGCGATTCCCGGCGGCGGCTCCGCGGCGCGGGCGAGCGCCTGTCCGTGGGCCTCCGCCGCCTGCTTGTCGGTGCCCGAGACGATCAGCGCCGCAAGCCGCCCGAACGGGGGCAGCTCCGCCTCCTCGCGGGCGGCGATCTCCTCGGCGTAGAAGCGCTCGGCGTCGCCCGAGAGCAGCGCCGCGATCACCGGATGGCCGGGCTGGTAGGTCTGGACGAGGGCGCGTCCCGGCCGCTCTCCGCGCCCGGCCCGGCCCGTGACCTGCTGAAGGAGCTGGAAGGTCCGTTCCGAGGCGCGCGGATCGCCGGAGGTGAGGCCGATATCGGCGTCGAGCACGCCGACCAGCGTCAGGTGCGGGAAGTTGTGTCCCTTGGCGACGAGCTGCGTGCCGATGACGATGTCGCACGCGCCCGCCGCCACCGCATCGAGCTCCGCCCGCAGGCGCTCGGCCCCGCCGGGGAAATCGCTCGACAGCACGATGATGCGCTTGTCGGGGAAGAGCTCCGCCGCCTCCTCGGCGATGCGCTCGACGCCCGGCCCGCAGGCGGTATGGCTGTCGATGGTGCCGCACTCCACGCAAGCCTCCGGCCGGCGCTCGGCGTGGCCGCACTGGTGGCAGACCAGCGCCCGGCGGAAGCGGTGCTCCACGAGCCAAGTCGAGCATTGCGGGCACTGGTAGCGGTGGCCGCAGGAGCGGCAGAGCGTCAGCGGCGCGTAGCCCCGCCGGTTGAGGAAGAGCAGCGCCTGCTCGCCATCCGCCAGCGCCTGCCGCACGGCGGCGACCACGGGCGGGGCGATGAAGCGGCCGCGCTCGGGCTTGTCGAGGCGCATGTCGACGGCCGCGATGTCGGGCAGGCGCCGGCCGCCGAAGCGCTCGGGCAGCACGATGCGCCGGTAACGCCCCCGCTCGGCGTTGACGCGGCTCTCGATCGAGGGCGTCGCCGAGGCGAGCACAACGGGGCATTCCTCGATTCGTCCGCGCACCACCGCCATGTCACGGGCGTGGTAGTGGACCCCGTCCTCCTGCTTGTAGGCGGTCTCGTGCTCCTCATCGACGACGATGAGCCCAAGCCGCGCGAAGGGCAGGAACAGGGCGGAGCGCGCCCCGACCACCACCGAAACCTCGCCGTCGGCCACCCCCGCCCGGATGCGCTCCCGCCGCCTGCCGCTGACGCCGGAGTGCCAGGTCGCCGGGCGCACGCCGAAGCGCACGGCGAAGCGGTCGAGGAACTGGGCCGTCAGCGCGATCTCCGGCATCAGGATCAGCGCCTGCTTCCCCCTACGCAGACAGGCTGCGACGGCCTCGAAATAGACCTCCGTCTTGCCGGAGCCGGTGACGCCTTCGAGCAGCGTCACGGTCGCTCCCTCGGCGGCCGACAGCGTCGCTGCGGCTTCCGACTGCGCGTCCGACAGCGGCGTCCCGCGGGCGAAGTCCGGGTCCGGCGGCAGGGCGACGGGCTCCGGCTGGAGCGCCACCGCCTCCAGGGCGCCGTCGTCGACGAGGCCGTCCACGACGGAGAGCGACACGTCCGCCGCCTTGGCGAGCTCGGTCTTGCCGCGGAGCGTCCCGTCTGCGGCGACCGCGAGAACCTTGGTGCGAGCGGCGGTAGCCCGCGCCGGGGGCTTGCCCGTGGCGCGCACGCCGACCCGTGGGACCTCCCGGCGGGCGGCCTCGTCGGGGACGCGCAGCGCCATGGCCAGCGCCGAGCCCTTCGGCGCCAGGGTATAGCGGGCGAGCCAGTCGACCAAGGCGCGAAGCGCCGGGGGTAGGGGCCCGACATCGACGCGGCCGGTGACGGGCCGCAGGTTCGAGCCGCCCGCCCGCTCCGCCACGGACCAGACGACGCCCAGCGTCTCGCGGGGGCCCAGCGGCACCTGCACGACGTCGCCCTCGGACAGCGCGAGCCCGGCGGGCACCGCGTAGCTGTAGGGCGTGTCGAGGGCCAGCGGGATCAGGATCTCGGCGGTGGCGGACATCGGAACCGACCTGCGGCGGGAGTTTGTTCTATATATGTTTCCTCCCGCCTCAGGAAACCCGGTCTCAGAACCGGGCGGTCACGAAGAGCCGCACGTTGCGGCCGGGCAGGGGCACCTCGTCCTTCTTGAAGGAAGCCGCGTTGCGGATCACCACGTCGAGGAGGTTCGAGCCGCGCAGGCCCAGCGTCACCTCGCTGAGGCCGTGAACGGCCGGGTCGAGGGGGCTTGTATAGGCGATCTCGGCGCGCAGGTCGTCGTAGCCCGGCGTACGGGTCTCCAGCGGCGCGGTCTCGGTATGGGCGAAGGCGTGGAGCAGGTTCACCTGCGCGAACCAGCCGTCCGCCCGCAGGAAGACGCCGCCGCCGACCCGGTGGGGCGGGATGCGCGGCACGTTGGTGCCGTCGTCGAAGCGGGCCCGCACGAAATCATACTGCGCGTTGAGGCCGGCGAAGCCCTTGCCGATCGCCCAGAGGTCGAGCTGGGCTGCGACCTCCGCTCCGTGGAAGGTCGCGTCCGCCTGCGAGTAGGCCACCTGCCGGAAGGGGCCGCCGTTCACGCCGCAGGTGTCGAAGGTGTCGCCGCAGGTGAAGCCGGTCAGGCGCTTATAGATGAAGCCGGTGTAGCGGGTGACATAGCCCGTCGCGTCGAGGCGCAGCGGGCCCTCGGCGCGGCGCAGGCCGATCTCGACGGTGCGGGCCCGCTCGATCTTCAGGTCCGGGTCGCCGATCTCGAAGGTGGCCGGCGCGTCGTGGGCGCCGCGGGAGAACAGCTCCGTCGCGGCAGGCGCCCGCTCGACATAGGCGGCGTTCAGGCTGCCGACGAGGCCGAAGGGCAGCTCCTGCAACGCGCCGATACTGGCGCTCTTCGGAGCGAAGCGGCGGCGGCGTCCGAACTCGGTCGGCTCGTCGCCGGGGAAGCGGGGAAGGTAGTCGGCCGGGAACACCGCCTCCGTCCCCGTCACCCGCGCGCCCTCGATGCGCCCGGCCGCCTGCACCCGCAGGCCGCCTCCGAGGACCAGCTCCTCGAACAGGTAGGCGGCGCTCGCCCGCGAATCGGTCGGCCGCAGCAGGCCGCCCTCGGCGCCGAGGATCGACAGCACGCGGCGGTCCGACTGCACGCCGAGGGTCCCGGTCAGAGCCCCGAAAGGAGTGGCGACGGGCACGTGGTCGAGCTCGATCCGCCCCTCCGCCTCGCGGTTCTTGAAGCTCGCCTGGATGCCGTCGACGCCGTTGCCGCCGATGCCGATCTCGTTGTGCTTGTAGACCGACCCGCCGAGCCAGAAGCGCATCGCGGCGACGGGGCCGTCGAGGGGCCGGTACTCCCCTCGCGCCTGGAGCTTGTCCTGCGTCGGATCGAGGCGGGTGCGCCGCTGCGAGGCGGCGATGCCGGGGATCTGGTAGAGCGCGTCGTAGTGGCTGAAGGACAGCCCGACGAAGCCGCGCTCGAGGATGTAGGACGCGCCGACCGATCCGCCCTGCGACTCGGAGGCCGAGTTCGCCTGGATGCCGAGCGGCGTCCGGTAGCTGTCGGCCACGCTGCGGAAGGCGTCGGCATGGATCGCGACCGAATCGCCACCGGCATCGACGCTGGCCGCCGCGTTGCGCCCGTTGTCGACGGCGGAATAGCCGCCCGTCACCTGGCCCGCGATGCCGCCCGGCGGGATGAAGGTCGGCACGCGGTTGTTCTGCGCCGAGACCACGCCGCCGATGGCCTGGCTGCCGTAGCGTAGCGCCGCCGGCCCGCGGATCACCTCGATGCGGTCGTTGACGAGCGGATTGATCGGGACCGCGTGGTCCTCGCCGAGGTCCGACACGTCCTGCACGCCGGTGCCGTTCTCCTGGATGCGCACCCGGCTGTTGTCGAGGCCACGGATGATCGGCCGCGAGGCCGAGCCCGGCGCGAAGGTCGAGGCCGAGAGGCCGGGACGGTCGAACAGCGCATCGCCGAGCGAGGTCGGCTGCGCCCGCTGCAGCTCGGCGCTGGAGACCACCGTCACCGAGGAGAACGTGTCGGCGACGACCGGGAGCACCCCGTTCGGCAGCCGCGGCGGCGGGCTTCCCAGGCCGCGCTCGCGCACCGGCGCGGTCCCGACGACCGAGAGCTCGTCCAGGGCGACTTCCTGGGCGGAGGCCGGCTCCATTCCCAGCGCCGCCGCGCCGAGGATCACGATGCGAAAGGCGTTGTAGGAGTGTCGCGACATGTCAGCCCAGGCGGCGAGTTATAGCTTATGCTATACAGATACGGTCGGGCTTATCGTGCGGTCAAGCCGTTGCCGGCCCACGTGCATGGGCTATGAGCGCGGGCGATGCCCGATGCCGATCGCCACCGCGCTCCGACGCCCCCGGCCCGCCTGAGCCTGCGGGGCATCGGCCGCCGCTTCGGCGGTGTGACGGCGCTCGCCGACGTCTCGTTCGATGTCACCCCGGGCGAGGTGGTCGGGCTGCTCGGCGATTCCGGCTGCGGGAAGAGTACCCTCCTGCGCATCGTCGCCGGGCTGGAGCGGCCCGATGCCGGCGCGATGCATCTCGACGGCCGCCCGCTCCCGCCCGACCTACCGCCGGAGCGGCGGGGCATCGGCATGATGTTCCAGGACTACGCGCTGTTCCCGCACCTGACGCTCGCCGAGAACGTCCGCTTCGGCCTCGCCGGGCGGCCCCGGCGCGAGGCCGAGGCGATCGTTTCCGCCCGCCTCGCGGATGTCGGCCTCGGGCACCGGGCCGGAAGCTATCCGGGAACGCTCTCGGGGGGCGAGGCGCAGCGGGCGGCGCTGGCCCGCGCCCTGGCGCCGGGGCCGCGGGTGCTTCTCCTCGACGAGCCCTTCTCGAACCTCGACCGGCGGGGCCGCGAGCGGGTGCGGGCCGAGACCCTGGCGCTTCTGCGCGCGGCCGACACCACGGCGCTTCTCGTGACCCACGATCCGGAGGAGGCGCTGGCGGTCTGCGACCGGGTGGTGCTCCTGCGCGACGGCCGCGTCGAGCAGGTGGGCACCGGCGAGGCCCTCTACCGGCGTCCGGCGACGCGATTCGTCGCGCGCTTCCTCGGCGAGTTGATCGAGTGCGCCGGCCGCTGCCAGGGAGGGGCTGTCGAGACGCCGTTCGGACGCGTCCCGACGGATTTGCCCAACGGATCTCCCGCCGTCGCCTGCTTTCGGCCCGAGGCCATCCGCTTTCACGACGCGGGGGCCGCCCGGGGTCGTGTCCTGCGCCGCGCCTTCCTCGGCGCGCGGGCGATGCTGCTCGTCACGGTCGACGGCCTGGCGGAGCCGGTCTGTCTCTCCTGTCCGGCGGGTGAGGGACCGGAGGCGGGAGATGCCGTCCGCCTGGACTGGGACGGTGCGCAAGCCTTCGTCTTTCTCAGGGAGGCGGATTAAAAGGCTCCCTGAAACGACATCCTACCGCAGATTATAACCGTTATAAAACAATGCCTTAGCGCTTGCTTTTCGTCGCGCGTTCCGGCCTTTCCTGGCCCCGGATCAGGGAGGATGGGATGTCGGCTCGGGTTTCGTTCGCTGTCGCGTGGATGCTGTCGCTGGGCACGATGGCCTCGGCCGCCGAGGTCAACCTCTACACCACCCGCGAGCCGGGCCTGATCCGGCCGCTCCTCGACGCCTTCACCGCCAAGACCGGCGTCACCGTCAACACGGTCTTCGTGGAGAAGGGCCTCGCCGAGCGCGTCGCCGCCGAGGGCGAGCGGGCCAAGGCCGACGTGCTCATGACCGTCGACATCGGCAACCTCGTCGACATCGTCGACCGCGGCCTTGCGCAGCCGGTGAAGTCGGCGACCCTCGATTCCGCCGTGCCGGCCGCGCTCCGCGATGCCGAGGGCCGCTGGTTCGCTCTCTCCACCCGCGCCCGCGTGCTCTACGCCGACGCCAAGGATTTCGCCGACCTCAAGAGCATCCGCTACGAGGACCTCGCCGACCCGAAATGGAAGGGCAAGCTCTGCCTGCGCTCGGGCCAGCACCCCTACAACACGGCGCTGATCGCCCACCATCTCGTCAAGCACGGGCCGGAGAAGACCGAGGCCTGGCTGCGCGGCCTCAAGGCGAACCTCGCCCGCAAGCCCGCCGGCGGCGACCGGGACGTGGCCCGCGACATCGTCGCGGAGACGTGCGAGATCGGGCTCGGCAACTCCTACTATGTCGGGCTGATGCGCTCCGGCCGCGGCGGTCCGGACCAGCAGAAATGGGGCGAGGGCATCAAGGTCGTGCTGCCGACCTTCGAGGGCGGCGGCACCCACGTGAACGTCTCGGGCGCGGCGGTCTCGAAGAACGCCCCGAACCGCGAGGAGGCCGTGAAGCTCCTCGAGTATCTCGTCTCCGACGAGGCCCAAGGGATCTACGCCAAGACCGACTACGAGTACCCCGTGAAGGCCGGAGCGCCCGTCGATCCGCTGCTGACGAGCCTCGGTACGCTCACCATCGACACGGTGCCGCTCACCGAGATCGCCCGCAACCGCAAGGCGGCGAGCCTGCTCGTGGACAAGGTCGGCTTCGATCACTGAGATCGCGCTCCCGGCGCGGTCCCGGCTCGCGGACCGGGCCGGGCCGATCCTCTGGCGTCTCGGGGCGCTGGGGCTGGCCGGGCTCGTCCTCAGCCCGGTCGTCTCGCTGGCGCTCGCCGCGCTCGGCGGCGACGGCGCGCTGTGGCCGCACCTTCTCGAGCACGTGCTGCCGGATGCGCTGACGCAGACGGTGCTGCTGCTGGCCGGCGTCGCGATCGTGGCCGGGGTGGTCGGCACCGGCTGCGCCTGGCTCGTCTCGGCCTACGCGTTTCCGGGGCGGCGGCTGCTCGACGTGGCGCTGCTGCTGCCGCTCGCCGTGCCGACCTACATCGTCGCCTTCGCCTATCTCGATCTCATGCACCCGCTCGGGCCGGTGCAGTCGGGGCTTCGGGCCCTGCTCGGGCTGTCCGGTCCCGGCGACCTGCGCCTGCCGGACATCCGCTCCCTGCCGGCCTGCGTGCTGCTGCTCGGGCTCGTCCTCTACCCCTATGTCTACCTGCCGACGCGGGCGCTGTTCCGGATGCAGGCGGCGACCCTGCTGGAGGCCGCCCGCAGCCTCGGCGCGGGTCCCGGCCGGGTGTTTCGCAGCGTGGCGCTGCCGCTCGCCCGGCCGGCGATCGCCTTGGGTCTCGGGCTGGCGCTCATGGAGGCGCTGAACGACATCGGCGCGGCCGAGTTCCTCGGCGTGCGCACCCTGACGGTGCAGGTCTACGCGACCTGGGTGAACCGCACCGACCTGCCCGGTGCCGCGCAGATCGCGCTGGCGAGCCTCGCCGTGGTGCTCGTCCTCATCGGCGTCGAGCGCTGGGGCCGGGGTGGGCGCGGCTACGCCACGGCCGCGCAGCGTCCGCGCCCGCTGGAGCGCCGCCGGCTACGGGGCACGGCCGGCGTCATCGCCCTCGGCCTCGGGCTCCTGCCCGTCGCCCTGGGCTTCCTGGTGCCGGCGGCCTACCTCGCCCGCGAGGCCGGCACGCGCATCGCCCGCTTCGGCCTGCCGGAGCGGCTGGCCTCCGAAGCGCTCGGAACGCTCCTCTACGCCGGAGCGGCGACGCTCGCGGCCGTGGTGCTCGGCCTCTTCGCCGCCGCGAGCCCGGCCCTCGTCGGGCGCCGATGGGGCGGCCTGCTCGTCCGGCTCGCCGGCCTCGGCTACGCGCTGCCCGGCGCGGTGCTCGCCATCGGGCTGCTGACGCCACTGGCGCTCGCCGATTTCGGGCTCTCCTCCCTGACGCGCGCGCTCTTCGGCACGACGCCCGCCCTCGTCGGGCTCGGCACCGGCACCGCCCTGGTGCTGGCCTACGTCATCCGCTTCCTCGGGGTCTCGACCGGCGCCTGCGAGGCGGGGCTGGCGCGCCTGCCCCGCAGCCTGGGGGACGCCGGGCGCACCCTCGGGCGCGGCGCCTTCGGCGCGCTGATGCGTGTGCAGCTGCCGCAGCTCTGGCCGGCGCTGGCCAGCGGGGCGGTGCTCGTCTTCGTGGACTGCGCCAAAGAGCTTCCTGCGACGCTCCTCCTGCGCCCCCTCAACGTCGAGACGCTGGCGACGCATCTCTACGGGGAGGCCGCGCGAGGCACCTACGAGGACGGCGCGGCGGCGGCGCTCCTCATCGTTCTCGTCGGCCTGGTGCCGGTTGCGATGCTGATGCGGCTCGACCCCGCATTTCGTATGCGTTCCCGGCTCCCCTCCGCCTGAAATTCGTCTAAACAGCGCAGCGATCAAGGCCCCGTCGCGCACCGCCGGGGCGGCTCACAGGCTCGAACTTCCATGGCTTCCCTGCCCGCGACGCGCCCTGAATCCCAGCTCGTGACGGTCTTCGGAGGCTCCGGCTTCCTCGGCCGGCAGGTGGTGCGGGCGCTCGCCAACCGCGGCTACCGCATCCGGGTCGCCGTGCGCCGCCCGGATCTGGCCCTGTTCCTCCAGCCGCTTGGCAAGGTTGGCCAGATCGTCGCCGTGCAGGCGAACCTGCGCTTTCCGGCCTCTGTCGCCGCCGCGGTGAAAGGGGCGGATGCCGTGATCAACCTCGTCGGCATCCTCCAGGAGACCGGCGCCCAGAGCTTCTCCCGCCTCCAGGCGGCCGGCCCCGGCCTGATCGCCCGCGAGGCGGCGGCGGTCGGTGCGCGCGTGGTCCACGTCTCGGCGATCGGCGCCGACGCGGCCTCGCCCGCGGCCTACGCCCGGACCAAGGCGGAGGGCGAGGCGAACCTGCTCGCCGCCGCGCCCGACGCGGTGATCCTGCGGCCCTCCCTGATGTTCGGCCCGGGCGACGGCTTCTTCAACCGGTTCGCCAGCCTGTCGCGCGCCCTGCCGGTGCTGCCGATTGCCGGCGCCGAGAGCCGGATGCAGCCGGTCTTCGTCGGCGACGTGGCCGAGGCCGTGGCGCTCGCCGTCGACGGCGCGGCCAAGCCCGGCACGGTCTACGAGCTCGGCGGCCCCGAGGTCGCGACCTTCGAGCATTTCGTCCGCTACGCCCTCGACACCGCGCAGCGCCGCCGCACGATCGTCGCCCTGCCGGAGCCCGCCGCCCGTCTGCAGGCGCGGGTGATGGAGATCGTCGACCTCGCGACCTTCGGCCTGCTGCCGGACGAGCTGAAGCTGACCCGCGACCAGGTCGCGATGCTCCAGAGCGATAACGTCGTGTCGGAGGCCGCCAAGGCCGAGGGACGTACCTTCGAGACCTTCGGCATCCAGCCGACCGCCGCCGAGGCCGTGGTGCCGAGCTACCTTTGGCGCTTCCGCAAGGCCGGCCAGTTCGCCACCGGCCGGGGCACGGAGAGCGAGGAGGAGATCCCCGACAGCATCGCCCCGACGCCGGAGGGGCCGGGCTCGCAGCACCGTCCGTCCCGCGCCAGCGGTCCCGCCATCGGCCCCGACACCTCGCGGCCGAGCCAGATGGGCGCCCGCTGGGGCACCCGCGGCGGTTAGGGTCCCCTCAGCGCCCGAGCGTCGGGCGCCGGCAGCTGCCCCCGGCGGGCGATGCCCTTGTGGACATGGACCATGAGGGCGATGCCGAAGAGCGGCGTCAGCAGGTTCAGGATCGGCACCACCATCATGCCGGCGAGCAGGCAGCCGGCGGCGAGCGTCGTCGCCGCATTGCTCCGGCGGAGGGAGGCGGCCTCGTCGAGCGGCCGGAAACGGGCGGCCGCCATCTCGAAGTACTCGCGGCTCAGCAGGTAGGCGTTGGCGCCGAAGAAGGCCGCGATGCCGACGATCGGCACGAAGAAGATCAGCAGCGCGCAGAGGTTCACGAGCAGCGTCAGCCCCGCGAAGCGGACCGCGTAGAGCAGGCTGGTGCCGAGCGCCATCGGCTGTCCGGGCGGATCGTTCGGGAAGTCCGTCCGCTCCACGATCTCGGCGGCGTCGTCGAGGAAGAACCCGGCGACGAGGATCGAGACCGCCGGCAGGATGTAGACCAGCGCCACGAGAAGTCCGAAGCCCGCCAGGAAATAGGCGAGCGTGTCGAGGATCGGGTAGTCGGCGGAGATGTGGTGGCTCGCCTGGAACCACTGGATCAGCCGGGTCAGCCCGAACCAGACCGTCGCCAGCAGGGCGAGCGTCAGGGCGAGGGACTTCCACAGGATCGCGCGGAGCGCCGGCGAGAACACTTGGCGCAGGGCCGCGACGGCCGCCTGGATGAGCATGGATGCGGGTCCCTTCGAGCGTCACGGTTGTGGTGAGCGCGAGGGCGCGGCGCAAGATGCGGGACGATGGGGCGCGGCCACCTTGCCGCGGTCCGTGCGTTCCCCGAGACAGATATCGGAGGACCGCCCATGCTCCGTTCCGCGCGTCTCGCAATTGCCCTGAGCCTGACGTTCGCCCTGCCCGCTCCCGCCGCCGAATGGTCGAGGGGGCGCGAGGCCCCGGCGCCGCGCTCCGAGGTCGGCGTCGCGGAGACCGGCGGCAAGGCCTACGTCGTCGGCGACTACAACGGCGCGACGGAGCTCCTGATCTACGATCTCGCCGCCGACAGCTGGCGCGAGGGCGCGGCCTTTCCCTACCATGTCCATCACCCGATGACGGTCGCGACCGGCGGCCTCGTCTACGTCTTCGGCGGCTACCGCGACGGCTGGACGGCGACCGCCGACGTCCACGCCTACGATCCGGGGACCGACCGCTGGAGCCGCCGATCCGCGATGCCCGGCGAGCGGGCGGCCGGCGGCGCCGCGCTCCTCGAGGGGCGCATCCACATCGTCGGCGGCAGCCATTCCGGGCGCGGCAACAGCACCGGGCACCTCGTCTACGACCCCGAGAAGGATCGCTGGAGCGAGGCCGCCGCCCTCCCGACGCCCCGCGACCACCTCTCGGTGCAGGCCGTCGCGGGCAAGCTCGTCGCCGCGGGCGGGCGCATCGACGGCGAATCGAACCGCAACCTCGCGGTGACGGAGGTCTACGATCCGGGCGCCGATGCGTGGATCAAGGCGCCGGACATGCCGACCGCCCGCAGCGGCACCGCCTCGGCGGTGATCGACGGCGAGATGGTGGTGCTGGGCGGCGAATCGCGGAGCCAGACCTACGGCGCCGTCGAGGCGTTCGACCCCGTCCGCAACGCGTGGCGAAAGCTGCCCGACCTGCCGACGCCGCGCCACGGCTTCGGCGCCGCCGTGCGCGACGGGCACCTCTTCACCCTCGTCGGCAGCCCCAAGCCCGGCGGCGACCGCTCCGGCCGCGTCGAGATCCTGAAGCCCTGAGGCATCGACCCCGCATGAGCGAGGACGCATCCGTCCCGCGGCCGGCGCACGCGCGCTTCCGCCCCGCCGGCTCTCCCCGGCTGGCGCCTCTGCCGCCCAACCCCGACGTGGTGGTGATCGGGGCCGGCGCCGCCGGCATCGCCGCCGCCCGGCGGCTGATCGGGGAGGGCCTGAGCGTCGCCGTGCTGGAGGCCCGCGACCGGGTCGGCGGACGCGCGGTGACGACGCTCCTGCGCGGGCACGCGATCGACCTCGGCGCCCACTGGCTCCATGCCGGAGGCATCAATCCCCTCGTCCGCCTGGGCCATGAGCGGGGCGAGCCCCTGCGCCGCGCCCCGCAGGAGAGCCATGTCCGGATCGGGCGGCGGCCGGCCCGCGCCGCCGAGGCGGAAGCCTCCGCCCGCGCCTTCGACCGCGCCGACCGCGCGATGACGCGAGGCGCGGCGGAAGGCGGGCCGGATCGCCCGGCGAGCACCGCGCTGCCCGTGGGCCTCGGCCCCTGGCGGGCGCGGGTGGCGCTCGTCCACGGCCTCGTCTCGGGACGGCCGCTGGAGGAGGTCTCGCTCCACGATTTCCCGAGCCTCGAGTACGGCGACAACTTCTTCGTCGCCGGCGGCTACGGTGCCTATCTCGCCCGGCTTGCCGTGGGCCTGCCGGTGCGGCTCGGCGCGGCGGCGTCCTCGGTCGACTGGTCCGGTGGCGGCGTGCGCGTGGCGCTGCGCGACGGCGGCACGATCGCGGCCCGCGCCTGCCTCGTCACGCTGCCTGTCATGGTGCTGCGGGAGGCCCTCCGCTTCTCGCCGGCCTTGCCCCCGGCGACCCGCGGGGCGTTCGACGGCTTCATCAGCGGGATCTACGAGCACGCGGTGCTGCACTGGCCGTCGAGCCCGTTCCGAGGCGCTGACCGTCTCGTCAGCCTCGTCGGCACCCGCCACGCGCCGCCGGGGCTGCTCGCGCGCATCGACGGCACGCCGTTCCACTATTTCGAGCTCGATTCCGCCTGCGCCGCATCGGTTGGCGAGGACGGGGTGCGCCGCCTCGTGCGGGAGGTCCTCGCCGAGCATGTCGGCCGGGCCCGGCTGCGCGATCTCGCGATCCCTGCGGTCAGCGAGTGGCGGCGCGATCCCTGGTCGCGGGGTTCCTGGGCGGTGGTGCCGCCAGGCCACGCAGCGGCGCGGCGGGCCCTGCGCGATCCCGTGGGCAGGCGGGTCTGGTTCGCGGGCGAGGCCCTGTCGCGGGAGCAGTGGGGCACCGTCGGCGGTGCCTGGGCGGAGGGCGAACGGGCGGCCGCCGAGATCGCCGCACAGGTTCGAAACGGCACAGCCCCTGAGAAACCGGCCGCCTGAGGACCGGCGACCTTGCCTGCGCCGCCGCGATCCGCCATCGCGAAGGCTCTCGGGAGGGGCGCATGGACTGGATCGCCGCGAACTGGATCGAAGCCGTCGGCTATCTCGGCACGGCGCTGACCATCACCTCGTCGGCCATGAGCACGATGATCCCGCTGCGGATCGTTTCGCTCTGCGCCAGCGTCGTGGTCATCATCTACGGCGGCATGATCGGCAGCGTGCCGGTGGTGCTCACCGAGATGATCCAGATCCCCTTCAACGCCTTCCGCCTCTGGCAGATGCTGCGCCTCGTGCGGCAGACGGAGAAGGCGGCGGACGGCGACCTCTCCCTCGACTGGCTGGAACCCTTCGGCACCGAGCGCCGATTCAAGGCGGGCGAGGTCGTCTTCCGGAAGGGCGACGAGGCCTCGGAGATGTTCTACGTGAAGAGCGGCCGCTACCGGGTGGTCGAGCCGGACATCGAGGTCGGCACAGGCGCGGTGGTCGGAGAGCTCGGCCTGCTCTCGCCGGGCAACCTGCGCACCGGCTCCCTGGTCTGCGTCGAGTCGGGCACCGCCCTCTCGATCGCCTACTCGGACGTGAAGCAGCTCTACTACCAGAACCCGGAGTTCGGGTTCTCCTTCCTCAAGCTCACCAGCGAGCGGCTCTTCCAGAGCGCCGGGCTGAACGGCGGCACGGCCCTGAAGCCTACGGCCGACGCGATCTGAAGCCCCATCCTACCGGTGGCGCACGACGGTTTCGGAGAACCGGATTCCACCTTTCCGCATCGTGCTCAGTCCCGCTGGCGCATGAAGGTGTCGGGCGTGCCCGTGCCCTCGCTGACGAAGCGGATGTCGCGGGGCACGCGGCGCGGCGTGTCCACCGACAGGAACACCAGCGGCTCCTCCAGGATCTCCTGCACGGAGTGCACGACGTCGCGCTTGAAGACCACGAGCTTGCCGGGGCCGACCTCGACCGCCGGCTCGTCGGCAAAGCGCATCCGGCAGCGGCCGGAGAGCACGTAGAGATACTCGTCGCAGGAGGCGTGGCTGTGGGGCGGCGTCGGCGCGTAGACGCGGAACACCCGCGCGCTCGCGGTGTCGTCCTCGGTGAAGCGGTGGTCGGCGACCATCGTCGACGAACGCTCCGGCAGGGCGGCGACGGCGGCGCCGACGTCGAACACCGCGTGGGCGAGGGGCGCGGCGGGCTTCGTCTCGGCGCTCATCCGCCCCTCCCCGGTCAGAGCATGCTCGGCAGGATGCGGTCCGGCGGCCGGTGCCCGTCCATGAAGGTCTTGATGTTGATGATGACCTTCTCGCCCATGTCGGTGCGGCTCTCGTGGGTCGCCGAGCCCATGTGGGGAAGGAGCACGACCTTGCCGTTGCGGGCGAGCCGCACGAGGCGGGGGCTTACCGCCGGCTCCTGCTCGAACACGTCGAGGCCGGCCGCTGAGATGTCGCCGGCCTCGATGAGCCGGGCGAGCGCGTTCTCGTCGATCACCTCGCCGCGGGCGGTGTTCACGACGATCGCCTCGGGCTTCAGGAGCTTGAGGCGGCGGGCGGAGAGCAGATGGTAGGTCGCCGGCGTATGCGGGCAGTTCACCGAGACGATGTCGACCCGCGCCAGCATCTGGTCGAGGGATTCCCAGTAGGTCGCGTCGAGGCCGGTCTCGATCGGCGCCGGGACCCGGCGGCGGTTGTGGTAGTGGATCTGGAGGCCGAACGCCTTGGCGCGCCGCGCCAGCGCCTGCCCGATGCGGCCCATGCCGACGATGCCGAGGCGCTTGCCGGTGATGCGCCGGCCGAGCATCCAGGTCGGCGACCAGCCGGTGTCCCAGTCGTCGTCGGGGATGATGCGCGCGCCCTCCGCCAGCCGGCGGGCGACGGCGAGGATCAGCGCCATGGTCATGTCGGCGGTGTCCTCGGTGAGGACGCCCGGCGTGTTGGTGACGGTGATGCCCCGCTCCAGCGCCGCGGCGACGTCGATGTGGTCGACGCCGTTGCCGAAGTTGGCGATGAGCCGCAGGTTCTCGCCGGCCTGGGCGATGAGGCCCGAATCGATCTCGTCGGTGACGGTGGGGACGAGCACGTCCGCCTCGCGGAGCGCGGCGGCCATGGCCTCCTTCGAGAGGGGCGTGTCGTCCTGGTTGAGGCGCGTGTCGAAGAGTTCGCGCATGCGCGTCTCGACGGCGTCCGGCAGGCGCCGCGTGACGACCACGAGGGGCTTGCGCTTGACCGACATGCTTCCTCCCACGCCCGCGCCTTGCGCGACGAGCCGGCTTCAGGCTCCGTTAACCACTCTGGACCAGACACGACGATGCGTCGTCCCAGGGTCGGCCGTGGCCATCCGGCCTCTCTAGCAGAGCGAGGATGGAAGACAATGCGCCGCCCGTGGCCGCATCCCGACGGATCGACGCCGATGCCGGACCGGAGGCGAGTGATGCCATCGAGACCTTTCCGCGCCGTCCTTCTCGCCGCGCTCGCGCTGGGGCTCGCGGATGGCGCCTTGGCCGCGCCGGAGCCGGCGCTCGGCCCCGTCACGAAGCTTCCGCTGCCGCGCTACGCGAGCCTCAAGACCGACCGGGTCAACCTCCGGGAGGGGCCCTCCAAGGATCACCGCACCCTGTGGGTGTTCCAGCGGGCAGGCCTGCCCGTCGAGATCGTGGCCGAGTTCGAGACCTGGCGCCGCATCCGCGACTCGGAGGGCACCGAGGGCTGGGTGCTGCACTCGCTGCTCTCGGGGAGGCGCACGGCCATCGTCACGGCGCCGAAGGGGGGCGACGCCAACGCCTCGATCTCGCTGCGCTCCAAGGCCGACGATGCGGCCGGCGACGAGGCCCGTCTCCAGCCCGGCGTCATCGGCAGCGTGAAGACCTGCAGCGGCTCCTGGTGCCGCCTTATCGTCGCGATTCCCGGCAAGCGCGGGGACGTGGACGGCTACATCCGCCAGGACCGGCTCTGGGGCGTCTACCCGAACGAGCGGGTGGAATGAGAAAGGCCCGGGGGATGCCCGGGCCTCTCGAACTCTCAGGTCGACGGCGTCGCGTCAGAGCTTGCGGTTGCTGCCCCGGCGGCGCAGACGCACGATCACCTCGACGCCCGCGATCTCCATGCCCTCGGGGGCCTCGGGGAGCGCGTCGACGGTGATGCCGCAGTCGGGCATGTCCATCACCTCGCCCTCGTCCTCGAGGAAGAAGTGGTGGTGCTCGCTGGGGTTGGTATCGAAATAGGCCTTCGACCCGTCGAGCGCGAGCTGGCGCAGGAGGCCCGCCTCGGTGAACTGGTGGAGCGTGTTGTAGACGGTGGCGAGCGAGACCGGCACCTTGGCTCGCATCGCCTCGTCGTAGAGCATCTCCGCCGTCAGGTGGCGGTCGCCCCGGCCGAAGAGGAGCCAGCCCAGCGACAGGCGCTGGCGCGTCGGGCGCAGGCCCGCGCGGCGCAAGCGGTCGCGGAGATCCGAGAGCGGACAGCCGCGCCGGCCCGTCGCCGTCAGGGCGTCGGCGGGAAGCGAGGGAACGCGCGCGTTCAGCATCGCCTTCAGGGGCATCAGGTCGGACATCGCTCTGGCTAACGCTCTTTAGAAACGTACAAAACTTAGCCAAGAGTATACGGGACCCCCCGCCGCACCGCAACCGATGCCGGCCGGCGGCGGTGACGCGAGTCCAAGTCCGGTGTTCTCGACCGGGAGCTGACGCGAGCCGCAGCGTCGGACATTGCCGCCTGGCCTCGAAACATCGAGACCATGGCCAGGCGGATTGTCCTGGCTGGCGACCGGGAGCCTGGCAAGGCCGAGCCCGTTGTCCGTCGATGACACCCGTGAGCGCATCCGATGTCGAGCGAGATCTCGCCGAGGAGGCCGCCCGGTCCCGCCTGCGCTTGCGGTTCGACAAGGTCGCCCTGCGGGTCGTCGGGGCGCTGCGGAGCCGGCTGGCCGCGATTGTTCCGGAAGGGGAGGCGGTGCTCGTCGCGATCGCGGCCCCGATACGGCGCCCGACCGAGACGGCAGCGTCGATCGAGGCTCTGGCACCCCGCGCGTCGGCCGGACCGGTCGGCGAGACGGTTCACGGCAACGACGTTCGTCTGCGCTGGATAAAGGGTGCCCGAGCGAACATGCCCAGGGTGATCGCCTTCGTCCACAATCCCGGACCGGACGGCGAGCGTCTGCTCGACCTCGCGGAAGCGCGAGTGACCGGTGCCGAGAGACCGGATCAGCGGAGCGCGTCCGATCCGAGCTGAGACACGGCTTATGCTGCGCTCCATGCCGACGCGGTCCGGCCTCTGGGACGCCCTGAGGCCAGCTCAGCGGGCCAGCGCCGCGAGCGCGACGAGCACCGCCACGGGGATCGCCGCGCAGGCGAATCCGAGGCCGGCGACGCCGAAGGCGCCGGCGATGGCGCCGATCGCGAAGGCCACCACCGCCGGCAGCATCCGCCGCATCCGGCCCCGTGCGGGCGAGCCCGGCGGTACCGCTCCGCGGGCGAGATCGACGGCGTCGATCACCGCCTGGGTGACGTTGCCGGTCATCACCGTCGTCTGCGCGAGATGGGCCAGTGACAGTCGCGCGAGCGCGTTCTGGATGCCCATCGCGGCGACGCCCAGCATGCCGACGAGGATCGCGTCGGGCGCGTCGGCGGAGGCGAAGGGCGCCCGCAGGGTTCCGATGATGCCGAAGCCGGCCAGCAGCAGCCCTTCGAGGCCGAGCAGCCAGCGCAGCGAGCCCCGGCCCCGCGCCTCGAACCCCAGGGCGATCACGCGGGAGAGGGCCACCGCCAGGAGGAAGACGGGAAGCGCCAGGAGCTTGGCCAGAACGCCCGTCGAGGTCGTGACGAGCTCGGCGCCGATCAGCACGAAGTTGCCGGTCACATGCGCCGTGAACAATCCATAGAGGGCGATGAAGGCCGCAGTGTCGACGTACCCGGCGGCGAAGCTGAGGCCGGTCGCTGTCGCGAGGTCGCGCGCACTGTCGCCGCGCCCCGGCGCCTCGGTCTTTCCGGCCATGCCCCTTAAGCTCTCCGCTCCCGCCAAGCTCGGAGGTGCTAGCACGCCGTGCGGGGAAGGGCAGCCACGCCTTTGAAGGCGTTTGCCCCCTGTGGTAACGAGGCGCGCGGCGATCATGCGTCTGTCCGATGATGGACGGGACGGACGGGCACCGCCAACGATTTCGAGACACGAGGAACGACCCGCTTTCATGGCATCGGACACCGATCAGACGGCGGCCCCCGCGCGGGCTTCCAGCTACTCCTACGAGGAGCTGCTCGCCTGCGGACGCGGCGAGCTGTTCGGGGCCGGCAACGCTCAGCTTCCGCTGCCGCCGATGCTGATGTTCGACCGCATCACCTCGATCGGCACGGACGGGGGCGCCCACGGCAAGGGCCATGTGCGCGCCGAGTTCGACATCCGGCCGGACCTCTGGTTCTTCGGCTGCCACTTCAAGGGCGACCCGGTGATGCCGGGCTGCCTCGGCCTCGACGCCCTCTGGCAGCTCGTCGGCTTCCATCTCGGCTGGCTCGGCGCGCCGGGCCGGGGCCGCGCCCTTGGGGTCGGCGAGGTGAAGTTCACCGACCAGGTCCTGCCGAGCGTCGGCCTCGTGACCTACACGATCGACCTCAAGCGGGTGCGGCAGGGCAAGCTCGTGCTCGGCATCGCTGACGGCACCGTCGAGGCCGACGGCAAGCGCATCTACGAGGCGCAGGACCTGCGCGTGGCGCTGTTCCAGTCCTGAAGCCCCACGGCCGGGACCTGTTGAGATTGCCGGCCTGCCGCCTTACGTGACGCCCGAGGGATCGGGCGACGCCGGGGAGCGCCGCCTGCAGCGGAAAGACGTGAGCCTCATGCGGCGTGTCGTGATCACCGGGATGGGCATCGTCTCGTCCATCGGCAACAACACTCAGGAGGTGCTGGCCTCCCTGCGCGAGGCGAAGTCCGGCATCGACCGGTCGCCTTCCTATGCCGAGCACGGCTTCCGCAGCCAGGTCGAGGGCCGGCCCGGCCTCGATCCCGAGAGCGTCGTCGACCGCCGCGCCATGCGCTTCCACGGCGGCGGCACCGCCTGGAACCACGTCGCCATGGATCAGGCGATCCGGGACGCGGGGCTCGACGAGGGCGACGTCTCGAACGACCGCACCGGCATCATCATGGGCTCCGGCGGTCCCTCGACCCGCACCATCGTCGATTCCGCGGCCATCGCCGTCGAGAAGGGCCCGAAGCGCGTCGGCCCCTTCGCGGTGCCCAAGGCGATGTCCTCGACCGCCTCGGCGACGCTCGCCACCTGGTTCAAGATCAAGGGCGTGAACTATTCGATCTCCTCGGCCTGCGCGACGTCGAACCACTGCATCGGCAACGCCGCCGAGATCATCCAGGCCGGGCGCCAGGACGTCATCTTCGCCGGCGGCTGCGAGGACCTCGACTGGACGCTCTCGGTGCTGTTCGACGCGATGGGCGCCATGTCCTCCCGCTACAACGACACGCCGGCCCGGGCGTCCCGCGCCTACGACGCCAACCGCGACGGCTTCGTCATCGCCGGGGGCGCCGGGGTGCTGGTGCTGGAGGAGCTGGAGCACGCGAAGGCGCGCGGCGCGCGCATCTACGGCGAGGTCGCGGGCTACGGTGCCACCTCCGACGGGCACGACATGGTCGCGCCGTCCGGCGAAGGTGCCGTGCGCTGCATGCGCCAGGCGCTCAGTGGCCTGAAGGGCGCGCGCATCGACTACATCAACCCGCACGCCACCTCGACGCCGGTCGGCGACGAGAAGGAGATCGAGGCGATCCGCGAGGTCTTCGGCCGCGGCGAGGATTGCCCACCGATCGCGGCGACGAAGTCGCTCACCGGCCATTCGCTCGGCGCCACCGGCGTGCAGGAGGCGATCTACGCGCTCCTGATGATGAACAACGGCTTCATCTGCGAGAGCGCGCATATCGACGAGATCGATCCGGCCTTCGCCGACATGCCGATCCTGCGCGAGCGCCGCGACGGGGCCAGGCTCGGCCACGTGCTCTCGAACTCGTTCGGCTTCGGCGGCACCAACGCGACCCTGGTGCTCAAGCACGTCGACGCCTGAGAGCGATCGCCGTGCCGGAACCCGGCCGCGAAGCGTCCTGTTCCCCCGGCGAGAACGGGAAGCCATGCTCGCCTTCATGCTCGGCGCGGCCGGCGGGATTGCCCTCGCCGGAGCCGCCCCCGTCTACGCCCGGCACTCCCTGATCGAGGATGCCCGACGCGAAACCAGCGGCTCTTTCGAGCCGCCGGCTCCCGTTCGTTCCTAGCTGCGCTGGCCGATCGGCATGTACTCGCGCTGGGCCGGGCCGATGTAGAGCTGGCGCGGCCGGCCGATCTTCTGCGACGGGTCCTCGATCATCTCCGCCCACTGCGCGATCCAGCCCGAGGTGCGGGCCAGCGCGAACAGCACCGTGAACATGTCGGTCGGGAAGCCCATCGCCTTGAGGGTGATGCCCGAGTAGAAGTCGATGTTCGGGTAGAGCTTCTTCTCGATGAAGTACTCGTCCTTGAGCGCGATCTGCTCGAGCTGCACGGCGACCTCGAGCAGTGGATCGTCCTTGATGCCGAGCTCGCTCAGCACCTCGTGGGTGGTGTGCTGCATGATGCGCGCGCGCGGGTCGTAGTTCTTGTAGACCCGGTGCCCGAAGCCCATCAGGCGGAAGGGGTCGTTCTTGTCCTTCGCCTTGTCGACGTACTTCTTCACGTTCTCGGGCGTGCCGATCTCCATGAGCATCTTGAGCGCGGCCTCGTTCGCCCCGCCATGGGCCGGACCCCAGAGGCAGGCGACGCCGGCGGCGATGCAGGCGAAGGGGTTGGCGCCCGAGGAGCCGGCGAGGCGGACCGTCGAGGTCGAGGCATTCTGCTCGTGGTCGGCGTGCAGGATGAAGATCCGATCGAGCGCACGGGCGAAGATCGGGTTGATCTTGTACTCCTCGCACGGGACCGCGAAGCACATCCGCAGAAAGTTCGACGTGTAGTCGAGATCGTTCTTCGGATACACGAAGGGCTGACCGATGGAGTACTTGTAGGCCATTGCCGCAAGCGTCGGCATCTTGGCGATCATGCGGATGGAGGCCACCATCCGCTGGGTCTCGTCGGTGATGTCCGTCGAGTCGTGATAGAAGGCCGAGAGGGCGCCGACGCAGGCCACCATCACCGCCATCGGGTGCGCGTCGCGCCGGAACCCCTGGAAGAAGCGGCTCATCTGGTCGTGCACCATGGTGTGGCGCGTGACCTTGTACTCGAAGTCGGCCTTCTGCTTCTGGGTCGGCAGCTCGCCGAACAGCATCAGGTAGCAGGTCTCGAGAAAGTCGCCCTGCTCGGCGATCTGCTCGATCGGGTAGCCGCGGTAGAGCAGCACGCCGGCGTCGCCGTCGATGTAGGTGATCTTCGACTCGCAGGAGGCGGTCGAGGTGAAGCCCGGATCGAAGGTGAAGGCGCCGGTCTGGGCGTGCAGCTTGCCGATGTCGATGACGCTCGGCCCGATGGTGCCGTCCTTGACCGGAAGCTCGACCTTCTTGTCGCCCACGGTGATGGTGCTGGCTGCGCTCATGGAGGCGTGGACCTTTCTGACGACGGAGACGGCGCCGTCCACCGGCGGGCCAGGGCGTGCCCTGGCGAGCCCGCGGTCCGGAGCGCGGCGGCGATGCTGCGGTTGCTCACAGGCCCATCCGGTTAGCGGATCGGCCGACCGCCAGCAACGGGCAGGATGACATCCGCCGTGCTTCGCCAAGCAGTTTCCGGGCCGCCCGGCGACGCGGTCTTCAGGCGCCGGTCGCCTGGTCGCGCAGGCGTGCCAGGCTCTCCTCGCGGCCGAGCACCGCGAGCACGTCGAAGACCGGCGGAGAGGTTGCGCGCCCGGTGAGCGCCGCCCGCAGCGGCTGTGCGACCTGGCCGAGCTTGAGCCCGTTCGCCTCGGCGAAGGCCCGCACGGCGGCTTCGGTGCCGGCGGCGTCCCAGGGCGTCACCGCCTCCAGCGCGGGCAGGATCGCGGCGAGCCGGGCGCGGGCCTCGTCGCCGAGGAGCGTGGCCGCCTTCTCGTCGAGGGCCAGCGGCCGGGCGGCGTAGAGATAGGCGGCGCTGTCGAGGAGCTCGACGAGCGTCTTCGCCCGCTCCTTGAGGCCCGGCATCGCCGCGACGAGCTTCTCCCGCAGCGCGGAATCGAGGGGCAGGGCCAGGCCGCGGGAAGCGCCGACGCTCGGCACGATCGCCTCGATCGCCGCGACGAGGTCCGCGTCGGAGGCGCCGCGGATGTAGAGGCCGTTGAGGTTCTCGAGCTTGGCGAAGTCGAACCGGGCCGGCGAGCGCCCGATGGCGCCGAGATCGAAGGCCGCCGTCATCTCCTCCGTCGTGAACACCTCCTGGTCGCCGTGGCTCCAGCCGAGGCGCACGAGGTAATTGCGCAGCGCCGCCGGCAGGTAGCCGAGGTCGCGGTAGGCATCGACGCCGAGCGCCCCGTGGCGCTTCGAGAGCTTGGCTCCATCCGCCCCGTGGATGAGCGGGATATGGGCCATGCCCGGCACGTCCCAGCCGAGCGCCCGGTAGATCTGGCTCTGCCGGGCGGCGTTGGTGAGATGGTCGTCGCCGCGGATAATCTGGGTCACGCCCATGTCGTGGTCGTCCACGACCACGGCGAGCATGTAGGTCGGCGTGCCGTCCGAGCGCAGCAGCACGAGGTCGTCGAGGTCCTTGTTGGCCCAGGTGACGCGCCCCTGCACTGCGTCCTCCACCACGGTCTCCCCCTCCAGGGGCGCCCGCAGGCGGATCACCGGCTTCACGCCGGCGGGCGCCTCGGAGGGGTCGCGGTCGCGCCAGCGGCCGTCGTAGCGGGAGGGGCGCCCCTCCGCGCGGGCGCGCTCGCGCATCTCCTGCAGCTCCTCGGCGCTGGCGTAGCAGCGGTACGCGTGGCCGGAGGCGAGCAGGCTCTCGGCGATCTCCCGGTGCCGCTCGGCGCGGGCGAACTGGTAGACGACCTCCCCGTCCCAATCGAGGCCGAGCCAGGACATCCCGTCGAGGATCGCGTCGATGGCGCCTTGCGTCGAGCGCTCGCGATCGGTGTCCTCGATGCGCAGCAGCATGCGGCCGCCGAAGCGGCGGGCGTAGAGCCAGTTGAACAGGGCCGTGCGGGCGCCGCCGATATGGAGGTAGCCCGTGGGCGAGGGCGCAAAGCGCGTGACGACGGCTGACGACATCGGTCCGGGACAAGTGTTGGAGAGGCAAGGCAGCGGATCGACCCGCCGCGCCGCGCGCGTGTAGCATGGCCCGACCGGGGCGTTAAGGAAGCGGCCGACGATGACGCAGGACGGGAGACGGGGCGGCGGAGGCGCGCTCGCGCTCCTGCCCGCCGCCCGTCTTCCCGCGCTGCCCGAGCTGGTGCCGGCCGCGAGCGGCTGGGTCGCCGGCAACCTCGCGGTCGAAGCCGAGCAGCGGCGGCTGTTTCCGTGGCTCGCGGTCGCCTTCGGCGCCGGCATCCTCATCTTCTTCGGACTGACCGACGGCGAGCCGGCGCTGTGGGCGCCGCTCCTCGCGGCGGGCGTCTGCGCGGGGCTCGTCCCCGTCCTCGCGACGCGGCCGGCCGGGCGCGCCGTCGCCCTCGGGCTGGCGGCGGCGGCGCTCGGCTTCGCGGCGGGCACGGTCCGCGTGGCGCAGGTGAAGGAGCCGATCCTGGCGCGCACGACCATCGGCCCGCTCACCGGCTTCGTCGAGACTCTGGAGGAGCGGGAGACCGGCGGGCGCCTGATCATCCGCGTCGCGAGCTTCGCTGGCCTCGGGCCCGAGGCGCGCCCCGAACGGGTGCGCGTCTCCTTCCGCAAGGCGCAGAGCCTGCGGCCGGGCGACTTCGTGGCTCTGAAGGCCCGGCTACTGCCGCCCCCCGAAGCCGCGCGCCCCGGCGGCTACGACTTCGCCCGCGACGCCTACTTTCGCGGCATCGGCGCGGTGGGCTCGGTGCTCGGAAACGTCGAGGTGAAGCCGCCGCCGGAGGCGGTGCCCCTCGGCCTGCGGCTCGCGGCCTCCGTCGACGAGGCCCGCAACGTCCTCACCCGCCGCATCGCCGAGGCCGGGGGCGGGCAGGCCGGCGCCGTCGCGGCGGCGCTGGTGACGGGCAAGCGCGGCCTGATCGCGCAGCCCACCAACGACGTGCTGCGCGCGGCCGGCATATATCACGTCGTCTCGATCTCCGGGCTGCACATGGTGCTCGCCGCCGGCGTCGTGTTCTGGCTGGTGCGCGCCGCTTTCGCCCTGGCACCGCCGCTCGCGCTGCGCTGGCCGATCAAGAAGATCGCCGCCCTCGTCGCCATGGTCGGCGTAACAGCCTACTGCGTGTTCTCGGGCTGGGACATCGCCGCCGAGCGTTCCCTGTTGATGACGCTGATCATGCTCGGCGCCATCCTCGTCGACCGCCCGGCGATCAGCATGCGCAATCTCGCCCTCGCCGCCCTCGTCGCGCTGGCCCGCGAGCCCGAGGGGCTGCTCGGGCCGAGCTTCCAGATGTCCTTCGGCGCGGTCGCCGGCCTCATCGCCTGCGCGCGGCTGATCGAGGGGCGGCTGCCGGCGCGGGAGGGGAGGGGCGCCCTCGCCCGCGGGTTCCGGTTCGCGGTGACGGCGGTCGCCGGGACCCTGGCCACGACCCTCGTCGCACAGCTCGCGACGGCGCCCTTCGCGACCTACCATTTCCAGACCGTGCAGCCCTTCGGACTCATCGGCAACGCCCTGACTCTGCCGCTCGTCTCGCTCGCGGTGATGCCGGCGGCGGTGCTCGGCGTGCTCGCCTATCCCTTCGCCCTCGACCGTCCGATCTGGTGGCTGATGGGGCAGGCGGTGCAGGGGATGCTCGCCATCTCCGGCTGGATCGCCGGCTTCGCGCAGGCGAACCTCGTGATGCCGGCCTTCGGCCAGGGCGCTCTGCTCCTGCTGGCCGCGGCTCTCGTCCTCGCGACGATTCCGGCGACGAGCCTGCGCTGGCTCGCCGCCGTGCCGGCCACCATCGGCCTGCTTCTGGCGACGAACCCCGTCCGGCATGACCTCTACGTCGACCGCGACGGCGCGGGCGCCGCCATCCGCGGAGCCGACGGCCGCCTCGTCGCCCTCGGGCGACCGCCGGCCTTCGTGCTCGAGCAGTGGCTGCGGGCGGACGGCGACGGACGCAGCGCCGCGCAGGCCGGGGAGGGTGCCGCCTGCGACCGGCTCGGCTGCAACGCCCGCGCCCAGGACGGCCGCGTCGTGGCCCTCATCAAGGACAAGCGCGCCTTTCCCGAGGACTGCGCCCGCGCCGACATCCTCATCACGGCCCGCACCGCACCGCTGACCTGCGCGGCCGGGCTCATCATCGACCGGGCCCGCCTCCAGGCCTCCGGCGCCCTGGCGATCCGCCTGCGGGACGGCGGCGCCGAGATCAGCCCGAGCCGCGATGCGGACCGCGCACGGCCCTGGCGCCCGCGTTCCGACTCGAAGTCGGCTACGAGTCCTCCTGTTTCACCGCCACGGACGGTGGAAGCACCGGCCGAGCCCGAGCCCCGCGAGCAGAGCGACGGGCTCGCGGACGCGCCCGTCGAACCTCTTCAGTAGCGGCGCACCAAGCTGACGAGGCGGCCCTGGATACGCACCCGGTCGGGGCCGAGCACACGGGTCTCGTAGGCGGGGTTCGCCGCCTCGAGGGCGATCGAGGAACCGCGGCGGCGCAGGCGCTTCAGGGTCGCCTCCTCGTCGTCGATCAGTGCCACGATGATGTCGCCGGTGTTGGCGGTGTCCTGCTTGCGGATCACCACGAGGTCGCCGTCGAGGATGCCAGCCTCGACCATCGAGTCGCCGCGCACCTCCAGGGCATAGTGCTCGCCGCCCGAGATCATGTCCGGGGACAGGGTGATCGCGCTGCTCTGCGTCTCGATGGCCGAGATCGGCGTGCCCGCCGCGATCCGCCCCATCACCGGGATGGTGACGGCGCCGCCGCTCATCTGCGGCGGAGCGGCGAGGTCGCGCGCGGGCGGCGCGGGCGGCGCGCTCTTGCCGCGCCCGCCTTCCACGACGCTCGGGGTGAACCGGCGCGGCGTCGTCGCGGCCGGCGCCGGGATCTGCCCGAGGCTCTCCGGCATCCGGATCACCTCGATGGCCCGGGCCCGGTTGGGGAGCCGCCTCAGGAAGCCGCGCTCCTCCAGCGCCGTGATCAGGCGGTGGATGCCCGATTTCGACTTGAGATCGAGGGCGTCCTTCATCTCGTCGAAGGACGGGGGGACACCGCTCTCGCTGAGCCGCTGCTGGATGAAGCGCAGCAGGTCGAGCTGTTTACGGGTCAGCATCGTGGTGGCCTTCCATCGCCCGACGACCGGCAGAATCGTCGTGTCAGAAACAAATCGCGAACATGCTAGGTGTTCGCGTCCTGTTCCGCAAGGCCGCGCCCGACGATCCTACCCGGCGCGGGCGGGCCGGTGGGGCTTGCGATCCGCCGCGCGGGCGTGCTTCGCCCCACGGGGGCTCTTGAGGCCCTTCGGGCCGGCGGCGGGCGCGCCGGAGATCGCCTCCACCTGAATCTCGGGGGAGCCGTTGCGGGCGAAGGCGGCAGCGAAGGCGGCGGCGGCCTCGCCGCGGATCTCGAACTTGGTCTCCCGCTCGAAGATGCGGATCGCGCCGATGTCCTGGCGGCCGATGCCGCCGCGGCGGGTCAGCATGGGCAGGAGGCGGCGCGGGTCGGCGTTGTCGCGGCGCCCGAGGTTGAGCCGGAACCACGCGGCCGGTCCCGAGGCCACAGGGTTCTCCGGGCTCTGCGGATCGTAGGGCGGACGGCGGGCGTCCCGGGTGGCGCGGCCCTCGCCGGGGTCGCTGACCTCCTCCGGCGCCGGCAACCGGGTCCGGTAGACCCGCGCCAGCGCCGCGGCGAGCTCCTCGTGCGTCCGGTTCTCGCCGATGATCCGGGCCAGCGCGAGGTCCTCCTCGGCCGGCGGCTCGGTCAGCAGCGGATCGTCGAGGACCCGCTCGGCGTCGCGGCGGCGGATCTCGTCCGCCGAGGGCGGGCCGGACCATTCGGGATTCACGCGGGCGATGGCGAGCATCTGCTCGGCGCGGCGGCGGCGGGCATTCGGTACGAGGAGCACGCTCGTGCCCTTGCGGCCGGCCCGGCCGGTGCGGCCGCTGCGGTGCTGGAGCACCTCCGCGTCGTGGGGCAGGTCGGCGTGGATGACGAGGCTCACCGTCGGCAGGTCGATGCCGCGGGCGGCGACGTCGGTGGCGACGCAGACCCGCGCTCGCCCGTCGCGCAGCGCCTGGAGGGCGGCGTTGCGCTCGCCCTGGCCGAGCTCGCCGGAGAGCGCCACCACCGAGAAGCCGCGCTCGGTCAGTCCGGCCTGGAGGTGGCGCACCGCGTTGCGGGTGTTGCAGAAGACGATCGCGGTCGGCGCCTCGGCGGCGCGCAGCACGTTGAGCACAACGTGCTCGATCTCGCGGGGCACGACCCGGATCGCCCGGTAGGCGATGTCGGCGTGGCCGCGGTCCTGGCCCTTCACGGCGATGCGGAGCGCGTCCCGCTGGTAGCGCTCGGCCAGCGTCGCGATGGCCTTCGGCAGCGTCGCCGAGAATAGCAGCGTGCGCCGCTCCGGCGGCACCTGCGAGAGGATGAACTCCAGATCGTCCCGGAAGCCGAGGTCGAGCATCTCGTCGGCCTCGTCGAGAACCGCGACCCGCATCGCATCGGTGACGAGGTTCCGGCGCTCGAGATGGTCGCGCAGGCGCCCCGGCGTACCGACGACGATATGGGCTCCCTCGGCGAGCGCCCGCTGCTCCCGGCGCGGGTCCATGCCGCCGACGCAGGAGACGATCCGGCCCCCGGCCGCTCCGTAGAGCCAGGCCAGCTCGCGATGGACCTGAAGGGCGAGCTCGCGGGTCGGCGCGATCACGAGGCAGAGCGGGGCGCCCGCCGGAGGCAGCCGGTCCTGCCCGTCGAGGAGCGTTCCGGCGAAGGCGAGGCCGTAGGCGACGGTCTTGCCCGAGCCGGTCTGGGCGGAGACGAGCAGGTCGCGCCCGGTGGCCTCACCCTCCAGCACGGCGGACTGCACGGGGGTCGGGTCGGCGTAGCCACGCTCGGAAAGGGCCCGGGTGATCGGCTCGGGCAGGGTCGGGAAGGGCACGGGGTGACGGTCTCTCTCACGGGCGGCGGCGCCTGCCGCATCGCTTGCGGAGGACGGCGTCGGCCGGAACGGGTTCGCGAAGCATCAGTCTCTAGCCGCAACGGGGCCGCGAGGCCATGGGGCGTTTCGCATGGCTCGCCGGCGTACGGGCCGTCGCGTCCGCGATCGCGTGCGCAAGCGCACTGCGGGCCGGAATTCGCTCTGTCGCTCCGAGGCTTGGGATGGCAGAAGCCTTTGCGACTCTCGAGCGACGGGCGGGGTGATGGGCGGTATTCTTCGGCTGGTGGTCGCGTGGGCGACGGTCGGTGCCTTCACGGTCTACGGCAAGGATTGGCTCGGCGGCCTCGCCGACCCGATGTGGGCGAGCCTGCTGTTCGCGTGGCTCCTCGGCGTCATCCTCTGGGCCGCCTTCGGCGTCGTGCACGAGGCGGAAGAACTCGCCCACATGCTCGGCGAACCGCTCGGCACGCTGATTCTGACGCTGGCAATCGTCATCATCGAGGTAGTGCTGGTCTCGGCCGTGATGCTCTCGGCCAAGGACGCCCCGACGCTCGGCCGCGACACCATGTTCGCGGTGCTGATGATCGTGCTCAACGGCGTCGTCGGCCTCGGCCTGCTCATCGGCGGCCTGCGCCACCACCAGCAATCCTACAACCTGCAGGGGGCCTCGGCCTTCCTCTCGGTGATCATCCCGCTGACGGTGATCGCGCTGGTGCTGCCGAACTTCACCACCTCGACGCAGGGGGGCACCTTCACGACCCTTCAGGCCATCGCATTCTCCGCCTTCACCGTGGCGCTCTACGGGGTTTTCCTGCTCATCCAGACCGGGCGGCACCGGGACTTCTTCATGGATGCCGGCGAGAAGGCCCGCGCCGTCGAGGCCGCTGCGGCGGCCGAGGGCGGCAAGCCGCCGGTCCCGAAGGCGGCGATCCTGCGCCACACGGTGCTGCTCGTCGCCAACATCCTGCCGATCGTGCTCCTGTCGAAGAGCCTCGCGACGATCCTCGACCACGGCATCGCCGCCCTGAAGGCGCCGACCGCCCTCGGCGGCGTCGTCATCGCGATGATCGTGTTCACGCCGGAGGCGATCTCCTCGCTGAAGGCGGTGGCCCGCAACGAGCTGCAGCGGGCGATCAACCTCTGCCTCGGGGCGGCGACCTCGACGGTCGGCCTGACGGTGCCGGCGGTGCTGGCGGTCGGGCTCCTGACCGGGCAGACGGTGGTCCTCGGTCTCGCCCCGACCGAGATGGCGCTCCTGGTAATGACGCTGATCCTCTCGACGCTCACCTTCTCCGGCCTGCGGACGACGGTGCTGGAGGGCGCGGTGCACCTGATCCTGTTCTTCGTCTACCTGGTGCTGATCTTCAGCCCCTGACGGGGAGCGCCATGGCCGGCTTCAAGGATCACTTCTCCGACCGCGCCGCGGCCTACGCGGCGCACCGGCCGAGCTACCCGGACGCGCTCGCCGCGCATCTCGCGCGCCTCGCGCCGGGGCGGGGCCTCGCCCTCGACTGCGGCTGCGGGACCGGCCAGCTCGCGCAGCTGCTCGCCGGGCATTTCGAGCGGGTCGTCGCCACCGATGCCAGCGTCGAGCAGATCGGGCAGGCGGGGGTGCTGCCGAACCTCGCCTTCCGGGTGGCGCCGGCCGAGGCGAGCGGGCTGCCGCCGGGCAGCGCCGATCTCGTGACCGCGGCGCAGGCGGCGCACTGGTTCGACCTGCCCGCCTTCTATGCGGAGGTCCGCCGGGTGGCGCGGCCGGGGGCGGTGCTGGCCCTCGTCAGCTACGGCATCCCGCATCTCGACGGGGCGCCGGGCGAGGTCGTGGCCGCGTTCTACCGGGACCTCGGACCCTGCTGGCCACCCGAGCGGCGGCACGTCGAGGAGGGCTATCGCGGCCTGCCCTTTCCGTTCGCCGAGCTGCCGCAGCCCGCCCTCGCCATCGAGCGCGACAGGGGGCTCGACGATCTCGTCGGCTACGTGGCCACGTGGTCGGCGGTCGCCGAGCTGGAGCGGCGCGGCGGCGCATCGCGGGTTGCGGCATTCCGGCAGGCTCTCGCCGAGCACTGGGGCGATCCCGCCACGCGCCGTCGGGTCACCTGGCCTCTGTCCATGCGCCTCGGGCGTGTCGAGGCCGACTGAGCGGTCAAGCCGCCTTCGCGTCGGCGGAGCGTTTCGCCGGCCGCTCGTCGGCGGTGGCGTTGAGCCAGACCACGATGGCGAGCGCCCCGAGCCCGGCCGTGCCCAGCGCCAGGAAGCAGCCCGACCAGCCGAGCCAGGCCTGCACCACCCCGCCGAACCAGGCGGAGAGGGCGCCGCCGGCGCCCTGCACCGCGTTGATCGAGCCGAGCACGGTCTGCGTGCGGCCCGAACCCCAGGTGATGTCCGCGATGACCACCGGCACCGCCACGCCGACGATGCCCGCCGCCACCCCGTCGAGGACCTCGGCGGCGATCAGCCAGGTCGGATCGTCCACGAAGGCGCTGATGAGGGCGCGCAGCGGCAGGGCGGCGCAGGCGGCGATGAGCAGCCAGCGCCGGCCGCTGCGGTCGGCGACGGAGCCGGCGAGCAGCGCCACCGGCACCATCACGAGCTGGGCGACCATCACGTAGCGGGCCGTCCAGGCGGTGCCGCCGGCCCCGGTCTCCACGAGCTTCTGTCCGAGCAGGCTGAGCATGCCGCCGTTGCCGAGCTGGAACAGGGCGAGCGCCACCGCGAGCACGAGGAGCCGGCGGTCCCGGAAGGTCCGCAGGAGCGGCGAGCGTGCGGGTGTCTCCTCCTCGTCCTCCTTCCAGCCCACGGCGCGCCGGGAGTTCCAAGAGGCCTTGGGCGTCGTGGCGGCTGCGACCGCCGCCGCGATCGCCATGGCGCCGAGCACCCAGAACGCGACTGCCGGGCCGGCGTAGGGCGTCGCCACCCCGATGATCCCCGCCGCGATCAGGATGCCGACATGGTTGAACGCCTGGTTCCGGCCCTGCTGCTTCGGAAACCGTTCCTTGCCGACGAGACCCAGCGTCAGGGCGGTGACGGCGGGAATGAGGAGCGTGCCGCCGGCGCCCGCGACGAGCTGCGCCGCCGCGACGCCGAGGAACGAGCGGGCCGGCAGCAGCAGCAGGGTCCCGGCGAGGATGGCAAGGCAGGCGGCCACGATCAGAAGGCGCGGCCGCTGCACCCGGTCGACCAGGGCTCCGAACGGACCGCTGAGCAGCAAGGCCCCGAAGCTGACGAGCGTCGTCACCGTGCCGACCCGCGCCGGGCCCCAGGACGCGACCTCGGCGAGCCAGGTGCCGAGAAACGGGCCGAGGCCGCCCTGGATGTCGCCGGTGAAGACGTTGACGAGCGCGAGATGGAAACCTGGCGTCATGCCGCTCTGCAATCGAAGGTGGAACGAAGGGTCGGTCGCGCGCCCTGCCAGCACTTGGTCGACCAGGCAAGGATGGAGATCGCGCACGGCGGAGACCGGCGGTCGACTGGGCGATCCGCCCGCGGATTTAGCCCGACGCGGCGGCGACCCGCAGATGCGCCTCGATGTCGGTCGCGTCCCCGGCGCTCAGCGCCCGCCGGGGCAGGGGCACGTAGCTGCCGGTGCCGAGCATCAGCAGCACCAGATTCGGCGTGTCGAGGCGGTCCCGGAACACCGACCAGCGGTAGCGCGACTCCCCGAAGGCGTTCTCGACGAAGAGGCCGTCGGGCTCGACCGCGACCTGCCACGGGTTCCGGAAGCGCGCGTCGCGGGCGAGCAGGATGCGGGTCTGGACCGGGATCAGCACCCGCTTCAGCGCGAAGGGCACGAGCAGCGCCAGGAGTGGCAGCGTGATCGCCATGGCCAGGGCGACGACCGGCCCGTCCTTGAACAGGACGACGAGGAGGACGACCAGCGCGAAGGCTCCGGCGAGCGCCCGGAGCTTCGGCCGGCGCAGGTTCGCGTCGAAGGTGGCTCCGCCAGCCTCGACGAGATCCGCCTGGGTCAGCGTGAACACCCGCGACTCCCGCCCACCCGCGCCGACCGCGTCCGCCATGCCGATCCTCCGCTCCCTCGCCGGCGCGCCGGACCTTTCACGATCCGGCCCGCGGATGTCGAGCCGGGCCGTCCCCGCGGTTGACCCCTGCCGGAGGAAGCCCCACACCCCCTGCGAGCCATGAGCGGGCCGGCACCCGCACCCGAACGAGCGCGCGATGTCCAGGGTCCTCGTCATCGACAACTACGATTCCTTCACCTGGAATCTCGTCCATCTCATCGGACCGCTCGCGGATTCGATCGAGGTCGTGCGTAACGACGCGCTCACCGTCGCCGACATCCGCGACAGGGCGCCGGACGCGGTGGTGCTCTCGCCCGGCCCCTGCACGCCGAACGAGGCGGGCATCTGCCTGGACGTGGTACGCGAATTATCCGGCGAGGTGCCGATCTTCGGCGTCTGCCTCGGTCTCCAGGCCATCGGGCAGGCCTTCGGTGGTAAGGTGGTGCGCGCGCCAGCTCCCATGCACGGCAAGGTCTCGACCATCCGCCACCGGGCGACGGGCATCTTCCGGGGGCTGAACGACAGCTTCGAGGCGACGCGCTACCACTCGCTCATCGTCGAGCGCGACGGGTGCCCGGAGGCGCTTGCCGTCACGGCCGAGGCGGACGGGCTGGTGATGGGCCTGGAGCACACCAGCCTGCCGGTGCACGGCGTGCAGTTCCATCCGGAGAGCGTGCTCTCGGAGCATGGCGGCCGCATCCTGCGCAACTTCCTCGACATCGCCGCCGCCTGGAACCAGGCGCGTGACAACCCCGGCCGCGGCGTGCATTGACGCCCGACACGGCCGGCGCTTCGAAGTCATGCACTCCTTCAGGACACATCTCGCGAAGGTCGCGGCCGGCGAGGCGCTGAGCCGCGACGCGGCGCGCGCGGCCTTCGACGACCTGCTCTCCGGCGAGGTGACGCCGGTGCAGGCCGGCGCCTTCCTCACGGCCCTGAAGGTCCGCGGCGAGACCACCGACGAGATCGCCGGCGCCGTCTCCGCCATGCGCGGACGGATGCTACGGGTCGAGGCGCCCGAGGGCGCCATCGACATCGTCGGCACCGGAGGCGACCATTCCGGCAGCTACAACGTCTCGACGCTCGCCGCGATCGTCGCCGCCGCCTGCGGCGTGCCGGTCGCCAAGCATGGCAATCGGGCCGCGACATCCCGCTCCGGCGCCGCCGACGTGCTCGCCTCCCTCGGTGTCAAGCTGGGGCTCGATCCGGACGGCCTCGGCCGCTGCCTGGCGCAGGCCGGCCTCTGCTTCATGTTCGCGCAGACCCATCACGGGGCCATGCGCCACGTCGCGCCGGTGCGGGCGGAGTTGCCGGTGCGCACGATCTTCAACCTGCTCGGGCCGCTCTCGAACCCGGCGGGCGTCGAGCGCCAGCTCCTCGGGGTCTCGGCGGCGGAGTGGGCGGAGCCGCTCGCCCGCGTCCTCGCCGATCTCGGCACGCGCCGGGTCTGGGCGGTGCATGGCAGCGACGGGCTCGACGAGATCACCGTCACGGGACCGACGGAGGTCGTGGAGATCGCGGACAGGCATCTGACGCGCTTCTGCATCGACCCGCGGGAGGTCGGCCTGCCGCTGTGGACGCTCGACGACCTGCGCGGCGGCGACCCCGATCACAACGCCCGCGCGCTGCGCGCCGTCCTCGACGGCGAGGCGGGCGCCTATCGCGACATCGCCGTGCTGAACGCGGGCGCCGGTCTCGTCGTTGCCGGAGTGGCGGGAACGCTGGCGGAGGGCGTCGCCCGGGCCGATGCCGCGATCGGCTCTGGCGCGGCCCGCGCGACCCTGGCACGACTGGTCGCCGTCTCGAACGCCTGAGGAGGGCCCCGATGGCCGACACGAGTCTCGCCGAAGGCGCGCAGGGCAGCACGGTGCTCGCCCGCATCAGCGCCTACAAGCGGCGCGAGATCGCCGAGGCGAAGCTGCGCGTGCCCCAGACGAAGCTCGAGGCGCTGGCCGCGGCCATGGACCCGCCCCGCGGCTTCGCCGACGCGCTCGCCGCCCACGTCGCGAAAGGGCGTCCCGGCCTGATCGCCGAGGTGAAGAAGGCCTCGCCCTCGAAGGGGCTGATCCGGGCCGACTTCGACCCCGCGACGCTCGCCGCCGCCTACGAGGCCGGCGGTGCGAGCTGTCTCTCGGTGCTCACCGACGAGCCCTCCTTCCAGGGCCGGCCGGAGTACCTCACCCAGGCCCGCGAGGCCTGCCACCTGCCGGTGCTGCGCAAGGACTTCCTCTTCGAGCCCTACCAGGTCTACGAGGCGAGGGCCTGGGGCGCCGACTGCGTGCTCGCCATCATGGCCTGCCTCGACGACGAGGAGGCCGCAGCCCTGGTCGAGACCGCCCACGACCTCGGCATGGACGTGCTGGTCGAGGTCCACGACGCCGAGGAGCTGGCCCGCGCGATCCCCCTCGGCACGCGCATGATCGGCGTCAACAATCGCAACCTCAAGACCTTCGAGGTCTCCTTCGAGACCGCGATCAGGCTCAAGCCCGGCATCCCCCTCGACCGCATCGCGGTCGCCGAGAGCGGCATCACGAGCCACGCCGACGTGCTGCGCCTTCGCGAGGCCGGGCTCGACACCATCCTCGTCGGCGAGAGCCTGATGCGGCAGCAGGACGTGACGGCCGCCACCCGCCGGCTGCTCTTCGGCGACAGCAAGGACGCGCGCGCTTGAGCACCCTGACCCATCTCGACGCCAGCGGCGCGGCCAACATGGTCGATGTCGGCGACAAGGCGGTCACCACCCGCACCGCGACCGCCGAGGGCCGGGTCGTGATGCTTCCCGAGACCCTGCGCTTGATCCGCGAGGGCGACGCCAAGAAGGGCGACGTCATCGGCACCGCGCGGCTCGCCGGCATCATGGCCGCTAAGCGCACCCACGAGCTGATCCCCCTCTGCCATCCGCTGCTGATCGCCGGCATCCGCGTCGACTGCGAGCCGGACGACGCCCTGCCGGGGCTGCGCGTCACAGCGCAGGTGAAGGTGCAGGGCCAGACCGGCGTCGAGATGGAGGCGCTGACCGCCGTCTCGGTAGCCTGCCTGACGATCTACGACATGGTGAAGGCCGCCGACCGGGGCATGCGCATCGAGGGCATCCGGCTGCTCGCCAAGGATGGCGGCCGCTCCGGCGCCTACGCCGCATGAGCGGGCTGATCCCCGTCGCGGAAGCGCTCGCCCGCATCCTCGCGAGCGTCGCCGGCCCCGTCGAGGCCGAGACCGTGCCGGTCGCCGAGGGCGCCGGGCGGGTTCTCGCCGCCGACCTCGCCGCGCGCCGTACGCAGCCGCCGTTTCCGGCTTCCGCCATGGACGGCTACGCCGTGCGGGCCGCCGATCTGCCGGGCCGCCTGCGCCTGACCGGCGTGAGCGCCGCCGGCCACGGCTTCGCCGGACCGCTCGGAGCCGGCGAGGCGGTGCGCATCTTCACCGGCGCGCCGGTGCCTTCGGGCGCTGACGCGATCCTGATCCAGGAGAACGCGACCGCCGGGGACGGCTTCGTGGAGTCCGCCGAGCCCCTGGAAACGGGCCGCTTCCTGCGCCGTGCGGGCCTCGACTTTTCCGAGGGCGAGCCCCTGATCGCCGCCGGCGAGACCCTCGACGCCCGCCGCCTCGCGCTCGCGGCGGCCGGCGGCCACGGGTCGCTCAGCGTGCGCCGGCGCGTCCGCGTCGCCATCGTGGCGACCGGCGACGAGCTCGTGGCGCCGGGCGAGACGCCGGAATGGGACCAGATCGTCGCCTCGAACAGCCTCGCGCTTTCCGCGCTCGCCCGCGCGGCGGGTGGCGAGCCGGTCGATTTCGGCATCGTGCGCGACGACCGGGCGGCGCTTTCCGGCGCCTTCCGCCGGGCTCGCGACACCGGCACCGACATCCTCGTCACCCTCGGCGGCGCCTCGGTCGGCGACCACGACCTCGTGCAAGCGGCGCTCGGCGACGAGGGGCTGGAGCTCGGCTTCTGGCGGGTCGCCCTGCGGCCGGGCAAGCCGCTGATGCACGGCCGGCTCGGGTCGACCCTGGTGATCGGCCTACCGGGCAACCCGGTCTCGTCCATCGTCTGCGGGCTGCTCTTCGTGGTGCCGGCGATCCGCGCGCTGCTCGGCGACCCGGCCGCCGGGGCCGACCGCTCGGAGCCGGCGACGCTCGGGCGCGACCTCCCCGAGAACGACGAGCGCGCCGACTACCTGCGCGCCAGCCTGGACACCGCGCCGGACCGCCTGCCCGTCGCCCATCCCGAGTCGCGCCAGGATTCGTCGATGCTCGCCGTGCTCGGCCGCTCCGAAGCGCTCCTCGTCCGCCCGCCGCACGAGCCCGCCCGGAAGGCCGGGGCGCCGTGCCGGATCATCCGTCTCGACCGGGCGCTGGTCTGACATCGCCCGATCCGGCGCGCTTCATTCGCGCCGGCGGATGCTGGCGAGCAGGGCGCGGGCGTCCCGGTGTCGGATGGCGCCGGTCTCGCAGGTCCTGCAGATCGCCCCGAGGTAGCGGCCGCCGATGACCGTCTCGGCGAACAGGCCCGACTTCTTGTTGTGCTTCGCGTCGGTCTCGACGGCCGTCCAGTCGCGCTCCCCGATGCGCAGGGTCTGCAACGGGCTGCGCAGGCTCGCGCCCGCGCTCGTCGATTTCAGCACCGCGCGCAGGCGAAAGTACCGCGCGAGCGGCTCGGCGTAGAGGCCGGCGAGACGTGCGGCGTCGTCCGCCCCGGCCACAGGCTCGGCTCTCAGCAGCAGCGTGCAGGTCTCCTGCGTGCGCTTGCAGGCCGGCGTGCGGCAGACGAGATGCACCCGCCTCCGGCCGGTGGCGTCGCCCTCGTCGTCGCCGGCATCCTCGAGTTTCCAGCCCTCGGGGGCGACGAGGCTGAAGCCTTGGTCGAGGGTGACGGTGCGGTTCCAGGGGACGTCCGCCGTTTGCTCCTGCGCGTCGGCGAGGCCGGGGCAGAGGGCGAGCATCGCGAGTGCCGCGAGACGGCGTCGGAGCCGCATCATCGCCGGCTCCTCAGCGGGAGATGACGCGCGAGCAGCGCCTCGAACCGGGGAAGGTCACCGGACGCGAAGGCGCGCGCCGGCACCGGCACGACGCTCCCCCAGGGCAGCTTCAGGAGGATGAGGTCGCCGGCCCGTGCCCGGCCGCGGAAGGCCTCCCAATGGAAGCGAGCCTGGGCGCGTCCATGTGACGATGCGAGCCCGTCCGCATCGAAGGCGACGTGGTAGTCGCCGGGGCGCGCCGCGGCGGTGGCTTGGCGGGCGGGATCCCTGGCCGCGAAGCGCCGCAGAAGCGGGTTGATGGCGAGCATGAGGCCCACCAGAGCCGTGGCGCCGATGGCGGGTTGCCAGGCATCTGCGCGGATCATCTCGAGATAGAGCGGAAGGGCGGCCTCGAACGGCACGCGGTAGGGGTCCATCGCCCAGAGAACCGCGAGAAGCAGCGGATAGAGCAGGCTCAAGCCCGCGATCCAGAACAGCGCGCTGCGCAGCCGGCTCAGCCGCATCGATCGCGTGTTCATCGTGTACAGGATCAGCGCCGCGCGCTCTTTCTCGCTCAGGGTGTAGGAGAGGCGCACGGCGTCCGGGGCCGCCTGCGGCACGGCCTCGCCCCCGGCCGCGTCCGGCCGGCCCGCGGCCTCCGTCACGCGAAGGCGGATCGCCTCCAGCACCTCGGCGCCGAGCGCCGCCTTCCGCAGGACGAAGGGATTGTCCGGCACGTTGGTGAGCACGAAGATCCGCTCCCGATCCTCGTCGAGACCGCTCAGGAACGACCAGGGTGTGAAGCTCTTCAGGTCGGCCCCGTCCCAGGTGATCCCTTCCTCGTCGAGGCGGTAGCGGACGGTCACCGGCCCGTCGGCGCCCCGGGGACCCAGCGCCGCCCGCAGCTGCTGCCGGATCAGGACGGGATGGAGCAGCCACGCGCCGACGCACATCACGACGACGACCGCGAGGCCGGCGAGAAGCGGCAGCCAATCGAAGCTCCCGACCTCGCGGAAGAAGTCGGCGAAGCCGTTGCGGCGGTCGGACGTGGCCCACGCGGAGACGGAGCCCAGGACGACGAGAAGGCAGAGCACCGGCAGGACGACCGTCAGGGACCGCCGCCGCTGCCGGTCGAGCCGCGGCTTCTGGACGCGCAGCACGCTGGCGAAGCGGTCGTCGTAGGAGAGCGGCGCCTCGAAGAGGAGCGGCGGCTCCGGCGGCGGCCGGATCGCTGGGAGGGTCGGGACGAGAGCCACGGGACCGCTCTCAGCGGGCGTGCGGATCGGCAGCGGCGGGCACCGCGGCGATGCCGGCGCCCGCCGCCCAGGCCGACACGTCCGCCTTGCGGATCGCCGTGGCCATCAGGTCGGGAAACCGGTCTGGCGTGCAGGCGAAGGAGGGCACGCCGAGCGCCGCGAGCCGGGCGGCGAGCGCCCGGTCGTAGGAGGGCGCGCCCTCGTCGGAGAGCGCAAGGAGTGCGATCATCTGCACGCCGCTGCCGACGAGGCGCTGCGCGCGGGCCAGCAGCCCCGCCTCGACGCCGCCCTCGTAGAGGTCCGAGATCAGGACCAGCACCGTGTCCTCCGGCCGGGTGATGCGCGACTCGCAATAGCCCACCGCCCGGTTGATGTCTGTGCCGCCGCCGAGCTGGACGGAGAACAGCACCTCCACGGGGTCGTCCATGTCGTCGGTGAGGTCGACCACCTCGGTATCGAACACGACGAGCCGGGTCGAGACCGCGGGCAGCGAGGCCATCACCGCGCCGAAGATGCTCGAATAGACCACCGAGTTCGCCATCGAGCCGGACTGGTCGATGCAGAGGATCACGTCCTTGAGCGAGCCGCGGCTCTTGCGGCCGTGACCGAGGCGGGTCTCGGGGATGATGGTGCGGTACTCCGCCTGGTAGTGGCGCAGGTTCGCGCGGATGGTGCGGTTCCAGTCGATCTCCGCGTGGCGCGGCCGGCGGTTGACGCTCGCCCGGTCGATGGCCCCGTTCACCGCCTGGCGCAGCGGCTCCTCCAGGCGCTTCATCAGCGCCTCGACCACCTTGCGCACCACGAGGCGCGCGGTCTCCCTGGTGCGGCCGCCGAGCAGCGAGCGCATGGAGATCAGCGTCGAGACCAGGGACACGTCGGGGACGACGGCCTCCAGCATCTCCGGCTCGGTGAGCATCCGCTTGAGGTCGAGGCGCTCGAAGGCGTCCCGCTGCATCACCTGCACGACGGAGGCCGGAAAGTAGTCGCGGATGTCCCCGAGCCAGCGCGGCACGGAAGGCGACGAGCCTCCGAGCCCGCCCTTGCGGTCGGAATCGTAGAGGGCGCCGAGCGTCCGGTCGAGCCGCTGGTCCCGCTCGACCAGGGTGCAGCCGGTGCCGTCGGCGGGGCCGCCGCCGAGGACGAGGCGCCAGCGGCGCAGGCGTTCGGTGTCGCTCATGCCGTTTCCCCGCCGTTGGCTCCCTTCACCGGTTCCGGTCCGAGCAGCAGGCGCAGGATCGGCAGCACCTTGGCGGCGCGCTCGCCGTCGAAAACGGTGCCGTCCGCGATGCCCTCGGGCGCGGCGCCGCCGGGGCGCCGGAGCGCCTCGCCGATGGCGCGCCGCTCACCCTGCGGGATCGTCGCGAAGGTGCGGCGCACGAGAGGCAGCAGCTCCACGAACAGCGCCTCGTCGAGGCCGGAGAGCCAGTCGTCGACGATCGCGAGCAGGCCTTGTCCGTGGACGAGCACGGTGCCGCTATCCTCGAGGAAGCCCTCGATCCAGGCGCCTGCCGCGGCCGGCGCCGTGGCGCGGGACAGGGCGAGACTCAGGCGCCGTCCCGCTTCCTCCGCATCGAGGGCTGCGGCGTCGAACAGCAGCCGCACCGCCCGGCCGACGACGCGGCCGTGAACGTGCTCCTGGTCGGCTAGCGCCCGGAGCGCCTCCTGCCAGACCTGCCAAAGCTCGGCCTCCTCGAGGAGCGCCACCGCCGAGGAGACGCCGACGATGCGGTTGCGGGCCTCCGCCGCGGCCTCGTCGTCGAGGCTCTGGCAGGCGGCAACGAGCCCCGCGGCGATGCGCGGCACCAGCCCGCGCACGATGGCGAGCACCGGCTCGGTGTCCGACGAGCGCACGGAGCCGTAGCGGGCGAGCTCGGCGAGCGGCGGCAGCGCATCCATGAGGTCGAACACGTCCGCCGAGACCGCCGCGCGCTCGTTCAGGGCGGCGATCACGTCGCCCGCGGCCGAGGCGAGGTCGGCGTCGAGCAGCGTACCGATCAGGCCCGACAGTTCGGAGACGCGACGCGTCTCGCGCGCCCGCGCGCGCACCCGACCGGCGGCGGCCTCGGCGACGGTACCGCCTTCTGCGGAGGCGGCGACCAGCTCGACCACCCATTCCGGTTGCCAGCTCAGGAACCAGCCTTCCTTGAAGGTGCCGCGCCCCCGCGCCTCCCGCCGCTGGCCCCAGGGGATGCCGATGAGCGCGAGCCGGTTGAGGAAGTGGCTGCGGGCGAGGTCGCCCTCCTTGCGCAGGTCGAGGGTCAGCTCGCCCGCATCCGCCGCGGGTTTGAGGCGCAGGCGCTTGCACTGGGCGGCGAAGTCCGCCTCCACCGGCGTGCCGGGGCTGTCGGGGGGCGTCGCGCCGAGGCGTTCGCCGATGACGAGCTTGGCGCGAATCAGAGCCATCGGCGCGGCGTCGGCGAAGCAGAGCGTGGCCTGCGCGGCCTCGTCGAGATCTTCGAGCGACGGTCGCGAGCGGCCCCGGAACCCCGCCAGCGCCTCGGCGAGGCGGGCGGCCTCGATCACCGAGGCGGGGGAGGCGTCGAGGTCCTCCGCGCGCAGCAGCGCCGCGGCGCGGGCGAGCCAGCGGGCGGCGACCCGGCCCTCGTGGTTCCAGAGCGTGTCGTACCATTCCGGCGAGAGCACGCCGGCCCGGTACCCGCTCGCCGTGGCGAGCCGCTCGTAGGACCAGGGCGCCCAGGCGGCGGCGACCTTAATCTTCGGCAGGCCCTTCAGGGTCGCCGCGTCCGCGCTGGCCTGACCACGGGCGTCGTGCCGGGCGAGCGCCGGCACGTGCCAGGCGCCGCAGACCACGGCGATGCGCGCGAACCCGTCCTTGCCGGCCTTTCGGATCGCGGAGCGCATATGCGCCTCCCGCGCCTCCTCGCGGAACGCCTCGTCGGGGTCGGGATCGGCGGCCTCGCGCAGCGCCGACATGGCCTCGGCGATGGCGGCGAAGACGTCGCCGTCCTCGCCGGAGCGGCTCTCGACGAAGGCGTCCCACCAGCGCTCGCCGTCCGGGTAGCCCGCGGCCTGTGCAAGTTCGCCGAGAGGATCGCGCCGGACCGCCTCGGCCGGAGCAGAAGCCGACGCGGTGTCGGCGACTGGCGCGACGGGCGCGGATTCGTCGCCTGTACCCTCACCGTTCTCGGACTCGTCCTCCGCCGGCTTGCCGAAGCCGTCGGCGAGCTGGATCGCATGGGGCAGGTCCATGAAGCAGATCTCGGCGCCCGCCGCGAGCCCGAGGCGGATCGCCACCCATTCCGGAGAAAAGCCGGCAAAGGGAAAGAAGGCGCAGTCCCGCGGACGGTCCGGCCGGTAGACGAGGAGCGCCACCGGCGGCGTCATCCCCTGGTGGGCGGCGAGCGGGATCAGCGCATCGGCGTCCGGCGGGCCCTCGATGAGGAGGCAGTCCGGGGCGAAGGCGTCGAGCGCCGCCTGCAGCGATCGGGCAGAGCCCGGCCCATGGTGGCGGATGCCGAAGATTCGGATGTCAGGCATCGGGCTTCACGCCCTTGAGAGAGGAGAGGATCGTCACGGACTCGACCGTCCTTATGGCTCGGACGACGGCGCTCGCGTGAGTGAGGGTCGGGTGAGAGGAGCGACGCTTCCGGAAGGACCGGAGTCGGCCCCTCTCCCGACCCGCCTCGCGGGCCGCACTCCCCTGCAAAGGGGGTAGGGAAAGCGGCGGCGTTCTCACGCGCTCTCGCGGGCAGCCTTATAGAAATCCTTCCAGTCCGATCGCTCCACGACGACGGTCTCCAGATACTCGCGCCAGACGATGGCGTCCTGCACCGGATCCTTCACCACGGCGCCGCTGATCCCGGAGACGAGGTCCCGCGGCGACAGTTTGCCGTCGCCGAAATGGGCGGCGAGCGCCAGCCCGCTGCCGACGACGCTGATCGCCTCCGCCGTCGAGAGCGTGCCGGAGGGCTGCTTGACCTTGCTCTTGCCGTCGACGGTCACGCCCTCCCGCAGCTCGCGGAAGATCGTTACGACCCGCCGGATCTGGTCGGCGCCGGGCGGCTCGGCAGGGATCTCGAAGGCGCGGCCCAGCGAGGCGACGCGGCTCTCGACGATGGCGATCTCCGCCTCGATGGTGGCCGGCGGCGGCAGCACCACGGTGTTGAAGCGCCGCTTCAGGGCGCTCGACAGCTCGTTGACGCCGCGGTCGCGGTTGTTGGCCGTCGCGATGAGGTTGAAGCCCTTCTGGGCCGGCACCTCCTCGTTCAATTCGGGGATCGGCAGCGTTTTCTCCGAGAGGATGGTGATGAAGCTGTCCTGCGTCTCGCTCGGGATGCGGGTCAGCTCCTCGACGCGGGCGATGCGGCCCTCGTTCATGGCGCGCATGATCGGCGAGCCGACCACCGCCTCCCGGCTCGGCCCCTTGGCCAGCAGCAGCGCGTAGTTCCAGCCGTAGCGGATCGCCTCCTCGCTGGTGCCCGCCGTACCTTGCACGATGAGGCGCGATGTGCCGCAGATCGCCGCTGCGAGGTGCTCGCTGACCCAGCTCTTCGCGGTGCCGGGCACGCCGAGCAGCAGCAGCGCCCGGTCGGTGGCGAGCGTCGCCACCGCGACCTCCATGAGGCGCCGGTCGCCGATGTATTTCGGCGTCACCTCGAAGCCCGACTTGAGCTTGCCGCCGAGGAGGTAAGTGACGACGGCCTGGGGCGACATCTGCCAGTTCGGCGGCCTCGGCCGGTCGTCGGCCGCCTTCAGGGCGTCGATCTCCTCCGCGAAGGCGTCCTCGGCGGCCTGGCGCAGCTGCGCGGGCTTGGTTCCGTTCGTCGTCATCGTTCAGGGGTTCTCCCGTCCGGTGAGGTGCGAGGGGCGCCGCTCAGGCGAACTCGCGGCGCATGGCGGCCCGCAGGTCCAGGGTCGAGGCGAGCGTGGTGAGCTGGTTGCGCAGGCGCTCCTCGGAATCCTCCGGCAGCCGCGCGAGGATGGCCGCCGCGGCCGCCGCGGCGGCGGCGCTCGGATGCAGGTGCTCCCCAAGCCGGCCTAGGGTCCAGGGCTTGGCGAGCTCGGCGCGCAGGGAGGGCGTGCCGCGCGTGACGAGGGCCAGGAAGTCGAGCAGCGCCCCGGTGAAGCGCGCCGAATAGGCCGGCCGCCCGGTCTCGAGCAGGGCGAGCACCGGCTCGAGACGCTTGGCGCGCAGGGCCTCGGTCGCCAGCGCCTCCCACTCGTCCTGGGGCAGGAGCCGCACGGCATCGGCCCACATCTTCGCCAGGGGATTGGTGACCTTGACCCCGGCAAGCCGTCCGGAGGCCGCCTCTCCCAGCACCGCCGCGAGATCGCGCACCCAGGCCGGATCGCGTCCGCGACGCACCGCCCGGAACAGCCCTTGGACGATCGGCTCCGACCACTCGGAGCGCAGGGCCAGCTCGATCCAGAGGCGGGGCGGATGCCCGGCGAAGGCATGCAGCGGCGCGCCGGCTACGATCTGCTGGAGGAGGTTCGCCCGCAGGCCGCCGCCGCGGCGCTGGTACTCGCTGACCTCGATGCCGTCGCGGGTGAGGTCCGGCGCCTCCTCGGGCAGAGTCACGACGAGTCCGTGCTTGGTGCCTCCGATCAGTCCGCCGAGCAGGCCCTTCTTCGTCTCGATGGCCAGCGCCGCCCGGACGCGCTCCGCCATGCGCTGCGCGAGGCGCGAGCCCGGAAGACGCGGCAGCAGGTTCTGCGCGGCGCCGCGCACGCCCGAGGCGCGATCGTCGAGGCAGGCTTCGAGGAACGGCTCGTCGGCCTCGCCGAGACCGTCGTCCAGGGCCGAGACCAGGGCCTGGCGCATGTCGGCCTTCTCGCCGCGGAAGCCCGCCTCCAGGGCGGCGCGGGCCGCTGCCGGATCGCGCCGGCGGAACGCGGCGAAGGCGGCGCGGCGCTCGGCCGGCGTTCGCTCGGTCCAGTCCTGCGCAGCGTCCTCCGGCGTCTCGCTGCCCGGCGCGGCCAGCCAGTCGAGCTCGGCGCCGGCGATGCGGGCGATCGTTTCGGGCCATTCCCGCCTCAGGGGCGCGAGCGCCGGCACCAGCCAGGGCGGGGCGCGCAGGCCGGCGTCTGCGGCGAGCTCGCACCATTCGCGCAGGCGGACCTTCGGGGCGTCCGCAGCGAGGAGCAGGGCGAGACGGTCCGCGGCGGCGGGAGGGCACACCGGCCCCGACGCCTCGCGCTCGGGGAGGGGATGAAGCGTCTCCGCGGCGCGCCCCGTGCCGGCGAGATGGTAGAGGCCATGGGCCGCGAGCCGCACCAGCAGCGCTCCGCCGGCATCCTCGCCGGAGGGAGGGCCCGAGAGCGCGTCGGGCGGCAAGTGCGGGGCCCGGTCGGCGCCGAGGAGCGCGGCGGCGAGCGTCGGCTCCCAGCCGTCGCCCGATCGGGGAGAGGCCGTCGCCGCCATCAGGCCGCGCGCATCAGCAGGGGCCGGTCGTCCTGAGCCGGCACGGCGTAGAGCGACTCGTCGGAGACGAGGGCGAGGGGTTCGAGGCCGTAGCCGTCGTAGAGGCCGAACAGGTCGACCGCGCGTCCCGCCGCGACGCTGGCGAGCGCCGGCAGGTGCGGACCGGCCCGCAGGATCAGGCTGCCGGTGCCGTCGCCGACCCCGAGCGCACCCTCGGGCGCGAAGCGGCCGAACCGGACCCCGGCGAGACGAAGCGGCCAGCGCTCCGTCCAAGGCGCGCGGGCGAGGGCATCGGCGAAGCCATCGAGGGCGGCGGCGATGGTGGTCGCGCCCGGCAGCGAGCCCCCCCGCGAGGGCCCCGCGCGGCCTTCCCGAAGCACGGCCCGCAGGGGCGGATCACCGGGATGGAAGGCGAGGAGGCCGGCGAAGTCCTGGCCGGGGGCGGGCGCCGGGGGCAGGGGAGAGCCCGGCGTGCCGTAGTCGAGGATCTGCGCCAGGGCGCCCGTTCCCCGGCCGACGAGCCAGACGGTCCGGGCGGTGAGCTTGTCCTCGTCCTGGACGGCATGGGCGAGCACGGCCCAGTCGTCCGCGATGCCGGGCCGCGCCGCGATCTCCTCGGCGCTCACCGGATGGCCGAGCGCGGCGCGGACCCCGGCCGCCTGCTCCGGCTCCAGCGCGTCGAGACGCCGGGCGGCGCGCATCAGCAGGGCGAGGCGGCCAAGCGCGAGGCCGAGGGCCTCCTCGGGGCGCGGCGCCCCGGCGACGGGCTGCGCGGCCAGCAGGCCGGGCATGGCCCGCACCCGCCGGGCGAGGCCGGGGGCCTGCCCGTCCACGAGGCGGCCCGCCATACGGTCCCAGAACCCGTAGGGCTCGGACCGGGCCGCCGCGAGGCCGCGCCGCATCAGGTCGCGCAGCCAGAGATCGAGCTCGTCGAGGGCGCCGGACACGCGGTCCTCGCGGGCCTGCCGGCGCTTGGCCTGCGCGCGCTCGTCGACGGGCTTCTCCGGCTCGCGGGCGCGGGTCTCGGCCGCGGCGGCGCGGCTCTCGCGGCCGCGGGTCCAGGCCTCCACCCAGTCCGGCGCGGGCGCCTCGGCGAGGGGCGCGGCGGTCTCGACCAGCATCAGCCCGAGGGCGTGCTTGCAGGGAAACTTCCGGCTCGGGCAGGTGCATTTCGAGGCCGGGCCGGAGAGGTCGGCGACGGTGCGGTAGGGGGTGGCGCCGCTGCCCTTGATCTCGCCCCAGATCACGCTGCCCGCCCGGCCGAGGGCGCTCCACTTGGCCGGCCTCGCCTGATCCTGCCCGGCCTTGCGGCTCGATGCGTCGGGGGCGAGATCGAGGATCTGTGCGGCGGTCAGGCTCATGCGGCGAGGGTGTCGCGATCCCGTTCGATGATTTGGTTCCCAGGACAGTCTAGCCATCGAGAACGGCAGTGCAACCCCGCTTACGCTGATGATTTGTGTTGCCGGGCTTCGAACAATTCCGTCCTATAGCCTGGGAGGCGCAGGCATGGACTGAGATTATTGTGCGCAATCCATATCATTTGCACGCGATGCTTTCAGTCGGGGCCGGTGGGCAACAGTGTCGGGGAGGCCGGCGGCCAGATCCACGCCTTCTACGAAGGCCTCCTCGACCGCGCCCCGACGGGCCCTGCCTTCAGGGATGGGTGGACGCAACCAATCGCGGCGCGACACCCCGCGATATCGCGCGGGCCTTCCTGAGCGCACCGGAGCATACCACGCGGCATCCCGGCGAAACGAGCGACGCCGCCTTCCTCGCTGATCTGTACCATGACGCTCTCGGCCGGACGGCCAACGCGCAGGGCCTCGCGACCTGGGCGGAACGTCTCGCGAGCGGCGCCTAGCGAGCCGACGTCGCGATCGGCATCACCCAGAGCGCGGAGGCGCAGCAGCACTGGCTTTCCGCGATCGAGACCGGTCGCCACCCGCACGCGTCGCCGCCGGCCCGAAGGCCGGTTCCGCATCCGATCGCAGCCGATGAGAAACGGCCGGACAATCTTTAGGAAAGTCATTACGCAAGTCGGGAATCGTGCGCCCGTCGCGCATTCCTTCGAAGACGCCCGGTCATGTCCGAACTGCCTCCATCCCCGCTCGACCATCGTGGGGCGATCGCCGGCACGGCGCGGAACACCTCCCTCTGGCTGCTGCTCGTCGGCCGCGCGGAGGTGCGCCGCCACTGGCGCCTCCTGTTCGCGGCGGGCCTCGTCTGCGCGGCCCTCGGCATCCTGACCGTGATCGACTCCCTCGACGGGGCGCTGCACGTGCCCGATCGCTGGTTCGGGGTCCTGCTGCTCATCGAGAGCCTGGGCTCGCTCGTCCTGGCGACGACCGTCACGGGGACCGCACGGCGGCTGCGGCTCCTCAAGGGCGCGCTGCTTCTGGCGATGGCCGTGCTGATCGTGGCGTCCACGCGGCACAGCACCTTCCTGCTCGCCATGATCTTCGGGACGGCCTTCCTCGTCGACGGCACGGTCCGGATCGTGATCGCCGGCCTGCTGAAGTTCTCCGGATGGCGCGTCTCCGTCGCCCTGGGCGCGCTGGGCGTCGGGTTCGGCCTGTTCCATCTGCAGCCCTGGCCCACCTGGTACGCGGGAACGGTGGGCTACTGCCTCGGGATGTTCCTGATCCTCAACGGCGCCCGCTTCGCGCTGGCCGGCGTGCGCGCGCGGCGGGTGGCGTCGGAATCGGTCGCGGCGCCGGCCTCGGCCGCCTCGGACAGCCTCACGGTCTATGTCTGGACCCCGACGGGGAGGGCGACGACGCCGGCCCGGCAGCGCCTCGTCCGGCGCTACGTCGCCTCGGTCGATGCGCGCGGCGTGTTCTCGACGGGTCACGCGGCCCTCGGGCAGGGCAGCGATCTCTACGTCAGCCACTATCCCGCGGTGGAGATCGACCGGTCGCCCGCCAACCTGCGCGCCAGCCTGCGCGCCGGGCCCGAGAACGACGTGCCGGGCCGGTTCCTGCCGTCCTACGCGTACGAGTCGGCGGACTGGTGCGAGGCGACGGTCGCGGTCACGCTCACCGGAATCGACGCCGCCCGGCTCCGGGCGTTCTGGGACGCCTATCGGGCCGACACCACCTACAACTTCATCAGCCGCAACTGCTCCACCACCGTGGCCGCGGCGCTGGATGCGGCGGTGGAAGGCGCCTTCGCCCGCACCGGGCATCCCTGGCGGCGCCTCGCCCGCGCCCTGACGACCCCCGAGTTCTGGGTCGCGGCTCTTCTGCGGAACCGGGCCGCCAGCATGACGTGGACGCCGGGCCTGGTGCTCGACTACAGCCGCGCCCTCGGCGTGCTCCTCGACTCCGCCTCGCCGGTGCCGGGCATCGCCTGGAAGAGCGTCGGACGCGGACTCCTCCGCAACGGATGGGGCGGCCCGATGGCCGCGTTCTCGCGGATCGCCCGGCGCCGGCCGGCCCCGAAACCGACCGAGATTTGAACGGCGCGGTGCCGCGTCAGGGCCGCTTGGCGCCGAGATCGGCGGCGATGGCCTGCATCACTGCGAGCGTCTCGGTCTCGTCCTGCTCGGCGCCGTAATCGCTGAGCTTCACGACGACCGTGCCCGTCACGCGGTTCACGTAGACGTACTGACCGTAGACGCCGATCGCCGAGATGTCGTCGTCGTCCCCGCCGGGGGCGTGCCACCACTGGGCCGAGTACTGCCAGCCGTCGACGGCGCGGCGGGCGGGTGTCGAGATCCGCTCGATCCAGCGGGCGGGAATGATGGCGGCGGCGCCCGCGCGCCCCCGGTCCGCCACGAGCAGACCGAGCCGGGCGAAGTCCCGCGCCGTCGCGTTGATGCAGCAGAACGCCTTCTCGACGCCGCCCGGACGGTCGAGGTTCCAGGTGGCTGCCGCCTGGGCGCCCATCGGCTTCCAGATCCGCTCCGAGAGGAGGTCCGCCAGGGGCTTGCTCTCGACCCGGGCCAGGATCAGGCCGAGCACCTCGGTATCGATGCTGCGGTAGCGGCCCTCGCTGCCCGGCCTGAACGCGAGATGCGCGTGATCGCGCACGAAAGCGGTGATGTCCCGGGTCAGGTACATCCCGGCCGTGCCGGTCAGGGGCCGGCGAGGGTCGTAGTTCTCCGGCACGGCGAGCCCGCTCGTCATGTCGAGGAGGTTGCGCACCGTGATCTGCCCGAACACCGCGGCGTTGCGCAGCTCGGGGAGAAGGTCGGAGACGCGGTCGGTCTCGGAGAGCTTGCCGCGCGACAGGGCCGATCCGACGAGCAGCGACACGATGGACTTCGCCACCGACCAGGACGGGAAGAGCGTCGCCGGACCGGCGCCGGACCGGTACCATTCGTGGACCAGCACGTCGTTCTGCACCACGAGAAAGGCGTTGGTGCGGGTCGCCTCCAGCATCGAGCCGAGCGGAACCGCCTTCCCCTTCCAGTCGACGCGATCGAGGATCGGCCGCGGCCGGAACGGCAGGGCGCGGGCCTCGGCGGGCGCCGGCACGGTGCGGCTCGGGAACCAGGTGCCCACCGCCGACGGCTCGATCACCGCGAGCGCCGTGAGGGTGACGGGATCGGGGACGCCGACCACGGCGGTGGCGGTCCAGGCGCCGCCCGCGACCAGCGCCGTGCCGGCCGCCGCGGCCGCGATCCATCGGCGGGCGGGCCGCCGGCGGATCGAGGGTTCGGAAGGCGTGGGTGGCGGGACCATAGGGGAGCGATGTCGCGCAGTGTCTTGAAGATTCCCTTGACGCCGGCCCGCCCGGCGGACGGTTCGGTGCCGTCGCTCGTGCCTCGCGCCTGCCGGGCACCGATCCGGCCTGCGGATAAAGCCTTCACCAGTTTCGCGGTAGAGCCCGGCCCCACGGACGCCGCCGCCGCGGGCGCGTCTCTCCGTCGAGGAAGCACCGGCCGCCATGCACCCCTTCCTGATTCTCGGCCTCGCGATCTGTGCAGAGGTGACGGCGACCCTCGCCCTCAAGGCCGCGGAGGGTCTGACGCGGCCGGGTCCGACCGTGATCGTGATCCTCGGCTACGGGACGGCGCTGTGGCTGATGTCCACGAGCATGGACATGCTGCCGATCGGCGTCGTCTACGCGATCTGGGCCGGGGTTGGCATGGTGGGGGCGGCGCTGGGCGGCGCCTGGCTCTACGGCGAGCCGATCAACACGACCCTGCTGATCGGCATCGCGGTCGTCGCGGTGGGCGTGACGATCCTCGCCGTCGGACAGGGCCAGCACTGAGGCGCCGAACGGCCAGACGGCGCCTGGCGAAGACATCGGTTGCAGGGTCGAGAGCCGGTTCTGTACGCTTGCCGCACGCCGGTCGGCAGGCGAGTGCCGGGCGATGGTGCCGCAAGAGGGATTCGAACCCCCGACCCCCTCATTACGAATGAGGTGCTCTACCAGCTGAGCTATTGCGGCATGACGTGGGCGGCGGCTTTCCGCGCGCTCGCGTCGGCCGGGTCTTATCCGTCCGCTCCGCGAATGGCAAGGCGATCGGCCGATGCAGGCGCGCAACGGCGGCGGCCGGAACGACGGCGCCGCCCGGCGATGGCTTGACCGCGTGTCGCCGCGCCCCGAAAAGTCGCGTGCCTATCGGAGGTTGTCTCGGAATGTCGCTCGTCGCTCGCCTCCGGGCCTACGCCGCGAACGCCTTCGGCCTGTCGGCCGAGCCGACCGCCGAGGTCGACGACGAGCATCTGGCGGCGACCGCCCTCCTCGTCCATGTCGCGCGGGTGGACGGGGTGCTCGCGCCGACCGAGGTCGAGCGCCTCGCACGCCTCGTGCGCGGACGCTACGCCGAGACCGACGCCGAGGCCCGCGCCCTCATCGAGCGCGCCACCGCGATGGATGCGGCGACCCGCGACGTGGCGCAGCTCGTGGAGATGATCGGGCGCGAGGGCGGCGAGGATGCCCGCGCGCGCCTGCTCAGCATGGCCTGGTCGGTGGCCGGCGCCGACGGCCAGGTGGACGAGTTCGAGGAGGCGCTCGTCTGGCGGCTCGGCCGTCTGCTCGGGCTCGACGAGCCGGCCATCGCCTTCGCCCGCGCCCAGGGCCTCACCGGCACGGACGCGGGACCTCTTCAGATCTCCTGAGCCGATCTTTCCCCTCCGGCGTGGCGCGCCTGCAACGGAAAAGTTTCCGCTGCCGGCACAAGACTGGTGCGCTTCTTCAGCTAAGCAGTAACGGCGCCCTGTTGCGGCCGATATTTGCGTACAGATGCGAATCGTGCTTCTCGCACACTTGAACCGGATTGCGGTTTCGGCCGACTATCCAGTCAAGAGTGCCACCACACACGGCACCGAACGAGGGGGCTCGTCAATCAAATCGCGGTCTCGGGCCGTGCGCTCTTCCACGTGGAGAGGCGCCGGCCTTCGCCTGTGCCGGGCCGGTGCCCCGTGGAGGTGAGCGACCGCACGAACGGCTGGGAGGCGCGCACGTAAGGGTGGCACCTCGATGCGCCGCGCCGATCGTCCGATCGCGCGGCGTCGATGGCCGGTTCGGGAAGTCGATGCGCCCTCGCGGGCGGACCGTTTCCTGCACCGGGAGGACAGGCCGGCACGGATCTGTGCCGGAGCAGCACGGTGGTAGGGTCGTGAACACGTTCGGAGAGATCGCGGCGGGCATATTGGGGGCGGGCATCGGCCCGGCCTTCCCGCGCGCGCTGACGGCGGAACCCGGCGCCGCGATCCGGATCGACGACGCGGACCTGATCTTCAAGGGCGACTACGCCCGCGCCGGGCGCGACCTCGTCATCAGCCATGACGGCAAGCAGCTCGTCGTCCACGACTACTTCGCCCCAGAGAACCTCGTCCACGGGCGCCCCGCGTCGCTGCGCGGCCCGAACGGCGCCGGGCTCGAGGGGGACATCGTCGCAGGGCTGGCCAAGGCCGGCACCCCGGACGTCTTCGCCCAGGCCGGTCCCGCGCCGACGAGCGACGCCAGCGCCGCGATCGGCCGCGTCCAGACCCTGACGGGCAGCGCCACCGCGATGCGCAACGGCGTGAGCGTGACGCTGCATGTCGGCGACCTCGTCTACAAGGGTGACGTGCTCCAGACGGACGGCGGCTCGTCGCTAGCGGTCTCCTTCCTCGACGGAACGCTGTTCAGCCTCGGGGCGAGCGCCCGGATGCTCCTGAACGAGATGGTCTATTCGGCGAACGGCGCCGGCAACGCCTCGATGTTCAGCCTCGTCCAGGGCTCGATCACCTTCGTCGCCGGCCAGGTCGCGAAGTCCGGCGACATGAAGGTCGGCACGCCGGTCGCCACGATGGGCATCCGCGGCACGGCGGTCCACGTCACCATCGAGGCTGACAACGGCACCACTGCCTTCTCGGTGATGACCGAGCCGGACGGGCATACCGGCCGCTTCGACGTCTACGACCGCAACGATCCCTCGAAGCTCCTGTTCACGGTCTCCGATCCCGGGGTCAGCACGGTGGTGCGTCCCGACGGGCCGTTCCAGGTCACCTTCGAGCAGGTTGCGAAGTCGCCCGCGGAGACGGCGGCCGAGATCGCGATCGTGCAGACCCTGTTCCGCACCGTTGCCGAGGCGCCCCGCCTGCCGGTGTTCCAGGGCCCGCAGACGGGCGGCGGCGCCGGCTCCAGCACCGCGCCGAACCTCGTCCTGCCGGACCCGGCCGCCCCGCCCGCCGGCCCGAACGGCGGCGGTGGTGCGCCCGGAACCTCGCAGCAGCCGCAGAGCGCTCCGGGCTCCGGACCCGGAACCGCCCCGCCTCGCGACGACGATCGGCCGACGCAGCCCGTCGTGCCGCCTGCGGAGGAGCAGCCCCGGCTCGTCCTCGAACCCCGCAACGGCACGGTGGCGCAGGACGCCGCTCTCGTCGCCGCGACCGCCACGCAGGGCCTGCTCGGGCCGGTCCTGGCCGGCACGCCGCGGCCGGTGAGCATCGTCTCGGCCCATGCCGGCGGAAACCTCGACGATCCGGGCGCGCCGCTGACCGGCGAGACGATCCTCCTGCGCGGGCTTTACGGCGTGCTCTCGCTCGCCCGCGACGGCACCTACGTCTACCTCGCCGACCGGGCCGCCTCCCTGGCCGCCGGCCAGCACGGCTCGGACGTCTTCGCGTTCCGGGCGGCGGACGGGACCGGGCAGGCGAGCGCGCTCCTCACCATCGACGTGGTCGGCGTCAACGACGCGCCCGTGCGGACCGCGCCGCTGCATCTGCCCGCGGTCGAGGACGGCGGCCCCGTCATCCTCACCGCGGCCGAGCTCCTCGCCGGGGTCACGGATGTCGACGGCGACGCGCTCTCCGTGACGGCGCTGCACGTCGCCAGCGGCGGCGGCACGCTCACCGATCTCGGCGGCGGGCGCTACCGCTACACGCCGGCCGGTGCCCACGGCTCGGATCAGCCCGTGGTGCTCGCCTACACCGTCTCGGACGGCCATGGCGGCACCCTGGCCGAGACCGTCGAGCTGGCGCTTCCCTTCCACAACACGGTGCCGGCCCTCGCCGGCCCCGTGACGCTCGCGAACAGTGCCGAGGATACGGCGCGGATCGTCACCGTCGCGGAGCTTCTCGCGGGCGCCTCCGATGCCGACGGCGATGCTCTGTCCGTCGCCGGGCTGCACGTGACGAGCGGGGGCGGCACGCTCACCGATCTCGGCAACGGGACCTATCGCTACACCCCGGCCGCCGACGCGAACGGGCCGGTGGTGCTCGGCTACACGATCACGGACGGCTTCGGCGGCACGGTCGCACAGATCGCCTCCTTCGCCGTCACGCCCGTCAACGATGCGCCCGTCCTGACCCTGCCGGATCGGACGCTCGGCTACGTCGAGGACGCCGCGCCGCTCGCGGTCGCCGCCGACGTTGCGGTCGCGGATGTCGACAGCCCGATGCTGCGCGGCGCCACGATCCGCGTCGCCGCCGGCTTCCATGCCGGGGAGGATACGCTCGCCGTCACCCTCGCCGCCGGCAGCGGCCTCACCGCCCAGTACGACCAGGCGACGGGCACGCTCACGCTCGCGGGCCTGGCGACGCTGGCGGCCTACAGCGCCGCGCTCGCCTCGGTGACGTATCACAACGACAGCCAGGCGCCCTCGGCGGAGACGCGCGTCATCGCTTTCACCGTCATCGACGATGCGGGGCTCGAGAGCGCCGCCGTGATCCGCAGCGTGACGGTGACGCCCGTGAACGACGCGCCGACCGTTTCGGGAGCGGTCACCCTGGCCGATAGCGCCGAGGACACGTCGCGGATCATCTCGGCGGCGGAGCTTCTGGCGGGTGCCAGGGACGTCGACGGCGACACGCTCTCGGTGCTCGGCCTGCACGTTGCGAGCGGGGGCGGGACGCTCGCCGATCTCGGCAATGGCCTCTACCGCTACACGCCGGCCGCCGACGCGAACGGTCCGGTGGTGCTGGGCTACACGATCGGCGACGGCCATGGCGGCAGCGTCGCGCAGACGGCCTCCTTCACGGTGACGCCCGTGAACGACGCGCCGACCGTCTCCGGCTCGGTCACCCTGGCCGACAGCGCCGAGGACACGTCGCGGATCATCTCGGCGGCGGAGCTTCTGGCAGGCGCCAGGGACGTCGACGGCGACACGCTCTCGGTGCTCGGCCTGCACGTAACGAGCGGGGGCGGTACGCTCACCGATCTCGGCAACGGGACCTACCGCTACACGCCGGCCGCCGACGCGAACGGCCCGGTGGTGCTGGGCTACACGATCGGCGATGGCCACGGCGGCAGCGTCGCGCAGACTGCCTCCTTCACGGTGACGCCCGTGAACGACGCGCCGACCGTCTCCGGCTCGATCACCCTGGCCGACAGCGCCGAGGACACGTCGCGGATCATCTCGGCGGCGGAGCTTCTGGCGGGCGCCAGGGATGTCGACGGCGACACGCTCTCGGTGCTCGGCCTGCACGTTGCGAGCGGGGGCGGGACGCTCGCCGATCTCGGCAACGGGACCTACCGCTACACGCCGGCCGCCGACGCGAACGGCCCGGTGGTGCTGGGCTACACGATCGGCGATGGCCACGGCGGCAGCGTCGCGCAGACTGCCTCCTTCACGGTGACGCCCGTGAACGACGCGCCGACCGTCTCCGGCTCGATCACCCTGGCCGACAGCGCCGAGGACACGTCGCGGATCATCTCGGCGGCGGAGCTTCTGGCGGGCGCCAGGGATGTCGACGGCGACACGCTCTCGGTGCTCGGCCTGCACGTTGCGAGCGGGGGCGGGACGCTCGCCGATCTCGGCAATGGCCTCTACCGCTACACGCCGGCCGCCGACGCGAACGGCCCGGTGGTGCTGGGCTATACGATCGGCGATGGCCACGGCGGCAGCGTCGCGCAGACGGCCTCCTTCACGGTGACCCCTGTCAACGACGCGCCCCGCGCGCAGGACGACAACGCCTTCGTCAATGCCGGCGACGAGGTTCGGATCGCCGTCCTCGCCAACGACACCGACGTAGACGGCGACGCCCTGACCGTCAGCGTGGTCGGCGCCGCCGGGCACGGCACCCTGCACGTCAACGCCGATGGGACGATCACCTACCGTCCCGCTACCGGCTACTTCGGCGTCGACAGCTTCGTCTACGAGGTCGCCGATCCCTCGGGAGCCACCTCGCGGGCGACCGTCGACATCATCGTCGGCATGGCCGACCATCAGACGGTCGGCGACGACGTGTTCCTCCAGGGCGCCTACATGGAGATCGGCGTCTCGAAGAGCGGCTCGCTGGGCTCGGCCTCCGCGGCGCCGGGCAACTTCCACCCGCAGGGCTCGACCGGCATCTCCTTCGTCGTCGACACGGACGGCTGGAACACCGGCGCCATGCCGACCTCCAACGACGTGACGCTGCCGGGCACGCCGGAGGACGCCATCGTCATCGCCCATGACGGGCGCAGCTTCGCGAACTCGGAGCGGACCGGCGCCATCGGCTTCAGCGCGGTCACGACGGACACCTCCAGCGGATCCCGCCTCCAGGCGACCACGGTCGGCACCTCGAGCGACGGTCTGCACATGAAGCAGGTCATCGATCTCGACCCGAACGCCAGCTACTTCTCCACGACCGTCACCTTCACCAACACCAGCGGCGCGGCGATGCAGAACGTGCGCTTCATGCGCAGCTTCGACCCGGACCAGGACGCGCTCTTCCACGGCGACTATTCCACGAACAACGACGTGCTCGCCAATCCCACCGCGGCCGGCGGGGGCGGCGCGATCGTCCAGGCGCTGGGCACGGGCTCGGGCGTCTCCGTGAACCTCGTCGCCTTCGATCCGGGCGCCCGCGCCTCGAGCGACGCGTTCACCAACCACAACGCCTACGCGCGGGGCGTCTATGACGCGCCGTCCGACCCGAACGGCGCGCACGCCGATATCGGCATCGCGCTCAACATCGACTTCGGCACCCTGGCGCCCGGCGAGACCGCGACGCGGACCTTCTACACGACGCTCAACACGCGCTCCGGCGCCAACGACCTCATCATCGGCAGCGACGGAAACGACGTCATCGACGGCCTCGGCGGAGACGACATCATCATCGGCCTCGGCGGGGACGACGTGCTGACCGGCGGCTCCGGCAACGACACCTTCGTCTTCATGCCGAGCGGGCCGAACGGCACCGTCATCCCGACCCGCGCGATCCGGACCGACCGGCCTCAGATCACCGACTTCACGCCGGGCGCCGACCACCTCCAGTTCGACCACACGATCTACGCGACCGTCGAGGCGGCCCTGGCGGGTGCGCGCCAGACCGGCGCCGACGTGGTCTTCGACTACACGGTCGACAGCGTCCACACCGTGCTGACCCTGCGCAACGTGCTGCTGGCGGACCTCCACGCCCGCGACATCCACATCGTCTGACGCGGCGCGCCCGAGCCGCATGGTCCCGCCCCTGACGCGAACGGAACGGCCGCGCCGCTTTCGGGTCGGCCTCGATCGCTGGCTGGCGCTGGCCCTGCTGCTCGCCTGGGTGCCGATCCGCCTGTGGGATCCGGCGCCGGTCGAGGCCCTGCGCCTGCGCACCTTCGACGCCTTCCAGACCCTGCAGCCGCGCCCGGTGACGATGCGGCCGGTGGTCATCGTGGACATCGACGAGGAGAGCATCCGCGCGCTCGGTCAGTGGCCCTGGGCGCGGACCCGCGTCGCCGAACTCGTGCGCCGTCTCACGGAAGCCGGCGCGGCCGTCATCGCCTTCGATGCGGTCTTCCCCGAGCCGGACCGGCTGTCCCCGGCGCTCGTCGCCGGCACCCTCGACGGCCTCGATTCGGCCACGCGCGAGCGGCTCGCGGCGCTGCCGGGCAACGACGCGGCGCTCGCCAAGGCCATCGCCGCCTCGCGGGTCGTCGTCGGGCAGACGGCCCTGGAGCAGGCCGTCGCGCCCGTTGCCGGCATGCCGCAGACCGGCTTCGCGGTGCTCGGCCCCGACCCGTCCGGGTTCCTCGCCCGGTTCCCCGGCCTGCTGCGCAACGTCCCGGAGGTGGAAACCGCCGCCGCCGGTCGCGGCCTGTTCACGATCGTGCCCGAGCGGGACGGCATCGTGCGGCGGGTGCCCCTCGTGATGGTCGCCGAGGGGCACATGGTCCCGGCACTGAGCCTCGAGGTCCTGCGGGTGATCACCGGCGGCGATTCGGTGCTGGTGCGCAGCGACGCGGCCGGGGTCTCCGGCGTGGCGCTTCCCGGATTCGAGGTGCCGACCGATGCCTCCGCCTCGGTGTGGCTGCATTTCAACCATCACGACGCGGCCCGCTTCGTGTCGGCCAAGAGCGTTCTCGACGGCAGCCTCGACCCGGACCGCGTCCGCCAGCGCATCGTGCTGATCGGAACCTCGGCGATCGGCCTTCTCGACAACAAGACCACGCCCATCGACCGCACCATTCCCGGCGTCGAGGTGCACGCGCAGGTCTTGGAGAGCGTGCTGACGAAAGCGACGCTCGCCTACCCGAGCTACTCGATCGTGGTGGAGCTGCTGCTCACCGTCGGTGTCGGTCTGTTCGTCGTGCTGTTCGCGCCGGTGCTGGCCGCGGCCTGGCTGCTGCTCCTCGGCGCCCTCGTCGCCGCGGTGATCGTCGCGACCGCCTGGTTCCGCTTCACGCGGCTCGGCATCCTGATCGACCCGACCTTCCCGCTGCTCGCGACCTTCAGCGTCTACGCGACGCTCGTCTTCACGAACTACACCCGTGAGCAGCTCGGCCGGCAGCGCATCCGCTCGGCCTTCGGGCAGTACCTGTCGCCGGCCCTTGTCGAGCAGCTCGCCGCCCATCCCGAGCGCCTGAAGCTCGGCGGCGAGGAGCGGCGCATGACGATCATGTTCAGCGACGTGCGCGGCTTCACGACCATCTCGGAGTTCTACAAGACCGACCCCGCGGGCCTCACCGCCCTGATGAACCGCTTCCTGACGCCGCTCACCAACGCGATCATCGACCGGCGCGGCACCATCGACAAGTACATGGGCGACGCCATCATGGCGTTCTGGAACGCCCCCCTCGACGATCCCGAGCAGGAGGCGAACGCCTGCGCGGCGGCCCTCGAGATGATCGCGCGGATGAACGCGCTCAACGCCCTGCGCAAGACGGAGGCCGAGTCCGGCGGCCACCCGGTGCTGCCCATCGATATCGGCATCGGCATCAACACCGGCCGCTGCGTCGTCGGCAACATGGGCTCGGACCTGCGCTTCGACTACTCGGTCCTCGGCGACACCGTGAACCTCGCCTCACGGCTCGAAGGACAGTCGAAGACCTACGGCGTGAAGACGATCCTCGGCGCGGCGACGGCCGGCGTGGTCGCGGGGCGCTTCGCGATCCTCGAGATCGACCGCATCCGCGTGAAGGGCAAGGCCGAGGCCGAGACGATCTCGACGCTGATCGGGGACATGGCGATCCGCGCCTCGGCGGATTTCGCGGCGCTAGCGCGGGACCACGCCGCCATGCTCGCCGCCTATCGCGACCGGGATTGGGACAGCGCGCGCCGCCTGATCGACGCCTGCCGGGGCAACGGCCTCGCCGCATCGCTCTCCGGCCTCTACGATCTCTACGCCGAGCGCATCGCCTCCTTCGAGGCCGAGCCGCCCCCCGCGGATTGGGACGGCGTCTACGTCGCGCAATCGAAGTAGCGGCCGGGCGGTCTCCGCCGTGGTCCCGAGAGTGGGAGAGCCGGTGATCCGTCGGACCTTACGTCTCGGTACCCTCGCAGGAGGGCTCGCCGTTGCGATGCTCGGCCTCTCCCCGGCGCGGGCTGCGGAGGAGACGCAGATCTTCGGCATGACCGTGAGCCTGCCGGGCGCAAGCGAGGGCTGGGCGCGGAAGGACGCGAGCGACGGCGTGCTTCTCAACCGGACCTGGCTGCGCGAGGGCCGTCGAGGCGGTGGCGCGGCGTTGATCCAGATCCTGAAGCCCGTGCCCGGTAAGCCGGCGGCCCTGCCCGAGGCGTTCGCGCGCTTCGTCGCGACCTTCAAGCCGCTCGCCGACAAGCGCCCGATCACCAAGGGCGGCGGCCTCACCGTGAACGGCCACGCCTTCGTCTTCGATCGCCGCTGCTGCGGGCGGATGAACGACATCAGCGTCGACTCGGTCTCGGTCGGCATCGCGAGCCCTGCAGGGCATCATTTCCTGAGGTTCGTCTCACTCGGCCTCTCCCGCGACGACGAGAAGGCGGCGGAAGCCGAGTTCGAGGCGCTGGTGCGCTCCCTGCGCCCCCAAGCCGGGGACAGGGCCTTCGAGCTGAAGGGCGACGGCAAGGGATTCGAGGGCGCGTACACGCATCTGAGCACAGGCCTGCGTCCCAACGCCTTCGGCGGCATGGATTTCTACGCCGACAACGACGTGATGCTGTTCGATCCCTCCGGCCTGTTCAGCCGTCGCATCCCGAAGCACGGCCTCGGAATCGCCGAGCATTGCCGGACTGCTCCGACCGAGTGCGGCACCTATCGGCTTCTCGGCGGCGGCTTCCTGCGCGGGCCCGACCGCATCGAGTTGCTGGAAGCCGACAACCGCTTCGGCATGCTGACCCGGCGCGAGGAGAGCTTCACCCGCGAGAGCGGCGACCTCGTGATCGACAAGGGGCGCTACCGGGCCATCGCGCCCCTGGCGCGCGGGACCACCTTCGAGGGGACTTGGCGCCACTTCTTCGCCTCGAGCGGCAGCGGCGCCTTCACCTCCGGCAGCGTCGCCGTGGAACGCATGCTCACGCTCGGACGCGACGGCCGCTTCCGCCGCAGCGGCTTCACCGGGTTCTCCTCGACCACCGAATCCGCCAGCGTCGCCGGCGGCCGCAGCCGGCCCGCGGAGGCCGGGCACTACGCGATCGAGGGGCGGACGCTGACCCTGACCGGCGACGATGGCACCACGGAGCGCCTGAGCCTGTTCGCGCCGGAGGCCGGCTCCGACAAGCTCCTGGTGATCGAGGGCAGCAACTACCTCAAGCAGTACCGCACCGCCCGCTGACGTGCCGCTCGGGCGGAAGCCGGACCGATCGTTCTGCAGGGAGTGCCGGAAGCGTGGAGCGGGCGATCGGGATCGAACCGACGACATTCAGCTTGGGAAGCTGACGTTCTACCACTGAACTACGCCCGCGTGCCGCCATCGACGACAGGCGGCGGACCATAGCAGAGACGCCGAGCTTGTCCACGGCCGCGCTGCGGCGCGTTTCCATCGGGAGGGCTTTCGCGTAGTGCTCCCCGGCGCCGCGCTGCCTCGGGGCGCTGCGTCGGGAACAGAGATGGACACCACAACGGCCCCGCGCCCGCTCGACGAGACTTCGGTCCGGCCGCGACCGGGACTCGTCCTGGCCTCCGCCTCTCCGCGCCGGCTGGCTCTGCTGCAGCAGATCGGCATCGAGCCCCGCGCCTTGCTCCCCGCCGATCTCGACGAGACGCCCCGCAAGGGCGAGTCCCCCCGCGAGCTCGCCCGGCGCCTCGCCCGCGAGAAGCTCGCCGCCTCGGCTGAGGCGGCCCGTGGCCGCGACGATCTGAGGGACAGCTGGCTTCTCGCCGCCGATACGGTGGTGGCGGTCGGCCGCCGGGTGCTTCCCAAGGCCGCGACGCCCGACGAGGCCGCCGATTGCCTGCGCCTTCTCTCCGGGCGCCAGCACCGCGTCTACACGGCGGTCTGCGTGCTCTCGCCCCGCGACGAGCGCCGCGAGCGGGTCGTCGAGGCGCGGGTGCGCTTCAAGCGGCTCTCGGGCCGCGAGCTGCAGGGCTACCTCGCCTCGCGGGAGTGGGAGGGCAAGGCCGGCGGATACGCCATCCAGGGCCTTGCCGGCGCCTTCGTGGTGAAGCTCGTCGGCTCCTACTCGGCGGTGGTCGGCCTGCCGCTCTACGAGGCCATGACGCTCCTCGACGGCGCCGGCTTTCCCGTGCGCGAAACCTGGGGCGGGCTCGCATGACCGGCGCGCGCACTTCCAAGCCGGGCTGTCCCATCTGCGGGCGTCCGACCTTAGCCGAAGTCGCGCCCTTCTGCTCGACGCGCTGCGCAGACGTCGATCTCGGCCGCTGGCTCAACGAACGCTACGCGATCCCCGGCGAGGAGCTCGACGGCGACAGCGAACCGTCCCCGCAGGAACCCGCCGATTCTTCCCCAAACCGGCGCTGACGAGGCTGGACAGCCCGCCAAGCCGTCTCTATACCCCCGCAACCGGCCGGGCCGCCCCGCGGACCGTCGGTCGCCCAGGTAGCTCAGTTGGTAGAGCATGCGACTGAAAATCGCAGTGTCGGTGGTTCGATTCCGCCCCTGGGCACCATCGATTGTATGATGACAGGCTGGCTGCAACAAACGACAGCTAGTCGGAACAAGCCTTCCGTCGTCTGTTCCCCTCGATCATCGATTCGATAGCCCGCTTCGAGCCGCATCTTCGGCTATGACGCCGCGGAAATGCCGTCGTCATCGGCCGCTGCCGCCGAAGCACTCTTCGCCGTTTCGAGGAACACACCCTGATGATCAAACACGTGGCTTCGCATCCTTCCATCTGATCCCGGAGCGCGGTCCTGTGGGCCGAGCCTCCGCCGCGCTGCGAGGCTCCAATGCAAATTCCTATTGATGCGCGTGCGCCGCTTGCCGCAGGCATGAAACCCGCACTCGTCGGCGCCCCGGTGAATTCCCTAGGCTTCTGCTCGACCTGGGTGGAATCACGGGAGCGCGCGGTGACCTCGCCGCGAATTCGCGCCTGGATTATCAGTGACCTTCACCAGGAGCGGCCAGGAAACGCCTGGGGCCCTGCCGCGCACGCCCCTGCTTGGAGCGCGTCTCGTGCGGAAAGCCTGAAGCGCTCCACGAGACCGGGTCAACTCCAGGTGCTTCGGCCGGAGGAGGCAGGTTGGCGAGGGATCTGGGTCATGTCGGAATCGACAGGGCCTTATCCCGCGGGTGAGATCGTGCTGTGGGCGATGCGCTGGTCATACTGCTATGGCGTCAGCTATCGCGATCTTGAGCAGATGATGGTTGAACACGGCGTTCCGGTCGATCGCACCACGATCTACTGCTGGGTCCAGCGCTACGCTCCTGAGATCGAGACGCGGCTGCGCAACCCCGACCAGCTCTGCCGGTTATCCGTTGGTCCCGCCGCTGCAACGCGCCAATCCCAAGCCGCCAGTTTGGCCTCCACCGGATGAGCGACGGGGATCACGTCACGAACCTCAGCGGATCGAGTTCGCCGTTCACATCACGATCGCAAACCGCGCATCACGCTCGCACGGCCGGTCTCGGGGCGTATCCGCTGACGCCGCGGCAGAGCCAGGGCCACGCCAGATCGCCTCCGTGCACCGGAGCCCCGCAACACCAGCCATGGCGTTCAGGCCGACAATGCACTACCGTCAACTCGGACCACACAAAGAGGGCAGGCCAATCGAATTTGGCCCTGCCTCGAACCTTGGGGCGCGACGCATGTTCTGGGCACGACCTCGGCGCACGACGCCCGTGATAGGCGTTCGCCTTGGCGGTTTTGATGAGGCGTACTATCGCTGGCGATATCGCGATGTTGCCGAAGCAGATATTGATCCCTTAACGCATTACCTCGAGCACGGATGGCGAGAGGGGCGCGACCCTTCTGCATATTTCAGTACACGGGGCTACCTCGAACAAAACCCGGACGTGGCGCAAGCCGGCGTGAATCCCCTCGTTCATTTTTGGGAGAACGGTTTGTCCGAAGGCCGGAAAGGGTGGGAGCGATGAGCTTCTCGAAATCGATCTTCGAGATTTCCATTAAAGAAGTATGTCTTTTGTAGTTCTCTGAAAGAAGACAGGCAGAGTTCTCAGTAGTTCCTGGCAGATCTTGGTTCAACCACGCTTGATTGTGATTATCGAACCTCATAGACTGAATTTAGTCCTTTCAGCTATCCAGCCTCACCAACGTGGAGCAGCGGATTGACAGTAAAGGTCGGCTGGCGGCTGACTCTCGGCGCGGGTGGTCGGCGGGCGATGGCGTCTGCACAAACCCCGGCCAGATGAGACTCTCGCGCTGGCGTCAAAGCCAACCATCCACTAACGATCGCGGCGAACCACCAGCGACGGCAGATCACCGAGATCTAAATGAAAACTGACAAGCCGCTTCGTGTTGCGCACCTAAACCCAGCCTACTTCTCTCCCGATTCCTATGTCGGCGGCGGCGAGCGCTACGTCGACTATCTGATGCAGTCCTTGCAGACTGTAGGCGGGTTCGAGCAAGTCCTCTTCTCAATGGGCAAGGAAGATCAGTTTTTCCTGCGCGATGGTATCCCCATCCGTGTGTTGCGTAACGAGTCGTCGCATCCCGGCATGACGAACGCGGTCTCCGCCGCGCTTTGGCGCGAGCTTACCGACTTCGATCTCGTTCACGTTCATCAATGTCTCACGCTCTTCGGCGCCTACAGCACTGCGATTGTGCGCTCGCTGAAGATCCCGATGATCGGGACCGATCTCGGCGGCGGGGAGGATCCCCAAATGCTACGCGGGCGCGGCGTGGGGCTGCTTGACGGTGTCGTATCGATCTCGCAATACGCGCACAATCTGCTCGGCTCGTTCTTCAAGGGGCCACACGAGATCCTGATCGGCCCGATCGACACGGAGCGGTTCAGGGCCGGAGCCGCCAGACCGCCGCGCGATCCCCGAAAGCTGATCTGCGTCAGCCGGATCCTTCCACATAAGGGAATTGATCGCGTCATAGCAGCATTGCCCGAGGGGTTGTCGCTGACGATTGTGGGTCGCGTCTATCACCAGCAATACTATGAACTTCTGCTCGGCATGGCCGCCGACAAGGATATCCGCTTCGTACTCGACGCCGACGACAGCGCTCTTCTTGCGCTGTATGACGCGCATGGGATTTTCGTTCAGGCGTCGACGGCGCGCGATATCTACGGGAATGACGTCGCGAAGCCCGAGTTGATGGGTTTGACCACGCTCGAAGCCATGTCGTTCGGCTTGCCGGTCGTGGTGTCCGATGCCGGATCGCTCCCCGAACTCGTTCCTGATCCTCGGTTCGGGCGCGTATTCTCCGACGTCCCCACCTTAGCGGCGATCTTGCGCGAGGTGGTGGCGGGTTCATGGCCGGGGCCGAATGCTGGCGATCTTGCGCGGGCGCACGTCGTGCAGCATCACGGCATGGAGACGATCGGGCACCGCCTGGCCGATTTCTATCGGCGGACCCTTGCCGGCAAGAACCAGTAGAGGCAGTCCTTGCGCATCCTGTTCCTGACGAATCTTTATCCGCCGGTGATTCTGGGCGGTTACGAGATCGCTTGCGCACAGACAGCGGAGGCGCTGAAGAAGCGCGGCCACGAAGTGCGCGTGCTGACGAGCTGGTCTCATCTGCCGACGCCGATCGAGGCGGCCGACTGGGTCCATCGCCGCCTCGACCTGCATTGGCACATCCCGCACATGCCAAATCTCACCTACGAGGTGCGGGAGCTCCATAGTGCGGTCTGCTCATCCTACTCAAACACTCTGCATCTCTTGAACGCGCTGACAGAGTTCAAGCCGGACATCGTTTCGCTGTGGAATATGACCGGCATCGGCGGCCTGGCGATGATGGACTTGTTGAACTACCTCGACGTGCCTTGGGCGATCTATCTCGGCGATCGGGTCCCAGTCGATATTGCTGCGAACGTGCCGGAGGACGTTCGGGGCCTGTTCAATGCACAGGGCAGCCGACTCTACGAAAAGGCGCGGATTCAATCGGTCAGCCAAAATCTGCTCGACGAGATCGAGGATCACTCGGGCATCACGTTCGCGCACGGAGCCGATATCGTCGCCGGCTGGGCTGATCTCTCCTACGCGGTACCCCATGGCCCCTACATGCCGGACGGCAAGGCGCGGTTCGTCGCCGCCAGCTCGATCAGCGCCCACAAGGGCACAGACCTGATCATCGAGGCCAGCGTGCGGCTGAAGGATGCCGGGATCCACTTCTCTGTTGACCTACTCGGCGAGGGTGACGTGCCCCGCTACATCGACATGGTCAAACGGCTGCACCTGCAGGAACACGTCCGTTTCATAGGACAGAGGTCGTATCCCGATCTGCTGAGATCATATGCGGATTACGATGCGTTCCTGTGTCCGACCTGGGAGCGCGATCCCTTCCCGTTTGCGCCCCTTGGCGCCGCCGGGTGCGGTACGCCACCCATCATCACCGGCAATTGCGGGACAAGCGAGCGACTGATCGACAACGTCCACTGCATCAAGATCGACCGCACTGTCGACGATCTGGCCAGAGCCATGATGGAAGTTGCCGCCGGGCAGCATGATCTGGCCAAGATGGGTCGGGCTGGCCGACGGCTGGTGACCAGCGACCTCTCGTTCGACCGTCATCTCGATCGCATGGAAACCGCATTCGGCGAGCACATGCGACCCTGGAATGTGTCGATCGATCCGACGCTGCCGTTGCTCCTCTTCCTGAAGCATAATCTGTCGGTTAGGTTGCGCTTTGGCTGAGAATAAAGCGTCGGTGGAGCGACAGAATCATCTCATCCTGGGTGGCGATGGCTTCATCGGCCGCCACGTTGCGCTTCAGCTGGCAAGAGATGAGCATCACGTCACGATCGCGACGCGCTCGCTGCCGCGGTTTAGCTTCCCATCCGATCTATCGGATAACATCGTGCGGGTCGGCTTTGAACTTGCCTCCGCGGATTGGGACAGCTTGATCGCGGGCATCGACGTAATCCATCACTATGCGTGGAGCTCGATTCCGGCCAGCGCGAACGCCAACCCGGGCGGCGACCTGCTGATGAACGTCTCCGCCACGATCGGGCTCCTCGAGGCGCTGAAGCGCCGCGGCCACGGTCGCGTCCTCTTCACCTCGTCGGGCGGCACGGTTTATGGGCGGGTCGGTAGCATCCCCATCACCGAGGATACGGTGCTGAAACCGATCACGGCCTACGGGGCCGGCAAAGTCTGCGCGGAGGTATATCTGGGGCTTTATCGCGCTATGCATGGGCTCGACTGCAGGATCGCCAGGATTGCGAACCCGTATGGCGCTGGACAGAACGTGGCGCGGGGTCTGGGCGCGGTCACGACGTTCCTCCACCGCGCCGTCAACGGGCAGGAGATCGTGATCTGGGGCGATGGTGAGATCATCCGCGACTTCATTCACATCGCGGATGCGGCGAGCTGCCTGGCGAAGCTCGCCTGCGCGCCCCGCGTCGATGATTTCGTCTTCAACGTAGGGACCGGCGAAGGCGCTAGCCTCAACCAGACCATAGCCGTGATTGAAGACGCTCTCGGCACGCCGATCGCCGTGAACCGCCTGCCGTCCCGGTCGATCGATGTGCCGGCTAACGTGCTGGCCATCGATCGGGTCTGTCGGGTTCTCGGTTGGGCTCCGCGCGTATCGCTCTCGGCGGGAATCGCCAATACTATCGCTGACGTCAAGACTCACTGCTCGTTCTCGAGCCTGATCTGATCGGCGCGTCTCGACGCTGTAGCATGCACCTGGGGATATGAGATGGGTTTTGGCAATCTCGCAGAATTCGGTCGGTCGACTTCTGGGATGGCTTGGGCGACCAACCCCGTGCGCAGAGTACTCTGGTGGCTGATTGCGCCGTTCTTCCGCGGTGCGAGCGTACGCATCACGGCTTACATCGCGGTCGTTGAACGGGCCACGAACGCCCGGATTGACCAGCTGGCGGCGACGGTTTCCGCTGCGGACGGGGCCGCGAACGCCCGGATCGACGCGCTGGCGGCGACGATTTCCGCTGCCGAGGAGGCCGCGAACGCCCGGATCGACGCGCTGGCGGCGGCATCCGCCGCCGCCTCGCCGGCCGGCAGCGAGGCTTTGACGGCTGGCGATGACGCCAAGAACTGGCAGGACTTGGCGACGGCCGCTTTCGCCTCGCAGATGGGCGGTCTGCGCAAGGATTCTTATGCTGTGGCCCAGCGGATCGCAGGTCTCGAAGAGGAGCAGGGCAAGTCGGTCGAGCGCGTGGCCGAGCTGGCCCGCGAGCTCCACGCCGTGTTCGATGGATTGGATCGGCGTTACATCAAGCTTGAGCGCGATCTCGACGAGATCATGCAGGGTGCTGCGGTGTCGGAGCGGTTCAACGGCCTGGACGCGGCGATTGAGGAGTTGCGCGGGCTCGTGAAGCCGTCCCCTGACGAGCGCGGTCTGGTGCTCGCCAAAAGCCCAACGGGCGATCGCCTGTTGGTCCGTCCGCATGATCACATCGGCAGCCTGATTCTGGCCGGGAAGGAATGGGAGCCGCATGTCAGGGAAGCGATTGAGGATGCCGCGGCGTCGGATGGCGTAGCCGTCGACGCGGGCGCTTACATCGGCATCCACACGATGACCATGGCCCGTTGCTTCCGCACGGTCCACGCGTTTGAACCGCAGACGGGCATTCTCCAGGTTCTAGGCGGGAATCTGGCGCTCAACGAGCGGTCTAATGTCGTCACCCACCCGATGGCGCTCTACGATCGCAAGACCGGGATGAAGCTCGCCTCGCAGGAGCGTCAGGAGGTCGACCTCCCGATGCGAAACGGCCAAATCCTCTACCGCAAGCTGAGCAACGCAGCGGCTCTGACTTTCGAGGTTGCCAACGAGATGGATAGCCAAACCGCTGCCATCCCGCTCGACGAGCTTGGTCTCAAGAACGTCAAGCTGATCAAGGTCGATGCCCAAGGCGCAGATCTGCATGTGCTGAGGGGAGCGAGGGAGACGATCGCAAGCTGCCGGCCCATCATCCTCTTCGAATGGGAGCAGGATTTGGCCGCCTCCCACGGAACGAAGCTGGACGATCTGCACACGTTCCTGTCCGAGCTGGACTACGACGTCGCAGTCCTGCACGAGACAACGCCGGACCGGCAGCTCGACTATATCGCCAAGCCGCGCGCCGTCTCTGCGGGCTGATCGCTCGAACCCTCCGCGAGACGCTGTCATGACCCTGAACGACCTGTGTTGCCTTGGCGAGCATGATGCGAGCGAAGGCGACGATGCAAAGGCCTTTGAGGGTCTCGGGAGATCGTCGGTAGACCGTGGTCAGCAGCCGCAAGAGAGTTGCCTAAGCGAAGGAAGGCTCGGCGACCCGGCAGCGGGTCAGGACGAGGACATGCTTCTCGGCCTTGGGCACCTTGACGACTTGGAAGCGGATGCTGCGGGCCTGCGCTGCCTCGGACGGATAAGAGTGACGAACTATCCTGCCACGCTGAATCGGCGTGGATTCTGAGTCCATGACAGTGTCCAGGGAGCGGTTCGCCCGCATGCGTTTACTTCTGCTCGCACCCTGGCCGTTCCGTCGTCCGCGTAATGGCGGGCAGTTGCGGGCCAGCGCGACCGTGCAAGCGTACGCGAGCGCGGGTTTCGACGTCCGCCATGCAGGGTTCTACCACGCCGCCGAGACGCCGGCAGCAGACGTCTGGGCGAGCGACATCGCGCTCGATGCAGACGTCATGGCCGAGTTGGACCGCATGCCGGCTCAGGAGCGACGCTCGGAGATGGCGTGGTGGAAGGCGGTTGCGGGCGCGCCGAACACCTACGCGGCGTTCGTCGCCGCAGTCACGAACGCCGGCCCTCAGGTGCTGCAGTTCGAGGAAATTGCGCTATGGCCTGTCGTGAAGCGGCTGTGCGCCGACGGGCACCTGGACGGCGTGATGATCGTCCACTCTTCCTATAATTTCGAGACGGTCGCTTGGCGTCACCGGGCCGTGGCCGGGGCCAGCATCACGCCCGAGACTGTCCGCGACATCGCGGCGTTCGAAAGAGAGATCGCTCGGGAATGCGATCTCATCGTTACGGTTTCGGAGGGAGATGCTGCCCAGTTTCGTAGGCTGGGCGCTGGCCAGGTCTGCGTCGCGCCGAACGGCGTGGCCTCGCTGCCGACGCAACCTCATGACGCCGTCTCGACCTATCTCCCCCTTGGCTCGCCCTACGCGATCTTCGTCAGCAGCGCTCACCCGCCGAACGCTCACGGAATCGTCGACCTGGCGGCACAGGCTCAAGGCCACCCCCTGTCCGGAGGCGAAATCGTCGTCTGTGGCAAGGTCGGTTCGCTGATGCGGGCGGCGCCTCGTTTCCAGAAGGCCCGCCGCGTCCTGGACCGGTGCCGCTTTCTCGGCTGGGTCGACGATCACGCCCTAGCTACGCTTTATGCCGGCGCGCGGGTCGTTATCCTGCCCAAGCTGTACAGCGGCGGCTCGAACCTGAAGACCGCAGAAGCGATCGTTAGCGGACGCCCGATTGTCGCGACGCGCCTTGCTTTCGAGGGATTTGAGGCATGCACCGATCTAAACGACATCACAATCACCGATGATCCCAGCGAGTTTTGGGAATCTGTGGACCGCTATCTGTCAAGCGGTCACACAACTGCTCATCGCTCGCCGGAATCTGTTCAAGATCTGCTCTGGGAAAATTCCCTGCGGCCAATGGTTGCGGCTGTTTCCAGTGCATTTGGCTGATTAATTATTGGCTTAATCTACTCAAATCGAGCCGGAATTGCCTTTGTGAAACCCGTACAGCCCGTCGATAATGCAAGAATGGCGTGGGTCACTTTGATGGCATTGCTGTAATCCCTAGAGCTGGGCCCGACCATATACTAGCAGTTACGTCGCCTGCGTATCCGGCGGCGGTGAGGCGTTGCGGCACTCCTGAGCTGTGAAACGAGTGAGTGCCTGCCGGATGGTGGCCCAGAGGTCGACACGGTGCGGGCGGTCCTGGTCCGGACCAGGCGCTTGAGCTTGGAGAAGATCTGCCCGATTGTGTTGAAGTCTTTGCGCGGTCCTTCGGTTCGGGCGCGTTAGGCAGGAGGTAGAGGAGCCGCGTCCCCGCCACCTCGATCATCTCGCACACGCCAGCCACCTTGTGCGTCCCGAGGTTGTCGATCGTATCACCGGGCCGCAGCACCAAGGCCAGGATGTCTGTGACGTAGGCCCGGAAGTGCCCCCGTTCGTGGCGCCATCGGCCAGATTAAGTGCCACAGGCCGTCGGCGCGCAGCGCTTTGGTGACCGGTCGTCTTGCAGTAACCTTGCGACACGGCGGTCCGGCGGCGCTGGCCGCGCGGCGCCCATCCGTAGCGGCGGGCCATGTTGGTGGTGGCGGTCTCGTCGAGGAACATCAGCCGATCCGGGTCGAGGATGTCCTGGTTCGCGAACCAGTTCTCCCGGGCGGCCTCCACGTCCGATCGATCCTGCTTAGCGGCGTGCAGGTCCCCTTCCGCCGCCTGGCGCCGGATGCGGGCGCGGAGGTCTCCGGACAGCGTGTTGTCTCGTTGGTGCCGTGATGCGGCCGGAATGTCGGTTGATTGACCGTGCTTCCTTGCCGCGATAGGCCCCGAC